>Ga0183095_10017_pt4 | contig 399674 bp, 392 predicted proteins | sample BioMet4_FD_130346 | JGI IMG/M metagenome (GOLD analysis project Ga0183095, IMG submission 130346) | Microbial communities from bioreactor (seeded with sewage sludge) at LBNL, California, USA - Biofuel metagenome 4 (v2) (version 3) | ecosystem: Engineered > Bioreactor > Anaerobic > Unclassified ...
CAGATGCACAGGCCGATCTGAAGTCCAAGCAGGATGCCCTGGCCGCGCTCGGAACTGATGGCATGACTGCCGCAGAGAAGCAGGCTATCGCCGATGCACAGGCTGCGCTCACGCAGGCTCAGAATGATGTTCAGGCAAAGCTGGACGCATTCAACACCGCGGCTGTGAACGCAACCAATGCGACAGCCGCTCTCACCGAAGCACAGGCTGCCGTGACTGCTCAGAACACAGTTGCTCAGACTGCGAGTGAAGCCGTTGATACTGCACAGGCAGAGGTTTCTCAGGCTGAAAATGATGTAGCTGATAAGGAATCTGCAGTCACAGATGCTCAGATCGCTGTAAGTGCTGCCGAGGGTGATGTGTCTGATGCAGAAGCGGTCCTCAATGCGGCTGACCAGGATGCCGCTGCAAAGACTGCTGCCGAGGCTGATGCGAAGGCCGCCATTGATAAGGCGATTGCCGATGCGACAGATGCCAGGAACAAGGCTATCGCAGCCGCGGATGCTGTACAGATTGCAAGCAACAGTGACGCACTTGCTGCTTACAATGATGCAACAACGACACAGAAAAATGATCTCACCGCAGCAATGAATGCCGCAGGTGCTACTAAGGCGGCTGCTGATAAGGCTGCTCAGGATACCTATGATGCCGCTGAAGCCGCTGCCAAGGCAGCTCTCAACAACGAAAACGATGCTGCTGATTCCACACTGGCTGAAGTGAAGGCTGATGCAGAAGGTGAAAAGACCATTGCCGATGCGGCTGCTCAGGCCACCTATGAGAATGCGATTGCTGAGGCTGATTCCACGAAGGCGAATGCTGTGGCAGCTCCTGAGAAGGCGGTGGATGATGCCAAGGCTGCTGAGGCCGCTGCAGAGACAGAGAATGCCTCTGCCCAGACTCTGAGCAATGACATGGTCACGGCTGACGCAAAATTGAAAAAGGCCCAGGATGAGGAGGCTGTTGCTGAGACCGGTAAAGCCGCTGCGGAAAAAGCAAAAGAAGATTTTGTAAATCCTGTGCCGACTGCAAAGACTGCGAAGACTGCACTTACTACTGCATGTATGGCAGCAGTGACAATTATCGATCAAAATGGGAAAAAGATTGTAAATTCTCAAGATGGCAATTACCATATGCCTGCTGAAGAATAAGATGTAATTTCATTATCTACATTAATGATATATGAAGAAATCGCAGCAGATTGCTGCGGTTTCTTTTATGACAGCCGGGATCGTCTTCATTCATGATGGCACAATTCAGGGTATAATACTGGCAAGGCAGGAACCTATGGGAAAGATCAGACAGCTGGATGAACATACCGCCAACATGATCGCCGCCGGCGAGGTCGTGGAACGGCCGATGGGCGTGGTCAAGGAGCTGGTGGAGAATGCAATTGATGCGGGCAGCACCCGCATTGCCATAGCGCTGGAAGAGGGCGGCATTCAGCGCATTACCGTGACCGACAACGGCTGCGGCATGGATGCGGCAGATGCGTCCATGGCCTTTCAGAGACATGCGACATCAAAGATCCGCAATGAGGCGGATCTCTTTGACATTCATACGCTCGGCTTCCGCGGCGAGGCGCTGCCTTCCATTGCCTCGGTCTCGAAGCTGACGCTGACGACCTCGGATGGCAGGGATGCCACCCGGGTCAGGATCGAGTACGGCAGGCTTGTGTCAGCGGCTTCCTATCCATGCGATCAGGGCACTGAGATCACGGTGGAGGGACTCTTCTACCGCACGCCGGCAAGGCTCAAGCACCTGCGCTCCGGCTCCTATGAGAATACGCTGATCATGGATGTGGTCACGCGCTTTGCAATGTCGCACCCGGAGATCGCCTTCACCTGCATCTCGCAGGGCAGAGAGGCCTTCCGCACCAGCGGCCAGGGCAATCTGCTGGAGGTGCTGTACGCAGCCTGGGGCAGGGAGGCCGCCGAGAATGCCATCCCGGTATCCTTCAGCGACTATGACTACAAGGTCACCGGCTATCTCGTCAAGCCGAGCGTGACCCGCGCCTCCCGCAATTTCATGCATGTATTCCTGAACGGCCGCATGGTGCGGACCTTCAGGCTCTACAAGGCCGTCATGGATGGCTACGAGGACTTTATCGTGAAGGGCAGAAGCCCGCTGGCAGTGCTCTCCATCGAGATGGATCCGCAGCTGCTGGATGTCAATGTGCATCCCTCCAAGTGGGAGGTCCGCCTCTCCAAGGAGAATCAGCTGGAGGCCTTGATCAGGGAGAATGTGCGCGATGCCCTGAAGGGCACGATGCTGGCGCCGCAGGCGGAGATCCGCCGCGAGCCGCGGGAGACATACTATGAGCCGCTGCGGATGGATATGGATTCCGCGCCGGCTTCTGCCGTGCAGGAACGGCAGCAGGAGTGGAAGCCGCAGGCAAGGCCGGAAGAAGCGCCTGCACAGCCCGTGGAGAGGCCGCAGGCAGAGCCGCAGCCTGAGCGCTCAAAGATGAATGCGCCGGCCCCGCAGCCGGCCGCAGTGCCCTCTTCTGCAGCAGCGCAGGAGCAGGCCGGCAGAGGCCCGTTTCCAGCCATGCAGGTTATCGGGCAGCTGCACGGGAAGTTCATCCTGTGCGCCGTGGAGAAGGGGCTCGCCGTGCTGGATCAGCATGCCTGCCAGGAGCGGGTGCACTATGAGCAGATCCGCGAGAAGCTGAATCAGCAGCCGGCAATGATCGACTGCCTGGTGCCGATGACCATTCATGCAGGGAGCGCGCTGGTGCAGCGGGCGGAGGAGATCAACGAGGCCGTCAGCGATCTTCATGTCACCTTCGAGCCATTCGGCCCGGATACCTTCATTGTCCGCAGCGTGCCGCTGTGGATGCAGGAGATTGATGAGGAGGCGTTCCTCCGCGATCTGCTGGATAACTTTGCCGAGGATACCGACAGCAAGTATGCACGCATGGAAAAGAAGAAGATCGCGACGATGGCATGCCATCGCTCGATCCGCTTCAACCGGAACCTGACCCTGGCTGAGATGCAGGAAGTGGTGAATCAGCTCAGCCGCTGCGAGAATCCGTACCAGTGCCCGCATGGCCGCCCGACCTTCGTGATCCTGGAGGAATCCCTGCTGACAAAGGAGTTCCTGCGATGAGGAAGGTTCTTGTCATTGCCGGGCCCACCGCCTCCGGGAAGACCTCCTTCTCGCTTGAGATGGCAGAGCTGCTGCCGGGCGAGATCATCAGCGGCGACTCGATTCAGGTCTACCGCGGGCTGGATATCGGCTCCGGCAAGATCATGCCCGCGGAGATGCGCGGCATTCCGCATCATCTGATTGATATCCTGGATCCCGGCGCTTCCTTCAGCGCTGCCGACTTCCAGCATCTGGCCCGCCGGGAGATCGGGAAGTGTCCGTCCATGCCGATCATCTGCGGTGGGACAGGCCTGTACCTGAAGGCCTGCCTGTATGACTACCGCTTCGAGGAAGAGACAGAGGAAAGCCCTGCCGATGAGGCCTATGAGCAGATGGATACAGCGGCGCTCTACGCGATGCTGCTGCAGATGGATCCTGCGCAGTCAGAGAAGATCCATCCGAACAACCGCCGGCGGATCATCCGCAGCCTGACGATCCAGAAGCGGACCGGAAGGCGGCAGAGCGAGATCGTCGCCGAGCAGCAGCACGCCATGATCTACGATGCCTTTATCGCCGGCTGCACGCAGCCCCGGGAGCAGCTCTATGACCGCATCAATGCCCGCGTCGAGCAGATGTTCCGCGCCGGGCTGCAGGCGGAGGTGGAGGGCCTGCTCGCGCAGGGCATCACCTTTGCCAGCCCCTGCATGCGCGGCATCGGCTATCAGGAATGGGCGCCGTACTTTGCACATGCATGCACAGCGGAGGAAGTAAAGGAAGAGATCCAGAGGCATTCCCGGCAGTATGCCAAGCGCCAGTATACCTGGCTGAATCACCAGATGCCGGTGCACTGGTTCGAGCCGGATCAGCCGGCAGACCGTGACCGCATGAAGGAGGAGATCCTGAGATGGAAGAGTCAGAGCTTGAGCGGGTGATCCTGCTGCTTGGCGAGGAGGCAGTGCAGCGGCTTGCGGCTGCCACGGTGCTTGTCGCCGGGGTCGGCGGCGTCGGCTCCTATGCGGTCGAGGGACTTGCCCGCAGCGGTGTCGGGCACCTGATCCTCATTGACAAGGACACGGTCGCGGCCAGCAACCTGAACCGGCAGATGATGGCGACTTATGATACGATTGGTCAGGGAAAATGCGAGGCGATGAAGGCCCGCATCCAGTCCTACCGGAAGGACTGCCGGATCGACTGCGTGCAGGCATTCTTCGATGAGAGCTCGGCAGGCCTGCTGAGGCAGGCGGACTTCGCGGTGGATGCGATTGATACCGTCAGCTCGAAGCTGGACTTCATCTCGGCCTGCCACGCATACGGCGTGCCGTTTGTCAGCTCTCTCGGCATGGGCAACCGCCTGGATCCCTCGAAGGTGCAGCTGACAGACCTCTGGAAGACCAGCGGCGATCCGCTGGCGAGAAGCGTGCGGCAGATGGCGAGACAGCGGGGCATGGACTATCCGATTCCCGTGCTGTTCAGCACGGAGCAGCCGCGCAAGGTCCAGAATGAAGTGGTAAATCCCGACGGAAAGACGCGCAAGGACCGCATTCCGCCGGCAAGCATGGTATTTGTGCCGGCAGCCGCAGGGCTGCTGGCAGCGAGTGCCGCGGTAAGGGCACTGATCGGAGAGAAGCTATGAAGAGGGAATTCAAGGGCGAGAACACGCATCGAATCTATCGTCAGATCATGACGGACGATCTGCTGCACGGCTGTATCTACGGATGCGCCGCGGCAATCCTTGTGCTGGCGGTCGGCATGGCATCCGACTCCTGGCCGGCAGACCGGGGCTCTGTCATCCTGCTGACGCTGGTGCTGTTTGTCTTCTTTCTGCTGTATGCGCTGATCATGGCTGCCCGGCAGTATCGGAAGATTCTCTTCCAGATCAGCCTGGAAGAGGAGCAGTACGGCGGCGACTTTGACGCCGAGCCGCTGGCTGAGATCGGCGGCAGCGGCACCTTCTTCGTGAACCGGGACTTCCTGGTCTGGCACCAGGATGCCCGCTACCTGATCTGGCACCGCGGCGATATCCTGCGCATTGACAACAGCGGCCGCGAGCCGCGCCCGGGCAACCGGAAGGCAATGGTGCGCATCACGGACCGCCGCAAGAATGAGCAGGTCCTGATGTATGAGCGGACGGAGGGACATTCCTTCCTGCATGAGCTCGTTGCCTGGGTAAGCCCGCAGAAGGCTGCAGGAGATGAGGCAAAGCCGGAGAAGAAGATCTGCAGCGCCTGCGGGGCGCCGAATGAGCCGGAAGCCGCATACTGCGCATGGTGCGGAACGCCGTTCCAGAACTATGGCAGCCCGGAGAAGGATATTCATCAGGTCAGCCCTGAGGAGCAGGGCTTTGTGCCGATGGCAGCCGCCGCGCCGGCGGCCGCAGAGCAGCCGGCCAGGGGAACGCGCCCGGTCTACCAGGATACCGTGCCTGCCGGCAGAGCCCGGACCCGCACTTCCTTCTGGATTGCCCTGGCAGCCGTGGTCGTGATCGCGCTGCTGCTGCTGAGCGTGGCAATGCATGCCGCGCAGCCTCGCTTCTGGGGCGGATATACCATCTGGTGGCACTGAGATCCTGCGCAACACTTGACCTCAAGTGTCTATTCATGACCATTGACTCGGGGTCAGAAATCGATACAATAAGGGATACATACCGCAGAGAGCGGTATTCCTTCAGAAAGGATTGGTGATCTTCATGAGTGAATACAGAAATCAGGGAGTCTATACTTCCGCAGAAGACGGCTTCCGTTCGTATCTTACAAAAGTCTTTACCAGAATGGGCATTGCCCTCGGCGTCACTGCGCTGACCGCATTCGCTGTCTATGTCAACATCATGAACGGCGGCTTCATGCTGGGCGTTCTCGAGAGCGGGGTCGGCATGATCGTCCTCATGGTCGCGCAGCTCGGCATCTGCATCTCGCTGAGCGCAGGCCTGACGAAATTCTCCACCGCCACCTGCACCACGCTGTTCTACGGCTATGCAGTGCTGACCGGCATTACCTTCAGCATCCTGCCGATGTACTACGGCATCAGCACCGTCTTCATGGCCTTCGTCTTCGCCTCCGTGCTGTTCTTCTCCTGCGCCGTCATCGGCCACACGACCAATGTCGATCTCAGCAGATTCAGCGGCCTGTTCATGGGCGGCCTGATCGCGCTGGTGCTTGCGACAGTCGTCTCCATCTTCGTGCCGGCACTGCGCAACAGCCTCGTGCTCAGCTATATCGGCGTCCTGCTGTTCCTCGGCATCACGGCCTGGGATGTGCAGAAGCTCAAGGCGCTCTATTACCAGAGCGGCAGCGATGGAACCGTTCAGGGCAATCTCGCCGTCTTCGGCTCTTTCCAGCTGTATCTTGACTTCATCAACATCTTCCTCTATGTGCTGCGGATTCTCGGCAGCCGCAACCGCAACTGATCATCCGCATCTGATGCAGAGCGAATATCCCGGAGCGATCCGGGATTTCTTTTGCCTTTTGATATGATGATAATCGCTATCAATAAGGTATATCATCTCTGTGTATATAGGGTACACAAGCTTGCACTGCAGGCCTCCGGTCCGCTATACTTTGATTGCAGGGAGTCATGATGCAGCGATGCGCAGTCCTGAATGCCTGTCTCTGCGGGAGCAGGCATTTTATATCATCGATGCTGTCATGGAAGGAGAAATGCCCGGGAGGTGTATCATGCGCTTTACGGATCTGAACTTCCGAGACTACTACCATCAGTACCTGGTCATCGAGGCAGATGGCCTGACCGAGAAGCTGAAGCCCTCCATTCCGATCGGAACGCAGGACTGCTTTGTGCTGTGCTCTTCCTATATTGACCGCAGCGGCGCCCTGACTTTCAATGTGCTCTCTGTCGGCAGCAGCTGGAAGTCATGCCGCCGGGGGCTGTGCCGGCAGTTCATGCTGGGCAGCTATCGGCCGGAGGAGCTGCTGGATCTGCAGGTGCAGCTGATCCAGCCTGATCTGCAGATGGCAAGCAAGAATACCTCCTGGTGCCGCCAGGCTGAGCAGTGGACAGACGGGGAGCTGATGGCCACCCGGCAGGAGAGAAGGCTCGATGAGGTCCGCGATAACTTCTATCCGGACTGCGTCCGAGTCGGACTGCTCGCCAATCAGCAGATCCGGGAGTATGATATGCGGGTTGCCGGCTTCAACGGGCCATTCGTGGAAGGCCGGATGATCGGCCATGGCCAGGAGCTGGTTCGGGCGCTGCCCTATGATGCGGGCGGATCGATCCGCCTTCTGGGCGTCTTCGTGGGCGAGCATCTGAGCAGAAGCCAGAAGAGACAGCTGGCAGATCTGATTCACCGGGGCAATGAGGCCGGATTCGGCTTCAGCAGCGGCCGGCGATGGAACTGATACAGGAGGACAGATGAGCAATTCCAGAATGATACAGGCTGCGTGCCCATATTGCGGCAAGCAGTTCGAGTTTGAGGTCTACGACACCGTGACAGCAGATACAGATCCGGATCTTCGCGAGCGCTGCATCAGCGGCGATCTCTTCCGGGCATCCTGCCCGCACTGCCGGCATGAGTTCATGTTTCAGTATCCGCTGATCTACATCAGCGAGCGGGACAGATTCGTGCTCTGGCTCAGCGCGAAGGAGCCGGATGAGAGCCTGAAGAAGACCACGGCGCCGCTGTCGGAGAAGGGCTATACGCTGCGCCGGTGCAGCACGGTCCGGGAGTTCACGCAGAAGATCGAGGTGCTGGAGGACGGCGTGGATGATGTCCTGGTCGAGCTTGCGAAGTTCGATGCGGTCATTGACTTCATCAACAACAAGAAGAAGCGGCCGGAGGATATTGAGTCGGTGGAGTACCAGCGGGTGGAGAATGACATGATCATCGTCAATATCCGCACCGGCGAGGATGGCGACCGCGGCTGGTCAGAGCATTTCCCGATTGCAATGCTGGAGCAGGAGATTGCGGAATCCGATAAGATCGAGCGCCCTGACAATGCGTCCTTCCCGGAAGTGAATGATGCCTGGATCATGGGCTTCTTCGAGGAGCCGGCCGGTCAGGCGTAAGGCAAAAGAAAGCGCTCTGCATGCATGCAGAACGCTTTTTGGTCAGATTCCGGCGATGGCTTTCAGCGAGTCCGGCCCAAGCTGAGCGAGGATGGCATCGATCTGCTTCTGCTGCGGGATCGGGAGGCGGTCCTGCCAGTGTCCGATCGGCTCGAACGGCAGCTTCTCTCCTCCTGCCTGAAGGGCAGAGAGCGCAGTGCCGAACAGCGATGCCTGGTTCGGGGTGATGTCCTTGGAGCTGAGGCCTGCGAGCTGGCAGGCGCTGCCGAGCAGGTGATGAATTGCCCGGTATGTGAAGTCCAGGTGCCTTGCGGTGTGGAAGAAGCGGCGCTCATCGCGGTTGGTGCCGAGCGTGGGAATCCTGCTCAGCAGCAGCTTCGAGAACGCATCGCTGAAGATGTAGCGGCCGGTATAGCTCCAGGTGATGTTGGTGCGGGATGCACGCACGAAGGCAATTGGCATGTGCGCGAGATACAGAGGGGATTCCTGCCAGGGCAAGGTGGTCTCCTCCAGGAATCTCGCGGCGCTGAGCAGCACGAGGCGATTGCTCTCGAAGTGGAAGTCGCTGACCCTGAGCGCGGTAATCTGCACCGGCGAGAGGCCGGTGCTCAGCATCAGCTCCAGCAGGATGCGGTCCTGAGCGTCGAGGCGGCTCAGGCTGGCATGCAGCGCCAGGATCTTTTTCGGATCCGCGAAGGTATCCGCGGTGTAGACGGTGCGTGCCCGCTGCTCATGGCGAACAAGTCCGTGGAACGGGCTGACATAGCCTTTCACGAAGCCGCTTCTCTCGAGACGGGCTCCAATGCTCCGAAGGGTTGCCTTGTACCGGTGAACGGTATTGACGGACAGCTTGCCTTCCTGTGCCTTCGACTCGATATACTCGAAATAGCGTTGTGCATCTTCTGAGGACATGTTATGCACGGAGTACTTTTCTCCAGAATATGCATACAGCAGGTTTAGAATTTTCCGGTAGTCGTTGATGGTCGATGGGCTTTGCTCAAGACCTTGTGTGATGGCGGCCCAGAGTGGAACGCTGAGGCCTGCAGGTGTCTTGTCTGTCATGGGACAGGTATTTCCTTCCTTTCAAAAATGATGGATTATTGTGCGGCAATATCCAAGTGTCTTAATACTAAGCACATGCATGCCGGTTTGACAAGTGTAACTGCGCGGAATGAAACAGTCATTCATTAAGTATCACACAATTTTACACAATTCTGCGATATTTGAGCGTTCCCAAAAGGGTATATTATCGTTGCAGGTAATAATAGCCTGCTCTGAATCAGGCTGTCCCCCCTTTGACAGAAATTCAGAGATTCTATCCCCTAAAATGAGAAGAGACCCGATGAGGGTCTTTTCTCTTGGCAGGAGTGCTATAATTCCACCATGACGACAAAATACATATTCCTTGATATTGACGGAACGCTCTACAGCCCCGAGATCAATGACACGCCAGCCAGCGCCCGAAAGGCGATTCATGAGGCCAGGGCCGGCGGTGCCAAGGTCTTCCTGTGCACCGGCAGAAGCCTTGCCGAGTGCGCGAAGTATCTCGGCTACGAGGTGGACGGCTTCATCTTCGGCGCCGGCGCCATGATCTATGCCGAGCGGAAGCGGATCTATGACCATCCGATCCGCCGGGAGGATGTGCTCGCGATCAAGGAGCAGATCCATGCGCACGGCATGGGCTATTCCTGCGAGGGGACGGCCGGCGCGTATTGCGATGATTACGGCTATGAGTGCGTGCTGGTCTATTTCTCCGGCGGCGAGAAGAGCCGCGAGAAGCAGATTGAGCATGTCATGGAGAACGGATTCTATCCGGAGATCTACCAGCATGAGGATGACGGCATCTACAAGATCTGCTGCTATACGAATGATAATGAGGACTTTGACCGGCTGGAGAAGGACCTGCCGAAGCCATATATCCTGACAATCACGATGCGTGATCCGCGGACCAGGAATCATATCGCCGAGATCACGGATTCCAATATCAACAAGTCAACCGGCATCCGCCGGGTGCTGGATTACTACCATGCGGACTGGCCTGATTCAGTGGCCATCGGCGACAGCGGCAATGATATCTCCATGATCCGCGACTGCGGCATCGGCATCGCCATGGGCAATGCCTTCCCGCAGGTGAAGGAAGCAGCGGACTGGGTGACGACCGATATCCTGGACAGCGGCATCTATAATGCCTTCGTGCATATCGGCGTCATCAGCGGAAGGGAATGAGCGTATGGGTTATATAGATATGCATTGCGACACGCTGATGAAGCTGCTGTTTGATCATCCCGATCGCATGGATCTCTATGAGACGGAAGATACGGCCATTGATTTCACGGGCATGAGAAAGGCCGGGCAGTCAGCGCAGTTCTTTGCCTGCTTCATGCCTACCGAGGAGATCTGGAAGGAAGCGAAGGCCGGACCGCTCAGCGATGAGGCCTATATCAGCACTCTCCATGATGCGCTGCTGCAGAATGTGCAGGCGCACCCGGAGCTGATTGCCATGGCGTACAGCCTGGAGGATCTCGAGCGCAACGAGAGGGACGGCAGGATGTCTGCCTTCTTCACGCTGGAGGACGGCCGGGCAGTGGATGGCAGGCTGGAGAGCCTGGATCGCTTTCATCAGATGGGCGTGCGGGCAATCGGCCTGACCTGGAACGGCATCAACTGTCTCGGGTATCCGAACTCCCGGGACGGGAGCATCATGATGCATGGCCTCACGGACTTCGGAAAGGATGCCGTGCGGCATATGCAGGAGATCGGCATCCTGGTGGATGTATCGCATCTGTCGGAAGGCGGCTTCTATGATGTCGCGGCAGTCTCGGCGAAGCCGTTCATTGCGAGCCATTCCGACTGCCGGGCGCTGTCTCCGCATCCCCGCAATCTCACGGATGACCAGATCCGCGTGCTGGCAGATCATGGCGGCGTCAGCGGCCTGAACTTCTGCGCGGCATTCCTGAATGAGGATATCACCTGCAGGGATTCCACGGCCGCGCTGCTGGCAAGGCATGCCCGCCACATGGCGGATGTCGGCGGCATCGGCGTGGTCGCGCTGGGCTCTGATCTCGACGGGACCTCCGGCAATCTGGAGATTGACCGCTCGGAGAAGATGGGCCTGCTGTTCGATGCGCTGAAGCATGAGGAATTCACCGAGGCGGAGATCGAGCAGATCAGAAGCGGAAACATCAGGCGCGTCATGCATGACGCGATGCATTGAGAAAGGCGGCGGCAGCGCTCAGGTAAAGGCGCTGCCGCTGTGTCTATAGTGGGAGGGCAGGGCCATGGCATACTGCGGCTGGAAGGATGAGAGCGAGCTGCTGCGCAGATATCATCTGGAGGAATGGGGCGTTCCCGTCCATGAGGACCGGAAGCAGTTTGAGTTCCTGATGATGGAGGTCATGCAGTGTGGCCTGAACTTCCCGATGATGCTGAAGAAGCGGGAGATCTTCCGCAGCTGCTTTGACGGATTTGACTATGACCGGGTCGCAGCCTTCGGCGAGGAGGATATCCAGCGCATCCTGGCAGTCCCGGGCATGATCCGCTCCCGCCGCAAGATCGAGGCCGTGATCCAGAACGCGCGGTGCTTTCAGGAGATCCGCAGCGAGCATGGCAGCTTCTCTGCCTGGATCTGGAGATATACCGACGGCAGGACGATCCTGTATCACGATCATGAGAAGGGATATATCCCGGCGAGCAATGGGCTGTCGGAGCGCATCAGCAGGGATCTGAAGGCCCGCGGCTTCCGGTATCTGGGCGCCGTCACGGTCTATTCCCATCTGCAGGCCAGCGGCATGATCAATGACCATGGCGGGAGCTGTCCCCGCTATGCAGAGATCAATGCACAGTATCCCACAGCCAGGAAGCGGCGGGACCGCGAGAAAGAGGTACATCATTATCAGTAGCGAGGCCGGGATCCTCAGGCAACAGCGCTGATGCATAGAAAATGCATGCCCGTTCGGACATGCATGTTTCTTCTATTCGGCGCGGCAGGTATATGCCTGCATGTCTCTAGAGCAGGTGAATGCGGTGCTTCTCGCATTCATCGATCATCTCCTGCGGCCAGATGGAGGCCTGGACCTCGCCGACATGCGCCTTGTTCAGCAGCAGCATGCACAGCCTTGACTGGCCGATGCCGCCGCCGATGGTATAGGGCAGCTCGCATTTCTCGATGCTCTGGTGATACGGCAGGGTCAGCCTGCCCTCGCAATGAGCAGCCTGGCACTGGGTGACAATGGAGCTCTCATCGACGCGGATGCCCATGCTGGAGATCTCCAGCGCGCACTCGAGCGACGGCAGCCAGAACAGCAGATCGCCGTTCAGGTTCCAGTCATCATAGTCCGGCGCGCGGCCGTCATGCGGATGCGCAGACCGCTTCAGCGGCCAGCCGATCTGCTTGATGAAGACGCAGCGCTTCTCCTTCACGATGGCATCCTCGCGCTGCTTCGGGGTCAGGTCCGGGTAGAGATCCTCGAGCTGCTGCGAGGTGATGAAGAAGACATCATCGGCAAGATGGCATACGGCCTGCGGATACTTGTACCATACCTCATGCTCCATGTGCTTGATGACCTTGAAGATCTGCCGCACGGTGGACTCGAGCACCGCATCGGTGCGCTCTTCCTTCGTGATGACCTTCTCCCAGTCCCACTGATCGACATAGGCGGAATGCAGATTGTCCAGCAGCTCATCTCTGCGGATGGCGTTCATATTGGCATACAGTCCCTCATGGACCTCGAAGCCGTACTTCTTCAGGGCATAGCGCTTCCACTTGGCCAGCGACTGCACAACCTCGATGCGCTCCTCCGGCATCTCCTGCAGATCGAAGGAGACCGGGCGCTCGATGCCGTTCAGGTTGTCATTCAGGCCGGAGCGCTTGGTGACGAACAGCGGCGCGCTGATTCTCGAGAGATTCATTTCCTTCCCGAATTCCCGCTGGAAGGTATCGCGGATATACTTGATCGCCTCCTGTGTCTCGCGCACGGAGAGCACAGGATCATAGTCTTTGGGTGCCTGGAATTTCATAGCAGTGCCTCTCTTTTCAGTTGCCTTCCATTCTAGCACAATCAGGGCCCGCCTCTGCATCGAACTGCAGCGCTGCTGTTGCTTTCAATGACAGCAGATCCGGCATGAGGCAGTACCATCCGCTGCAGGCATCGAGAATCGCGGAGTCGGAGGTAATCACCAGCGGCTGGGCGATGAGAAAGGAATCCACCTGATCCATGACCTCTGCCGCAGCCGGGAAGGATACTTCCCTTCCAGCCTCGAGGATTGCCTGCTTCAGCCGGCCGGAATTGGAGACCGGGCGGTCAAGGACAAAGACCGCGGAGGATACCTGCAGATCCTCGAGCCGATGCAGGATCAGGCGGATGGCAGGCATGGTGCAGTCAATGATGCGGTAGGTTCCGTGCAGCCCGGCAAGATCGCGGATCGTGCCGTCCATGCCGGCCAGCAGCAGCCCTCCGCTCACCAGGATCTCTGCCGTGATGATTTGGTTGAAGCCATCGATGAAGACAGAGGCTCCCTTCATGTCAGCTGCGCATCGGCGGGTCCTGCGCCGCTGCTGCAGCGCTGAATCCGAGGCGGCAGTCCGCAGCAGGGCAAGCCGCTGGCGGCTCGACAGCAGGAAATGATTGCCGATGAACTCCACGGCCTTTCCGGCATCGTAGCCCTCATTCAGAAGATAGCACAGATGGCGCTCGGCCTGGCGCAGCAGAGCCATGGATTCTTCGCTGAAGTCCTTCCGGTCAGAGGGAGCGCATCCTCTTCCATCTGCATTCATGATGATCACCTCAGTGACATCATAGCACGAAGCGGCGCGTGCGCACCGCGGCAGGAACAGGCGCTGCCATGGCGGGTGTATGCATGCAGAGGGACAGCGCAGGCGCGGGAATCGTGCCAGAAATTTCGTTTTCGGCCGCAAAACATGATCTGTTTCAAATAAATTCCGTAACCTATAATCGGAATTGGAAAGGCGATAGCCATGAGAGTGTACTCAATACTGATGGATCTGTTCCAGAGCAGGGAATATCTCAGGCCTGGATATTTTTCTGATAAATACTGTGTTTCTCTGAGAACGATCCAGAACGACCTGGCATACCTCAGGACTGTCGCACCCCAGCATGGATTCGAGCTCAGGAACAAGAAGGGCAAAGGCTTTCTGGCGGAGATCCATGATCGCGAGGCCGCCTATGCGTTTGCAGAGTCCATGCGCGATGATCGCGTCGTCCGCATGGATGCGCGGCCTTCCAGAATTCTGTCATTCCTGGCAATCCAGAAGGACTATATCTCCATGGATCGGATCGCGGAGGAATTCAGCCTGTCCAAGGCGCAGATCCGGCAGGACATGGATAAGGTCGAGCGCCTGGCCGAGAAGGAGAAGATCCGGATCGACAGCAGAAGCCATTACGGCATCCGGCTTGTCTCCGAGGGAAGCCATCTCCATCGCTATCTCGTCAGGCAGTATATGAATGCAGATCAGGACGTCATGCATGCAATCGATGCCGGCACCGGCAGCTTCTCGGACATGCAGGTGCTGTTTACCAAGCAGCTGAACAAGGAAGGCCTGAAGATCAACTACAGCGAGCTGATCAGCACGATGGCGTGGCTCCGGGTCCTGGTATTCGGCGGGGCCGGGAGGGATGGCGAGGAAGCGGTTCACTTCACTGCCGCGGATCCCATCAATCGAATCGCGTATACGATGACGAAGGCGCTTGAGAAGAAGTACGGCTTTCGCCTGAGCGATCAGGGCCGCCGGGAGATGCTGGCGGTGCTGACGCACAATATCCGCATCGAGCAGCAGCAGTCATTTGATCTCGAGCGCCTGGAGAAGGATCTGGACGCCTTCATGGAGGAGATCGACCGCAAGTACGACATGGACTTCGCGAGCGATGAGTTCTTCAAGAAGATGCTGACGATACATACCTCGCTGCTCCTGGAGCGGCTGAACAACAAGATCTCCTACAGGAATCCGCTCGCTTCCGAGCTGAATATCAAGAACCCGATGGTGTTCGACATTGCCATCCAGTTCTGCAACATGCTGAAGGAAAACTACGGCGTGCAGTCGACATTCGATGAGATCGGCTTCGTGGCGGCGCACTTCGCCGCGCATATCGAGCGCAAGTCGCAGGAGAAGCTGGACAAGTACAGCCGGATCGGCATTGTCTGCTCTTCCGGCGGCGGCATCGCATACATGCTTCAGATGCAGATCCAGCCGCTGTTCAAGGATGCCAGCATCCAGACATTCTCCTTCCTGCAGACCGATGAGCTGCAGAAGTACCAGCCGGATCTGGTCTTCACGGTGATCCCGCTGTCCATCAAGCTGAACGCGCCGGTCATCCTGATCCGCGAGCTGCTTGACAGCACGGATCTCAACCGCATCCGGCAGATCCTGCAGAGCGACGTGAAGGATCCCTATTCCCTGATGAGCACTGCGGATATCAGCGAGACGCTGTTCCGGAAGGAGTTCTTCGAGATCTGCGATGACACGGACTATGAGCATCTGATCCGCCGCATGGCAATGGATCTCGAGAGGGAGGGCTGGGGCGAACAGGGCTATGAGAGCCTCGTCATGGAGCGCGAGAAGTACGTCAGCACGGTATACATGAATGGCGTATGCATTCCGCATCCGATCGAGACTGCCGCGATCAGGAATGTCATCTCGATCGCGATTCTGCGCAAGCCGTTTGTCTGGAACGAGAAGCCGGTCAGGATCGTATTCATGATCTGCCTGCGCAAGGAGCAGGTGGAAGTATACAAGAAGATCACGAAGAAGCTGTTCCTTCTGATGAGAAACTCTGAATATGTGGACAGGATCACGCGGGTTGGCTCTTATGAGGAGATGCTTGCAGTATTCAGGGAAATGGAAGGATTGAGAGATGAATAAAAAGCTGTTGGAAGAGCTGAGCAATGCGGATGCGATTGCCGGGAATGAACAAGAAGTCAGGGACATCGTGCTCAGGGAATCAGAAGGGCTGTGCGATGAGGTCCTGTTTGACGGACTGGGCAGCACGATCCTGCACCGGCGCGGCAGAGATGGCAGCTCATTGAAGATCATGTTCTGCGCGCATATGGATGAGGTCGGATTCGCGGTTCGCAGCATCTCCGATATCGGCTTCCTCTATCTGATGCCGGTAGGCGGTGTCAGGGAGAATTCCCAGGACATGCAGATGGTAAGAGTCACGACTGCGGACGGCACAAAGGTCCGCGGCATTCTGAATACCATTCGCGACAGCTCAAATCATGTCGCGGAGCGCTATGTGGATATCGGCACGGAGACGCGTGACGAGACGCTGGCAAGGGGCATCCAGATCGGTGACATGGTGACGTTTGACAGCACATGCAGATTCCTGAGCGACGCTGTCGCTGCCGGCAAGGCCATGGATGATCGCACCGGCATCTTCGCAATGCTGGAGGCGATGAGGCGGCTGGAGCGCACAGAATGCGATCTGTACTTCGCGGCAACCAGCAGCGAGGAAGTGGGAACGCGCGGCGGCCGCACCGCATCAGAGCTGATCCAGCCGGATATCGTATTCGCGATTGACGTGGCGAATGCGCCGGAGCTGACGAGAGACTTCACCAACTGCAGGAAGATCGGGCACGGCCTCATGATTGAGCACTATGACAAGACGCTTGCCCCGAACCGGTCGCTGGTCATGCATGTCAGGAGCCTCTGCGCAGGGAATTCCATCCCCTGGCAGGATGACATGATGAAGGGCGGCGGAACGGATGCTGGAAGCGCAGCTCTTGCCGGAAGCGGCAGGCTGGCCATGGTGCTGGGAATACCGCTCAGGTACTGCCACGGTCCAGGCTCGCTGGCGCATCTGAGCGACCTGGAGGCGATGACAGATCTGATCATTGCGATTGCCGAGAACACAGGAATCAGGGAATACAGTCAATGGACCAACTATAGAGGAAAATGAATATGACAGACGATGAAAAGGCAATTCTGACAATGATCTCAGCTGCAGGCGATTCCAAGGCCAAGGCCTTCGAGGCGCTGAAGCTCGCAGGAACAAATGATTTCGACGGCGCCAGGCGCCTGCTGGAGGAGGCAAGGGAAATTGATATTGCCGCCCATACGACGCAGGCAAAGCTCATCGCGGAGGCGATGAACAAGGATAGCGCTGATCAACAGGCAATCAGTCTGCTTATGGTCCATGCCCAGGACCATTACATGACTTCTCAGCTCGCACGCGACCTGATTGAGGAGCTCATTACAGTCTTTGAGGAGAAGGAAAAGGAGATCAGAGATATCGGGCAGAGCAGGTAATCATCGCTTCACAGGAATCATGCTGGCATGAAAACAGATTCAGAAAAGAGGAGATTGAGAATGAAAATCGTATTATGCTGCGCCGGCGGTCTTTCAACTACCATGCTGATGGACACCATGAAGGCGGTCATCAAGGAAAGCAAGAAGCTGAATGAAAAGGACTTCACGTTCAAGGCAATTCCAGTCGATATGCTCAGCAGCGAGGTTGCGGATACGGATGCAGTCGTCATCGGCCCGCAGATTGCCCACAAGCTGGACATGATCAAGGCTACGCTGGCTCCGTACCACATTCCGTATGTGCTTGTCGATCGGGATGTCTACGGCCAGATGGATGGCAGGACAGTCCTGAAGAAGGTCCTGATTGAAAGAGCAAAGGCAGATATGGAGAAAGAGGGGAACCATTGAAATGTCAGGCTTTGAAAATTTCATGAATAAGACCCTGGCTCCGATCGCGAACAAGATGGATAAGGAAGTGCATCTGTCAGCGATCAAGAAGGCCATGGTTGCTTTAACGCCGCTACTGATCATCGGCAGCTTCTGCCTGATTCCGGAAGCGATCCCGAACATGATCGGCGAGAATAATGCACTGTCGCAGTGGATTCTCGCGAATCTGGATAAGATCTACATTCCGTACAACGTCGGCATGGCGCTGATGTCTCTGTACGCAACTGCTATCATGGCATACCATCTGGCAAACAGCTATAAGCTGGACGTGCCGGGATGCATCTCCATGGCTGTCATCTCATTCCTGATGCTGGCCGTCGACTATACCGAGGATGGCGGCATCAGCGCCAAGTTCCTCGGCCCTAAGGGCCTGTTCGCCGCAATGTTCGCTACCATGATCGCGGTTGAGCTGTTCCGCTGGTGCAAGAAGAAGAACTTCACCATCAAGATGCCTGCCAGCGTTCCTGACTTCGTCTCGAGATCATTCGAGATGATCCCGATCTCTGTCATCATCATCGGCTTCTTCCTTGCCATCCGCATCATCTGCGTCAATGTGTTCCACACCATGCCTCCGCTGATCTTCACGAACATCTTCGCACCGCTGGTCGGCTCCATGGATAACCCGTGGGCATACATGTTCCTGAAGATGCTGCACTGCCTGCTGTTCTTCTTCGGAATTCATCCGTCTGTTCTCAGCCCGATCACCAGCCCGATCTCCACGCAGTTCCTGGCAGAGAATATCGCCAACTACCAGGCTGGCCTGCCGATGACTCACTTCTTCACGCCGGGCCCGATGTCTGCATTCGGCAACTTCACCGGCACCGGCATTACCTTCGGCCTTGTCTTCTGGTGCATGATGTCCAAGTCCAAGGGTCTTAAGCAGATCGGCCGTGTCTCCCTGATCCCGGCACTGTTCGGAATCAATGAGCCGATTCTGTTCGGAACGCCTGTTGTCCTGAATCCGATCTTCTTCTTCCCGTATGTCATCGGCGGCGGTATCATCGGCAGCTTCGGCGCCTTTGCGGTGAAGATGGGTCTCATGAGTCCTTCCTTCTTCACCCCTCCGTATGTCGGCGTATTCCTGGAAGGCTATCTGACCAACCTTGACTGGCGCTCCATCGTGGTCAATGCGCTGCAGATGGCAGCCTCCATTGCGCTGTGGTATCCGTTCGTCAAGATCTATGAAAAGCGCTACATGGATCAGGAATCCGAGTCTGCAAAGAAGAATCAGTTCAGCAGCGAGGATGAGGAGATCCTCAAGAATCTGGATCTCGATATCTGACGATGTGCAACGGAAGCGGTCTTCTGAAGAGGGGGCCGCTTCCTCTTAAAGAGAGAACAGGAGAATGCATCATGGCAAAGCAGATTGGAAGAATACAGAGATTCCTGAATGAGAAGGGCATTGATGCCCTGATGATACGCAGCGCCGCAATGAAGCGCTGGATGGATACCATGACCGGAAGCGGATGCACCGTGCTGGTGACCAGAAAGCGCGGCTATCTGATCGCGGATGGCCGCTATACCACAGAGGCTGCCGAGAAGGAGCATGATCTCGAGATCGTGAAGATCGTGCAGCGGGATCCCTATCTGAATGCGGTCAAAAGAATCATGGAGCAGGATGGATGCGCATCGCTTGGCGTCGAGTCGAGCGAGACGCTGGCATCTCTCTACCTGGCCATGAAGGATATGGGCTTCCGGGTGATGCTTCTGGAGGATGAGATTGCAGGGCTGCGCATCATCAAGGATGACGATGAGCTGGAGCTGATCCAGAAGGCTGCGGATCTCGGTGATCGGATCTACGCAAGCGTCCTTGGCAAGCTGCATGCAGGCATGACAGAGTTCGAGATCAGCGCATTGCTGCAGTATGAGGCAATCTCAAGCGGGGCGCAGGGCATGGCCTTCGAGACGATCGTCAGCTCGGGTGAGCGCACGGCGCTTCCTCACGGCCGCCCGACGGCCAGGAGAATCAGGGCGCATGAGCCGATCATGATGGATTTCGGCGTCCGCCTGAACCGCTATGAGAGCGACATGACAAGGGTGTGCTTCCTGGGAGAGCCGGATCCGGCAATCCGCAATATCTACCATGTCGTTCAGCAGGCGCAGCAGGCAGGCGTGGATGCGATCCGCGCAGGCGCGACCGGCATGTCTGTCGACAGGGCCGCCCGTGATATCATCAGCGATGCCGGATATGGGCAGTACTTCGTGCATGGACTCGGCCATGGCATCGGCGTGGATGACAGCACTGAGGGACCGATCCTGAATGCCAGGAGCACGACCGTGCTGCAGAATCATATGGTCATGTCCTGCGAGCCGGGCATCTACGTGCCGGGCGTTGGCGGCATCCGCATCGAGGATATGGTGCAGATTGTCGACGGCGTCGGCATCCCGATGACGCACACAGACAAGAACATCCGCGTGCTGGAAGGAGCTTCCTATGGAATATGACTTCAGCAGGGTGAATGACAGGAGGGGAACCTACTGCACGCAATGGGACTTCACCGAGGACCGCTTTCACCGGGCAGGCGTCCTTCCCTTCTCCATCTCGGATACGGACTTCATCATTCCCGAGCCGATCACGGAGAAGATCAAGGCAGTCGCGGAGCGGCGCATCTACGGATATACCCGCTGGAATCATCATGACTACAAGGCAAGCATCGTCAATTTCTTCAGGCGCAGATTCGATGCGGACCTGTCCGAAGACTGGATCATCTACAGCCCGACAGTTGTCTACTCGATCTCTCTCCTGATCCGGCTGCTCAGCAGGCCGGGAGACAGGGTCGTATGCTTCAACCCGATGTATGATTCCTTCTTTACCGTGATCACCGGCAATGAGCGGGAGCTCGTATCCTGCGATCTTGTCCACCGGGATGGCCGCTTCGAGATCGACTTTGATCTGCTGGACCGACAGCTCAGCGGCAGCCGGATCCTGCTGCTGTGCTCGCCGCACAATCCGACAGGCAGAGTGTGGACAAGGGAAGAGATGGACCGGATCGTGGAGCTCTGCCGGCGCCATCAGACCGCCATCATCTCTGATGAGATTCACATGGATATCCAGATCGGGGAGAGACGCAATATTCCCCTGATGCAGTATGCCGGGACCTGGCCGCAGGTATATACCTGCAGCTCTTCCAGCAAGACCTTCAATACGCCGGGACTGATCGGCTCCTATGTCATTATTCCGGACGCAGGAATCAGGGATGCCTTCCTGTACCATACGCGGAAGGTGGACTTCCTGAATTCGCCGAGCATCCTCGGCATGTACGCGACAATGATCGGCTATCAGGAATGCGACGACTATATTGAGCAGCTGTGCGCCTATGTCAGGGGCAACATGGAGTATCTGAAGCAGTCCATAGAAACGCAGCTGAAAGATGTCAGCTTCACGATTCCGGATGCGACCTATCTTGCCTGGATCGACTGCCGGAAGATGCCCTTCACGGCAGAGCAGATCCAGGATGCGCTTGTGAATGTGGGAAATGTCGGCATCATGAAGGGCGAGACCTACGGCGAAAACGGGACAAAGTATCTTCGCATGAATATCGGCTGCCCGCGCAGCAAGCTTGAGGAAGGATTTGCGAGAATGAAGCAGTCATTCGACTGGCTGTATCAGGAGAATCGATAGATGAAGGCTGCAGGGAAGAGAAGAATTCCATGGCTGGACTGGAAGGCCAATGATGTCAATGTCATGAATCGCGCCTATGCATACATGATCGACTGGGCGATCGGCGGCATCGTGACCGGATTTCCGGGCGTCCTGCTGTATGCGGCAGTGACAGGAAGATCAGACATGTATACGGAGATCTATGCATTCCCGTCGCTTGGCTATTCCTCCGGGTGGGCCTATCTGTCCTGCCTGCTGAGCATGGCTGCCTATCTGATCTATTTCGTGGCAGTGCCTCTGCGGGTCTGGCCGGGGCAGACGCTCGGAAAGAAGTGGATGAAGCTGCAGATTGTCAGGACAGACGGATCGCTGCCGGATCTGAAGAGCCTGCTGATGCGGCAGGTTGTCGGCCTGGTGCTGCTTGAGGGCAGCGCCACGATCATGACCAGGTATCTGCGGCAGGCCGCAACGCTTGCCTCCAGGTTCTATCTGGACGGGCCGGTGCTGGTGATCGGATATGTGATTACCATGGCCTCCATCCTGCTGGCATTATCCACGCCATCCCGCCGGGCGGTCCACGACTACATCTCGGATACCAGGGTCATCAGCCTGAAGCAGAACTGATCCATGTGCCTCTTCCCATTGCCGGAAGAGGCTTTCTTTTCCAGAAGAAAAGAGGCCTGCATGCAGGCCTCTTCTGATCAGTCGGTATCCTCGAACTGGGAGTTGTAGAGCTTGGCGTAGAACCCGTTCTTCGCCAGCAGCGATTCATGATTGCCGACCTCGACGATGTCGCCGTGATCCATGACCAGGATCAGGTCAGCATTGCGGATCGTGGAGAGGCGGTGAGCGATGACGAAGGAGGTGCGTCCCTTCATCAGGTTCTCCATGCCCTTCTGGATCAGGATCTCCGTGCGGGTATCGACGGAGGAGGTTGCCTCATCCAGGATCAGGATCTTCGGATTGCTCAGGAACGCCCGGGCAATGGTCAGCAGCTGCTTCTGGCCCTGGGAGATATTCGTGGATTCCTCATTGATCTCAGTCTGATATCCATTCTCCAGCGTGCGGATGAAGTGATCCACATAGGCAGCGTCTGCTGCCTTCATGACATCCTCATCGCTTGCATTCATGTTTCCGTAGCGGATGTTGTCCATGATCGTGCCGGTATGGAGCCAGGCATCCTGCAGCACCATGCCGAAGGAATCGCGCAGGTCGCTGCGGGTAAGATCGCGGGTATCGATGCCGTCAATGCGGATCGTGCCGCTGTTGAGATCGTAGAAGTGCATCAGCAGCTTGACGATCGTGGTCTTGCCGGCGCCGGTAGGGCCGACGATCGCGACCTGCTGGCCTGCCTTGATGGAGGCGCTGAAGTCGTGAATGATGATCTTCTCCGGATCATAGCCGAAGCAGACATGATCGAAGTCCACATCGCCCCTGATGTTCAGGCTGCCGTCTGCGCTGCGGATGGATACCGGATGATCTGTATCCGGCTTCTCTTCCGGCTCCTCCAGGAACTCGAAGACACGCTCTGCGGCAGCTGCCGTGGACTGCATGACATTCATGATCTGCGCGGTCTGGGTGATCGGCTGATTGAAGTTGCGGACATACTGGATGAATGCCTGGATGTCGCCGATGGCGAGGCCGTTATGAATCACCAGCCAGCCGCCTAGAACGCAGCATCCCACATATCCGATGTTGCCGACCAGGCTCGTGATCGGCATCAGGATGCCGGACATGAACTGTGCCTTCCAGGCCGAGGTATACAGGGAGTCGTTCAGCGTATTGAAGGTTGCGATGGAGCGCTCCTCGCCGTTGAATGCCTTCATGACGATGTGGCCGCCGTACATCTCCTCGATGTGGCCGTTCACGTCGCCGAGCGTATTCTGCTGATCCTTGAAGTACTTCTGGCTGTGCTTGACGATCCAGGCAGCCGCGATGCCGGACAGCGGCACGACGATCAGCGCCATCAGCGTCATCTGCCAGGAGATGGAGAACATCATCCAGAGAATGCCGATGATCGTGACGACGGAAGTGAATACCTGCTGCACGGACTGGTTGAGAGACTGCGAGACAGTATCGACATCGTTGGTGACGCGGGAGAGCACCTCGCCATGCGTCTGGCGGTCGAAATAGGCAAGCGGGAGGCGGTTGATCTTCTCAGAGATCTCCTTCCGCAGGCTGTAGGTTACCTTCTGCGTGACGCCTGCCATCATCCAGCCCTGGATGTAATTGAAGATCATGGAGGCGACATAGATGATGCCGAGGCGCTGCAGGATCTGCAGGATGCCATTGAAGTCGATGGAGCCCTGGCTGGAATACTTTGCGGCCAGTCCTTCTGCCAGCTTGGTCGTGGCTGTGCCGAGAATCTTCGGCCCGATGATGGAGAAGATCGTGGAGGCGACAGCGAAGAGGATGATGAGGATCAACTGGATGTTGTAGGGAGACATGTAGCGCAGCAGCTTGGCAAGGGTTCCCTTGAAGTCCTTGGCCTTGTCTCCTGCTACCATGCCGGGCCGCGTACGCATGCCGGTATTGTATTTCTTCCGGGGATTTCTGTTCTGCTCGCTCATGCCTGGCCCAGCTCCTCTCTGGAAAGCTGCGAATAGGCGATCTCCTGATAGACCTTGCAGGTCTTCATGAGCTCCTCGTGGGTGCCGATGCCGGCAACCCTGCCCTGATCGAGCACGACGATTCTGTCTGCGTGCATGATCGTGCTGATTCGCTGGGCGACGATGAATACCGTTGCCCTGGTCTTTCTGACCATGTGATTCAGTGCCTCGCGCAGCTTTGCGTCTGTCTGGTAGTCCAGGGCACTGAAGGTATCATCAAAGATATAGACCTGCGCGTGCTTGGTCAGCGCGCGGGCAATGGAGAGCCGCTGCTTCTGGCCGCCGGAGACATTGGTGCCGCCTTCGGCGATGGGCTCCTCGATGCCTTCCGGCATCTTCTGCACGAATTCCTGCGCCTGGGAGATCTCCAGCGCATTCTGGATGGTCTCGTCGGTGGCGTTCTGGTCTGCATATCTCAGATTGGACTCGATCGTCCCGGAAAACAGCACGCCCTTCTGCGGCACATAGCCGATGCGGCTGCGGAGATCCTTCATGCGCACATCGCGGATATCCGTATCGCCGAAGCGGATCGAGCCCTCGGTAACATCGAAGAAGCGCGGCAGCAGGTTGATCAGCGTGGACTTTCCGGAGCCGGTGGAGCCGATGAAGGCAACTGTCTCGCCGGGCCTGGCAGTCAGGCTGATATCCGTCAGCACGTTCTCCTCTGCCCGTGGATACTTGAAGCTGACATGATCGAAGGTGATGGTCTGGGCGCCTTCCGGAAGCGTCTTGGGATCCTTGGGATCCAGGATGGAAGGCTCGGTCTCCAGCACCTCGAAGATGCGCTGCGCGGAGACGGAGGAGCGCGGGATCATGATGAAGATCATGGCGATGATCATGAAGGAGATCAGCACCTGCATCGCATACTGCAGAAAGGCCATCATGTCGCCGATCTGCATGGCGCCAAGATCGATCTGCTTCGCGCCGAACCAGATGATGAGGATCGAGACGCAGCTCATCAGGAACTGCATGGTCGGCATGATCGTGGCCATGGCGCGGTTGACGAAGATATTGACCTTCGTGATATCGGAGTTGACGCCGTCAAAGCGCTTCTCCTCGATCTTCTGGTTATTGAAGGCACGGATGACCAGCATGCCGGAGAGCTGCTCTCTGGTAACCAGGTTCAGGCGGTCGACCAGCTTCTGGATGATCTTGAACTTCGGCAGCGTGACTGTGAAGGTAATGCTCAGCAGCGCGACGATGGCGAGCAGCACCCAGCCGAGCAGGCTGAGCATGCTGGGATAGCGCATGACCTTCAGCAGGGAGGTAAAGCCCATGAAGGGAGCGAACAGCATGATCCGCAGCATCATCGTGAGGACCTGCTGGATCTGCTGGATATCATTTGTGGTGCGGGTGATCAGGGAGGCGGTGCTGAACCGCGAGAACTCCTCGGAGGAGAACGATTCCACCTTGCTGAAGACATCTGCACGCATGTTGCGGCAGGCACCGGTCGCGGTGCGGCTGGAGAGATATGCAGCGCCTGCTGCGCAGAGCGATCCGAGCAGCGTGATGCCGAGCATGATCAGTCCCTCATGCCAGATATAGGCTGTCTGCATGGACTCGGTATCCATGCCGAGGGCGGTATATTCCTTCTTCAGCAGCATGATCTCCGCGGACCTGAGATTGTCCTCGGTATAGCCGTCCAGCTTCTCGCTGGCCTTGGCCTCGATCTGCTGGGCCATGGCCGGCTGGGCTGCCATCGCCGCATAGAGCTGATCGGAGCTGGTGAGCCCCATTGCCTTCAGCATGTCCGCATTGTCCAGCATGGACACGAGCAGGAACGGCTTGTCGGTGACCGCCGTCATGTCGGTGCTGCTGTCCTTCAGGACATAGATGGCCTCATTGGCCACCTCGGGATAGGATGAGAGATAGGTCTCGTCTCCCTGCTCCACCTTGGTATAGCCGGCCTCCAGCGCCGCTTTGTCCTCGCTGGACATGAAATATTCCATGTGCTCGAAGGTCGAGGCGCGGAGTGCCTGGGGATTGGAGCTGGTAATGCCTCCATACTGGATGCCGTAGGTCATGATCCTGGACATATAGTCCGGAAGCGCCAGCTCAAACTGGACCTGCCCGAACACCAGGGCAATGATTGCCAGCACTGAAAGCCAGAATGGCTTCAGATAACGCAATGCCTTGAGCACGTTGATTCCTCCCTTGAATGCGCATGGTTCGCGCAGCGCAGTTATAGTACCACGGTAATATAAAAATGTAAACGAGGTAATATAAAAATATTGCCAAAGTACTAAAATCGTGTTATAAACGGGGAAGAAACGAGGTGCCTATGGAACAGGATACTCAGAAGAAGCGGGAGATCCGGCAGACAGCGCTGCAGCTGTTCAAGGAGAGCGGCTATGACAATGTGACGCTCAATGATATCTGCAGAGCGGCGGGAATCTCCAAGAATACGTTCTACTATTACTTCTCCAGCAAGGATGCCCTGATCATGGACCTGTTCCGGGTTCCCGTCACGCTGAGCGAGGAGAACATGGTGAAGATCATGTCCATCTCCGATCCCTACGAGCAGCTGCAGTATACCTACCGCCTGATGGTGGACTACATGAAGGATCTCGGCAGGGAGATCGTGAAGAAGGCGCTGGTTGCCAACCTGAGCCGGGTCGAGACCGTGGAGAGGCCGAAGGCATGCGATCATGCGCATAAGCCGAATCCCTATATGGAGATGCTGAAGTGCATCTATGTCAAGGCCGTGGAGACCGGCGAGGTGCGCAGCGATGTGCCGGTAGAGCGCCTGCTGAAGCTGACGATCGCTCTCTATATCGGCTGCGTGCAGATCTGGGCAACGGCACCGATGGAGCTGGACCTCGAAAAGATGTACTTTGAGAATCTGGATCCGATGCTGCGGATCCAGAATGGAAAAGAGAAGGAGAAGAGCAGATGACCATGCAGGAAATCTCGTATCATGATCTTGACCTCAATGCCGTTGAGGCAGTGAAGGACGGCTGGCTTGTCGTCTCCAGCGGCAATCCGGAGATGGGCTGGAATCAGATGACCGTCTCCTGGGGAAGCCTCGGCTGTATCTGGAACCGGCCTGCCATCACGGTGTATATCCGGCCGCAGCGCTATACCAGGAAGTTCATCGACGGCAGCGAGCGGTTCACGGTATCCGTGTTCGATCCGAAGCGGTACCGGAAGGAGCTGCAGATGCTGGGCACGCTCAGCGGCAGGGACTGCGACAAGCTGAAGGCCACGGGAATCGCTGCCATGCATGACGGGGACGTGATTCTCTATCCGGAGGCAGAGCTGAACTTCGTGTGCCGCACGATGTATCAGGCGCCGATCCGGGCAGAGGGATTCCGGGATGAGAGGATCCGCGCGAGTGTCTACCCGGAAGCGGATTATCACGATCTCTATATCGGCGAGATCGAGCGCATCCTGAAGAAGATCTGAATGCAGTGAGCAGAGGCTGTCTCGAGGGCAGCCTTTTTCATGCATGCAGGAATGATGGAGAATATGAAAGGGACTGCCTGCGCTCTCGCGCGGACAGTCCCTGATATGCGCTTTCTGATTCCTTATTCTGCGGCTGGCTTGTTCTTCTTCTCGCCGATGCTGAGCAGGAGGTTCAGCAGGATTCCGAAGATGGCTGCGCCGGCGATGCAGGGGATGTTCATTCCGAAGAAGGGAATGTTGCCGCCGAAGGCATACTGGCCGCCGATGCCGAGCACCATGACGGTAGCGATGACGGCGATGTTCTTGGAGTCGAACATGTCGACCTTCTTCTCGATCATGATCGCGATGCCCTGGGCTGCGATGGCGCCGAAGAGGTACATCTCAAGGCCGCCGATGACTGCGGTCGGGATGCCGTAGATGATGCGGATCAGCGGAGTGAAGAAGGAGATGACGATCGCGATGATGGATGCTGCGATCAGGACCGGGATGGAGTAGACCTTGGTGATGGCCATGGTGGAGATGTTCTCGCCGTAGTTGGTTCCGGCAGGGCCGCCGACAACGCCGGAGACCATGTCGCAGAGGCCGTCGCCGATCAGGTTCAGGTCAAGCAGGCTGGCAAGATCGTACTTCTTCTTGGACTTCTTCTTCTTGGCAAGCTCATTGACGTAGATGTCAATCTGGAAGATATGGGCAGTGGATTCCGGGATGGTCGCGATTGCGATCGGCATGATGGCAACGACTGCTGCCCAGTTCGGCTTCGGAAGCGAGAAGGCCGGGACTGCGAACCAGCCGACGGAATACAGGGAAGCAGCGAGTGCCTCGGCAGGCATTGCGCGGAACATGTTGCCGACGCCTGCGAAGTAGATGATGCCGGCAGTGATGCAGCCGACGCCGGCGCCAAGCAGCAGCGGCAGCTGGCCGAGGAATCCCTTGAGATAGCGGGAGAACATGATCGTGGAGAGCAGCGTGACAAGGGAGACGACCCAGACCCAGCTGCTGGACAGGATGCCTGTCGCAGCTGCGTTCGGAGCTGCGTCAGTCAGCGCGTTGCCGGCCAGGGTCAGGCCGATGATCATCGAGATGGAGCCGGTGATTGTTGCCGGGAGCAGCTTCTCGACTGCCTCGCGGCCGCTGTAGCGGACTACGAAGCCGGCTGCGATGGAGACAAGGCCCGACATGATGATGCCCCACTGTGCCATCTGGATCAGCGGTGTCGGCAGGATGCCGGTTGCCTGGAAGGAGGCAATCTGCTCTGCCGTTCCCTGCGAGGCGACCAGGCTTGAGATCGCGGTCAGATAGGCGAAGCTGGAGCCGTAATACAGCGGGATTTTCTTTCCCGAGATCATGATGAAGCAGAGTGTGGAGAGTCCGCTTGCGAAGATCGTCGTTGATACCTGGAAGCCGGTGATCAGCGCCACGGCAATGGTTGCCGGGAACATGACGATGACCTGCTGAAGCGCGTAAAGGAATAGTTTGCCTGGTGTCGGCTTTTCATCTGGAAGATAGCCGATGGTTGCATTCTGCTGTGACATTTTCCCCCTCCTTGCTCTGCCTGTAGCAGAGCGGTTGTATGTGACTGCCGCTGTGAGGCGGCAGGTGGTGCCACGCTCATTCTGCTACTGCTGTGCCTCGTCGAGGTAGACGCTTGTCTCGTGATCATATTCCGGCAGGCATACCTCAACGAGCTCGGACTTGGCGGTCGGAACGTTCTTGCCGACGTAGTCTGCCCGGATCGGAAGCTCCCGGTGCCCGCGGTCCACGAGGACTGCGAACTGGATGGTGCGCGGCCGCCCGCAGGCGATGACTGCCTCCATGGCAGCTCTCCCGGTCCGGCCGGTAAACAGCACATCGTCAACCATGACGACATCGCGGTCATTCACATCGAAGGGAAGCGTTCCCTTCTGGAGCACCGGCGACTCTGACTTCTTGGTCAGGTCATCGCGGTAGAAGCTGATATCGATGCTGGCGCATGGCACCTCGACACCCTCGATCTTCTTCAGGTTGTCAGCCAGGATCCTCGCCAGCGGCACGCCGCGGCGGCGGATGCCGACGAGCACCAGGTTCTCTGCGCCCTGATTATGCTCCGTGATCTCATGCGCAAGGCGCATCAGCGCGCGGTGCATTGCGGCTTCATCCATCAGCTGCGCTTTTCTCTTCATGTGCTCAGTCTCCTCTTTGCGAAAAAAGATCCTGCCGGCAGATTGCAGGCAGGATCGCAGTATACACGTATGGTCATGGCATGACCTGTGAGCGATTTTGCCGGCATCTCTGTACCGAGCTTAAAAATCTTATTTTCAGGAGGATTATATCCTTCCGTCATGCCTTTTGCAAGAGGTTTCTGCAAAGCTGCCGAGACAGCAGATGATCTGGGAAAGAAATCAGGCCGGCTTCTGCCGGCCTGATGCTCGATTCAGCTCTTCTCTTCCTGCTTTCCGCTGTCTGCGGAATCCGCCTCGGCCGAGGCCTCCTGCTTCTCGCGGGCCTCCTCATCCTTCAGCTTCTGCATTTCCTTCTCATAGTTATCGTAGTAGATGCGCTGGACATCATCGCTGAGGGGAACCTGATAGGCATCCTTTCCGCTGCGGACATCCTTCTTCATCTGGCTGCGCTTCCGGAGATACATCGCAAGCATGGCAGCGATCAGGATAATGGTAATGATCAGGGCACTGGTTGGCATGGCACGCTCCTTATTTATATTGATGCGTACATTCTATCACAGCCGCGGAGAAAGCGGATGCACTCAGCTCGGATCTGCGCCGTCTGCAGGCGCATTCTCCGGCTTTCCTGCCGGGCGGATCATGCGGGAGATAGTCCGGAACATGGCGTCCGGCTCGAATGGCTTGGCGATATGGGCATTCATGCCGCAGGCAAGGCAGCGGCGGATATCCTCCTCGTAGGCATCGGCAGACATGGCAATAATGGGAACGGTTCCTGCATCCTCGCGGGGCAGGGAGCGGATCGCTTCCGCAGCTGCATAGCCATCCATGTTCGGCATGCGGATATCCATGAGGATCACGTCGTAGAAGTGCAGCGTCGAGGCATTGAACAGATCCAGGCCGATGCGGCCGTCCTCAGCCGGATGCACGATCATCCGCTTCTCTGTCAGCAGCGTCTCGACGATCTCCCGGTTCATCGGGTGATCCTCGCAGAGAAGCACATGCCTGCATGCAAGCTCCGGATAGCTGTCATTGCACTCGCTGTCAGCCGGGCTCCAGCTGTCCTGCTGCTGGGCAATGCAGTCGAAGGCCAGCGTGACCGTGAAGACAGATCCCCTGCCGGGCGCGCTCTCGACGCTGACCGTGCCGCCCATGAGGTCCACCATCTTCTTGACAATGGCAAGGCCAAGGCCGCTGCCGCGATTCTCGGAGGTGTCGCTGCGCGCGCCCTGGACAAAGGGCTCGAACAGCATCTTCTGCAGATCCTCGGGGATGCCGATGCCGGTGTCTGAGACGCAGAGGATCATCTGCTCGCGGCCGTCAGGCTGCAGCGATGTCCTGACCTGCAGGCCGATGCGGCCGCCATCCGGCGTGTACTTCACGGCATTGGACAGCAGATTGAACACGATCTGATTGAAGCGCAGCACATCGACAAGGGGAATGACATTCATGTCAGGCTTCACATCATCGATGAATTCCTGGTGCTTGGCCGCATAGAGAGGACGGACAACGGAATCCAGATAGCGGCTGAACTCCTTCAGCGGATAGGGCTCCGGGTGAAGCTGGATCGCGCCGCTCTCTGCCTTCTGCATGTCCAGGATGTCATTGACCAGGCCCAGCAGGAACTTCGATGAGGTGCTGATGTTCTCCAGGCATTCCTGCGTGCGGGGGCTGTTTTCCTGCTCCATGGCGATATAGGTCATACCGATGATGCCGTTCATCGGCGTGCGGATATCATGGCTCATGCGGGAAAGAAACTCGTTCTTGGCCATTGTCGCTGCGTTGGCGCGCTTGAGCGCGGTCTGAAGCTCCTTCTGATGCTGCATCTGCTCATCCGCGTCCTCTGCGGAGAAGACGAAGAGATGGTTCTGCTCAAAGCCGACGGAGCGCAGGATGCGGAATGTCTTCCAGTGCCCGTCTCTGCGCTCGGCAGTGAAGCTGAAGCCGCCGGCATCCTTCAGGCTGCTGCGGATCTGCTCCGGCGCCATCAGGCGGCAGTATTCCGGGGCGAACTCCTCCTTCAGGTACTTCTCGGCGAAGCTCTTCTGGATCTCCATGAGGCCATGCCCGGAGCGGAGCATTTCCGCGAATTCCGGATCCGCCTTCAGCACATCTGCATGCATGGTATCCATGCTCACGATGGCAGTGACCGCGTACTGATCGGAGATGGACTCGATCACCTGCCGCTTCTCCACTTCCTGATCGGTGACATCATTGCCGAGAATGGACGCATAGACGCGGCCGCGCATGCGGGTGACCAGCAGCCCGAGCTCCATGATCCTGCGCTCGGCAGCGCCATCCTCCTGGCGAAGATCCATGGTGAAGATATGGCGGATGAGCCCCTTCCCCTCGGAGAGGATCAGGCGGTCAGGCGCAAAGATATTCTCGAACTCCTTCTGCTCCTCCTCCTTCAGGATGCGCTGGCGCAGCCTGGCATAGGCATCCTGATAGTGCATGTCCCTCGGCATCAGCCCGCGGTTTCGCAGATCCGGCGTGCAGGACATGGCCCTGACATCCACGGTCAGCTGGTACTGGAATGCGCTCCTGGCGAGGGCGGCGATCATGGCATCGCGGTTATTCATGTCAGCGACGGTATTGCGGTAGTTCAGGTAGAACCCGATCTCCGCGATGATCAGCAGCGGAATGATCCAGGTGCTGCTGAAGAAGTTGCTGATAAGGATTGCGGACAGGGGAATGATGACGCAGTAGGTATTGCCGCTGGCATCAAGCCTTGCATAGGCTGCCATGATGCGGCCGTCAATCGTGAGAAAGCGCAGGCGGTCAGGATTCTGCTGCAAAATGGAGGCGCCGGCACTGAGATCGGCGGTAACTGCTGCATCCACTGACTTGATATTATGGCAGTAGAGACTGCGGTCCGTGCTGCTGAGGATATAGCCATCCCTGTCATAGAGCAGGGCCTGCGTCCCGGCATATCCGAAGCTCTGGTTCTTGAGCAGAGCGTCAATGTCATAGATCTTGAGATCCAGATCAAAGGATACCTCATCGGTATAGCGCTCTACGACAGAGATCTCCATATACTGATCGCTGTTGGGGAAGCTGCCGCCGACATAGGTGACATAGGGCGCCACGACAGTGATATTCCCGTTTGCCTTCTCGGCTTCCTGATACCAGATGCGCGTGGAGGGATCATATGCGGAGTAGTCGCCGTAGTTCCAGCTGTGGGCGTAGCCGCCCTGATAGGTAATGGCAAGGCCATCATAGATATCCCTGCCGACAGCTTCGCGGAACTCATCCTCATGTGCCTGCAGCCAGGTGCTCATCTCATCAAAGGATGGATTCTCCTGCAGCTTCTCCTTGACCGGGATGGTGATTCCCCGATAGACAGAGAGATAGCGCAGCGTCAGCGCCTGATAGGAGCGCTGCGTATCGGCAGTATCATGCCTCATCTCCGCGGTGACATTCCGGAAATCCGAGAAGGCGATGACGGCCGTGATGCCGAGCGTAAGCAGAAGCTCGATGAGCAGAAGGGTCCGGGGCTTGAATCTCTTTTTGTTCATATGCACTTCCTCAGCGGGATCTGGCGTCATGACGCCAGATGAAAGAATGCGGTATATGCGGAAATCCTGCATGAGTGGAGGATGTCCATTGCCTGTTATTGAAATTGTAGAATCTGCCTGTGCGGAAGTAAACAGGAGAGCCGAAAAAGAAACATCACGGGAACTGATTGTGTAAGGGTACATAATGAAAAGAAGCGGAATGAATGCATGAATGTAAGCGTCTTTCTGAAAGACATGCTGTAAGAACAGCCATTCAGTATATGGGGTATACAGAGAACATGGGCAATCCAGCAGTCCATCTGTGGGACAGAATGAGCACGGCGGCAGCGAATGATTCTGCCGCATGGGCGCGATGATCATGCGCTGCCATGGCATTGCATGCCGTGCCGGCATCCTGCGGGCATGTGTCATGCATGCGGGCGGAATGTGGAGAACCAGGGAGATATCCACAATTTTCCTCACATGAAGTCGTTGCTGGAGAAGCACATGAAAATGCGCGAAATCGCCGATCATATGGTAGATTCTTGGCTGTAGGAGGAATGAAATCATGGAATTCTATATCAGTCTGTACCATCAACTATATGAAGCTTCCGTTCGGGAACTGAAGGAAGCCGGGAATGCGGAGCCGAAGCAGGATGAGATCAATGGCATGGTCGTAGCCAAGCTGATGTATCAGATGTCCTGCATGAAGGGGAGCGCAGCCAGCTGAGAGCTGCATTCCTCAGCACAGGAATGCTGCGCGTGCGATGAGCGCAGAAAAGGAGAGCCGGTGTGCTCTCCTTTGCTTGCTTCGAAATGCCTGTCTCAATCCCTGCCTGCCATGCCCCTCTGCTGCAGGACCTGCACCGCTCTTTCATAGATGGCACGGTCTGCATCAATCCAGTCAATCGGCTCCCTGTCTCCCACCCGGATCCAGCGCACGGAATCGTGGCTGCTCAGGCGCATGCGGCTTTCCGGATGAAGCAGCGTGCAGAAATAGCAGCGCATGCTGAGATGAAAGGAAGGGTAATCATATTCCCTGGTCATCAGATATTCCCCGACGGAGATCTCCTCCTCGAGCTCTTCCTCGATTTCCCGCTTCAGCGCCTGCTCAGGAGTCTCTCCCTCCTCGACCTTGCCGCCGGGAAATTCCCATCTGCCGCTGTAGTCTCCGTAATTGCGCCTCGCAATCAGGATATCCTGATCCTTCTGCAGGATCGCTGCCACAACCTTCACCGTCTTCATATGCATCACCACGGATATTATAGAAGGGTTGCTGCCTGCCGTGAAGAATTTGATCTGGTTTCCGCACCTCTCTCTGATACAATAGTGAGAATATAAGAGGAGAGCGGATATGATGGACAGCCTGATGAAGAACCGCAGGATCTACAATGCAGTCTCCGTGATCGTGATTATTCTGTCAGCCCTGATGGAGTCAATCGCGGTCAAGGTGTTCATCGTGCCCGGAGGCATGATCTCCGGCGGCTTTACCGGCCTGGCGATCCTGCTGAATTCCCTGACCTCAGCAGCCGGCTTTCCCATCAGCATCTCCATCTGGATGCTGATTCTGAACGTCCCGGCGGTGATCCTCTGCTACCGCGCTATCTCGAAGCGGTTCACGCTGCTGTCGGTGCTGTATGTCCTCTGCTCCTCCTTCTTCATCCGGGTGATCAATCTGCCGCCGCTGTTCGAGGATCCGATCCTGCTCGTGCTGTTCGGCGGCGTGCTGTCAGGCGCAGCGGCAGTCATGGCGCTCAAGGTGGATGCGTCCACCGGCGGCACGGACTTTGTTGCCCTGTACTTCTCCAACCGCTACGGCCGCACGCTGTGGCGCGAGGTGTTTGCCTTCAATGCATGCATGATCATCGTGTTCGGCTTCACGAAGGGATGGCTTCATGCCGGCTACTCCATCATCTTCCAGTTCGTTGCTACCAAGATCATCACGACCTTCCATACGAGATACAACCGCGTCACTCTGCAGATCATGACTGCCAAGGCAGACCAGCTGATGCCTGTGCTGATCTCTGAGAGCAAGCATGGCATCACCTGCACGGACAGCTATGGCGGCTACAGCGGCAAGCCCATCACGATGATCACGACAGTCGTGTCTTCCTACGAGGCGCATCCGATCATCCAGGAAGTGCTGAAGAAGGACAGCGCGGCAATCGTCAATGTCATGCAGTCCGAGGAGTTCTTCGGCAAGTTCGTGCAGAAGCCGTACTGAGAAAGAGAGCATCACGGGAGGCGCATCATGTCATTTGAGAAAGCATCGCAGTACCTGCGGTCGCAGGGATATGAGGGCCGCATTATTGTCCTGAAGGAAAGCAGCGCCACTGTCGCAGAAGCGGCAGCAGCCCTCGGCACGGAGCCGGACAGGATTGCCAAGACGCTGAGCTTTCTGGTCGAGGGCAGCCCAATCCTGATTGTCACGGCCGGCGAGGCCCGCATCGATAATCACAAGTACAAGGAGTTCTTCCACGCCAAGGCAAGAATGATTCCTCCGGAGGAGGTAGAGGAGCTGACGGGCCATGCGCCCGGAGGCGTATGCCCCTTCGGGAGAAGGGAAGGCGTTCCGGTCTATCTTGATCAGAGCCTGCAGCAGTATGAGTACATCTACCCGGCTGCAGGAGATGACCACAGCGCCGTGCGGCTGACGCCGCAGGAGCTGCAGAAGCTCTCGGTGCCGGCAGAGTGGGTGGATGTCGCAAGGGAAGCAGCGCAATGAAAAATGAAAGCTGCAGTGCACGCAGGATGATCTCTGCTGCGCTGCAGCTTTCAGCGTATCTGGCGGATATAGGGAGGCCTGCCGCTCAGGAGGCTCCAGTCGCGGCAGCGCTGCTCTGCAATTGCAGCGATCTCCTCTGAGCAGGAATACTCCAGGCAGGGCAGCTTCTCTTCCCGGGGGACAGCAGACAGCAGCGGGATTCTCTGCTCTGCCTGCATGAGGGCCTGGAAGATGCCGCTGCAGCAGTCTCCATCGATTGCATGCTGCAGGAACGGAAAGGCGCCTGAAGGCATCTCATGCCAGCCGTGATACAGTGCCTGCACTGCCTCCTCCACCTGCTCCGGCAGGATCGGCCGCCCGGCTTCCTGTGCCTCCTCCAGGATGCCGAGGACATCCATGAGGCTGCCGCATGAGGTATCCGAGGCCATGAGCCGGGCAGCGATGAGCTCCGGGCCGCGGATCGTGCGGATCTCCATCCGGCTCAGACGGAGCCAGCAGACGGAGCGCTCCATCATCGCGCTGGCGTAGGAGCCATCTGAGATGCTCTCGCTGCCGAGCCAATGCTCAGGCAGCCGGCAGTCAGCGGCTGTCCTGCGCACGGCTTCCTGAAAGCCGGGGCAGCTGCAGCACGCGTCCACTGCCGTGATATGCGGATGAAACGGATAGCCGGCAAGAACAGCGGATTCTCCCATCAGGAGCAAGACTGCGATGTCCTCCTGATGCAGATGCGCATCCAGATCTCTCAGGGCCTGCATCATCCTCGCTCTGTCCAGCAGGAAGTCAGTATACATGGCGCACCTCCGTCTCGATGATGTTGAAGCGGCGGAACTCGGGGATGCTGAGGCGGAGTGCAGTGTCGGCAGTCTCATCGATTCCGAGCACCTGCATTCTTGCGCGCAGCCCCGCCGGAAAGAGAGGCTCGCTGAGCCTGCGCATGCGCAGATCATCATAGCGCGGCTCGATGCCGGTCCGATGAAAGCCGCACTGGCAGTCCAGCATGGCGAGGAGATACAGGCATTCCGGATGCCAGCGAAGCGCATCGAGGCTGCGGATGCGGTCGCTGTCAAGCTGCTCCAGAATAAAGGCATAATCCCCAATCTCCCGGATCCTTCGCTGCACGCTGATGCGGAAGCATTCGAAGCTGCAGCGCTCCGTCATGCCCGACGCCAGGAGATCCTCCATGGATACGTCCAGTCTTCTCGCGATGCGGTAGACCGTCTCGGCAGAGCACCGGCCCAGGCTGGAACTGCCATCGGCAATCGCCAGCAGCGCATGATAGGAGAGACCGCATTCTGCCGCCAGGCGGTAGGCTGAAAGGCCGCGGGAATTCATGAGATCATTGATGTTCATGGGAATATGGAATGCCCTTCCTGCCTTCATTGTATCGGCCTGAAGACAGCAGCTTCAATCAGCTGCTGCCGCATAATGCTCCGCAATGCAGCAGTCGGCGAAATGAAAGGACAGACTCCCATCAGAATCTGTCCTGCGTTCATCTGCGCGCATTAAGCATTCATGCATGCTTCATCTCAGCGGCTGTACAGCTTACGCACCTCGCTGATGCGCTTTCTCATTCTCTCCCTCAGCTCCGGGGGATCAGTGATCTCGATGGCATCCATGAACTGCTGCGCAAGGAACAGGGCGCCGTCTTCCGTCGTGGATACTCTTGCCAGGAAGTGCTCCCCGTCATCCGGAAGCATCTTCATCTCCGGCCCGAAAACATCGACCATCTGGTCCATGATCCGATTCTGGCAGCGGAATGATACCCATCCGGGCTCGCCGGCAAACATGAACAGCTTGTTGGCCGCATACTGATAGGCCTCTTCCTGGCTGCCTCTCGGCAGCCGCGGAGCCGGCACCTCCAGCACCTTCAGATTCTCCATGCGGTCCAGGCGGTAATGCGAGTAATTCGGATGATTCCTGCTGGTGACGATCATGTACGGCCTGCCGTCAGCGTAGACGATATACCTCGGCTCCACCTGATACGGCTCCTCTCTTCTCGGCACCATATGCCTGGTGATGTCATAGCGCATGTAGGTGAACTGGATCGCTCTGCGATCCCGGATCGCCTCGGAGACAAGATCGATATTCAGGAACAGCTGCTTGTTCTCCGTCTTCTGCCGGTTCGGCAGATAGACAGAGCTTCGGAATTCCTTCTGCTTCTCGATGCTCAGCGTATCCAGCAGCTTCTCGATCAGCTCATTGCTCTGTCGGGAGGAGATGTAGTGAGAGGCATGAATTGCATTGCAGAGCAGCAGCACCTCACCCTTCTCGAACTGCCTGGAGATCAGATAGTAGCCTTTCCCGTTATCATGAAAATCGCTGATCTCGTAGCCTGCCTGGCGCAGGATCTCCACATTGGAATACAGCGTGCGACGCTCCAGCTCAATGCCATATACCGTCTTCAGCTTCTCCATGATCTGCGGCGCGCTGAGAATATGATCTTCATCCGACTCTTCCTGCAGCAGGTGCAGCAACGCAAAGGCACTGTGCTTCTTCTCTGCCATGATTTTCGCTCCTTTAATGCTTCCCTACAGTGATCTTATCACTGCTGTACGTTTTTTTGTATAGTCTTCAGCGTATTCTCTGGATATCGCAAGGAGATAAACATCATGAAAGAGCAGATATTCTATCTGACGATTACGCATATTAATGATTATTCAGGTTCCTTCACCTTCAGGCCGGGACAGCGGATGATCCTGCAGAAGGATCATGAGAATCCCTATGATGATGAGGCAATTGCCGTCTATACCGAAGGCCGCCAGAAATGCGGATATGTCGCGAATTCAGTCGGCACTGTCGCCAGAGGCACCTGCTCTGCCGGCCGGGCGTATGACCGGCTGCCGGAGCAGAGCATGTGCATCATCCGCTTCGTGCTGGAGGAGTGCATGATCGCGGAGACCGCGGAAGAGATGCCTCAGGCACAGGAAGCAGCCTGAGAGCCATGCAGAACAGAGGATCATCAGATGGATGATCAGAAGATCAGCGGCAATTATCCCGGTATCAGCATCGCCGGCGGTATATGCCGGTTGAGTCCGGCCGGCTGTCGCTTGCCACAGAGGATCAGTATGATATCCTCGGCTGAAAGCTGTGGCATCCAGGCACGAAACAGGAGACTCTGCGCACTGCCGGCGGAGATCATATGGATCTGTGCTGCATTGCGGCACGCAATCATCCCTGCTTTTTTGCAGGACTCGAATGTCATGCCGGGCATTTCCTGATTTTCCGATGAAATGCGGCGTTTTTTGCTAAATGTTATATCCTTTATTTTTCACTGCTGGAATATGACTGGAATTCAGTCTCATGGGAAGACGCAATGTGTCTCGAAAATGGCTTTAAATCGAGTAAATATTCGTTATTAATAATCCATGAAAATTACGTGAATTATCTTTTCCAAACGGGCAATTTGAATATAATGATGGTGGTGGATATCACCCGGCCAGGTATATCCGCTCACCTGGAATCCCTTCAGGGTTCCTTAGATCGATATCGTCCACCCTGACGGTATCGGTCGCTTTTTTTACTCCTGCAGAGAGTCTCTCGTGAGTGCGGAGAGCATTCCTGTTAGCATGTATGCATGTTCATGAAAGCATGATGCAGATGAAAAGTACGGAAATTTACAAGAAAATCATGGAAAAATTTCTTTTCATTGAGAATGCGATCCAATATAATAATTTGCGCCAGGATGCACAATAACAGCCCTGACACCGCCGGCGTCAAAAAATGACAGGATGCTGGCAAATTTTTTTATTCTGCGGGAAATGAATAGAACAGGCAGCTGTTTCAGGATATGATGATTCTGTCAGTGACAGTGAGAGCAGGAACAGACATGAATATGAATAATGAAACAGTCAGATATTACGATGCGAATGCCTGCAGCTATTATGAAGATACTGCTGATGCGGATGTCTCTGTCCTGCGGCGCATCTTCATCGGCTATCTGAAGCCGGGAAGCCTGATCCTTGATTTCGGCTGCGGCTCCGGCAGGGACACAAAGGCGTTCCTGAAGGAGGGAATCCGGGTTGATGCGATTGACGGATCCATGGAGCTTTGCAGGCTGGCAGAGAAAAATACCGGGGTACCTGTCAGACACATGATGTTTCAGCAGCTGGATGAGCGCTGCCGATATGATGGGATATGGGCATGCGCCTCGATCCTGCATCTGCAGAGCGGAGAGCTCGCTGATGTGCTTCAGCGCATGAAGACTGCACTGAAGGATGAGGGGGTCGCATATCTCTCCTTTAAATATGGCACATTTGAGGGCATGCGCAATGGCCGCTGGTTTACAGACATGACTGAGGAAAAGCTGCGTGCACTGCTTCGGCAGACAGGAGAATTGAAGCTGGCACGGCTGTGGGTGACATCTGATGTCAGAAAGCAGCACCAGGATGAGCGGTGGCTGAATGCGATCGTGCGCAGGTGCCGGGAGAGCGCATGATATTCGAAGCAGATGCGCAATGCCATTGATCCGCTGTATCAGATTGCGCTGAATCAGGGCTATGGCATATGGAAGTGCGACCGTGCTTGGATCAGCCGGCCGGAATCATCAGATCATTGAGCGCTCCCGAAGGATACATGCGGGAGCATTTCTTTCGGGGAAATGAATGCGGGATGCGTATCAGTATGGAGAAGGAGGAATTCTGATATGTTCAGACATCCGCGTATCTTCTTCTGGGAAGCGTTCCTGATGAGCCTGACCGGCATTGTCATGGGCCAGCCTCCAGCGAAGGCATTCCGCGAGAACTTCCGTATCCGCAGAATCATCAACCGCCTGCTTCAGGCAGGTGCCGGTCCGGAGCAGGTGATTGAGATCCTGGAGATGCTTGCGGAGCAGGATTCGGCATTATAGGGGAAGCTGCTGCGCGGTCAGGGAGTTCAAACAGATGCAGATATCAGCTATGATTAGGTGCAGAGCGGGAGGCGGCTATGAAGAAAGTAAGGATCACGGCAATCCGGAAGGCATCCTATCCTGACCTGATGGAGCGGTATGAGAATCCGATCTCTCACGCCTGCGAGATCCGGGAAGGAGCAGTCTGCATTGCCAATGGCTTTCAGAAGCCGGAGGGATTCTGCGAGAGCGCCTGGGAGAGCATCTCTCCGTTTGTCATGACACTGGCGCACGGAGGCGGCAATTTCTATGACGGCTGGATGAAGAACGAGAAGTCGGCCATGATCTCCTGCAATGACGGCTTCCGGCCAGTAAGCTTCCTGCTGGAGGCCATGGACGAGGATTCAGACGATGAGCACTGATGCGATCACGACCTATACCGGGAGGCATTTTCATCCGCTGCATCCGGATCCGAAGGACATCTGCGTGGAGGACATTGCCCATGCGCTGTCGCTGACATGCAGGGGCAACGGCCAGGTGAGGATATTCTATTCCGTAGCTGAGCACTGCATTGCCTGCGCCCGGGAGGCTGAGGAGCGCGGGTATTCCTCCAGAGTTGTGCTGGGCTGCCTGCTTCATGATGCAGCGGAATCATATCTCTCGGATGTGCCTCATCCCTTCAAGCAGTATCTGAAGGATTATCAGAAGCTGGAGGATGAGGTGCTTTCCTGCGTTCTCGAGAAGCTGATGGGCGGTCAGCTTACGGACGCGGAATGGGCTGAGATCCGCGAGATTGATCACGCCATGCTGGCGCATGATCTGTTCTACCTGCTGCAGGAGGGCAGAGAGGAGGATCTGCCGGTGCTGAAGCATCCCTGCTCCTACGGGAAGATGGGGATGAAGGAGGCAGAGGAGCAGTATCTGGAGCTTTACCGGAAGTATTCCGGGAATGCCTGCTGAAGCAGGATCAGGGAAAAGAAAAAAGGATCCTGTCGGCTGTGATCTGGAGATTCATCAGGCCGGCAGAATCCTTTTCTGGCTTCAGTCGCGGGCTGCCTTCTTCATGGCAGTGAACAGCAGCACGAAGGCAATGGTCACCATGGTATGGGCAATGCCGGCCACGCCGGAGATCGCCGCATTGGCTCCGGCAGAGAGCGGCGTGCCCAGCACCTGCAGGATGCCGCGGACAAAGAACATCACGACCATGAACGGCAGGCCGATGTTATAGAGCTTCATGAAAGTCCTGAAGTTCTTCTGCTGCTCCAGCTCGGTGCGATCCGCATAGAGGCCGATGATCAGGAACAGCAGCGTTCCCAGGGCAAACAGGTGCAGATGCGTGAAGGCAAGCGCGGTCCTGCCGGTAAAGCCGGTGAACTTCGTGAACTCCCGGTAGAAGACGCCGCAGACAATTGCGGCCATGGCATAGATGAATGACAGATTGATATATTTCTTCATGAGATTTCCTCCTTCTCCTGGTCGAATCTGAACTATGTTCAGTATGACATGTTTCATCGCTTTGTCAATCCATCTGACTGCTGGACATCTGTTGACGATTCTCTGCTATATTAAATATATAAGAGAAGAGGAAATCATCATGGATCAGAAGACAATGGATCGCTGCAGGAGCCTGATCGAGAACCGGGAGATTCTCGAGAAGACGCTGAAATGGGATGAGGAAATGCTGTATCTGGCCGGCGCTGGCATCTTCACTGCCATGGATCAGAAGGCTGACCCGGAAAGGCTCAGGCAGGCAGAGGCTCTGCTCAGGAAGAAGACAGGGGTCTTCTCTGACATGCGGGGCGAGGCCGAGACGCCGATCCTGTGCAATGCGTCCATGCAGGCCGATCCGGATGCGTTCCTGACACGCTGCGTCAATGCCTCCAATGAGCTGCGGAAGGCATTCGGCAGCTCCTCATATGTGCCGCTCGCTGCCCTGATGATGGTGCAGCGGATCGGCGATGAGCAGTTTGCGGAGACAGCGAGCCAGGCCAGGAAGATCTATGATCTGATGAAGGCGAAGCACTTCTTTCTCACCGGGGATGACGACAGCCCGAGCTGCGTAGCCCTGGCGCTGAGCGGGAAGGATCCGGAGGCGCTGATCAATGACTCGGAGCAGTGCTATGAGATCCTGAAGCAGAATCACTTCAGCCGCAATGCCATGCAGAGCCTCAGCAATACGCTGGCCGGATATGACGGCACGCCGGCAGAGAAGTGCGCAAGAGCCGTAGAGCTGAGCCAGCTGCTGCGGAAGAACGGCTTTGACGGAGATCCCAGCCAGTTCCTCAGCGGCATCGGCGTCCTTGCCATGACTGCAAAGGATCCGGCAGCGCTGGCTGCTGAGATGATGGAGATTGACGGCTGGATGAAGACGCAGAAGGGCTTCGGCTTCTTCCATGATATCTCTCAGGAGCAGCGGGTCATGATGGCCGGCATGCTGGCGGAGATGGGCAGGACAGATCCTGGCAATGCCAGGGATCAGGCAGTCCAGGGTGCTGTATCAATGGCGGTTGAAGAGGAGATCATTCTCTCCTCGATATGGATCTGGGCCGCGATCCAGATGTAGCAGGCAGTATTCAGGAGCAGCGGGCAGGGATGGCATGGACAGTGCTGTCCCTGTCTTTGCGTCCGGGCGCTGTACAGCAGGCATGAAAAAAATGATCACTTTCTGCGAAAACGGTATGGACGTTGTGAAATGGTCCGCTAGAATAGAGGCAGATACTGCAGATCAGCGCATCATGGCATTCTGATTCAGGAGTCGTGCAGGCAGTCGCACATGCAGAGACATGCTTTACTGCATCATCAGGACCTGCTTTTCATTATAAGAAGAAGCAGGCCTGCGTACGGTGGGTACCGAGCGCAGGCCTGGCCGCTGAATTGCGGACAGTGACGGAGGAAAAGGACAGACAGGACATGAAGAAAGAGGACAGTCTCAGGAAGCTGCGCACCGAGGGAAGAAATCCGGATACCATGGATCTGGACCGCATGACATCGATGGAGATCTGCTATCACATGCATCAGGAGGACCGCAGAGCCATGGCGGCAGTCAGCAAGGTGCTGCCGAAGGTGGCGGAAGTCATCGATGCGGCGGTAGCAGCGCTGCAGAGCGGCGGCCGCATCATCTATGTCGGTGCCGGCACCAGCGGAATGATTGCCCTCATGGATGCGGCGGAATGCCCGCCCACCTTTGGCGTCAGCGAGCAGACGGTGATTGCCCTGATTGCCGGCGGCAGGGATCGGTTCGGGGATCTGAGCGTGGATCTGGAGGATCATGCGCAGCAGGGAGAGGCAGATCTGAGAGGCGTCAGCTGCAGCCCGCGGGATCTGGTGATCGGCATTGCCGCAAGCGGCCGCACGCCCTATGTGATCGGTGCCCTGAGATATGCGGAGAGCCTCGGCTGCCGCACTGCGGCAATTGCCTGCAATGCGAAGTCTGAGATCGGCAGGATCGCGAAGATTGCCGTAGAGCCGGATACCGGCGAGGAAGTGCTGACCGGATCCACCCGGCTCAAGGCAGGCACAGCGCAGAAGGTTATCTGCAACATGATCACGACCGGGGCAATGGTGCGCTGCGGGAAGGCCTACCAGAATCTCATGGTGGATCTCACGCCGAGCAACGAGAAGCTGGAGAAGCGGTCCCTGAAGATTCTGAAGGAGGCCACCGGCGCCAGCGATGAAAGAGCCAGAGAGCTGCTGGAGAGCTCCGGGCATGACCTGAAGGCTGCGATTCTCATGGAGTCCGGGCACTGCACGCTTGCCGAGGCGAGGAAGCGGCTGCAGGAGGCAGACGGCATCCTGCGCGATGCCGTGAGTCCCTGTTCGCCATGGTACTTCGCAAGCAGTACAGCAGGAAAGCAATAGATCGGGGCAGGATATCTCCTGCCTCTTTTCATGGCAGAACAAAGGCAGCGGCAGAAGTCAGGAATCGCCTGCTCCGCCGCTGCCCTGATGTGTTCAGCAATGCCACTGGCACTGCTTCAGATCTGCGTGAGTATCATCCTTCATGACCGCGCCCTCTGCCTTCAGCAGATCTGCCTGCTCCGGCCACCCCGGGGCGATGCGCCCGCAGTGATTGACGACGCGATGGCATGGATATCTGCCGTAGTATTCCGCCATGGACAGCACCCTGCCGACAAGCCTCGCATGATTTTCCTGTCCGATCAGGCGGGCGATCTGCCCGTAGGTCGCAACCTTTCCCTCCGGGATCTCGGCAACAGCGGAAAGGACCTGATAGACGAGATCCTCGCTCAGCACGGCGCTCACAGCTGCAGCAGCTCCTGCAGGCTGCGGATGGAAAGATCCGGCGGGATGGAGGGGACGACCGGGCTGCTGGCAAACCAGATGACCTGCACGCCGGCATTCCGTGCCAGCTCCACTTCCAGCTGCCGGTCGCCGATGATCAGCGCATCCGCTTTCCGGATGCCGCGGCGTTTCATCGTATCCAGCACTGCCAGCGGGTCCGGCTTGCGCGGATAGCCGCTCTCGGATGTGATCATCTCCGTGAAGAGATGATCCAGGCCGCTGTGCTGCAGCGCCTTCACCGCTGTGCGGTTGCGGTGGGTCAGCAGATAGTTATGCCCGCCGCGCTGCACGACATGATCCAGCGCCTCTGCTGCATATGGATAGAGCGGGAAGACTGCAGGATCGATATTCCGGAAGGCCTGCTCAAATTCCCCGAGAGTGCAGGAGAGATGGTTCTCCGCGATGATTCCCTGGAGCGCGGATGTCATGGTGGCCATCATGCGGATGCGGATCTCCTCATCCGGGATGGAAAAGGAATGCGCCCGGAATACGGACTGCACCGCTGCGATCACCGCCGGATAGGAGTCATACAGCGTGCCGTCAAAGTCCCAGAATACCTCTTTCCTGCTGAGATTCATCATACGCAACAGTATAGCAGGAAACAGGCTCTCTGAAGGCATGAGCCGGCAGGATATGGGCATTCTTCTCCTCTCATTAGGGGTTCAAACTGCCCGGGACATCCATTATAATGATTCCATACCCGTATATTCATCTTCTGCATTACACCCGCAAAGCTCAGGACAGGAGGATGAATGCATGCTGAAGGAACTGACTGCGCGCATTGACGGCTGCGCAGAGGAGATTGATCACCGCAACCGCAGGAACTTCGTCTTCTTTTCCAATGGCGCGCTCATCATTGCATCGCTGGCGCTCGCAGCCAGCATCATCATGCCATATTACCGCTCCCTGCTGCTTACGCACGGAGCGCTGTTTCTGTATTCCGGCGTGCTGTTCTTCTTCTCCCGCTGGTGCCAGCAGAAAGAGATCGGGCAGATCCGCCTGATTATGTATACGGCGCTCGCGCCGCTGCTCACTGCCGGCGTGCTGCTCGGCAGCTGGCTGGATCCGATGCGGCCGGCCATCACGATCATGATCTTCCTGTGCGTGCTGCCGCTGTACATCATCGACCGGCCCCTGCATATCATCCTCTATCAGCTGATGTTCGCGGCGCTGTTCATTGGCTGTGCATGGTATGCCAAGCCGCATGAGGTCTTCCAGGCAGATGTCATCTATCTTCCGATCTATCTCTCCTTCGGGATCGGCACCTACATCTTCTCGCTGTTTGAGAAGGTGGAGAGCGCCGAGAACTATGTGCGGGCCCGCCAGGAGTCTCAGCATGATGCCCTGACGCAGCTGCTCAACCGCAGATGCGGCGAGGAGAGGGTCAAGGATCTCTTTGCCCAGCATGCGCACGGCACCTTTGCGGTCATGGATGTGGACAGCTTCAAGCAGTTCAATGATACGTACGGCCATCAGGCCGGCGATGCCGTGCTCTGCGGGATTGCCGATGCCCTGCATCATGTCTTCCGCACGACGGATATCATCTGGCGGCTGGGCGGAGATGAGTATGCGATCTTTGCCCTGAACATGACGGATGAAGGCACCTGCAGAACAAGATTCGAGGCACTGGCCAGGGAGCTGGAGAATCTGGAGATCCCTTCCTGCGGAACGCTGGAGGTTCATATCAGCGTCGGCTGCACGATCTGCACCGGGGAGAGATCGGACTTCGAGAAGATCTACCATTCCTCAGATGACGCGCTGTACGAGGCCAAGAACCAGGGCAAGGGAAAGATCATCGTGGTCAGGGATCAGGGCTGATCAGCAGCTCTGCTGATTATCCCGGGCAGCCATCGCGGAATGAAATGATAAAGCTGATATCAGCCTCTGCCGGAAGAGCGGCAGGGGCGTTTTCAGGCTGGAGATCCGCCTTGTCCTACCAGATCCTGCGCACGGATCCATAGACCGCGGTGCCAAGGCCGATCAGGGCAGGGAAGGCGATATACAGCAGTGCCTGATGCGCACTGAGGCCGGCGCCGAGCAGCAGAGATGAGATCAGGTTGCCGAGGATGGCGGTGATGGAATAGGTGACGGTATTGAAGATTGTCACGGCAGTGGAGCTGACTCTCTCATCGGCGATCTTCACAAGATAGCTCATGGTCACCGGCAGGAAGATGCCGAAGGTCACTCCCTGCGAGAGCTGGATCCACAGCAGGCCGCTGACGGAAGTGAGCATGGCCGTCGCAAGCAGACGGATGGAATAGGTCAGCGCGCATAGAATCAGCAGCTTCTTTTCGCCGGTCCTGCGGATGATGGCGGCCATGACGAACAGGAATGGAACCTCCGTGGCAGCTGAGATGGCAGAGGCAGTGCCGACATTGGCAGAGGTGCCGCCGAACTCGAGAATGCAGATGGACTGCAGCGTGCCCAGCGCCGATGCGCTCAGCAGGATGAAGAAAGAGAATGTCAGCAGGAGGATATATCTGCGGCTGGACAGCAGGATCCTGAGCGCCTGCCTGCCGCTGAGGCGGCTGGTGTCTGCCTTCCGCTCTGCCCGGGAAGGACGCGGGCCGCTGGAGCGAAGCGTCAGAGCAGCCAGTGCCGCAAGGCCGAAGAACCCGGCGCTGATCAGGAATCTCGCGCCGGTTCCGAAGCGCATCGTGATCATACCGAGCAGCTGCGCAGACAGCGCATAGGCAAGAGATCCGAAGCCGCGGATGATGCCGTAGTTGATGTCAGGCATGGCGCGCCGTAGGCTGACCAGCCAGGCATCGAGCAGGCCGCCGACCTGGGAGGCAGTCACGGTAATGATCACCATGTCCAGCAGGATCAGAGGATGGCTTCCGCTCTTCAGCAGCGTCGGCAGCAGGGCGATCGGAATGACAGTGAGAATCAGGAACGTGATGATCAGCCGCTTCTCCGAGAAGATGCTGTCGCTGAGATAGCCGAGCAGCGGATGGACCAGCACGGTGATCATGGACATGATGGTCATCGCGCCGGCAGCGGCGCTCTGGGACCAGCCATGCTGGATCAGGTCCGCAATGATGAAGGCGAGATAGGCGCAGTACGCAAAATAATACGCGGACTCCAGGACGAGGCCGTGCAGGGTGATGCTGCGGACTGCAGATGGCCCGCTTTCAGCAGATGCTTCATTCTTGGCCATGGCCTGTGCGCTCCTTCCGGTTACTCTACCATTCTATGCGGTTCTGCGGAAATGACCAGCAGTACTTTCCCGCAGGGCGCAGCCGGCGCCATGGGCGGGACATGCATGCTCGATCCAGAGGCGGCAGCGGGACCACGTTCACGGTATTCCTGCCCTTTCCGCCGGTGCCGAAGGCAGATGAGGGAGATGTGCAGCCGCACGCGGAGCGGGAAGTCGGAAGCCTGGCCGGCAGGCGCGTGCTGCTGTGCGAGGATAATTACCTGAATGCGGAGATCGCGACGCTGGTGCTGAGAGAGGAAGGCGTGATCGCGGATACCGCCGCCAATGGAAAGATCGGCGTTAAGACATTCACGCATGCACCGGCAGATACCTACGATGCAGTGCTCATGGATGTCCGCATGCCGGTCATGAATGGCCTGGACGCAGCCCGGGCAATCCGGGCGCTCAGCCGCAGGGATGCGGCCGAGGTGCCGATCATAGCCATGACGGCAAATGCCTATGAGGAGGACATTCGTGAATGCAAGGCTGCCGGCATGAATGCGCATCTGGCCAAGCCGATTGATACGAAGCTGATGCTGGCGACGCTTGCCAGATGCATCCACGAGCGGGAAGCGCGCAGCCAGAGCAATGAGATGAAGTCCCGGTGAGGCCTGCAGCCCGCCGGGATTTCTGCATCAGAAAAGGGGCAGCCTGCGCTGCCCCTGATCCATGCATGAGCGGAATGCGATGCTTACTTGCCGAGGCTGTCCGGATCTGCGCCGGCCTGCTTGATGCAGTCATTGACAGCGTCAATGATGGCATTGCTGGTGACGGTTGCGCCGGATACGGTATCAACCTTGGTGCTCTGTGCCTTGACGATCTCATCCGGGACATCCGAGATGGCGCCGTCGGAAATGCCGGCGGTCTCTGTCTGCGTCTTGATCGTGACGGACTTGATTTCGCTGTCGGTGAAGACGACCTCAACGGTCACATCGCCGTTGTGTCCCTTGCCGGTGCCTGTATAGGTGCCTGCCTTGAACAGGCTGCTGGAAGCGGAAGAGGATGAGGAAGAGCATCCTGCCAGCACCAGAAGAAGGGAAATTGCTGCAACTGCCTTTTTCATAGCTGTGATTCTCCTTTGAGCCGGATCAGTCCGGATCTGTGCTATTTATCATACTGCGTTTTGAAGCGTACGGAAGCAGAAACCTGCCCGAATGATTCCGGGCAGGCCTCATCAATGCATTGGATTGATTACTTGGTATCAGCGACGAGGGTATCTGCAGCGAGCTTGCCGAAGACGACAGTGTCAACGACAGCGTTGCCGCCGAGGCGGTTGGCGCCGTGGATGCCGCCGGTGACTTCGCCGGCCGCATACAGGCCGCTGATCGGATTTCCGGACGCATCCAGAACATGCGCGCTGGTGTCGATGGTGACGCCGCCCATGGTGTGGTGGATGCAGGCCTGGCGGGCAGTTGCGACCCACGGGCCGTTCTCGAGCTTGGTGCTGAACAGCGTGCGGCCAAACTCATCAGTGCCGGAATCTACGGAAGCGTTGAAGGTATCTACAGTCTTCTGCAGCGTTGCTGCATCGCAGCCGATCTGCTTGGCAAGGCCCTCGAGGGTATCGTCATAGAGGATGTAGCCGTTATCAACCAGATACTGGAAGGTGAATCCATCTGCGGATCTCCAGCTCGGGTCCTTGATATCCTTGTACTTGTCGCCGTCTCCGGATTCCAGCATGTAGAACATGGCATCCGGCTGCTTCATGACTGCGAGGCAGATGACGTCGCGGCGGTCGCCCTCATTGACAAAGCGCTCGCCATTCTTGTTGACGAAGATGATCTGATCCGTGCCGTTGACATCGCGCGGCGGATACTTGGTCAGCTGGCCGTCCTTGGTGTTGCCGAGATACAGCAGCTGGATCTGATCCATATCGGTGAGAGAGGCGCCGACAGTGGAAGCCATGCCGATGCCATCGCCCTGCGAGCAGGTGAACCGGTTGGTGGTAGCGACCTTGGAGAGATCCTCCCACTTGCCAGACGTGTTGTACTCCTGAACCATCTTGGAATTTGCTGCGAAGCCGCCGGTGCTGAGAATCACGCCGGAATTGCCGGTGACAGTGAATTCGCTGTCAGCGTGGTTGTTCTTGCACTTGACGCCGGTTACCTTGCCCGTGGAATCCTGGACGAGGCTCTCAGCAGTGCTCTCGGTATAGACCTGGATCTTGTCGCTGAGCGTTGCCAGCTGATCGCAGTATACGGAGATGAATCCTGTTCCCATTGCCATCTTGGACGTATGGGTTCTCTGCCACAGAGAGCCGGCGCCCTGAGCGATCGTGTCGTTGAACTCCATGCCCATGGACTCGATCCACTGCAGCCCATCATAGGAGTTGTAGCAGAGCGTCTTCACGAGATCGAGATTCGCGACCTTGTCGCCGTTGATCCAGGTCTGCAGCGCATACCATTCCTTGGAATCGAACAGATCCGTGCGGCCGCTGGCCTTGTACTCATCCCACTGCTTCTGGACCTCAGCCTGCAGCTCCTTGTGCGCATCGCTGACCGGAGTCTCGGCAAGTGCCTTCTCAATCGTGGTCTTGACGGCATCTGTCATCGTGACCTTTGACTGCAGTGCCTCATCCGGGGCATTGTAGATAGCGCCGCAGACGAGCGTATCGCCGCCTACTTCGCCGTTCTTCTCAATGACGATGACGGACTTGCCATTCTGAGCAGCATCGATAGCTGCTGCGAGGCCTGCTCCGCCGCCGCCGACAACAACGACATCCGCCGCTGCGTCCTTGTTCTCTGTATGGGTGACATCCTTCTTCCAGTCATCCGTGTTTGCGCCAGCCTGGGTCAGGCAGTCCTTGACTGCATTCTTGACGGCTGCTGAAGTGATCGTGGCGCCGGTCACGCCGTCTACATCCAGGCTCTGCTGGTCAACGATCTCCTGCGGAATCAGGTCTACCGGAGCAGTGCCGCCTGCGGTCATGACCTTTCCTGCGGAGTCCTTGAGCTCGCCGCCGATACCCGGTGTCTCGGAATTGCTTGTAACAGTTACGGACTTGATTGAATCGGCAGTGACTTCCACGGAAACCTCGACCTTGTCGTTCATTCCCTGTGCGGAAGCGGTATAGGTGCCAGCCTTCATACCGCCGGACGCCGCTGAGGCTGTCGCTGCTGCCGCGCTCGAAGACGAGCAGCCGGCAAGTGCACAGGCCATGGCGACGCCCAGCACCTTGATGCAGAGCTTCTTCATGATTTTTTCCCTCCATGTCAGAGCAAGTAGAAACTGACACCTCCATTATAGAGCTTGTTAAATCATTATCAAGTAGAACTGAAAACTCTTTCATACAGTTGCACGCATGTGTATGAATTGTGATAAGCTGAGCAATCTCAAGGCTTGCTGTCAGGCGCTCCGGCCTGCCGGAAATGAATTCCCGGAATGGAAACGCGCAGATCCCTGCGGGGAAGCCGCTGCATCATGCGCTCCTGTCTCTGCGCCTGCGGCAGGCACAGACAGAAACGCGGCATCCGGAGGATTCCGGGTGCCGCGCGTGTCTACTGAATGCTGAGGACAGTGCCGTCGCTGACGGAGGCCTGCAGCACATCGCCCTCCTTCAGGAAGGGCATGCGCTCCGAGACCTTGATGGAGGCAGCATATACCTTGCCATCCGTGCCCAGCAGATAATAAATCGTGTTGCCGTCCACGACAGCGCTGTGAATCTCGGCAATCGTGATCGTGACATCCGATGCGCCGGTGCTGCCTGGCGTGCCGTTCTGCCGGCGGTAGTTCTTCAGGGCTGCCTCGATGCCGTCCTCGGAGCTCGTGACGGTGACTTTCTGGTAGTCCTCGCAGTCCACGAAGGCATAGGCCTTGACGAGGCCTGCGTTATCCTTCAGGGAGAGCAGGTAGGTCGGATTGCCGTCCACATTGACAAGCAGCGGGAAGGTGCCGACGTATCCCTTCTCCTGCACGGCGCCCTGTGCCGAGTTGATGGCAGAGTATTCCTCGGCTCCGGAGGAGGCATAGTAGCGGACTCTGCCGGTGCGCAGGTTGGCAATCACGAAGCCGAGATTGGACTCATCGCTGCCGAGTGAGGTGACGCCGCTGTACAGGCTGATATCCACGCCGTCCGTGGGAATGTACTGATAGCCGGTGTAGGAGATGCCGGTGGAGTCATCCGTGAAGCTCGGCGTGAGCTTGCGGACGCCGTTCTGCCCGAAGACCGTATTCCAGTATCCCTTCTGATACATCAGGACGCTGTTGATCTGCGCCTCGATCAGCTCGGAGGGATAGGCATGGTCCACCCACTCGGGAACCTCCCCGATCGGGTAGTAGGACATGCTTCCATCCGTGGCGGACGTGATGATCACGCCCTTGACATCGGCCAGTGAATAGACGCCCTTTACCTTCAGCACCGGCGTGATCCAGAACGGAGCGCCGCTCTCATCGATCTCGAAATACGGATCGGCAGTCAGCGCTGTCGGATACTTCAGGAAGATATGGCGCTGCAGATCTTCATTCAAATAGGCAGAGGGCATATACTTCATCCCGCCTTCAACCTTGACGACCGAGGCTGTGCCGGTGCTTGAATCCACCAGGATATAGCCGGGCGTGCCGGTGCCGCGGTTGTTGATCCACTTGATGAGGCCGGAGTATTCCAGCGGCGTGACCCGGTACAGCTTGCCCCGATAGGTGATCTGGGTGTACTGGTCCGAGACATCGAACTGCGAGACGGCCGCCGGCAGCTCGCCCATCTTGCGGTCGCCCAGCACCTGGCTTGATTCCCTGTCCACGAGCGGCACGGAGTTCACGTCGACAGGCTGCACATCTTCCGCGAATTCGCCGTCCGTGACCTCCGTGCGGGCAGCGTATGCGCCGGCATTCAGCAGCGGGCTCCAGAATGCCTTCAGGACCAGCAGCAGCGCCAGGACAGCGCCGGCAGCGATCAGTCCCTGCCGGCGGTGCCCGCCTCTGAAGGTGCAGATCAGGATGGCGAAGATTGCAAGCATGAAGACCTCAGGCGTCTGCACATTCAGCGGCAGCAGGACCAGCCATTCCAGCAGAAGCAGGACAGCCGCGGCCAGGATGATCAGCAGGATGCGGTCTTTCTTCTTCAGATGAAGCGCAGGCATATGCGCAGGAATATGAAAGGATGTATTCTTCCTCATTTCTCTTCCTCCCCGGAAAATCTATGCCAACGATACCAGAGCAGTGCGCTGATTTCAACTGATGCAGCCACGGACAGCCGCGCTGCCAGCGGGCTCGCAGGCGCTCCGCAGCATGCATGCAGAAACATGCCGGCAGCGTCATGCCTGCGATCGGTCCGGCCGAACCTGTTTTCACAGAAAATTCAGCCGATGGTCGCGCAGCCATAAGAAAGCAATCGTAGGATGAAGCTCGTAAAGGAGATTTCACTCATGAATAAAAGCATGAATTACATACTCGCGTCCTCAGCGCTGGCCCTGGCCCTGGCCCTGGCTGGGTGCACCAGCACTTCCGCAGCTGCTGCCAGCACTGCAGCCGCAGCCGCATCGACGGCCGCGGCAGCTTCAGCGGCGCCGACTGCCTCGGCAGGCTCGACAGACTACAGCAACCAGACCCTGATGGGCAAGGTGACGGCAGTGGACGGGACGACCGTGACGCTGTCGCTCGGCGGCGGAGCGCCGGCAGGCGATGGCTCTGCAGCAGCTCCTTCAGATGCGCCGTCCGGCGGACAGCCGGGCCAGAAGCCGGATTCCACATCCGGGGCAACTCCATCCGGATCTGCGGATTCGACAACCGGCGCAACCTCATCGGCAGCGCCTGACGGAGGCAGCGCTCCTGCTCAGGGCGAAGCGCCTTCCGGACAGGCTGGCGGGCCTGGCGCGGAAGCGGGCGGAACAGCAGTGATAGATCTTTCCGGAGCGACTGTCACCAGCACCAGCGGTGCCAGCGTGACCTTGAGCGATATCGCGGTGGATGACATGCTTCAGATAGCGGTCGGAGCCTCGAACAAGGTGACTTCTGTCGTGATCCAGGACAGCGCGCAGACAAACTGATGCGGGATTCATCAGGAGCAGCACAGAAGCTGCTCTTTTTCTTTCTTCGGATGGGCAGGCCTGACTTCTGCCGGCGCAGTCAGCATCGCAAAGAAAATCACCTGTCATCAAGCGGACAGGTGATATATTTTTCTGATTCCGGGTTTTCAGGAGCCGGAATTCTCATCCTCGCGCTTCTGGATGCGCAGCTGGTACTCGCCGGTGACCTCCAGGGTGCTGCCGGCATCGAGATGCACGCGGCCGCTGCGGATGTCGCGGAGCCTGCCGTTGGCATCGCGGATGGCAATGCCCTTGTCCTGCACGGCGGAGACCCAGTAGGTGCCGCTGCTGATATTGCGGGGCACGCTGTAGATGCCCGGCGTGATGGTCATCGTGTTCTCGGAGCTGAGATAGACCAGATTGGTCTTCTTGTTGGCCAGGGCTGCGGTCAGCAGCTGGAAGAAGCGCTCCCGCAGGAAGAACAGATCCGTATGCGCAATCTCATAGGTAAAGGACTTGCCGGATTCCATGACATGCAGATGCTGGGTGTCCGGATTCTCGTGGATGATGCTGGTGAGGCGATGGCAGTTGATAAAGTGCTCGGACATGAAGTACAGCGCAGCCTCCGTCTCGATCAGCTTGCCGGCAATGACCTCCGCGCCGGACTCGCCCGGCGCATCGGATAGATTGAGAATGCTGCGGCGCTGGATGGAGGCGATGTCAGCCGCTGCCTTGTCGGCAGGGATCATCGCCTTGCTGACGCGGATGGAGGCGTCAGAGACATTAGCGCAGTGCTCGCCTTCATGCAGCAGGATGGAAGGCATCGGGAAGTACTTTGCCAGCACATCGGCGCCCTTGTGATTCTCGAGATAATCTCCCATGATCATCTCGCGCTGGCTTGGCTGAGCCGTGACAAGAAGCTGGAACAGCTCATATTTCAGAGGAAGATCATAGCTCTCAATGATCTTCCTGCAGTTCTTGCAGAGATAGTGGCCATCGGCAAGCTGCTGTGGTCCGCCAAAAAAGCCCTTTGACTCGCTGAGACAGAAATCACAGACTTTAACTTTCGGCATGTCGGTCCTCCGTTTATCCCATTATAGTCTATTGCAGCGGTTTTCGCAGGACGCGTCCAGGTATAAATGTTTACTTTGTCTGCTCGCAGATGCCGATGATCCGCACGCTGAGCTCCGGTGTCATGACGGGGCTGAAGCTGCGGCGTGTTCTGACGAGGTCCAGGAAGTGACGGGCCTCGAAGGTGAATTCCGAGGCGAAGTCCGCGTGGAACGGCTCCTCATGATCCGGAACGGCAAGAAGAGCGTCATGGCCATGCCAGAATGTCGGGCACTCGATCCGCCCGCGGTCGCCATATATAATAAGAAGATTTCCGCCGCGGTCATAGCGGAACGAGCTGTCTGCCGTCAGGAGGATATTCTCCTGCTGCAGCACGATGTGGGAAGATACCGGGCACCCGTCTTCCAGCACATCCGTGCGGGAAGCGAGCTGCGCATCGGGGAACAGTCGCAGCAGCACAGCCAGCGGATAGCATCCGACATCATAGACGCAGCCCCTGCCCGGAGCAGTCATGACCCAGTGATCCCTGGCATGGTCAGCCAGCCGGCAGAAGGAGGCCTCGGCGGCCTGAGGCTGCCCGATCCGGCCTTCCTGAAGCCATTTCTGCACCTGCAGGAACGGCGGCACGAACAGTGCCTTCTGGGCTTCCATGAGCGTCAGCCCCAGGCTCTCTGCCAGGTCATAGAGGCGCTGCGCATCCGCCGCATGGACGCAGAGCGGCTTCTCGCAGAGGACGTGCTTGCCGCCCCGCAGGCAGGCCTCGATCTGCTCAGCGTGCACATGGGGCGGGGTGGAGATGTAGACAGCATCAATGTCAGGGTCCTGATAGAGCGCTTCATAGGAAAGGATGCGGCTGATGCCTGCCTGCTCCGCATAGGCGCGGACGGCATCCGGATGCCTGGTCGCGAAGGCGGTGACTTCTGCATCCTTGATCTCCTGCATGCCGGCAAGGAAGCGGCGGCTGATCCGCCCCGGTCCGAGAACTGCCATTCTGATCATGTCGGGTATACCTCACTTTCTTTAATCATGAGGACAATCCCGCCGCAAAGTCAATGCGGGGCAGGCAGGGATGCCTGCCGGCGGCACGCCCGGATCTGTGAACTTGAAAAAGATGCGAAGAAATGATTGACAGCAGGTGCTTCCTTCGGTATTATTAGCGGTGCTTAGCGAAAAAAGGGCTTTGCCATGGGCAAAGCTTAAATTAAGACTAAGAGTCGGCACACACGGTCATGTGTGCACAAGGAAGGAGCAGAAATGCCTACAATCAACCAGCTGGTACGCAAAGGTCGTACCGATAAGGTCTACAAGTCAAATTCACCTGCATTAAACCGCGGTTTCAATTCTCTCCAGAACCATCCGACAAAGCTCAGCAGCCCTCAGAAGAGAGGTGTCTGCACCCGTGTCGGCACAATGACCCCGAAGAAGCCTAACTCTGCGCTCCGCAAGTATGCCCGTGTCCGTCTTTCCAACGGCATGGAAGTCACTGCTTATATCCCGGGAGTGGGACACAATCTGCAGGAACACTCCGTCGTCATGATCCGCGGCGGCCGTGTCAAGGACCTGCCTGGTGTCCGTTACCACATCATTCGCGGTACGCTGGACTGCGCCGGTGTCGATGGCCGCAATCAGGGCCGTTCCCGCTATGGTGCAAAGAAGCCTAAGGCTGCTAAATAAGGGAGGAGAGTAGAAGAACATGCCAAGAAAAGGTTATGTCGCAAAGCGTGACGTGCTTCCTGATCCGATTTACAGCTCAAAGCTGGTCACGAAACTGATCAATAAGATCATGATTGATGGCAAGCGCGGAACCGCGCAGACCATTCTCTACAATGCATTCGCAATCGTTGAGGAAAAGACCAAGCAGAACCCGATGGAAGTATTCGAGAAGGCACTCGGCAATGTCATGCCGATGCTGGAGCTCAAGGTCCGCCGTGTCGGCGGTGCCAACTATCAGGTACCTGTCGAGGTTTCTGCAGAGCGCAAGCTCACCCTCGGCCTCCGCTGGATCGTCAGCTACGCGCGTCTTCGCCACGAGCCGACCATGGAGCAGAGACTTGCAGCAGAGATCATGGATGCCGCTAACGGCACCGGTGCTTCTGTGAAGAAGAAGGAAGATACGCATAAGATGGCTGAGGCGAACAAGGCATTCGCTCACTATCGCTGGTAATCCGGGAAGGAAGAAGATATGCCGAGAGAGTTTAGCTTAGACAAGATCCGCAATATCGGAATCATGGCCCACATTGATGCCGGCAAGACAACAACGACTGAGCGTATTCTGTATTACACGGGCAAGATCTACAAGATCGGTGAGACTCACGACGGCGCTTCCCAGATGGACTGGATGGTTCAGGAGCAGGAACGTGGCATCACGATCACTTCCGCTGCTACCACCTGCCACTGGAAGGATTGCCAGATCAATATCATCGATACTCCGGGGCACGTGGACTTCACCGTTGAGGTAGAGCGTTCCCTCCGCGTCCTGGACGGCGCTGTCACGGTCCTCGATTCCAAGGCCGGCGTCGAGCCTCAGACAGAGACTGTCTGGCGCCAGGCGACGGAATACAAGGTCCCGCGCATCGTATTCTCCAACAAGATGGATGCGACGGGCGCAGACTTCGATATGTCTGTCCGCTCCATCGGCGAGCGGCTGGGTGCCAAGGCGGCAGCCATCCAGATGCCGATCGGGGCAGAATCCTCCTTCCGCGGAATCATTGACCTGGTTTCGATGAAGCAGGAGATGTACGAGAATGATCTGGGCACCGAGATCAAGGTCACTGACATTGATCCTCAGTACATGGACAAGGCGATGGAAATGCGCCAGACCATGCTGGAGGCAGTCGCTGACTACGATGACGAGCTCATGATGAAGGTCCTCGAGGGCGAGGAGCCGACGATCGATGAGATCAAGCATGCCATCCGCAAGGGTGTCATCAGCTCCGAGTTCTTCCCTGTTCTCTGCGGTTCCGCATACAAGAACAAGGGAGTTCAGCTGCTGCTGGATGCTGTCGTTGAATATCTGCCTTCCCCGCTCGATGTTCCTTCCATCAAGGGAACCACCGAGGACGGCAAGGAAGAGTTCCGCCATCCTTCAGATGATCAGCCGTTCAGCGCCCTGGCATTCAAGGTCGCTACTGACCCGTTCGTAGGACGCCTGACTTACTTCCGCGTCTATTCCGGCAAGGTCACGGCCGGCAGCTACGTGCTGAACGCCACGAAGAACAAGCGTGAGCGTCTCGGCCGCATCGTCCGCATGCATGCAAATCACCGCGCAGACATCGAGGATGTCTACACCGGCGATATCGCAGGCGCAGTCGGACTGAAGAACACCACAACCGGCGACACGCTCTGCGATGAGAATGCGCCGATCGTTCTGGAGTCCATGCAGTTCCCGGAGCCGGTTATCCAGATGTCTGTCGAGCCTAAGACCAAGGCAGACAGCGAGAAGATGGATACCGCGCTGCAGAAGCTGGCTGAAGAGGATCCGACCTTCCGCACCTATACAGATGAGGAAACAGGCCAGACCATCATCGCCGGCATGGGCGAGCTTCACCTGGATATCATCATGGACCGTATGCGCCGTGAGTTTAAGGTTGATGCGACCGCAGGCGCACCTCAGGTTGCCTACCGTGAGACCATCCGCAAGGAAGCAGAAGTCGAAGGACGGTTCATCCGTCAGTCCGGCGGCCATGGCCAGTACGGCGATGTCTGGGTCCGCTTCTCACCGAACCCGGGCAAGGGATTCGAATTCGTTGACGAGACTGTCGGCGGATCTGTTCCGAAGGAATTCATCAAGCCGACCCAGCAGGGTCTGCAGGAATCCCTCGGCAATGGACTTGTTGCCGGCTATCCGATCGTAGATATCAGAGCTGCTCTGTTTGACGGAAGCTACCATGAGGTAGACTCCTCCGAGCAGGCATTCAAGATCGCTGCTGCCCTCGCTATGAAGGAAGCTGCGAAGAAGTGCGATCCGGTCATCCTGGAACCGATCATGAAGGTCGATGTGACTGCTCCGGCAGAGTACCTCGGCTCCGTGATGGGCGATATCGTCAAGCGCCGCGGACAGATCCGCAGCCAGGAAGAGACGGGCAACGCCATCAAGATTGATGCGTTCGTACCGCTGTCCGAGATGTTCGGTTACGCGACCGATCTTCGCTCCTTCACACAGGGCCGCGGAACCTACATCATGCAGACAGATCACTACGAGGAAGTGCCGAAGAACATCGCCAAGGATATTATCGAGAAAAACTCTACAGCAAGCGCGAAATAAGCACTTGACCAAAATGGAATGATGTTGCAAAGAAATACCGATTATCATAAAATGATAACGGCATAAAACCCAAATAAAAACAGGAGGAAGAACAAATGGCAAAGGAACATTTTGACCGGTCGCTTGATCATGTAAATATCGGCACGATCGGCCACGTTGACCACGGCAAGACCACGTTAACAGCAGCAATCACCAAGTATCTGTCTGAGCATCCGGAAGCAGGCAAGGCTAAGTTCGAGGCTTATGATCAGATCGACGGCGCTCCGGAGGAGAAGGCTCGTGGAATCACGATCAACACCGCTCACGTTGAGTATCAGACTCTGAAGAGACACTATGCACACGTTGACTGCCCGGGGCACGCTGACTATGTCAAGAACATGATCACCGGCGCTGCGCAGATGGATGGTGCAATCCTCGTTGTTGCAGCAACCGATGGACCGATGCCGCAGACCCGTGAGCACATCCTGCTCTCCCGTCAGGTGGGCGTTCCTAAGATGGTTGTCTTCCTCAACAAGTGCGACATGGTTGATGATCCTGAGCTGATCGACCTGGTCGAGATGGAAGTCCGTGACCTGCTCACTGAGTATGGCTTCGACGGCGAGAACACCCCGATCATCCGCGGCTCTGCTCTGAAGGCTCTGGAAGGCGATCCTCAGTGGACACCGGCTATCAAGGAGCTGCTCGATGCAGTTGATGAGTACATCCCGACCCCGGTTCACGAGTTTGACAAGCCGTTCCTCATGGCAATTGAGGATGTCTTCACCATTACCGGACGCGGCACTGTCGCTACCGGCCGTGTGGAGCGTGGCAAGCTGAACATGAACGATGAAGTAGAGATTATCGGTATCCGTCCTACCAAGAAGACTGTCGTTACCGGAATTGAAATGTTCCGCAAGACGCTGGACTTCGCTCAGGCAGGCGACAACATCGGAGCTCTGCTTCGCGGCGTCAACCGTGATGAGATCGAGCGTGGACAGGTTCTGGCAAAGCCGGGATCCGTTACCCCGCACTCTGAGTTCAAGGCTCAGGTTTACGTACTGACCAAGGAAGAGGGCGGCCGTCATACACCGTTCGTCTCCAACTATCGTCCTCAGTTCTACTTCCGTACAACGGATGTCACTGGCGTCATCAATCTGCCGGAAGGCGTTGAGATGTGCATGCCGGGCGACAACGTCGTCATGGATGTCAAGCTGCTGGCTCCGATCGCCATCGAAATGGGAACCAAGTTCTCCATTCGCGAAGGCGGACGTACCGTCGGTTCCGGTTCCGTTACCGAGATCGTAAAGTAAGTCATGCATGAAAGAGCATCCTCGCGGGTGCTCTTTTTTTGGCTTTCGGCGGCGGAAAATTTGACTGCTGACGAAAGTTCAGTCTGCATCGTATAATAGAGGCATCAGTCAAAGGGGGGTTTCAACTATATGTCAGCTACAAGACAGGAACTGAAGAAGCAGGCAAAGGAGCTCATCAGGCGCCATTACTGGCCTGCAGTCGGCATGGGCCTGCTGGCTGCGATGACGACCGGTGCCATGGCCTCGGGCTCAGGATCCCGGCAGTACGCAACCGATCCTCAGGGCTTTACCAGCCTGGATCCGCGCATCGCATCCTGGAGCTATTTTGTCCTCGCCGTCGTCGTCCTCATTTCCATCGCCATCTCCATCTTCGTGATGAACCCGCTCGAGGCAGGCGCTCAAGCCTGGTTCCTGCGCGTGCAGACTGAGGATGGCAGCGAGAAGGGCTCCATCCGCAATGCCTATTCGCATGAGAACTACATGCGCAACGTCGAGACGATCTTCTTCCGCGATCTATTCATCTGCCTGTGGTCTCTGCTGCTTGTCGTGCCGGGCATCATCAAGGCCTATGAGTACTACTTTGTGCCGTTCCTGCTGGCGGATCATCCGGACATGTCAGGCACGGATATCCTGAATCTGTCCCGCGAGATGACTGCCGGCCGGAAGTTCGATCTGTTCGTGCTGGATCTGTCCTTCATTCTCTGGTTCCTGCTTGCCGCAGTCACGTTCAATCTCTCCGGCATTTTCTATTCGTTTCCGTACATGTTTGAGACCAGGGCCCTCATGTATGCAGATCTCGTCAGGGACGGCGCCGACCGTACCAGACCTGCAGCACAGGCCTGAGCATTTGTTCAGCAAGGGCATCTGCCGCGTGCGGTGCCTTTTCTTTCATCAGCAGCGAGGGGGATCGGAAGATGATCAGGGGAATACTGTTTGACTTTGACGGAACGCTTTCCAACCGGGTGGACTCGGCCTACTTCATGTATCGCTATGTCGTCCATGAGATCCGGCCAGATCTGGATATCCATTCCGTGCAGTTTGAGTCCATCGTGCAGAAGTGCATGCTGTGGGATGAGTTCGGCACGATCAACAAGCGCCATGTCCTGAACAAACTCAGGGAGCACTATGCGCCGGACATGGACGTCGAGGGCTGGGTAACCCGCTGGTACAATACCTTCCAGGAGTTCCAGGTGGAGCAGCCGGACTGCTACCGGGTGCTGGGCGAGCTGCAGAAGCGCTACCGCCTCGGCATCGTCTCCAACGGCGACGGGAAGTCGCAGGCAGCCAAGATCGATATCCTGGATCTGCGCAAGTACTTCCAGACAGTGATCCTCTCCGGGGACTTCGGAAAGGACAAGCCGGATATCTCCATCTTCCAGGCCGGAGCAGCAGCGCTTGGCCTGCAGTGCAATGAGGTTGCCTTCGTGGGCGATACCTTTGCCACAGACATCCAGGGCGCAATGAACGCCGGGATGCTCCCGATCTGGTACTGCTTCGAGCATTACTGCGTCTCCCTGTTTGATGTCAGGCAGCTGCGCAGCTTCAATGAGATTGAGGACTTCTTCCTCCTTCACGACGAATGGAATCACTGAAGAAGCTGATTCTCAGCCTGGCAGCAGCGCTTCTGCTCGCCGGCTGCGTGCAGTCTCCGGCTCCTTCCCCGTCTCCGGCCGCGTCTGCGGCTCCGACAGCGGCGGCCGTATCGGCTGCGCCGTCCGCATCTGACTCCGCGGCCGCGATTGCGGAAGATACCGCATGCGATTCCAGGGACGAAGTGGCGCTGTATCTGGAAACATACTGGCATCTGCCGCCGAATTACATGACCAAGAAGGAAGCGAGGGCACAGGGCTGGGAAGGCGGCGCGCTTTCGCAGGTGATTCCGGGCAGGTGCATCGGCGGCGATGTCTTCAGCAACCTTGAGGGAACGCTGCCCGAAGAGAAGGGCCGCACGTACTATGAGTGCGATATCGATACGCTCGGGAAGCAGAAGCGGGGCGCCAGGCGCATCATCTGGTCCAGCGATCATCTGATCTACTATACTGACGATCACTATGATACCTTTACGCTTCTTTACGGGGAGGCTGACTCATGAAGAGAACAATTGAGCTTGATCCGTCCAGATTGCAGGAGCGCCGCGAGGCGCATGAGTATCTGCAGCAGGTATTTCAGTTTGACAGCAGCTACGGGCATAATCTGGACGCCTTGAAGGATTCCCTGTCCGAGGTCTCTGATGACTGCGACCTGGTGTTTACGCATGATGCCGTCGAGCAGATCCTGGAGGAGCCCTATGCCTATCGGATCCTGACTGTGCTCGGCAGCGCCGCCTGCGAGAATCCGCATCTGCACATTCTGTTTCGGTAGGCGGATCTGCTGGTCATCTGTTGACGGCGGTATGATATATATGAAAGCGGCCGGATACCGCATTCGCAGGGTATCGGATTTATGGAAAGAAAGGAGCCGGCAGGGCAGACTGCCTGTCAGGCTCGAAGGGGACAGAGAAAATGGATACATCATCATTCAGCAGCGTTATGACTACGATTGCCGCATATATTGCCGTCATTGCAGCGGTAGTGCTGATCTGGTACATCATGCAGGTTGTTGCCATGTGGAAGATCTTCAGCAAGGCAGGGGTAGCGGGCTGGAAGTCAATCATTCCTTTCTACAACGGCTACTGCCTGTTCCGCCTCTCCTGGAAGAATGAGTGGATAGCACTGATCTATCTGCTCTGCAGCATCGCCGGCACTGTCATCAGCTTCATGGTCTTCGGCAACGAGGAGCGGACCGTCTGGAACAATATCGGTGACACTCTGGCCTTTGTCTCCGGCGTCCTGGTCATTGTCCGCTGCTTCAAGATCTCGAAGGCATTCGGCCACGGCACCGGCTTCGGCTTCGGCCTGCTGTTCTTCAACACGATCTTCAAGCTGATCCTCGGCTTCAGCAGCGACAAGTACGTCGGTGCGGAATGATCCCCGGGTTCTGAGCGAATTCAAAAAAGGCAGCCTGCAGGCTGCCTTTTCTATGTGGGTCCTAACCCGTATCACGATGCTGCATGGGGCAAGGCCCCGGATACCAACAGAATCCCAACCGCAGATACGATAGCACAAAAAGCCGGCGGTGCACAGGAGAAATGCGTGCAATGCAGTTTCTGTTCGAGACATGGGATGCAGAGCCTTGTGAAAAACCGTTCTCGCCGCATCCAGAAAGCGCATTCATTTCACAAAGTTCTTCAAAATTTACGATTTTCAGCATCCAGGGCATGAAAATTCACGGCATCGAGCTGCCAAAACCAGGGGTCGGCACCTGCGGAGAGAGGCCTCTGAAAATAAATCAGAAATGCAGATAAAATGCCTTGCATTGCCGTTTTTGAGGTGTTACTATATTGAAGCACTCGCGTAGAGATGGGAGGTTGCCGGCACGCTGGAAGGCGTTGTCACGATAGCGTGATAACCGGGGAATTCTCATTGAGCGATCCGCCAGGCAAGGCGGAATGTAAATAAGGAGGAAAATTACATGGCAAAAAATTCTGTAAGAATTCGTCTGAAGGCTTACGAGAACAGAAGTCTGGATGCTGCCAGCAAGAAGATTGTTGAGACAGCTACCAGCCACGGCGCAAAGAAGATCGTTGGTCCGGTGCCGCTGCCGACAGAGCGTGAGGTTGTTACCGTTCTCCGCGCTGTCCACAAGTACAAGGACTCCCGTGAGCAGTTCGAGATCCGCACGCACAAGAGACTGATTGAGATTATCGGCCCTACTGCAGAGACGATCGACGCCCTGAGCAGACTTGACCTGCCAAGCGGAGTCGACATCGAGATCAAGCTTTAAGGAAAGGAACCGGGTAAGAACACATGAAAGGTATCTTAGGTCGCAAGCTCGGCATGACAGAAGTATTCTCCGTTGATGGGAAGCTGATTCCGGTCACCGTCATCGAGGTCAATCCGAATGTCGTGCTGCAGAAGAAAACAAATGAGAAGGATGGCTACGAGGCATTACAGCTCGGCTACGAAGACGTCAAGGAGTCTCGCAGCACCAAGGCAGCTATCGGACACGCAAAGGCTGCCGGCACTGCTCCGAAGAAGTACATCCGCGAGATCCGCTCTGATGAGATGAACGGCCTCGAGGTAGGCGCAGTCGTCAAGGCTGACCTGTTCGCTGCCGGCGACGTCGTCGACGTCACGGGCACTTCGAAGGGCAGAGGCTACAACGGCACGATCGTCCGCAACAATGGCACGATCGGTCCGAAGTCTCACGGTTCCGGACATCACAGACACATCGGATCCCTGGCTACCAACGGCCGTAACAACGGCGTCGTCAACAAGGGAACCGTCATGGCCGGCGAAGAAGGCCGCTACACCACCACCAACCAGAATCTTGCAGTCGTCAAGGTCAATGCGGAAGAGGGATACATTCTCGTCAGGGGAAATGTTCCGGGACCGCGCAAGGGCCTGGTCATGATCAAGACCACTGTCAAGCCGGTCAAGACCGTCAAGGCAGAAGAGCTGATCTCCTATCAGGGCGTTTCCGTTGAGGAAGAGCTGAACAAGGTCAGTGAGACCATCAACAGCGAGCTCGCTAAGGAGAACGCTGAGAAGGAAGCTATCGAGGAAGCCAAGAAAAAGGCAAGATCCGAAGCTGCCAAGAAGAGTAAGTAAGGAGAGGTAATCAATGACGAAGATGGATGTATTTAACCAGGAAGCGAAAGTCGTCAAGTCGATTGAGCTGAATGATGCGGTATTCGGAATTGAACCGAACCAGCAGGCAATCTATGATGCAGTTCTCTGCTATCAGGCTGGTCTCAGACAGGGCACTCACAGCACACTGACTCGCCACTTTGTTTCCGGCACCGGCAAGAAGCCGTTCCGCCAGAAGGGAACAGGCCGCGCCCGTCAGGGTTCCACCCGTTCCACGCAGTGGAGACACGGCGCTATCGCGTTCGGCCCGCATCCCCGCAAGTATGGCTTCAAGCTGAACCGCAAGGTTCGCCAGCTGGCTGTCCGCTCTGCACTGAGCGAGAAGGCTGCTGAGCAGAACCTCACAGTCATCGAGAACCTCAGCTTCGGCGAGATCAAGACCAAGAAGGCAGCCGCAATGCTCAGCGCATTCGGCTTCGACCGCAAGACACTGTTTGTCGCAGATCCTTCCGAGGATTATGACAATGCATATGTCTCCATGCGGAACATTCCAAACGCACTGATCGTATCCGTCAATGAGCTCAATGTGTATGACATCGTCAACGCAGACAAGCTCGTCTTCACGGAGACAGCAGCGCAGAAAGCAGGGGAGGTATTAGCCTGATGAATGCACGCGAGATTATCAAGCGTCCGCTCGTGACTGAGAAGTCCATGCGGCAGAACAGCGAAGACAACAAGATCACATTCGAAGTTGCCAAGGGAGCTAACAAGACTCAGGTCGCTCAGGCCATCGAAGAGATCTACAACATCAAGCCGCTGAAGGTCAACGTGATCAACGTTGCACCGAGAACCAAGCGCGTCGGCAAGTATACCGGCAAGACTTCCGCGATCCGCAAGGCTATCGTGAAGCTTCCGGAAGGCCAGGATATCAACGTCTTCAACGAAGACAAGTAAATATCACCTGAATCAACTATCGGAGGAAATCGCTATCTCCGGAAAAATGCGAAAGGAAAAGTAAAGGAAAATGGCAATCATCAAGTACAGGCCGACCAGCAATGGACGCCGGAACATGAGCACGCTGTCCAACGATCGGATTACGAAATCCACTCCTGAAAAGAGCCTGCTGGCTCCCAAGATGAGCAAGGGCGGACGCGGCAATACAGGCCGCATCACCACTCGTCACCAGGGCGGAGGCGTCAAGCAGAAGTACAGAGTCATCGACTTCAAGAGAAACAAGGATGGCGTCGAGGGAACAGTCGCAGGCATCGAGTACGATCCGAACCGCAATGCCAATATCGCGCTGATCAGCTATCGTGATGGCGAGAAGCGCTACATCATCTGCCCGCAGGAGCTGACCGTAGGAACCAAGGTTGTCTCCGGCGAGTCTGCCGATATCAAGGTCGGCAATGCAATGCAGCTGAAGAACATGCCTGAAGGAACCTTCGTCCACTGTGTCGAGCTCGTTCCGGGCAAGGGCGGACAGATGGCAAGAGCTGCCGGATGCTCCGCACAGATCCTCGGCTTCGATGGACCTTATGCAACGCTTCGTCTCTCCTCCGGCGAGATCCGCAAGGTTCGCGGCGAGTGCCGTGCAACCGTCGGAATCGTCGGCAATGAAGATATCAGTCTGGTAAACCTCGGCAAGGCTGGCCGCAATCGCTGGAAGGGCGTTCGTCCTACAGTCCGCGGCTCTGCAATGAACCCGGTTGATCACCCGCACGGCGGCGGCGAAGGCAAGTGCCCGGTTGGCCGCAAGAGCCCTATGACCCCTTGGGGAAAGAAGGCTATGGGCGTCAAGACCCGCAAGCATAAGAAGGCAAGCAACGCCCTGATCATGACAAGGCGCAACGGGAAATAACTGAAGGGAGAAATGAGAAATGTCCAGAAGCATTAAGAAAGGCCCATTCTGCGATGCAAGCCTCATGAAGAAGGTTGAAGAGCAGAACAAGGTTAACAAGAAGACTGTCATCAAGACATGGTCACGCCGTTCAGTCATTTACCCGAGCTTCGTAGAGCACACATTCGCGGTATACAACGGCAAGGAGCATGTGCCTGTGTATGTAACTGAGGATATGGTTGGCCACAAGCTTGGCGAATTCGTTCCGACCCGCAAGTTCGGCGGACACGGTGATACCAAGGCAGCTCAGGCTGCAGCAGCGGCAGCGGCCGCAGCACCGGCAGCAGCTGGAGCAGCAGCTCCGGCGGCAGCCGCAGCGCCTGCAGCAGATGCTGATAAGAAAGCGTAAGGGAGGAGAGAAAAGAACATGGATGTAAAGTCAACAGCGAAGACCGTTCGTTTCACTCCCCGCAAGGTCCGGCTCGTGCTGGATATGGTCAGGGGCAAGAGTGTTGAGGAAGCACTCAATATCCTGAAGTTCACACCGAATCAGGCAGCAGGTGCCGTAGCCAAGGTTGTCAAGAGCGCAGCAGCTAATGCGACTCACAACCATCAGCTCGATGCAGAGAAGCTCTATATCAAGAGCTGCTTCGCAGACGAGGGCGTCGTCATGAAGCGCTTCATGCCGAGGGCGAAGGGCAACGCAGCACAGATTCTGAAGAGAACGAGCCACATCACCGTTGTGGTCTCTGACGAGAAATAAGGGAGGAAGATCAGAAATATGGGACAGAAAGTTAGCCCGATCGGCATGCGCGTCGGCGTCATCCGCGACTGGGATTCCAGATGGTACGCCAACAAAGCCGAATATGGAGATCTTCTGAACGAAGATGTTAAGATCCGCAAGTTCCTCAGCAAGAAGCTGAAGGAAGCTTACGTCTCCAGAATCGAGATCGAGCGCACCGGCAAGGATGTCAAGGTCCTGATCCGCTGCGCCAGACCTGGAGCAATCGTCGGCAAGGATGCCAACGGCAAGGACAAGATGGAGGCTCTCAAGGCTGAGCTGGTTAAGCTCGCCGGCGGAAAGGCCGTCAAGATTGAGGTCCTGGCAGTTGCCAATCCGGATCTCGACGCAGCTCTCGTAGCCCGCAAGATCTGCGAGCAGCTGGAACAGCGCCAGAGCTTCCGCATTGCTCAGAAGAAGGCAATTCAGCAGACCATGCGCTCCGGCGCCAAGGGCATCAAGACCCTCGCTTCCGGACGTCTGGGAGGAGCTGAAATCGCCCGCAAGGAAGGATACTCCCAGGGTGTCGTTCCTCTGCACACACTGCGCAGCGATATCGACTACGCATGCGATGAAGCACATACCACCTACGGCAAGATCGGCGTCAAGGTCTGGATCTGCCGCGGTGAAGTCCTGCCTGGACAGATGGTGACAGAGCCTGTCGCTCCTGCTCATTCCGGCAAGGACCACAGAAATAGTGGCCGTGGCGGACGCGGCGGACACTTCAACCGCAATGACCGCCGTCCTGCAGCGCCTGCACAGAGCAGTGCACCTGCTGCTGAAAGGAAACCGGCTGAGACAGCAGCTCCTGCAGCTGCTGGCGCAGAAGGAGGAAACAATTAATCATGTTAATGCCTAACAGAGTCAAATACAGAAGGCCGCACCGCGTCAGCTATGAAGGCCGTTCCAAGGCCGGTCGTGAGATCACGTTCGGACAGTACGGACTGGTAGCTGAAGAGGGCGCTTATGTAAGCAGCGCTCAGCTCGAGGCTGCACGTGTTGCCATGACACGTTATATGGATCGTGGCGGCAAAGTATGGATCAAGGTATTCCCGCAGCTTGCTAAGACCAAGAAGCCGCTTGAAGTACGTATGGGTTCCGGCAAAGGCGCACCTGATTCCTGGGTTGCAGTCATCCAGCCGGGACGCGTCATGTTCGAGATCGGCGAAGTTGATGAAGCTACTGCCCGTGAGGCTCTGCGCCTCGGCGCCAACAAGCTCTGCGTCAAAACCCGCTTTGTCAAGAAAGGCGAGGTGAAGTAAGCCATGAACGTCAAGGAAATCAGAGATATGAGCAACGAAGACCTTCAGAAGAAGGTCACCGACCTCTCGAACGAGCTCTATGGGCTTCGCTTCCAGCAGGCCACAGGAAGTCTTGAGAATCCGACACACATCAAGGATGTCCGCAAGACTATCGCACGCATCAAGACCGTGATCACGGAGCGTGCGAATGCCAAGGAAGAGACCAAGTAAAGGAGGGCATGAATATGGAAGAGAGAAATAACCGCAAGGTTCTGCACGGCAGAGTCGTGTCCGACAAGATGGACAAGACCATCGTCGTCGAAATCGATACCACAAAGAGCCATCCTTTATATGGAAGGCAGGTAAAGTATTCCACCAAGTTCAAGGCACATGACGAGAACAATGAGGCGCATGTAGGCGATCTCGTTGAAGTCATGGAAACACGCCCTCTGAGCAAGGATAAGCATTTCCGTCTTGTTCGCGTCATCGAGAAAGCAGTCGTTCTTTAAGCGCTGGGAGGAGAAAGCAATGATTCAGAATGAAAGCAGATTAAAAGTCGCTGACAACACCGGTGCGAAAGAAGTTCTCGTCATACGCTGCCTCGGCGGCAGCCGTCGCAAGACTGCGAACATCGGCGACATCGTAGTATGCACTGTCAAGAGCGCGATCCCGAACGGGACCGTCAAGCAGGGCCAGGTAGTCAAGTGCGTCATCGTGCGCACTGTCTACGGACTGAGGCGTGAGAACGGCAGCTACATCAAGTTTGATGAGAATGCTGCAGTCATCATCAAGGATGACAACACCCCTGCAGGAACCCGTATCTTCGGGCCGGTCGCAAGAGAGCTTCGTGATAAGGACTTCATGAAGATCGTGTCTCTCGCTCCGGAAGTCTTATAAGGAGGCACGCATGAAGATCAAAACAGGTGATAAGGTAATGGTCGTTACCGGCCACTACAAAGGAACAATCGGCGAGGTCAAGGCTGTCTCCACAAAGAGCAACCGCGTCATCGTCGAGGGTGTCAACATGATCAAGAAGTCCCTCAAGCCGAACCAGGCGAATCCTGACGGCGGCGTCGTAGAGCAGGAAGCTCCGATCAGCGCGAGCAACGTCATGCTGTATGACAGCAAGGCCAAGAAGGCTGGCCGCGTCGGCTACAAGGGCGTAGGCAGCGAAAAGGTCCGGATCAACAAGAAGTCCGGAGCTGAGGTCAAGGAGGGCAAGAAGTAATGAACCGTCTTGAACAGAAGTATGTAGAAACTGTAAAGCCTTCCCTGATGAAGGAGTTCGGCTATTCCAGCCCGATGGAAGCACCGAAGCTCGTCAAGGTTGTCATCAACCTCGGCGTCGGCGATGCCATCACCAATCCGAAGCTGCTCGATGAGGCGGTCGCAGAGCTGACTGCCATCTCCGGACAGAAGCCAGTCATCACGAAGGCAAAGAAGTCCATTGCAAACTTCAAGCTCCGTGAGGGCATGCCGATCGGCTGCAAGGTTACGCTGCGCGGCGAGCGCATGTATGAATTCCTTGATAAGCTGTTCAACATCTCCCTCGCACGTGTCCGTGACTTCCACGGCGTATCCACGACTGCATTCGACGGCCGCGGCAACTACACCCTGGGCGTCAAGGAACAGCTGATCTTCCCGGAAATCAGCTTCGATAAGGTCAGCAAGGTCCGCGGCATGGACGTTGTCATCGTCACCACCGCAAAGACCAATAAGGAAGCGTATGAGCTGCTCAATCAGCTGGGCATGCCGTTCGCAAAGAAGGAGGGCTAATCGAACATGGCAAAGACATCACTGAAGGTCAAGCAGAGCCGTCCTGCGAAGTATTCCACCAGGGAGTACACTCGCTGCGAGCGCTGCGGCCGTCCGCATTCCGTGCTGAGAAAGTACAAGCTCTGCCGTATCTGCTTCCGTGAGCTGGCTTACAAGGGCCAGATCCCGGGTGTCAAGAAGGCTAGCTGGTAATAAGGAGGGATATTAGACATGAATATGACAGATCCTATTGCCGACATGCTGACAAGAATCCGCAACGGGGTTCAGGCTCACATGGAAACAGTCGACATTGCACCAGTATCCAAGGTCAAGACAGAGCTTGCCAAGATCCTCAAGTCTGAGGGCTACATCGTAAACTATGCAGTCAGCGGCGAGGGCATCGAGAAGAAGCTCACCGTTACGCTGAAGTACACTGCTGAGAAGCGCAGCGTCATCTCCGGCATCAAGCGCATCTCCAAGCCGGGACTCCGCGTCTATGCAAAGCAGGAAGAGATTCCCCAGGTCCTCAACGGACTGGGCATCGCCATCATCTCCACAAGCCAGGGAATGATGACTGACAAGGAAGCACGTAAGAAGCATGCAGGCGGCGAAGTCGTTGCCTACGTCTGGTAAGGAAAGGATATAAGAAATGTCACGTATCGGTAATAAAGCGATTACCATCCCTGAGGGCGTCGAAGTATCGGTAGCCTCCGGGAATGAGGTGACGGTCAAGGGCCCGAAGGGAACGCTCACGAAGAAATTTTCTCCGCTGATGACGATCTCCGTCGATAACGGAACCGTCACGGTGGCTCGCCCCAATGAGGAGAAGCACACCAAGCAGCTCCACGGCACCACCCGCGCACTCATCGCAACGATGATCGAGGGCGTTCACCACGAGTATACCAAGACGCTTCAGATCGTAGGTATCGGATATCGCGCAGCTCTGCAGGGCTCTAAGCTGACTATGCAGCTGGGCTATTCCCACCCGGTCGAGATGGATGTTCCGGCAGCCCTGAAGCTTGAGCTTCCGGATGCCAACACCATCAAGATCTCCGGCATTGATAAGCAGATTGTCGGTGAATTCGCAGCTGAAGTCCGTGCTAACAGAAAGCCTGAGCCATACGGAGGAAAGGGCATCCGCTACAGTGATGAGATTGTCCGCCGTAAGGAAGGCAAGACGGCTGCAGCTAAGAAGTAATAGGGAGGAGAGAGCAAAATGCTGAAACTTACAAAGAAGAATGAAGAGCGTCTGCGCAGGCATGCACGTGTCCGCAGCGTTGTCAGCGGAACTCCCGACTGCCCGAGGCTGAATGTGTTCCGTTCCAACAAGCAGATCTATGCACAGGTTATTGACGATACTACCGGAAAGACCCTTGTGGCTTCCAGTTCCGTTGTTCTGAAGCTTGAGAACGGCGGCAACGTCGAGGCTGCCAAGAAGGTCGGCGAGGATATCGCCAACCGCTGCAAGGCTGCCAATATCGAGGCTGTACGCTTCGATCGCGGCGGCTACGTCTATCACGGCAGAGTCCAGGCCCTCGCTGATGCAGCGAGAGAAGCCGGACTGAAGTTCTGAGAAGGAAGGAGAATACATAAATGGCAAACGATCGTAAACCATACAGAAGACCTCGTGAACCAAAGGAGTTCGACGATGTCGTAGTCTCCATTAACCGTGTCAGCAAGACCGTGAAGGGCGGCCGCAGAATGCGGTTCGCTGCACTGGTGGTCATCGGTGATCACAAGGGCAGGGTCGGATTCGGAATGGGCAAGGCTGCAGAAGTTCCTGATGCAATCAAGAAGGCAACAGAAGCTGCCAACAAGAATGTATTCCGTGTGGAGCTGGTTGACAGCAACCGCACAGTACCGTGCACAATGAAGGGCATCCATGGCTCAAGCTCAGTTCTGCTGAAGCCGGCTGCTCCTGGCACCGGCGTCATCGCCGGCGGTGCAGTCCGCGCCATCCTGGAGCTGGCTGGTGTATCTGATGTCCTGTCCAAGGTCATCGGATCCCGTACGCCGGTCAACGTCGTCTATGCGACGCTGGATGCGCTGCAGAACATGCGCACAGTTGATGAAGTGGCCAAGATGCGTGATATCAAGGTCACGGAAGTTCGATAAGGAGGGACTCGGATGAAACTCAATGAATTAAAGGCAGCTGACGGGGCCCGCTTTGTCTCGAAGAGAATCGGCCGCGGACTCGGCTCCGGAAACGGCAAGACTGCCGGCAAGGGAAGCAAGGGTCAGAATGCACGCAGCGGCGGCGGTGTTGCCATCGGATTCGAAGGCGGCCAGACCCCTGCATACAAGAGATTCCCGAAGCGCGGCTTCACGAACATGTCCCGCAAGGAATTTGCAGTCGTGAACGTTGCTGATCTCAACAAGTTTGATGACGGAGTAACTGTTGACTTTGAGACACTGAAGGCCGCTGGCCTTGTCAAGAAGGAACTCGATGGCATCAAGGTTCTTGGCGATGGCAAGCTGGAGAAGAAGCTGACAGTAAAGGCAGCGAAGTTCTCCAAGTCGGCTCAGAAAGCAATCGAAGAAGCAGGCGGAACAGCCGAGGTACTCTGATATGATGCATACGTTCGCCAGCTTGTTCAGGAATAAGGAAATTCGTATCAGGATTTTCGCAACCCTGGGCCTGCTGCTGATCTATCGCATCGGCGCAGCTATCCCGGTTCCGGGTGTGGATGCCGCAAAGCTCTCAGCAGAGATTGCGGATAACTCCATTCTCAGCATGATGAACCTGCTCGGAGGCGGAACCTTCGAGCGGCTCTCCGTGTTCGCGCTCGGCGTCACGCCTTATATCACCTCAAGCATTATCATCCAGCTGCTGTCCATGGACGTCATTCCGGCTCTCACCGAGATGACAAAGTCCGGACAGACCGGCCGGATGCAGATGGAGAAGATCACCCGCTACCTTGGAGTTGTCCTTGCATTCGTGCAGAGCTTCTCCATGGTATACGGCTTCGATAAGTCCTATGGGATTCTCGAGACATCGACTCTGTCCACGTATCTCTACACGGCTACGGTCCTGACTGCTGGAACGATGTTCCTGGTCTGGATCGGCGACCGCATCTCGATGAAGGGCATCGGCAACGGCATCTCCATCATCATCTTCGCAGGCATCGTCTCCAACATGCCGGCAGGATTCGCCCAGGTCTATCAGGTCCTGGTCGGCGGAGAGTCCAGCGGCGCCGCATTCAACGGCGTGCTGCAGTTCATCGGCTACATCATCCTGTATCTCGCGATCATTGTCGGCGTCGTCGTCATGCAGCTGGCAACCCGCAAGATCCCGATTCAGTACACTTCCAGCACCACGGCAAGAGGCGCAAGCGACATCACGTATCTGCCGTTCAAGATCAACTCTGCGTCTGTCATCCCGGTCATCTTCGCTTCGTCCATCATGACAGCGCCGCAGATCATTCTCTCCTTCGTGAATTCCGGGGCCTACAGCAAGGTCAGCAGCTTCCTGAGTCTGAACAACTGGCCGGGACTGACAATCTATGCAGTCCTGACATTCCTGTTCACATTCTTCTACACTGATCTGCAGGTTGACCCTGACAGGGTCGCTGAGAACCTGGGCAAGTCCGGTGCCTATATCCCGGGCATCCGTCCAGGCAATGAAACCAAGACCTATCTGCACAAGGTTCTGAATCGCATCACGGTGCTCGGCGCCTTCGCGCTGACGCTGATCGCTACGATCCCGTACCTCCTGCCGATGTTCACCTCGCTGCCTACTTCTACTGCAATCGGCGGCACAGGAATCATCATTGTCGTCGGCGTCGCCATGGAGACCGTGGCGCAGCTGAAGGGCCAGCTCACTCAGAAACAATACCGCGGGTTCCTGAAATAAACAGGAGATCAATATGAACATTCTGATCATGGGGCCGGCTGGTGCCGGCAAGGGAACGATGTCAGACCTTATTGTTAAGGAGTATGACATCCCCCATATCTCTACCGGTGATATGCTCAGAGAGAATGTAAGCGGAAATACGCCGCTCGGACAGGAAGCCAAGTCCTATATGGATGCCGGCCGCCTGGTTCCGGACGATGTGATCAACGCAATGGTTGAAAAGCGCCTGCAGCAGCCGGATTGCCAGAAGGGATATCTTCTGGATGGCTATCCGCGCACGCTGGTACAGGCAAAGGCATTTGAGCAGATCGCGGAAAAGATCGGCCGTCCGGTCGAATGCGTGATTGCCCTCGAGGTAGAACTCGAGGAGCTCAAGGAGCGCATCACGGGCAGACGGATCTGCCCGAAGTGCGGCGCTATCTATCACATCCATAACAAGCCGTCAAAGGCAGAGGGCATCTGCGATGTATGCGGATCGAATCTGGTCCAGCGCAAGGATGATACCGTCGAGCAGCTGATGGTTCGCATGGATGAGTATGACAGGAACACAAAGCCTGTCATCGACTTCTACCGCGAAAGCGGCAAGACAGTTGAGATAGAAGCAGGAAGGCCGGCCGAACAGGTCTTCGCAGATGTAAAAAAGGCTTTGGGAAAGGTTGCATAAATCGGAACGGTGCAGGTACAATGATGATTGGCCTGCACCGGACTCCGGTCATTCGCGGAAAGTGAGATTGAATGAGTAAACAAGACGTCATCGAAATCGAAGGGATTGTAACAGACACACTTCCTAATGCCAATTTCAAGGTGAAGCTTCAGAACGGAGCAGAGATCCGCGCTCACGTTGCTGGTAAAATCCGAATGAACTACATCCGCATTTTACCAGGCGATCGGGTCACTGTTGAGATTTCACCCTATGACTTAACACGTGGGCGAATTACCTACAGACACAAGTAAAAGTGTCCAGTTCCCAGGGGCAAACAGCTCAGGAGGCAATGAAATGAAAGTAAGACCATCAGTAAAACCGATTTGCGACAAGTGCAGAGTAATCAAGCGCAAGGGCGTTGTTATGGTTATCTGCGAGAACCCGAAGCACAAACAGAGACAGGGTTAATCAGGAGGAAGAAAGAATATGGCACGTATTGCTGGTGTGGATATTCCTGCGAACAAACGCGTAGTAGTATCCCTGACCTATATCTACGGCATTGGCCCGACCACTGCCAAGAAGATCCTCGAGGACTGCAAGATCAGCGAGGATATCCGTACCAAGGATCTGACCGATGAGCAGGAGACTGCAATCCGTCAGCATGTCGACGCAATCAAGACAGAGGGCGATCTCCGCCGTGAGCGCGCACTCAATATCAAGCGCCTGATGGAGATCGGCTGCTATCGCGGCCTCCGTCACAGAAAGAACCTTCCGGTACGCGGACAGCGTACCAGAACAAATGCTCGCACGTGCAAGGGACCGCGCCGCACCGTTGCGAACAAGAAGAAGTAACAGGAGGATTGAAGAATGCCAGCAGATAAGAAAGCTGCAGCGACCACAAAGAAGGGCGCTGTTCGTAAGAAGAAGATCAGACGGAATGTTGCCAAGGGCATCGCTCACATTCATTCCACATTCAACAACACCATCGTTACCATCGCCGATGAAGCTGGAAACGTTGTATCCTGGAGCTCTGCCGGAGCACTGGGCTACAAGGGATCCCGCAAGTCCACTCCGTATGTCGCTCAGCTGTGCGGCGAGGCTGCCGCAAAGGCTGCCGTCATGCAGGGCATGAAGACTGTTGAAGTCAACGTCAAGGGCCCGGGTCCTGGACGTGAGTCCGCAGTCCGCGCGCTTCAGACTGCAGGTCTCGTCATCACAGCAATCAACGATGTCACACCGATCCCTCATAACGGCTGCCGTCCGCCGAAGAGACCGCGTGGGTAATCGATAGAACAGGAGGATTGTTGCATGCAGAAATTTGAACGCGTCGATTTTGAGGTCAAGGAATACGACAAGTCAGAGAACTACGGAAAGTTTGTCCTGTCTCCGCTCGAGAGAGGATTCGGAACGACCATCGGGAATGCACTGCGCAGAGTCCTGCTGTCCTCCCTTCCCGGAGCGGCGGTATTCTCCATCAAAGTTGACGGCGTTTACCATGAATTCACAACGATTCCGGGAGTACGCGAAGATGTATCAATGATCATCCTGCAGCTCAAGCAGCTGATCATGAAGATTGAGGATGATGAGGTATACAGCCTGCAGATCTCTGCCAAGGGACCGTGCACGGTGACTGCCGGCGACATCATCTGCCCTGCTCAGGTAGAAATCCTGAACAAAGATCTGGAAATCGCGCATCTCGAGAAGGGCGCAAGCCTGGAGATGGAGCTGAAGGCTAAGAATGGACGCGGCTATGTCGGCGCGGACATCAACAAGCAGCTCAACCAGGGCAGCTCCCAGGGCATCGGCACTGTCTATACGGATTCCATCTATACGCCGATCACCAAGGTAGCCTACAATGTAGAGCCTACCCGCGTCGGCCAGGATGCGAAGTATGACAGCCTGACGATGGAAGTCTGGACCGATGGATCCATCAATCCTCAGAAGTCCCTTGCCATGGCCGCAAAGATCCTGATTGACCATCTTGATATCATTGCCGGCATCAATGATGATGTCCTCAACATGGAGAACGTCATCAAGGAGAATGGCATTGAGCTTCCGAGCAAGGACAAGCAGCGGATGATCGAGGATCTCGATCTCTCGGTGCGCTCCTACAACTGCCTGAAGCGGGCTGGAATCCAGACCGTCGATGAGCTGACACAGAAGACCGAGGATGAGATGATGAGAGTCCGCAACCTCGGAAAGAAATCACTGAAAGAGGTTAAGGACAAGCTCGCTGAACTCGGCATGGGCTTCAAGTCCTTCGATTAAAGAGGAGGAACAACCAGTATGTGGAACCGTAAATTCGGAAGAAATGCTGATCATCGCAAGGCGATGATGAGGAACCTGGCTACTTCTGTCATTCTCTACGGAAAGGTAGAGACCACAGAGATGAAGGCCAAGGATATGCGTACAGTAGTCGACCATCTGATCACGCTCGCAAAGAAGGGCGATCTCGCATCCCGCCGTCAGGCAGCTGCGTATCTCCGCAATGCGATCGCTGATGAGAAGACCGAGCAGACTGTTCTGCAGAAGCTCTTCGCAGAGCTGGGACCGAAGTACAAGGATCGCAATGGCGGATATACCCGTGTCGTCAAGACCGGCGTTCGCCGCGGCGATGCTGCTCCGATGGCTTACATCGAGCTCGTATAGCTCATTCAGGATACCTTCTCATGAGGGTATCCTTTTTTTAGGCAAGAGCCCGGTGTCCCGGGAAATAATGTGCCGGGATCATGCATGGAAGCAGGGAAATCAGGCCCGCCGGAAGAACCGCTGCCATCCGGTTGTGCCTGCAGGTGAAGTTGCTTATAATGAGGCGTATGACAGAACAGAAAATGAAGATTGCGGCATTGCTTGCATGCATGCTGATGAGCACCGGCTGCGGAAGCGCAGCAGCTGACTCGACCCCATCCGCTTCCGCATCCGCATCCGCGCCGGCAGAAACCGCTGCGGCTGCCACGGCAGCCGCTAAGCTGACCGCGGCAGACTATTCCGACTATTCCGCAGCCCTTGATGGAATGGGCACTCCGGACTCCTACACGGCAGGCGTCAAGTGCAGCTATACGATGAGCTACAGCGACAGCTCCACCTCTTCCTACAGCCTGGACGGCGTGCTGGAGGTACAGGACGCCGCCGGTGATTCACCGACCGCGCACATGACCCAGCATATCAGCAGTGACGGCATGGAATCGGATCTGGAGGGATACTATTACGGCGGCAGGCTCTACAATACCTATAACACCGTGACTTATTATGAAGACATGTCCTTCAGCGATCTGCAGAAGAGCATGCTTGTCCCGCTGACGCCGGTGAAGTTCAGCCAGGACCAGATCAGCTCGCTGAAGCAGTCCAGGAATGCCTCAGGCACTTCCTACGTGGTGACCCTGAGCGATTCTGCAGCTGCGGATGTCTTCAGCAGCCGCTATGACTTCTACGGCCTGAAGGACTACAGCAGCTATGCGGTGCAGTCCGGCGTCATCACGCAGTCCTTCGGCACTGACGGCAGCTTCGTGAGCGAGACGGCAGACTTCAGCGCCTCCGTCAGCTCCAGCGATTCTCCGGTGAATGTTACCTTCCATTCCTCCGTTGGCGATCTGCGCACAGGCTCGACAGCAGTGGCGATCACGGATGATCAGAAGCAGGCCATGGCAGCCTATGTCAGCTACAAGGACATCGATACCAGCAAGATCAGCAGCGAGGATATCAATTCGGATACAGAAGAGGCAACGGTAACGGATACCTTCAAGAAGCGCCTGGTCAACCGGCTCGGCTATTCCGTCGAGAGCGACGGACGGTACAAGACCACATTCAATGATACGGAATCCTATATCATCGACTTCAAGCTGGATCAGTTCACCTACTCGAACATGTCCTCTGTCTACACTTATAACTGGAAGGGAGACAACGGCGGCTTCGGCTCTTCCTGCAGCTATGACTTCACCACCGACAGCAGCACATCAACCTGCGACAGCGATGTGCTGGCCAAGATCAAGGAGGTAAAGACCTACCTGCAGATGGAGCTGTATTACTGCGGCCTGTCTCTGGAGGATCTTTCCGCGGAGGCGAAATGATGGGAAATACAGCAGCGTTCTTCGATATTGACGGCACGATCTACCGGGAGGGCCTCATCACGGAGGTTTTCAAGAAGATGGTCACGCATGAGATCATAGCTCCGGAGCGGTGGACAGATGATGTCAAGCCTGCCTACATGGCATGGGACCGTCGCATGGGAGACTATGATGACTATCTGCAGCGCATGGTCGAGATCTTCAAGGAGACAACAGTCGGGATATCATGCGAGCATATCGAGCTGATTGCCCGCAAGGTCATTGAGCAGAAGGGAGACCGGGTCTATCTGTTCACCCGCGGGGAGATTGAGCGCCATCGCCGCGAAGGGCACCGCATCATTGCCATCTCCGGCTCGCCGGATGCACTGGTCCGCAATATGGCAGCCAAGTACCGCTTTGATGACTGGCGCGGCACGATCTATGAGACAGACCAGAAGGGCATCTATACCGGCGGGATCGTTCCCATGTGGGACAGCCGCTCCAAGAAGCAGGCACTGCTGGAGCTTGCGGAGCAGTATGATCTGGATCTGGATCAGTGCTGGTCCTACGGCGATACAAATGGCGACCTCACGATGTTTCAGCTGACTGGCCATCCGACGGCAGTGAACCCGACGAAGGAGCTGCTGACGCATATCCGCGGCAATGAGCAGCTTCTGAATCGCATCCAGGTCGTGGTAGAGCGCAAGGATGTCATCTATCACATTGATCCCAAGACCGTGGAACTGGACTGATGGACAGGCTGGAGACACTGGGCAGGGAGGCCAGAGACAGGGGCATACCGGTCATGAAGCAGGATGGTATTGCCTTCCTGAAGGACCTTCTGAAGGCACATGCAGAAGTGCAGTCGGTGCTGGAAGTCGGCACTGCGGTCGGGTATTCCAGCATGGAGATGGCTTCCGTGCGGCCGGATATCCGCATCGATACCATCGAGATCGATCCGGCCAGGGCAGAGGAGGCCAGAAGGAATATCAGGGCCTGCGGCTGCGCTGACCGCATCTACGTGCATGTCTGCGATGCGGCAGACTACGTGACCATGGCGTATTATGACCTGATCTTCATCGATGCGGCAAAGTCGCAGTACAGCAGGTATACGGAGCACTTCTATGAGTGCTCGCATCCGGGCACGCTGTTTGTCTACGATAATCTGAACTTTCACGGGATCGTGGATGATCCGCAGCTGTCGCATAACCGCAGCACGCTGCAGATGACCCGCAAGATCCAGAAGTTCCGTGAAAGGCTGCTTCAGGATCCCCGCTTCAGGACGGAGTTCCATGCTGAGATCGGAGACGGGGTAGCAGTAGCAGAGAGAATTGCATAGAGCTGAAAGCAGAGCCAGGCATGTGCCTGGCTCTGCTGCTTTTGAATGAATCAGAAGTGAGATCCGCCGCCTCCGCCGCTGAAGCCGCCGCTGTTGTAGCTGTGGCCTCCGCCGCCTCCGCCTCCGCCGCGGCCATTATCGTGCGGAATGCGCACCCGGGAGGTCTGGGTATACAGGAAGTAGTCTGCCTGTGCAGTCAGCGTCACGCCGTTTTTCGGGATGTAGCGGTCCGCCTGCTGCTGGATGCCGATGTTCTTCAGCTGTGCCTTCATGACCAGGGCGATAATCAGGCCGATCAGGCCGAGACCGCCTCCCATGAGGGCAATGAACAGCGGCCCATGAGTGGCAATCCAGTCTGATGCTGTCTGGTAGCTCACTGGATCTCCGCCGCCGGTGTAGTTCGTGCCGCCGGTATACTGCGGCGTGTAGTCAACGTAGCCGCCATTCTTCAGGGTGGATTCCGCTGCGCTCAGGAAGCCGTCAGCGCCGCTGTACCAGTCATCCTCGCGCAGGTACGGCAGCACGGAATCATTCTGGATGCTCTGGAGCGTGTCATCCGTGAAGACATCCTTGGCAGCGCCGTATGCGACTGTGTCCATGTAGCGCTCGTCCATGGCGATGGCCAGCAGCACGCCGTTGGCCTTCTCTCCCTCGCCGTAGCCGAGATCATATTCCATGTATACATCCTTTGCATAGTTGTACTCGCTGTAGCCGTGCTGATCCGTGGTAATCACGATATAGACGCCGCAGGAATACGCAGTGCTGATCTCCTCCGCCTTTGCATTGAGCGTGCTCAGCTCATCGGAGCTGAGGGTATCAGTCTCATCATAGACATAGGTATCAGATGCCCTGACCGGCAGGATCATCGGCAGGACGGAAATCATTGCCAGCAGGCCGGCAAGCATCAGGCGCATGGTCTTCTTCATCAGAACCACCCCGCCTGAGCGCCGTACTGGAGCACGAATCCCAGCAGCACTCCCACGATTGCAGTTATCAGCACCATGAGCCAGAACTTGCGCATGTCAGCTGGCATATCGCCGACCATCTTGCCGGTCTGGCCATTCATGACAAAGAGATATGGCTTGCCGTTATAGCGGGTGGAAAGCACCCAGACCGGCAGGAAGGCATAGGACGCCTTGCCGGAGACTCTCTGGAAGTAGGTGCGCTCCGGCAGCACGGAGGTATAGCCAAGCACCGTGTTGGCCAGCAGCGTGCCGGCAGAGTTCTGCATGCGGGCATCTGTCCGCTCCTGGTTGGCTGAGGCGTCAACGTCATAGCGGTCAGCGAGATATCCTGCCATATAGGACATCTCGAAGGGAACCATGCTGGAGTAGTCAAAGGGCTCAATGGCATCCATGTACTCATCCGGCATCTTCTCAGCAGCATCGGCAGGGACCTTCTCGAAGGTGACGAGGCCCTTGCGCACGACCTGGTAATGAGAGGTCTCGGTGATATTGTATTCGCCGTCGGAATGAGAGCGCACGCGGGTGGCATGGAAGGCCATGTCCGCATCCACCTTGGCATCATACAGCCAGAATGGAACATACATGCCCTTGATCTCCTCGATGTGATTCTGGTCGCGGAAGGACTTCGGCAGCAGGGACTTGCCCCTGTAGAATTCATTCAGACGCTTGATTGCCTCTGCCTTCTCCAGCTTGAAGGGAATCACGTAGGATGGCTTGAGCGCGCCGGAGAACTGTGCCGGCACGACGGTCGGGTTGCCGCAGTAAGGGCAGCTGGTCGCGGCGGTGCGGTCATCGCAGACGATCTGGGCACCGCAGCTCGGGCATGAATATGCACGCATGTGCTTTGCCTCTTCCTCGGTCCATCCCATCTCATCGGCAGTGAACTGCGCCGGGGCCTGGGCAGCCTCCTCGTTCTTCTTCTTGTAGAATGCCTCGACTTCATCGGCAGTGAAGGTGGAGTCGCAGTAGTCGCACTTCAGCTTCTGGCTCTGCGCATCAAAATGCAAGGGACCGCCGCAGTTCGGGCACTTGAAATTCGTTACCTGTTCAGGCATGAAGATCCTCCTGTCTATTCATAGAAAGCAAAGAGGCTCGGCCGGAAGGCGCGGGCCTCTTTTATGCAGGGTGAGCTTATTCCGGCTTGGCGGTTCCGCACTGTGAGCAGAACTTGCCGGTGTTCTGGGCGCCGCATTTCGGGCAGGTCCAGGTGCCGGTCTCCGGCTTCGGAGTTCCGCACTGTGAGCAGAACTTGCCGCTATTCTTTGCGCCGCACTTCGGGCAGATCCATTCGCCCGCTGCCGGTGCTGCCGGTGCCTGCTGTGCCTGGGCAGCCTGGAAGAAGGCATTGGCATTGGCGCCGCCTGCGCCCTGGGCTGCATTCAGGCCCATGAAGCCCATCATTGAGCCGTTCGGGTTGCTGGCAGCGTTCTGCATTGCCTGTGCCTGTGCATTGACGAGGGTTGCGGCAGCCATGCCAGGATCGCGGTTGATGGCAGCCTGCTGTGCCTGCTTGATGGCCTTCTCGTCTTCCTCGTTGGCAGTGATGCTGGAAACGCCGAAGGATACGATCTCAATGCCGCGGAGATCCTTCCACTTGGCGCTGAGCTGCTCATTCAGGGCATCGGCAAGCTCGGTTGCGTGTCCCGGCAGAGCGGAGTAGCGGATTCCCATCTCGCTGATCTTGGCGAAGGCCGGCTGCAGCGCGGTCAGCAGCTCAGTCTTGAGCTGGCTGTCAATCATGTCAGTCGTATACGCATCGGCGAAGTTCCCGGTGACATTGGTATAGAACAGGATCGGGTTGGTGACCTTGTAGGAATACTCGCCGAAGCAGCGGACGCTGATGTCCATGTCGAGGCCGATGTTCTTGTCAACGACGCGGAACGGAACAGCATTCGGAGTGCCGTACTTGTTTCCGGTCAGCTCCTTGGTATTGAAGTAGTAGACGCGCTGATCCTCAGCGGGCTGGCCGCCGAAGGTGAAGCGCTTGCCGATCTGGGCAAATACGCTCTTGACGGAATCGCCGAGCTTGCCGACAAACAGGGAAGGCTCAGAGGCATTGTCATACTTGTACTCGCCAGGCTGGGCGCAGACTTCAACGACCTTGCCCTGCTCGACGATGATCATGCACTGGCCGTCAGCGACAGCGATGACGCTGCCGTCGGTGATGATGTTATCATTCCCGTGATTGCTGGAAGCACCTGTAACGCGCTTCGTTCCCTTGACGGCAATGACATTGGCTGGCATTGACTCGCAGTAGAAATACTCCTTCCAGGTGTCTCTCAGTGAACTGCCGGCTGCAGATAGAGCTGCTTGGATAAGTCCCATGATCTCATCTCTCCTTTATATGTGTTGATTCGTATGCCTGCAAGGGCAATAAGTACTGAACAAATCATAGCATAAAGTGACCGAATAAGGCCCGGGAATTGTGCCTGTCGGTGCAGGATTAGCCAAACGACTAACAAGAATGGAACTATAGGCTCAGCAGAGTGGGGGTACAGCGGGAAGATGTGGCATCTTCCGCAGCTGATTTCAGGCAGAAATGCCTGATATTATCCTGGATCTACAGAGCCTTCAGGGCTTGGATTTACAGGAGTGAAAATAACGCAGATCTTGAGACAAACTTGGGTGGAAAATTCTTGCAAGAAATGTAGTGGGAGTGTATATTATAAGGGCACGCCTTAATAGCTCAGTCGGCAGAGCGAGCGGCTGTTAACCGCTAGGTCACAGGTTCGAGCCCTGTTTAAGGCGCCATTTTTTTTTACCCTTTTTGAAGCCTGCCTGCATCTGCTGGATCTGGATTGAAAACAGCAGAAAGAGGGCAGGCTTTTATTAATTAATCATACAAAGAATTAATGTGTACGGGTTCAACTACTGATAATAGTGGAAATTGTGTCTCTAAAAAATAAGTTATTAAAAACGCAATTATATATTGACATGAGACTGGCAGTGAGCTAAGCTACCCTTGTAATTAAGTTAATGAAAACTTAATCACAAGGAGGATAAAGCCATGCCAAGTACAAATACCGAAACAACATCAGCATTTTCCAATATGTATCAATACTTACAAAGCTGTGGTGGAAATACTGCGGAAATCAGATCACTTGGTGTAGCTGCTTTATATCTGATTGAATATGGCAGTCTGAATAATCCTTCAAAGCATCAGCGTGAACTGATAAAGTCCGCAATTGAAGTTATCAAGAATTCTCTACCTTCGACGGTATCAGATTACGATTTCTGCGAAAAAATCCGCCAATTCGCGCCGGATACCATTTCAAGAGCTGCATTGTTGAAAGAACTCATGCAATCTAGCAAAACTGATGGTTGGTCTGCAGGAGGCATGAGTTCGACCGGTCAGGTGATTGACCTGGTATGCAAGATTCTGGATATTCAGCCAAAGGATACTGTCCTGGATATGGGATCTGGAATGGGATCATTTCTTGCGGAAGCATCTGCGTACTCAGATAAAGATGGAGCAAAATGCCATGTGGTTGGTGAAGAGATCAATGCCAACCTCTCAAAGATCTCGGAGATGTACCTGGATATGGCCGGGGCTGACTATGAGATCTTGAATAAGGATTCGATTTTGAATGAACCGGTTCCATTTTCAAAGGGCTATGTGTTTCCGCCATTCGGTATGCGATATGGGGCTGACTATATTGGCAGTTATAACAATAAATACGGGCTGATCTTCAACAGCAAGTCAAATACGGAGTGGCTGTTTGTATTCAAGGCATTGGAAGGCATGAAGAAGAATGGAAGACTGGTAGCATTGCTGCCAGAGGGGGCTCTCTTCAGAGGACCGTCTCAGCCAATCAGAAAGTACCTGATTGAGAATCATCTTCTGGAGGGGATAATCGCATTGCCATCCAAGATATTCCCATATACGAGTGTTCTGACGGACCTGGTTGTAATTGGCAGCAGCAAGCGTTTCACAGTAGTTGATGCCAGGAAGCTTGCAGATACAGACATTAAGAGAATGTCTGAAGTCACCATCCCGGTAGATGAGATTGTTGCAATGTATAACAGCGATGTTGCAGATACATTTACTGAGAAGGATGCTGCGAGCCGAGACTATAATCTTGCGCCTTCAAGTTATCTGGAGACAGAAGATGTCCTAAAGGATGTGGTGAATCCAACCAGTGTCAATGAGGTTGCGGAGATTGTGGTCGGATCGCAGTATACAATCTCTCACTTCAAGAACGATATCTCTACCCTGCCTACAGATTACCAACTGCTGGTATCCAGCAATATTGAGAATGGATTGATTGATTATGATTTGCTTACGTATATAACACCGGATGAGAAACTGCTTAAGTTTGAACTGCATGAAGGCGATATTGTACTGACAACAAAGAGTACCAAGGTAAAGACCGCGGTTATTCAGGATCTTCCAGAACGTCACATCATTGTGACTGGTGGGATGATTATCATCAGACCTGATCGTGAAAAGATGAATCCGACCTATCTGAAGATGTATCTGGATTCTGAGATTGGACAGGCGGTGCTGCGCACTGTTCAGAAGGGCGCTATCATCACGACGATATCAACCAATGAGTTTAAGGTCATGAAAGTTGCGAATCCCCCGCTGAAAGAGCAGGAGAAACTTGCTGGCAAGTATAATCAGCTGCTCTTCATGTATGAAGGGATGAAACAGGAATTGAAGAACATGGAACTGGAACTCTCAGAAATGTATCTCAATTCTCTGAAGGAGGCTGATTAGCAGTGCAATACTCCGATAGGCAGATAGCAGAAATCCTTCAGAAGATTATTGCCAAAGCGAGACGTGAGCTGCAGATTGCCAGAGAAAAAGAGACTGTAAATGATGTGATGGAACGGTACGGTGTAACACTTGAATTTGAGGCTATACCTGTCCATAACCGGTCCAAGATACTTGTCTTTGGTGCCCTTCCAGGGAAAATCTCTTCTTACCAAGCGGTAGTCAAGGATATGGGTATCCCACTGGAATGCGTTGAGTTTGAATCTGATTATGACAAGCTGACACATTACAATACTGCCAATCTAAGAGATTCCCTCACATATTCTGATATTATCTTTGGACCGCACCCTCATAAGGAAAAGGGAATGGGTGATGTCAGCAGTATTAATGCGGCGATCGAGAAAGAACCAAACCGGTATCCAAGAGTGCAGAATGCAGGAAAGAGTGGTGAATTGAGATTCAGTGTATCGAACTTCAAGATATGCCTGGCTAATACAAGGTACTACGAGTCGGTAGTATTAGGATAGTGAATTCTGCCAGTGCTGGAAATTGCGGTATTGGCAGAATACGTAACAATTTCATGCGGATCGCAGTTATTGAGCATCAGTGGCAGATTTTTTGCATTACTGCCGCGTATAATTTTAATTAGATGGTAATTTCAGGGGGAGGAATCATGACAATCAGCGAAGAAAAAATCAATGAGGTGGGTACTAACATTCAGGAAAAGGCGTCCCTGATTTGGAACGTTGCAGATAGCTTAAGAGGTCCATTCAAGCCACATGAGTATGGACTTGTCATCATACCGATGACTGTCATCAAGAGATTTCATGACTGCCTCCTGCCTACGCATGATGCAGTTTTGAAAAAGTATGAGCAGGTAAAGCACTTGGAAGTTCGTGATGGCTTCCTTCGCACCGCTTCCGGTTACCAATTTTATAATATCAGTCCGTTCACCTTTTCAACATTGTTAGCCGATCAGAAAAATATTGAGGACAATTTCAAAGCGTATATTGCTGGCTTTTCTGATAATGTGCAGGATATCTTAGCAAAATTTGATTTTGATAATATCCTGAAGAGAATGGTTGAGTCTGGAACACTGTACGTTACCATTTCGGAGTTTAATACTGAAAAAGCGTATATGGGTCCTGACAAGATCTCAGCTGTAGACATGGGGTATATTTTTGAAAACCTTATCAACCGATTCTCTGAGAGCTATGACGAAGAGGCTGGAGCACACTTCACCAGCAGGGACATTGTTTATCTGATGTCGGATCTTCTTGTCGAAGGTGATAAGGATGCCTTTAGCAAGCAAGGCTCTGCAAAGACCGTCTATGATATGGCGATGGGCACCAGTCAGATGCTGACTTGTATGGAAGAGCGTATCCACCAGATGGATTCCGAGGCAGAGGTCACATGCTTTGGACAGGAAATTAATCCACAGACATTTGGCATCGCAAAGGCGGATATGTTGATCCGTGGCGGCGATCCAAATAACATGCAGTATGGTGATACACTGCTGATAAAGGACTTTGATAAGTCTGGGAAGGTCCCAGGTGACCAATTTGATGGTTATCAGTTTTCCTATATCATTTCGAACCCACCATTTGGAATCGATTGGAAAAAGGAAGCTGAGTCTATAGAGGCTGAAAATGCCAAAGGAGATGCCGGCAGATTTGCGCCTGGACTGCCGCCGAAGAGCGACGGCCAGTTGCTGTTCATGCTGAATGGGATCAAGAAGCTGCGCAATGATGGTCGCATGGCAATTATTCAGAACGGTTCTTCGCTGTTTACCGGAGATGCAGGCTCAGGGCCATCTGAAATTCGCAGGTATATCATCGAAAATGATTTGCTGGATGCAATCATCCAGCTACCGAATGATGCTTTCTATAATACCGGTATTTCTACCTATATCTGGATTATTGAGAAGAATAAGCCGGAAGAGCGCGTTGGCAAAGTACAACTGATCGATGCAAGCAATTGCTATGAGAAGAGACGCAAAAGTATTGGAAGTAAGCGTGTGGATATTACGGATGCCTGCCGAGCTCTGATTTTGAGTGCTTATGGAGACTTCCAAGGGAAGACATACACCGGCAAGACAGAAAGTGATGCTGATATCACGGTTGAATCCAAGATATTCGATGATTCCGAGTTCGGCTACAGCAAGGTAATCGTCTGCAGTCCGGTTCTGAACAAGGACGGTGAACCGGAAATGAAGAAAGGCAAGCCTGTTGAGGATACGGAAAAGCGTGATACTGAGAGCATCCCGCTGAATGATGACATGGATGCATATATGGTCAAAGAAGTGCTGCCATACAATCCGGGAGCATGGATTGATAATGGGAAGACCAAGGTTGGATATGAGATTCCATTTACCAGGTATTTCTATAAGTGCAAGCCTATTGAGAGCTTTGACAGCATTATGGAACGTATTGAAGAACGCCAGAAGAGACTGTTGGAGAACTTGGAAAAGTTCAATGCCAAGGATGGTGAATAGCCATGGCGGAAGAAACGAAAAAGTGTGGTATTGATTGGATTGACAGTATTCCCGTAACATGGACACAAGCGAGAGTAAAAAACTACTTTTTCTCAACAAAAAAAATCGTTGGGAATAATGTTGATAATTATGAGCGCTTGGCATTGACAATGAATGGTGTCATAAAACGTTCAAAAGAGGACGACAATGGACTGCAACCAGAAAAGTTTGAATCTTACCAAATACTAGGCCGCAATGAGCTTGTATTTAAACTAATTGATTTGCAAAATGTATCTACTAGTAGAGTTGGACTTTCTCCATTCACAGGGATAGTATCACCTGCATATATTATTTTGCATGATAAAGAAAATATCATGCCGCGGTTTGCAGAATATTTTTTCCTCACAATGTGGAAACTACAAATATTTAATAGATTAGGAGGGGACGGTGTTCGAAGCAACATTAATTCTACGGAATTATTAAATTTGCCAATTGTTTTACCATCACTAGAAGAACAAAGTTTTATAGTTGCTTACTTAGATAAAGAGTGCAAGGATATTGATTCCATGATTTCCGATGCTCGTACCAATATTGAAGATTACAAACTTTTGAAACAATCCATCATTACACATGCGGTCACACAGGGATTAGACCCGAATGTGGAAATGAAGGAAAGCGGATTTGATTATCTTGGAGCAATACCAAACGCTTGGAATTGCGTCCGACTAAGATTTATAGGTGATTGTCAAAACGGAATTAGTAAGGGTGGAGAGTATTTTGGCAATGGCTTTCCATTTGTAAGTTATTCTGATGTATATAAAAACGACGCGCTATATCCTCCCGTAAAAGGTCTTATTCAAAGTACAGATAAAGAAAGAAAAATCTATTCAGTTCAGAAAGGTGATGTTTTCTTTACGAGAACATCAGAAACAGTTGACGAGATAGGATTTTCTTCTGTTTGTTTAGAAAGCATATCGGATGCTGTTTTTGCGGGATTTCTTATTAGATTCAGACCATATGATAAAACATTATTACCTGAATTTGCGAGGTACTATTTTCGTAGTAACATTCATAGACTGTTCTTTGTGAAAGAAATGAATTTAGTAATAAGAGCCTCTCTTAGTCAGGATCTATTAAAGAGTTTGCCGATTCTGATTCCACCAACAGATGAACAAAAATCAATTGCTGATTACCTTAACAAAAAATGTCATGACATTGATGAAATCATATCTGAACAACAATGTTTAATAGACGACCTTGAAGCAGCAAAGAAGTCATTGATATATGAATGCGTAACCGGAAAAAGGAGGGTCAGTTGATTATGCCTACAGTTGATACTAGTGAGAAGTGCTTTGAAAATGATATCCAGCTGGACATGGTTGCTCCTGCCGGTGGTTATGCAAAAGCAGATGATACTGGATATGATACGATCTTTGGCTTATGGCCAGATACATTGATTACGTTTGTGAAGGATACACAGCCAAAAGCCTGGAAGAGATTTGAAAACACATGTAATTCAGATCCTGAAAGGAAGTTCTGTCAGGCTTTCTCTGATGCGGTTGCAACCTCAGAAGGTGGAATTGTAGAAGTACTCCGCCATGGCTTCAAGCACCGTGGTATTCAATTCAAGGTTGCGTATTATCGCCCCAACAATTCTTTGAATACAGAATCTGAGGAATTATATAAGAAGAATGTTTGCCAGTGTATCCGTCAATGGCATTATTCTTCCGCCAATAACAATTCTGTTGATATGGTATTGGTTATTAACGGTATTCCGGTTATTGCCTTAGAATTGAAAAATCAAAACAAGGGACAGAGTGTTGAGAATGCAAAGGCACAGTGGATGTATGATCGGGACAAGAGAGAAATTTGCTTCCGGTTTGAATCCAGGATTATTGCGTTCTTCTGCGTAGATCTGACACAGGCTCTGATGGCAACAAAGCTGGATGGTGGAAATACTTACTTCCTGCCGTTTAACCAAGGCTCTAATGGTCCGGGTGTTGATGGTGGTGCTGGCAATCCTGCAAATCCGAATGGATACCCTACTGCCTATTTGTGGCAGGAGGTGCTGCAGAAGGATTCCCTGCTGAATCTGATTAATAACTTTGTGAGTGCTGTATCTGAAGACGGAAAGAAGAAGCTCATCTTCCCGCGCTACCATCAGTGGGATGTCGTATCCAAGCTGGTAGATGACGTGAAGAGCAGAGGCTCAGGACATAATTATCTGATTCAGCATAGTGCTGGATCTGGAAAGTCCAATTCTATTGCATGGACTGCCTATCGTATGGCAAGCATGTTCGACAAGGATGATAAGCCGATGTTTACCTCTGTCATCATTGTGACAGATCGCAGAGTGCTGGATAGTCAGCTGAAGGCAACTGTTACCGGATTTGATCACCAGCTGGGATCTGTCATTGAAGTTGCTTCCTCTAAAGAACTTCGTGATGCTATTAATGACGGCAAGCGTATTATCGTGACGACACTTCAGAAATTTCCGATTATCTATGAAGAGGTAGATCGAATCAAGGGGCGTACATTTGCAATTATTGTGGACGAAGCACATAGCAGTCAGACTGGATCTGATGCTCAGAAGTTGAAGTATGCGCTGGCTGATACCGATGATGCGTTAAAGGAATATGCAGAGATTGAGGGCAAGGCTGAGGATGAGATGCTGGATTCCGAAGACCTGCTGGTCAAGGAACTTGCTGCACAGGGTAAGCATAGCAACCTTAGCTTCTTTGCATTCACAGCTACACCGAAGCCGGTGACATTAGAGATGTTTGGAGAGGAACAGGCTGATGGAAGTTTCAGACCATTCCATGTCTATTCCATGCGCCAGGCAATTGAGGAAGGATTCATTCTGGATGTGCTTGCAAATTATATTACCTATAAGACCTGCTATAAGCTGGTCAGTACCATGAAGGATAATCCGGATGTGGATTCTTCAGAAGCAGTGAAGCTGATCAAGAGATATGCAGAGCTGCATCCTACTAATATCCAGCAGAAGGCTAATCTCATTGTCGAGACATTCCGCAGTATTACCAGCAAGGCAATTGGCGGCAAGGGCAAGATGATGGTAGTGACACCATCTCGTCTGGCAGCAGTGAAATACCAGGAAGCGATCCGCCAGTATGCAAAAGCTAATAATTATAACGACATTGAAGTGCTGGTAGCATTCTCTGGAACTGTAACAGATCATGAGGATGGTGTTTCGACAGATTATACGGAAGAGAAGATTAACTCTGAAATTAAGGGTAAGCGTGTCACTGAATCCCAGACAAAGAAAGTCTTCCATGATGAAGGCAATGTTCTGGTAGTCGCAGAGAAGTTCCAGACTGGATTTGATGAGCCGCTGCTTCATACCATGATCGTAGATAAGAAGCTGAAGGGCGTTAAAGCAGTTCAGACATTGAGCCGCCTGAATCGTATTTATCCTGGAAAGGACAATACGTATATTCTTGATTTTGTTAACTCCGCAGATGATATTGTGAAGGCATTTGAGCCATTCTACACTACTACAGAACTTGCACATGAAATCAATGTGGATCTGATCTACGATACACAGAAGAAGATCCGTGCATTTAAGGCATATGATGACACGGATATTAATGCCATCAGAGATATCGTATTTATGCCTGGCAAGAAGCAGGAAGCAACCCAAGGTAAGATTGTATCAGCATTGCTGCCAACGGTAACAAGGTATAACGCAATGGATCCGGAGACGCGCTATCAGTTCCGGAGAATTGTCCGGTCATTTACACGCTGGTACTCCTATATCGCGCAAATTACCAGGATGTTTGATAAGGATCTCCATAAGGAGTTTGTTTTCCTTGCATACCTTGAGCCATTTATCCCATCGGATAAGACTGCCAAGATTGATCTGGATGGCAAGATCAAGATGGAGTATTTCAAACTGGAAAAGACCTATGAAGGAAGTATTGGTCTAAGTGGAGACACCGTAAAGATTGAATTGAATCCAAAACTAAAAGCGGGACAGAAACCAGGTAAAGACCCTCTGGAAGATATCATTGAGAAGGTAAATGCAGCTTACCAGGGGAAATTTACGGATGCAGACAGAGTGATTATTGGCACTTTATATGGAAAACTAAAGGACGAGAAAAAACTTCGTGCTTCTGCAAAGACCTCTGACTCAAATATGTTTACAACGAGTATCTTACCAAAGTTCTTTGATGAGACCGCGCAAGAATCCTATGTAGAGAACACTAATGCTTATGAGCAACTTTTCACTGATAAGGCAAAGTACAATGCGATTATGCAGGCAATTGGGGACGAACTGTACAAAGTATTCAGGAAGAATGCATAGGATAATCTATTATGAAAGTAATAGATTATCCTGCATGGGTATTTTATGTAGAGAATGACATACCGGTATTTGATATAGATAAAGTGGGTAAATGGATGTATTTCTTTGCGGATCGCAATCGTGTCGAAAAACTGTGTATTTCTGCAATTGAGCAACATATTGTCAAAGAGTGTAAACATTCAAATGCTGATGAAGGGGTAGCGTGTTTCTACCTGGAAGATGATGATATTGCTGGACATAAAAAGGTAATTGAGTTCTTTATCAAAAATGATATGATTCGTAGAACTAAAGTTGGTAAGTATTACAATATATCATTTAAACATGATAGTCAGACAGATGCAGGTGAATACGGAGTAAAATTAAATACAGATATTAAATTGGATTGCTTTTTGGATTTATCTTCAGGAAAATGGTTAGAGTAGAGAAATAATAGGAGGGCTATCATGAGGCTAACAAAATATAAGGTGATGAACTTCAGATCTATTCACGATAGTGGTTGGATTGAGTGCGACAATGTAACAACGCTGGTTGGTGTTAATGAATCTGGGAAATCTAATCTCTTATTGGGTTTGTGGAAGTTGAATCCAGTGACGGGTGGAAAGATTGATCCTTTACATGATTTCCCGGTTTCTCAACTCACAGAATTACGAGAGAAAAAAACAACAACCCCATTTGTCATTGCGGAATTTGTTGTTGATGGGGATTCTGCAGCTAAAATTTCAGAAGTAGTACCATGCAAATGCAAAAAGGATTCAATTGTGCAAGTCACTCGTTTTTATGATGGACATTACGCAATTGAATTTTTGGATGATAAACCGGGGAAAATAAAAACTACTAAAAATACGGATATAAAAGAATCTGAGTCTTTTGATGATCTGGTTACAAAAGCTATAGTTAATGAAATGCCAAAGTTTATATATTATTCAAATTATGGAAATCTCTCATCAAAGATCTATCTTCCTAATGCAATAAAGTGGATTAAAGGCCAATCTATTCAAGGAATTGAAATGAGTGAAGATCAAGTTCGTACTTTGAAAGTTTTGTTTGAATATGTAAATCTTGATCCTGAAGAAATATTAAAACTTGGCACTGATCCACGAGTTACCTTGGCTGAGACAAGATCATATGGTTCGTCAATTCAGCCTTCGAAAGAAGCTTTGCAAAAAGCTGAGGAGGATAAGGAAAAAAGGAGTATTCTTCTTCAGTCTGCCGGGAAGAAGTTAACAAGAGAGTTTAGGCATTGGTGGAAACAAGGTGAGTATGTATTTAGATTTGAAGCGGATGGGGACTATTTCCAGATTAAGGTCTCAGATGATAAACGGACTGATGAAGTATCTCTCGAATTAAGAAGCACAGGTTTACAGTGGTTTTTAAGTTTTTATCTCATATTTCTTGTAGAAAGTCAGAAGTCACATAAAAATGCAATATTACTTCTTGATGAAGCGGGATTAACATTGCATCCTTTGGCGCAGAAGGATTTAGTGGGATTCTTTAATGATCTGTCAAAAAACAACCCAATTATCAACACGACACATTCTCCATTTATTGTTGATACTGACAATATTGATAGATGCAGGGTTGTATATGTTGACAAGGATGGATATACGATAGTTTCATCAAATCTCAGGGAAAATGAAGATCCTAAAAACAGTAAATCTATCTATGCATTGCATGCTGCATTAGGATTGACGGTTTCTTCAGTTCTGTTGGAAGGATGCCGGTCTGTAATCGTTGAGGGGCCAACAGATCAAATTTATTTGAATGGTATAAAAACATTTTTGATTAAAGTTGGAAAGCTTGCGCCAAAAGAGGAAATTGTGTTTATCCCAGCAGGTGGTGTAAAAGGTATAAATTCCATTGTTAGTTTACTTGATGCAAAACAGAGCTTGCCTTATGTGTTAGTAGATTCTGATTCTTCAGGGAATAGGAAAGCAGAGGAACTAAAATCAGGTTTATATCAAGAAAATGCAGAGCATATCATATTGATAAAGGATATTACGGATATAAATAATTGCGAAATTGAAGATATCATTCCAGAAAAAATGATTGATAAAGGAATTAATAAAATGTTTATTCGGGCAGATGATACATTCGTTGATAGTTATAATCCAGAGAAACCTATAGTTAATCAGATTGAACAATATGCAAAATCCCATGGTATAGAGTTGGAAAGGACGTGGAAGGTGTCACTTGCAAAAGCATTTAAACAAAAGGTAGTAGGATGCACTTTGGAAGATATTGATAATAAGTATCTGGAGATGTGGGAGAAGCTGTTTAATAAGTTTAATGCATAGTTTTGATTAAATAATAGATAGCCGTTTTATTATGTATAGAGGAGCTTAGACAGTATAAATTTTAACATGATGCTAAGATAAATAATTTATTGACAGCAGAATCAGAGACAAACACCTGTTAAAGAAATATTCGTATAGGAATGCATTTTGAATATTGATTTTATTTGTTTCGTGGTGCCTAATCCGAAAACTATTGCCAATTTGTGTGAGGGCGAGAAATTCTGTATCAAGAAGTTGGAAATAATTATCATTACTTTCAGAAATGGATAAAATGATTTTTTTAGTGGAATCTTTTTTACTTAAACTTGGATAGTATGTTTTTAGTCTTTCGAATGCATCCCATAATTTTTCGGTTGCAATATCTAATTCACCTTTGTTGCGATAGTTTATTGCTTCTTCAAGTAATGCTCTTAATCCATTTTCATTGATAGAACTCACAATGTCTTCAGTAATTGCAATTCCGATTGATGTTTCAATGATTTTCCCGTTTAATAAATACGGAATATTATTTGCTTTAAATACGGCATTGATTGTGTTTTCGAAATCGTTAGATATCATATTGCTGTTAAAACACTGTATTGCATCTAGAACACAGTATGGAGAAGTATGCATTATGAAAGAGTCAATATTATCTGTTCGAACATATTGCCCGTTTTCGTTATAACAGGAAGGTACATAAAATGTTGATAATTCTTTAAAAATATCTTCTGTAAATGAGGTTTTATAATTTGATCCATCATCGGATATATCTTCATAAGACATATCATGTTTTTTAATAATCCCTAAAATTTGCTGGCGAATAGATAGCTTCATCGAGAACTTTATGGCTTTGTCTATGATCTCGTTTCGATGTTTGATTGAAAATGGTATGAATATATCATCTTCTTGATTATATGTTTTCCAACTAAATTTATTATGCCCAGATATTTGTCCACTAACATATAAACAATAACCATCTTTTTTTAGGAGATCATTTATACGGTTTAAAAAAATATCCCACTTTTTTTCTTCATCACGTATTTCGGGATTAAAAACCATACAAATAAAATCCAAGTAAATCTTATCAGGACCATTTTTTAATTTGAACCGATCATCTTCGAAAACCCAACATGTTGGATAGTCATCGTTATTTACAGTGTGTTGAAAAATGTCTTCCTTGGCTGTTTTAAATCTGCTATCGTAACTTTCCATCGTGTCAAGGGGATACAGTTTTGATAAAAAATCCAATTCAGATAATATGCCGTAGTAAGGATAAACGATCGTTTCCTCGTAGAAAGAATCATTAATGTGTATCCCACATTTAAATACTTCGAAAATTTCTCTTTTCGTTATCCCAGATATTCGATTTGTATTTTCAATATATTTCGTCATAAAATCACATAAAGTATCTCTACTATAAAACTATCAATGCCTAATCAGAACGAGTATTGATAAAATCCATTTCTGTCTCAAGACGCTGCGTAGTGTTTTTATCATAATTGCGTATAAAGAAATATGCATAGAGGTTATTTAGAACAAATTCAATGCCAATCTGTGAAGCAAAAGTAGAAAACTTAATGGATTGGCTTTCACGATCAGTGACGCATAGAACGACACTAGCCATTTTAGCGATGCGAGAATTCGGACGTGAAGTGATTAATATGAATGGGCAGTGCTTTCTTTTTAATATCTCAGCATATCCAGCAGTCTCGTTCGTGTTGCCACTATATGATACAACAATGGCGCAATCCTTTGGAGTCATTGTATTCGCGAGATGACCGATTTCGCCGGGTATAGTTGACATTAAGATTGTCTCATTTATTTTCATCATTTTATTTTGGAAATCTAGACAGCGCAGGTATGAATCTCCAATTGCCACAATGCAGCATTTTTCTGACTTTTCTAGTAATTGAACTGATTTTTCAAAATCATGTGCGGAACATTTTTTATAAGTGTCAGTCAGTGCTTCCTTGCAGAGATTGTAGATCTTCTTAGAGTATTCAAAATAACAATCATTCTTACTGAAGGGAAAATTCGGATCAATTTTAATTGCAAAATCATCATCAGATTTTTGTAGGTCGGTGGCTAACTGGATCTTGAAACTCTGATAGCCATCTAAGCCCATTTTCTTACACATACGGACAACAGATGAGGTGGATGTATATGACGATTTAGCTAGATCTTGCACAGACATTGAAAGTACTTTTTCTTTATTCTCAAGAATGAAATCTGCCAATAATGCTTCTGATGTGGAAAATTTCTCTTTCTTTTGAAGCATTTCTAATGTATTCACGAGATTCCCTCCTGCATTAGTGGATTTTTGCTGTTTCTGGAATAAAATTTCCTTCTTTTACTATATCATGAAACATTTTTTGCAAACATAATTACAACAACCGCATATATCATTTACAAGCCAATTTAAGCATGTTTTATTAAGGGTGTTCAAAGAAATTTAGCATTATAAAAGGAAAAGGGGAATATCAAATGTCAGATGTAATCGATGTGTTCAAGAACTTAAGAAAACATGTATTAGCAGGAGTTTCGTATCTGATCCCAGTAGTGGTCGTTGGTGGTATCTTCTGCGGGCTTGGCGTGGCAATTGGCGGGACAAGTCCATGGGAGACTCAAGGAACTGCAGGTTATTTTCTGTTTATGCTTGGTAAGTATGGATTGAATTTGATGCCAGCTGTCATTGCAGCTTATGTTGGTTACTCCATCGGTGATAAAGCTGCTATCGGACCGGGTTTGATCATTGGTCAGGTCGCACAGGACAGTGGAGCTGGGTTTCTTGGCGGTTTACTCGCGGGGTTCTTCGTTGGCATCATGGTTCTTTTGATGAAGAAGGTAAAAATCGGGAAAAACTTCACTGCATTATGGTCAATCATTGTCATTCCGTCAGTCGTCACTGTTATTGGAGCATTCCTGATGGAATATGGAGTAGGAAGCGCTGTTACTGCATTCATCAATTGGCTGACTGCCTTTGTTCAAGGCCTCGGTACTAGTAATTTGGTTCTGATTGGAGCTGCAATTGGCGTAATCGGCAGCTTTGATCTCGGACTGTTCGGCTCTAAGGCACAGGGCGCGGTTTTTCTGGCTATGTTATCAACTATTGATCCTGCAACGGGTATGCCGGTTATGATCGCTCAGCGTCTTCTTCTCACTGGTGCAACCGCATCCACACTTCCTCCGCTGATTTGTGCACTGGCAACTTTCCTGCGCCCGAAAGCATTTAATGCAGAGGAGAGGGAATCTGGTAAAGCAGCAGCATTTCTTGGATTATTTGCAATCACGGAAGGTGCAATTCCTCTGGCATTGGCTGACGGAACCGTTTACACCGGTTGCGTTGTTGGATCAGTTGTTGGCTGTGTCTGCCAGCTTCTCTTCGGGGCTGGTACTATCGTAAACTGGGGTGGACTACCAACTCTTCCTGGTTGCACAAATATTCCCGCCTGCGTGGCAGCATGGGTCATTGGCATTGTGGCAGGTGCAATGTTCATTGTATTCTTTAAGAAGAAGAGCAACCCATCTGCAACTCCTGTTGAGACGAAAAATGCAGAGGTTTCTAAGGAAGGCGAAGAGTATAATCTGAAGTTCTAAAGTATATGAGCACACTAATAAATGAGAATCTGATTGACCTTGGTGTTGATCTGAAAACAAAGGAAGAAGTTATTGATCACGTTGCGGTCCTGATGAACAAGGATGGGAAACTGTCAGATAAGGCAGGATACATCCAGGCAGTACGAGATCGTGAAGCTGAGATTTCTACGAATCTTGGGGACGGCATCGGAATGCCACATGCTCGTACCAATTATGTAAAAGAAGCCGGGCTTGTATTTCTTAGGCTGAACAATCCAATTGCCTGGGGTGAGGAAGCTCCGGTACGGATTGTATTCGGGATTGGCGTTCCTGATTCTGCAGGCGATTTACATCTAAAGATTCTAGCTCAGCTGGCGCGGAAACTGATTTACGATGAGTTCAAGCAAAAACTGTTCAATGCATCGAGTAAGGAAGAAGTTCTGGCTTTAATTAATGAGGCCACGGGAGGTCTTGTACAATGAAACTTTTAGGAGTAACGGCGTGTGCTGCAGGAGTCGCTCATACATTCATGGCTGCGGAAGCAATTGCTAATGCTGCTAAGGCAAAAGGAATTGACATGAAGGTTGAGACACAGGGAGCTATGGGTATTGAGAATCGTATAACTCCGGAAGAAGTGGCAGCAGCTGATGCTGTCATTATGACAAATGATATTCCGATTCGTGAGAGGGAGCGGTTTGTCGGGAAAAAGATCTTCAATGTATCTTCCACAGATTGCATCAAGTCTGCACCGAAGATCATTGAGGCTGTAGAAGAGCACTGTAAGTAAGCGAATGCTGTTGTAAAAGGGCAGGAAACAAAAGAGGCGATTCGTTTCGTGCCCTTTCTTAATGAAAGAAAGAGAGAAAATATGAAAATTGGAATATTCGGAGCAGGAATGATCGTACATATGGCATTGAAGTCTATTGCCAAGATGGAAAGTGATGTGCAGTGTACCGCTCTTTGGCATCGCGAAGCTGATCAGAATAATGCGGAAGAATTGCAGAAAGAATACGGGATTCAAAAATTATATACGGATTTTGATGGCTTCCTGAAAGATGACACATTTGATACTGCATATGTTGGTGTTATTAACTCTTTGCATTATGAATATACAAAAAAAGCTTTGCTGGCAGGAAAAAATGTGATCTGTGAAAAACCATTTATGCCTAGTGGGAAAGAGGCACAGGAACTCTTGGATCTGGCTAAGGAAAAGAACCTGTTCCTCTTTGAGGCGATAATGCTTCGATATACAGATAATTATGAATTGATCAGGAGTATGCTCCCAGAACTTGGCGATCTCAAAATGATTCAGTGTAACTATTCTCAGTATTCGAGTCGATATGATAGCTATCTGGCTAGGACAGTACTGCCGGCATTTGATCCAAAGTTTGCCGGTGGATGCATATATGACATTAACATCTATTGCATTCACTTTGTGATGGGATTGTTCGGTAAGCCTAAGTCATATCAGTATTTCCCGAATGTTGGGTATAACGGAATCGATACTTCTGGAATTCTTATTCTGGACTATGGAACATTCAAGGCGGTATGCACCGGTGCAAAGGATTCAAATTCAAAGCCTGGCTGCATGATTCAGGGTGTAAAAGGATATATTCATGTTGATTCTATGCCTGGTCAGGTCGAGAACGTCAGTATCGTGTATAACAAGACAGAACCAAAGACAATTGGCGGTCACTGCGAAGATATGATGGTCAATGAGTTTACCAAGATTAACGAGATCGTTAATACGAGAAATTTTGAAAAATGCTATCAGTATATGGAACAGACAGTGGAAGTGATGGAAACAGTAGAAAAAGCTAGAAGGACGGCTGGAATTATCTTTGAGAATGAATACTGAGTTAATGATCACTATGGATATTGATTGAATAGGCTGAAACTGCAGAGACTGTGAATGTGGAATTCAGCACAGCTCTCTGCAGTTTTTCATCAATAAGTTCAGGCTGCAGAAAAAGATGAGGTAATTGCAAATGAATCAATCAGTATTTCTGACATCTTATGGTAATGAATCCGGTAAAGATCGCGGTATTATCGAATTGAAATTCTCTGGCGGGAGCTTCGTGCGAAAATCATTGTTTCCGTTAAATGGAAAATCAAACATGGTGATCAATGCAGGACATCGGCTAATAACATCTGTACAGGATACAATCGAGAATTATCTAATTATCATGGATGAAAAAGGGAATGAAGTCCGTCGAATAACCACAGAATATTTTTATAGCTATGGGCAAGCCCTTGGACATGATTTACTTCTGGCAAGTTTTGAAAGTGGTGTTGATACGTTGATTGACCTAAGAGATGGGCGGTGTGAAAACGTTCAGCATACGCGTCCTGGTTACACATGTGCTGGTAGATCGCATTATATCCATAAAATAAGAAATGACATTATATCTGTCGATAATGCACTTCAGAGAATCTATATATATTCCGGCAATAATCTGAAAGAATATCGAACACTGGATTTCAAGGATGAGAATATTCGTTTGATCTCGACTAGCCCGGAGCAGGATTATATCTATCTCAACACAGAGATTAGCAATGAACTGATTGTGCTGAACTCAGCAAGTTATTCTGTTGTGAACAGGATCAAGCTGACAGATAGAAGCGGAGTGTTCTCTGGAGGTAATGCATGCTCAAGCGATGGGAAATATGTCTGTGTCAGTCTCCGAGGCGAGGATAGTATCTGTGTTATGAAAATGAATGCTTCAGGAGGTGTGAAAGAGCAAACAAAATTTCTGTGTGGGAAGATGCCACGCGATCTTATGATACTTGGTCATGCGCTGCTTGTTTCTTGTACCGAAAGTGATTGTGTTCAAGCATTTGATCTGGATTCTGGGGAAATGATCACTCAGGTCGGAGTTTGCAGACCGATTACCTTTGCGTTGAATTAGGGGAAGAATTTAAATAAGTAAACAAAAAGAGCCGGTTGGCTCTTTTCACATGTTCTGCAACGGCTAGAACATCAATCAGTTCAGAAAAACGCTATCGAAAAATTCCATGATCGGTGTATTATCTCTTGCGTTATCATATGAATCGATTGCATGCTGACCGTTTTTTACAAAATTAAGGACATGCGGGACATATTTATCGGTAAGGGCATTGGAGAACTGCTGAGTGTACTTCTGTGGGATATGCCTGTCCAGCATGCCGTGCAGGAGATAGAATGGTGGTTCTGTGCCATCAATGTACTGAAGAGGACAAAACGGCTTAAGATACTTGATCAAATCATCGCCTTTATGAATAAAGGTTATTTCATCCATGATGTTGCCATCAGAATCCTTCATGATATTTTTGCGCTTGATTTGCTCGGCATGGAAATCAGATAGGTCAATTGGAGCATAAAAGGTCACGACGCCACAGACATTCAGATTTTCATGCGGATACTTAGTTGGAAGACTGTCTAATAGTCCTTTAGGGCCCATGATTGCAATTGCGCTTGCAATATAACCACCGTGAGTATCTCCCCAGAAAGCCATCTTGTTTTTATTCAAGTGATAAAGATCTGCATTTGCTTTTAAGAACCTTACACCCTCACAGACATCTTCCATAAATGCAGGATAGGGGGCCTCTTTGTTTAATCGATAATTGATACAGGCAACTGCATAACCGCGCTCAAGTCCATGCAGTATGCCAGTAATGTGATGCGTTTTATCACCTGCAGAAAAACCGCCGCCATGTACATAGATGATGACCGGGTAAGAATCTCGCTGCACTGCAGGAATATAAAGATCAATTTTGTTTTTCGCTGAAAGATTGCTGTAAGGTATATCAAGAATGGCAGTTCCATGCCCCTGAAGATCATAGCGGTAATTAACGTGTGTATAGTTGAAGTAATCCATAGGCTTCCTCTACTTTTCCATATATTAATTTATAAGGATAATCTGAGACTCTGTAAATGGAAACATATCATTCTGTAATTTTATTTCGCGCTCTTTTGACATCATTTCTGAATTGTATGGAACATTTTTACAACTGATCTTAAACTCAGGAAATGGAGAATGATACCTCATATAATTTGGATACAAAAAGGAGGAATGCATATGAATTCAAATGTGAAAGAGATTGGGCATGTCAGCTTCAAAATTTATGATGAAATTCCGTTTCGCAATTTTTATGAGAATGAGCTGAAACTAAAGACTGGTTTCATTTTAAAAACCGAAGATGGTAAGGACCGTATTATTTACTATCAGCTGAATCATGGCCAGTTTCTTGAGGTGTTTCCAAAGACGAAGTCGACAGATTGGGCTGATTATGATGGACATTCTAATGAAGATAAATTGTCCTATCAATATACAACTCTAGGCAAAGGTGATCATCCTGAAATGATCAGAGACCATGAAGGAAATCTTTTTGAGATGTATCCAGGTGCTCACTATATTTCTAAAGTCACCTATAAAGTAAATAACATAGAAAAATCAAAAAAATTTTACACGGATATTCTGGCATTGAATATTATTTCAGAAACTCCGAATGCTGTACAGATTAAAATTAATGACGAGCAGATTGTGGAGCTGCTGAACCAGCCATATACAGGAGATAACCATTCTGATAATAAGGGATTTTGCCACTATTCGCTGATCGTAAAGGATATAGAAGCAGAGGCAAGAAGACTTGAGCAGATTGGCTATTTAATGACAGCGGGACCCTTAAACTCTGGCCACCCATATACGAAAGAAAATCCATATAAGGCAGTTAAGCATTCTGAAAAGTCATATAACTTTTATATACAGGACCCTGATTTTAATGAGATCGAGGTTATGTCATATTCAGCTGAGAGTTATCAGGTAAAATACGCAACGGAATAGACTGGATTGATATGACAGTAAAACGGAGGATAACATGCTGAATCCAGATTTTCTTTGGGGCGGAGCAGTTGCTGCCAATCAACTTGAAGGCGCTTGGAATCTCAACGGAAAAGGTGTCAGCACTGCGGATTGTATGACTGCCGGTAGTGTTAATGTTGCTCGCGAGTATACAGATGGCGTTATCCCGGGAAAGTACTATCCCAGTCATGACGCTATAGATTTTTACCATCATTACAAGGAGGATATTGCACTTTTTGCAGAGATGGGATTTAAGTGTTTTCGTACATCAATTAATTGGACAAGGATCTATCCAGAAGGGGATGAGGAACAGCCTAACGAAGAGGGACTGAAGTTCTATGATGATCTGTTTGATGAATGCCTGAAGTACAACATTGAGCCTGTCGTAACTCTCTCACACTATGAGACTCCGTACGGTCTAGTCAAAAAGTATAATTCATGGGAAGACAGGCGGGTCATCGATTTCTTTGTCCGCTATGCAAGGACCGTATTTAAAAGATACAAAAACAAGGTTAAATACTGGATGACCTTCAATGAGATTAACTGCATTGCTCTACATCCTGAGACCCCAACCGGAATTCGCTCCTCTGAGAAGGATCCGGATTACTGGCAGATCGTCTTGCAGGCAGCACATCACGAGTTTATTGCTTCCGCGTTGACTGTTAGGATAGCTCATGAGATCAATCCTAATTTCCGAGTTGGCATGATGATGCTCTATCCATTGAACTATGCAGAAACCTGCAATCCAGAAGATACGATCGCAGCAATGAAGATCATGGACCAGCAATATTATTTCTCTGACGTGCAAGTACGTGGATTGTATACAAATAAGAGCAGAAAATTCCAGGCATCTCATAGTGTCATTCTAAAAGAGGAACCGGGAGATGCTGACATACTGAGGAATGGAAAGGTTGACTATATTGGCTTCAGTTATTATATGAGTAATTGCTCATCAGCGAATCCTGACAGGCAGATTACCGGAGGTAATATGATTGAAGGGATTCGAAATCCTTATTTGAAGGAAACAGATTGGGGATGGCAGATTGATCCGGTTGGCTTGCGAATTTCTTTGAATAATCTTTATGACCGTTATCAGATTCCACTTTTCATCGTCGAGAATGGTATGGGTGCTGTGGATACGATAGATATTGATGGATCGATTCATGATTCATATCGTATATCTTATCTAAAGGCACATATTGAGGAGATGAAGAAGGCTGTAGAAAAAGATGGTGTTGATCTGATGGGATATACTCCATGGGGACCGATAGATTTGGTATCTGCAGGTACTGGAGAGATGAAGAAACGCTATGGCTTCATCTATGTTGATCGCGATAATGAGGGCAAGGGAACTCTAAAGCGTTTTAAGAAAGACAGCTTTACTTGGTACAAGAAAGTAATTGCTACAAACGGAGAAAATCTCGAGTAATCAGGTGTAACAGATCGCCATGATAGGAGGAGTAGAAGGTTGACGATATCTCTAGATAGTCGAAAACCTTCTATTTAATTTGCCATTTGAAATCATTCATCCCAGAAAGAATAGGAAAACACAAAATATTTCTTGCAGATACTTAGAGTAAAAAAACCTTGTTGAATCAAAATTTCAAAGGTAAAACAAAACAGTTCGTGGAATTTTGAAAATAAAAACTGGTATTATCAAATTGGTATAAGGTGTATACCATGGATGAAGCCGTAAGACATGTTTTTGAACTATTTCTGAATTTGCAGACTGTTGATTACAAGCAATTGAAATCCACAGCAGAATTTTCTGGTGAAAATTTACCGGAACTAATAGAAAAATTAAATCGGGAATTGGGGTCGACCGCCCAAATTGTAGAATTGAACAATGATGCGTTTTCATTAATGGTTCTAAACCAGACAGAATTTGATGATAAATTTGTAAAATGTGTTCAGACAGATAATAATCAAAATTACAGGGTCTCATATATTGCTATAAAAATATTATCAAAAGAAGAATGCAAGATCGAACAATTAGCAGACATTTTGTATGTCTCAACAAGACAAATTAGTAAAGATTTGGTTCTTGTCAGAGAATTGCTCAATCGCCATAATATTGAGCTAAAGAACATTCCATATCACGGCCTTCAAGCAAAGGGTACGGAACTTGATCAAAGAATATGCCTTGCAGAAGTAATGCTGCAGCAACAAAATCTTGTTGCGAAGGGCACATTTAATGATCAGAAAATGGCGGAACGATATGACAAGATCAAAGCAATTGTATCAAAAGTACTTGATAATAATCAGTTCTCAATCAGTGATTATGCATTTGAGAACCTTATAGTCCATTTATTTATTGCGGTTCTCAGAGTCGAAAATGGCAATCAGATTGATCTTGCAGGAGCTGGCACTCATCTTCATTCGGAAAATATCAAAATCGCAACTGAAATTGTGAATTCAATGAGCAAGGAATTTAATGTTGTCTTTGGCGATTATGAAAAAGAATATGTGGCGGTCCATATTGAAAGCAAGCGCAACTATTCTGATACCACCTATTCTGACAATATACCTCCAGAAATCAGTGAATTGGCTATTAGTTTTCTTTCTTATGCTGACGCCAAATATGGTCTAGAACTTCATCGTGATTTTAAACTGTGCATGACACTCAGCATGCATTTTTATCCTCTTGTCTATCGCTTAAAATATGGGTTTAATCAAAATAATCCTCTTCTGAATGAAATTAAGAAGAACTATCTATATGAATTTGAAATTGCACAAGATGCATCTTTAGTTATTAATCAAAAATACGACTGCCAATTAAGCGAAGATGAAATTGGGTACATTGCACTGGACGTTGCTATGTCATTGCAGAATCGATATATTCAGAGCAGATATTCTATCTTATTGGTATGTGCAACTGGGCGCGGCAGTGCAGAGATGTTAAAAATCAGCGTTCTAAATTTATTTAAAGAATATATATCAAGTGTAGAACTATGTTCTTCCAGGGATGCTGAGAGACAAAATCTGGACCAATACGATTATATATTTACAACTGTTCCTCTCTTTGTGAATACGAAAACGCCTGTGCTAAGAATCAGTACATTTCTCCATGAAAAGGAAATTAATAATATCCAGTCGCTGCTAAGCGATAAAGCCAGTTACCTGAATTCCGAAAAATATTTTGATCAGCATTTGTTCATGGGAGAATGCGATTTTAGTGACAAGAATGATGCATTAAAACGTATGTGTAATTGTATTAGAAAATATCGCGATATTCCTGAAGGTTTTCTCGATGCAGTATTTGAACGAGAAAATGCAGCAGATACGTCTTTTGGCAATGATGTAGCTTTTCCGCACCCTATTAAAGTGATGACAAAGGAGACTTTTGTCTGCGTTGCTGTCGCAAAAAAGAAACTTGACTGGGGAACCGATCATCAAGTCCAACTAATTCTGCTGGCTTCGATTGGCGATCATAATCGTGAGGAACTTCAGTCATTTTATAATACACTTTCAAAACTGGTTCAGAATTCTGATAACGTTCAAAAATTGATCAGGAATCCAGAATATCGAGTCTTGAGTAAAATAATTAGCTCGAACTGAATTTTATATTTTCCAAAATTTGTGTTCGTGGAATTGAATATACGAAAATATATACTGAAGATGTAACAAAAACAGTATCTGTCTTAGTCAAGTGAGAGTTGTTGGAGATATATTATGAACAAAGGATTTGAACAGAGCTTTCAGATAATTGCCAATGCTGGGGATGCGAGATTTAAAGCAGACGAGGCAATAAAGTTTGCTGAGCAGGGAGATTTTAAAAAATCCGAAGAAAAGATAAAGGAAAGTAAGGAATCTCTGCGTCTTGCACATCAGACGCAGACAGAAATGATCAATGCGGAAGTGAGTGGGGATAAACAGGAACTGAGTATCCTGATGATTCATGGACAGGATCACTTTGCAATGGCTACCACGGCTATTGATATGGCAGAATATATACTCTGTCTTTATAGAAAAATAGCGGATTTAGAGAAAAGATTACCTGAATAAAAATGCATCAGATATATTTCATGGATTGAAATTGAAGCCCGTATCGTACGGTATTTTAAACATGGCGATAGCTGCAGGGAGCTGCTGTGCGCAAAGCAGTTTGCTGCAGTCTAGCAAATATTGAGAAAGGAATAGAAGTTATGAAAATATTGTTAGCATGTTCCGCAGGAATGTCTACCAGCTTTGTCGTGCAGAGAATGAAAAAAGCATCGGCGGATGCAGGAAACACTGATAAGATTTGGGCCATTCCAGTAGGAGATCTTGAGTACGAAGATGATTATGATGTTGTACTGCTTGGACCACAGGTTGCAAAAAATTTGGATGAAGCAAAGGAACAGTTGAATAAGGATGTGCCAATCGGCATTATTCCCAAGGATATGTATGGAAAATGCGATGGTGAGGGGGTTTTAAAGCTCGCATACGAATTGGCAGGGGGCGAAAGAAAATGAAAGAAAAAATTCAAGCATTTTTACAAAAAGTTGCCGATTGGACAGAAAAGAATGAGTTTCTTCAGATACTTCAAGGCGCCTTCGCGTTAATCATGCCACTTACATTAATCGGATCTTTATTCACGTTATTAAATGGACTTCCGATTACTGCATACCAGAATTTCATTACCTCAATTGGTATCAAAGATGCATTAGCAATACCTTATAATTTCACGTATGGCTATTTCTCTATCTATGTTGCATTTGCGTTTGCATATACTTATGCACGTAAAAAGGGTCTTCGCAAAGATGCAGTCATCCTTGGTGTTCTTGGAATTGTAAATTATCTTATTGTTTGTCCGGATGGGGATACTGCTTCTTGGATCGGTACTCTAGGAATTTTCTCTGCTTTAGTCATTGCATATCTAACAGCATTTGTATACAAAAAGATTATTGATAAAAAGATTGTCATCAATATGCCTGAAAGTGTTCCTCCTGCAGTTGCTCAGAGCTTTGTAGCCTTGATTCCATCATTTGTAACCATCACGCTTGCTCTGATTATTCATATTATATTTATGCTTACTCCGCTCGTTTCATTCCCGAATGCAGTATATGTGTTAGCTAGATTGCCGATTTCTGCATTGACAGGAAATATCTTTGGCGAAATTATGTTTGGCCTTTACGTGCAGCTTCTCTGGTTCTTTGGAATTCATGGCGGAATGACTGTCATGCCGATCATGTCAGTCGTGTTTATGCAGAACCAAGTCGAAAATCTTGCTGCATACAATGCAGGTACGCCGCTTCCTCATATGTTTACTGGCGGTGGAATCGGATTTGGATATTGGTCAATTGCATTAGCGTTTATTGTATTTTCAAAAAATAAGGGACCGCGTGAGATTGGAAAACTTGGTTTGATTCCATCTATCTTCACGATCTCTGAACCTCTGGTATTCGGCGTTCCGATTATTTTGAACACAGTATTCTTTATTCCTTACGTGATCCTGCCTGTATTCTTCTTGATTACAACACATTTACTCCAGGTCGTCGGATTCTTGTCATATGCAAATGGAGCTCAAGTCGCCTGGGTGCTTCCTGATCTTATCCAAGACAGTTTGATTTATGGATGGAAAGGCGTTGTTGTAGGAGTAGTATTCAATGTTATCAATTTCTTCGCTTGGAGTTACTTTATTAAGCTCAATGATCGTCAGCTTGCTAAGCAAACACAAGCTGCTGTTGCTGAGTAGAAAATCGAGCACATTCACAACATGTGAATGTGCTCATATTATAAGGAGGATATTATGAAATTGATTGTGACTGCAGATGATTATGCTATAAGCAACGCAGTAACTGATGGAATATGCAAATGTGCCAGAGAAGGATGTCTGACTGAAACAGGCCTGTTTTCAAATATGGATGGTGCGGAATATGCGGTCAAGAGGATAAAGGAATATCCCCATATCGCATTAGGTGAAGATATTAATCTTGTTGCTGGAAGACCTGTTTCAGATCCCAAAGAGATTCCGACGCTGGTACAGCCGAATGGAATGTTTATTGATTCTGGAACACATAAAGAAATGGACAAGATTAATAAACATCATATTTGCTACGAAGATGCATATCGTGAGACCAAAAATCAGGTAAGACGATTCATCGAACTTTATGGTGATAAACCTGCATATATTGGTGGTCATGCTTATGGAAGCGATGAAACAAATAAAGCTTTAGAAGATGTGGCGTCAGAATATGAGATTCCGGTCAGTATGAAGATATTTGAAAAATTTGGATTGGCTAGTTTAAATGAAATGTCTATATATTTCAATTTTAAGAAAAACGAAAATGGAAATTTCGAGTTTGGTGAGACAGAACAGTTACATTCAGATCCTATTAAAGCTTTCCGGGAAGGCAAATTCAAATATCTTGAGGAAGCCCTGGCAAATAATGGTGTAGCACATATGCATACGCATGCAGGATTTGTGGATCGTGATCTATGCCGCCGATCAACTTGGACAATGATCAGAATGATGGAAGCAGATTTTCTTTGCTCTGAAGAATTAAACAGTTGGATTAAGGAAAATAATGTTGAACTAATCTCAATTCGTGATCTGAGGTGATATTTCATGACAACTTTTCCTGATGGATTTTTATGGGGTGCTGCTACTGCCGCCAACCAAATTGAAGGTGCATATAATGCCGATGGCAGAGGTATGACGCTGAATGATGTAACGACTTCTGGAAGTGCTAATAAGCGAAGACAAAATACTTATATTATTGATGGTTCTTTTGGGGAAACAGATAAATTTCAGCCAATTCCGGATGGTGCAGCATATGCGGTAAATCCTGATTGCTATTATCCTAACCATAAAGCAATTGATTTCTATCATAGATATAGAGAAGATATTGCTTTGTTTGCAGAAATGGGACTTAAGGTATTCCGAATGTCTATTTCCTGGTCTAGGATTTATCCTGATCCTGCCCAATTATCTCCTAATCATGAGGGTCTGAGATTTTATCATCAAGTGTTCAATGAGCTGCACAAATACAATATCGAACCGATGATTACAATTTCTCATTTTGATGACCCCATCCTGATTAGCACTAAGTATGGAGGTTGGGAAAATCCGGAAATCATTAATTATTACGTGAAATACTGTAACACATTGTTTCTTGAATATAAGAACGATGTAAAGTACTGGCTGACAATCAATGAAATTAATCTGTCTCTTGCTGCTCCTGGTCTTTTCTGGAAAGGAAGAGAAAAGGAAATGCTCAGACAGACATATCAAGAGCTGCATAATAAGTTTATCGCAAGTGCTAAAGCAGTAATTTTAGGACATTCAATCTGCCCGGATTTCAAATTTGGCTGCATGATTGCAAGTGAACCAGCGTATCCAGCAACATGCAAACCAGATGATGTGTGCAGCACACAGATTTACACACAACGTTTGGATGATTATTGCGGAGATGTAATGTGCCGTGGTGAATATCCACGATTTTCAAACAGATTATGGAGAGAATGCGGCTTTGCAATGGAATTGACAGAAGAAGATAAAGAAACACTGAAAAAGGGAAAAGTCGATTTCTATTCATTCTCATATTATCGAACAACTTTATGTAATAAAGAATCAAATGGATCAATGTCAATGACAAAAAATGAATACTTGGATGTTACAGATTGGGGACAATCTACAGATCCTTATGGTCTTAGATATTTCTTGAACCGAGTTTATTATCGTTATCAGATGCCATTAATGATTGTTGAAAACGGTATAGGCTGTCAGGATGTGCTCACAGAAGATGGGAAGGTGCATGATACCTATCGAATCTCATTCTTGAAAGACCATATCAAAAACATTGAAAGTGCAATTGATGATGGAGTTGAAATAATGGGATACACTGCGTGGTCAGCAATTGATCTAATTTCTGCTAGTTCTGGTGAAATGAAAAAGAGATATGGATTTATTTATGTTGACTTGGACAATGAAGGAAAAGGGTCAGGCAAGAGATATAAAAAAGATTCTTTTGACTGGTATCAGAAAGTAATTAGAAGTAATGGAAGGCAATTATAGCGAAGTGAAGAATTCATTTGGCAATTTATGATCTAAATAGAAACGAGAAAGCAAATGGAAATGAAAGAAAGGTTTATTTGCACAGATAAATATCCGATTGTTAGTACAAAATCCGGATTGCTTCATGGTTATCAATTAGATGATGTATTTCAATTCTTTGGAGTTGAATATGCATATGCAAAGAGATTCGAAAGACCACAACCCCCGAAACCATGGAAAGGTATCCGAGATGCTATGGGATACGGATATGTATGCCCAACACTCTGTACACCAAATCCTTCTGGAGAGGTTCAGGTATCACACAGGTTCTGGCCGGCAAATGAGCATTGCCATAATCTGAATATTTGGACAAAACATCTTAACAAGCAAGAAAAAGCTCCGGTTATCGTATGGTTCCATGGCGGAGGATTTTCTGATGGTTCTGCAATAGAACAGACTTGCTATGATGGCAAAAACCTGGCAAAACTTGAGAATGTTGTTGTGGTGACTGTCAACCATCGATTAAATGCGTTTGGATTTATGGATTTGTCAGCATATGGCAGCAAATGGATCAATTCAGGTAATGCCGGAATTGAAGATCTTGAAGTAGCACTCAGATGGGTAAATGAAAATATCGAGGAATTTGGCGGCGATCCAAAGAATGTAACAATCATGGGACAGTCAGGAGGAGGAATGAAGGTTACAGCTTTAGGTCAATGCAAGAGTACAGAAGGTTTATTTCATAAGGCTGTCATCATGAGCGGAATCCTGAGTCAAGAACAACTTCAATCAGATGTTTCTTCTGCCGACATTGCAAAAGAAACATTTCATGTACTGAAAATTCAAGAAGGAGATGTGGAAAGTCTGCAGAAAGTGCCTGTGGCATCATTTATTCGTGCGGTCAATGAAGCAGGAACGAAGCTGACTACCGGAGGCAGGAGTTTTTCATGGGGACCGGTAAAGAATCAGTACTTTTCGGGGGATCCTGTCCAGAATGGATTCTCAGAATATTTTAGAAAAATACCGACGATAACCGCATCAGTATTCTCGGAGTTCAGCGGTTTTGCGTACATCAATCCCGGGAAGGTTCTTTCTGAAGAAGAATCGTTTGAGGCAATAGCGAAAATCACAGGTGAAAGTGGTGCGAAAGAACTTATAAAGGCATATAAAAAGGCTTATCCTGGTAAGCCCCTGCTCGAATCAACTGTAGTGGATACTTTTGCGCGCCCGGCTACGATTGAGTATTCCTTAGTAAAAGCCAAGCAATCATCTGCCAGTGTCTATAATTATATGTTTGCTCTTGAATTCAATTTGAAAAATGGTACACCGGCATGGCATTGCAGTGATATTCCCTTTGTATTCCACGACAAGGAAGTTCAGCCATGCATGAACATGGGGGGATGCGCTGATCGTCTTGAAGATCAGCTGTCTTCTGCAATTGTAAATTTTGCCCGATACGGATGTCCCGATAGCAATCTTATTCCCAAATGGAAACCTGTGACAGCCAAGGATATGAACACGATGATCTTTGATGAAAATACAGAGTTGAGAACTAACTATGATGCTGAACTGCTCGAAACTCTGAAGAGAGTTCGTAAGCAGCCAAAGATTTCGATTTCGCAATTCCAGGATGATACATCTGCTTCTTCGCATGATTGGTTATATTGATTCGTTTGCTATTCACCAATCTTTGTATCGAAAAACTATATGCATGTATCTATGCAAGCGGGAGATAAAATGAAATTATTAGTTCAAGGTGATGATTTTGGTTTTACCAGAGGTGTGACTTGCGGAATTGTTGACGCAATTGACCGTGGGGTGCTTCGAAACACTGGCTTATTTTCTAATATGCCTGATGCTTCTTTTGCTGTCAGTTATATGAAAGATCGTCCAGAGGTTTGTTTCGGTATCGACTTCAATATAGTATCCGGTCCATCTGTATCAGATAAACATGATATACCCCACTTGGTTGACCATGATGGTATGTTTATTCGCTCAGGAGAAAGGCTAAAGGATGCTCGCTTTTCCACTGAGAATGGAAGAAAAGAGATGTTTCCTTACGATGAGGTATATACCGAAATCAGAGCTCAGTACGAGAAATTTATGACACTGGCAGGGAAAGAACCGGGGTATTTTCATGCACATTCACTGCCAACAGAGAATTATAATGCTGCCATCCGTCAGTTATCGAAGGAAACTGGAATTCCATATTCCGTTGACATTATGAAACAGTATAGCGTTGTTTCTACTATGCAGATTATGTTTGAAAGAGTAAAAAAAGAGCATCACGTTCCGATGAAGATGTCGAAGCAATTTGATCCGTTGGAGCAGTTGAATAAGAACCCATTACAGATTGTATTTGATTGCGAAAAAGAGCTTTTGAAATCCGATTATGCCATGATTGGAGGGCATCCGGGATTCTTGGATGCGGAGTTATTGGAAATGTCATCACTTTCAATCGAAAGAATAAGGGATCATGAGATGCTTATCTCAGAAAAGCTCAAAAATTGGATTGAGATAAATCATGTTGAATTGATAACTTACTATGATCTGTATCAAGGTCAAGAGTCATTGTCCGCATGAAGATACAACTATTTGTAAAGGATCAAAAATTCTATAAAATGTTCTTTGCAGTAGCGATGCCTGTCATAGCAGCAAATGTCATAACGATCGGCGTCAACATGATGGATACAATCATGCTTGGCAGTTATGGTGAAGCACAGTTATCTGGTTCTTCACTTGCGAATGACTTTATCAATGTTTTTCAATTCTTATGTATGGGACTTGGTGGAGGAGCTGGCGTTCTTACAGCACAATACTATGGCAGCAAAGATCATCAGAATTTAAAAAAAGTCATAACATTGACTTTGCGGATAACGCTCATTGTTGCTCTTGTCTTTATGATGGGCTCAATCTTCCTTAAATCGCAAATCATGATGATTTATACTTCGGACCCACAGATAATTACTCAAGGATCAATTTATTTGTTTTGGTCTTTTCCAACTTTTATTCTGACTGGTATTACCTTATCATTGACGCAAATCCTGCGGTCAATGGCAGATGTAAAAGTGCCATTGCTTGCTTCGGTAATTGGTTTTGTTTCCAATATTTTTTTCAACTGGGTGTTTATTTTTGGAAATCTTGGTGCACCGGAAATGCAGATAGCAGGAGCAGCATTGGGTACAGTAATTGCAAGAATATTCGAAACCAGTGTAATTGCTATCTATTTTTTCAAAAAGGAAAGAGAACTTCAGTATCGTGGGAAAGATCTATTGATTTCTGTTCAGTCAGTCATCACTCCATATATAAAATATGGTATTCCAGTGATTGCTTCAGATTCTCTACTTGGCTTTGGTAATTCGGCTGTTTCAGTAATTGTTGGCCATCTAGGTCAACAGTTTACAGCTGCATATGCAATCATAGCAGTCATCCAAAGATTGGCAACTGTCTTTACTTCTGGTATGGGGAGCGCTGCACACACCATGACTGGAATTCGTATTGGAGAGGGAGAAACTGAAAAAGCATATTGTGAAGCTGTTACAATGACAAATATTGCGATTCTGATTGGTCTATGTGCAGGCGTGATGGTGAGATTATTTGGCTCTTCCATGGTGCAAATGTACAACATCAGTTCAGAGACATACACTATGGCAATGCAAATGTTGAATGCGATCAGTATAATGATTGTTTTTCAATCGATCCAATCTGTATTGACAAAAGGGGTATTGCGAGGTGGCGGCGATACAAAATTCTGTCTTTCAATTGATGCAGTGTTTTTATGGATCGTCTCTGTTCCCCTTGGTTACTATACCGGAATTGTTTTGCATATGAGCGCATTTATAATTCTTCTTTCACTAAAAATTGATTGGGCAATTAAAGCGATACTAGGTCTCTTAAGATTGTACTCAAGAAAATGGATCAACAATATTAGTCTGACCGCATAGATCAAATGGATTAGTTAGGAGGTGGATCATGAATAATATTGCACTGGATATTGGCGGATCATCAATAAAATATGCGTTAATTGATGATTGTATGAATATAAAAACCAAGGGATCTATTCCATGTAAAACGGATTGTATGGAAAGTTTGCTTTCACCACTGAAAATGATTAAGAATCAGTTTAACGGATATTATGAAGGTGTTGCGGTATCAATGCCTGGAAAAATTGATATGGCAAATGGTATTGCTATTACAGGCGGTTCATTTCAATTCATCCGAAATTTGCCGATGGCTGATATTATTAAAGAGATATTTGAAAAGCCGGTTATAATCGCCAATGACGGAAAATGTGCTGCTAACGCAGAATTGTATGATGGTTCTTTAAAAAACGTAAAAAGTGGTGCTGTTATTGTTTTGGGAACCGGAATTGGCGGCGGAATTATTATTGATGGAAAGGTATGGCTTGGAAATGATTTCGGGGCAGGTGAATTTTCAATGCTACCTACATCATTTGCTGAGTTCTCTGGATTTAATAGGACTGTGCCGAATGAAAATCAATTGCCTATTTGGGCAGCTACTTGTTCAACTCGTGGCTTAGTGAATGACTATTGTAATATTAAAGGTCTTGAGACGTGTGATGGAAAAGAATTCTTTACGGCCTTTGATCGGAAAGAGCCTGAGGCACTTGTTGCATTTAATCGGTTTTGTGAAGGACTTGCAATTGGTATTTTTTCAATTCAGTCAATCATAGATGTTGAAATGATTGCTATTGGTGGGGGAATCAGTGCGAGACCAGAAGTGACCGAAGGAATTAGAATATCTGTCAATAAATTATTTGACAGACAAATATGTTGCCCGTTTAATACGCCAATAATTGTAACGTGCAAATATGGAAACGATGCAAACCTGTTAGGGGCTTTATATTTCTATAAGGAATTAGTTTCTAAGTGAACACAGAATAATCTGCAGTGAAGTTACCAAGTGATGAAATCTGATCTGGAGACTGAAATTGTACAGGCGATATTTGCCTTACAATATCAGTCTCTTTTTAAGCAGCAAGCAATTGAAATTCGGGGCCAATGGCAAAAACATGATAAGTATGCTGAAATCTGATGTATTTCCCATTTGCGATCAAGTTGTATATTCTGATAAATGAAAATGTGGTTCTATTTACGATGGAGTTGTAACTTTTAAAAGTTATAATTTCAGGTTCTGCGACTACCATGTATTTGCAATCGAGTTGTAAATCAACACCATTTTTTTTACCCTTTTTGAAGCCTGCCTGCATCTGCCGGATTTCGATTGAAAACAGCAGAAGAGGACAGGCTTTTATTTTGTGGAGTACAGCTGCTGTTGTAAGCATTAAAACTTGATCGTAAATGCTGTAACTTGATTGTAAACTGCAGATGCATCAAGTTATTATTTTTGTAAAACTCGATCGCAAATGGTGCGGATGATTTGAAGCAAGTAAAGTTATAATTTCGGGTTCTGCGGCTACCATGTATTTTCAATCGAGTTGTAAATCAACAACCTCAGAGGTTCCTCGCACTGTCAGTATGATTGTCTTTTATATTTTCATAATATGATTTCAGCATTTGATTCCTGTATTCTTCTTCCGCCTGACGAATATGAGCTCGGTATTCCTTTTCTTTCTGCTCCTTCTGCTTTCTCTGATGCTCCAGAAGAGAGCTGATCATGATTCCGCATGAGATCAGCAATCCTGCAGAAAATGTCACGCTGTCTGCCGCGCTTCCGCTTAGGATATCCAGTAGAATCCCAGCACCTGTCTGGCCGATGAATGAAAGGATGGTAAGCCGAAAGGATGACAGATGAGGTACTGTAATGTTGAACAGCAGCACTACAGCGACACCGATTACTCCACCCAGATAGATCCAGGAGTGGACTCCGGAGACAACCTGGAAAGAAGTGCCTTGACCAGCAATCAGCACAAGCAGAATCGTTACTGGAAGACCGATCAGATGATTGATCAGAGCTCCATTTAAAGCACCTGCCTGCTCTGCCAGTTTTGCATTGACAGTTCTTGAAAGGACAATGCATAAGCCTGATCCAAGGGAAAACATCACGGCAGCGGTCTCGGTTTCTTTTGCGTCTCCCAGCATGATAAGTATGCCGACCAGGGAAAACAGCAGTTCATACCAGAAGGTTCTGTGGAATTCCTGCTTCTTCATGCCGACCAGTCCCCAGGTATCAAGCACCAGCGACATGATTTCCTGACCCAACAGCTCCAGCGCGATGATGCCGGTCAATGAGATATGTCCGTAAGCCGCATTGTTGAAGATGGTAGTCAGCACGCCGATCGCTCCGCCGAGATACAGCCAGAGCGGTCGGTGATTCCAGAGCGGCGCATGATCACGATGAATCAGGCGTATCCCAAAGGCGGCCAGCGAACCGATGATATGGATGATCATTGCGGCCATGAAGATTCCATAGGCAGAAGTGAGATGACCATTGACAGACACCATGATGGCAATCAGGATTCCTGCTAGCAGTGAGAGCAGATCATACATTGTCTTGTCCTCCTGAGAAAAACATAGCAGTCAAGGAGAATGCAGATGTAGGACATATGTCATGGTGTTCTGATGATTATCTGCTAGAATCGAATTGAGGACACGTCATGAGAAAGTTTGCACTGGCAAAAAGTCATCGCAAGATTCTTGATCGGTACGGACTTTCTGATGTTCCTGCGGATAAGTGCATCGGGATTCATTACGAGCAGAACGAAACTATTACGCAGGAAGGAAGCAGGATCGATTTTCTTGCTATTGTAATCAAGGGCATGGCAAAAATTTTCCGCACCTCTCCAGACGGAAGAAATCTCATTCTCTGCTATTATCTGTCAGATGGTATGATCGGTGAGGTTGAACTGCTGGAAAAGAGAACGGAAGCAACCACAACAGTAAAGGCTGTCTCAGATTTTGACTGTATCCTCCTGGATTATCAATACTGTACTGACGAGTTGAACCATAATACGTTATTTCTTCAGCAGATTGGCATGGCCCTTGTCGGAAAACTCATGGAAAGCGATGAGAACTACATGCGCAGTGCCTTGGGCACGGCTGAAGAAAGGCTGTGCGTCTATATTCTCCGCAATTCTCCGTATGGAATCTTCCACGATGTACTGAGCGATGTGGCCTGCTCGATTGGTACAAGCTATCGTCATGTGTTCCGACTGCTGTCAGATCTCTGCAAAGAGGGGATTCTGCAGAAAGAGGAAACTGGCTTTCAGATTATTGATATAGAAAGACTGAAAGCCAAAGCAAAATTGTAATTCGTCAATAACTTTGTGTATTTAAAATAGATACCAGCCATATTTTCAAGTTCTGCGACTGCCATGTATTTGCATTCAAGCTGCAATTCAGCACTGTTTTTATAAAGATGAATCAGTTAAATCGCAATATTCTATTTTCTGGGTTTTGCGCATTCACTGTACAATGCACCACCGATAATCAGGAAGCCGCTAAGCCATTGCAGCGGGACCATCGCTTCCTTCAGGAAGATCAGCGAGAAGAGAACCGCAGACAGCGGCTCAAGATAGCTGCAGACTGCAACTGTCTGCACCGGCAGATGGCTGATCGTGGAGAAATAGAGATAGCATCCGATGCCGGTGTTCAGAAGGGACAGCCAGAGAATCCAGGGCCAGTTATCTGCGGGAATTGACATGTGAAAGCCATACCGTGCTCCCATATATACGGTTACGGCAATGGCTGTTACAAGGAGCTGAATCACTGCGTTCTCTGTCCCCGTAATCTCGCGGGAGCATTTGTTGAAGATCACCATGGCGGCATAGGAGAGCGCAGACAGCACGGCACAGATCAGGCCAGCGGCGTTGATCCTGCTGCCGGTGGAGAAGCTGTTGATCAGCACGGCTCCGACCAATGCGGCACCCAGCCCGATTGCCTTTGGAGAGGTAAGCCGGTCCCTGAACAGGAGAACAGAGCCGGCAACCGTAATTGCAGGTCCACAGTAATTGATGATGATGCTCAGGCTTACGCCCATCTGATGAAAAGCCTCAAAGAGGAACAGCCAGTCTGCAGCCATGCAGATGCCGGAGGCAGTCATGAACAGCAGATCTTTTCTGTGAGCAAGTGCCGTGAAGCGATGCCCTGATGCAAGATACAGAACGATCAGCAGGATGCTGCCGAGCGTGGAGCGCAGAAAGACAATCTCGCAGCTTGATAATGCTATATGGCTCGCAATGATTCCGTTTGAGCCAAACAGTAGCAGTCCTGCAAGGTTCTTGAAGTAATCTCTTTTCATGCTCTTCTCGTTCATGCACTAAATCATATACCCGGAGAGTGCATGCAGTTGCATTGTGAAAGCGATAATTATCGGAAGCAGGAAGAACCGCACGATGAATTCGATATTAAGTATCTTGTACGTTCATGTCACAGACACGGAAGCCGATATGGTGCAGCTGTAGTATGTGACAAGAATAGTTGAATTCAAACATTCATCAAAAAAGGAAGTCTCACATAGAGACTTCCTCTGGATAGTAGATCATCAATTCTTTGGCTCTTCTCCCTTTTCAAGAGCGGCAATTGCTTCAGAAAAATTGGGCAGCCACATTTTCTCTGTTATCAGCAAATCATCAAGAGCAGACTTTGCGTTGTAATAGGAATTAATCAGCGGGTTAGCGACCAGTGCCTCAAGTGCATCATGATAGCTTCCTGTCATAGCAGCACGGCATGCAAGTTTTTCATATTCTTTTGCCGCATAGATCTTACTCATCATATGTCCCGGAAGCTTCGGGAAGCACATAGGGTGTATGCCTGTGGCATTTACCATTGAGGTGGTTGTGCAGACACATTTTGGATCAAATTCCTGAATACATCCCATGCTTACAACATCCGGACTGAACACTTCATTTGTGTTATTCCAGAGAGCGTTTATCAGGGTAATACCAGCTTCTCCATAACCTTTTCCACCACGCGTGTTGCAAGCAAGTTGATAGGCACGAGGATCCAGTTTTTCATACAGTTCAAACGTGCGTTTTTCAATAATCTTAACGCACTCAGCACGAGTAGCATGCTCCGGAACTTTGAGATCATCCAGGACATTTCCAACATGCTTTTGGACTGTCTCAATCATTTGAGCCCAGTGATTGCCAGAGTAATTCTGAAGATCATTGAAACTGTCAGGGAAGTCATAATAGAACTCCAGGTAAGGCCCCATTGGGATATAGCCAATGAATTCCTGTAAATCCGGTTCCACGAATTCACGGCGCAGTGCAGGCAGATTTACCTCGGACCATTTCAGCAATTTCTTGAACGCTTCATTGGTGACGTCTTCTCCCTTATAGAATACCTTGCACCAGATCAGGTGGTTCAGGCCAATGACTTCAACAAACACATCGTTTGGATCATCCGCACCATAGATATCTGTCATCGCCTTGCGGATAACTGTAGGCCCATTGCAAAGACCGGCAAACTTTACGTTGCTGTATCTGCTCAGTGCTTCCGCAACCATGCCAGACGGATTAGCAAGATTGACCAGCCAGCAATCCTTCTTTGCATATTTCTCAATTGCCTTCGCGATTTCGATAATTGCGGGAATTGTCTTGAATCCCATAACCATTCCGCCAGGTGCAGTCGTTTCCTGCCCGATCAGTCCATGCTTGAACGGAATGGTTTCATCCATGTTCCTTCCTTCAGACATACCCGGCCGAATTGTCGTCATAACATAGTCACAATCTTTCACTGCTTCATTGAGATCACTGGTCATAATGATCTTTGTGGGCATCTTCGCATCCTCAAACATCTTGGTGACATACTTTCCAGTGCAGTTCAGACGATAACTGTCAATGTCCATCAAGCGCCATTCTGATACCTTCATGGTGTCACGACGGTCAATCAGCATCTCGGCAATATCAGGAAGATAAGACGAACCAGAACCAATGTTAGCCAGAATCATTTTCTTGTCATTCATATTTTTTTCTCCTCTTATTTACTCTCTGGATTTTTCTCATCCTTATAGAAAATCATCATCATTGCAAGTGTTACGCCGAAGGCAAGGGCTGTGGCAATCAGACCATTAATCAAATTTGCGCTGGAGTCGCCGCCGACAAATCCCATTACATTCAGGAAGTTACTTGTACCAAACTGAAACAGTCCTACATTCATGATTCCTAAATACAAACCGGATACAGCACCGCCAATGATAACTGGAAGATAGGTCTTTTTATTCGGCAGCAGAATTCCAAACAGAGTTGGTTCAGACACACCGCCCAGAAAGTTTGCTGCAAAACATGTCATTCCCAATTGCTTATCTTTCGGCTGCTTGGATTTAATCGCATAGCCAACTGCTACAGCCATGGAAAGCCAATTGTTCAATACCATTGCAATCGGCATATAGGCATATTCTGATCCGGTCGAAAGTAACGTGGTTAAGCAAACAAAGAATAGAGGGCGTCCTATACCAAATGCTGTCATAAATGGGACGAAAGCGGCAACCAGCATTGTTTCAAGCGGACCGGCCGTCTGTCTTAACCACATGATTGCAGAGGCAAGTGCCGTGCCAATGTATCCTCCAAGCGGACCAAACGCGCAGAGTGCAAGTGGCAGCATGATCAGAATCGTCAGGAATGGAACAAGTACAACTTTGAGATTGTCTGGGCTGATTCTGTTTACCCACTTCTCCACATAGGACTGAATCCATACAATCAGCATGATTGGGATAACTGTTCCGCTATAAGTTGCTGCGGCAGCTGGAATTCCATAAACGGAATATGATGTTCCAGCAGACATCAGAGTAACCAGATCCGGATACAGCAGAACGCATGCTAATACGACAGACAGATAGGTATTGCACTTAAAGTGCTTTGATGCCGAAATGGCAATGAACACTGGCAGGAAATATATGATTGCCTGCCCTACATAATAGAAATTTGTGTACCAGTTTGAATCAGTTGTTACCAGTTTGAGAAAATTCGGACCAATTAGCGCAGCAACTACATTGAACATGCCCAGCAGGACAAATGTCGGTACCAGTGGATTCATGCAGCCGGAGAATGCACCCAGAATCCTGTTCCATATTCCTTTAAGAGAATTGTCATTCTTGCCTGATGCATGGTCGAGATCCTCATCCAGCTTTTCAGTGCGTTCCAAGTCCGTCATTTTGAGAACTTCAGAATATACATCATCTACAGCTGGCCCGATAATAACCTGATACTCATTTCCATCAACATTCAGTCCCAGTACGCCATTGATTTTCTTGATTTCTTCAATATTGGCAAGGCCACTGTCTTTTAATTCAAATCTGAGACGCGTCATGCAGTGAAATACATTTGATATGTTGGCTTTCCCGCCGACTTGTTTCACAATCTCCTCGGCGAGCAGTGTGTTTTTATTCATGTTCATCTCCTCTTCCCTTTCTTGTTTGGCACAATCAGCCATGCAGGCGCCTGCCGGCTGTCTTATAAATAAAACCCCATAAAAAGCCGTCGCTTTCTATGAGGTTATGCCCAATTTAATGGTTACAGTCCTCTCGTGCACATAATCGGTTTATGTGCAGCATCACATATAAGATTTCTTCATCTTCCATTTTCCATCGGAAATGATCGAAAATGTACTGTTGAATATCCAGGGAGCAATGATAGACATCCGGGTAGGATTCTTTGACTTCCTGAAATATTTTTTCATTTCCTGTTTTCTTCTGCTTCAATTCCTTTCCTCTGCTAAGAAGAAACTGCATATGTGTTGTGAAACGGTAGTAATCAAAACTCCCGGGATCAGAATGAATACCCATATCGTTTTCAACAATTGCAATAATCTCATGAATTGCAGCATCATTCTTTTCGTAACTGTCTTTTTCAACAGGAATCAATTCCATTTCACTCTGCGTAATATGCATTGTGATAATTGATGCTTCTTCTTTAGGAAGTTTTGTATTCAAATCGCGATTGATCAATCGTACTGCCCATTCACCAATCTCATATTCCTCCGGATATTCAAACTGAATCTCATATGCAATACCAGTTCCAAATCGTATTCCCTGTTCTGATCTTAAAATTGCAAATTGAATATGATCGGCAAGCGTAAATGTCAGGTTGGGATTGATTTTCTTGTTCAGCGTTACTTTAGCAGTGTTGACAATTTTATCTGCAACATCAATTATCCCTTCTGGGATTTTCCCAATCAGAGATATTGCGCGCTCATCCAGAGAATAATAGGTGTGACTAACCAAGGACATATCTGCCAGATCACAAGGCATCTTCATGAAACCCAGCCCTCTGCCTGAAACGATAACCTCTTTTCCACTGCTGTCTCTGGCAAGTGCGAAATTGTTATTTATCTTTTTCAGTAGTCTCATAGTCTTCAGCTATACTCCACAATACAATCCATGACATTAACATTTTCACGTATGTGCATTTTTCTGTATGCATTATCGGAAGACTTCAGCACTATCACCATAGTTGACATATCAATGTCATTTTCTGCCATGTATTGCTTATCAAACGTCACCAGCAGCGTTCCTTTTCTGACTTTACTATCAGGAGAAACGTGGCATTCCATTTTTTCACCTTTAAGCTTTACTGTATCAATTCCAATATGAAGCATGATCTCCTTGCCATCTTCCATTTGAAATCCAATAGCATGTTTTGTGGGAAAGATAGTCTTGATTCTGCCATTGCAAGGAGAATAGATAGCATCTTCTTCAGGCAAGATCAGAAAGCCATCTCCCATCACCTTGGATGAAAATGTTCTGTCTTTGCATTCAGTGATATCAAGGCATTTTCCCTTTGCTGGAGCATACAGATTATTATCTCTTTTAAACAATGCGAACATTTTACCGTCTCCTTTTCAGGAAATAAAAACTCCTGCGAATATCAACAACCATTCTCGGAATGGTTATGCCTCGCAAAGGAGTAACAGTCCATCGATTACAACTAAAAATTAGCATTCCAAATTTCACTTGTCAAGAGGCGTTGTATAACAATGATCACAAAAATCAGGAATGTAATTATTCCAGAAATGTAATACTCAGTTTTTGATATGAGAACTTGAACTGAGACAGCTCTAGCCAAATTTCGGCTCAAAAATGGCCTCACATGCGCCCGCTTTCAATGTCATGTTCGCAACGTACATAACCGTGCAGCTTAATTTACATGAATGAGAAACGAAAACCTGGAAGTGATGAAACTTGTTTAGCTGTTATCGTCCGCTTGAGAAAATGCCGAGTGTTTTTATCGAATTTATAAAGAGCGCTGACGCTGGGTTCAGCTCCTTTGCGTAGATGAGACCGTATGGCATGGTGTCATCTGCGAGCAATGGGATTGTCACAAGATTCGGATGAATATCTGCGTAGACCTGCTGCGTGATCAGAACGTATGGATTGACCTCACACATCATGAAGGTATTCACGCCGTAATAATCAGAATCAATGATGTGCACGGTCGGGTATCGCTGAATGACTTCGCTGCGGAAGTTATCCAATTCCTTTGAGATGCCGGCAATCGGCATGACCAGATATTCCCCGTTCAGATCAGACAGCGTCAGCTCCTTCATTCCTGCAAGCCTGTGGCTTTTTGAGACGGCGCAGCAGAATGGCGTGCGCATGAGTTCCAGAAAGGAGCAGCTGTCCTTTTCGGCAATGGTGCAGTAGATGCCCTCGCGGATATCGTACTTGATTCCAAGCACGGCATCGCCGGCATCATTTTCCCGTGTCTCCGGCAGGGGCAGTATCTCAATCTTCAGATCAGGAAGCTGCTCATTGATTCTGGCCCAGATATCCGGCAGCAGGCGGCATTTATACAGCAGCGAGGTACCGATCCGCACAGTTGTTTCCCCGGCCCGCTCAATCTGCTGTGCCTTCTGCATCGCATCCCTGGAAAGCCGGACAATGGTTCTGGCATCTTCCAGCAGGGAAGCTCCTGCAGGTGTAAGCTTGACGCCATGATTGCTGCGGTCGAACAGCCTGACGCCGCATTCCGCTTCCAGAAGATTGATCTGCTGAATCACGGCAGGGCTTGAGATATAAAGCGCGTCAGCAGCCTTTCCAAAGCTGCCGAGCTCTGCAACCTTCAGAAACGTGTCGAGCTGATGATTGTACATGGCAGGCCTCCTGCATAAAGTAATTCCTTTACACCATGATAATATATCCGAACTTCCGAAACAACGCAATCTGACCTATTCTGTGCTCAGAAGGAAGCGAGGAGGCACAGAGGATGAAAAAGCTGGGCTTTGGATGCATGCGCCTGCCGGCAACTGCCGGCGGCGATCAGATTGATCTGCAGCAGTTCTCCAGGATGGTGGATGAGTTTCTTGCGCATGGCTTTACGTATTTTGATACTTCATATGTCTATCATGGCGGCAGGAGCGAAGGCGCATTGAAGACGGCGCTGGTGGAACGGCATCCGCGCGAGAGCTTTACCATCACGACCAAGCTGCCGGTATTCCTGGTGAAGGAGAAGGCAGACACGCGCCGCTATTTCACGGAGCAGCTGGCACGGCTGGGAACAGACTATGTTGATTACTACTGGCTTCATGCGCTGAATCAATCCGGCTATGAGAATGCCGTCCGCCTGCATGTCTTTGAAGAGGTATCGCAGCTGAAGCAGGAGGGAAAGATCCGCCATCTCGGATTCTCCTTCCATGACAGCGCTGCGGTCCTGGATCGGATCCTGACCGAGCATCCCGAGATGGAATATGTGCAGCTGCAGCTCAATTACTTTGACTGGGACAGCGAGGTCGTGCAGTCCGGTGCCTGCTATGAAGTTGCGGCCAGGCATCACAGGCCTGTCATCGTGATGGAGCCGGTCAAGGGCGGCGCTCTGGCCAAGGTTCCTTCCGAGATCGAGACACTGTTTCGAAAGAAGCAGCCGAAGCTATCAGATGCTTCCTGGGCGATCCGCTATGCGGCCAGCCTGGATAACGTCATGATGGTGCTCTCCGGCATGTCGAATATGGAGCAGCTGGAGGATAACATCTCCTGCATGGAGCACTTCCAGCCGCTGGATGCGGAAGAGCAGAAGATCATTGAGGAAGCAGTCCGCATCTATGATCGGCAGAAGGCGGTTGACTGCACGAGCTGCGGGAAATGCCTGCCTGTGTGCCCGGAGCGCATTCCCATCCCAACTTACCTCGAGATGTACAACGATCACTGCCGCATGAACAAGTACACCAACGGCATGGTCTACTATGCATCATTCCCATCCGGCAGCGGCAAGGCATCAGCCTGCACCGGATGCGGCAGATGCGAAGCGGTCTGCCCGCAGAAGCTGCATATCGCGGAGCTGATGAAGGACGTGAAGACTGCCTTTGAATGGTCGATGGTGTAAGGGAGGACAGCAATATGTCAAGGATACTGATTGCCTGCTATTCAAGGGCAGGAGAGAACTATGTCGGCGGAGCGATCCGCCGTCTGAAGATCGGAAACACGGAAGTCGCTGCTGAATATATTGCCGGGATCACCGGCGGCGATCTGTTTCGGATTGAGCAGGCCGTTCCATATTCGGATTCTCACAATACCTGCATCAAGGAGGCAAAGCGCGATCAGCAGATGAATGCACGGCCTGCCCTGAAGGCAGTTCCGGAGAATATCGCGCAGTATGATACGGTCTATCTCTGCTATCCAAATTACTGGGGCACGATGCCGATGGCGGTCTTCACCTTTCTGGAGAAGCTTGATCTTGCCGGGAAGACGATTCATCCGCTCTGCACGAATGAAGGAAGCGGGCTCGGCACCAGCGAGGCGGATATCCGCAGGCTGTGTCCTGATGCAGTGCTGATGCCCGGACTTGCTGTCTTCGGATATCAGGTGAACCAGGCAGAGAACATGATTCGAAGCTGGATCGGCGCCTGAGTATCAGGAAGTACCTGTATGCATCAATGAAAAGACAATTCTGACGAAGAGATCAGAGAAAGAGGAGAACATATGCTTACACTGGAACAGATGAATGATGAACAGGAAATCAGGGACCTGGTGAATCAATTTGCAGTACTGGCCGATGACAAAAATGCAGCAGCACAGGGAGAGCTGTTCCTGCCGGAGGGAACGCTTGAGTTTCAGATGGGCATTGATGGAGAGATTCATCATATTATCGGCAGAGAAGCGCTGGTCAAGGCATTCGCCTCGACCATTGAGCCCTGCAAAGCAGTCTATCATATTGACGGCCAGCATTTAATCACGCTGCACGGCGATGAGGCGTCGGGGACTGCGTACTGCGTGGCAACGCTTGTCAATGAGAAGGACGGCAGAGAAATCGCCACGGTAAATGATGTGCGCTATTCAGATGAATACAGGAAAATCGACGGCAGATGGTATATCAGCAGAAGACGTACCACATTCGTGCTTTCAGAATCTCATGAGTTTCTGAAATAGGAAGACGCTGTGAAGAGTGCCACGAATAAAATCGATCTGCTGAATGGGTCTCTGTGGGACAGGATTCTGCTGTATGCGCTGCCGCTTGCCGCTACCGGGATTCTGCAGCAGCTGTTCAATGCGGCGGATATAGCAGTGGTCGGCAGGTTTACCGGGAGTCTTGGCCCGGCAGCGATGGCGGCAGTAGGAGCGAACAGTCCCATCATCGGGCTTATCGTCAATGTATTCGTCGGCATTTCCCTTGGCACGAATGTCGTGATTGCGGTTGCTGTGGGAAGAAATCATGAGGAGACGATTCATCAGGCGGTTCATACTTCGATTCTGTTTGCACTGATCGGCGGTACCGTCATGATGATACTTGGCGAACTGCTTGCAAGACAGATTCTGCAGTCTCTGAATGTTCCGGCAGAGGTACTGCCGATGGCAGTGCTGTATCTCAGAGTCTATCTGATCGGTCTCCCGGTGATTCTTCTCTATAATTTCGAGGCGGCAGTCATGAGAGGAATCGGTGATACCAGGACTCCTTTGCTGGCGCTGACCGCATCCGGAATCATCAATGTGTTCCTGAATCTGTTCTTCGTCATCGTCGTGAAGATGACTGTGGACGGCGTAGCTGTTGCGACTGTGATTTCGAATGCGGTCAGCTCAATTGCGCTTCTGATCTATCTGTCCAGAACGGATTCCGTGATCCGGATTCAGCTATCGAAGCTGAGAATTGACGGTGAAACATTCTGGCGGATCATGAAAATCGGGATTCCGGCAGGGCTGCAGGCAGCTGTCTTCGCATTTGCAAATATCATCATTCAATCTGCAATCAACAGTCTTGGAACAGTGATTATGGCTGCCTCAAGCGCCGCCTATAACATTGAGATATTCGCCTACGATATTCTCAATTCCTTCAGCCAGGCATGCACGACATTTGTAGGGCAGAACAGAGGTGCGGGAAACATGAAGCGCTGCCGGAGAACACTGACACTGTGCCTCGCAGAAGGGGCTGTCTGCACAGCACTCTCGGTATGCGTGATCCTTCTGTTCGGCCGGCAGCTGCTGTCGCTGTTCAATACTTCTAAAGAAGTGATTGACGCAGGCTACATGCGCCTGATCATTGCCTTTGTCTCCTATATCTTCACGATGCTCTATGAAGTGATGGCGGGCTATCTTCGCGGATTCGGGATCTCTCTGCTTCCGGCAGTGCTGACTTCCATAGGGATCTGCGGTGTGCGGATTGCATGGATACAGTTGATTTTCCCGACTGATCCTGCCTTTCAGACCATCATGATGTCCTATCCTGTCAGTCTCTCCATCACCGCTCTCATGATATTGACAGTTCTCCTTGTGCTGCGTCCATCCGTGAAGCAGGAAAGAAAATGATTGGAGAAGTCATCGCGCAGCGGGTATGATAGTGAGACCATATTCTTAATTTAGTTTCTGAGGTGATTGCGTGGTCATGCGTTGACATGACCGAAAGGAGAATCAAATGGAACAGACATATGTGACACTCAACAGCGGCATAAAAATCCCGCAGTTCGGCCTTGGCGTCTATCAGATCCCCGGTGATGATGCAACCATGCAGGCATGCTTGGATGCACTGAAGCTTGGCTACCGGCACATTGATACCGCCCATGCCTATCAGAATGAGCGCGGTGTCGGCGCTGCTGTCCGCAAGAGCGGCATTCCCCGCGGGGAGATATGGATCACCTCCAAGCTGTGGCCAAGTGAATATGGCGAAGGAAAGACCATGGCGGGCATCGATCAGATGCTTGCCCGTCTGGGGACGGATTATATCGATCTTCTGCTGCTTCATCAGCAGTTCGGTGATTACCTGGGCGCATGGAAGGATATGGAAAAGGCTGTGGCGGAAGGCAAGGTCCGGGCCATCGGTCTGTCCAACTTTGAATCCGACCGGCTGGAGGAAGTGCTGAATGCGGCGGTCATCAAGCCGGCGGTGCTGCAGGTGGAATGCCATCCGTATTTCCAGCAGGCGGCGCTGAAAAAGCGCATCGCCGCTTATGGTACAGCCATTGAATGCTGGTATCCCATCGGCCATGGCGATAAGAGCCTGATCAATGAGCCCGTCTTTACTGAACTTGGCAGGAAGTACGGCAAGAGCAATGTCCAGGTCATCCTGCGCTGGCATATTCAGGAAGGGAATATCATCTTCCCGAAGTCGACGAATCCGCAGCATATTCAAGACAACTTCAATATCTTTGACTTTGAACTGACGGATGAGGAAATGAACCGCATCCGCGCACTGGATAAAGGCGTTCGCTACTTCAATATGAGCCTTGCGGATCAGGAAGCGATGCTCGGCGCGTTCAAGCCGGCTGACTGAATATGACGACCTTTGATCTTGACCGTTTGATGGAACATGCGGTCGACATGCACTGCCACGTGCAGAATGATTCCTGTAAGGATCCGCTGCAGACTGAGACCACGGAAAGCCTGATTGAGGCATGCCGCAGCGGCGGCATGCATGGAATCGTCCTGAAGACGCATGGCTGGCCGGCAATCCGGCTTGCAGGGAATCTGGATACCATGTACAAGGATTTCCGCGTATATCCCAGCGTTACGCTGAATGCGACTGCCGGCGGCCCGTATCCATGGGTCGTGGAGATGGCATACCAGCTTGGCGCAAGATATATCTGGCTGCCGACATGGAGCTCCCTGAATGACAGGAATTCCCGGGTCAGCTTTACGAAGATCATGATTGAACAGGAATACAATCGCTATTTCAAGGATATTCCGGAAGAGAATTTCTATACTGAATTAAATGAAGACGGCACGCTGAAGCAGAATATCAGGGAAGTCGTGGATCTGTGCAGAGAGCACCGCCTGATTCTCGGCACCGGACATGGCTCAACGGCGGAAGCATTGGCTGTCGCAGAATACGCTAAAACCATCGGCTTCAGAAAGCTGGTATTCACGCATCCTCATGTCGGCATCTCAGAAGTGACGGATGAGCAGATCAGGGAGTTTGCGGACTGCGGCGGCTATATTGAACTGTGCATGCTGGAGACTGAGCCTTTCTCCAGCTGCATGACCCCGGAAAACTGGGTGCGGATCTGCCGAATGGTCGGCTTTGACCGCTGCTATCTGTCCTCGGACCATTACTGGGACTGGAAGACAACAATTCCGGCGCAATTTCGGAAGTTCCTTGCCGGAATGCATGCGGCTGGTGCTTCCATGGCAGAGCTCCAAGTCATGATGGATGTTCCGATGCATCTGCTGGATGAATAGCACCAGTTATAAAAATTGGAAAGAGAGGATGAATTAATGAACTTCAATCTGAATCAGAATCTGCCCGTCATCGCATTGCTTGGCGCCGGCAGCATGGGAATTGCAATCACAAAGAGAATCGGAGCCGGGAAGCAGATCCTGCTCGGCGATATCAGTGAAAAGAATCTAGCCGCCAGGGCGGAAGAACTGCGTACCGGCGGGTATATTGTAGAGACCTGCAGGGTGGATGCCATGAATCCGGAGTCCGTCCGCACGTTTGCAGAAAAGGCGGCATCGCTTGGCAAAGTGAAATACTTCATCGATACCGCCGGTGCATCTCCGAATCAGACGTCCCCGGAGCACATCGTTGCACTGGATCTGGTATCCACATCCTATGCGATTGATGAATTCGCAAAGGTCATTGCCCGCGGCGGCGCCGGTCTCGTGGTTTCCAGCCAGGCAGCCTATATGATGGATTTCACGCCGGAGGTTGAAAAGCAGCTTGCTTTGACGCCGACTGCGGAACTGGCGGAACTGGATTTTGTGAAGAAGGATGCCGTTGCAAACACTGGGACTGCCTATATTGCCGCCAAGCGGACCAACCAGCTGCGCGTCCGCACTGCCGCTGCCACCTCCTGGGGCGATCGAGGCGCCCGTATCAACACGATCAGCCCGGGCATCATCGTGACGCCGCTGGCCTACGATGAATTTGCGGCGGCCGGCGACAACTATCAGAAAATGATTGCAGCCTCTCCGGCCAAGCGTGTCGGCACGTCGGAGGAGATTGCGGCTGCTGCAGCTTTCCTTCTGGGTGATGAAGCCTCCTTTATTACAGGAACAGATCTTTTGATGGATGGCGGCGTCATCGCTGCCATGAAGAGCGGCAGATATCACCGGGGATAATCCCTGCTGCAGATTACAGAAGGTGAGAACTGATGTGTAAGATCAGAATCACGATTGCTGCGGTCCTCGCTGTTGTCATGCTGGCCGGCTGCAGCAGCGGAAGCGTGCATGCAGACAATGCTTCCTCGCCGGCGCAGGAGGAGTCTGTATCCAGTGCGGAATCTTCAGCATCCGCCAGACGTATCCTTGTGGCGTATTTCTCCCAGGCCGGCGAGCAGTACAATGTCGGCGTTGTAGAGAAGGGAAATACGCAGATTGTTGCGGAGATGATTGCAGAAGAAACTGGAGCGGATCTGTTTCACATAGAACGGCAAGAATCCTATCCAGAGAAACTGAATGAGCTGCTTCCCGTGGCACAGGATGAGCAGAAGAGCTCTGCACGTCCTGAACTTTCTGCCGACGTGGAAGGCTGGGATCAGTATGATACGGTTTTCCTCGGCTACCCGATCTGGTGGGGAGATATGCCCATGCCGGTATACACGTTTCTGGAAAGCCATGATTTTTCCGGCAAGACAATAATACCGTTTGATACCAATGGCGGCAGCGGTCTTGCCAATACAGTGGATGCGATAGCCAGGGCATGTCCTGGCGCTGCTGTTCAGGATGGGCTTGCTGTTACGGGAACCGATGCACAGAATAATCAGGATAAAACCAAAGAGGAAGTGCAGGACTTCCTGAAAGGACTGGGATATTAATATGGAAACAGCGGAGAAAAGCATCTGGGAGCGTCTGTCTGACGGAGATCCTGTCAGCATGACTGAGCCTGGATATGCAGAGGTGATTGCGGAGCTGCGCAGATGTGAAAGCCTGAATTTCAAGCTGAACCAGCTGCCGCCGGATGACTCAGAAAAGAGAAGGCTGCTGAATGAACTGCTGGATACGGAACTGGACAGGACCAGTACGATCCATACATCGGTTCAGATCGATTTCGGCCGCCGTCTGAAAATCGGCAGGCACGTATTTATCAATCACGACCTTACGGTCATGTCTATCGGCGGAATTGAAATTGAAGACGGCACCATGATTGGCCCCAATGTGACGATCGTAACGGATAATCATGACCTTCAGAATCGGATGCTGCTGCGGTGCCGGCCAGTGCATATCGGCAGGAATGTATGGATCGGTGCATGCGCGTCCATTATGCCCGGGGTGACTGTTGGAGATAATGCGGTCATTGCCGGCGGGGCAGTTGTTGTCAAGGATGTTGAGAAGGATACTGTTGTCGGCGGAAATCCGGCTAAAGTTCTGAAGCACATTTAAAACGGAGACAGCAGTATTTGATTTGCAATGACGATGCGGTATTGTCCTGCTGCCGAAAATTGAAATGCTGCGGTATTCAGCTGACCGTTTCTCTGAAAGAACTGTCACTTCCGATCATTCGATTGAAAGCCTGCCTGCATCTGCTGGAGTTGAATTAAGTACAGCGGACAGCGGAATGAAGATCGGCGATATCGTGGTAGCGGACGGCACCGTCCAGTATGACCTGGACGCAACTCCGCTGGGCTATGCCCCGGGCACGGTGCTGAACCAGGAAGAAGCGGAGTCCTGCTGCGACAGGAATATCGCAGACAGGCTGTATCAGTGCGCAAAGGACAGCGTCACGACGCAGCAGGTATATCGAGGCATTGTCGCCAGCGGAAATGGCTTCGTGCCCAGCAAAGAGACCTCAGAGCGTATCGTGAAGGAATTTGATGCGCTGGCAGTTGAGATGGAAGGCAGAGCGGTAGGTGCAGTATGTGTTTCCTGCAAAATCCCGTTCGGAGTCCTTCGGACCATGTCGGACAATGCGGATGGAACCGCCTCTGAAAACTACAATGAGTTCTGCGAAAGCGCAGCTAAGACTTCGATTCAGATCATCAGGGAATACCTGGCATCCTGAAGAATGCAGGAGTTGATCTGAAAAGGCCCCGGCTGAGTGGTGAATTTGCTGATGCAGAATTGCAGAGGCCTTTCGTGATAAGCACAATTCGATATACAGAGGTTTTGCAGCAATGAGAGCAGTGCACATTCGGTCAATGACAGGATGTGCGCTGTTTTGTCATTCGGAATCAGAAAGATAAAACCGCAGTAATTGAAATGAATCCGTGCGATTTTGCAGTGTATGGAACCGCAGCTTCATAAACCCGGGGAAAATATTCAGAATCTGAAATTTTCTGCAGAAATATGAAAGTGAGCGCTTACAGCTGAAACCAATTCAGAGGCTGCCGATGACATAATGGCAATGTAACAGAAAGGCCATAGGGTGGGCAAAATGGAGAAGGAGAACTTTCTAACAAGATTCATCAATGAGAAATTAATACCGGTATCATCAAAATTCGCTCAGAACAAGTATGTGCAGTCCGTCGGCAATGGATCGATGGGGCTGATGGCAATCATCATGATCGGCGCGATCTTCAACCTGCTGAACGGGATCGCAATTCCGCAGTATCAGCAGTTCCTGACATCAACCGGAATCGGGTCAATGCTCTCGGCGGTCTACAACGCATCAATGAATTACATGGGCCTGTTCATGGTCGTGTCTGTCGCGTATCAGAGCGCGAAGATCTTCGGCCATAAAGAGCTCAGCGTGAACAATGCATTCCTGGCGCTGATGGGCTATCTGGTACTGATTCCTCAGACCGTCACGGATGCCGGCGACAGCCTGGTGAACATGAACTATCTCGGCTCGCGAGGCGTATTCCTTGCCTTCATTGTCGCGCTGGTCACGACGAAGCTGAATATTCTTCTGGTTGAGAAGAACATCACCATCAAGATGCCGCAGGGCGTTCCCGAGAATGTCACCAGGGCATTCACAGCAATCATTCCGGGCGCAATGCTTGCCGTGATCTGGATGATCGTCAGAGTTAAATTTGCCTCTACTTCCTACGGCAACGTGCTGGACTTCGTCTATAAGATGCTGCAGACACCGCTGGCTAATATTACCGGAAGCCTGCCTGGATTCATTGTCCTGGTCATCGTTGCGCAGATCCTCTGGTTCTTCGGAGTGCATGGCTCCTATACGGTCCTTGCGATTCTCTATCCGATATGGTTTACGTATCTGGCTGACAACACCGCTGCCGCTGCAGCAGGCCAGGTGATTCCCCATATGTGGAATGTCTCGATGTATGACTTTGCCTGCAACGGCGGCTGCGGCTGCACGCTCGGCCTCGTGATCGTGATGCTGCTGTTTGCCAAGTCCAAGCGCTATAAAGAATTCGCAAAGTTCGTGCTTCCCTGCGGCATCTTCAATATCAATGAGCCGCTGGTATTCGGGCTGCCCATGGTCATGAACTTCATGTTCCTGATTCCGTTCATCCTGGTTCCGATTCTCTCGCTGGTGCTGGCATATGTATTCATCCAGCTTGGCCTGATGCCGATTCCGACCGGCATCATCGGCTTCAACGCAATGCCGATCTTCATCTACGGCGTGCTTCAGGGATCCTGGAAGATCGGCGTCTATCAGATCATTGCAACGCTGATGAGTGCCGCGATCTGGTATCCGTTCTTCAAGGCAGCCGATCGCATCGCTGTCAAGGAAGAGCAGGAGCCTGCTCAGACAGAGGAAAGCAGATAGACAGGCAGGGGACCTTCAGTCCCCGCCTGTTTGTAAGAGGAGGACAGCAATGATTGACACGAACGCATTCCCAAAGAGTTTTCTGTGGGGTGTTTCTACCAGTGCCTTCCAGATTGAGGGCGGAGCACTGGAAGGCGGCAGGGGAGTCGCGACGACGGATCTTGCCAGCCGCGCCAGCGGGATGGCGGATACTTCTGTCGCATCAGATCATTATCATCACTGGCGGGAAGATGTGGCACTGATGAAAGAGCTGGGCATCCGCGTCTACAGGATGGGATTCTCTTGGAGCCGCATCATGCCGCATGCGGATGCAGTGCCGAGCAGGGAGGGACTTGCATTCTATGATGCCCTGATCGATGAGCTGCTGCGGCAGGGAATCCAGCCGCTTGTCACGCTGTATCACTTCGAATGCCCGCAGGCACTGGTAGATTCCTTCGGCGGCTGGCAGAGCCGGAAGATGATCGACAGCTATCTGGAATATGCCCGCGTCTGCTTTGAGCATTTCAAAGGACGCGTCAAGATGTGGGTGACGGTGAATGAGCAGCTGATTGCTACAAATGCCGGCGAGCTGTGCGGCAACCATGCGTCAGATCCGGAGCGGTATCTGCAGAATGTATGGACCATGAGCTGCCATGTATCAATCGCAGAGCACCGGGCAATCACGCTGCTCCGGAAGATTGATCCGGAAGCCAAGATCGGTCCGGTATGCTCCATCCAGGTGATCTATCCGCTTTCCTGCCTGAGCGAGGATGTGCTTGCGGCCGGGCATGCAGAGGAGATCATGGAGTTCTCGCTGCTGGATATGAGCGTCAGAGGCGAATACTCGCCGTATGTGAAGTCCTATCTGCAGAAGCGCGGACTCTATCCGGAGATACTGGAAGAAGATGAAAGAGCCCTGCATTCCTCCAGCCCGGACTTCATCGGCGTGAACTATTATTTCTCGGTGTGCGCAAAGGAGAAGGTCGGGGCAGTCAACCGGAAGCTGCCGCCGTTCTGGCAGAGTGATGCCTTTGATATCTGCGAGAATCCCTATCTTGAGAAGAGTGAGTATATGGATAAGGGAATCGATCCGCAGGGCCTCACGGTAGGCATGGAGAAGCTGTACAATCGCTATCGGCTGCCGATGATCGTCACGGAAAACGGAATGGCTGCACGGGAGACTCCTGACCGCGAGGGGAAAATCCACGATTCCTATCGGATCGAGTATCTGGAGAAGCATATTGAGCAGATCCAGCTGATGCTGGAGGAAGGACTTCCTGTCCTTGGCTACTGCCCCTGGTCCTTCATTGATGTGGTTTCAAGCCATCAGGGATTCTCCAAGCGGTACGGGCTGGTTTATGTCGACAGGACAGAAGAGGATCCGAAGGAATGCGCGAGAATCTGCAAGGACAGCTTCTACTGGTATCAGAGACTCATCCGCAGGCAGGACTGATATAATAGCGGTAAGAGGTGCCTATGCAGGACATTACAACCATGGGATCCATGTCTATACGGCTTCTGCGCTTTATCGATACCGCGGAGATTCATGACTCAAATTATGATATTGCAGTGATCCTGCTGGAGAATATTGAAAAAGTCAGGAAGATGTCCATCAGCCAGGTGGCGGATCTTTGCTATGTCTCACAGGCATCGATTTCCAGATTCTGCAGATTCATGGGCTTCGGGGGCTTCAAAGAGTTCCATGGCATGCTGGATAAGGAGTTCTCCATCAGCAATGACTACACCAGGAACTTCGTGAGCCTGCTGAAGAGCGATCAGGAAAGGGCAGCGGAAGAATATCAGAAGCTGATCCTGCAGAATCTGCAGAGCACTCTGTATCCCTCCAATCTGAGAGATGTGGATGCGGTTGTCAGCCTGATTCATGATTCCGAGAACGTCTCTGTCTTCTCGCATCATTTTCTCTTTGATGTCGGTGCATATCTTCAGTCCAAAATGATACTGATGGGCAAGTATATCCGCGTCTACCAGAATTATGAGAATCAGCTGAAGGATGCGAAGACTCTGACTAAGAATGACACTGCCGTCATCTATACGATCGGCGGCACATATTTCACCAGATATTCAGGGATCTGGGAGGCAATTGTCTCCTCTGGATGCCGCATCGTGGTGATTACGCAGAACCGCTCCAATGCATATCTGAACAGCGCATCGTATGTCCTGCAGTGCGGAGAGACCAATCAGGAAGATACCGGCAAGTACGGGGCCCTGGTGCTGACGGACTATCTGATTCAGACCTATGTAAGACGGTACTAGGAAAGGCATATATGAGATTTGATAAGGACTTCCTGATCGGCACTGCTTCAGCATCCTATCAGGTGGAAGGCAATAACAGCGGCAGCGATACCTGGGTCATGGAGCATCTGAAATACGGCGGCTATCCGGAACTGTCCGGAGATGCCTGCGATCACTACCATACGTATCGGCAGGATATCGCAAACATGGCGGAAGCCGGTATCAGGGCCTACCGATTCTCGCTGGAATGGTCGCGCATCGAGCCGCAGGACGGCGTCTTCAATGAGAAGGAGATGTTCCACTATCTTGATGTCATCCATGCATGCAGAGAGTATCATCTGGAGCCGATAGTAACGCTGTTTCACTTTACCAGCCCAACATGGCTGATCGCCAAGGGCGGCTGGGAAGCGGACTCCGCCGCAGAGGACTTCGAAAAGTATGCATGCTACGTCTTTGAGCATCTGAAGGAGGAGCACCTGAGATATCTCTGCACGATCAATGAGGCAAATATCGGTGCATTGATCTCCGGATATATCAGGAAGATGCAGGCCAGCAAGAATGCCGGCCAGCTGCAGATGGGAATTGATCTGAAGCAGGCAGAAAGCGAGGCTCAGGAGAGAAAGCAGGAATTTCTCGATGCCTTCGGCGTTGAGGAGCCGGCAGTGTTTACATCTCCGCGCAGTGCTCACGGGATGGAGATCATCTTCAGGGCACACCGCGCTGCGGTAGCGGCAGCACGGCGGATCCTGCCGGAGGTGAAGACAGGGCTTTCGCTCAGCCTGCGCGACCTTCAGTCTGTGCCGGGCGGAGAAGAAAACAGGAACCGGCAGTGGCAGGAGGATTTCCTGATGTACCTGCCCGTGATTGAGCACGATGACTTCTTCGGCGTGCAGAACTATACCCGTGCGATCTTCAATGCGGATGGCGAGATGAATCCGGCAGCGGATGCAGAGCTGACACAGATGAAGTATGAGTATTACCCGGAAGGGCTGGAGCATGTGATTCGGGCAGTGGCGGAATCCTATCATGGAGAGATCGTTGTCACCGAGAATGGAATCGCGACGGCAGATGATGCCAGGAGGTGCGACTTCATCAGGACGGCGCTGACAGGCGTTCAGCGATGCATCGCAGACGGAATTCCGGTCAGAGGCTACTGCTACTGGTCCATGATTGATAACTACGAATGGCAGAGCGGCTATCAGATGCAGTTTGGCGTCATGTCATGCGACCGCAGTAAGCAGCTGCATGAGAACAAGCCCAGCATGTATCTGCTGGGCGGGTACAGCGAAAGATCACGCTGATCATTGACTTTAATCAGCGGCGTTCATGATTAGAATCTGATCGGGCCAGAGGGAAGCAGTACTTCTCTCCGGCTTTTGTTATTCAAAAGTACCCCCGGATAGTCCGGGGGGCAATAAAGGCTTCAGCGGAGAGATCATGAAATAAAAAAGCCTCCTGCTACAATTTCGTGTGTGGTCTGCGAAAACTACAAACGAAATGTAATAGGAGGATGTCATGAATCAGTATACTGATGACTTACACAGTCTATCACACACGAAATGGAATTGTAAGTATCACATCGTGTTCGCGCCAAAGTACAGGCGAAAGGCATTTTATGACGCCAGGAGGCTTGAGGTGGGAAAGATGCTGAGAGATCTATGCAGCTGAAAAGGAGTTGAGATACTGGAAGCGGAAGTCTGTGTTGACCATGTGCACATGCTGCTGGAGATACCGCCGAAGATGAGCGTATCGGGGTTTGTCGGATACCTGAAAGGCAAGAGCAGTCAGATGATCTATGAGAGATGGGCAAACGCAAGGTTCAAGTATCGAAGCAGACAATTCTGGTGCCGAGGCTACTATGTTGATACGGTCGGCAAAAACACAAGGAAGATAGCAGAGTATATTCAAAATCAGCTGAAGGAAGATCAAGTAGCCGAGCAGCTGGAACTTGAGTTTGAAGACCCGTTTACGGGTAAGCGCAAGTAGGATGCTCGCCGCAGACCACATTAGCGCTGTAAAGCGCGGCTTTAAGAGCAGGGCTATGCCCGAAATTGAAAATCCACCGGCTAGGCCGGTGGATTGTTACTTCGGTTTAAGGACGGGTGAGCGCAAGCAGAAGAGAAAAATTCAGGGGAAACTGCACTGCGCGAAACAAGAAAACTGCCTGTCAGGCAGTTAGAGAAATGTTCATATCCTGGTGTCGATCCTGCTGAAGATGTCGGTATCAAGCTTCATGTGATACCTGAAAGGAAAGTCGTCAATGATTAATCTCCATAGTAAATGATCACACGGAATCAATCAAGAATGGAGATGAAAGCATGCATGCAAAGTTTGAATAGTGCACAGATCAGTATTTTGAGAATGCTCGAGATTGATCTTGAGAATCATCAGCGCTTTTTTGAGTTGATGAAGAAAGGAGAAGTGGCTTGATCAACACTGATTCGCTTGCTGGTGTTCTCGCTGTAATTGATAGAGAAATAATAACCGTATAAAGTGTTGAGACAGAGTTCAATACTGATTTGAGATGAAAAATTCGATAGTTTCATAGACTGCTTTTCTAGATCGGATAATTCCAAAATCACTGAAGCGTTTTTAGCAATGGTGGAATCAAGGTAACCGCAGATAGCGATATAAGGTACTTTATGCTCATGCAATGTTTCTGCAATATAAACAAGATGATTGGTTTGCCCGGAATAGGAGACTATGATTGCGCAGTCGGCAGGACTGAGAGAGAAAGCTATCTCCTTGTCATCGAGCGGCAATGGGGAAGCAAGAAAATCAACTCCGATTTTTGACATCTTGTTCTGGAATGACAGTATTTTTGCCATGTTGTCACCAAGTGCAAAAAGAGCTTTGCGCTTGGATGCTGCCAAAAGAGAAATTGCTTTCTGGTACTCCATTGTCGACATTTTCTTATATGTATTGGTTAAGGAAATCTCCATCAATTCGTAGATGTTTTTGGATATCTCCATAAAGTTGGCGCTATTGCCAAAAGGAAAGTCTGCATCAACTGAGTACTGGCTGCTCTCTTTTTGAAGCTGAGCCGCAAATTCGATCTTAAAATCATTAAAGCCATTAAATCCCAATTTCTGACAGAATCGTGTAATAGCTGATTTAGATGTGTAGGTGGCTGCTGCCAGCTCGGCGGTAGACATGGAAAAAACATCATCTTTATGAGTCAGAAAATAATCAGCGATTCCTTTTTCGACTCCGGTGCATTTTGTTCCGTCCGACAGGATGCTAACAATATTCATATATGTATTCCAATTTCTTTCCAGATGGCTTCAGATGAAACGCGGTTTCACAGAAATTATAGTTGATTCGGCGACCTTTTAAAACAGTGTGCCAGGATGCTTACTGAATATTTACTTTGCCTGATGCGGAACTAAAATGCAAATAGATTTGAATGCAAACAGAGAATAGGAGGAGAAAATTCAATGAGTGAAGTTCTTGATGTATTCAAAAATCTGAAGAAGCATGTTTTGGCCGGTGTATCGTATTTAATCCCGGTTGTAGTAGCTGGCGGTATCTGCTGCGGTCTTGGTGTCCTTTTCGGTGGCACTTCCCCATGGGAGACTCCGGGAACTCTCGGGTATTTCTTCTTTATCCTGGGCAAGGCCGGTTTGAATCTGATGCCGGTTGTTATGAGCGCATTTATCGCTAATTCGATTGCTGATAAAGGCGCGGTTGGACCTGCCTTGATTATCGGCATGGTAGCCCAGAATTGCGGCGCTGGTTTCCTGGGTGGCATCGTTGGCGGCATCTTCGTCGGCATTGTGGTCCTTCTGATGAAGAAAGTTAAAGTTCCGAAAACATTTAATGCACTATGGTCCATCATTGTCATACCTGTTGTTGCAACCGTATTAGGCGATCTGCTGATTGAGTTCGCAGTTGGAAAAGTAATTGTTGCTGCTACCGGCTGGGTCACCTCTATTGCATCTGGCCTTGGAACCGGAAATATGGCGCTGATTGGTCTTGTGTTTGGTATTATCGGTGCTCTTGATCTTGGCTTGTTCTGCAATAAGGCACTGTCTTCCGTTCCATTTGCGCTAATGGCAACAATTGATCCGGCTACTGGCCTGCCAATCATGCTTTCGCAGCAACTGCTGCTTATCTGCAATACCACAGCGGTTGTTCCGCCGCTGGTCTGCGGATTGGCGACTGTTCTTCTTGCACGGAAGTTTAAGCCGTCTGAGAGAGAAGCGGGCAGAGCAGCCATCTTCATGGGCCTCTTCGGTATCACAGAAAGTGCGATCCCGCTGTGCTTATCGAGCAAGGTAACCTATATTGCCTGCGTTGTCGGTTCAGCGGTTGGTTCGGTTGCCATAGCCATTCCCGGAGCTGGCAGCATCGTTGCATGGAGCGGCATCCCGAATCTTCCGGGCAACACCAATGTACCAGCTACTCTGATCTGCTGGCTAATTGGGGTTCTGGCTGGAGTTGCAGTAATCTTCTTCTTTAAAAAGACACCAAGTGAAGAAGAATCTACACAGCCTGACACCGCCGATGCAAAAATCACTGCAAAAGGTGATGAGTTCACTTTAGATATCTAGGAATAAGAGAACATTCATGCTGATAGATAAAGATTTGATTCAACTGGATGCTGAATACAGCACCAAGAATCAGATTATCGAGATGGCAGCGAAACTTTTGGAAAAGCATGGGAATCTGGTTAACTTGGAAGAATATATTCAGGCAGTAAATGCTCGTGAGGCAGAGGTGTCGACGAATATGGGAGATCGTATCGCTATGCCTCATGGCCTCTCCAATTCAGTAGCTGTCCCAGGGCTGGTATTGATTCGGCTGAAGAATCCCGTTGTCTGGGATGAAAACGGCGAAGTATCAATCATATTCCAGATTGCTGTCCCGGAGTCGGGTGGGAATCTGCATTTGAAGATCCTGGCAAAGCTTGCCCGAAAGCTGATTTATGAGGATTATAAGGAAAAATTGTTCAATGCAAAAAGCAAAGATGAGTTGCTGACTCTGATAGAGGAAGCAACAGGAGAACTAGGATGATGAAATTTGTCGCAGTAACAGCTTGTACTTCAGGCGTAGCCCATACATTCATGGCTGCTGAAGCATTGGAAAAAGCCGCCAGGGAAAAAGGCTATGAGATTAAGGTAGAGACTCAGGGAACCCTTGGCATTGAAAACCGAATTAATGCTGATGAGGTGAGAGAGGCAGATGCTGTAATTCTGACAAATGATATTCCAATTCGAGAAAGAGACAGATTCAACGGGAAGAAAGTGTTTAACGTTTCTGCGACAGCTTGCATCAAAGCGTCTCCCAAGATCTTTGAGGCATTGGTCAAACAGCTGGGTAAATAAAGCGGCAAAATCAATAATTTAGAAAGAAGAGAAAAATGAAAATTGGAATAATCGGCTCAGGAGTCATTGTAAAAGAAGCATTATTGTGGACGAGCCAGATCAGCACAGTGGAATGCACTGCATTATGCTGCCGCCCACAGGACAGGCAGGATGCTGAGGAACTGCAGCGGCAGTATGGTTTTGCTTCACTCTACACGGATCTGGATGAATTTCTCAAAAATGATTCCTTCGATACGGTCTATGTTGGAGTGATTAACTCGCTGCATTATTTCAATGCCAGGAAAGCACTTGATGCAGGCAAAAACGTTATCTGTGAAAAACCGTTTGTTACAAAAGCCTCTCAAGCGAAGGAATTGTATGAAGTTGCAAAAGATAAACACCTGTTTCTGTTTGAAGGCATGATGTTACGCTACAACGAAAATTATCAGCTTATCAAAGATTCAATACCGGAGTTGGGCGATATCAAAATGGTCCTTTGCAACTATTCCCAGTATTCCCGCCGCTATGATAAATATCTTGAAGGAACAGTTCTTCCGGCATTTGACCCTGATCTTGCCGGGGGCTGTCTTATGGATATCAACGTATATGCCATCAGCTTTGTAATGGGTTTGTTTGGAATGCCGAAGGCGTGGAAATACTATCCAAGTATTGGATTCAATGGCATTGATGTCAATGGCATCATGGTGCTTGATTATGGCAGCTTTAAGGCAATGTGCTGTGCTGCAAAGGATTCCAATTCCAAACCATTCTGCTCGATTCAGGGAACCAAAGGCTATATTTCCATGGAGTCGATGCCCAGCATGATGCAGAATATGACCAAGGTCTTCAATAAGCAGGATCCAATTCGGTTCGGAAGCTATCTGGAGAGTCCCATGAAGAATGAATTCATCAAGATCAGCGATATGATGGCCAGAGGAGACTACAGTACCTGCTATCAATATATCGAGAATACCATAGATGTTGTCACCGTAATGGAAAAGGCCAGGATAGAAGCCGGCATCCTTTTCAAGGGAGAATGATTGTTCTTACTTCCTATGGCGATGAATCAGGCAATCATCGTGGAATTGTAACTCTTGATATCGATACCGGTGAGTTATCCTGTCTTCGGCTCAATGGAAAATGCAATATGGTAATTCAGACTGAGAAAGGTCTGATTGCTTCCATTCAAGAAAAAGAAGGAAATAAACTCGCGCTGTTCTCCAACAATGGCGAGCTTGTAAGCGAGAGAAACTGTGAGTATTTCTACAGCTATGGAAAACTGGATGGTGACAATCTTCTGCTGGCCAGTTTTGAAAGCGGAGTTGATTCTGTTTATTCACTGAAGGATAAAACGTTCAAACATAACCGCCATAAATGCAAAGGTTCATCTGGAAATGGAAGATCGCATTACATCAATCGCATTAATGGAAGAATAGTTTCGGTGGATAATGCCTACCAGCAACTGTATGTATACGCCGATGATACTCTTGGCAGCTACCAAACCGTGAATTTTGAGAATATAAATATCAGACTTATGGCATTTCCTGATAGTCAGCGTGAAGCGTATCTGAATTCAGAGAAATCCAATGAAGTAATAGTTCTTGATACTTACAACTATGAAATAAAGAAACGAATCAGCCTGGCTGATTCCCGATCATGTGCCAGTGGCATCGCTGCTTCTGACAGCGGTAACACGATCTATATTTGTATACGCGGCGAGAACAGGCTATATGCGATAGACAATACTGGCGTACACCTGAAGATCAAGTGCTCTGTTAATACTGGTGATATTCCGCGCGATTTATTCTGCTGTCAGGGATCAATATTTGTGACCTGTACTGGAAGCAATCGTGTTGAACGCTATGATATGGAGTCGTTAGCTTTTCAGGAGCAATTTGCGATTGACCGCCCTGTAACATTTGCTATCAAGAATTAGCGATGAAGCTAAAGAGGAGAAAAGATGAATAGTAATATCAAAGAAATTGGACATGTTGCTTTCAGAGTCAAAGATAAGGAAAGTGTATTGAAGTATTACAAAGAGGATCTTGGGCTGAATGTCGGTTTCATTCTGAAGACAAAGACCGGCATGGACAGGATTGTCTACTACCAGCTGAATCATGGACATTTTATTGAACTCTTTCCGGAGTGCGATATGGGTTCTTGGCCTGACTATGATGGTAAGAATCCGCTTGGTAAATATTCGTATTTTAACACTACTATAGGCAAAGGGAATTCCACTGAAATCCATCAGGATCCAGAGGAAAATCGCTGGATTGTCAATGATGGGGAACGCTATATCTCCAAGGTTACCTATTATTGCAACAACCTGCAGTACAATAAGAAATTCTACACTGACATCCTGGAACTGGAACTTGCAGAAGAAGATGAGAATCACGTGGTTATTCAAGTTAATGCAGAGCAGCAGATTGAATTGCTTAACAAGCATTATACGGATTCCAATAATTGCGAGGCTAAGGGCTTCCATCATTTTGCACTCATCGTTAACGATATTGCCAAGATGGCTGATTTCTGCGTAGAAAAAGGTGTGCAGCTATATAACGGCAATAAAGCAAGAAATAATCCATATACCAAGCCTTATGAACCAGTGAAGCACTCCGAGAAATCCTATAATTTTTGGATTCAGGATTATGAGGACAACGAGATCGAGGTCATGGCCTATAGTCCTGAAAGTTATCAGCTTATCTACGCAGCAAAGTAATCTGCCATAGGCTGGAAAGCAAATTTCCAGCCTGTTTTGAGGAGCTGCTGTATGTCTTCTCGGAGTAGGTAATTGGCGTTGCAAATGAAGGGATGATAAGGATGCTGAAGAAGGATTTTTTATGGGGCGGTGCACTGGCTGCTCATCAATTCGAAGGAGGTCTTTACGGAACTTCCAAAGGGCTATGTGTTGCCGATGTCATGGTGGCTGGCGGTTATGGAATTCCACGGAAAATTACTGATGGTGTGCTTGATGGCATGTATTATCCTGAGCATATCGGAATTGATTTCTATCATCGCTACAGGGAAGACATCGCTCTGTTTGCGGAGATGGGATTCAAGTGCTTGCGCACCAGTATTGCATGGTCGCGTATTTATCCGATGGGTGATGAAGAAGCCCCTGATGAAGATGGACTTCAATTCTATGATGATGTGTTTGATGAACTCATAAAACATGGCATTCAGCCAGTCATTACATTATCTCATTTTGAAATGCCCTATCACCTGGCGAAGGAGTATGGGGGATTCATGAATCGCAAGGTGATTGATTTCTATCTCCACTTTGCAGAGACTTGCTTTAAACGCTATAAAGGCAAAGTGAGATATTGGATGACATTCAACGAGATCAATAATCAGATGAACTATGCCAATGATATGTTTGGATGGACCAATTCCGGAGTGCGTTTCAGTGAGTATCCAGATCCGGAAGCTGCTATGTATCAGTGCGGACATTATGAGCTTGTCGCCAGTGCCCGCGCCGTCATGCTGGGACATGAGATCGATCCAGAAAACAAGATAGGATGCATGATTTCCATGGTTCCTGTATATCCATATTCTTGCCGCCCGGAGGATATTCTTCTTGCCAATGAGGTATTTCACGGGAAACTGTATTTCAGCGATGTACAGTGCCGCGGGCACTATCCTTTCTATGCTTATAAGATGTGGGAAAAGAAAAATATAAATCTCGATATCACTCCGGAAGACATTGCTTATCTGAATTCAGGAACTGTTGATTATATCGGCTTTTCCTATTACATGAGCATTACAGTAAAATCTGATGCGAAGACCGATGATCCCCGGCTGTTACAGGGTGTGAAGCAGGAAGTCGCCAATCCGTATCTTGCAAAATCTGATTGGGGCTGGACAATTGATCCAAAGGGCTTAAGGTATGCGCTGAATTTATTTTATGAGCGCTATGAGAAACCATTATTCATTGTTGAAAACGGACTTGGCGCAGTGGATAAGCTGCAGGCTGATGGTACATGCCACGATTCTTACCGTATTGATTATCTTCGACAGCATATTATCGAGATGGAAAAGGCGGTAGAGGAGGATGGCGTGGATCTTATCGGCTATACGCCGTGGGGATGCATTGACTGTGTTTCATTCTCGACAGGTGAAATGAAAAAGCGTTATGGATTGATCTATGTCGATCGGAATGACGATGGCAGCGGAACCCTTCAAAGAAGCCGTAAAGATTCATTCTTTTGGTTTAAAAAGGTAATCTCAACCAACGGAGAAGACCTTGGTTAGCAGATTGCAAAGGAGATGATGGATTATGGTAGCAAATAATAAGCTTGGGTTTGGATGCATGCGCTTGCCAATTAAGAACGCAGATGATCAGAGCAGCGTTGATATTGAATTGTTCAAGAAGATGGTAGACACATTTCTGGCAAGAGGATTTACGTATTTTGATACTGCCTATGTTTATCACCATGAACAGAGTGAGGCAGCGCTGCGTGAAGCGCTGGTTAAGCGCTATCCTCGAGATGCATTTACAATTACCACGAAGCTTCCAACCTGGCGTATCAAGAAGGAAGAAGATCTTGAACGATTCTTCCAGGAACAATTGGATCGGCTGGGCATCAACTATTTTGATTATTACTGGCTGCATAATATCAATGCCAATGATATTGAAATTGCAGATAGATTTCATTGCTGGGATTTTATCCGCCAAAAGCAGAAGGAAGGATTTATTAAGCATATTGGATTTTCTTTCCATGATATGCCGGAAATGCTGGATGAACTGTTGACTGAACATCCCGAGATTGAGTATGTTCAGCTGCAAATCAATTATCTGGACTGGGAAGCTGATAATGTGAAAGCCCATGCCAATTATGATGTTTGTGTTAAGCATGGCAAGCAGGTCATAGTTATGGAGCCGGTCAAGGGAGGAGTGCTGGCTGACGTACCTGATGAAGTGAAGAGGAGTTTCAAAAAGATGCATCCTGACTGGTCAGTGGCGAGCTGGGGAATTCGTTACGCAGCCAGTCTGCCGGCTGTTTTCAAGGTGCTGTCAGGGATGAGCAATTATGAGCAGCTCATGGATAATACGGATTACATGAGATGCTTTGAACCTTTAAACGAGGTGGAACTGAAGACGATTGCAAATGCAGTCGATATCATCCATAGCCAGATTACTGTCAACTGCACCAATTGTAGGTATTGCGTGGATGGCTGCCCGAAACATATTCCAATTCCTGATTACTTTAAGCTATATAACCATTTCAAACAAATTGGCGGCGAATCCGGCGGCAGCAGTAAACCATTAGTAGCTCAATATCGTGAGATGTCATCTAAAGAGGGTGTCAGTAAAGCTTCCGAATGCATCAAATGCGGCAGGTGCGAGAAATCGTGTCCTCAGCACCTTGAGATCAGGGAATATCTAAAGGCAATTACAAAGGAAGTTGAAAACTTGCATTGATGGTGTGCTGTTCAGAAAGAGGAGAATATACAGATGGGATATAAGGTTTTGAACAATGGGATTCCAATTCCTGAAATCGGATATGGAACGTGGCAGATTCCGGCTGGTGAAACAGCAGTCAACAGCATCAAAGCTGCCTTGTCATGCGGCTACCGTTTGATTGATGGCGCATCAGTGTATAAGAATCAGACCAGTATTGGTCTTGGCATCGCTGAGGCCATCAAGGAAGGTATCGTAAAGCGCGAGGATATCTTCCTGACGAGTAAAGTCTGGAACAAAGACCGCGGTTATGAGGGAACAATCGCTGCTTTTGAAAAGTCACTGCATGATTTTGGAGTTGATTATCTGGACTTGTATTTGATTCATTGGCCAGCCAGCTCCCATAGGTTCGAAAACTGGGAGGAGATTAACCTTGAAACCTGGAAAGCATTGACCGATCTATATAAGGCGGGAAGAGTCAGAGCCATAGGTGTATCAAATTTTGAGCCTCAGCATCTGACCGCTTTAATCAAGACAGAAGTGATGCCAATGGTTGATCAATTGGAGATTAATCCTGGAAACCAGCAAATTAATACTGTTGAATATTGCAGGAAACAAGGGATTCAAGTGGAAGCTTGGAGCCCAAATGGAAGCGGCAGAATGCTCTGCAGCAAAGAGCTGCAGCTTCTGGCAGCAAAATATCATAAGGATGTTGCACAGCTGTGCGTGCGATGGGCGATGCAGAATAATATCATTCCGCTTCCGAGATCTGTTATGCCTGCACGAATTGCAAGTAATTTTGATGTTCAGGATTTCACGATTAGCGAAGAAGATATGAAGGCAATCGCCAGTCTTGAGCCTTTTGGGAATTCAGGCCAGCGGCCGGATGAAATTGATTTTTAGCAGATGAAATATAAGGAGGAGTAACAATATGGAATTCAAGAATGTGATCATCAAAAACACAGGTACTTATCAGATGGAATATGATCTTTCTTGCTTCGGAAAGGTGCAGGTTCTAAAAGATATTCCTTACAGCAATAAGTATGCTGCTGACAAAATGGATTTATATATTCCTGAGAATGCTGTTAAGCCTATGCCGCTGATTGTTTATATTCATGGCGGAGGACTGATCAAAGGCGATAAGTCAAGACATATGAGAGCAATCCTTCAGGGGCTTCAGTACGGTTATGCAGTAGCCGGCATCGGCTATCGACTGGGAAATGAATGCGAGTATCCAGAGATGCTGAAGGATTGCACTACAGCCGTTCGCTTTCTGAAAGCGAATGCTGGCAAATATGGCTTTGATCCTCAGCGCATGGTAGTCTGGGGCGAGACACATGGAGCTTTTCTTGCTTGCATGATCGGGGTCTATGGTGGCACAGGAAAGTATGATGATCTATCTGACGGCTATGATCACTATGATTCCAGGGTGAGCGGCATAATCGATTATTGGTCATTTACGAATTTTCAAGACTTGCTGCAGGTCTTTAAGGAACGCAGCGTAAATGATCCAGAGCCGCTGGCGGCATTTGAGAAACTGTTCCGTGCTTCAGGTCAGGAGCTTGAGGATAAGGTTGCGTCCCTTGGGAATCCGCTGAATGATATTGATGGAGATGAGCCGCCGTTTTATGTGCTTCATAGTGAATTGGATATTACGATACCCAGGGAGCACTCCATCAGGTGGTATACAGCATTAAAAGAGGCTGGTGATGACGTCACTTTGGAAATTGTTCCTAATACAGAACATAGTCTGCCTAATTATCAGCGGGCTGAGCAAATTGAAGGAACGTTCAACTTTCTGCATCGGATACTAGATAGGTAGGAGATGAATATTGGCTCAAAGAAGTCTGAAAGACTGAAGATTCCTGCAATATACATAATTGACGGGCAGATGAGAATTCATCTGCCTTATTATTGCCTGAAGGTTTGGATTCTTAAGAAAGCGGTGATTTGAAATGCTGAAAACTGTGTTGCCTGTACTTTTGATGCTGATAATCGGTAAATTTCTGTCTCAGACGAAGACGGTCAGTGCAGATGCTATAGACGGAATTAAAACCATAGTATCTGATATTATGCTGCCGGTGGTCGTATTCAATGCAATACTGAACATGGAGTTTACAGAAGGCAGCGCTATTATAAGCTTTGCTGTTTTTGGCATGTATTCAGTAATGCTGATTTTGGGACTTGCTGTGAAGAGTATGTCAGCACATTATCATGTAATACCGTTTCTGCTTTCGGGGTCGGAAGGAGGAATGATTGGTTATCCTCTCTATATTTCCTTATATGGCAATGAGTCGTTAGCAACAATGATGCCCTTGGATCTGGGAAATATCCTCTATACGTTTACGGTTTATATGATTCTGATTCAGCTGGTTAATAACGGATCTATTGAGAAGAGGCAGATCCTCTTTAACTCTTTAAAAAACCGCTTCGTAATATTTACAGTAGCTGCACTGATACTTAACCTGACCGGCTTTGGAAGAATCATGCTGGAATCTTCTCTCGGTGAGATATACGGCGCCATGGTGTCTATGCTTACCTCATCAGTAACTGCTTTGATTCTTATCACAGTAGGTTATGATCTGAATCTTGATAAAAATCTATTGCTTCCAGTCATAAAGACCTGCTTGTCAAGATTTGCAGTAATGGCAATATGTTTAATAACAATGCTTACTGCTTTCCGCGGCTTGATTGTGTCGAGGGAAATGCTAATTGCCTGTATTCTGTATTTTTCACTTCCGCCTCAGTTTGTGGTAACTGTGTTTATCCAGGAAAACAGAGAAAGAGAATATGCAGCGACAGTTTTGTCAGTTTATACGCTTTTGACGATTCTTTGCTTCATCATGTTAACCACATTCCTGCCACTGACATAATATCAAGATCCATATCATAATTTCGTGATTGATTTGCTATGAAAATTGAATGTCTCTGTTTGACTGACGGCCGATAACATTCTATTAATCAAAATATGCGCTGCATTTTGTCACAAATAATGGAAAATGGTTCAGATAAATTCCGCGCATTGAAGCAATGCAGTCAAAACATTAGCTGTTAAAATTTCCTTGCTTCTTCATGACAGAGGAACTTGACTGGCTAAAAATTGCTGTCTGCCGGAAGCGCCTGGATCGCATGTACACCCGCCAGCCTGCTGGATGGTGATCATCATCACCGTTCAGAAGATGCACGTCATATAATGATTAAGAAAGCAGATGAGGTGATCCACATGGAAAGCAGGAAGAACTGTCTTCAGGTTGGCATCATTGGAGCAGGTGCAATCAGCGGCAGGTATATCGAGACGATACAGGAGAAGTTCCCGGTCATGAAGATCCTGTGTGTCTGCAGCAGGCGGCAGGAGAAGGCGGCAGAGCGGGCTGCTCAGTACGGGATTGAATCATGCACGCTTGAAGACATGCTGCAGAATGATGAGATTGACATGGTCATTAATCTGACACCGGTCGGAGCGCATTATGAGATTATCAAGCGGGCATTGCTGGCAGGAAAGCACGTTTATACCGAGAAGACCATGACAGATGATCCCGAGAAGGCAAGAGAGCTCATTGCGCTTGCGGATGAGAAGGGACTCTATCTGGGCAGTGCGCCGGATACGTTTCTTGGGTCTGCGATTCAGACAGCCAGGAAGGCAATTGATGACGGACTGATCGGAGAGGTGACTTCCTTCGCGATTGCGGCAAACAGGAATAACAACATCCTGCTGAGCATGTTTCCCTTTCTGCGGCTTCCGGGAGCCGGCCTCTGCTATGATTACGCCGTATATCATATGACAGCGCTCGTCAGCCTGCTGGGAGAAGTGGAGAGAGTCGGTGCCATGATCCGCGCGCCATATCAGACACACGTAAACATTCTCCCGGACAGCCCTGAATTCGGAAAGGTTATGAATACGCCTAATGAGAGTGAACTGAATGCGATCCTTCAGCTGAAGAGCGGCGTATCAGGGACCATCATGATCAATGCGGACAGCATCCTTCCTGAGAAGACCTATTTTGCAGTATACGGAACAGAAGGCATTCTGTATCTGCCGGATCCGAACCAGTTCGGTGAGGATGTGCTCTATATGCCCAACTGGAAAGGAGGAGACATTCCTCCGGCATCGCAGGTGCTGTCTCCTGTCAATCCATATGAGGATGAAAGCAGAGGACTGGGGGCTGCTGATATGGCAGAGGCAATTCTCACAGGGAAAATGCCAAAGGCATCCAAGGAGCTTGCGGCGCACGTTCTGGATGTGCTGAGCGCATTGAAGCAGAGCAGCGAGAAGGGCTGCCTGATATCAATTGAATCAGATGCGGAAAGACCGGATCCGCTGAGGAATTTCGTTGAAAGCATCCAGCGGGATTGATCCTTTGTTTCTGCTGAAAATCTGATAAAGAAAAAAGCCTGGCGCAGATGCTGTGACTGGATCACAGGCAGGGCGTCAGGATTTTTGCATTCTCAGGATGATAAACTTGGATTTTCAACTATAAGCAACAGGAACAGCAGGCGAATCCGGCGGTCATGATCATGAAAGCGCCAGATCAGAGCAGCTCCTGGAGGACATTCCGATAGACTCCGACGAAGTTATTCTCTGATACCGTGCGTGCACGGGCTTCATCGCGTGAGCGGAGGGCGTCAATCAGCTCAGCGTGCTCCCGAACTGAGCCGGAGCGATCCGGCTTTTTCTTCAGGAGCATGTACTCATAGCGGTAGGAAAGGAGATACAGCTGATTGTAGTACTGCGTCAGATAGGAATTGCCCGCAACAGATGCAAGATAGGTATGGAACTGCTTGTCCAGGCTCAGGAATGTCACATACTGCCTGTCCTTCACTGCAGCGGAAGCTTCTTCATTGATTCGCTCCAGCTCAGCAAGATCCTCGTCCGTCCGCTTCTTGCAGGCAAGCAGTGCAATATAGGAGCTGACTGCGGACATTGCCTCGAAAATCGCATCTGCCTCTTCCAGGGTTGCCTTTGTCACGTAGCTGCCCCGGGAGGGATAGATATCCACCATCTTCTGCTCCGCCAAAAGCAGCAGCGCCTCATGGACGGGTGTCCTGCTGACAGAAAAGTAATTGGCAATCTCTGCTTCATTCAGCTTTTCGCCGGCGGAAAGCGTATCGTCAATGATCCATTGCACGATTCCGTTATAGACACGCTCTTTTGCGGTCACAGGTACTTTCTCGGATGTATTTTTTACAGGAACTGGCATAGCTGTACCTCCCACATGTCTGCTTGATGCTGGTCTTAGTGAATTCTAATAAAATACAAACCATATGTAAAGTTGTTTTAATTTCGCCTTTGTTATGCGCAATTCAGAAGGTTTGCGCAGAATATGTGATATGCAATATGCACTTGACAGCAGAGCAAAAGCGACCTATTCTCCTATATGTAATGTGCAATATGCAATATGCAATCCCGGGAGAAAATGAAATGGAAAGAAGGCGACAGTCTGCGAGAAGGCCACTGTCAAGCACGAGAAGCCATTTTCAGCGAAGGATTCAATCATTGTCGAGAACAGACCGAAAGAATGGAGAGGAAAGAATATGAACGGATTACGCTTTACGGTAAACAAGCAGCATGGTGCAGACAGTATCTATACAGAAAAGTTCACCTATGAACAGGCACAGCTGTCAAGAAAGTTCCACGCCGGGCTGAGGGGGTATGAGGCGACGCCGCTGGCTTCCCTGGATGGACTTGCCAGGCATGTCGGTGTCAGAAAGATCTGGGTTAAGGACGAAAGCTACCGCTTCGGCCTGAATGCATTCAAGGCTCTGGGCGGGAGCTATGCAGTCTGCTCAAGCCTTGCTGAGCGCCTTGGCAGAAATATAAACGAGATGTCATTCCCGGAGTTTCGCGATGAGGTGCAGGCAAAGCTGAAGGGACTGCATCTTGTGGCAGCGACTGACGGGAACCATGGCAAGGGCATCGCCTGGATTGCCAGCCAGCTTGGGGTTCCTGTGGATATCTATATGCCGAAGGGCACTGCAGAAGCCAGGGTCAAGGCGATTGAAGGGCTGGGCGGCACTGTTTATGTGACGGATGAATTCTATGATGAGACAGCCAGAATTGCCTATGAGGTTGCGAAGAAGAACGGCTGGCTTCTCTGCCAGGACACGACAACCAGGCCGGATTACACGGTCTTCCCGCTGCTTTGCATGCAGGGCTACCTCACCATGTCCCTTGAGGTGCTGGAAGCTCTGGACGAGGAGCGGCCTACTCACTTCTTCATTCAGACCGGCGCAGGATCTCTTGCGGGTTCCGTGATCGGGTTCTTCTCCAATGTCATGAAGGATGATCCTGCATGCATGGTCAGCGTAGAGGCCAGCAAGTCGGACTGCGTCCGCGTGACTGCAGAAGCGGCAGATGGCAGGCTCCATGTCCTGACCGGGGATATCAGCACGATCATGGCCGGCCTCAGCGTGGGCGAGCCCTGCAGCGTAGGCTGGGATGTCCTGCGCAGAAACGCCAGTGTCTTTGTCTCCTGCCCTGATTCCATTACCGCAGAAGGCATGCGCGTGCTTGGCAATCCCATCAAGGGCGATCCCCGCGTCATATCGGGAGAATCCGGCGCAGTCGGCCTGGGCTATGTCTATGAAGTCCTGACCAATCCGGAGCTGGCTGACCAGAAGAAGGTGCTTGGCCTGGATGAGAATTCCCGCATTCTCTGCTTCTCTACTGAGGGAAATACGGATCCGGAGGGATACCGAAACGTTGTCTGGAATGGCGCCTATCCGGTTCAGCGGTAAATGAAATCTGGCTGCTGACTGAGCCGTTGCAGAAGCCAGGCATCATGATCTGGGGAAATCAGATGGATATCGCCGAATTGCATATGGAGTGAGTTTTACGAGACTTTTTGATGCACCACTAAGGAGAGAATAAATCATGTGGCAGGCACTGTATAATCTGACAGATTTCCTGTGGGGAACACCATTGATGATCCTCATGGTAGGCGTTGGCTTCTATTTATCAATCAGATCAGGCTTCTTTCAGATCACCGGCATCAAGACCTGGATGAAGCATACTCTGGGCGAGGTCTTCAGCAAGACAAACAAGGATAACTCGGCGGATGGCGAGCTGAAGCCATTCCAGGCACTGTGCACCGTATTGGCCGGAACCGTCGGCAGCGGCAATATTGCAGGCGTCGCCGCGGCAATTGCAGTCGGCGGCCCGGGAGCGGTGTTCTGGATGTGGCTCATTGCAATCGTCGGCATGATGACGAAGATGGCAGAAGTAACCCTTGCGGTTGCATTCCGCAAGAAGAGCCCATCCGGCGAATACTATGGAGGCCCGATGCACTATATGCGGGCAGGCCTTGGGAAGGTCGGGTCCTTCCTGGCAGGCTTCTATGCCATTGCGCTGTTCATTGAGGTGCTGGCAGATGCCTGCTTCGTGCAGACCAATACGCTGGCAACATGCGTGAATGATGTGTTCAAGGTTCCGCTGATCGTGTCTGGCGTTGTTGTTGCGGTACTGAGCGCAATTGTCGTATTGACCGGCGGCGTCACCAAGATCGGCGACTTCTGCTCCAAGATGGTCCCGCCGATGATCATCATCTATATCGTTGCCTGCCTGGTGACAGTAGGCGCCAATATCACGCAGGTTCCGGCTGCGTTCTCCATGATCTTCAAGTATGCATTCGCGCCGGCACCGGCAGCGGGCGGATTCCTTGGATCTACGGTCAGCCTGGCAATGGGAAGAGGCGCATCGCGCGGAATCTTCTCGAATGAGGCAGGCATGGGAACAGCGACAACCGTGCACGCAACCGCGAAGACAGACAATCCCGCGCATCAGGGCATGTATGGAATTCTTGAGGTCTTCATCGACACGATCATCATCTGCACGCTGACTGCTCTGTCCGTGCTGACAACCGGCGTCTGGAGCAATGGCAATACCGGTGTCGTCCTGACCTTTGATGCATTCAGAAGCGTTTGGGGCGTGGTTGGAATCGTCATTCTTGCAATTGCAGTGATCCTGTTTACCTATTCAAGCTACATCGGATTCTTCGTGGAATTCCGTACCTGCGTCGAGTATCTGTTTGGAGAGAAGTCAGTGAAGTATCTCAAGTGGGTCTTCTTCGCGCTTCCGGTTCTATCGGTAACGCTTGAGGTCGAGCAGGTGTGGGATATCGCGGATATGGCGGTTGGCTTCATCGTGATACCGAATATGATTGCCCTGGTATTGCTCAGCCCCAAGTTCTTCGAGATCTTCCGCGGATACCTGGCTTCGCTGAGAGACGCAGAGATCGAGAAGCACTGATTGATATACGGATTCAGATTCAGAAAGGACTGGCATTCATCATGAACGCTTAGCGATGCATGCTGGGCGTTTCATTCCAGGGCAATGGCAATCCTGCATTCTGCAAAGCAATGAGGATGACTTGATCTGAAGCGCAATTGGAGGAATGTAGCAATGATTGAGCAGCAGGTTCAGGAATATGATATTCATTCGATTGAATATGGGCTGAAGAGCATTGCCGGGAAGTGGAAGCCTGAAGTAATATACGCTCTGTCCAATGAGAAAGTCCTTCGCTATGGAGAGCTTCGCAGGCAGGTTGGCAGCGTCTCAAATCCGGTGCTTGCGAAGATCCTGAAGGAGCTGGCTGCCGATGGCGTGATCAGCAGGCATCAGTATGATGTGCTACCGCCGCGGGTTGAATATGAGCTGACTGCCAAGGGGGAATCAGTCATTCCACTCCTCCAGCAGATCTGCAGATGGTCAGCTTCATATAAATGAACATATAAATAACATGATTCATATAAAGCACTGCGAATATCTGCACGCATCATGCACCTGCACATGGGAATTTATCTGGAGGAAGAAATGAAGAATAAAATCGAAAGCAAGCTGGTTTCGCCGGCAATCGGTCCCTATTCACAGGCAATCTGCACAGAGAAGACTGTGCTCATTTCCGGGCAGCTGCCAATCAATGCCGCGACAGGAAAGGCTCCGGAAGGAGTAAGGGCACAGACGGAGCAGTCCATCAGGAACATCATGGCAATTCTCCGGGAAGATGGTCTCGATCTGTCAGATGTTGTCAAGACTACGGTGCTGCTTGCGGACATTCATGACTTCAAGGAAATGAATTCTGTGTATGGAGACTTCTTTACGGAGCCATACCCGGCAAGATCTGCGTTTCAGGTGGCGGCTCTTCCCACGGGAGCATTGGTTGAGATCGAGGCAATTGCGGAAAGAAAGTAATTGCTTCAGATCAAGCTGAAGCAATTAAACAGTTTAACTATCAAGCGTATGAATACCCTGCATTTATAATCAAACAGTAATGATTCCATTTATCTTTTTGACACCTGCCTGTTTCTGCTGGACTCGGAATGAGAGCCGCAGAAGCGAGCAGGCTTTTTCATGCAGTGTGCAGCAGCTTCTTGCGATGCCGAACATCAAATGAATGTATTATGCATTAGTGGCTGAATTATCGCGATGCATTATGATCGAAGCATGGCAGCATGATACATTTCACCGTGTTATTTGCTGCGGCCAGAGCTTGTCGGGCACTTCCGCATATTGGGGCTCATTTACTTCACAAACTGGTGTGAACGAATTGGAACTGTTTAATTCATTGCACAGTCCCGATGAATTAAATGGGACTTTTTTAGATTTTAATAAAAGATCATATTAAATGTGGGTGTAGAACTTACACAATAAGAGGAGGAAGGGGAATGTTAGTAATTAACGCGATTCTCGCATTTATCGTCCAGTTTCTATCGAATCCAACTATTTTAATTGCATTGGTTGTTCTGGTTGGATTGATGATTCAAAAGGCTTCATTTTCCGATTGCTTAAAGGGAACGATTAAAACGATTGTTGGCTTTACTCTGATTTCTTCAGGCGCAGGAATAGTTATTGCCGCTATTACTCCGCTGAATTCCATGATGCAGACAACACTTGGCATGACAGGAACGCTTCCAGTCAATGAGTCATGCTTCGCTGTTGCATCAGCGCAGTTTGGCACAGCATTATCTGGAATCATGGTGATTGCACTTGTAGTAAATATCATTGTTGCAAAATTTTCTAAGTTCAAGTTTGTTTATCTTACAGGCCATGAGATCATGTGGGTAAGTACTGCATGTGCAATTGCAATGAATGCAATCGACTTCCCGATGTGGCAGACGATTATCTGCGGCGGATTGCTCACAGGAACATATATGGCTGTTGCTCCTGCAATGATCTATAAGACCGTATGTGAATGCACCGGGACAGATGAACTCGCTATTGGTCACTCCGGCATTGTATATTACTGGATTGCCATCATCATTGCAAAGCTCACTGGCGATAAGAGCAAGAGCGCTGAGGACATCAAGGTAAATAAGAATCTGAATATTCTGAGAGATCTCACGATTTCGCTCTCAATCGCAATGACGTTCGTATATTTGATTGTCAGCATCATTACAATGGCAGTGAACCCTGAGTTTGCTACTACGACATTCGCTGGAACAAACTTCATCATCTTCTCAATTACATATGGCGTTCAGTTCGCTGTTTCAATCTATGTCATCCAGGCTGGTGTTAGAATGGTAGTTGCTGAAATCGTTCCGGCATTCAAGGGCGTAGCAGACAAGTTCATTCCTAATGCAATTCCGGCACTTGATATCCCGATTATCTATCCATATCAGCCGAATTCCGTGCTTGTAGGCTTCCTGAGTGCAACGGTTGGAGCTATCCTTGCATTCTTCCTGCAGGCTGCATTAATCGGAACACCGCTGGAGCTTCCGCTGATTCTCCCGACTCTGTTCACTTCGTTCTTCTATGGCGCTACTACTGGCTGCTTAGGCAACAAGGCAGGCGGATTGAGAGGCGCAATCATTTCCTCTGTAGTTACTGGCTTCACGATTGCATTATTCCCTGCTTTGCTGATTAAGTTTGGCAATGTTATGGTTGAAGGAACAACATTCGGCGGGTCGGATTCCTCTGTGGTTGGCATGCTGATATCCCAGTTTGGCGGAAGGGTCGGCGGCTATGTATTCACAGTATTCTGTGTCATCCTGTTTGCTCTCCCGATGCTGGTTACGAAGCTGTCAAAGAATAAGGCATGATAGGAATCACTTCAGAAATCTGATTGGGAAGGAATACAAAATGGAAATCAAACGGATACTGTGCTGCTGCATGTCAGGATTGGGATCATCATTCCTGGTTGAAATGAATGTAAAGAAGTTCTTCAAGAAAAATGGCATTACCGATGTTGAGGTTGATCATGCTGGCGTCTATGATGCAACGAAGGGTGCAGCAGATCTGTTCATATGCTCTGCGGATATCAAGGAAGAGTGCGAGAAAGCCGGACCTACGGTCCCACTGAACAGACTCACAGACTATGATGAGCTTGAGGGAAAACTGAAGGAATACTTTGAGGTAAAGACGGCATGAATAATCTGATTGCAGAATACTTAAAACGTGAGAATGTGAATGTATTTGAAAGTGCACCGAATTGGCGTTCTGCAATTATGCTTTGCACGGATTCACTCGTAAAGCACGGATATGTAACAGAAAATTATCCAAAGCGGATTATTGAAATCACCGAGACCTATGGGGCGTATTATCTTATTGCAAAGGATTTAGCCTTGCTGCACGCGCGGCCTGAAGACGGCGTGATTAAGCAGCAGCTTGCATTAAGCGTAATCAAGCAGCCGGTTGTCTTCGACAATAAGGAAGATAATCCAGTCAGGCTTTTCATAACATTATGTGCAAAGGATTCAGTCAGCCATCTGGAGATGCTGCAGAAGCTTGCAGAACTGATGATGGATGAGTCGCGGATTGAGAAATGCGCGAGCATTACGGATCCGGAAGAGCTGTACCAGGAAGTAGTAAATCTGTAATGATGGAGACCAGATAATGTGCGAGATACTTGTCCATTTATCTACAAAGGAGCAGCAGATATTATCTATTCTGTCGAAGAGGAAAGACCCGATTAAGGCACAGGATTTAGCCACGGCAGTTGGTTCCTCCACGAGGTATATTTATTATTCGCTCAAGAATATCAGCACATTATTTGGTCAGCTTGGTATCAATGGATCGATCCAGACATCCAATGGGATACTGCTGGATGAGGCGCAGAAATTCAAGGCAATCGAATTCATGGGGACAAATGCCGCGCAGTATAACCGGAATGAGCGGGTGGCATATATTATCTGCGCGTCAATTTGCGCGGACTGGAAACTTCGTCTGCAAAAGCTGCAGGAGAAATTCGGCCTCTCAAGAAATGCCATCTTCCGTGATTTGATGTGCGCAAAGAAAGATCTTTCTGAATTCAACCTCAGGCTGTGCAATTCAAAGAAGAATGGATACTACATCAATGGAGATATGCTTCTGATTCGAACTGTATTTCAGAAGAACATATCATATCTGCTGAATTCATCAATGGGAAAGAGCCTCGATCTCTTTGATGAGAACCGCATCAACGAGTATTTCAAAAAGGTAAAGAGAATTACAAATCAGCTCTCAATTGAATTGAGCAGCGAGAAGATGTACGAGCTTGTGTACATTTTGCTTATGGTAATCAAAGTTCCAAATGACAGCTCAATTCAAAATGTAGACATGGAGATAATTCAGCAGTCACGGGAATATCGTATCGTAAATGAAGTGTTTGCTGAGTTGGGTACATACGAAAAAAACTATCTGACTATCAGTCTCTTGAATCTGGGAACCGGTAACGTTCTCGAAGGCAAGATGAATGAAGATCTGGAACTGTGGCAGTGCGCGAAGAAGATCATTGATCTGTTTGAGATCATTGCATGCGTGAATTTTGATAAGAAGGAAGAACTGATGCATGCAATATTCATGCATATGAGGTTATCCTGCTATAATTACCGGAACAAAGTGCCTCATGTTAACCTGCTTTCAGATAAGATACAGACGTCGTATGCAGATGTATATCATATGACGGAGACCTGCTGCAATCGGATGGTTGGTGACTTCCCGTATCCAGTTGATGAAAATGAGATTGCATACTTGACACTCCATTTTGAGACAGGGCTTGAGTCTGCGACAAAAAAGGCAAAGGTCGCGCATGTTCTGCTGGCATGCCCATATGTCACGACGGGAACCAGGCTGCTGAAGACCGTGATTGAGAAGCAGTTTGATAACATTGTAATAGAGAGCAGTATCCCATCCAACAAGGTCAATTACTATCCGTTTGGCGAAAAGATCGACTTCGTGATTTCTACGATATCTTTTGACTGCAGATATCCATTGATTCGTGTTCAGCAGATTCTTACCGAGGAAGATATCGCAAATATTGCGACTCTGATGATGCTGCTGGATATCAACTCAAAGACAGATAGCCTTCAGTTCAAGATACTCCTAGAAATCGTTCGCCAGAACGTTGATGACGAAACCTATTCAAGGATATGCAAGAACCTGAACAGGTATATCAATACAGAAGGAACTCTTCTGAACATGCCTTCAAATAAGCAGCCGAACTTGTTCAATACGCTTGGCTACAAAAATATCCGATTTGTAGAAGAGCAGCATTCTGATTGGGAAAATGAGATTCGAGTATCGTCAAATCCACTTCTTGCTGCAAATGAAGTTTCACCGAATTATGTTGATAAGATTATCGAAATGGGAAAGCTTCATGGGCCGTATTTTGTGATTGATGACTATACGGCAATTGCTCATGTTCGCCCGCAGGAAGGCGCATATGACCTTGGCATAACACTCTCTATTTACAGGGAAGGACTGGATATCCTGCAGAAGAAGGGAATCAGGTTCCTGTTTGTCCTGGCTTCACCTAATCAGAGAGAGCATCTGCATATACTGGAAAATATCATGGAATTCAGCAATGACCGAGAAACAAGGGAAAAGCTTCTGAAGGCGAGCAGTACGCATCAGGCATTGGAATTATTGAGAAAATATGAATGACCAGGAGGAAATATGGAGATATATGTTGATAACGCGAATCTGAACAAGATCAAGCAGATTTCTGAGTTCTTTCCGATCGATGGATTTACTACAAACCCGTCAATTCTTGCACAGGAAGATGAGGATCTGCATTCTGTCTTTCCGAAATATAAGGAATATATCAATGAGAAAGGATTGAAAATATTCGCTCAGGTAACTGCCAGACAGGCAGAAGATATGTTCGAGCAGGCAAAAAAACTGAGGGACTATTTCGGGAAAGAGAATTTCATTGTAAAGCTTCCTGCAACAAAAGAAGGCTATCGAGCTGTAAGGCTTTGCAAGCAGGATGGCATTACAACCACAGTAACTGTTGTCCATTCTGTCATGCAGGCGCTTGTTGCAGCCAAAGCAGGCGCTGATTACGTTGCACCGTATGTATCGCATATCGATAACATTGGCGGAGACGGCGTTGCAGCTGTTGGAGAGATGCTGAAGTCAATCTCTAATAGCGGCTATGAATGCAAAGTGCTGGGTGCAAGCTTCAGAACTGTTCAGCAGATCAAGGATCTCGCTGTTCTTGGGTGCCCGGCAGTTACACTTGCACCGGATCTGTTTGATTTGGTCATCGCTCATTCTTCAACGGATCAGTCAATGGTGAAATTCGAGAAGGTCTGGAAAAACAAATTTGGAGATACAAATATTCAGGACTATATTCCGAACAACTAAAGCAGAGGTTAATGGAGGGAAATCATGGCCGAAGAAGAACTCAGAAAGCATGCAACAAACATCCGGAAGAATATCATCCGGGAAGTGTATCACGCGCAGTCCGGCCATCCGGGCGGATCGCTGAGCGCAGCGGATCTCTTGACGGTGCTGTACTTTGAGGTCATGGACATCACGCCGGAGAACGCAGCCGGCATCGACCGCGACCGCTTCGTGCTCTCCAAGGGCCATGCCTCGCCGCTGCTGTATGCGGTGCTGGCAGAGAAGGGCATCATCCCCGAGGAGCAGCTGATGACCTACCGCATGATCAATTCGAAGCTGCAGGGACATCCGAACATGAACTATGTGGATGGCGTTGACATGTCGACCGGATCGCTGGGCCAGGGCCTGGCTGCGGCAGACGGCATGGCCATTGCCAATAAGCTGTCGAAGAATGATCACCGCATCTATGTGATGATGGGCGACGGCGAGTGCGAGGAGGGAGAGATTTGGGAGGCTGCCATGGCGGCACACCACTATCACTCTGACAATCTCTGCGCCATCGTGGATCATAACGGCCTGCAGATTGACGGGAAGACAGCAGATGTCATCGGGCCGGATTCCATTGCCGATAAGTTCCGTGCCTTCGGCTGGCATGTGATCGAGATCAGCGGACATGATTATGATGCCATCCGGACTGCCTTTGCCGAGGCAGAGACTGTCAAGGGCGTGCCGACGGTCATCGTTGCCAATACGATCAAGGGCAAGGGCGTCTCCTTCATGGAGAACCAGGTCGGATGGCATGGCAAGGCTCCGAATGAGGAGCAGATGAAGCAGGCACTGGCAGAACTGGAGGCGGAATAAGATGGGCAAGGCAACAAGAGAGGCATACGGAGAGCAGCTGGCAGAGCTGGTCAGAGAGAATCCGAGGATTGTCGTGCTGGATGCGGATCTCGCCGGATCCACCAAGACAGCAATGGCAAAGAAGGAGGCTCCGGAGCGCTTCTTCGATATGGGCATTGCCGAGGCAGACATGATCGGGCACGCGGCGGGACTCGCCGCCAGCGGGTATATTCCATTCGCATCATCCTTCTCGATGTTCTGCACGGGCAGAGCCTGGGAACAGGTGCGCAACAGCATTGCGTATCCGCACCTGAACGTGAAGATCGTGGGCACGCACAGCGGCATCACGGTCGGCGAGGACGGCGTGTCCCATCAGGCGATTGAGGATATCGCGACGATGCGCGTTATCCCCGGCATGGAAGTGTATGTGCCATGTGATGCCGTGGAGACCAGGGCAGTCATCCGCTACGTGGCCGGCACAAAGAATCCGTGCTATGTCAGGCTCGGCAGATCCGGCGTGGAGGATGTATATGCGCCGGATACTGAATTTGATTTCTCGAAGATCCGCGTCCTGAACCAGGGAAAGAATATCGCGATCTTCGCGACCGGGCTGGAGGTGCAGGAAGCGCTGAAGGCAATGAAGAGACTGCAGGAGGAAGGCATCAATCCGACCGTCATCGATGTCTGCTCGCTCAAGCCTCTGGATGAAGCGGGAATTGCAGAGATCCTGAAGACGCACGAGCAGATCATCACAGCTGAGGAGCATAACGTCATTGGGGGTCTCGGCGATGCCATCGCATCTGTCGCTGCGGAGACCGCGCCGAGACGGATCACGAAGATCGGCCTGCAGGACCGCTATGCAGAGAGCGGACCTTCGGCAGAGCTGCTGAAGAAGTACGGCCTCACGGATGAGGCCATCTATCAGGCGGCTAAATAGAAATAGATAATCTGCAGCAAAGCTATCAAGTGATGAAATCTGATCTGGAGACTGAAATTGCAAGGGCAGCATGTGCCTTTCAATATCAGTTTCCTTTTTCGTAAATACGGTTCAGTAAAACCGGATCAATGGGAAAGCATGATGGACATGAAGATCATATGCTCTGCTCATTTGCCATCAAGCTTTAGGTCAACACCATTTCTATACTGCGGAATATGGCGGAAATTGCATATATCATGAGCAAAACGGGCTGCTGATCATGCCAGCGAAGTGATGATAAGAAGCGAGCCAGCGCAATAAATAAAAGGGTACTGTACTATCTTTGCATTTGCGCTTCTGCTCATGCCAGGCTTGCGTTACCTGCTGTATCAGCTTTTAATGACAATATTTACAAACTGCAGAAAAATGGCTATGATCAGACTAAATTTGTCAGGCATATCAGTAAAATTGGAAGATTGCAATTGAAAGAGGCTCCGGTCAGGCGAAAGGAGGCAGTTTCATGGATTATCGTGGGAACTACGTGATCAATCGATTGATGGACACAGGGCTCGTTTCCATCTCTGAGCTTTCTGAACGACTAGAGATGAGCGAAAGAAACATCCAGCTGCTTGTCAGGGATCTGAGCGAAGAGCTGTCGGGACATGGAATTCCAAGAATCCTGATAGACAGCCAGAACAATCTGCGCTTTGAGAGAATGAGCGATGAGATATCCACCGGCATATTCAATTATATTGTGAGCAATAATTTCTACACGTATCGGCTCACGCAGAATGAGCGGCGCACCATTATCACGATCATCGTGCTGATGAGCGTCAATCCCTCTACCGCAGGAGAGCTTGCTGAGTATCTGCAGACAAGCAGGAACACGATCTTGAGCGACCTGTCTGAGATCAAGATGTTTCTCGAGAAGAACAGGATTGACCTGATCGCCAAGGTGAGCAAGGGCTATTGCGTTGAAGGCAATGAATGCGATATCCGCTCATGCATTCTCCATTCATTCGAGCTGAACTTCAGCTTCAAGAACTATCGCGATAATAAGTATGTCTCAGTATTCCAGCATCTGATCGCAAACGAGCTGCTGAAGAACATTCCATCCTATAACGGCATTTTTGACTTCGTGATCCAGCTCCTGAATGACAAGGAAAAGGAGTATGGATACTCGCTCTCTGATTTCTCGTTCATTGAGGCTACCTATGAGCTCATGATAATGATCGCAAGGATTGCGCAGGGAAGAACGGTGGATGAGCAGCTGGATGAGAGGCTTGTCCACAGCTCAAAGTATCCGATGAGCAGGGCGATCATGGCATGCATCAGCGAGAAGATGGGATTCCAGATCCCGGAGAGCGAAGTCAGGAACTTTGTCCGCTGCCTGAGAAGAAAGAGCTACATGACAAGCAAGACAAATCATATCGCGGAGCTTGATGTCTCGATCATGATCGGCGAGGTGATCAACAACATCGTGCAGGAGCTGAACCTGGCATTCTACCTGGACTTCAATCTGTATGATGTGCTTGTCGATCATGTGAAGTCAGCGATATACAGAACAAGAAGCAATGAGATGCTGATCAACCCATTCCTGGGAGATATCAAGAGCAAGTACGAGTCAATCTTCAAGGTGGTGCAGACAAACATCAAGCCGCTTGAGCAGTATATCGGCGGCAGCTTCAAGGATGATGAGATCGCGTTCCTTGTCATGTACTTCGCGTCCATGCATGAGAAGAAGCGCGCTGAGACTGTCAAGAACGAGAAGATGCATGTGATGCTTGTCACCGACATGGGCAGGGGCACAAACAGCCTGCTTCAGGCCGAGCTTGAGCAGTTGTCAGACCTGATCACGATTGATGCCGTGAAGTCAGGGCATAATATCGAGAATGAGATTGATGATCTGAACTATGAGCTGATCATCTCGACATTCCCGCTGAAGTCAAAGAGCAGCGCTGTCATCTGTCTTGACAGCCCGGTCATCACGGAAGAGAAGATGCATCACATAGAGATGACAGCCCTGACGCTGCTGGACCAGAAGCACAGAAAAGGGCTTGAGGAGAACAGCAGGAAGCAGAGCTCCGTGGCAGGCTGCAGCCATTCATATCTATCGGCAGACAGCGTTGAAGTCGATGCGGATGCGAGCGACTGGGAGCAGGCAGTGCGGATGTCAGGCAGGCTGCTGCTGCGGGCCGGCGCGGTCACGGAAGAGTATGTCGAAGCGATGGTGAAGAATATCTATGACAACGGAATGAGCAGCCACAGCTACATCGTCATCTGCCCGGGAATGGCAATCCCGCATGCGGATCCGGATAAAGGGGCAATGAGGGACGCTGTCAGCGTGCTGAGGCTGAGCAGTCCGGTGATACTTGGCACAGATGAGGTCAGGTATTTCGTCGGGCTGAGCGTGCTGGGATCTGAGACAGCAAACAAGATCATCCTGAATATCGTGAAGATATTCAGCGATCAGTCAAAGACAGAAGAGATGGAAAAACTGAATACAGCAGGGGATATGTTCAGCTATATCAGCAGGTATATATAAGTCGGAGGAAGACATGGCAGGCAGGGAGATAACATGCAAGTATGCAAACAGCAGGGCGCTTGTATACGAATACGTCAGGGCATCGATGCAGACCTATACGAATGCGATGACGATTGCGTCATTGGTCGCGTTTGCATTCGCGGGCGTCGCAATCACGGGAAGAGCATCAGGAATCATGATCGGGATTCTGCTGCTGCTCGGCAGCCTTCTGCTTCTGGATGGGCGCTGGTGGGCGATTCAGAGAGCAGCGAAGAAGACAATCAGGGAATATGTCCGGCGCTATGGCACGGAGAATGTGACAGTAGAGATCAGGATATCAGACGTGATCGTCTACCGGATCAAGGACAGCAGCGTATCCTACAATTACGCTGACATCACGAAAATCAGCACCACGAAGAACTTCGTGCTCTTCATGTTCAGGAATGGCGTGGTTCCCTTCCTGAGATCTTCTCTCTCAGAATCGCAGCTCCAGGATCTGAAGCTGATGGTAAACAAGAAGATCAGGCAGAACAGAAAATAAGGGGTTCCGGCGGTCACGGGAGCGCTGCTTCAGACGGCAGCGCTTTTATTGCGCAGCGGAAGGATGCCACTGCCCGGCATTGTGATAAAAATAACAAATAATGGCTCTATTAGCACAATTTCCGGCGGTTTCTTCAGCGCTGGATTGGTCTATATTTAAGCGCTTACATTTACTATGATAAGGCTGGACATAAGATATATCTTAAACCGCACTACATTGGATAAGGGAAGGACTCTACATGCTCTGGGAAACATTGAGTAAGGAATTGGTTTTTTCGGATTTGGATGTTTCAAAACGTGACGACGTCTTTGAAACCATGGGATCAAAGCTGGTTGGCCTTGGGTATTGCAAATCTACCTACATTGAAGCATTGAAGAACAGGGAACTGATATTTCCGACCGGTCTTGATGTAAATGGAATCGGCGTTGCCATTCCTCACACAGATCCGGAACACGTAGAGAAGAACGCAGTTGCCATTGCAAAGCTCAAGAACAAGGTCGATTTCATCGCAATGGCGACAGATCCCAAAGACAACATCACGGTACCGGTATCTGTTGTATTCATGCTTGCAGTCAGCGGCGGCAAGCACATCGAGTTCCTACAGAGGGTAATCTTGCTATTGCAGAATCAACAGGCACTGTCACAGCTGGTCAATGCGAGCGGACCTGAAGAGATCATCAATATCATCAGAAAAGGAGAGATGGAAAATGAGAATCTATAAGATCTTGTCTGCATGCGGTACAGGAATTGCAACTTCCACGGTTGCTGCTGAAAAGTGCAGAAGCCTTCTTAAGGAAAGAGGGATCCGGGATATTGATGTCATTGAATGCAAGGCTCTGGAAATTGCCAGCAAGGCTGAAATGATGAACCCGGACTGCATTATCTACACGGCAGAAATTCCGCTGAAGAAGCTTGGGAATATCAAGACATTCAGAGCGCTTCAGTTTATCACCGGGATTGGAGCAGAAAGCCTGGCAGATGAAATCGCTGCATACTTAAAATCATTAGATAACAAGTAATAGAGAAAGGGAAAAGGGGATATGCAAGTACTAAACTATATTTTAAACATGGGCTCTTCCGTAGTAATGCCAATCATTATTACGATCCTCGGAATGATCATGGGAGAGAAGTTCTCCAAGGCATTCCGCGCCGGCCTTACAATCGGCATCGGCTTCATTGGAATCAATCTGGTTGTCGGATTGATGGGCAACTACATCACGCCTGCAACCCAGGCGATGGTAGCCCGCTTCGGCCTGTCACTCGAAGTGGTAGATGTCGGATGGCCGGTAAGCTCATCGATTGCCTTTGCCACTAACATCGTCCCGTTCGTATTCATCACCTGCTTCATCATCAACATCATCATGCTTGCAACCAATACGACAAAGACTCTGGATATCGATATCTGGAACTACTGGCATTTCATTCTCACCGGTTCCTTAGTTCAGTACATGACAGGCAGCATGCTGCTTGGAATTCTCGCATCCGGACTGACCTTCATCATCATCGTGAAATTCGCGGATATCACCGCTCCGCTTGTGCAGGATTACTTTGGACTGCCGGGTGTCTCTCTGCCTCATACTGAGACCGTAAGCTGGGCACCGCTGTTCATCGTCCTGGATAAGCTATATGACAAGATCCCTGGATTCAACAAGATTCACTTTGACCAGGACACGATCTCTGAGAAGCTCGGATTCCTCGGCGAGCCTATGATCCTCGGCGTCATCCTCGGCGTCGGCATCGGCTTCCTTGCCGGCGAGGATGTAGCAGGCATCGTTGCAATCGGCGTCAACATGGCAGCAGTAATGTTCATCCTCCCGAGAATGGTTAAGATCCTCATGGAAGGATTGCTGCCTCTGAGCGAGGATGCAAAGGCATTCATGAATAAGCGATTCCCTGGAAAAGAAGTATACATCGGCATGGATGCTGCAATCGCTACTGGCTCCCCGATCGTCATTTCCTCCTCGCTGATCATGATCCCTATCACGCTGCTCCTCAGCTTCATTCTTCCTGGAAACAAGGTAATGCCTCTGGTTGACTTCTCGACCATTCCGTTCTTCATGATCTGGCCGGTTGTTGCATCGAAGGGCAATCTGTTCAGAGCGCTGGTATCTGGAACGATCATGATGATCTGCATCCTCTATATCGCAACTGATCTTGCCCCGACAGTAACGACGATTGCTCAGTCTGTAGGATTTGCGTTCCCTTCAGGAGCAAAGTTCGTATCCTCGCTGGATATCGGGGCTCACCTTGTACCGTATCTGATTGCCAAGCTGTTCGCGCTGTTTGCATAAATAGACGATAGGAGAAAATATGCTGCTGGAAGAAGAGAGAAAAAAGGTTATTGCAATTGCACTGATTATTCAAAGGGAGAAGCTGATTCCGCTGACGTTTGGCAACTTCAGCCTCAGGGATCCCAAGACAGGATATGTATGCATTACGCCGAGTGGAATGCCGTATGAGACACTGCATCCATCTGACATCGTTGTTGTTGACGTAGATGGCAAGATCATTGATGGCGAGAGAAAGCCGTCAATCGAGACGCCGATGCATACTGCAATTTACAGGAAGAGACCTGATGTAAATGGAATCATTCACACACATTCTACATTCTGCACAGCGTGGGCCTGCAGAGATATTGACGGAATGCCGTGCATCACTTCTGAGGCAGCTGATCTGGTAGGCGGAAAGGTGAGAATCGCAAAATTCTGCCTGCCTGGATCCAAGGAGCTGGCTGAGGTCACTTCAGATGCAATCGGGAGCGACAAGGCTATCCTGATGGGCAACCACGGAGCTATCTGCGTTGATGAGAATATCGATAAGGCGCTGAAGGACGCAATCGTGCTTGAGGAAAGCGCGAAGGTTGCCTACTATGCCTTCTCGATGGGAAACGTGAATATCCTGGAAGAGCAGATCGCAAAGTTCATGCAGGAAGACACAAAGAATAACTACGGTCAGAAATAAGCTTCAGCGCAGCTGGAGCACAGCAATTCATTGATTGAGAAAGACAAGCACAAAAGATGTTTTAAGTGCGGCCAGAATTCAAGAATATCAGCTTTACTGCAGCAAATTGATATGAAATCGGGAGGGTAACTTATGAATGGAAAAATGATGGCACAAATGTTCTATGCACCTGGAGATGTGAGATTTGAGGAAACAGACATTCCGCAGATTACGGATGACGAGGTTCTGGTCAAGGTAAAGGCAGCATTGACCTGCGGAACAGATCTTAAGACGTACCGTCGCGGTCATCCCACGATCATTCAGCACATTCCTTCAACATTTGGCCATGAGTTTGCAAGCGAGGTTGTCGAGGTCGGAAAGAATGTAACGAAGTTTAAGGTAGGAGATCGTGTTGTCGGCGCTAACACTGCTCCCTGCTATGAGTGTGAGCATTGCAAGAACAAGCAATACAGTCTCTGCGATAATCTTCAGTATCTGAATGGCGCATTCTCGGAATATGTTGCAGTTCCTGAGCATATCCTGAAGTACAATTTCTACAAGATCCCTGATAATCTCCGCTATGAATATGCTGCACTGCTTGAGCCTCTGGCCTGCGCTGTTCATGGCTTCGATTCCATTCCCGCCAAGGTTGGTGACTATGTGGTTGTCATCGGCGCCGGCCCGATTGGCCTGATGTTCATGGATCTGCTGAACCTGAACGGGTGCAAGGTCATCGCTGCAGATCTGTCCGATTATCGTCTCGGATTAGCCAAGAATTTCGGCGCTTTCGCGACAGTGAACGCAAAGGATGAGCATTACATCGAGAAGGTGCGCGAGCTGTCCGAGGGACAGGGACCGCAGATCGTGGTAGAAGCGACAGGATTCCCGGAGGCCTGGGAGCAGGCATTCGATATGGCCCGCCCGGGAGCCACAGTCCTCTGCTTCGGCGGAACCAAGGCAGGATCCACGGTTACGTTTGACTGCAAGAAGTTCCACTATGGCGAGATCACGCTGAAGGGCGTATATCACCATACTCCGTATCATGTGCAGTGGGCTCTGAAGCTGCTGGCAAGCGGCCAGATTGATGGCAGCAAGTACATCAGCGGATACTATCCTCTGTCAAAGACAATTGACGCACTGGAAAGCATCGGCAGACAGGAAGGCATCAAGTATGTCATTCTGCCCAGCGGCACAAAAGAAGATCTTGATCTGAAATAGTTCACAGCATCGATTTAAAGCAAGCCTGATCATGAATGCCGGATGATTTGCAAATACGGCAGGAATGATCAGGCTTTTAATGCTGTGCATATATGTATGCTGGCAAGGCATCGTATCCGGTGAATGTGAATCAATCCATGCAGTTCCCCCGGCTCTATGCGAAGAGCAAGGCTTCAGGAAATCAGGAATATCAGTCTCTGCTGTCGGGAGACGCAGGTGATCCATTGGCAAGCCAGACCTGATGTCCCCACTTGCCAAGGGAATCAAGAGCCGGCGCAAGCGCCTGGCCAAGCGCTGTCAGGGAATACTCTACATGCGGGGGAATGACCTGATATTCCTCTCTCTTAACCAGTCCGGCCTCTTCCAGCTCCGTCAGCGTCCTTGAAAGCATCAGTGCAGAAATCCCTCCTACCTGTCGCTGGAGCTCATTGAATCGAATTGTTCCGTCAGCTTCCGTCAGGACATACATGATATACATCTTCCATTTTCCGGCAAGGGTATCCAGGGCATATTTTACAGGGCAGTCTCTCTGGAGATGATGAAGCACAGCGGAAATGAATTTGCGGAGAAGATGGCGAACACGCCTGGATACAGCGCGGTCCGCAATGCACAGGCATTCGTGGTAATCTCTGCGCCGGGTGGCAATAATGAGATGGGATTTGCCATGGCCAATGCGTCCTGCGCAGCAGAGAACATGTGCCTTGCGGCCACAGAGCTTGGCATTGGATCGCGATTCATGATGGGACCGGTCATGTCTCTTGCACAGGAGCCGATCAAGTCCGGGGTAAATCTGTCGGAAGGATATCAGGCACTGGTCATGGTAGCGCTCGGCAATGTGGCAGATGAGATGAAGGAGCGCACCAGGAGCCAGGATAATATTGATTACGCGTCAGCAGAATAGCTGGAGTGTATGAGGTGAAGGACTGTTCCGGCAAAGGAATGATATGACCGGTTCTTTGGCATGATGTGATCAGCGAAAAGCCTGGTTGGCATCCTGTGAACAGTGAATCACAGGCATGAGCGCCGGGCTTTCTGATAATCTGCAGCAGCTCTCAGAACAGGCTCCGGGAGACGCTTTCCTGATGCGCTTACTTTCTCGCCGACTTTCTGACTTCCTCATGGTAGAAGTAATTCACGATGACCGGAGGCGCATCAAAGGGCCTGTTCATGCTGTCATCATTGCGCACATATTCAAGGCCGCTGCGCTTCGCATAGGCACGCACCTCGGCGTCCAGCGCTTCCCAGTACTGGCGGCTGCCGTTTGAATAGATCTCCTCATAGAGAGGAGCCAGGTCGGGATGCTTCTCCCGGATATAGTTCATGATGACGCCCTTATAGCTGCCGCGCAGATTCAGGTTCTCAAGCCACACCAGATTGCACTGTTCTCTCATCCGATCAATGATTGCCTGCACATCAGTAATGCCAGGAAAGATCGGAGAGATGAAGCAGGTGGTGCGGATCCCTGCATCATGAAGCTGCTTCATGGCAGCGATTCTGCGCTCAATGCTGACGGCGCTGTCCATGTCATCCTTGAAGGACTCGTCCAGCGTATTGATGCTGAAACCGACACGGGCATTCGGGAAGGTGCGGATCAGATCCAGATCGCGGAGCACAAGATCGGACTTGGTCTGGATGCTCAGCCTGATGCCGCTTCCCTGCAGCTGCTCCAGGAGGATCCGCGTGCGTCGATAGCGCTCTTCCTCAGGAAGATACGGATCTGTAACTGAGCCGAAGAACAGCTCCTTTCCGCGGTACTTGCCGGCATCCCTGATCTCCGGCCAGTACTTCACATCCAGGAACTCTCCCCAGGGCTCAGGGTGATTCGTGAACCGCTTCATGAAGCTGGCATAGCAGTATCTGCATGCATGCGAGCAGCCGACATAGGGATTCACGGAATAGTCGCCTACCGGCAGATTTGACTTCGTAAGCACGCTCTTTGTCTGGATCTCGCTGATCTTCATGTGTTTTGCCTGTCCTTTCTGCAATGCCGCCTGTTCCAGCGGACTTTCTTCTTGACGGCCGCCTTGACTTCGCGCGGCAGCTCCGGATTTGAAACATTACAGCCAGGCATGATCAGGCTGACAGTCTGCTTGGAGCGATGAATGGCATCGCAGAATCTGAATTACAGGGATGCGCTCTTTCTGCCATTCTTGTTCATGCCTGTTCGCTCGAGTGGATTCTAGCATAAATGCCAATTGCCTGACTGCTAGAATGCCTTTATGAAGTTGTCTTGCCAGCACGGGATAGGACAGCTGGATGTCAAAGGCAGAGCTGTCCTATGGCTGTCTCTGACGAGCTGAAGGAGAGCGGGATTATTGCAGGATATGATGAGGGAACACTGAAAACGGCATTTTCAGTATGAAATTCGATTCTCTGGAAACCTATTAAATAGATGTAACAATAGATCTCTGATACCAGGCTATCAGCCTTATGCAGTCAGGAATGATTCTTTGTTTCTGCCATAAAGGCGGCGGGTGTATTGCGCATCAGGAAGTCCGCCAGCTTTGCAGGGGACTGGGCACATCCGCTCCTGAGCCACTGCCTGATTGTACCGGCACAGCCGGAGGTATAGAACGTCAGCATGTTCCTGTCCTCGTCACTGAGATTTTTCAGATCGAGGCGCTTGATGATAGTTTCTGAATTGTATTGAATGAACACTGTGTAAAAATCGTTCGGCGGCGTTTCGCAGCAGAGCCGATTGAAATATTCAGGATTCTTTTTGATATACTCAAGCATCTGGATGCCTTTGAGGATCATCTTGATAACAGCATTGTCAAGAAGGCTGATACCGTGGAGGAGCTGGCTGAGGCGGAGGGCATTGATGCGGATGGCCTGAAGGAGACCATGGAAGCGAAAGGGCTGACAAAGGCACCATTCTATTGTGTCCCGATTGTCAGCCTGCAGTTCACGACTCTGTCAGGCATCAAGGTCAATTCGGATCTGCAGCCTGTACAGTCGGATGGAACAGCAGTGAAGAATGTCTATGCGATTGGAGAACTGGTGTTTGGAAACGTGATGTATGATGAGGATCCGATACCTGGCAATTGCGTGGCAAATGCGCTGCACATGGGCCGTCTCGCTGGAGATTCAGTAATCGCTGATCTGAATTCTTCCAAATAATTCTGCTCATCCGGCATGCAGTAGTCAGGATCAGATGGCTGGCTCAAAGAGATAAACATTTTCGTCAGGAAGAATCAGAGGAAAGAAAAGCAAGAGCAGGGAGAATATGCATGAGGCAGATTTCGGAATGATCATTGAAATGCATCTGCTGTCTTCGATCCTTCAAGTGAGCGATTGTCTCTATCTGAGGTGTAACAATCCGTTACATGAGAGATTGTTCATTCATTACTTCATTGAACAAAGGAGCTGTTTCTGGTAAATTTAAACTACAGAACCGATATTTTTGTTATCCTGGAAACCTGGTGCAAAGCATGAAGCATGCAGCAGAGAATGATCAAGGCGATGATCAGAGAGAAGAGCATCTGCATAAGCGGAAGAGACTGAGACCTGCACTGCTTGCGGCCGCTGCCGCTTTTCTGCTTTTCTCGATCATCATTCCCGCCCGGGCGGAAGGCACAGATGATGAGAAGCATGTTCTCTTCCTGAATTCCTATGGCTATGATTTCGAGACCGTTCCGATCGTGGTAAAAGAGGTTGCGAAAAAGCTCAATGGCGTGGCTTCCGTTCAGTATCTGTTCATGAACGAGAAATATGTCAGCGATGAGACAGCATGCGCGAATACCGTCGCGGAGCTTGATGCCATGACTTCAGAGTTCAGGTATGATGCGGTCATTCTCGGAGATGACGCAGCCTTTGACTTTGCCATTCGCTACCGGGACAGATACTTCAGGGATATTCCGCTGATCTATGAGGATATCAACAGCGTGGAGAAGGCTGAGAAATACAAGGACGATCCCCTGATTACCGGCGTAGTCGAGTTCTTCCCGATGAAGGGAACCATTGAGCTTGCCCGATCGATCCAGAAGAATGCGACGCGCGTTGTCGTCATTACCGACAATTCAGTTTCGGGTGCCGGATCTGCAAGCCAGGCAATGGCAGAGCAGGCTGATTTTCCGGATCTTGAATTTGAGCTGCTTGATACCTCTGCATTGACAGCTGACGAGATCCGGGAGAAGGTCTCTCTTTACAGGGATGATACGATCCTGCTCTATACAGTATTCAATGTCGATGGCAGCGGGATCAGATATACGCTCTCTCAGGGAGTCAAGCTGATTACCGATGCCGCAAGGATCCCTGTGTTCAAGGCAGATGAGGCCGGCCTGGGCAGCGGGCTTGTGGGCGGCTATATGCTTTCCTACCAGAGCATCGGCCAGGAGACTGCTGATCTGGTTCTCACGGCGCTCAGCGGCGGTGAGTTTGCAGGCGAAAGCTATAAGATCGGAACCGCGCTTTATGAATTTGACCAGAAGGTGCTGGATCGATACCAGATCCTGAAGTCCTCTCTGCCGGCCAATTCGGAATATATCAACACGACACCTGATTTCTTCGAGGCAAACGAGAGGGCGATCATCATTGCGCTGTGCGGCGCAGGAGCGCTTGTCATTGTATCCCTGCTGATCAGCGAGTCGAGAAAGAAAAAGCTGAGCCGGGAGCTGGAGCTGGAGGAGAGATCAAACCGCGCCAAGACGGAATTCATCTCAAGGATGAGCCATGATATCCGAACGCCGCTGAATGTGATCATCGGAATGGACAGGTTTGCATTGAATGAGGCAGATCATCCTGACAAGGTGCGGGAGTATCTGGGCAAGGCGGTATCCTCAGGAGAGCTGCTGACCTCTCTGGTCAATGATATTCTGGACATCTCCAAGATCGAGAGCGGCAACATGAAGCTGAATCCATCTCCCTACAGCCTGAAGGAGTTCTTTGATCATATTCACAGCGTGTTCAATGGGCTCTGCGCGGAGAAAGGCATCACTCTTGAAGTTACGGAGGATGCAGGCGCATTGACTGTGCAGGCAGATCATGTCCGCCTGAATCAGCTGTTCTATAATCTTCTGACCAATGCCGTGAAGTTTACTGACCGGGGCGGAAGAATCTCATTCGCGCTTCACGGCGTGAAGCAGGATGGGATCCTTCGCTGCGTCTTTACCGTGGCTGATACCGGCTGCGGAATGTCACCGGAATTCCAGAAGCATATGTTCGAGCAGTTCTCCCAGGAAGGCAGAAAGGACATCCAGGGCAGCGGTCTCGGGCTTGCCATCGTCAGGAGCATCACGGATCTCATGGGCGGCAGGATACAGGTGGAAAGCGCGCCCGGGGCAGGAAGCACCTTCACGGTAGATCTGGATCTGCCGATTGCCGAAAGCAATGAGATTGCCGGCGAGACAGGGGAGGAATCCCCGGCCGATTATTCAGAGCTCAGGGGCAGGCATGTGCTGCTTGCGGAGGATAATGAGATCAATGCGCAGATTACCGAGATGATGCTGCAGGCGGTCGGCGTATCGATGGACCTTGCAAGGAACGGAGCCCTGGCCGTCAAGATATTCTCGGAAGCGCCGAGCGGGTATTATTTCCTGATCCTGATGGATAACCGGATGCCGGGGAAGACAGGCACGGAGGCTGCGAGAGAGATTCGCGGGCTTTCTGTTCCCGGCGCTGCCACGATCCCGATCATTGCGCTGACCGCAGATGCCTTTGATGATGACCACCAGAAGTTCATGGAGAGCGGCATGAATGACTGCCTGACAAAGCCTCTGGATCCGGAGAAGCTCATCTCGATGCTGATGAAATACTGCTGATAATTGTGGATAAAAAAGTTATCCACATTTCAATGATCTTCACGGCGCGGGCCAGGCTGCATTCCTTTGCGGCATCCGCAGTCAAACTGCGTGCATGTTCCTGTTTGACTTGAAGTCGGCTTCAGGTGATATGATAATTCAGCATATAGAAGAATTCCCGCTCAGCCGCTTGAGACCGCGCAGCCATGCCTGCCGATGGAATCGCGGCTGATTCAGGGACATGATTCACTGATCCGGTCGGCCGGACCGTGCCATAGGAGGAAAACATGGAGAAATCAAAGGTTTACTTCACCAATATGGACAGCAACATCAACGAATCTCTGCCGAAGAAGCTGCAGCGCCTCTGCGTGAAGGCAGGAATCAAGAACATCGACTTTGACGGGAAGTTCGTTGCCGTGAAGGTTCACTTCGGCGAGCCGGGGAACATGGCTTATCTGCGTCCTAACTATGCCCGGGCAGTCTGCGATCTGATCAAGTCACTTGGCGGCAAGCCGTTCGTGACAGACTGCAATACGCTGTATGTCGGCGGCCGGAAGAATGCCCTGGATCATCTGGATTCTGCCTATCAGAATGGCTACAACCCGTTCCAGACAGGCGTTCATACGATTATCGCTGACGGCCTGAAGGGCACCGATGAAGAAATCATCCCGATCAACCAGAAGTGGGTCAAGGAAGCCAAGATCGGCCGGGCTATCATGGATGCGGATGTCTTCATCTCGCTGTCCCATTTCAAGGGCCATGAGGCAGCAGGCTTCGGCGGCGCTCTGAAGAATATCGGCATGGGCTGCGGCTCCCGTGCCGGCAAGATGGAGCAGCACTGCGATTCCAAGCCGGAAGTGGATGAGGAGACCTGCCGCGGCTGCGGAACCTGCCAGAAGATCTGCGCGCATGATGCGCTGCAGTTCAATGAGAACCACAAGATGCACATCGATACCGACAAGTGCGTCGGCTGCGGACGCTGCATCGGCATGTGCCCGTTCGATGCGATTGCGCCGATCTGGGGACAGGCAAATGATGTCCTGAACGAGAAGATCGCGGAGTATGCATATGCGGTTGTCAAGGATCGCCCGAACTTCCATATTGCCCTGGCAATTGATATCTCGCCTGAGTGCGACTGCGGAAGCTACAATGCGCTTCCGTCCGTGGCGGATGTCGGCATGTTTGCCTCATTCGATCCGGTAGCGCTGGATCAGGCCTGCGCAGATGCATGCAACGCATCGCCTGAGATTCCGGGGTCGCATCTTGCCAAGAGCGATCACAGCCATCATGATGTCTTCACGGATGTGCATCCGGATACCAACTGGAAGACCTGCCTGGCTCATGCCGAGGAGATCGGCCTGGGCAAGCGGGAGTATGAGCTGATCCGCATCTGATTCCCTCTCTCTAAAACTGAAAAAGAATCCCGGGCGATAACAGGCTGCCGGGATCCTTTTTTCGATGGGAATTGACTGAGCATGTTCCGAGATATTAAGAAGAACTGTTTTGATTGAAATTGTGATTTAGACGCTGCGTATCTGGATGATGATAATCAATGGTGTTGATTCATCGTGTTGAGAAACGCTCAACTAAAGCAACAGGCATAATGTTTTCAATGGCATATGGGTTATTGCTGATCATTGCCTGAAGTATTTCCAAAGACTTTGCAGCCAGGCTGGCTGGATTGCGGTCCAGAACAGTGATAGGTGGATCGGTCATGGCAGAATAGGGAGAATTATCAAAACTGATTAATTTGATATCTTCAGGAATATATAAGCCAACGCTTCTGAGAGCAGTCATTGCCCCTAGTGCAGCTCGATCGCTGCTTGTGATAATGCCATCTACTTTTCTGCCTTTTCGCAGAAAATCCCGGACTAGTTGTGCGGTTTCGGATTCGGAAGTTCCAATTCCTCTTCTCTTCAAAATATTGTCTTCACAAAACTTGATACACTTATTTTGCAGAGATTCGCGATAGCCTTTGACTCTTGGCGATTCCTGATCTTCTGCCAGATATCCGGGAGCCAGCAAAATATCTCTGCATCCTTTGCTGATTAAATACTCCACAGCCATCTTCATCGCAATCTCATCATCATTTGTTACAAATGGAATACGGCGTGCAGAAGCAGGGACCCGATCTACCCAGACCAAAGGAAAATCATCGGGAATTAATTGATCAGGCAGATTAGATAATCCGCTGATGCAGATTATTCCTTCGACTCCAAGCGATACAAGCATCTTAAGGTATTCTTTCTCTTTTTCGGCATTATTATCGGAACTGCAGATCAGTGCATGACATCCATATTGATAGAGAAGCTTCTCTGCATGATAAGCAAAATTGGAAAAAAACGAGTTGTCAGTTGTGGGAATTACAATACCAATGATTCTGCAGTACTGTTTCATTATCTTAACTCCTTGATCAGCTCAGCATAGGTCTTTCCCTTACGGAATAAAGCGCTGGTCCCAAGAATAAAGCCATCAACGCCAAGTGCTGAAAGATCATTGATGACTTCGGGGCTGCAGTGTCCATCAACCATGAGCTTATACCCGTATTGCTCTTTCAATTGAACCAGCTGCGTTATTTTATTCCTGGTGAAGGAAATAAAGTTCTGGCCGGCAAAGCCCGGATTTACTGTCATTACCATCACATAGTCACATAGATTGAGTATTTCAGAGATGCTGGATACGCTTGTGTCAGGATTGACAGCAATCCCGGCATAAGCACCTTTCTCTTTGATATGTGCTAGGGTTTTGACAACATAGCGTTCTGATTCAGGATGTATGTATATGATGTCGGCGCCCGCATCAATGAACCAGTCAACCTTGTTTCCGGGATTTTCAATCATTAGATGACAGTCAACGGGCTTTTCAGTGTATCGACGAATGGTACGGACGTCCATAACCCCCATTGTAAAATTCGGGACAAAACTGCCATCCATAATATCGCAATGAAAAATATCGGCGCCGGCATCATCCAGGGCGCGTACTTCCTCCGCCAGATGTCCGTAATTTGCACACATCATACTTGGACAAAGCAATCGGTTTGACATATTGTCTCTCTTTTCAGTGAAATCAGTTCAGAAAATAGCGAAAGAATTAGGAACCACGGAAGATTGGGAACTGTCCTCAGATATGTAATTCTCATAAAAGAAGAAGAGTAATGCGTTCAGCGCAAAGATACATAAAATGATAACAAGATCATGTGTGAATAGCCTGTGTTCAGAGGATGATGTATTACACTTGCAGCCGTGCATCGTGAATTTCAGCAGGAGCATCATCGCAAGAATGCAGCAAAGCATCTCGGAATTCAAATTCTGCATTGAATAATAACTACCAGTCTGGATATAATCCGCAAACACATTTATACTATTAAATAGTATATTGATATATCATATTTGTGCAATAGAAACAAATGGTATTCAATCATGAAAGTATCTTTGATTCATACACGAAAAGAGGATATTCTGTCTGTAGAGGAGACCGGTATATGACAGATCTGACAGAAACTTATGCGGTGATTGTGAATCAGAAAATCAGGATGATTGCAGACACGCAGAAAGAAGTGATTCAAAAGGCGGCAGAAGCATTTTATCAGTGCACAATCAATAGCCATAAAATCTACTTCTTTGGAACGGGGCATTCTTATATGATGTCACAGGAAGCTTTTGGAAGAGCGGGCGGCTATGCAGGAAATAACTTTGTCCCTATCCTGGAAGATGAGCTATCAATGAATGATGTCATCAAGAGTACATACATTGAGAGAATTGCTGAATATTCGAATGTGATTCTCGGCCTGTACCATTTTATGCCGGGGGATGCGATTGTGATCACGTCTAACTCGGGGAGAAATGCACTGATTGTTGAACTTGCGCTGCGTCTTCATAAAATGGGCGTATTTATCATTGCAATTACATCTTCATCTGAAAAGGTGAGCAGCAGGCATGATTCAGGGAAGAAACTCTGTGATCTTGCTGATATAGTGATTGACAATCAGTCCGCTTATGGAGATGCAGCTGTCGAGCTTAGCAATCATGAAATGACAGGATCTACATCTACAATTACCGGCGCATTTATCATGAATGCAGTAGTTGCTGAATTTTTGGAAAAACTTGCCGACAATCAGCAGCCCTGTCCAGTATTTAAAAGCAGCAATATCGATGATGGAGATGCCCACAATAAGGAGTATTTTAAAAGACTAAAATAAGAAATGAAGTATTAACATTCATGCTCCGTAAAGAAACTGTGGCGTAGAATCATCCGGCGAAAACAATCCGCAATTTTCTGGCATGATGCGTGAAATAAACTGGATGTCGGACAACAGGAAACTACTGATGACCACGGAGGCATTGGTCTGTTCACAAGGTATGCATGATAAAAAGTCAGAACATCGTTCTGACTTTTTAAGAGGAGTATTTTAAGAAATGACAACGGCTGAATCAGTAATTGAGATTTGCATCAAAATCAAACTTATGAGCATTTCCTGACATATACTCAAAGCTGACTTCTACGGTGCGCCCATGCTGATCACAGACGACGCTCTGTACCACAAGAACAGCAGCACCTTCAGAAATTGTCAGGTATTTTGCAATCGATTTACTGATATTTTGTGCAAAAATTGTCCTCTTTGCATGTGTAGGGATGCTGTGATACTCAGACTCCAGCGTCCGATATAATGAGGCACTCCCAAAATCATGGTTCTCCAGCCCTGGGAAAATATCCATGGGCAGGTAATCGATACTGTAATCAAATGGTTTATTGTCTGCATATCTCATGCGTTCCAGGTGAAAGCAGGAAGCACCGATTTCCAGATCTAGCAGGGTCGCAATCTCTGAGTTGCATGCAACGACCTCAGCAAGGACAACATCAGTCCGAGGCTTCTTTTTAAGAATGCTCATTTCCTGATCATACGAATAGACTCTTTGGAGAAACAGCCCGCGGTCATCGATCTCCTTAATGAAAGTTCCTCTGCCACGTTCGCGGATAAGCTTTCCCTGATTAAGAAGATCATTATAAGCCTGTTTCACAACAATCCTTGAAATGCCATATTCATTGCAAACTTCCTCTTCAGTTGGAAGCTTGTCTCCAGCTTTTAGCTTGCCGCTGTTGATAGCTTTTAAGATAGATGTCTCCAACTGAGAATACAGGGGCATTTTATTCTTCTTATCAATGTGTATAAATTTATAAGCCATTTTTATCACCCGAGCACAATTATATATGCAATATCAAAATAATGCATCAAAACTGAGTTATTTGGAAATCAAAGATACTTTTAAATGCATGAGCAGAGAATGTTTTTGAAAAATTGTTGACATATTGAAGGTTAGGATACTATATTTAAATTAGATATATTGATATACCAAATGTGTGCTGCAAATGTTATCTGATTTTCCACCTTTGTGATGTGAGCTGAGATCGGAGCAGTATGCACGTTTCTGGATGGATATATCTGTTGGCAAGGTGCTTGTCTGATTCTTGATTTGATGGCAGACAGGAATCTATGGAGGACCTAGAAGGAGATCTTATGAACGAATTGGAATTAGCACAGATGATTGATCACACTGACCTTAAGCCTTATGCAGGAGAAGAGGAACTCGCAAAACTATGTGATGAATGCAAAGAGTATCATTTCAAGATGGCTGCAATAAACTCGGGGGTTTCATCATTTATCCATAGCCAGCTTGATGGTTCAGGCGTCCACACAGGTGCAGCGATTTCCTTCCCTTTCGGAACCAATACTATAGAAGCCAAGGCATTTGAAACAGAAGATGCAATTAATAATGGTGCTGATGAAATTGATTATGTGCTTAATATCAAAGAATTGAAAAAGGGGAATGACGAATACATTAAGCACGAGATGGAGATCATTACGGGCATTTGCAGAAAATATAACGTTTTGTGCAAGGTCATATTTGAGAACTGCTATCTGACGAAGGAAGAAATCATCAGGGCAGCCAGGATTGCAAAGGAAGTAAAGCCGGATTTTATAAAGACATCAACAGGATATGGCACGAGCGGAGCTACTGTAGAAGATGTTCGTCTTATGAAAGAGACTGTGGGTGATGAGGTTCAGGTTAAGGCGGCCGGTGGAATTCGCGATCTGAAGACGGCACTAGCCATGATTGAAGCGGGTGCGACTCGGCTTGGCACTTCGCATGGAGTTGAGATTATCGAGGAGTTCCGTTCAGCAGAGAAGTGATTGACTGAGGGGAAATATGAATAGAATGGCAGTTGCTTCGAGCTTGAAAAGGCCGCGGATGGCGGCCATGAAAAGGAGATCAATATGAGTGAAGAAAAGCCGACAATGCTGACATACATCAAAGAAACACCAGAACAGTTGGCAGCAAATATTGAGAGAAGAACAGAACTGACTGCATCTTTGGTGAAAGCCTTTGAAGAGAAAGAATACAAGAATATCTGGGTAATTGCCTGTGGCTCAAGTTCAAATGCAAGCTGGATTGCAAGGCCCTTCATGAGAAAGTACCTGAACATGAATGTAAGCATTGTTAATCCGGCAACATTCCTGTATGAAGATTGTGATCCGAGTGATGATACATTCTGCTTTGTGATCAGCCAGACAGGATGCTCCACAAATTCCATTGCCAGTCTTGATCGCTTGAAGATGATTGGAAAGCCTCGTATAGGAATCACCGGAAATGTGGAATCGGATTTTAAGGATCACACAGATCTGTTGATTGACTGGGGCGTTGGAGAAGAGCATGTTGGCTATGTTACCAAGGGCGTCGCAACTTTAGCAGAGTATCTGATGCTCTTTGCACTGGAAGTGGCAAAGAGAAAGGGATTGGAAGCCGAAAAGTACAGCGAAGTAATCCAGGAACTGACGCAGGTACCGCAATGGCATAGGGCGGTACAGGATAATGCCGTGAGTTTCTATGAATCGCACAAGAAGGAAATGACCAGTATTGCTGTGAATTATGTGTGCGGATTTGAGCAGAGCTATGGTGTTGCACTTGAAGGAGCTCTCAAATTTGGAGAGACAATGAAAATTCCATCCTGCGCCTATGAGGCGGAAGAGTATATTCATGGGCCAAATTTACAGCTGACGCCAAAATATACAGTGTTCTTTGTGGATGATTATAGTAAAGGCCATGATCGCCTGGTTACGATCTGGAAGGGAACCAGGCAGGTGACAGATGCAGCATACATGCTGACCGCCGATCCTATGGTTGATAATTCACATGCGCTCAGACTGCCAGTTGAATTCCTGAAAGAACCGCTGATTTCCCCCCTGTTCCAACTGCCATTCTTTCAGTATATTGCGTACCAGGCAACAGAGGATCTGAACAGATGGGAACAGCATCCGTTAATGAAGGAATTCAAGAAGATTGCAGAATCAAAAACGCCGACGATATCCAAGATCATGAATGACTGAAGCGGTTTATCTGTGAGTGTGCTGCTTAATCTGCATAGTGGTTGAGTACAAAAAGTGACTAATGGAGGAGAAAAATGGATTTAGGGAAATCAAATCTCTGGCGTGAAATTCATGAGGAACCTGAAGCGCTTCATAATTGCCTTCAAAAGAACCTTCCTGTCATCAGGGAGATTGCGGTTGAAGTGAAGAAGCGAAATATCAAGACGGTTGTCTTTGCGGGAAGAGGAAGCAGCGATCATGCAAACCAAGTAGGTAGATACCTGTTTGAGACATACTGTGGCATGATTGCAAGCATTTCAGCACCTTCCGTGTTAACTTGCTATGAGGGGAAAATTGATTACAGCAATACGTTGCTGATCGGAGTATCGCAGTCTGGCGGCGCCAAGGATCTGGCTCTGGTAATGGAAAAGGCTGTTCAACAGGGCGCAATTGTAGTGTCTTTGACAAATGAGAACGATTCGATAATGGCCAATATTGGAACATATCGGTTGAACAACGAGTGTGGAAAGGAAACAAGCGTTACAGCTGCAAAATCATATCTAACGCAAGTTGCGGTAATCGCAGCTCTTGCGGAAGAGATTTCGCAGAATAAAGAACTCTCTGAGACAATCAATCAGCTGCCTGATATTGCAGCATATGCGCTGACCCTTGAAGATCAGGTCAGGTCTGTTCTTCCTCTTATTCGCAATAGTCAGCATCTGATGCTGTTTGGAAGAGGACTTCTGTATGCCCTGGCTCAGGAAACTGAATTGAAGATTCAGGAGACATCATATCTTGATGCCAGGTGCTATGGCGTTGCAGATTATCAGCATGGACCTATTGCTTCAGCTGATAGCTTTGTCCCTGCAATTCTGTTCGCGGCCGACCAAAAGACAGACAGCAGCACAGTGATGCTACTTGGCAGACTGCAGAAGGAACACAATGTGTTTACCATTCTGGTGACAAATAAAAAGGATATTGCTCTGAAAGGAAACGCCGCAATACTGTTTGATGGAAAATATGATGGTTTAAGTGCAGTCATTATATGTGCAGTTGTTTCGCAGATGATGGCCTGCCTGTTGTCTATTTCAAGAGGATTCAATCCTGATAATCCTGTCGGAGTATCAAAACATACCGTAACAGTTTAGCGGGGATCTGTGCATCCGTTTTTGCTGACAGAATTGAATCAGATCTTAACGCTGCGATTCAGGGCATGTCATATAGTTTTCTGACACTGAACAAATGAAAAGGATCGCAAAATGAATCGGTATTACTAAGATGGTTAATTGTTAGGCCCAGTCAGTTATCCAGACCTGAAAAGCGCAAATATTCAGCTTGGAATTCAAGAAAATATAAATTGAAAAAGCATTATGCAAGACAATGACCGGTTATACTATTCTTCCATATATAAATAAGGCATGAATGCGGAAAGCGGATTGCTGTGCATGAATTTGCATTCTGATGCGCGGCTGCGGACAGTTCTGTCGCAATCTCTGCAATTGTTCTGCCAAGTGAATGAATGTGGCAATAATGTCACGGTTTGGATATATGAAATTATTGACTGAGGAGATCGACAAGTATATATTTAATATAGGTATATTGATATATCATATTGATCAAACTCAGACTGAATATAGAATCCAATGCGTACAGTATTGCTTAGCCATTATCATTCAATAGTTCGGTCTGTAATATAAATCAAATTATAGAGGAAGGTGGACCCTAAAATGGCAGAACCAAACATCAAGCATGCTCGTATTGACAACCGTCTGGTACATGGCCAAGTTGGTAATACTTGGGTAGGAGCAACGAGGCCTAATCTGATAATCGTTGCGGATGACGAAGCGGCAAAGGATAGCTTGCAGCAGGCAATGATGAAGATGACAGCAGATGCAGCAGGCTGTGGAATCCGGTTCTTCACATTGCAGAAGACGATTGATGTTATATGGAAAGCAAGCCCACAGCAGGCAATTTTCATAGTATGCAGAACGCCAAAAGATATGCGGACACTGATTGAAGGAAACGTTCCGATTAAGGAAGTAAACGTTGGCAACATGCATGATGATGGAACGGGTACGAAGAAAGTCTATAAGGAACCGCATGTTTACTGTGACTCTAATGATCTTGAGGACTTCGAGGCTATCAAGAAGAAGGGAGTGAAACTTTATATTCAGCTTAATCCGACAGATCATAGAATAAATATCTAAAAGATCATCTCTTGTATCTTGCTTGTACTGCCTGATTTGAAATGAAAGGGGATTAAAATGCAAATCACATTAGTTCAAGGCCTGCTTCTCGCGCTGGTCGGTTTTATTTGCGGCATTGACCAACTCACTGAGAACTTCTACTGGTTCAGACCAATCGTTGTATCCTTCTTTGCTGGCATTGCTTTAGGTAATGTATCGCTCGGAGTTGCCTGCGGTGCTGTATCAGAACTTTCGTATCTTGGGCTACTTACTGTTGGAGGTTCTGTTCCTCCGAATCCGCTTATGGCAGGCATGATGACAACTGTTCTTGCTTATACGACAGGACAGTCACCCGAAACAGCGCTGGGATTATCGCTTCCGTTTGCATTGCTTGCACAGTGGGTAGGCATTTTCTTCAATACATTCTTCGTTGTATATGTTCATAAGTTTGACGCATATGCAAAGGATGCTGATGCGGATAGTTTCAAGAAATTGTTTATCTCTGGTATCTTCCTCAGGGCTGGAGCTGATGCAATCGTCGTGTTCCTGTGCGCATTTGCCCTTCAGGCTCCGATTCAGTCATTTGTTAACACTTTCCCGACATTCCTGATCCATGGATTTGAAATTGCTGGAGGCGTTCTCCCGGCAGTAGGATTAGGACTGCTGCTGATGACGACACTTCGTCAGGAAAATCTCCCGTATCTGTTTGTCGGCTTCCTGATGGCAACATTCCTGACAATGCCGAATGTGCTTCCGATTGCTATTGCTGGAGCTGCACTTGCGGCAATCAACTTCATGTATGAGAAGAAAATTGATAGTGCATTAAGCCAGGCTGTAACGCCGACTGATGGAGGTGAGTCAGATGGCATCTAATGTTGAGAAGAAGCTGACAAAGCAAGATCTGAATAAGGTTGGCGTGCTTACATTCTTTGAGCAGGCATGCTTCAGCTTTGAGCGCATGCAGGCACCTGGATTCACAATCAGCATGGTACCGGCATTCAAGAAGATCTATGGAGATTCCCAGAAGGATCTCTCGGAATTTATGACATACAATATGCAGTTCATGAATACTGAACCGCATATGGCTGCTCTTCTTCAGGGACTCATTCTTTCAATGGAGGAGAACCATGAAGATCGTAAACTTATCTCCGGAATTCGTAACGGCCTGTTTGGACCGTTCGCCGGTCTCGGAGATTCAATCTTCTGGTTTACCCTGCTTCCGATCTCTGCAGCTATTGCCTGCTCACTTGCAAAAGATGGTTCTGCGCTTGGCCCGATTCTTTATATCGCGCTTTGGCTGATTGCCGGATTCTCTAAGATCCTGTTTGTTCGCTGGGGCTATAATCTTGGCAGCGCAGCTATTGGAACTATTTCTCAGAACTCAAAGTATCTTACAAAGGCGGCAGGAATCCTTGGCATTACCGTTATTGGCGGTTTGATTCCGTCATATGTAAGTGTTAAATTCGCTGATACCCTTGTGTTTGGTGTTGGGGGAACTACAGTTCAATCAGTATTTGATCATATCCTGCCAAATGTGCTTCCTCTGGCAGTCGTATTCCTGATCTATTGGCTGTTCAGCCGCAAGCGTGCAAATGTTCTTTATATCATCCTTGGCATTATTGTTATCTCAATCATTATATCTGCATTAGGCTGGATGTAATCAGACGGACATTTAGCTGGGTTATAAGAGCGCCTTCAGTACTGCTTGATAATGCTGAAGGCGCTCTATTAGTTACAGAAGGGAAGTGGATTATGATCAATTATGATGAAATTGGCTTCCTGAAATGCGGAGAAAAAATATATCAGCGGCGAGGAGAACTGGAGAAGATTGCAGATGATATCTGCGGCAGGGGATTTCAATCAATTCTCTTCACTTCTGTTGGCGGTTCTCAGGCGATGTTGGATCCTTTCAGGATCATGCTGCAGGAGAAAACAAGTATTCCTGTATTTTCAATCCTTTCCTCAGAACTTGTCTGTTCGGGATTCAACCAGATCAGCAAGAACATGCTTGTTTTCCTTGCCAGTAAGTCGGGCACTACAGAAGATACTTTGGCAGCTGCCCGATATCTGAAAAAACTGGGCTGTACACTTGTATCTGTTGTTGGAGAGCCAGATTCAGAATTTGAACTGATCAGTGACTATTGCTTTGTTTATGGCGATAGCCGTCCCCAGGAAATGATAGTGCTGTTTATTATCGGAAGAATTTTATATGACTTGGGCGAATTCAATGATTATCCGGTTTTTGCTGACCAACTGAGGTATCTTCCTCGTGTTCTTTGCGATGTACGAAGACAGTTTGATGCTGAAGCTGTCAACTATTGCGAAAGACTTGTGTATGCCCCATATCAGATCTGGACCGCATCTGGAGAGCTATGGCCTGTTTGCTATGCATTTACCATGTGTGTTCTGGAAGAGTCATTATGGATTCGAACAAAGGCTGTTCAATCATCAGAATTCTTCCATGGAACATTTGAATTGGTTGATAAGGATGTTCCGATAATTGTTCTGGTTGGCGAGGGGAAAACAAGAAATCTGGATATTCGCGTAAAAGAATTCGCAGAAAGATATTCGGATCAGACGACGATTATTGATACCAGAGACTTCATGTGCGGGCAGATCGACCGGAAGTTCAAGCTGATGCTGACTCCGGTAATCATGAATGCGGCACTGCAGAGGATTGCAAAGAATATGGAAGCCATTACAGGTCACTCTCTTAAGGAGCGCAGATACTACAGAAAGGTGCTGTACTGATGAGAGTTCTGGGACTTGGTGACAATGTGATGGATGCATATTATGGACCTGCAGTTTTCTATCCAGGTGGGAATGCATACAATGTTTCAGTTAATGCAAAGCGGCTTGAAGCGGACAGCGCATATCTGGGATGGTTCTCAGATGATGAATATGGTGTTTTTCTTAAAAAATACCTGGCCGATATGCATGTCGATGTTTCTCGATGCAGAACGAGAAAGGCAACGACTGCCAAAGTGTGTGTAGAGCAGGTGGAAAATGGAGAGCGACATTACCTGAGAAATGAGATTCAGGCCAATTGCGTTGAGGCAATACAGCTCTCTATCAGTGATGCTGAATACATCAATCAGTTTGATGCAGTGATTACTTCCTGCAATTCCAAACTTTCTACACAGTTGCCGCTTATCAGGAATCATCATGGTGTGCTTGTGTTTGATTTTGGGGAGAAAGGGAAGTATCGGACACGGGAGTATATTGCACAGGTAGATGATTTTGTTGATTTGATGCTGTTTTCAATGCCTGGAGTATCAAGAATATGCATTGAAGAGTATGTTGAGTCTCTTGGCGTAAGTAAGTGCATTCTGGTCACCCGCGGAAGCGAATCATCATTATTTTTTCTGGGGGAAAAGTGCATTGAATTCAGCGGAAAGAAATGTAAACCTGTGGACACAATGGGTGCAGGCGATGCATATATAACGGCATTTGTAATTGCAATGCTGAAGCATGGCTGGAACAGGCTGAATATGCCGAAAGAGGATGAGATCAGTCTTTCGATGCAAGCGGCTTCTGAGTATGCATCTCGGATAGTGATGGAGCCCGGAGGATTCAATCATCCCTATACAGGCCGCAAAGCGATCATATTCGATATGGATGGGGTTCTTGTAGACAGTGAAACCGCATGTGCGAAAATGTATGATTCCTTTTTAAAGGATATGGGAAAACAGCTGGATGACGACAGCAGAGACAGGATGTATGGCTGCTCGAGCGAGATGGAAGATATGATATTGGCAAAGTGTCTTGGATGCTCAATAGATACTGCGAGAGAGCTGAAGCAGGAATATACAAAAGAAAATATGTACAACTATGCGGATATTGTGTTTCATGGAACTGGAGAAACACTGTCCTGGTTGAAGCAAAAAGGGTATCTTGTTGGGCTGGCATCATCATCGCCGCGGAGGCATGTTGAGATGATGCTTGCGCAATGCGGCTTTTCCGAGATGTTTGATGCAGTTGTGACAGCTGATGAAATCAAGGAGGCGAAGCCATCTCCGGAAATATACTGCAGCGTACTTAACGCATTGGGAATACATCCTGAAGAGGCACTTGTGATTGAGGATAGCAAATACGGGATTACAGCAGCAAATAGAGCTGGCATACCTGTGATTCAGAGGTTGAATCAGAACCAGCCGGTTCTTTCTGATATGATCATTGGAACGATCAGTTCCATCACAGAATTGAAAAGTATTATTGTCTGAAGGAGGCAAGAAAATGATTGGAATTATTGTGACTGGGCATGGAAATTTTGCAACAGGCATTACATCAGCAGTGAATCTGATTGCGGGAAAGCAGCAGGATTATGAGTCGGTGGATTTTGCCTCGCTGGATAATACAGATATGCTGAGTCAGCATCTGAAAGAAGCTCTAGATAAACTAAGTCATTGTGAAGGAATAATTGTATTCGCTGATCTTCTTGGAGGATCACCATTCAAGATGGCGGTTGAACTTGCTTATGGGAAGCCTGATATTGCTGTTCTGGCTGGCACGAATCTAGGCGAAGTAATCGAAATTTCAATGCTGAGGACAATGGAAAACGATTTTGAGACGCTGGTTTCAAAGGCAACTGAGACCGGTAAGGCGCAGCATGTTCGATTTGTTATGCCAGAGAGCATTGATAATGAAGACCCTGGAGATGGTATTTAAAGCATGCTTGGCTTTAAAATGGGCAGAAATCCCGTTTGCGTAAAGGAGTGCTCATGAATTCAACCTGGATTGCAGCGATCGTTGTGATTACGATTATCAGCGTACTGAGCGCATTTTATGTGAAGCAGGAACAGGAAAAGATATCTGATCAGCTGACAAAGATGCTGCTGAACAAGCAGTATGCTGAATTTGATAAGATGGTGGAATCAAGTAAGGTGAAAAGGTATATCGAGCCTTTTAATTTGGACTTTCTAAAACTGAATGCTGCCATGATGCTGGATAACGCACAACAGGTGCATCATCAGTTTGATTATATCCTGAGCAAAAGCCTTACAGAGAAACAGCTCTATTCTGTATGCATCAGAACAATGGACTGGTGCATTGCAAATGATGATAAGAAATATTGCGGTAAATGTCTGAATCAGATTAACAGACTGAAAGGATATGAGAAAACAAAGGAGTTAACAGCAGTAATCTATCGAGTTGTAATTGAGCAGAAGAGTACTGATTTGAATGATCTCCTAAACAAGGCAGATCAGTTGCCGAATCAGCAAAGAGTAATCTATGAATATCTGATCTCTATGATTTACGAGCAGCTCGGCAATAAGGAAGCGTCAAAGAAATACTGTGAACTGGCGTTGAAAGACACCAGTTCACAGCAAGACAGATGATGACTTTTAGGTGCTGATGGCACCAGGCCTGAACTGATTCGAAATTGCTCTCCTGCATCTACGATATGGAGGAGAACATGAAACAACTATTATCGAAAATGCCGCCTGAGAAAAAAGGAATTGCCATGACAGCTTTGTCAGCGGTGATTTTTGGCCTGATTCCTAGTCTTTGTGAAATGACATATAGACTGGGAAATGATCCAATCACATTGTCGTTTTTCAAAAGCACTTTTACGGTCCCATTCTGCGGAATTGCAATGCTGAGAAATGGAGTGAGTTTCAGGATCAGCATGCAGCAGATGATTCGTCTGGCACTTGCGGCAATATTCAGCAATGTTCTGACGACAATATTGCTATTCAGCAGTTATACAATCATCAATGCAAGTACAGCAACTGCAATTCACTTCATGTATCCATTAATTGTGGCGTTGATCTGTCGTTTTTCATACCATGAAAAGATAACAAGGTCTCAGGCAGTATCACTCTTCATTGCGGCGGTAGGCATTATGTTCTTTGCAAATCTGCACGATATGCAAAAGCTGGCAGGGATTATATTTGCTCTTTTGAGCGGAATAACCTATGCAATATATCTGGTAATTATCGACAAGATGAAATTGTCATCTATTAATGGATATAAGTTGGCTTTCTATCTGTCTTTGGATGCTGCAGTCGCATTTCTTGGAATGAACTGGTTCACCGGCAATATTGTTTTTTTGCAGACTGTCGAATCAAATGCAGTTATGGTGATCATCTCGCTAGCAGATTCACTCCTGGCACTTTATCTTCTGAAGGAGGGAATCAAGATCTTGGGAAGTAAGAAAGCTAGCATACTGAGCATGCTGGAGCCTCTATCGGCAATGCTTTTTGGCTATCTGTTGAATCATCAGGCTGTATCAAGAAAAGAGATAATTGGATCAGCAATTGTTATCTTGTCTGTAATACTGATGGGCAGAGAAACGCAGCCTTCCTGAAACATGAGCATATCAGCAGAAATCAGAAGAACCAAGAAGTAAACATAGAATGCAGGTAATCATGATCAACAATGGATGAAAAGGGAAAGTATAATAGGAATAAAGAATGCTGCAGAGGAACTGACATGAAATACAGATGCGTGATGTTTGACCTTGACGGAACCTTGATAGATACGGAGAAAGCGGTGCTCAAGGCATGGCAGCTGACCCTGAGGGAGTATGGCTATGAATTTGAGCTTCCGCAGCTACGCATGACATATGGCGTCACGAATGAATCCGCGCTGCGGATGCTGCATGCAGAAGCGGATGAACATTTCGATGAGAGATGGATTCTCCAGTATGACCGGCTGGAAACGGAATGTACCTATTTTCCCGGTGCTGAGGAGACATTGAGAAGGCTGAAGGATCTGGGGTGCATGCTTGGCGCAGTGACGTCAAGAAACAGGGCAGAGTTCAGCAGATACTTTGGCCGCTATCATCTGGAGCGGTACATGGATGCCATTATCCTGGAGGAGGATACTGTCCTGCATAAGCCGGAGGCAGAGCCGATCCTCAAGTGCATGAATCTGCTTCATGCCAGGCCTGCGGAAAGCATCTATATCGGGGATATGCCGACCGATGCAGAGTGCGCAGGAAATGCCGGGATCGCAGCGGCAATCGTCAGCTGGAACGGGATTCCCGAGAATGAGGCAGAAGCGGACTATATGCTGCATTCTGTCAGCGAGATTCTCGATATCATGAATTGAATCTGAAGGACATTATCCTGAGAAAAGAGCCTGATTGCAGATGCTGCGAAATGCAGCATCTGCAGCCAGGCTCAGTTTTCTTTCAGGCCTCCCTGCAGATGGGACGTCACTTGCTCTGCAACAGATCGGAATGGACGGCAAACAGCAGATTCTTCAGCTCAGCGAATGTGCTGACCTTGTTAAGCTCTGCAATATATGCATCCGACTGGCAGATATCTATGATGATTCGATAGATCAGATTCAGGATGTTGATATCCTCGTTTGCGATCGCGAACAGGAAGACATGCTTGATTCTCAGGCCATCCCAGTCAATCGGCTTGCGCAGACTCATGTAGTAGATCTGAGATTTCAGCGCGGAATTCTCCGTGGAGTGAGGAAGGGCAATCCCGGAATCAAAGCCGGTAGACAGTAGAGATTCGCGGTGAAGCACCTGATCCACGAAGTCATCCGGAACGAATTTCATCTCCGTGAGCCTGCCGCAGATCTGGCGGATGCATTCCTCCTGTGTCTCGCAGTCGGAGCTGAAGGAGGAATTGCCATCGCTGAAGAAATAGTCGAACAGCTGCTCAAAATGGAATTTACGCTTGCGGATGTAGATCTCGGCAACCTGATGGTTGATCTTCGTCAGCTCAATCGGCGTGGCATAGGAGCTGATCGTGCAGCAGGGGATTCTCTGCTGGGACAGGTGCGTGGATGTCGTGATCAGGAGGTCATAATCCTGGAGATCCTTTTCAAGATAGGCGGCGGTGGAGTCGCATGCATCAATGGAGATCAGCCTGTTCTCAAGGTGATTCAGCAGATACTCCCGGATATTGGCGGTGATGGAGGTGCCCTCCATGGTATAGAGAAGGATCCTGATCTCGAAATCCTTGATCAGCTCCTCCTTGATCATCCGCAGCGGGTTGATCAGGTATACGACGAAGAAGCTGATCTCCTCGCTGGAAAACTTCAGGTTCAGCTTCTCGGAAAGGCTGTTGGCAATGTAGAAGGCAACATCGAAGAGGAAATTATAGTTCAGCCTGATATACTCGATCATCGGATTGGATACCACGACATTCCTCTGGACGCGCAGCAGAGCGATCTTGATGTGCTTGAGGAAGTCAAGGATCAGCTTCTCCTGAGAGCAGATATCCAGGCCGTACTTGCTTCTGACATCCGTGAGGATCTCCAGAAGAAGCGGATAGATCGGATCATCGCTGGTTGTCGTGGTCTTGATCAGGATCTCCTCCTTCTCAAGCGTAATCAGGGGAATTGCAGTGCTCATGAAGTGCTCTGAGATGAACTGCTGCTGATCATCGGGAAGAGAGGAGGTAAGGTCCTTCAGGTAGGGAATCAGGAAATCATGGCCTTCGCTTCCGTGCGGCGGCAGCGTTTCATGCATGGGTGCGCTGATATTCATGCATATCTCCAGATAGACTGCGGAAAGGATCAGGATGTCCTCCCAGGCAAGATAGCGCGTGAATACCGTGCTCTGAAGATCGCTGCGCATCTTCTCCGTGATCTCGGGAACAGACGCATTGATGAAGTAATGATCAAAGTCGTCCTCATTCTGGTACAGGCGGGATTCCTTGAGGTAATTATGCAGGAACTTCGCGCAGTCATCGATGTCTCCCGCTGCCTGTACCTGCTCGCTGTCCCTGGAGATGAACAGATTGGCACAGCCATACTTGACCAGAAGCTTCCGGATCGCGGTGATATCATGGCCGAGCGTATATTCACTGATATAGAACTGCTCCGCCAGATCGATGAACTCGAAGGCCCTGTTTGGATTGGTGAACAGCAGGATGGTCAGCTGATGAATCCGCTGGTCATTCGAGGAATTGTCAGAGATCTCGGCATCAGTGACCGAAAAGCTGCTGTTATATCGGTAGCCATGGTATTTATTGGACTCAATGGCCTCGCAGCCATACTGGTCATTGATTGCGGCAATGTCATTCCGGATCGTGCGCAGGCTGACGCTGAAAAGAGAGGAAAGCTCCTTTCCGGTATGCCATGCCGGAAGCCTCCTCATGTAACTGATGATTTCATATTGTCTCTTTGGCAGCTGCACGAAGTACCTCCTTGTCGTATATGCTGGACTCATCATATACTTCAGCGCCGGCAAATGAAACAGTGGAAGATCATGGATGCATATCAGGCCTGAAACAGCTGCGGACTGCTTTCGGGCAGACTTCCGCAACTTAATTATACGAGAATATTGTGAAAGTGCTTTCAAGCGGTTGCACTTCCATGATGTGCAAAAGATGATTTGCCGATCAAATCCCGGTTTCCTATGATGTGATTGTCAATCAAAGGGAGGAATTAAATAATCATGGAAAAGCTTGAAGCATTTCTGTCAAAGTGGCTTCTCCCGATTGCCGCCAAGCTGGAGCAGAACCCCCAGATGGCAGCCATCAGAAGAGCGATGATGACGCTGGTACCGGTCACACTCATTGGATCATTGCCTACGATGTTCACGCAGCTTTCGGGTTTCACCAACCTGCCGGCATTCCTGACCGCCGCAATTGGCTACATGGCAAAGATCACGGCACCTCTTGCATTCCCGACCATGGGATGCCTGGGCGTCTACGTAGCAATCTTCATCGGCTATTACTACAGCGAAGAGAGAAAGGTCTGGAATATAGGCGCAATGGTAACAGCGCTTGCCTCCTTCCTCGCCGTGGCAACCCTGACAACCGAAGCTGGCGCTACAGATGTCAGTTACTACGGCGGCAGCGGCATCTTCACCGCAATCGTTGTCGGCCTGTTCTCGGTTGAGATCCTGAGCATCTTCAGGAACAAGCTGAATTTCACGATCAACCTCGGCGAGGGCGTGCCGACACCGATCAAGAGAAGCTTTGAGAATCTCTGGCCGATCCTGTTCTCCCTGCTGATCATTGCCACACTGAAGCTCATCATTGAATCCGTTACCGGTGTTGCCGTAGTCAAGCTGGTAGAAGCGCTGTTCGCGCCGCTGACCGCATCCGTGAATACGCTGCCTGGCATCCTGTTCATCCTGTTCATGACTCAGCTGCTCTGGTGGTTCGGAATTCATGGCTATGCAGTCATGGCTCCGGTCTGGCTGGCTGTTGCATTCGCAAATGTAGAGACAAACGCTGTGTTCGCAGCGGGGACTTCCTCAACCTTCATGGTCGTCACTCCGGACTTCTTCTGGAATCTTGCTGGCGTGACCGGATCTGGCATTACCGGTGCGCTCTGCTTCCTGATGGCTACTTCCAAGGCGAAGCAGTATAAGGCAATCGGCCGTATCTCCATCGTTCCTGCCTTCTTCGGCATCGGCGAGTCTGTCATCTTCGGAATCCCGGTCATGCTGAATCCGGTGATGTTCATTCCCTGGCTGCTGTCTGCGCCGATCGCTGCAATCATTGGCTGGGTAGCAATCTCCTCCGGCTTCATGAAGCCGTTCAGCCTGGTCAGCCCGTATCTTCCGATACCGTTTGGCGCGCTGATTGCCTGCATGGACTGGAAGTACCTGATTGTCCTGGCATTGATCCTGGTATCTGCAGTGCTGATCTATCTGCCTTTCTTCAAGATCTGCGAGAAGCAGGCGATTGAGGCTGAGGAAAGCGCAAGCAAGGATACAAGAACGCTTGAAGATGTCGATCTGGATTTCTAGGAGGAAATTGAGATGAAGATTCTACTGGTGTGCTACGGCGGCCTGTCTACATCGCTGCTGGTGAATCGCATGATCAAGGCTGTTGATAATTCAGAGAAGCTCAAGAACAAGGGAATTGTCATTGAGGCATGGGGCAAGGAAGAGTATTACAACCACCTGGATGATGTCAGAGTCATCATGCTTGGCCCGCAGGTCTCCATGATCAAGGACGAGGTCAAGAAGGTTGCGTTGGATAAGGGACATGATGTGCCGGTGCTGGTGATTGACAAGGCCAGCTACTCGGCAATGGATCCGGTAAAGGTTCTGCTGTCTGCATTCGATGCAATCAAGGCGTACAAGAAGTAAATAGCTGTCAGTCGCTTAAAGCACCGGCTTACCGCCTGGTGCTTTAAGCCTTAATGAGGAGATCCTATGAACGAGAAGAATATGCTGGATGCATTTGCCATCATCACTGATGCCGGAGATGCATCTGCCAAGTTTCTGGAGGCCCTGAAGGCTACCCAGGAGTGCGATTTTGAGAAATCTGCCGCGCTGATCGAAGAGGGAAGAGAATCCCTGGTAAAGGCTCATCAGAAGCAGACCGTGATGCTGCAGCAGGAGGCCTCCGGGGAGGAGACCGAAATGAGCCTGATCATGGTGCATGCGCAGGACCATCTGATGAATGCGATCCTGCTGCAGGATATCACGAAGAACTTTGATCAGATGAGCCAGAGGCTCGCGAAGCTGGAGAAGAACAGTGAGCAGAGCGGCAGCTGACAGCGTCATCGAGTTCATGGCCTTCCAGTGCGACAGCAATGAGGATGCCTGCGAGTATCTGAGGTGCAATGACTACTGGACAAGGAAGCTGATGCAGTATCCGGGCTTTGTCTCGACATGGACCATGATCAGCGAGGATCTCAACGGGCGCGTCTATGTCATCATCAAGTGGAGATCGCTTGAGGACTGGGCAGCAGTCCCGAAGGCGGACCTGATGGAGTACGGGAAGGAATTCGACCGGCTCTATGGGAAGCACTATGAGACTGTCAGCAAGATGTGCCTGGAGAGCAGAAAGCAGCTGCGCTGCGTCTGCCAGACGGAGCTGCACTGAGCATGAAGACGCTGATCTTCTGCGGCTCCCCGCATCCGGAAGGCAGCACATCCAGATATCTGGATCAGATCGCGCCGCTGCTGGATGGAGAGGTCGAGCGCATCAATATCTTCGAGCATCTGGACTGCAGGCCATGCATGGACTGCGGATACTGCCAGCGGCATCCCGGCTGCGTGCTTCATGACTATTTCTCGGAGGCTCTGGAGAAGATCATGCAGGCAGACTGCTATATCCTGGCGTTTCCGCTCTGGTTCGGGAACATTCCCGGGCCGGTGCTGCAGTTCTTCTCGCGCCTGCAGACCATTACTTCCGGCCTGATCTTCCGGAAGGATATCCATCATCAGTTTGACAAGGCGGCAGTCATCCTGATGACAAGCGACGAGAAGTGGCATGGGATGTCAAAGAATCCGGAGATGGCAGCCGAGTTCATCACGAATCACTTTGATGCGCTGATTCTTGACTCAGTGCTGATGAGCGGCCTCGGTAAAGTGCCGGCATTTCAATCCAGGTATGACCTGTTGAAGTGCAGGCAGATCGCCGAGGAGATGAATACATGGATGCACCGGAAGGAATCCGGGGCATTCAGCCAGTACGGATATGCATCAGAGAACAGCATACGCATGAGAATGATCGATGAAGAGGAGAGTAGCCATGATTGAGTCTGATATGAATCTGCATTATCCGATCGAGTACCTGGTATTCCAGCTGGAGGATCCTTCCTCCGTAGATGAGTTCATCCGCAAGGACAAGGAGGTATGGACTGCCTTCCTCGAGAAGAGCCCGGCCTTCTACTACAAGGAGATGTGGGTGAACGACAGCAATCCCGGCGAGGTTCATTCCATCATTGCCTGGAAGGACATGGAGCAGTGGAAGAGCATCACCAAGGAGCAGGTCATTGCTGTGGACCATGAATTCGCAAAGCAGTATACGAAGCCGTATAAGATCACGCGCCGGATTCACAGCGAGTGCAATCATCAGCTGTTTCTCTACAACATCGTGATCAACGACGGGAAATGAGAACGCTGGTAATCTTCGGCTCTCCCAAGCGGAATGGTCATACCATGGCGCTGGTCCAGGAGCTCGCTGCCGGGCTGAATGACTCTGAGACAGAGATCATTCATGTCAGCGACTGTCCTGCCATGCGCCCATGCATGGACTGCGGCAGGTGCAGGACCGCGCGTACCTGCATGCAGGATGATGCCTTCAATGAGCTGCAGCAGAAGATCGAGGCGGCAGACTGCATCGTGCTGGCTGCGCCCATGTGGTTCGGCACGATCTCCGGTACGCTGCTCTCATTCCTGAGCAGGCTCAGGGCGCTGGAGAGCCAGTACCGATATCAGGGCCGCGTGCATCAGTATGACAAGGCCGGCGTGCTGCTCCTGACTACCGGGGCCGCCTGGCAGGGCATGGGCATCACTGCCGAGAATACGGCAGAGCCTCTGTTCCGCCTGATGGATGCCCTGATGATTGACTTTGTCCAGGCCAACTCAACAGACCGGCTTCCGGCTGCTGAGAATTTCGCTGCATTGCAGCGCTGCAGAGCGGCTGCAGACAAGGTGAATCTCTGGTATGAGCAGCGGGAAAGAGGCGCATTCTGCCAGACCGGCAGGATGTCCTCAGATGTCCTGGCGTCAAGATGAGACAGACCGCAGGACAGCAGTGAGGGACCTCAATGTCCCGGGAAGGAAGCTATGAGCAGAAAAGTCGTATTGGTAACAGGCGCTGCCAGCGGAATGGGCGAGGCAGTAGCCAGGAAATATCTGGAGCTCGGCGACAGGGTCGTCGGCTTCTCGCTTGAGGAGACTGCAGGCATCATCCACCCAAATTTCACGTATGTCCGCGGCGATATCACGAAGCTGGAGGACTGCGAGAGAGCAGCTGCAGCAGCCGCTGAGAAGTATGGCATGCTGGATACGCTGGTGAACTGTGCCGGCGTCGTCAAGGAGGGAAATCTGGAGACGACTGATGCGTCAGCCTTCCAGAAGGTCATGCAGATCAATGCGGGAGGCACCTTCAATATCTGCAAGGCATCCATCCCGTATCTGAAGAAGCAGCCGTCCTCCATCGTGCTGATCGCAAGCGACATGGGAGCCAAGCCGCTTAATGACAGGATTGCCTACAATCCCAGCAAGGCAGCCGTGATCATGCTGATGAAGTGCATTGCCCTGGACTATGCGCCGATGGTACGCTGCAACGCAGTGCTGCCGGGCATCATTGATACGCCGATGATCCAGAACAGGCTGAGGCAGTCAGATCATCCGGAAGAGCTGATGAAGATCTATGAGAGCCTCTATCCGATGGGAAGGATCGGCAAGGTCGAGGATATCGTCAACGGAGTTCTGTTCCTGAATGACGATGCCTCCGCCTGGATCACCGGGATCGAGCTGCCGATATGCGGAGGGCCTATCTGAGATGAATGCCCTGGAGACAGCGGTTTATCCCTATGACAGAATGAGGCTCGAGTGCATCTACAGGAATCCTGATGCGCTGCTTCCTGAGACCGGGATCAGCGAGGAGAACCTGAGGAAGGTGTACGGCGAGGATCTCTGCTTCCCGCAGGAAAGCGGGGAGTATCCCTATGCATATGCATCCATGGTCACGTCGATTGATGGGCGCATTGCCTTCACGGATGCGCCGATCGGCCCGTTCATCGCAAGCAAGAACTTCCTGGCAAAGGAAGACAGCCTGATTGACTGGTATACGCTCAATATGCTGCGGGCCTCCGCAGACGGCCTCATCTTCGGGGCAAACACGCTCGCTGCAGAGCCGGATGGAACCGGCCATGTCTATGATGAGCATCTCAGCAGGGCAAGAGAGGCAATGAAGGGAGTTGCGGTTCCCTGGAATATTATCCCGACCATGGATGGAACAGATATCCCGTTCGGGCATATCACGTTTACATCCGGACAGATTCCGGTGATTCTGTATACGACCCGCAGCGGAATGGAATACTGCCGGAAGGCGCTTGGCAGGAAGGCTGTTGTCATTGACAGCCTGGAAGGCTGCCCGTCTTCCCTTGATACCTCAGCGGTCTATATCGCGGTCACCGGCGAGGATCGCATCGACAACAGGCTGGGGCTGAAGATGCTTCGCCGCATGGGCATCCGCAGGCTGCTGGTGGAATCGCCGACGCTTGCTCACATCTTCATCCGCGAGCAGCTGCTGAATGAGCTCTTCCTGGATTACTCCTGCGTGTATCTCGGCGGCAGTGCCCTGACCATCGGCCAGCGCTTCCCGTCCTTCACCAGCCAGGATCATCCGCATACAGAGCTTCTGAGAGTCTACATGCATTCATCGCACTTCATGTTTTTCAGGCATCGCTTGGTATATAACGTGAAAGAAGGTTGACTATGCCGTCAAATCTGAAGAAAATTGATTTCCCCTATCAGGAAATGAAGCTGAAGGAGCTTTACTTCGACGAATCCTATCCGAAGGCACTGGACGGAGCTGATACAGAAGGCATTCGCACAGTTCTTGGCAGGCCGTTCTACTTCGGCCGGGAGCCGGAGGACCGTCCTTATGTGTACAATTCCCTGGTCACTTCAATCGATGGGAAGATTGCCTTCCCGGACAGCCCGCAGGGACCGCTGATCGCGAGAAACAATCAGTATGCCGGCAAGGGCGGGACCGTGGACTACTGGATCCTGAACCTGCTCAGAGGCAGCGCGGATGCCATCCTGACTGGCACGGTAGGCATCAATGCCGAGGCCAAGACAGGCGGAACCGGGCATTGCTACGACGAGCAGATCGAGTGCTACCGCGAGAGCCAGGGACATTCCCCGGTTCCGCTGGGAATTGTCGTCACGCTGTTTGCGGATGACATCAACTTCAATGCAGCGATCTTCCGCAGCAGCGAGAAGCCTCTGTTCTTCTATACCACGAAGAAGGGCGCAGACAGGCTGATTGCCTCGCAGGCAAAGCAGGTCATCATCATTGATGAGGATCATATCATCCCGATCAGCGAGATCAGCACGGAGCATGTCTATGCGCTGGTCAGCGGCGAGGAGATGTTCGATCATCACAGGGGACTCCGCATCCTCAAGAGGATGGGCGTAAACCGGCTGCTGGTGGAATCTCCTACCGTGACGCACTTCTTCATTCAGGAGAAGCTGATGGATGAGCTGTTCCTGGACTATTCCTGCGTATATCTCGGCGGCGATGCAAAGTCCATCGGGGCCGGCTGCAGGTCCTTTACCTCAACGGATCATCCGCATACAAAGCTGATTTCCATCTACATGTACAATCCGCACTTCCTGTATTTCAGGCATCAGCTGATCTACGGAAATGAAGAAGCGGAGAAATAGCGCTGCCAGTTCCGCGAGGGGGCTGGAGCCGAAATGGAAGCTGCTGATTCATCTGTTTGAGGCTGTCTTCGGCGTCATTGCCGGAATGATGCTTTGGATCTGCATCAGGGCTGCCGTGGATCAGCAATACGGGGCAGTCATCATTGCCGCGGCGATCGCTGCCTTCTGCGCATGCATGTTTCTGCAGCTGTATCGGGCAGAGAAGGCCGCGGATCCGGGCAGGATCAATCCCATACTTCGTGGATGCATGTCGCTGCTTGGCAGGCTATACTGAATTGAGAAGTCCTCAAGGGCTATTGAGAGGGAGAGAGCATGGAAATCAGAGAAGCGAAAATCACCCAGAATTTTGCGGATGGAATCTTCAGCGGGAAGGGCGTATCCACCGGCGTGAAGCGCTATTCCGAGGCAAAGGGATTCTATCTTCTTCCGGATGAGCGGATCCCGGATGACACAGTCATGTATGAAGTGTATTCTTATACCGGAGCGAATCCTTCCGGCAAGGCCGGAGGATTGAACTGGGGCCTGACTGTCATGAAGCCGGTGCTGGTCAATGGGGAGTGCAATATCACGAGAGGCCACTTTCACCAGGCGCTGAACTGCGATGAGATCTATTTCTGCTTCCAGGGAGAGGGCCTTCTCCTGTATATGGATGAGAACGGCAAGTGCTGGGCAGAGAAGATGAGCGCAGGCTCGGTCCACTATATTGATGGCCGGCTGGCGCACCGCCTTGTCAATACCGGCGATGGAGAGCTGCATATCGGCGCATGCTGGCCGACAGATGCAGGCCACGACTATGAGAGAGTTCAGGAGCATCCCTTCGGGGTTCGCGTCTTCAAGACCGACGGGCTGCTTCAGTTCCGCGAGACTGTGTAGGGAGGCAGAGCAATGATCGATACAGGTTTGCCAATCAGCGCGACCGAGAATCCGCTGGGCTTCATCTATGGCGAGGGCATGTTCGGGCCGAAGGTGGAGGTGCGCCATCTGGAGGATATCCGCAAGAGCCTGATGGATCCGAAGTGCAGCGGTCCGGAGGATCTCTATGCGATTGCCATGGATATCGGCAGAAGCGAGGATCTCGAGGCAATGCGCGAGAGAAATCTGCTGTTTGCCAGCTGCAACTACAACTACGGAACCATGGGCAGGGAGCCGATCCGCTCCCAGGGCCATATTCATGCAGTATCCCCTTCCTGCGGCGCATCTACCTGCGAGCTCTATGAGATCTGGGAGGGCAGCGCGATCATCTACATGCAGGAATATGCAGAGGATCAGCCGGGACGGTGCTTCGCGATCTATGCGAAGGCAGGAGATGTCGTGATCGTGCCGCCGGGATGGGCTCACCAGACCGTCAATGCGGACATCAATCACCTGATGGTATTCGGAGCGTGGTGCGTTCGTGACTACGGATTCGAGTATGCCGGCGTGCGCGCGCACCATGGCCTTGCCTATTACCCGATCGTGAAGGATGGCGCCGTGGACTGGGTATCCAACCCCAGCTACGAGAGCCAGGAGCTGATTCGCAGGGCGCCCCGCAGGTATGCGGAGTTCGGCCTGGAGGATGGGCTCTGCCTGTACAGGCAGTTCGAGAAGGATCCGGACCGCATGCTGTTTGTCTCGAGGCCGCAGACTGCGGAACGTCAGTGGCAGCATTTCGAGCCGTGAGAAGAGAGGCAATGATGGAGAAGATAGAATCCAGTTATGATCGCTTCCCTGCGATCCAGGTCGCGGATGAAGCTGGGAATCATGCATGGTCCGGCTATCAGGAAATCCTGAAGGAGCTTGGCAGATTTCAGGGCAGGAAGATCGTTGTTGACTGCTATCCGGGCGTCCGTGATCAGGAGTTTCTGAAGGCGCTGGTCGATGGCCTTCATCCGGATCTGGTCCTGCAGAGCATTGACTGCTTCTATGAGGCAGATGAGCTGACAGCCAGGATGCAGGCCAATCTGACGGATGACCGCGTCTTCGGCGTGATGTACTACGGAAAGGTCATGGACTTCATTGATCCGGCCAGGCTGCAGGAGTACCGCAGCAGGGCTCAGCAGGTCTCAGGCACGGTGCTGATCTATGGCTTCGCGGCATCGCTGATCGCGGATGGAGATGTCCTGGTCTATGCGGATCTTGCCAGATGGGAGATCCAGCAGAGATACCGCAGCCATGAGATGGGCAACTACAAGTGCGATAACTATGAGGAGGATACGCTGCGGAAGTACAAGCGCGGATTCTTCATCGAGTGGCGCATTGCGGACAAGCACAAGCGGACGCTCTTTGACCGCATCGACTATCTGCTGGACACGAATCGCAGGGATGATCCTGCGATGATCACAGGCGATGTGTTCCGGGCCGGATTGAGGAAGGCATCGGAAGAGCCGTTCCGGGTCGTTCCCTATTTTGACCCGGGTGTCTGGGGCGGCCAGTGGATGAAGGAGAAGTTCGGCCTTGATCCTGCCAGCAGCAATTATGCATGGAGCTTTGACGGCGTGCCGGAGGAGAACAGCCTGCTTCTGAAGGCAGGAGACATCACTGTGGAAGTTCCTTCCATCGATGTCGTGCTGTACTGCCCGATCGCGCTGCTTGGGGAGAAGGTATTCGCGAGATTCGGCGCAGAGTTCCCGATCCGCTTTGACCTGCTGGATACCATTGACGGCGGGGCGCTCTCGCTGCAGGTACATCCGAACCGCGACTATATCCAGAGCCTGTGCGGCATGACCTACACGCAGGATGAGAGCTACTACATCCTGGATGCGCAGCCGGGCGCAGGCGTATACCTTGGCCTGAAGGAAGGCATCCAGCCGGCGGAGATGATCCAGGCGCTGGAGGATGGCCAGCACGGGACCTCCTTCCCGGCAGAAAAGTACGTGAATCGCTTCCCTGCGAAGAAGCATGATCACTTCCTGATTCCGGCCGGCACGGTTCACTGCAGCGCTCCCGGATGCATGGTCCTGGAGATCAGCGCAACGCCGTATATCTTTACCTTCAAGCTCTGGGACTGGGACCGCCTTGGCCTGGATGGGCTACCGAGGCCGATCCATGTGGAGCATGGCAAGAAGAATATCCGCTTTGACCGCACCACCGGATGGGTCCGGAAGAATCTCGTGAATCACATCGAGGTGATCCGGAATGAGGATGGCTGCCTCGAGGAGCGGACAGGCCTGCATGAGCTGGAGTTCATCGAGACCAGGCGCTATACCTTCAGCAAGTCAGTGACACTCAGCACAGAGGAAAGCGTGAATGTGCTGAATCTCGTGGACGGAAGAGAAGCGATCGTATCGAGCCCGGAGAATTGCTTCAGGCCCTATACGGTGCATTATGCCGAGACCTTCATCATCCCGGAGTCAGTGCGCAGCTACACGATCAGCTCTGCGGACGGCAGCGAGGTCAAGGTAATCCGCGCATCCGTCAGGGTCTGAGACAGGAGCATCAGAATTCAAGCAAAGAGACTGATTCGGCAGAGAAACCATATGCTCTGCGGAAGCAGTCTCTCTTATTGACTCTGGCCTTCAGGCCAGGCATCAGTCGGAGGAATGAAATGAGAGAATTCAGAGACAGCCTGAATCTGCGCAATCTTGGCGGCATCCGGATGGCGGATGGACGGACAGTCAGGCCAGGCCTGATCTATCGATCTGGCCGCCCCGGTGACATGAATGAGAGAGAGATCGAGAGCCTGAAGCATCTTGGGCTGAGAGAGATCCTGGATCTGAGAAGCGCTCAGGAAGAGCGGGAGTGCCCGGATCCGGTGCTGCCGGGCGTCCATCAGGTCCGGATCAGCGCGATGCTGAACAGCAGCGGCGAGGAGCAGGATTACTCCCCGCAGACCATCGAGGAAGAGGCACACGGAGCGCATGGCAGCACTGCGGAAATGGAGCAGGTTGGAGAGCAGTTCTATCTGGCCATGCTGGAGGACAGCCGGGCATGGAAGGAACTGTTCCGTTGCCTGATTGAGGAAGAGGTTCCTCTGTTGTTTCACTGTACGGCCGGCAAGGACAGGACAGGCACTGCAGCTGCCCTGATTCTGCTGGCACTGGGCGCAGACGACGAGACCATACTGGATGACTACATGCGCTCAAACCGGTATCGCGCACATGAGATCAGCCGGTTCATGCAGGAGCATCAGCTGCTGCTGGAGGAGCGGCCGGATCTTCAGGAAGTCCTTCTGTCCTGGCCAGGCGTGCGGAGGGGATCGCTTGAGACAGTATTGCGGTCCATTCGGTCAGGATATCGAGATGACAGGGAATTCCTTGGGCAGGAAATCGGCCTGAAGGATGAGGATATTGCTTTCCTGAGAGGCAGGTATCTTGAAGGCTGAGCTGCGGAAGCAGTGAATGATCTTGATTGGCGCCCATGTTCATTTCAGGTGTCTTCCCATCCGTGGTCATGCTCGTGAATCAGTACTGTCAATCTAATCATTTCATCAGAATCTGCCTGCAGTAGCTGGATCATGACAGGAAAGCTGCTCGGGTAGATATTTTTATGTTTATGACATGCAAACATGGCTGACAGGTGAACAGGACATTCTGATCCGGAAACACGAAATATAAGATCGCCCGTATCCTCGCCGGTCTTGTTTTCCTCATACCTGCAGCCTGTTGCTCCCTGGAGCTGGCGAAAGAACGCAAAACGCCCAAAAACATAAAAACAGGAGTTATCAGCGAATGCGTATTGCTTCCCGCGGATGCTAGCCTGTAACTTGGAAAACTGCAATGACAGTATCGGGAGGCGGAATATATGGCGTTTGCACATTTCAGCTTTTATTCAAAGGTTATGAGCAGGATCATGGAGTTTGAGCTGGCGCTGCCGAATGACATGCCGGAACAGCTGGCCGGGAAAGACAATCCTGCATATCAGAGAGGAATGAAGACGCTGATCCTGCTTCATGGGTATTCCGGAATCTGCTCCGACTGGTTCATTTCAGGGAATGCCTCTGATCTGGCCGGCATGTTTCATGCGGCAGTTGTCTGCCCTTCCGGTGAAAACAGCTTCTATACAGACATGAAGGGAACTGGGCACGCCTACTGCAGGTATATCGGCGAGGAGCTTCCGGAATATATTGCCAGGACATTCGGCCTGTCGAATCATCGGGAAGATGTGCTGATCGGCGGATATTCGATGGGAGGCTATGGCGCCCTGCATATTGGATTGACCTATCCGGATCGCTTCTGCGGAATCATGGCGTTATCCTCTGCGCTGATCATGGACCAGCTGAAGGGAATCATGCCCGGAATGAACAATGGATTTGCGGATTACGATTATTATGTATCTGTCTTCGGGAATCTTCTGAATGCGGCTAATACGGATATCAATCCGGCCGTCCAGGTAATCAAAGCAATTGCGAATCAAGCTGCCCTGCCTGATATCTTCATGGCGTGCGGGGCACAGGACTTCCTGCATAATGAGAATGTGCAATTCTCAGAGTTTCTGGACAGTCATCATGTGAAGCATGCCTTTGAAGAGGGAGATGGCCAGCATAACTTTGATTACTGGAAGCCCAAAGCGATCAGCGGGCTGAGGTACCTCCTGAAAAAGGATGGCCTGAAATGATCAGGATACTGTTCCAGGGAGACTCCATCACGGACATGAACTGCCGGCAGCTGCTGGGCAGGCCGCCTTTTCCCCCAGTCCAGGACCCGCCGATGCCGGGCTATGGAGATATCCTTCGCAGGAATATACTGGGAACCGGATATCCAGTCATTGTATCCGGAGAGCTCAATCTGAAGCATCCGGGTGAATTGCTGTTCATGAACAGGGCAATGTCAGGTGCGCGGATCGTGGACATTTATGCTAACATCAAGGCAGATATCATCAATCTGAAGCCGGATGTTCTGAGCATTCTGCTGGGCGTAAATGATGTTGCTCATGAAGTTACGATGAAGAACGGCGTGGATGCTGAAAAATTCGAGCGTGTCTATCGGCAGCTTCTGGCAGAAATCACGGAGGCACTGCCGGATCTCAGGATCATTCTGATGGAGCCGTATGTTCTGAATGGCTATCTGACAAGAGACCACTGGGAAGAATTTCAGGCGGAGGTCCGGAAGCGCGCGGAAGCGGTCAGGAGAATTGCGGCGGATCGTGGACTTGTCCTGGCTGAGACGCAGAAGGAAATGAATCGATATGCGGATCAATACGGCAGCGAGATGGTGACCATGGATGGGATTCATCCAACCTGTGCGGGCTCAGCGCTGCTGGCTCACGCATGGATGGAAGGCTTTGAGAAGCTGACTGGGCTTAAATAGGAAGCGCCCTGAATCAGCAGCCATATCAGAGAAATGCAGGAAAGGCAGAAAGGGAACCTGTGAAGAAGAAAAAATCATGGGATACCATCATATTTCGGCAGCAGATCATGATTTTTCTTGTGCTCGCTGTTGCTTTATCTGTGCTTCTCTACACAGTCAACAAGCGGACTGAAAAGGATATTCGAAGTTCCAATGAGACGGTTCTCCGCATCAGGACAGAGGAAGTCTCGATGATGCTTCAGAGTGTCTGGCGAAATTCCTACAGCATCATGTCGTATCTCGGTGCCAGGACCAGTGTCAGCAGCAACAGCGGCCCGATGGATTTCATCCTGAAAGAGGATATCTATCAGCAGATGCAGTCCAGCATCAACATGGATAAGGATATCGATACGCTCTATGTAAAGGATACGGAAGAGGGAGATCTGATTCTGGTAATCAATTCTTCCCGCTCCAGTGAGGAGAGCATCCTGCTCCAGAACTATATCAAGAATAATGATATTCCGAAGCACAGCACGACCTCCACGATCTGCGATGTGCTGAGCATCGGCGGGCAGGCCTATTATTCCATGGTCTATCAGTCCGGCAAGTACAGCATCGGCGCGCTTTCCTCGCTGTCGCATTATGACAGCCGGCTGCTGAATGACGTGAATGGAAGCGAGATCGGCTATGTCATGATCCAGGGAAATCGCGTGATCTATTCCGGCGGCCATGACTGGAGCGGAAGCCTGGACGAGAATGAGCATCTGAAGGCCGAGGCTGCCGGAGATGTCATCGTCGCTTCCAGCAACCTCGGGTTTGCGGACATGCAGATCATGCTGCTCAGCAAGGCAGACACGATTGCAGCATCTGTCTGGTCATCGGATTTTCTCGCTCTGCTTGCGCTTCTCATTGCCGTTCTTGGCTTTGACTATGCGCTTCGCCGCAAGATGATAACCATGGTATCCGTTCCGATTGATGAGCTGACTGATGCCTACAAGGAAATCTCTGAGGGAAATATCAGCTATCGGATTACCAAGCAGTCAGAGATCATAGAATTTGACCAGTTCAAGGATGAATTCAACAAGATCGCTGAGGAGATCTCGCAGCTGCGCATCGAGGAGTATGAGCAGAAGCTGGATAAGCAGCAGACAGATCTTGAGGTCATGCGCGCCCAGCTGAGACCGCATTTCTATCTGAATGCAATCACTACCGTGATAAGCATGACCTATCAGGACAGAGATGAGGATATCCGCAAGTATCTGATGGCACTGTCGAAGTTCATGAGATCCATGCTGCAGATGGATCTCAGGATGGTTCCGCTGAAGGATGAGCTGGCGAATATTGAAAGCTATCTGGCGATGCAGAAGATCAGGTATCCGGGAATGATTACCTCGTTTATTGCATGCGACCCGAAGGTGGCCGATATCAACGTGCCGTTCCTGGTCCTGTTCACGGCAGTTGAGAATATCTTCAAGCATGGCCGCGGCGGAGATGAGAAGACCAGCATCTATATTCAGTGCCAGCCTTATCAGGAGGGAAATTTTCAGGGAATCAGAATGATTGCGGAAGACAGCGGCAGCGGATTCTCTGAAGAGGTTCTGGAGCGGTATCAGACCGGGGAGAATGTCCGGGAGATGGGAGAGCATATCGGCCTGAGCAATGTGTACAGAACGCTTGAGCTGACGTACCAGCGTTCAGATCTGCTTCGCCTGTCCAATACGAAGCCAAGCGGCGCGAGAGTTGAGATCCTGATACCTTGCAAAGGTGATAGCAATGAAAATACTGATTGTTGATGATGATATCGCTACCGTGGATATGATTGACAAGGTATGCGACTGGAAAGCGCTCGGCATTTCAGAAGTGCTGAAGGCATACGATGGCGAGGAAGCGAAGGCCCTCATCCAGGAGAAGCTGCCGGATATCATACTCTGCGACATCGGAATGCCGAGGACCAATGGCATCAGCGTCCTGAAATGGATTCGGGAAAGCAGGATCGACTCTGAATTCGTGTTTCTGACCTGCTACTCGGATTATGAATATACCAGAGAGGCAGTTCGCTTCGGGGCACTGGATTATCTGACCAAGCCATTTGAGCCGCAGGAGCTTTTCGTATGCATCCAGAATGCTGTGGCAAGAGTGCTTCAGAAGCAGGCTCCGAACGATAATGGGCAGGCAATCAGGCTGAAGACAGAGAAGCTTCTTCATGCAGTTACAGAGGGAATCTATGGAACCGATCGCAGTGATATCCAGGAGGTCCTGAAGTCTGTCCGACCTGATCTGTCTGCGGATGCGGAAACCAGGATCATCACGATGCGGATTGACTATCGGGAGGCAGTTAAGAGAGGCTGGAAGAACAGTCTCTTCAAGTCTGCCCTGGAGCATATCTTCATTGAGATGATGACAGGGAGCCTGAGCAACGATTTCATTTTCGGAAAGACAGAGGAACCGTTTGAGATTGAGTATCTCTTTATTCCCGGAGATACAAATGACGCACAATACTATATTGCAAGGGCTGCAGAGGCACAGAAGTTCATACGCGATCATCTTGGCACGGTACCGCTCTTTATCATCGGCGAGAGAATCAGGTTCTTTGAGTCCTTTGCCCAATACAGGAAGATCAGCGGCTATATGGAGCGCAACAGCTTCCTGAAGGGAAAGGTAGTGGCCATGGAAAGCAGCTCGGAAGAGACTGAGCCTGCTGGCCTTGCGCTGGATAAGTCGCTGATCAGGAGCGCGCTGCTCAGCAGGAACAAGGACCAGCTGATCAATTATGTCGGCAGCCTGCTGAATGAGGCGATCCTGGATGAAGTGCATTCCGCCACTCTGATCAGGCAGATTCACGACGATCTCATGCAGATCGTGCTTGCATGCATGGAAGAGAACGATATTGATGCTCATACTCTGTTCGATGATCAGAATCTGTCACTGCTGAACACACGATCCAAGATCTCGGTCCTGGACATGATCAAGTATGTGGATGCACTGTATGACTGCTGCATTGCCATGCTGCAGAAAAAATCAGAGAGTGCCGGTGTTATTGCACAGGTTAAGCAGTTTATCCACGAACACTGCGAGGATGATCTCAGCAGGGATACGATTGCGCAGGCGGTATATCTGACTCCGAACTATCTCTCGAAGCTGTTCCGCAGAGAGGCAGGAATGACGCTGCGCCAGTACATCAATGATGTGCGCATCACGGAGGCAAAGCGCCTGCTCGCAACGACAGATCAGTCTGTCAGCGATATTGCCATGGACCTCGGGTTCGAGAATGTATCCTATTTTTCCACGGTATTCAAGAAGGAGAATGGGCTGGGTCCTCTGGCATGGAGAAGCAGGGCGCTGGGAAGGCCGATCGGCAATGAGGAAGAGTGACAGAGCTCGCGTCAGGGCAATCCTGAGCAGCCTGCATGGACGCAGAAAGGCTGCATATATCTGGGAATATTTTCATTTCTATATCATTGCTGCGGCAGTGCTGGCAGGTCTTATCATCGTGACGCTGCTGCAGACATCCGCAATGAAGAGCACTTATGCGCAGCTGATCGTCCTGAATGCACCGGATCCGGAAAGCTGCAGCGCGGGGCTGGAGGAAGATCTCCAGGAAGCGGGAATTCCGGGCAGCGGCGGAAAGGCGGCTGTGGAAGCCGGGCTGAAATATGACCCGCTGCATCCGGAATCCTCCAGCGCCGAGGATCTGCAGGTCGTGGCTGCGGAGCTCATGACCGGCGAGGCTGATCTGCTGGCAGGCAGCCAGTCGGTATTTGATACATACGCTGCCAGCGGCGGTCTGATGGACCTGTCTTCTGCGCTTGGCACAGCGATTCAGGCGGACAGCGGCAGTGTCTATTATGCAAAGGATGCCAGCGGAAAAGAGATTGCGGCAGGCATCTGGTGCGGATCTGATTCGCCTCTGATGCAGAGCGCCTGCAGCAGCGGAAAGATGCTGATCGGCATCGCCGCCAACTCCTCGCGTCAGGAAGCTGCAGTCAGGATCATGCAGTATCTGCTCCGCTGACTTGTGCTTCTTTTTGAAAATTCAGCATACATAAACAAATATCCCGAAGAGGCAACCCTGTTAAGATGAAAATGGTATTTGAATAGGGGGATCCTTATGAGCAATCCAGTACAGCATATGGATGACATCCAATATAACAACAGCCTGAAGAAGAAAAAGAAAAAGAAGAAGAGAAATGGGGAGCAGCTTCCATTCTATCTGATGATCATTCCAGGCATGATATACCTGTTCTGCAATAACTATCTGCCGATGTTCGGCATCGTGATCGCATTCAAGAAGGTGAATTTCGCAAAAGGCATCTTCAACAGTCCGTGGTGCGGACTCCAGAACTTTAAGTTCCTGTTCGCGACTTCGGATGCATACACCATGATCCGAAATACGGTTCTCTACAATATCCTGTGGATTGCGACCGGAACGATCGTGGCAATTGCCATTGCACTGATGATGAATGAGATCGCCAAGAAGCCGATTGCGAAGCTTCTGCAGCCGGTGATCTGTTTTCCGAGCATGATCTCCGCGGTCATCCTGTCGTATCTGGTCTATGCCTTCCTGAGTACATCGAACGGCTTCCTGAATCGGACTGTGTTTGCGGCTAATCCGATCAGCTGGTATTCAGAGCCGAAATACTGGCCGCTGATCCTCACGATCGTATATTTCTGGCAGAATGCAGGCCAGAGCTCCATTATCTACATGGCGGCAATCTCCGGAATTGACAAGGGTCTCTATGAGGCGGCCAGACTTGACGGCGCAAACAAGTGGAGACAGATCACAAAGATCACGCTGCCGCTGATCCGGCAGATGGTCATATTGATGCTCCTGATGTCAGTCGGCAGAATCTTCAACTCAGACTTCGGCCTGTTCTATCAGGTGCCACTGAACTCAGGGTTGCTGTATTCCACGACGCAGACAATTGATACCTATGTATACAGAGCACTTCTGGAAATGAATAATGTAGGCATGTCCTCAGCAGCGAGCGTGTTCCAGGCTGTGATCGGATTTATCCTGGTGCTTGCCTCGAATCTGCTTGTCCGCAAGATCGATTCGGACAGCGCATTATTCTAGGGGGCATGAGAGATGGCAAACAGAAATAAGATCAGCAATGAGATTCAGGATGAAAAGACGGCAGGCAATATATCTCTTGCGGTGATCGTCATCATTGCGATATTCTGCATCATTCCATTCATCCTGATGATGAGCGTCTCTTTCTCAAGCGAGAATGCGCTTGGCCAGTATGGCTATCAGTTCTGGCCGCGGGAGTTCAGCAATAACGCATATCAGTTCCTCTGGCAGAAGCGGTCAACGATCGGGTCATGCTACCTGCTGACAATATTCGTGACAGTATTCGGCACAGCAGCCAATCTGCTTCTTACTTCCATGTTTGCGTATCCGCTGAGCAGAAAGGATTTCAAACTGAGAAACTTCTTCTCATTCGTCATCTTCTTCTCGGTGATGTTCAACGGCGGACTTACCTCAACCTATATTATCTGGACGCAGATATTCCATATCAAGAACACGATCTGGGCCTATATCCTTCCGGGCGGATTGATGAGCGCCCTGAATGTTCTCCTGGTACGCAATTACTATTCCGCCTCCATTCCCTACAGCATCGTTGAGGCAGCCAAGCTTGACGGCTACGGCGAGTTTGCAATCTATCGGAAGATCATGGTTCCGCTGTCCAAGCCGGTGCTTGCCACAGTAGGCCTGTTCTCAGCAGTTGGATACTGGAATAACTGGACAAACGGTCTCTACTACATCACGGACGCAAAGCTGTATACCATACAGGTATATCTGAAGAAGCTGATGGATAATATCACCTATCTGAAGACTGCCTCAAGCACACAGGAGCAGGCGGCTCTTGCAGTCAGGGATCTGCCTACGGAAAGCGCCAGAATGGCAATCGCGATCATAGCGCTGATTCCGATCCTGGCAGTCTATCCTTTCATTCAGAAGCAGATGATCAAGGGACTGGTAATCGGCGGCGTCAAGGCTTGAGCATCAATATATGCATGAATGCAATTTGAACAGGCTGTAAACTGAATCAGGCAGGCGGAGAATATGAAGAATATATTTGATTATGATAACCCGCTGATCATTACCCTCGAGCGGATTGGAAATGAGATTATTCTTGGCATTCTCTGCCTGCTTTTCTGTATTCCGCTGATTACGATCGTTCCCTCCTGCGCGGCTGCGTATCACACTGCAGTAAAGGTGGTGAGAGCAGGGGGAAATGGAGTGGTAAAGGACTTTGTATCCTCCTTTGTCAGCAGCCTGAAGCAGGGGATCATTCTGTCTTTTCTGGCAATTGCAGCCGGGCTTCTGATCTATACCGGAATCAACATGGGATGGCAGCTGATGTCGAGAAGCTTGATATGGAAGATCTATTTCTATATGGGAATCCTGATCGGAATTATTGTACTTGGCTGGCTGATCTATCTGCCTGCCCTGCTTTCCCGTTTCCAGATGAAATCTGCGGAGCTGATGCGTGCATCGCTTCTTCTTGTTATTCATAAGCCATGGAAAGCACTGCTGCTCTCTGTGCTTCTCTGCATATTCGGATTTGCAGTCTGGTATTTTCCAAGCTCCATCATTCTGCTTCCAGGAGTCTTCGTTGAGCTGTGCGGAACCATTGAAGAGCCGGAACTTCAGCGTCTTGAAGAGCAATACGCACCGGCAGGATCTGATGAGGATCATGATGGGCTGCAGGAGCAGGAAGAGCAGGAGATCACACCTTTTGAATTGAATGAGATCATGGAGAAGCGTCGGAGAGCTGAGAAGCGAAGCCATGAATGAGATTACGATTGACGGCCTGGTAAAGGTATATCCATTTCAGAAGAAGCATGCAGTCAGCAATGATCCGAGAAGACACTATACCAATGAAGGCGAGCTGGCTCTGCGAGGGGTGTCTCTGAAGATTGCACCGCATGACTTTTTCGTGATCCTTGGACCTTCCGGATGCGGAAAGACAACGCTGCTTCGCATGATCGCCGGGCTCGAGGACATCACTGCCGGCGCCATCGCATTCGGTGACCGCCTGATCAATGATGTGCCGACAGCAGATCGCGATATTGCAATGGTGACGCAGGAAGCAGGTCTCTATCCGCATCTGACGGTAGAGGAGAATATCGCATCGCCGCTGGCTGCAATGATGCTTCCGCAGGATGAGATAGAGCAGAAAGTCAGCAGGATCATGCGTATCCTGGATATCTATGATCTCAGGAAGAAGAAACCGAGAAGCCTCTCAGGCGGTGAGCGGCAGTTGACAGCGATCGGGCGCGCCGTCATCAAGGGGACAGAACTGATTCTGATGGATGAGCCACTCAGCAATCTGGATGAATCATCCCGGAACAGGATCCGGACATATCTGATCAAGCTGCATAATGATACAGATGCGACCTTTATCTATGTGACGCACAGCCAGGAAGAAGCACTTGTGCTTGCGGATCACATGGCAGTCATGAATGAGGGAAGGATCATGCAGGCAGGTTCTCCGGAGAGTCTTTACTATGAGCCAGAGAATGAATTCGTGGCATCTTTTCTCGGCGTGCCGCCGATGAATATATTCACGCATGTGTCTCTGCAAGAGCAGAACGGCAGAATTGCTGCCTGCATTGGAGATGATTCCATCCAGCTGACAGAGGCGCAGAGCAGCGCGCTGCGCAGAAACGGAATGCCGGCAGAGATCGATATCGGGCTGCGGCCGTTTGAACTGAAGCTGTCTGCAAGCGGATTGAAGGCTGTGATTGAGGTAGATGAGCGCATTGATGATGAGCATCTGCTTCATGTGCGTGCTGGTGCTTTTGAGTTCATCGCTGCGGCAAAGACTTCTTCTCCGTTTTTCACAGGCCAGGAAATCTGCCTGAAGCCCATGATGGAACGGGCAGTGCTGTTTGATTCTTCAACCGGAAATCGAATCGCATGAAAAATGGCTTTCTGCATGGGATTGCAGAAAGCCTTGTGGAGGGAAAACGGAAAATCATATCAGCAGGGCGGGATTTACTCGCCCTTGGCTGCCATATCGAAATACTCTTTCAGCGCTTCCGGGTCAAAGTGAGTTTCGTGGGCTGGAAGCTTCTTGATGAACAGATAACGGATAGCATCAGGGAACCACTTTGCCCATGGGACTTCGAAATGAGGCTCGCGCGAATCCGTGACCAGAGCGATCTCACTTGAGGTCAGGCCCATGGATACAAGCTTGTTATAGACTTTGATCGTCGGCATAGTCAGCTGAGCGTCCAGCGTCTGCCCGCCGTTATACATGTAGATACGATGGTTCTTCATCCTGCTCATGTCATAGGCATCAAGGCGGGCCAGGATATCGCCTGTCTTGAATGAGATGAATGCCGGTGAGAATACGAGCGCACGGCCGAATGTTTCCGGATACCGCAGAATCATGTCAAGGGACATCAGGCCGCCCATGGATGCGCCGCCGATGCCGGTATGTGCAGTATCCTTAAGTGTCCTGAAATTGGAATCGATAATCGGCTTCAGGTATTCAGCAATAAACGCGGCGTATTCAGATCCTGTCGGATCCAGGCCATTCATGATCTTTTTCGTCAGAAACTTCTTGTTGACTGGATACTCGGGGCAAAGCTCTGAGAATCGTGTGGATGAAGTATCAACGCCAACGATTATCAGGGAGATGCCATCCTGCGCCAGCGGGCCCATGCCTCTTTCTACAAACCATTTCTCCAGACGGTCGTGCCCGGCAAACAGATTCTGTGCATCATGCATGTACAGGACTGGAAATCTCTTCTTTCCGTCATAGTCATCCGGAAGCCAGACGCGGATTGTCCGCATGCGATGATCCTGGTATGGTTTCATCTCGATGCGGAATGTCTTGATGTGTCCGTGCTCAAGCTGTGCATTTCCGGGATAATCCCTAAGCTCAATTTTCTCCTTCATATTGCTGCCTCCAGACTGATTATAGAAAATGTCATGAAAACTGTAAGCGGCTGCGGGCCACGAGAATTCGAAAACAATACAACAGGATACATTTTCAATAATCCGCAAATTGAAATCAGAAGTATTCGATCAGAAAGTGAATTATATTCAGGGTGAGGAGGGATCATCATTATATGTATGAAAATAATCGAGAGGAACTGAAGAGGATTGTTGCTGAAGGAGCAGCCATTCGGAATGTATCCATCCACAGGCTTCCAGATGGAACCATGGATATCAAGAGCAATCTGGAAACATGGAACAGACTGCTGAATCGAATGGAGGTAATCCCGCTCTGGCAGAATGGCGCACCTGGATATGATGAGAGAGATCCGCTGCAGCCGCAGCCGTCGATCGTGTTCATCCCTGCAGAGGAAATGAGAAAAAGGAATGGAACCATACTGATATCTCATGGCGGCGGATTTGAGACGAGAAGCGGATGTGAGGGATTCAATGTCGCTGAGTATTACTGCAGGCTCGGCTATGATACTGCGATTCTGACGTATCGGCTGAAGCCATATTCCAGGCTCGATGCGCTCGCAGATATCTCGCGCGCCGTTCGTCTGCTGAGATCAATGGCTGATCAGCTGAAGATCAGCAGCAGGATTGCAGTAATGGGCTTCTCGGCAGGAGCGATGCTGTCGGCAAATCTGGCAACGCATTTTGATGAAGAAAATCCTGAGGCAGAGGATGCTGTTGAGCACTGCTCGAGCAGGCCTGATGCATGCGTCATGGGATATGGAGCATTCTCGGGAGTGGCATTCCCCGGCAACTTCTTCCTGGATAATCCATTCAGGGATCCGCATCGTGCAGAGAGCGTATATCTGTCTCCGGAAGAGTGCCTGAAGGAGAACACGCCGCCATTCTTTATCTGGCAGACGAACAGCGATGATCCGCGCAATGGCATGCAGCTGGCGTGGCGGCTGACGCAGCATGGAATTCCCTTTGAGCTTCACTGCTTTCCGGAAGGCGTGCACGGGCTTGGACTTGCGGATGGAAATAATGATCTTGCAATGAAGATTCCTCATGTGATGCACTGGGCAGAATTGTGCGATGAATGGCTGAGGAACAATGGGTTCTGATGCGCACATCATGAGCCTTCTGAAAATGGCGGGCTCTGATGAAGATATGATTTAGCTGGAAGAAAGTTTATTTTCGAAAATCGAGAGTATATTTGCAAAAGTAACATTTTCAGGAATTGGTATTCTATTAATAGTGAGATTGCCTGTGAACGGCAACCAGTACAGGGAGGAAAAATGAAAAGTAAAATTGCTTCATTAGCGCTGTGCGCTCTGATGACCGTATCCATGGCAGGATGCGGAAGCAGCGCAGCAACAGCAGCATCGAGCACATCTTCGGCAGCAAGCGGTGATGGATACACTGTAAAGCTTCTGTACAGCAATCTGTCAGCTACACCGAGCGATGAGGCAACGGCTGGTGTTGAGGATGCGATTAACCAGTATCTCGCAAAGAATGGCTACAACTTCAAGCTCGATATCGAATTCACGTCAATCGCAGATTATGCAACCTCGATTCCGCTGTCGCTGAGCAGCCAGACAGAGGCGGATATCGTATGGGCAATGGACCTTCCGTCCATGGTATCCAATGGCTATCTGCTTGAGCTTGATCCGTATCTGAACAAGGAGCTGAAGGGCGCTTCCGATCTGGTCGGCGACTGGATCAAGAACTGCCAGATCAATGGCAAGACCTATGCAATCCCGAACTATAAAGGACTGTCGCTGTCCTGGAAGTATATCTACAACAAGGACATGGTTGATGCAGTCGGCTATGACATGAGCCAGGTTACGGACTTTGAATCTCTCAAGCCGCTGTTCGCAGCAATCAAGGCAAAGTATCCTGATGCAATCATTGATGCGGATTCCAGCAGATATCCTGCACTGTTCAATTCGCTCTATCATAATTATCAGATCGGGACCTACTTCAGCGTTCCTGAAAATTCTACAAGTCTTGAGGTCTACTTCAACAGCGAGGCATTCAAGAAGGCATGCGAGACTGCCTATGAATTCCGCCAGCTCGGCTATACAAGCCCTGAGGGATCGACCAATACGAACGGAGCTGATGTTCTGGTTACGACAGGTGCATCGATCGGAACTGTCATGGCTCACAGCGGAACGGAAGATTCTACAGTAGCAATGTTCAACAACCTGGTTACCTCCGGCGAGAAGTTCGGCGCAAAGCAGATTGCTCTTGGACAGATGGAATCAACAGGATATCTTGCTGACTGGGGCATTCCTTATACCTCTGGAAATCCTTCTGCTGCAGCTACGATGCTGAATCTGATCTGGACGGATCCGTTTATCCAGAACACGCTTGAATACGGCGTCGAGGGCAGAGACTATACCTGGGATGCAGATCATAAGTACATTACCTATCCGGATGGTGTCAACAGCAGCAATGTTCAGTACAACACGATTCTCATGAGCGGCATCATCGGCAACGAGTTCAACCTCTATGACTTCAAGGCCTCTGCAGATGCACCTGATTACTATGATCAGGACAACACCTTCAAGCAGGAAAACATGAAGACTGCCTATAAGTCACCGCTGTTTGGATTCACGCCGGATGCTTCCAAGGTCTCCACGCAGATCGCGGCAATCTCCAATGTCTATAACCAGTACTACAAGGCTTTGATTTACGGAGATGTCAATCCGGATGAGAAACTTCCGGAATTCCTGAAGGCACTTGATCAGGCAGGCATCAATGACGTTCTGACAGAATATCAGTCGCAGGTGGATGCCTGGGTAAAGGCAAACAAGTAATTGCAATCTTGAATTGAGCTCCTTCTTCTTCGGAAGGAGGGGCTCTTATTGTATCAGCATAGGCATAAAAGAAGATGGCAGAGGTGAGTTCAGATGATAAGAGATGAATTCAAGCGGATTGCGCCGGAAGAGGCTGGCATCAGAAGCGCTGCAGTTGAGCAGTATCTGAATGAGCTTGAGAGCGGATTTACAGAGATGCATGGCCTCATGATCATGCGTCATGGATGCATCTGCGCAGAGGGCTGGTGGCAGCCCTATGGACCTGGCCTGCGCCATGGAGATCAGTCCCTGACCAAGACATATGCAGCAACCGGCATCGGCATTGCCTATACAGAAGGCCTGCTGAAGCTGGAGGATACGATCCTCAGCATCTTCCCGGAATATGCGCCGGAAGATCCGAGCGAGAATCTGAAGATGCTGACTGTCAGGGATGTTCTCTGCATGGGCTGCGGCATGGATACCATGCCGGCACCGACAGTCAACTGGATCAGGGATTTTCTTGCGATTCCTGTCAGCCACGTGCCGGGAACGACTTATATGTACAACAGCACAGGCTCAACGCTTCTTGCGGCTATCGTAAAGAAAGTCACCGGTGAAGGCCTGCATGAATACCTGACACCGAGGCTGTTCGATAAGATCGGCATTGATGCGGACAATCTGAAGTGGATGCATATGCCGGACGGCACTGAAGTCGGCGGCGGCGGACTGTATTCAACGACAGAGGATAATCTGCGGCTGATGAAGCTCTATGCGGATGGCGGCGTCTGGAATGGCGAGCGCATCCTGGCAGAAGACTATGTCAGAAAGGCAACCAGCCTGCAGAATGAATCCGCGACTGAGGCAAAGGGAAATCCGGAAGCCACAGATAACTTTGTCGGATATGGATTCCAGATCTGGATGTGCAAGGTTCCTGGCGTCTACCGGGCAGACGGCGCCATGGGCCAGTTCTCGATCGTTGTTCCTGATAAGGACATGATCATTTCTATTAATGAGACCGCTGCCGGTGCACACTGGGCGCAGAAGACTCTCGATGTTACCTGGGAGTTCCTGAAGCAGATATCGGATGATGCCGCGCTTCCTGAAGACAGGGCTGCTGCAGCCCATCTGTCAGATCGCATGCGGCATCTGTCGATTGCGGCTCCTGTCTTCCATCCGTCTGCAGGCATCAGCGACGAGATTTCAGGCAGCACCTATCAGATCATGTCAGGCAATCTGCAGATCTCAGATCAGATCGCTGCAATGATGAGCGGCGCGCCGGTCTCGAAGGGAATCCGGAAGCTGAGCTTTCAGTTTACCTCCTCGGAATGCCGGATCAGCTTCCTGATGGACGAGAAGGAATATCAGGTGACTGCCGCAATGGACGGAACCCGCCGCTATAATCAGCTGAAGCTTGATCACAGCGTGCTCTCAGAGCTGTATCTGAATGCATTCTGGAAAGAAGATCATACGCTGGCACTGGTGATTCGATGGATAGAGACATGCTTTGAAAAGGAACTGGACTTCGAGCTTGCTGCGGACTGCATGAAGATGGATATCTACGACGAGCCGAAGATCGGCGGATTCGGAATTGCATCAATGGCACGTAAGAAGGCTGCAGAGGCTGTGCTGAAGGAGAACTGATACTATGAAAAGCTACGAATATCCTGATGGATATGTAAAAGTCAGGGAAGGCATTCTTCAGGGGACAATCGAGAATGGCATGCATGTATTCCGCGGAATTCCATATGCAGGCGCTCCGGTAGGAGACCGCAGATGGAAGGCCCCTGTGCCTGCGCCGAGATGGTTTGGCGTCAGGAAGGCAGATCGTCTTGTCGGCGCTGCACTGCAGGCAGATACGCATGCGCTGATGCCGTCAGAGGAGCTGAGCGCACAGTATGACAGCGAGGATTGCCTGTATCTGAATATCTGGACGCCGGCAAAGAAGAAGAGCGAGAAGCTTCCTGTATTTGTGTGGGTGCATGGAGGCGGAATGGTAGCCGGCACAGGCATGGCTCCATTCTTCCAGGGCGAGAAGCTTGCCGAGAAGGGAATTATCGTTGTCACGATCAATTACCGTCTTGGCCTGTTCGGATTCCTCTGCACACCTGAGCTGTCGGCGGAAGCGCCGCAGCATACGAGCGGCAACTATGCGCTGCTGGATATGAGGCAGGCACTGATCTGGCTGCGCGAGAATATCAGTGCCTTCGGAGGAGATCCGGACTGCATTACAGTAGGCGGGCATTCCGGAGGGGCTGCAGGCGTTTCCTGCCTGCTGATGTCTCCGCTGATGAAGGGACTGTGCAAGTCAGTCATCATCCAGAGCGGCTGCCCGGCGATCGGCGGAATGATGGACGCGTCATCGCTTCCTGTCATGGAGCAGAGCGGAAAGGAATTCATGGAGAAGATCGGATGCCACAGCCTGGAAGAGCTCCGCGCTATGGATGGATGCGATCTGATCGAGGCTTCGCAGAAAGCCGGATATGTTCCGAACTATACCATTGATGGGTGGTTCCTTCCGGATGATACGCATGCATTATTCAGCGCCGGCAAGTTCAATGACATGAATATCCTGGTTGGATCGACCAGCGAGGAAATGGGATCATTCGGATTCTTCCATCATCCGGAAATCGATCCTAGGCGGTTTGAGGATTACATTCGCAAGACCTATCCGGAAGAGCTGCACGAAATGCTGCTGAAGCATTATCCGCACAGCACCGGGCCGGAAGCATTCCTGGCTGTGCTTCGCATCATCGGTGATCTGATGTTCCTCTCTCCTCTTCTTATCGGAAAGGTATGCGCCGAGAAGAAGCAGACCTGCTATGTATATCTCAAGACAAGGCCTGATCCGGGAATCAAGGGAAAGGAATGCGGCTCAACGCATTCCTCGGAGCTTCCATATGAATTCGGCCGCCCGCAGAAGTGTCTGATCAACCCTGCAGGAATGGATGAGGAAGAGATCAGATTCGGAGCTGCGCTGATGAATTACTGGGTCAGCTTCATCAAGTTTGCTGATCCAAACAGAGAGCAGGCTTCCGTTGAATGGCCGCTCTCTGAGCATGAGCTTGAATATCTGGATCTCGGCAGGGAAATACATCAGCCTTCTGAATCAGAGAAGGAGATATTCCGTGCCTTCCAGAAAATGATGGCTGATCGCGGGGAAACAAATACAAGACGCTATCTCGATATGACACTGATCGGGAAGCCAGACATGTTCATGCCGGTCTGAAGGAGAATAACATGGCAAGCGTTTCATTGAGGCATATACAGAAGATCTATCCGAATAATCCGGATGAAACCGGGAAGCATAATCTGAAAGTCACTGAAGAAGGCGTTCATGCGGTCGATGATTTCAACCTGGATATCAGGGACAAGGAATTCATCGTTCTGGTTGGTCCATCCGGCTGCGGAAAGTCAACTACGCTTCGAATGGTTGCGGGTCTCGAACAGATTACGGACGGGGAACTTTATATTGACGGCGAGCTGATGAATGACATCGCGCCGAAAGACAGAGACATCGCAATGGTCTTCCAGAACTATGCGCTTTACCCGCATATGACCGTGAAGGAGAATCTTGAGTTTCCGCTGAAGAATACCAAGATGTCTCAGGCAGAGATTGATCAGAAGGTAAAGCAGGCTGCCTCGATTCTGGATATCCAGGATTACATGGACCGCAAGCCAAAGGCTCTTTCCGGCGGGCAGAGGCAGCGCGTGGCAATCGGCCGCGCAATTGTCCGCGAGCCGAAGGTGCTCCTGATGGATGAGCCGCTTTCCAATCTGGATGCCAAGCTTCGCAATCAGATGCGGGCGGAGATCATCAAGCTGCGCCATCGCATCGATACCACATTCATCTATGTCACGCATGACCAGACTGAGGCCATGACGCTGGGCGATCGGATCGTGATCATGAAGGATGGCATGATTCAGCAGATCGGAACGCCGCAGGAAGTCTATAATGAGCCTGTCAACATGTTTGTGGCAGGGTTTATCGGAGTGCCGCAGATGAACATGTTTGATGGAAATCTGGTGTATGAGGATGATACCTATTTCGTGAAACTGGATGATGCTAAAATTAAGCTTCCGCCTGAGAAATGCGCGCATCTCTCTGCGAATAAAGTCGATTCCGGCAGCGTGAAGATCGGGATCAGGCCACAGCATATATCCCTTTCAGACAGCACGGGACAGTCAGTTGAGGGAGTGATTGATATCACTGAGATGATGGGCTCCGAAATTCATCTTCATCTGACTGCATGCGGCCAGGATACTATCATTATTCTCCCGACCATGGATCTGGACAATGCAGTAAGCGACAGCCTGACTTATGGCGCAAAGGTGAGATTCACATTCAACGGCAGGGCAGTTCATGTGTTTGATCCGCATACAGGAAGAAATCTGGAGTACTGAAGAGCAAACTGCAGACCAGGATCCCGATAGGATCCTGGTATTCTTAAACAAGAGGTAATGATATGCAAATTGATATCAGGGGATGGAAGCAGCCTGAGCTTCCTGAATTTGACAAGACAGGCAGTGCAAGGGGAAAGAGGCATCAGATCGCACCGCAGGCGGTGAGAATTGCGGTAGAGCTGCTTCCTGAGATCGTGAAGAAAATTCAGAAAGAATACCTGGAAAGAGACAGAGTAGTGATCGCATTTGCCGGCGGCTCAGGTGCAGGCAAGTCAGATATTTCTGCGCTGATTGCCTTCGATCTGAATCAGCTGGGTATCTTTGCATATCGGCTTGCAGGCGATAATTATCCGCGCCGCGTTCCGCCGCTCAATGATGAGGAGCGCATTCGAATCTTCCGGACAGAAGGTGTTAAGGCACTGCTTGAATCAGGCAATTACTCTGATGAGATTTCTGCCGTCCTGAAGGATCTGTGGGAGAATGACAGGGATTCTGATCCGCATGAGATCAGCCGGCATCCATGGCTGGCAGTCTATCAGAAGGCAGGAATCATGGCCTTGAGGAACTATCTGGGAAAGCCTGCAGAACAGGATTTTGATGACATCAATCGGGTAGTTCGGGCATTCAGGAATGGGGATAAATCGATCTGGTGCAAGCAGATGGGGCGGTCAGAATCATCCATGCATTATGAGAGAGCCCAGTTTCCTGATGCAGCAGTCATGGTCCTGGACTGGACGCATGCGCTGAGTCCGGACCTCGCCGGCATCGATATTGCCGTGCTGCTGGCCAGCACGCCGGAGGAAACCAAGGCAATCAGGGTTGCAAGGGCAAGAGACTCCAAACCGGACAGCTCCTTTGTGACAATGGTGCTTGGAATCGAGCAGAATTCCATTAATCAGAGAGCTTCTGCTGCATCAATTATCGTTGACAGACAGGGCCGCTTCCTGAGCCTTGAAGCGTTTCAGGAAAGATACTGCGGCCGATAGGCCTGCGCGGCTGCCTTATTTCCAGTCTGGGCAGCCGCTTTCTTTCTGTCTGAGAGAAAGAGATTCTGTGAAAGCGCATTGGCGGAGGGACGCATGAAGGATATCGTCATCAGAGATCGATCGTTCTATCAGAAGTTCTTTCTGATTGCTGCCCCGATTATTCTGCAGAGCTGCATTACTATCGGGATCAACATGCTTGATACCATCATGCTGGGAAGCTTCGGGGAGGGATATCTTTCCGCTTCCAGCCTTTCCAATCAGTTCTTCAGCCTCTATCAGATCATCTGCATGGGCCTCGGCGGAGGCGCGGCAGTCATGACTGCCCAGGCATGGGGAAGAAAGGACCCGCAGAGCATCCGGGATACGATGTCGATCATGCTGTGGATCACGCTTCTGATCGGCATTGCCTTTACTGTGCTTACAATGGCATGGCCGGGCGCAGTGATGCGTCTCTACACGGAGGATGCAGAAGTCCTGCGTGACTGCATCCGCTATTATCAGTATCTCTGCTACTGCTTCCTGTTTCAGGGAATCTCGCTTACTCTGACGCAGGTTCTGCGGACATGCGGCAAAGTCAAGGTGCCGATGTATGCCTCCATACTTGGCTTCTTTACGAATCTGTTCTTCAACTGGGTGCTGATCTTTGGAAATCTCGGATTCCCACGGATGGAGATAGAGGGCGCAGCGCTTGGCACGCTGATTGCCAGGGTGGCAGAGTGCCTGTTCATCGTGATCTATGTCTTCTGCATTGACAGAGATATCTCATTCAGGCTGAAAGAGATGAAGCATATCAAGAGAGAATACCTGCCGGCATATCAGCACTATGCAGTTCCGGTTCTGTGCAGTGACTTCCTGCTTGGGCTTGGCAGCAATGCTGTGGCAATCATCATGGGGCATATCAGCTCAGGATTCGTTGCGGCCTTTTCCATCAGCAGCGTGACGCAGCAGATGGTAAATGTATTCACGTCAGGCGTCATGTTCTCTTCGAGCACGATTGTCGGGAATACGCTGGGGCAAGGCGATGCAGAAAGAGCATATGAGGAAGGCAGGACATTCCTGGCCATGTCGGTTATCCTGGGCATTATCGGGGCGGCGGTGATCTACCTGCTGAAGTGGAATATCATAGATTATTACAATATCTCAGATGAGACGAAGAAGATCGCAGATTCCCTGATGAATGGAGTCAGCGTCATTCTGGTTTTCAGGATGATGTGCTCCGTGCTGACAAAGGGTGTGCTCAGAGGCGGCGGGGACACCAAGTTCCTGCTGGTCGCAGATGTTCTCTTCCTGTTCTGCGCCTCCATTCCGCTGGGAGCACTGGCAGGCCTTGTCTGGCATCTCAGCGCCTTCTGGACATTCTTCTTTCTGAATATCGACAATATCATCAAGTCTGTCTGGTGCCTGAACCGCTTTACATCAAAAGCATGGCTGCATGTGATCGCAGATGAATCGCATTGAGCAGCAAAGGACAGCATCATGAGGGGATTCGATATCTCTGGATTTCTGCGGAAAGTCTGAAAGCAGCCGGGAGAAGGCAGGCAGAAGAGTGCGGATGCAGAGAGTGGGGCTTGCCTGATTCAGGAATTGCGCTGTCAGGAAGAAAAGCAGGCAATCATATTGACAGATATCGATATGATGGCTAAGATGTACATATCAATCAAATTAGATTTGAGGTGATGGGATGAAGACTTCTTACGAAAGCGATGCAAAGGTATTCAAGGCTCTGTGCGATCCGCGGAGACTGGCAATCCTGGAGAAGCTGCGCAGCGGCGAGAAATGCGTCTGCGTGCTGCTGGAGGACATGGATATCGGGCAGTCATGCCTTTCCTATCATCTGAAGGTGCTCAGCGAGTCTGGAATTGTCGAGAGCAGGCAGGATGGGAAATGGACTTACTACCATCTCTCGGAAGCGGGGCGCGAGAGCGCGGTTGCGCTGCTTCGTGAGCTGACAACGCCGGTCTCAGATCAGAAATGCGATTGCTGCAGGAAATAGAAGGCCATCCAGTGGATGGCTTGCTTTTCGGGAAACACATCAAAAAATATCGATTTGATTAAGGGGGATTATCTATGGTTGTATGGGATTTTATTCAGAATCAGATTCTTGGCATGAAGTGGCTTAATGAGATCATCGGATCGCTGCTTTCCGGACTGGGACTGGATCTCACATCCCGGCTGGGCGGCAGTGTGCAGTTCTTTCTGTATGACGTCCTGAAGATCACGATTCTGCTCTGCCTGCTGATCTTTATCATCAGCTATATCCAGAGCTACTTTCCGCCGGAGCGCAGCAAGAAGATCCTGGGCCGCTTCCATGGTTTGGGAGCGAATACTATTGCAGCGCTGCTCGGCACCGTGACGCCGTTCTGCTCCTGCTCCTCCATTCCGCTGTTTATCGGCTTCACAAGCGCCGGTCTGCCCCTTGGCGTCACGTTCTCCTTCCTGATCTCGTCACCAATGGTGGACCTTGGCAGCCTGATGCTGCTGATGAGCATCTTCGGTGCCAGAATCGCCATTATCTACGTGATCTTCGGCCTGATCGTTGCAGTTGTCGGCGGCACGATCATCGAGAAGCTTCATATGGAAAACTATGTTGAGGAATTCATCCGGAATGCGAGCAATGTTGATATTGAATCTCCGGAGCTGACCAGAAGCGATCGCGTGGCATTTGCGAAGGATCAGGTCGTAAGCACGTTCCGAAAGGTCTTCCCGTATATCCTGGTTGGCGTCGGCATCGGCGCTGTCATTCATAACTGGATTCCCGAGAGCGTCGTGGAAGCGGTGCTTGGCGGAACGAATCCCTTTGGCGTCGTGCTTGCAACGCTGATCGGCGTGCCGATGTACGCAGATATCTTCGGCACCATTCCCATCGCCGAGGCACTGCTGTACAAGGGCGCGCAGCTCGGCACTGTGCTGTCATTCATGATGGCGGTGACAACGCTGTCGCTGCCTTCCATGATCATGCTGCGGAAGGCAGTCAAGCCGAAGCTGCTGGCGCTGTTCATTGTGATCTGCACCGTGGGCATTATCATCGTCGGCTATCTGTTCAACGTGCTTCAGCCGTTCCTGGCATGATCCTAGAAGATCGGAGATAAGGAAATGCTTACCTTGATCCTATACTGTGCCACCGGTGCCGGGCTGCTTGCCTCCTTCATCGCTGACCGAAAGAAAACGAAGCAGGCTCTGATGAAGGCGTGGAAAGCATTTGAAAACATCCTGCCGCAGTTTCTGGCGGTCCTGATCATCATAGGTCTTGCGCTGGCCGTGCTGACGCCTGCACAGATCAGCCGGTTCCTGGGTGCAGATTCCGGTCTGCTCGGTATCCTTGCGGCACTGATGATCGGAGGAATCACGCTGATTCCCGGATTTGTCGCGTTTCCGCTTGCGGCTGCCCTGCTGAAGAACGGAGCCGGCTATGCGCAGATCGCGGCCTTTGTATCCGCGCTTATGATGGTCGGCGTCGTGACGCTGCCGATGGAATTCAAAGTGTTCGGCAGGAAGGCAGCCATCCTGCGGAATGCGCTGGCCATGGCCTTCTCGTTCTTGGTTGCACTGATCATGGGGGTGATCTTCAGATGAGAAAGCTGCTGAAGCGTTATCGCGTATTTCTGGTGCTGGCTGCCATGCTTGCAGGCCTGTCGATCCTTCGGCCTGATATCGGTGGCAGCTCTGTGAAGAGCATCTGGGATAACGTGAAGGAGATGCTTGGCGTGCTGCCGCCGGTATTCCTGCTTCTTGGCCTGCTGGATGTATGGGTAGACCGGCAGACGATGATGAAATACACAGGCCCTGACTCCGGACTGAAGGGAATCGTGATTGCATTCATTCTCGGCTCTGCAGCTGCCGGCCCGCTGTATGCGGCATTTCCGGTTGCGGCATTGATGCTGAAGAAGGGAAGCTCCATCCGCAATGTGTTCATATTCATCGGCGCCTGGTCAACCACGAAGATTCCAATGCTTACTTTTGAGGCCAGCGGGCTTGGCGTGCCGTTCATGGCGGCGCGCCTGGGTCTCAGCGTGATAGGCATTCTGGCGATTGCCGCATGCATTGACCGGTTCCTGCCGGACGAAGAGAAAAAGAAAATGTATGAGATAAACAGGGAGAACTGAACATGGCAGAAAAATGGTATCCGGTAATTGATTATTCGCTGTGCATCGAGTGCGGCACTTGCTCAAACTTCTGTCCGCATGATGTCTATGACAGGAGGAGGTCGCCGACGCCGGTCGTGATCAATCCCCTGCGCTGCATAGATCATTGCCATGGCTGCGAGGGCATGTGCCCGGCAGGGGCAATATCCTATGTAGGCGATACAGGAGCTGGCAGCAGAAAGGAAGGATGCAGTTGTGGATGCGGCTGCGAAGGAGAAAGAGAATGAACTTATTCGGCAGAAAAGAGAAGAAGGAAGAAGCACCTGCATGCGCATGCAGCGGGAATGCAGAAGTGATCGTGAATGATGCGCCATCAGGCAGTACAGTCCTGACCAGCGTGAAGGTTCTGGGCAGCGGCTGCAAGTCATGCAAGGCACTGCTCGACAATACCAATGCGGCGCTCCGGAACATGAATGCATCAATTGATGCGGAGTATATCACGGATATGGCAGCAGTTGCCTCTTACGGTGTCATGTCCACGCCTGCGCTCGCTGTGAATGAGAGAGTCGTATCGATGGGCAAGGTGTACAGCGCAGCTGAAGCAGAGAAGCTGCTTCATAAGCTTGGATTCTGAAACAGGGGGGACTAGCATGGATAAGAAATCTGCAGAGGGAATCAGCTTCTTCCAGAAGTATCTTTCCGTATGGGTGATCCTGTGCATGGCAGTCGGTGTTCTGCTTGGGCATTGGCTTCCTGGCATCGGGACATTCCTGAATCGGTTTGAGTATTACAAGGTATCCATACCCATGGCGATACTGATCTGGATCATGATCTATCCTATGATGATGAAGGTTGACTTCAACAGCATCAAAAATGTCGGCAGGAATCCGAAGGGACTCTATGTCACCTGGATCGCGAACTGGCTTATCAAGCCGTTCACGATGTATGGGATTGCCTCGCTTTTCTTTTTCGTGATCTTCAGGGGACTGATTGCACCGGAGCTGGCAACGCAGTACCTTCTCGGCGCGGTACTGCTCGGTGCAGCGCCATGCACTGCCATGGTCTTCGTGTGGAGCACACTGACCAAGGGAGATCCAGCCTATACCGTGGTGCAGGTTGCCACGAATGACCTGATTATCCTGTTTGCCTTTGTGCCGATCGTGAAGTTCCTGCTTGGCGTATCCAACGTCAGCGTGCCGTACAGCACGCTGGTTCTCAGCGTCGTGCTGTTCGTGGTGGTGCCGCTTGCGGCAGGGATCATGACCAGAGTGCTTGTCACGCGCAGAAAGGGAGCAGACTACTTTGAGCATCAGTTCCTGCACAAGTTTGACAGTGCGACCACAATCGGCCTTCTGCTCACGCTGGTCATGGTATTCATGTTCCAGAGTGAGGTCATTCTCGCCAATCCGCTTCATATTCTGCTGATCGCCGTGCCGCTGATCCTGCAGACCTACCTGATCTTCTTTATCTCGTATGGAGCATGCCGCGTCCTGAAGCTGCCCCATGACATCTCGGCACCTGCAGGCATGATCGGTGCTTCGAACTTCTTCGAGCTGTCGGTCGCAGTGGCAGTTGCGCTCTTCGGAACGACCAGCCCGGCTGCGCTTGCAACAACGGTTGGCGTCCTGACAGAAGTTCCGGTCATGCTGACACTGGTCAAGATCGCGAACAGGACAAGGAGCTGGTTCCCGGAATGAAGCGATGGAAGGTTGCATTCATCTGCACGCATAACTCCTGCCGCAGCCAGATGGCAGAGGCGATCGGAAAGCTGCTGGCAGCGGATGTCTTTGAGAGCTATTCTGCCGGCACGCATATCAAGGATCGCATCAATCCGGATGCTGTCCGAGCCATGAAGCGCCTCTATGGCATTGACATGACAGAGACGCAGCACCCGAAGCTGCTGGAGGATCTCCCTCCGATTGACATCGTGATCACGATGGGCTGCGGCGTGCAGTGCCCGTATCTGCCGTGCTCCATGCGCGAAGACTGGGGGCTTGAGGATCCGACCGGCAGGGACGATGCGTCTTTCGATCGGACCGCCGGGATCATCGAGGCGAAAGTCAGGGATCTGAAGAAGCGATTGATGGAAGCAGAATGATCTGATCTGCAGCATGGCAGAATGCCCCGGCCGAAGAAGCCGGGGCTTCTTTGACATGGCAATGCCATTGACTGTACTATTGGTGGGAAGCGAAGATTGCTTTTTGGAGGGATGGAATGCCTGTGCGCATGCTTTTCTGCGAGACTCCAAGGTTGATTGTACGGCCTGCTGAGTTGAAGGACTATGATGTATTTGTCAGAGGATATGAATGCTGCCTGCCATCTCAGAGCAGATTTGATGAGGGCCGCTTTGATACAGACTTTATGACGCCTGAATGGTACAGAAAATGGCTGGAAAGCCGCCGCATGGAAGCTGAAAGTGACGCCTCCTATACGCTCAGCATCTTCAGAAAGAAGGATGGAGCATCTATCGGGTACTGCGATATCATGCCTCTTCAGAGAGGAGATTTTCAGTATGCCCGCATTGGTTATGCTATCCACAACAATTGCTGGAGACACGGGTATGCGACAGAAGCCATTGAGGCAATCAGGAAGATTGCATTTGAAAGTCTCAATCTTCATCGTATCGAGGCACATATCAATCTCGACAATGAGGTGTCAAAGCACGTCGTCCTTAAGGCTGGCTTCTCCTTTGAGTGCATAAGGAAGGGATTTATCCTGGAAGACGGCGTATGGACAGACAATGAGATCTACTTCATGAACAATGAAAACTGGAAGACACCTGAACCTGCAGCATCTGAAATGGATTGACCATGATGCAGTAGAATAGAGACGGATCTGGACCATGATGAGGCCAGATGGAGGAGAGCATGAGCAAGAAAGTATTGATCGTATCTTCAAGCCTGCGCACCGGCAGCAATTCCGAGCTTCTTGCCAGGGAGGCGGAGCGCGGCGCCAGAGAGGCAGGAAATGATGCTGAGCTGATCAGCCTGAAGGACAGGGATCTGCATTTCTGCAGAGGCTGTCTTGCCTGCCAGAAGACCATGAAGTGCGTCATCCGGGATGATATGGACCAGATGATCGGGAAGGTCCGTGATGCGGATGTGCTGATCTTCGTGACGCCGATCTACTATTACGAGCTGAGCGGCCAGCTGAAGACATTCCTGGATCGCTGCAATCCGCTGTTCCCGCAGAAGTACTCATTCCGCGATGTGTATCTGATCACGACCTGTGCAGACGAAAGCGATGCCGCATGCGAAAGGGCAGTCTCCGGCATCAACGGCTGGATTGACTGCTTTGAGGAAGCAAGATTCGCCGGCAATCTCAGCGGCGCCGGAGTGAACGATCCGGGAGAAGTGAAGAAGCATCCGGATCTTCTGAAAGCTGCATATGAGCTTGGCAGGAATGCATAGGCAGCGCCTGCGCTGATCTGGCCGGTGCCTGGAATGACAGAGCGCAGAATCATGCATGAATGATAAAAATGAAGGCAGCTGCAGGCTCTGCAGTGAATTCCGGATGGAATGCACTGCGAATCTGCAGCTGCTTTATTTCGGATAGTCCTGATGGCTCTGGACTCACTCTTCCGGAGCGTCCTTGATGCTGCCCATCACGGTCAGCACGAAGCCGATGATTGATATGACTGCGGCTGCCGCGAACCAGACCGTATTGCCATCCAGGAACTCGGCATGGCCTGCCAGATGCTGCGTCAGCACCATCATTGCAATTGAGGCTGCGGTGCCGCCTCCGGACAGGATCATGGCAATCAGGCTGCGCGTGCCGGCTTCGCGCTTCAGAATGCTGTAGAGCGCGCAGGCTGCGGCCAGAATGGTGAGTACGAGATTCATGATTGCCCAGCTGCCGCTGCCGGAATTGCTGCTGCCGCCGGCACTGGATGCGGTCGCTGTCGGCCTGGCAGAAGGAGTCGGAGTGGATGATGCTGCCGCTGATGCGGATGGGGTGGGGGTGGCAGTCGCGGCAGGGGTGGAAGCTGTGCCCTGCTGTGAGGAGCCGGCCTGTGCAGAGGCAGTCTGCTTCGGCGGGTTGACGCATGCCTTCTTTGATTCATCCCAGTAGGAGTCCGGACCGAATCCAGCCTCCGGGCATGTTACGACCTTGCCTGGCGCTGCTGTCGAGTCGGCATTTTTCGCATAGGTGACAGCTACGGTTGAATCCTTGATGCTGGCCTCATCGAAGGCAGTGACTGCAGGAACGCTGGTCATGCTTGCCGTATAGCCTGTGAAGGAAGGAATATTGACGGCGCTGAGACCGGTGATCGTCACGTAGGTGACCTGCCTGTCAACGGATCCGGTAACAAGGTCCTTTATGCTCTTCGTGACGGTCTGATAGGTTCCCTGCTGATTGATGACAGTCGGGCTGGATGCGCCTGGAATCGTATAGGTAATCGTGCGGTGTACATGCATGGATGCAGATGTCTCAGAGGTCTCCTCCCTGCGGTGGCTGACATCCAGAGAGACTTCCTTTGCGATGCCGTCAGATTCAGTCGGCACGGCAGATACCATCTCATAGCCCAGATCAGTGATCTTCTTGATCTGAGCGGAGAGATCCAGCGGCGTACTGACGCCGGCCGGCACGGTATAGGTCTGCGCATAGGCGCTCAAATCCTGCGGATTCGCGTCGGTATCGTGGAAGCTGATCGTGACGTTGAGCATTTCCTGCTCTTTCCATTGCGCATAGATCGTCTCGTCTGCGGATACGCTGATCGTATCGCCAACCTTGCCGAGAAGATTTCCGTCTTGCGCAGCATCGAACCAGCCCTGCATGACGAAGCCGTCGCGCACGGCATCAGGCAGTGTCAGGTCAGCCTTGCCTGTGGTTTCCGTGAAGACAGGATAGATGACAGTGTCCTGTTTCAGAACGAAGGTTCCGCTGACCGCATCCCCGGTTCCATCCGCGCTGGTATTCCAGCCGGAAGGCTGCCAGGTGATGGGAACAGTGACCTCTGCAGAGTCGGCAGTGCCAGTTCCGCCGGCGCGGTTAAAGGTGACTGTGACCTTTGACTCCGCTGGCGCCTTTGCCATCTGATTATCTGCGATGGTCAGCTCCGTGCCGACGCCGGCCGTCACAGCGGAGGGAACCTTGCCGGTAATGCCGGCATCCTCATTCCGGTAGGTCAGCGTAGCCTGCTTCTGCCAGGAGGCATAGTAGGTCACGCTGTCCTGCGGATCAGGAATCGTATCGAGACTGGTGGAGATGATTGCGCCGTTTGTCTTTGCATTCATCCAGCCCTTGAAGATATAGCCCTCGCGGGTATGATCCGGAATGACAAAGGATGGCGTCGGAGACATCTTGAAGCGGGTAATAAGCGTGAGATCCTTTCCGTTAAAGGTATAGGAAGCTGCGTCGGCATATGTCTTTCCGTCGCTGCCCAGCCAGCCGTTTGCAGCATAGGTAACGGCACTGGAGCCGGTAACCGTGACGGGTGCGCTTCCATCATTCCAGTCCAGCGTGATGAAGGGCGTGGATCCGGACTTGGTCAGCTTATTCGCGGCAATCTGAACGGTTGAGGAAGTTGCGGTAATATCATTCGGCAGGGTTCCGATCGCGCCGGCGGAGCGCTCATAGATCAGGCTTGACTGCCTGAGATTCCACTTGGCGTGGACTGTGATCGATGCCGTGACCTTTTCGCTGAAGGTGTAGGGAGTCTTGCAAAGGGCATCCGCGTACCATCCGCCGAAGTCATAGCGATCCTTGACAGGATCTTCCTCCGGCTTTGTGGCAGTGCTGCCGGATTCCACACTCTGGCTCGGGACGTCGCTGCCGCCGTTGGTATCAAAGGATACCGTGTATGCAGTTCCCTCTGCGTATGCGGCTGATGCCATCAGAAGGCTGAATCCTGCGAGCAGCGCGATTGTCAATGACAGAAGTCTTCGCAGCTGCATTCTGACTCTGCTCATATAATCTCCTCTCTCTGCCGGAATGATGCACATGTATACGGCATATACAACTCTATCATATCGTGAATGGCCGGCGCTGATTCTTAGAAATCATTAAGTAATTCTCCAGATGATGGCTTTATGCCTGCAGCAAAGCAGCGATCAGGTGCAGAATCCAGAAAGGCTGCTGTATGATTCAGATGTGCTCACAGGCCATTCTTTCACAGAAACCGGCACTGATATTCTCTGCGCAGAGAAGATGGAACGCTCTTCTCGGTCAGGATTGCCGTGATTGCGCCGGTATCGCAGACCACGTAGTTCGTTGACTTGCCGAGCTTCGAGGAGAGGCACATGAAGTAGACTTCCTGGCTTCTGCGCACGATCTCTTTCTTAAGAGGCACTTCGTCCTCATACGGGGCAGGAACAGAGACCCCGATTCTGGGATCTGCGCCATACAGGCCAAGGAAGCACTGATCAAAGTGGAACGCCGACAGCTGCTCCAGCGCTGCCTCGCCGACCGCGGAGTCGGATTTTCGGTTATAGCGTCCGCCCAGAAAGATGACCTCAATCTGCGGGCGCTTCTTCAGCTCTTCCGCAACCGGAAAGTTATTGGTGACGACCTGCAGAGATGCAGACAGGGGAATCAGCGATGCGAAGATGGCATTGGTGCTGCCTCCGTCAATGGCAATCAGGGAGTGCGGCTTGAGAAGGCTGATTGCCTTCTGGGCAATGATATACTTCTCATCCTTGTTCACGTACATCCGCTGATCTACGCCCGGCGTCTGGATGCGGTCAGGGATTGCCCCGCCGTATACGCGCTTCAGGATGCCCTGGGACTCAAGATCGTCCAGGTCTCTTCGAATGGTATCCTTCGATGCGTGAAAAGTCTCGGACAGGTCATCAACGACAACCTTTCCGGACGCATACAGCTCGTTCAGAATCAGTCTCTGCCGCTCTTCCTTCAGCATGACGGTCACCTCCAGCGCTCTCGCTTCAGCCTCATCATATCATCAAACACGCATAAACACGCATAAAGCGTGCTTTAAAATGCTGTGTTTAAAACTATGCTGTAGATGGAAAGAAAAGAGGAGGATCAGGAGATGAAACTTCAGATTGCGATTGATGCGGCAGATATGGAACGGGTCATGGGAATGGCAGAGCAGATTCATGATGTGATTGATATTGTCGAGGTAGGAACGCCGGTCATCATGAAGTACGGCGTTGAGCCAGTACGCAGGCTCAAGGAGAAGTATCCGAATCTGACTGTGCTTGCGGATACCAAGATTGCAGATGCGGGAGAGTATGAATGCCAGGAGGTCTGCGACAGCGGCGCTGACATCATCACGGTAATGGCCTTTGCGGATAACGGCACGATCCAGGCAGTGGCGGATACAGCTCATCGGAATGGCCGCCGCTGCATGGTAGATCTGCTCAGCATTGCAGATATCGCCTCCCGCGCAAGAGAGCTGGAGACACTGGGGGCAGATATCATCTGCGTGCATACCGGTGTCGAAATGCAGGCAAAGGGACGCACGCCGCTGCAGGATCTGAAGGATCTGGTCAGTGCCGTCGCGCCGGAGAAATGCGCAGTTGCGGGCGGCATCGGGATGGCCACGCTGGCACAGTATGCTGCCTTGAAGCCTGGCATCGTCATCTCCGGCGGCGCGCTCGGCAAGGCACCGGATCTTCGCAGAGCAGTTCTTGAGATGGAAGCAGCGCTGAAGTAGGAGGAGAAAGAAAATGACATACATGGAAGATGCTGTGACGGTTGCAGATGAGCTGAGAACAACGCTCACCTCAATCAGGCCTGAGGAAGCAGAGGCATTCGTGAAGCTGATTGACGAGGCGGATGAGATCTTTGTCAACGGCGCCGGCCGCTCCGGCTACATGGGCAGAGGGTTTGCAATGCGCCTGATGCACATGGGGCTGAAGAGCTATGTCGTCGGGGATACTGTCACGCCGAATATCAAAGCCGGCGATGTGCTGGTTGTCTGCAGCGGATCCGGCGAGACGAAGAGCCTGGTCTGCAATGCCGAGAAGGCAAAGAGCGTCGGCGCCAGGATCGCGCTGGTAACAATCAATCCGGAGAGCACGATCGGCAGAATGGCAGATGCAGCCGTGGAGATCAGTGCACCGTCGCCGAAGTCCGCAAAGCAGGGGCAGATTCATTCCATTCAGCCTGAAGGATCGCTGTTTGAGCAGTCGCTCCTGCTGTTCCTGGATCTCTCCGTGATCCAGCTGATGAAGAAGCATGGCCAGACCACGGAAACCATGTTCGGCCGCCATGCCAACCTGGAGTGACATCATGGAAGACAATCTGATCCTGGAGCCGATTCGCATTGACTACATCTGGGGGCATGAGGACTGGTGCATCTCCGCGCATCAGAGAGCGGATTGCAGAATCGTGAATGGGAAGTATGCAGGAAGCACGCTCAGCCAGCTGTGGAAGGAGCACCGCGAGCTGTTCGGCAATCTTCCGGGAGAAGTGTTCCCGCTGCTGATCAAGACCATCGAGACAGAGGAAGATGTCAGTATTCAGGTCCATCCCGATGATGCCTATGCAAAGGCACATGAGAATGGGGCGCTCGGCAAGAGCGAATGCTGGTATGTTCTCGATCTGAAGCCGTCTGCGAAGACAGCAGTGCTCGGCCATCATGCAAGGACTCCGGAGGAGGCAGAGCAGATGATCCGCAGCGGCAGCTGGAGCAGATTCCTGAATGAAGTCCCGATTCAGAAGGGAAGCTTCCTGCAGATCGATCCGGGAACCGTGCATGCAGTTCATGGAGGCACGCGGTTCATTGAGACACAGCAGAACTCGGATATCACCTATCGCCTCTATGACTATGGCCGCCTGCAGAACGGGAAGCCGCGGGCACTGCATACGGAGCAGGCGATTGCATGCATCAGATCTCCCTATGTGCCTCGTCCTTCGGAAGAGCGCAAGGAGCTCGGAGAAGGATGGACGCGCACGCATCTTGTCACCTGCCCGCGCTATACCGCCGAGAAGATTGAGGTCATGGGCAGCCTCGCTGCTGACTGCAGGCATGCCTTTGAGACCGTGAGCGTCATCGATGGAAACGGAATGATCGGCAGCACGCCGGTTCATGGCGGAAGCTTCCTGATCATCCCGTCCGGAAGCGGCATGCAGGAATGGTCTGGAACATTCACGGCCCTGGTCTCCTGGCCAGGGGAGGCCTGAGACTCGCAATACGCATATCAGGGATCAGCTCCCTCGACAGCCGCTTCGGCATGGATCGCCATGCCGGGGCTCTGATCAGGGCTGATCTCCTTATGCATTTCATGGTATCGCTGTAGAATATGCCATGGCTGAGCGCATCAGCCTGGCTGGAGGCAGAAAGATGAATCAATGGGATCCAATCACGGTGCAGGAGCTGCACCTGGATATTCATACGCATACCATTGCCAGCGGTCATGCCTATGGAACAATCCGAGAGATGGCGGCGGCCGCACAGGAGAAGCATCTTGAGCTGCTTGGCATCAGCGAGCATGGCCCGAGCATTCCCGGCACCTGCGATCCGATCTACTTCAGGAATCTGGGCGTGATACCAAGGAATCTGTATGGCGTCAAGATGATGTTCGGCTGCGAGATCAATGTGCTGAACGACGGCACGCTGTCCCTGGATCAGAGGGAGATCGATCTTCTGGATTACGGCATCTGCGGAATCCATACGCTCTGCTATCATGATGAAGGCAGGGAAGGGAATACAGATCATCTGATCTCCTGCATGAGAAATGACAAGGTTCATTTCGTGTCTCATCCGGATGATGATCATACGCCGCTGAATTATGAGCGTCTTGTGGCAGCGGCGAGAGAATATCATGTTGCGCTGGAAGTGAACAACAGCTCTCTTCTGAAGCAGCAGGCAAGATGGAATTGCGTCGCCAATTATCATGAGATGCTGAAGCTGTGCGCCGCGATACAGGTGCCGGTTATTGTCAGTTCAGACGCGCATGATCCCAGCTTTGTCGGCCGCTTTGATGAGGCGGTTCAGCTGCTGAACGAGATGCAGTTCGATCGCCGGCTGATCCTGAATGAGAGCGTTGATCGGTTCAGGCAGTTCATCGGCGCGGATCGCTGAGGCAGTGCATTCATGAGGGAATGCAGCAATAAGCCTCCCTGAGAATATCGTGATAGAAATGCTGGCGGCAGGCATTGCATATCTCTGCCGAAAGCAGCCATCAATTAAAGGCAGCAGGACTCATTACGAATCCTGCTGCTATTTTTCTGCTCTGCGCTCGTGATAGTCCTGCAGCGTCAGGATCATGATCCCGATAAATATGTAGGACTCAAAGTCATCGATATGAATCAGCTCCGGCATTGCAAATTCAGGCACGGACTTCAGCATCTCTGCCCTGATCAGGCTCATGTCCTGAGCCAGCGCAGAGCGGCAGCAGATGACCTCGGGAGCGATCACGCCGACGTCTACGGTAAATACCTTGCCCAGCAGCTCCACGGTCCTGGCCGGATCCCACAGCTGAGGGAAGGTGCCCCATTCCTCCGGATATCCGAGATACTTCGTATAGACCATCTCTCCGGCCATGGAGTGGAATCCGCGGATCAGCTGGCCGTTTACGATGATGCCCTGGCCGCCATGCAGGGAGCCGAGCGGCTGGGAATGAAACACGATATTCTGAAAGCGGTCCTGCTGCGCATACCAGCCCATGGCAGCGCAGTTGACATTATTCTCGATCATGACAGGAATGCCGTATCTCTCTTCCAGCATGCTGCGCATATCCACATCATGGTAATGGCTGATGCCGCTGACTTTCCCGTCGCTGATCATGCCGATATAGGCAATGCCGATGGCATCGATCCTGCGGCTGCAGCTCTGCATCGCGCTCTCGATGATATCGCGGAATTCCTCGATTCCTCTGGCCTGCCACGGCTTGAGGACATAGTCCCTGTAGATGATGATGCCATGATCATAGATGCGGTACAGGATCTTGGTCCTGCGGAAGTTCCAGGTATAGACAATGGTAAGGATGACGGCGTCATTCGTGAAGGTGTGCAGGATCTTGTAGGCAGCCAGCTCAGATGAGGTATGCTGGCGTGACTGCATCTCGTCCTGGATCAGGCGGATGCAGGAGGCAGAGTCATAGCTGCCGAATATCTCGGTCGGGATGACAAGCACAGGCGTGTCCTTCAGGGCGGAGCGGACCTTCTTCAGAAGATATCCAACCTGCGGCGCCAGCAGGATCATGTCGTACTGAAATCCTTCCTGATAGATGCTCTCCTCCGGCACTGCGGAGAAGGAATAGTCCAGGTGCAGCGCCGCAGCAGCGGCGCGCAGCTTCTCCGCAAAGAAGGAAGTGGTCAGCGCGGAGGAGCAGCACAGCAGGATATTCAGATTCTTCTGCTTCTTCTCTTCCAGCAGGGAGCGGCAGAACTCATTGAACAAGTCAACGCAGCGCTGCTCATCATTGATCGCAAAATGAAGATAGAAGCTGGTCTCCCGGTCCTTCTTTCGGACAATCTGGAATTCAGCCAGATTCAGGTCATCATGAAACGTGATCTGTCCATCTGCCTCGCTGGTCGCAAGCAGGACAGTGCTGTCTGTCGATTCCCTGACTGCAATTCCCGAGGGAATATGAGCGCATATATATGAACGGTATTCTGCAGTATCCGTAATCTTCATGGCGTCCTCGCTTCATTGCCATTCTAGCACTTGCAGATCCAGGGCAGCGGCGAATCCTGAGGGACATTTCTCATGGACGGATCAGGATGTTGCCGGTGAGGATGCCTTTCAGAAGCTTCTTTGCGTTCTTCCGGATGGCATGATCGGAGTCTCCGGCTTTCCTGGATGCCCGGATGAATCCCCACAGTCCCGTGCAGAGAAAGGAAGAGGCCTCTTCAGGCGAGAATGCCAGCCTCATGCTCCGATAGTATTCCAGCGTAAACTTCTCCGCTTCTGTCAGCACATGCCAGTAATACTTGAAATAGAGCTCCTCATTTTCCGTTGTCTGGATATAGCGCGAGAAGTCCGGATATTCCAGATTGAGATCCAGGATGGTATCCAGCAGATTGTAATGGGCAATCACCAGATCGTTATTCTGATTATTGGCAGCCTGCAGCTGGCTGAAGCGGCGCTTGGCGCTGCTGAGCATATCAGCCAGGAAGTCGTCCAGAAGCGCCTGCTTGTCATCATACCACTCGTAAAAGGTCACTCTGCTGGTGCCTGCACGGCGGCAGATCTCGCTGGTGCTGATCTCGCTGAACTGCTTCTGCTGCAGCAGAAGGATTAAAGCATGCTTCAGCTTTTCTCTTGCGGTGCCTGTTCTGCTCATGGATAACCTTACACTTTCCGGGAAGCTGTAATTGTTCAAATCTACAGGTTCACTATAATCAGGTTGTTGAATCCTTACAAGTGTAAGGTATTCATTTCTGGAAGGTGACAGGATGAAAATCGTATTTGTTGTGCCGGCAACGGCATTGAGAAGAAACTGGGCATATCGCATGGGCGGCAAGATGTACGGGCAGCCGAACTCCATTACCGGGCCGCTGATTCTGGGCGGCATCCTGAAGCGGGCCGGGCATCAGGTAGAGGACTATGAGGAGCTCAATGGCAGCCTGAATGTCAGGAGCATGCTGTCGGCAGATGTTGTCTGCCTCTGCATCATGACATCGAATTCTGAGCGCGGGTATGAGCTCGCGGACATGGTTCACCAGAAGGGAAAGGGAAGAGTCATCATCGGCGGCATTCATGCAAGCGCTCTTCCTGAGGAAGCGCTGGAGCATGCAGATCAGGTCATCATCGGGGAAGGCGAGAAGGTCATCCTCGATGTCGTCGAGGGACGCCGCACCGAGCGCATTGTGCATGCAGAGCCGTACTGCAATCTGGATGAGATTCCCTTCCCGGACTATTCCATCCTGAAGACGCCAGTGACAGCAGCCAACGTCATCTCCACCAGGGGATGCCCGTTCCGCTGCACCTTCTGCACGACCTCGCGCATGTTCGCGCCGTACCGGCAGCGCAGCATTGACAATGTCATCGAGGAGCTGCGCATGTACAAGAAGATGGGATTCAAGTACATGAACTTCGAGGATGATAACTTCACGGCAGACAAGGAGCGGGCCAAGGAGATCTGCCGCCGCATGATCAAGGAGAACCTTGTCTTCAAGGAGACGTTCTTCTTCGGCCGCACTGATCTTGCCAGGGATGAGGAGCTTCTCGATCTGCTGAGAGATGCGCATCTGACCAGGGTGCTGATCGGCATTGAATCGCTGAATCAGAAAGCGCTGGATTCCGTGGACAAGCATCAGAATATCGAGGATATCCGCAAGGCAGCGGCAGCGTGCCGCGATCACGGCATCCGCCTGATCGCGAGCATCATCCTGGGGCTGGATGAAGACAGCAGGGAGGATATCCGCCGCTCAGTGGCATTCGCGAAGTCAGTGGATGCGTATCAGCTGCAGCCGGCGGTGCTGACGCCATTTCCGGGCACGCCTGTGTATGAGAAGTATGTCAGCGAGAACCGGATGCTGCCGAAGGACAGATGGCAGAATCACGATCTGATGACAGTTACCTATCTGCCGAAGCAGATGACCAGCTGGGAGCTGCAGAATGAGTTCTACAACGCCTCCATCACCTTCTATGATTATCATTCTGCCTTCCGGATCGGAAAGCTGTTCGGCCCGGAGTATGGCTTCCGCAGATTCTTCTTCGCGATTTTCGCGCATCTGGGGCCATATGGAGCCAGATACTGCGCGGATCATGTCAAGTCGACCTATTTCTATTATCTGAAGCATGAGGCACCGGATGCCCCTGAGGTGAGCCATCATATCTCGAAGGAGACCGTCAATGGATAAGAAGAATGGAAGGAAGACTGCGCTTCGCGCCTGGCTCTGGATCTCTGTCATTGCGGCAGTGACCGGTGCTGCGCTTCTGTACCCGATCGGAAGCGCGCCGCTGAATGTGCTCTTCTTCCTCATCAAGGCGGGCATGGTAGCCGGGCTGCTCACGATGCTGAGAGGCAGCCTGTCTTCAGGCTCGCGGCTCTGGACCGTCTGTTCTGGCCTTGCTGTCCTGATGACTATCATGAAGTGGGCGCATGCAGGCCATGCAGAGCCGATATTCATCCTGGCAATCATCACTGATATCGTCATGCCTTCTGTTGCCTGCAGGCTGCAGAGAGAGGATTGAGCATATGAAAAGCACGAAGAAGAATAAAAAGGCGCTCTGGATGATCTGCGTAGTTCTTGCGGCTGCAGCCATCATGTGGGCAGTTTATGAGAATCATCAGAAGAAGGCAGTGGCAGGCGCCAAGCATATCACGATCGAAGTGCAGTACGAAGACGGGAAGAAGGACAGCTATTCCGTGGATACGGATGCAGAATATCTGAAAGAGGCAGCTGAATCTGTCCTGACGCTGGGCGGAAAAGATACCAGCTATGGATTCGAGATCGATTCCATCAACGGCACAGCTGCGGACTACGCCAAGGACCAGTCCTACTGGGCAATCTACGTGAATGATGAATACGGAGCCAATTATGTCGATTCGCAGCCTGTAGAGGATGGAGATACCTACCGCTTTGCCTATGAGAAGGGCTGAGGGATCTGTCAGGAGAATGACTTTTATTGCGGCCTGCGCTGCTGTGATGTTTGCGGCGCAGGTCGCTCTTTCTATGCTGCCTAACGTCGAGCTTGTATCTCTTCTGACGCTGATCTATGCGCTGCTGCTGGGAAAAGAGGCATTTGCCATCATCTATCTGTTCGTATTCCTGGAAGGCATGCTGTATGGATTCGGGATCTGGTGGCTCATGTATCTTTATGTATGGGATATCCTGTGGCTTCTGGCAAGGCTGCTCCGCAGCCGTCTTCACAAGCCTCTGGAATGGGCACTGGTGCTCAGCATATTCGGCCTTTCATTCGGCGCGCTCTGCACCCTGGTCATGATTCCGGTCAGCGGCCTGAAGGGGGCCTTCAGCTGGTGGATTGCCGGGATTCCCTCTGATCTTGTGCACGCTGTCGGCAACTTCATGATGGGATTTCTTCTCTATCGTCCCCTGATGAAGTTCATGACTGCCGCATGCAGGAGGTTTCATATTCCAGTGGAGCAGAATGCTGCGGTGCAGAACATATGAATAAAGCACAAATGAGCAAGAATACATGCGATTACTAAATGCATTGCAATATCGGACTTTCTATTCATTCACCGTATTCGTTATCGCAGAGCATGCTGTGAACAGTTCTGAAAAGTCATGGAAAGATCTGCTGAAAGCTTCCGCTGATTCATTTCTATGCGCATGATATTTGCGGGAATTCAGAGGACCGCAGGCACAGGGCCTGATGATGCAGATTACAGGAAGCGCTGCATCTCAGCCTTTCCCTTTGCGGTGCAGTAGGGGAGCAGCAGCCGCATATGCATCTTCAGGAAGGCGCTCTTCTGCATGCCGGACTGATAGGTTCGATCAGGCGATACCCAGGTGATATGGGCGAGCAGGATCATGGTGGACAGAGCCTCGATCTGCTGCTCATCCATTGTGATGAGCTTCTCCTTGCAGAGACTGCCAAGGGCATCAACAAGCAGGAGGTGGATCTTCCTGCAGTCCCTGAGATATTCCTTCTGAAGCTGCGGGACTTTCGCGCGGCTCTCGTCAGAGATGAAATAGAAGCGGTTGTCAACCAGGCTGGACAGGAAATCGTCAAGCAGCTGATAGAAATCCTGAAGCGAATGGACCTCCCGGTCTGAGACCAGGCTCTGGATGCACTCCTTCGTGATGGCATCAATCAGATCCGCTTTCTTCGGGAAGTAGTAGGTGAGATTGCCGGGACTGATATGAAGCTCGCTGCAGATATCACGCATGGATGTCTGGCTGTATCCGGATTGATTGAACAGATGCTTTGCCGCAACCAGGATCTTGTCCCGTGTGCTCATGATTCATCACCTTCCGCTTCCTGCAAGCCTAAATTCTATGATGATCGGATGCCACATTCAATATGCCGGGCAGAAATATGCGCCGCAATGGCAAAAAGAAAGCCCTTCGCCGCATGCAGAGATGCGGCTGAAGGGCTGCAGAATCAGTTGAACATGTAGACCTGGGTGCTCTCGATGCTCAGGACGCTGAAGGTGATATCGAACTCGCTCAGCTGATTGTCCTTTCCGCTGTAGGCAGAGTTGAACTCGCCATTGTTATAGGCATCATCGGTGTACTTCAGCTCCACCGTCTTGCTCGTGTTCAGGTGAATCAGATAGTAGGTGTCATCAACATGGGCAAGAATCGTTCCTCTTGAGCCTTCTTTACGCAGGTTCTCCGCGTTCTGTCCATCTGTCAGCTCCACGTCTACTGTGTGATCGGCAGTGCTGTACTTCCATGCATGAATCGTGGACATGCCCGGAGTGCCGTCCGGATTGACGCTCATGATCTGAACCATGATCGCGTTGGCAGGCTCGGCATAGCCGGCCTTTTCAGTATCTGCCTTTGAGGCGAGATCGCTGCTGACGGATGCGAGTGTCTCTTCCGCTGCCGCAAGATCGCTCCCGGTGAGCAGCGTGCGCGTCAGCGATGCAGAGGTATAGCTGTCAACCTGGGCACTTGCTTCTGCCGGTGCAGATGCGGCGGCAGTCGCTGAAGCCGAGACTGCGGCTTTTGCAGTGGATGCTGCTGCGGTCTGGCTGGATGCGCAGCCTGCCAGCATGATTGCGGATAATAGTGCGATGAATTTCTTCATGATTTCCTCCCTGATCGAATAGTACATATGTACTAATCCATTATGAGCAGTCAGTTACGCAATTTCAAGCATGAAGTGCGCATAAAAGAGAAATCGGCACTCTATTTGTAACACACTGGTTGCCTGCGGCCATGGCAGCTGCTGTATAATGAAATAAATCTGCTGAGGAAGGATCATTCGTAAATGCTTTGGCTCGCTGTCATTCTGCTAATCGCGGTTCTGCTTGTGTTCATGATCTCATGGAAGCTTTCCAGCCAGGTGGTCAGGCCTGCAACATGGGATTATGAGGCCACCTATGAGGAAGAGATCCGGAAGGGAGCCTTTCAGCGCGAAGCGTATGAGAAGGAATATCATCCGGAGGACTTCTGCACGGAGTCTCCCTCCGGCTGCCTGATTCATGGAATCATGATCCCCCAGAAGCCCGGCACGTCATTTCCCGATGGCCGTCCCCGGGTCGCTGTCATTGCGCATGGCTATTCCTATACGCTGTTCGGCAGCATGAAATATGCGCAGATCTTCCGCGACCTTGGCTTTATCTGCGTCCTGTTTGATGAGCGCGGACATGGGAAGAGCGGGAAGGCAGCGACTACCATGGGCTATTATGAAGCCCAGGATGTTGGTGCCGTATGTGCCTGGGCACGCCGGAGATTCGGGAGCAGCTGCATTCTCGGCACGCACGGCGAATCCATGGGAGCAGCTGCCGTCATGATCCATGCGCCGACAGATCCGGGTCTTGCCTTTGCGATCGAGGACTGCGGCTTCAGCGATCTCAGCGAGGAGCTTTACTGCCAGTTGCATGCGCAGTACCACCTGCCGAGGTGGCCATTCATGCCGCTTGCCAGCTTCCTCTGCAGAATGCGAGGAGGCGTCAGCTTTGAACAGGTTAAGCCGGCTGCCGCAGTAGCCCGCTGTCTGCCGCAGCTGCCGATGCTGTTCATTCACGGCACGGCAGATTCCTTCGTGCCGGTAAGCATGGCGCATCGCAACTATGAGGCAAAGTGCGGGCTCAGGACGCTCTCTCTGTTCGAGGGCTCGGAGCATGCGCGAAGCTGGTTCGATCATCCGCAGGAGTATGCCAGGGTCATTGAGTCATTTCTCAGAAGCAATCACATCATCTGAAAGAAAAGGGGAGAAGTCTATGGAATCAAAGAGAATACCGCTGCGCAGCAAGATTATGCTGAGCTTTGCGGACTGCATGTGCGCCACGATGTCAGGCCTGGTGACAGGGGGAGGCCTGACATACTACTTTACCCGCTGGATGGGACTGGAGCCCGGCAAGGCGGCCACGGTCTGGCTGATCTTCGGCATCTGGAATGCCGTCAATGATCCGCTGTTCGGCTATATCTCCGATCATACGAAATCCAAGCTGGGGCGCCGCATTCCCTATATCCGCTACGGCGCGCCGGTCTATGCGGCAGTATTCATTCTCTGCTGGGTATCCTTCCCGTTTGCGACCAGCCAGTGGGCAATGTTCTGGCAGATGCTGGTATCCCTGTTCCTGTTTGATACGCTCTATACAGCCATTGCCACGGCGATCTATGTCATGCCCTATGAGATGACAGTGGACAATCAGGAGCGCGGCTCCATCTTCATCTGGAAGATCGTGTTCTCTGTGTTCTCCCTTGCAGCTCCGCTGGTCCTGATGCCTCTGATCCAGCCGGATCCGGGAACGGATGCGACAATGTTCCGCCTGATCATGACCGGCATCGGCCTCTTCTCCGGAGCGATCATCTTCGCCTCCACATTCTTCTATCAGGAGCAGGACTTTGCGAAGGAGCAGGAGCAGCCTTCCTTCTTCAAGGGCATAGCGGACTGCTTCAGGAACCGCTCCTTCATTATTTTTGAGGTGCTGTCCTTTACCATTATCTATGTCCAGACAGCTCTCATGCAGGGCGTCCTCTATTACTTCTCTGAGTTCAGCGTGCCGATGACGGCCTGCTATGGAGCCATGGTTGCCGGAGCCGTGATTGGCGTATGGGCATTCTCCAGGTGGCAGCATACGCTTGGCGTCAAGAGATGCATGCAGGCAATGACCGGCTCATTCAGCTTATCCTGTCTGATGATGGCCTTCTTCGGAGGCGCCTATGCGGCAGCTGTGATCGGCTTCTTCTTTACAGGCGTCGGCTTTGCGGGAGGCATGTATGTGATTCCGCTGATGAACGGCGATGTCATTGACTATGACGAGACTGTCACCGGCCTGCGCCGCGAGGGCATGTATGCTGGCGTCAACAGCTTCATTACCAAGCCGGCTATCAGTATTGCGCAGGCAGCGTTTCTGTCCATCCTGGCGAAGTTTGGATACGACCAGGCTGCTGCCAGCGGCACGCAGTCCGCGCTCGCGGAAAAGGGCATTCTGTATGCGTGGATGCTGATCCCGGGAATCCTGCTCGCAATATGCTTCTTCGTCATGTTCCTGTATAAGCTGGATGGTGCCAGCTGGACCGCGAAGAAGAAAGAGCTGGAAGCGCGCCACCGTGCGCTGGATGAGAAGCAGCAGGCAGAGCAGGCTTCACGCTGAAAGGAGCGCTTCTCGCTGCATCGCCAATTGGCTGTTGAAAAATCCATTGAAATTGATGCGATCCCAATGAAATAGACAGGGGAAATACCAAAATCTATGGAGGTTGGATCTTCATGTTTCGCTGTTCAGGTCGATTGACCCGAAAATGCAGGAAAGCCAGGCTGGAGCACCACGATTCATCAGGAAATATCTGTGCAGTTGGTCATTTGTTGTCGTGCGGATGATAATATAAATATATCTGATATCCGGGTATACTGATCCGGAGCAATGAGACGGAGGCATGCAGATGATTAAGGTAATCTTCTTTGATGTTGATGGCACCCTGCTTTCCCATAAGCTGAAGGATGTCCCGAAGAGCACGAGGAAGTCTCTTCGCAAGCTGAGAAAAGATGGAATTAAGATCGTGATTGCGACAGGCCGCCATATCTCTGAGCTGCTGGAGCTTCCGGTCAGCAATATGAACTTTGACGGATATCTGACGCTGAACGGCCAGCTGATGCTGGATGAGACTCTGCATGCATATTCCGGAACGCCGATTGATGCCGGCGACATGGAAGTGCTGGTCCGGATCTTCAAGTCTAAGCATATTCCGTTCAAGTTCATTGACGAGGACGGCATGTATATCAATTATCTGGACCGGACTGTCCTGAATACCCAGATGAGCACGGAAGGGGATATCCCGGAGATCGGCAATTACCATGGGGAGAAGATCTATCAGATCGTTGCCTTCCTTCCGGGAAATCAGAGACAGCTGCTGGAGGATGTTCTGGATGAATGCAAGCTGACCAGCTGGAATGAAACCGGAATCGATATCATTCCGAAGCAGGGCGGCAAGTCTGTCGGCATGCAGAGCTATCTGGACAAGAATGGCTTTGACCGCTCTGAATGCATGGCATTCGGCGATGGCGAGAATGACATTGAGATGCTGCAGTATGCCGGCATCGGCGTTGCCATGGGCAATGCCAATGACAAGGTCAAGGCATCCGCGGATTACGTGACAGACAGCGTAGATGATGACGGCGTAGAGCATGCGCTTGAGCATTTCGAACTGATCTGAAAGGACAGACAGAGCGGCCGGATCATTGCAGGAAGATCAAAAAAACAAGGTCGGTATCAAGCCGGCCTTGTTTTCAGTATGCTACATTGTGACAGTTGTGCCGCTCTTGCCCTGGATGGCTGCGCCTGCATTGGCAAGAGACGCGATGATGGTCTTCTTGCCGCTCTTGGCGAACAGGATAGCTGCCTGAACCTTCGGCAGCATGCTTCCGGGCTTGAACTGATTTTCCTTGATGTACTGCTCTGCCTCTGCGATGGTCATGTGATCCAGATTCTTCTGATCCGGCTTGCCGAAGTTGATGGCAACCTTGTCGACAGCGGTCAGGATGACCAGCATGTCTGCATGGATCAGCTCAGAGAGCTTGGCGGATGCGAAGTCCTTGTCGATGACGGCAGGCGTTCCAACCAGCTTTCCATCCTTGCGGATGACCGGGATTCCGCCGCCGCCGACAGTGATGACGACGCAGTCATTCCGGATCAGCTTCTCGACAGCATCCTTCTCGATGACATCGACCGGCTTCGGGGAAGGAACGACCTGGCGGTATCCGCGGCCGGCATCCTCGATCATGACATATCCCTTTTCCTTCGCGATCTGATCAGCCTGCTCCTTGGTATAGAAGGCACCGATGGGCTTGCTTGGATGCGTGAAGGCCGGATCGTTCTCGTCAACGAGAACCTGCGTAATGACGGTGCATACCGTCTTCTTCAGGCCGCGCTTCGCCAGCTCGTTATCGATTGCGTTCTGCAGGTGGTAGCCGATGTATCCCTGGCTCATGGCGCCGCACTCCGGGAACGGCATGGCAGCCTTGATGGCGCCAGCCTCGGCAGCAGTGGACATGCCAAGATTGATCATGCCGACCTGCGGTCCGTTGCCATGGGCAATGATGACCTCATTGCCCTGCTCAATCGCATCAACGATTGAGGAAGCGGTATGCGTGACGAGAGACAGCTGCTCCTCCGGCGTGTTGCCGAGGGCATTGCCGCCCAGTGCTATGACAATGCGTGCCATTACCAGCCGCGCTCCGCATAGAAGGCATCCAGTCTCTCCTTGGCGCACTGCTTCTGGAGATCAGTAGTGTCCTTCTGATAGCGCGTGAAGTAGACCAGGAGGCCTCTCATCGCAGTCAGGCGGTTGCCTGCCTCTTCCCAGCAGAGGGAAGCATCGGAATCAGCGACCTCATCGGTGACATCCTCGCCTCTCGTGCAGGGGAGGCAGTGCAGGAACTTGCAGCCGAGGTTGCCCATCTGCATCATCTCGCGGTTGACCTGATAGTCATGGAACTGCTTGATGCGGACTTCCTTCGGTGTCTCATTCTCATACAGTCCATACCAGACATCGGTATAGATGAAGTCTGCGCCTCTGACGGACTCGCGGTCATCGGTAACTTCCCATGTGCCGCCGGAGATCTTGCAGTTCGCCTCCATGATCTTCTTGTGCTCTTCTGTCAGCTGGTTCTTCTTCGGTCCGTAGTGGACGAATTTCATGCCGAGCTTGGTGCAGATGAAGCCAAGGGATGCGCAGACCTGCGTGCCATCGCCGACGAAGACGACCTTGCAGTCCTCAAGCTCCTTGCCCTGCGGCAGGTGCTCCTTCATGGTGATGACGTCTGCGATGACCTGGGTCGGGTGGGTCCAGTCGCTCATGCCGTTGAGAACAGGAACAGTGCAGGCATCAGCGAGCTGCACGACAGTGTCATGGGAGATGACGCGGGCCATGATGACATCTACCAGCTTGGAGAGAACCTTGCCGGTATCGCCGATGGTCTCGTGTCCGCCCAGCTGGATCATGCCCGGGCCGAGATACTGAGCATGTCCGCCCAGCTGTGACATTGCAGTCTCGAAGGAGACACGGGTGCGGGTGGAAGCCTGCTGGAAGATCATGGCCAGGGTCTTGTCCTTCATCAGAGGAGGATAGTAGCCATTATTGATGCAGTTCTTGATCTCAAGTGAGAGATCGATGATGTCCATCAGTTCTTCCTTGGTGAAGTCGTAGGTGTTGATAAAGCTGCGTGGTTTCATATGGATTGATTATTTCCTTTCATCGGCATGCCAGCCGGTATCGTAAATTGGTGCAGGGTAATGCGAAGCTTACTTCTTCTTTCCTGCCTTGTAGAGCAGCCATCCGAAGAAGACTGTGAGGATCGTTCCGATCAGCTCCATCCAGAACACATAGCCGGTGAAGTCCCAGTCAATCAGGAAGTAGCAGGCCAGGGAGACGAAGAAGAAGCAGAGCACTGCGCAGATCCACATGCCGGTCTTGCCGCCCGGGACCTCGTACTGGCGAGGCGTATTGTCGATGTACTTCAGCTTGACTGCAGCCGGGAACATGAACAGGTAGTTCAGCATGAAGATGATGGAGGAGAAGGAGAAGATTGCCCAGAAGATATCGTTGGCGTCGCCGCTCAGCGAGTAGTTGAGGATGATCAGGATCGTGGAGATGACACCCATGATGTAATACAGGTTGTCGGCAGTGCCGTACTTCTCATTGCGGTGGCCGAGCAGCTTGGTGCGCTTGTCAAGCTCAGCGCCCATGAAGGACTCATTGGCGCCCATGGTCCAGGTGATCATGTTGGATACCAGCGTGAGGATCGCGCCGAAGATCAGGACATAGAATACCGGCATCTGCGCGCTGCCGAAGATGGAGCAGAGCTCCTGGAGCGCATAGACGAATCCGTCAACTTCATCAACCTCTGCAGCCGGGATGGCAGCGAGAACGCCGAAGGTTCCGAATGCATAGAGGAAGGTGATGGCAACGCCGGCGATGATGGTCATCTTAGGGACGGTGTGCTTCGGATCATCGATCTTGGAGCCGATGGATCCGATCAGCTCGAAGCCGAGCAGGTTGTAGACGATGGCAGCGACATAGACGATCGTGTTATCCCAGGAAGGAACCCAGTTCACGAGCGAGAAGTCATTCTTCAGGCCGAACTTGATTCCGTAGACAACGCCCATGATGCCGAAGATCAGGAGGATCGCCATCTTGACGATGGCCATGATGCTGGAGACAGTGACCGAGAGCTCAATGCCGTGAACGCCGATGTAGACGACGACCCAGCACATCAGGACGGCAATGGCAGCCATCATGAAGGTGCTCATGCTCGGGAACAGCGCCAGGCTCAGCCATCCGGAGAAGGCCGTGAATACAGCCGGCATCCAGAAGGCAACGTTGACCCAGTACATCCAGCCGACGAGGACGCTCGGGAATTCTCCGAAGGCACGTCCTACCCAGCTGACGATGCCGCCGTCATCCGGATATGTGCTTCCGAGCTCTGCTGAGAGCAGTCCGTAGGGAATGAAGAACACGACTGCGGTGATGATCCATACAGTGATGGAGGATACGCCGATGATTGCAGGCGATACGAATGAATCAAGGACGAGGATGCTGCAGACAGTAAACAGCACGGTCTTGGTCAGACTAACTTTTTTCTCATTATCCATATAGTTCCCCTTTATTTTTCTGCAGGCTCAGGCGGCAGGAAGCCGGAGAGAACCGGCTCCCTCTGCCCGCTCTGCGCTGGCAATCAGCCTCTTGGCTGCTGCTGTGTGATGCAGTGAATGTTGCCGCCGCCGAATGCGACTTCCTCGGTCCTGACGCCGACGATCTTGCGGTCCGGGAACATCTCCTGAACCTGCTGGATCGCGAGGGCATCATTCTCGTCGCCGTACTGCGGGAAGATGATTCCGCCGTTGACGATCAGGAAGTTCATGTAGGAAGCGATAGCGACTTCGCCGTCCTCACGAGGCATGGATCCCTCAACGGAATCAATGGTGGATGCGCCGTGGATCAGAACGTTCTTCTTCGGCAGGCAGAGCTTGTAGACCTTGAGCTTGCGTCCCTTGGCATCGACTGCCTCGCTCAGCTCCTTATAGGCCTTCTGTGCATACTCGTAGAACGGATTCTCCGGATCCTCGGTCCAGATGCAGGCAACCTCACCCGGGCGGATATAGCAGGCAACATCGTCGATGTGGCCGTCAGTCTCAGCCGGATCAATGCCGTCTGTTACCCAGATGATCTTCTCGAGGTTGAGGTACTGCTTCAGCTTCTCCTCAATCTCTTCCTGCTTCATGGAAGGATTTCTTCCCGGCGAGAGCAGGCACATCTTCGTGGTAATCAGCGTTCCCTCGCCATCGACATGGATGGAGCCGCCCTCCAGGACGAAGTCAGGCGTGCGGTAGCTGTCAACACCCTCGATCTCGCAGACCTTCTGCGCGACCAGGTCATCCTGATCCCACGGGAAGTACAGGCCGTCATACAGGCCTCCCCATGAATTGAAGCTCCAGTCACATGCACGAATGCCGCCCCTGTCATTGACAAGGAAGGTAGGTCCGCAGTCGCGGATCCATGCATCATTGCTTGTCATCTCGACAACGCGGATCTCCGGCGGGAGCACATTGCGGCAGTTCTGGTACTGAGCAGGAGAGACGCACATCGTGACCGGCTCGAACTGGCTGATTGCCTTGGCAACATTCGCATACTGCACCTGCGCGGGCTTTGCGCCGTCACGCCAGTTGTCAGGCCTCTCTGGCCAGATCATCCAGATCTGCTTCTGCGGCTCGAACTCAGCCGGCATTCTGTAGCCGTCTTCCTTCGGGGTGGAACCTTGAATCCTTTTTGACATGATTATGATTTCCTTTCCAAGCAGCTTTCTGCGCTTGTCCACATTATAAAAATGAAAGCGCTTCAGTCCTAGGGATTGAGGCGCTTATGTAACGTTACGGCAATTGTCGGAGGATGTTACCTCAGCAGTAACACATTGTTACTTCACCAACTGCTTGGTCATTCGCTTGTAGAGAAGAACCTCCATGATCGCGATCATGCCGCAGCGCGACGTGATATTCTCGCCGTTGAAATCGATCTCATCGGCAAAGACATAGAAGTTCAGGTCGCTCATGTTCTGGATCACATTGTTATCGGAGCGCGTGATGGAGATGATCGTCGGCGTTGAGACCGTGAAGATCTTCTCGATCTTCGCGACCAGCTCCCGATTGTCGCCGGAATAGGATAGCACGAGCAGCACATCCTCGCGCTTGATCCTGCGCTCCACGGAGTACATCTCATAATCCTTATGAGGCAGCTCGACATCATAGCCGATGACCTTCAGGATGCGGTAGAGATAGCTCGCGACCTCGGCGCTGAGTCCCTCACCGAGAATGAAGATCTTCGGATAGCGGTCCATGATGTGGTCGAACTTCTCGATCTTCTCATCCGTGATGACCTTGACAGCCTCAATAACATTCTTCAGATAGCTGTCGCGGTAGTTCTCCTTCTGCACGATGCTCGGGATGGTCATCTTCCGTGAGTCCTTCTCGGCCTGGATGACTGCCTCCTGAAACTCGGAATAGCCATCGAATCCAAGCTTGCGCACAAAGCGGAGGATGGTCGTCGTGGAGACGAAGCATTTCTCTGCAAGCTCGCGGATGCTCATCTTCTTTACTGCCTGAAGATTGCGCATGGAGTAATTTAAAATCTCCTTTTCCGTAGAGGAAAGGGTCTGTGCCTTTTCGCTGGTCAGCTGATAGAAATCCATAGAATCCCCCTTGCCGGATCTGTTACTGCCATGTTAACACAGAGCGGAAGCATCTACGATTATTTTACGCTTGAGACATATCAGATCGCGCATTTGTAACGCATTTAAAAACAAGGTAACAGAGAATGTACACTGTTACCCTTGTAGTAACAACTTTGCAAAGCTACGCTGAAAACACTGAACTGTACCTGCTCCATTGTCATGATGATATTGGGAGATATGAAAAATGACTCAGGCGAAAGAAAAACATGCATCTGGTCATCAGACGATCAGCATGCGCAAGACGCTGCTGTTCACGGTCTGCAGCATTGTCGTGCTGGATTCCTTCATCTCTCCCGCCAAGCTCGGCGTTCCTGCCATCACTGTGCGCCTGATCGCGGTGGTCCTCTTCTTCATACCGTATGGCCTGATCTCGGCAGAGCTCGGCAGCACCTTCCCGGCCAATGGCGGCATCGCCAGCTGGGTGGAGCGAGCCTTCGGGGAGTTCCCCTGTGTCCTTGTCGGCTGGATGTACTGGCTGAATGAGGTCTTCTGGATGCCGGCAGTCTTCATCGCCTTCTCAGACTGGATCAAGATCGCGCTGTTCCCCGGCATGCCGGACTGGGTCATGGCCTCTATCGCTGTCGGCATGTGCTGGCTCATTGTCTGGGTTGGCATCAGGGGCATTGAGCTCTCCGTATCGATCTCGGCAATGGTTGCCGTGATCAAGACCGTGCTCATGCTGCTGCTTGGCGCGATGGGCATTGTGTACGGCATGAAGTACGGCTTTGCGAATGACTTCAGCGGCTCGTGGATCCCGAAGTGGGACGATACGATCAAGTACACAGCCGCGATCATCTATAACCTGATGGGCTTTGAGCTGATCAGCTCTGTCGGCGACCGGATCGAGAATCCGCAGCGGACAATCCCGAGGATAACGCTGATCGCCGGCCTTGGCATCACGGTGCTCTATGTCGCCGGCACTTTCGGCATCCTGGCCGCGATCCCGGCCGGCTCCGTAGATGAGGTGGATGGCTTCGTCTATGCCCTGAAGGAGCTCTGCCGCGTGTTCGGCAGCTTCAGCGGGCCGGTCTTCTATCTCCTGATCTTCCTTGCAAGCATGACCCTGGTCGTGGATATCGTGACCTGGAATCTCGGCTCCAATGAGACCTTCATGAGCTCTGAGCTGCAGAAGCGCTCGCCCTGGCTGGCACACCGCCATGAGAAGAACGGCACTGCCGATCATCTGTACTTCGTGATGGGCGTCATTGCCACGGGCCTGATCCTGCTGAATTACATGTTCACCGGCGATGCCAACTCGATCTTCTGGACCATGTTCTCGTTCTCCTCGCTGGTCTTCATGCTCAACTACATGTTCATGTTCCCGGCCGCGCTCAAGCTTCGCTTCAGCGATCCGACGCCGCGTGTCTACAAGGTGCCTGGCGGCCTTCCCGGAATGATTCTCTGTGTATCGCTGTGCACTGCCGGCACCCTGCTGGCCGTCATCTTCTTCGTGGACTGGGACATTCACAGCTATGCCTTCTGGATGGAGATGATCGGGACTGCCATCACGGTTGGCTCCGGCTGGGTTCTCTATCGGCGCGGAAAGAAAAGGGAAATGCAGTCGGAATCCTCGCCGCGCAGCAGCCTTTCCGGAGAGGGGCTCAACTGAGTCGATCGCCTGCCCATCCGGACCAAAAAAGCGGAATGCCGTGAAGGCGGCATTCCATGCAATCTGCGCATGCATGATTCCGGCAGCGGGGCGTTGAGGAGCTATGCCTGGCTGTCTGTGACGGTAATGACCTTGATGTTTCTGCTCTGAAGCCCGCTTTTAGCTGCTTCCGGAATCCTGTCATCCGTGATGACTGTCTCCGCCTGGCCGCGGGCGTTGATCGGCACCGTTCCGGCAGAGCTGAACTTCTCGCTCTCGGTCAGGAAAACGATCTCTGCGGCAAAGGAAGACATATCCCGCACTGCCTGGGCGCGCATCTGATCCTTGTTCGTGAATCCGGTTCTCTCGCTCCATCCGTCCGTTCCGACGAAGAAGTATGACACGTTATAATTGCGTGCCCCTTCTGCTACCATCGGCCCGACCAGGCACTGGCTGTCCGGCTGGTAAATGCCGCCGAGCAGAACGATCTGCGCGCCGGATTCGCTCCGGATATAGTCGGCGATGAAGGCGCTGTTTGTCACGATAGTGATATTTTTCCTATGCTCTGCAAGATAGAGCGCCAGCAGCGCGCAGCAGCTTCCGCTCTCGATCATGACAGTGTCGCCGTCATGAACGAGCTTCGCGGCCTCTTCCGCAATCCGCTTCTTGGACTCGTAATGATATGCAAGCCTGCCGTTGATATCATCCATGCTGTTCAGCTCGGCATAGCCATGCACTCTCCTGATGATGTGCTTCTGCTCCAGGGAATCCAGGTCCTTGCGCACTGTTACCTGCGATACCCCCAGCAGCGCTGAAAGCTCTGTCACCTCGGCGCGGTTCTGCTTTGTCAGCAGATCCAGTATGATGCTCTCTCTGTCGCTCTTCATTCCAGCCTCTTTCCAGTCAGATGAATGCATGAATGCCATTCTCCTCAAATGCCTTCTGATAGTCCCTCAGGTCTTCTGCATGCATGTTTGGCACATCCCTGTAGGCATAATGGATGCCCAGCATGTCATACTTGCTCTCGCCGAATTGATGGAAGGGAAGCAGCTGGCATCTGCTGCTGCCGACCTCGGCCAGACGCCTGGAGAACTCGACGGCATCCTCGATCCGGTCGTTGAATCCGGGGATCACCGGGATGCGCGGCAGCACATCCTTTCCGCCTGCGATCGCCCGCTTCATGTTCCTCAGCGGAAGCTCATTTGTAACGCCGGTGTATTCCAGATGCTTCTGCGGGTCCCAGTGCTTCATGTCAAACAGCAGATGATCGATCTCGGCGGTGACTCTGTCAAATACCTCAGGGGAGGCACAGCCTGTTGTCTCGCAGGCAGTATCGATGCCCGCTTCCTTCAGCGCATGAAGCAGCGCTGCGGAGAACTCAGGCTGGGCAAGCATCTCGCCGCCTGACAGCGTCACGCCGCCTCCGCTCTCCTGATAGAAGGGAAGATCCTGCAGGCATATCCTCAGCACTTCCTGCACGGTTCTGGTCTCTCCCTCCGCCTTCAGCGCGCGGCCCGGGCATTCCCGTACGCACAGGGCGCATCCGCTGCAGCTTCCTGAGTCGATCTGAATCCGCCCTTCAGAGGCGGAGACCGCATGCGCAGGGCATGTCTCAATGCAGTGATGGCAGCTGATGCAGTGCCTGCTGTCCCACAGGATCTGCACTCTGGCCAGCTGGCTTTCCGGATTGGAGCACCATCTGCAATGCAGCGGACAGCCTTTCAGAAAGACGACAGTCCGGATTCCCGGGCCATCATTCACCGAGAATTTCTGTATGTTGAATACCGTGCCTGCTGCTCTTTCCAGTTCCATGAATGTCCTCTCATCCATATGGATATTAGCATAGAATTTTCAATTTGCAACAAAATGCTTACGAAAGAAACTAAAATGTGTTATTAATGCAAATTTCCTATTGACTTGCACCGCGTCTGCGGCTACTATGTGTTTGTAACGTAATCAAATAAGATTACGAATGAAATTACGGAGGAGCACATGGAGAATACTGAGCACTTCGGATCGCTGACAAAGAGAATGCAGCAGTTCCGCGAAGAGGTACTGGATGAAAAGCCGTATATCGATGCGGAGCGGGCAGTGCTTGCAACAAGAGCCTACCAGGCAAACCGGAATCAGCCTCAGGTCATGAAGAGAGCCCTGATGCTGAAGGAGATCCTGGCGGGGATGTCGATCTATATCGAGGACAGGACGCTGATTGCCGGCAACCAGGCGACCAAGAACAGGAATGCCCCGATCTTTCCGGAATACACCATGGAATTCGTGATCAATGAGCTTGATCAGTTCGAGAAGCGCGACGGCGATGTCTTCTATATCACGGAGAAGACGAAGCAGCAGCTGCGGGAAATCGCGCCGTTCTGGGATAACAACAACCTCCGCGCAAGAGGAGAGGCATTGCTTCCGGAAGAGGTATCCGTCTTCATGGAGACCGGCGTCTTCGGCATGGAGGGAAAGCTGAATGCCGGCGATGCCCATCTGGCGGTCAATTACCAGAGACTTCTGAAGGAAGGCCTGAAGGGCTACGAGAAAAGAACCAGAGAGCTGAAAGCAGCCCTGGATCTGACCGACCCGGATGCCATCGACAGGAATATCTTCTATAAGGCAGTGCTGATCGTCATTGAAGCAGTGCATGCATTCGCGCTTCGGTATTCTGCCCTTGCCCATGAGATGGCGGAGCAGGAGGCGGATCCCACGCGCAGGGCGGAGCTGGAAGAGATCAGCAGAAGCTGCGCCAGGGTTCCCTATGAACCGGCCGCATCCTTCCGGGAAGCAGTGCAGTCCGTATGGCTGATCCAGCTGGTGCTGCAGATTGAATCCAACGGGCATTCCCTGAGCTATGGGCGCTTTGATCAGTACATGTATCCGTACTTCATGGCGGATATCCGGAATGAGAAGATCACGAAGGCAGAGGCGCTTGAGCTGCTGACCTGCCTCTGGATCAAGACGCTGACGATCAACAAGGTCAGATCGCAGGCGCATACGCTGAGCTCTGCCGGCTCGCCGATGTATCAGAATGTCACGATCGGCGGCCAGACAGCGGAGCGCAGGGACGCCGTCAATGAGCTGTCCTTCCTGGTTCTGCAGTCCGTCGCAGAGACCAGGCTGACGCAGCCAAACCTGACAGTCCGCTGGCACCATAACATTGATAAGCATTTCTTCGATGAATGCATCGAGGTCATGAAGCTCGGCTTCGGCATGCCCGCGCTCAACAACGATGAAGTGATCATTCCCTCCTTCATCAAGTGGGGCGTGAAGGAGGAGGATGCCTGCAACTACAGCGCCATCGGCTGCGTCGAGACCGCAGTTCCCGGCAAGTGGGGCTATCGCTGCACGGGCATGAGCTACATCAACTTTCCGCGGGTGCTGCTGTGCGCAATGAACAATGGCATCGATCTAACCTCAGGCCGCAGATTCACGAAGGGATATGGATATTTCAAGGACATGAAGTCCTATGAGGAGCTGATGTCCGCATGGGACCTGACAGTCCGCGAGATGACCAGATACAGCGTCATCGTGGAGAATGCAATCGACAAGGCATCGGAGCGGGACGTGCCGGATATCCTGTGCTCTGCATTGACAGATGACTGCATCGGCAGAGGCAGGACCATCAAGGAAGGCGGAGCGGTCTATGACTTCATCTCCGGCCTGCAGGTCGGAATCGCCAACATGGCCGACTCTCTGGCGGCAATCAGGAAGCTTGTCTATGAGGAGAAGAGGATCACGCCTGAGCAGCTGTGGAATGCGATCCTCGATGACTTCTCTTCTCCTGAGAATCAGAGGATCCAGGATATGCTCATCAACGATGCGCCGAAATACGGCAATGACAATGATGAGGTGGATCAGCTGATCGTGGATGCCTATGACTCCTATCTTGATGAGATCAGGAAATACCCGAATACGCGCTATGGCAGAGGCCCGATCGGCGGCATCCGCTACGGCGGAACCTCATCGATTTCCGCAAACGTGGGGCAGGGCATGGCAACCTTCGCGACTCCTGACGGGAGAAAGGCATGGGAGCCGCTCTCGGAAGGATGCTCACCGGCGCACAATGCTGACAGAAACGGGCCGACTGCAGTATTCAAGTCCGTCTCCAAGCTCCCGACAGAGAAGATCACCGGCGGCGTGCTGCTGAATCAGAAGATGACGCCGACCATGCTTGCAAGCGAGGAAAACAAGCAGAAGCTGGAGCTTCTGATCAGCGCATTCTTCAACCGTCTCCATGGCTACCATGTTCAGTACAATATCGTCTCAAGGGAGACGCTCCTGGATGCCCAGGCGCATCCGGAGAAGCATAAGGACCTGATTGTGAGAGTTGCCGGATACAGCGCGTTCTTCAATGTCCTGAGCAGGAAGACACAGGATGATATCATCGGCAGGACAGAGCAGTCTCTGTAGAAAAGAGGAAGAAAGACATGAAGCTACTGATTGATGATGCACACATCGAGGATATCAAAAGGATCTATGACCAGTATCCGGTTGACGGTGTAACAACAAATCCCACCATCCTGGCCAAGACAGGCAGGAATCCGCTGGATACGCTGAGAGAGATACGCTCCTTTATCGGCAGCGATCAGCTCCTGTTTGCACAGGCGATCGCGAAGGATGCCAGGGGAATGGCAAGGGATGCGCACTGCATTACAGAGCTTGTCGGCGAGGGAACGATCGTGAAGATCCCTTCGATTCCGGAAGGCTTCAAGGCCATTGCCATGCTGAAGAAAGAAGGCATCCGGACATGCGGCACTGTGGTCTATACGCCGATGCAGGCATTCCTTGCGGCAAAGGCCGGCGCTTCCTATGTCGCGCCATATGTCAACCGCATAGACAACATGGGATATGACGGCGTTAAGGTCGTGAAGGAGATCCAGGATATGCTGGAGAACAGCGGCATGGACTGTGAGGTGCTGGCTGCTTCCTTCAAGAACTCGCAGCAGGTGATGGAGCTCGCGGAATACGGCATCGGTGCCGCGACAGCTGCTCCGTCTGTCATTGAGGCGTTCGTGAAGAATCCCGCCATCGATGGCGCGGTCAGCGATTTCCTGAATGACTTCATCAATCTGACCGGCAAGACATCATTCTCGGATCTGTTCTGAGCATCATTTCCGCTGATTGAAATCAGCGAGTGAAAATAGGAGAGAAATCATGAAGAAGATCATCTGTTCACCAGGCAGCTACATCCAGGGCAGCAACGAAATCGACAATCTGGCGGAGTATTACGGCCAGCTCGGCTCCAGCGGCGCCTATCTGATCGTGGATAAGTTCATCTTTGATACCTATCAGGATGCGATCAGGGGCAGCTTCGTCCGCGGCAATGTGCCGTATGCAATCCATGTCTTCGGAGGCGAGTGCAGCCATGCGGAGATCGATGCGCATCAGCGGCAGCTGGAGGATGCAGATGTCATCATCGGCATCGGCGGCGGCAAGACGCTCGATACCGCCAAGTCAGTCGCGTTCTACAGCCATCTTCCGATGATCATCGTGCCGACTGCCGCATCCACGGACGCGCCGTGCAGCCGCCTCGCAGTCATCTATAAGGAGACGCATGAATTTGAGGAGTATCTGCCGCTGACCTCAAACCCGAATATGGTCATCATGGATACCAACATCATTGCGCATGCGCCGGCCAGATTCCTGATGGCAGGCATCGGCGATGCCTTCGCTACCTATTACGAGGCAGCTGCCTGCGAGAAATCCAATGCAGTAACCATGACCGGAGGCCATGTGACGAAGGCAGCCATGGCATTGGCGAAGCTGTGCCGCGACACGATCGTCGCAGAGGGACTCCTGGCCAAGGCGGCAGTGGAAAGCCATGTCAGTACCGCGGCGGTTGAGGATGTCGTCGAGGCCAATACATATCTCAGCGGCGTCGGCTTCGAGAGCGGCGGCCTGGCAGCGGCGCATGCCATTCATAACGGATTGACGGTTCTTGAGGAGACGCATCGGCTGCTGCATGGCGAGAAGGTCGCATTCGGCACGATTACGCAGCTGGTTCTGGAGAATCGCCCGCTGGAGGAAATCACGGCAGCGATCAGGTTCTGCCGCGCCTGCGGGCTGCCGGTAAGCCTCAGTGATCTGAATCTGGATCAGGCAAGCGATGAGCACCTGATGGAGGCAGCTGCTGCCAGCTGCGCCGCGAATGATACCATGGGCAACATGCCCTTCAAGGTAGAGCCGCAGGATGTCTTTGCGGCAATGAAGACGGCGGATGCCATCAGCAGGGGAATCGCCGCAGAGTAGAATGCATGCATGCCGGGGGAGCGGAGACAGGCTCGTCCCGGCATGCATTGCTCAAGTGATGCCATGATGCTTCATCAGGAGGGCCAGATGAATGAGATAGATGAGAAAGCAGGATATTGCCTTTCATGCATCAGTCCGCGCTGCGAGACTGGATGCCCGACCGGAAACCATATCCGCGACATGATCAAGGCGATGAAGGACGGGAACCCGGGTCTTGCGGCTGATATCCTGCATTCCGCGAATCCGTTCCCTGAGCTGACCAGCAGCCTCTGCGACTGCGACCGTCAGTGCCAGGGCCACTGCGTGCGCGGCATCAGGGGCATGCCGGTGCAGATCCAGGCGATCGAGAGATATCTGGCTGCCCGGTATGCCGCTCCATATGAGGCACCGGCATCCAGCGGACATTCTGTCGCGATCATCGGGGCCGGCCCTTCCGCACTGTCCGCAGCGTACTTTCTGCGGCTGAGCGGCTGCGATGTGTCGGTATACGAGAAGGAGAGCCGCATCGGCGGCGCCGTCTATACAGGCATTCCTTCCTGGCGGTTTGACAAGTCGGCCCTGGAGAGAATCCAGGAGAATCTGCAGCGCATGGGCGTTCGCTTCATCTTCGGCTGCAGGGTCGGCGAATCCATCCCGCTGCAGCAGCTGCGTGAAGGCAGCGACCGGGTCCTCGCGGCAGTCGGCGCGCAGTCCGAGAACAGCCATGGGCTGACGGCTGAGCGCGGATGCCGTCCCGGGCTGAGCATGCTGCATGATCTGAATATCCTTGGCAGGCAGGAAGCATACCGGCATCAGTATCATCATGCCGTGGTATGGGGTGGCGGCAATGTGGCAATGGACTGCGCGAGAAGCCTGATCCGGATCATGGCAGATGTTACGGTGGTGTATCGGCGCAGCGAGAAGGAGATGCCGGCCAGCAGGAAAGAGATTGAAGCCGCAAAGGCAGAAGGCGTGCAGTTCCGCTTTCTGGAGAATATCAGGGACCTGGTCCGCGACGGCGGTGGAAATGTGACCGGAGCAGTCTGCGTCCGCATGGAGCTTGGCAGCATGGATGAAAGCGGCCGCGCAGTCGCGCATGAGATCGCGGGCTCAGAGCATGTGCTTGCCTGCGATCTGGTTGTGCCGGCAATCGGGCAGGCAGTCGATCTGTCCGCGCTCGGGCTGCAGCCGGGCCAGGAAGCCCATGGCAGCTCAATCGGGGGCGTCTATATCTGCGGCGATGCGCATCTCGGCCCGAAGACAGTCGGCGCGGCAATTCAGGACGGCAGGAAGGCAGCCATGGAGATCATGGAATCCTTCCGGAAAGAGCAGTCAGAAAGGGATATCGGATGAGCAGAAAGAGCATATTGCTGATCGGCGGAACCGGAACCATCTCCGCATCGATCATGAAGCTTCTGAGCAGCAATGAGAGCTATGACGTTACTGTGCTGAACCGCGGGCATCGGGAATTCGCGCCTGAGATCAGCCAGATCATCTGCGATGTGAAGGAGCCCGGCGCGCTGGAGAAGGCAGTCGCCGGCCGGAAGTTCGATGCAGTCGTGGATTTCCTGGTCTTTGACGCGGAGAGCGCCGCAGAGCGCGTGCGCATCTTCCGGCAGCGCACAGGCCAGTATTTCTTCATCTCGACCGTAGTGACATTCGATCATGAGCATACCCTCTGGCTGGATGAGAGCTCAAGGCAGGAGAATCGGTACAGCAGCTACGGGCAGAAGAAGAAGGCGGCAGAAGACGTATTCCGGGCTGCCATTGCAGAGGGATTCCCGGCCGTGATCGTAAGGCCCTCGCAGACCTATGCCGGTGACCGCATACCGCTCAGCGTCAAGGGCAGGAGCTGCTGGAGCGTAATCAGCCGCATCCTGGCCGGCAAGCCGGTGATCGTGCATGGCGACGGCAAGTCCATCTGGCACATGATGCATGCGGACGACTTCGCATACAACTTCGTGCAGATGATCGGCAATGAGGCTGCTGTCGGCCAATCCGTGAATCTGGTTCATCCGGAAGCCGTGACATGGGATATGATCTATGAGGAGATTGCCGCGCAGCTGGGCAGGGAGCTGATCGTGCGCCACATCGCCTCTGATGCGCTTGCCCATGCCGGCAGGTATGACATCACTGCGACGATTCTCGGCGACAAGCAGTATTCAAGCATGTACAGAGCGGAGCAGCGCGATCGCCTGATTCCTGACTTTCGCTGCGAGATCGATCTGAAGCAGGGCGTAAGCAGGTATCTGGCCTTCATGAAGGAGCATCCTGAGGACAGGACAGAAGACCCGGAATTCGATGAGTGGTGCGATTCCCTGATCCGTGACTATGATTCCTTCATGGAGCTGGTAGCGCAGAGATACTGAGGCTCAGGAGGCCGCGCTGCAGGAGCAGCGGCATCGCAGAGCAGGAGGATATGCAGAATGGAGCATCTGGATGAGATCAGCAGCCTGAAGATGACCGGCAGGATACAGGTTCTGAAGGAACGCATGCTGTCTGAGACCCGATATGCATCAATTGAGCAGGCTGCGATTATCACTGAGACATACAGGAAGAATGAGGGGAAGCCCAGGATCATGCAGAGAGCGCTTGCACTGCGGGCTGCTCTTGAGCAGATCCGGATCAGCGCGCAGCCGGAGGAGCTGATCGTAGGCAACCGCACTGCCGGCGTCCGCAGCGGCGTGGTCTTTCCGGAGAGCGGAAGCTCCTGGATCGACCGGGAGTTCGAGACGCTGCCGACCAGAAAGCAGGACAGATTCCAGGTGCGGCAGGAGGACATCGCGTATTTCAGAAACGTGATCAGGCCATACTGGGATGGGCGCTCGCTGGAGGATGTCCTGAAGAGGGAATACGGTGCAGAGCTGAAGAGCCTTTCCCGCGTCGTCAAGATCAATCAGACAGACCATGCCCAGGGACATATCTGCCCGAACTGCGCGGAATGGCTGGCAAAGGGTCCCCGGGAGCTCGAGAGGGAAGCAGAGGAAAAGCTGAAGACAGCGGAGGATGAGAAGCAGATTGAGTTCTATCGCAGCGTGATTGAGGTCATGGAAGGTGCAAGGCATTTCATGATCCGCTATCATGACCTGCTGCTGAAGATGGCTTCCGCAGATGAGAAGAACGGCAGCCGCCTGAAGGAGCTGGCAGAGATCTGCAGATCCCTGTCAGAGCGCCCTGCAGACAGCTTTCATGAGGCGCTTCAGTCCCTGTGGTTCCTGATGTGCATTCTGCAGATGGAATCCAACGCATCCTCCTTCTCGCCTGGCCGCTTTGATGAATTCATGTGGCTGTACTACAGCCGCGATATTGAGAGCGGAAAGCTGAGCCGACAGGAAGCGCTGGAGATGATCGAGTGCCTGTGGCTGAAGTTCAACCAGATTGTCTACATGAGGAATGCCGGCAGCGCGAAGTACTTTGCCGGCTTCCCGATCGGCTTCAACATAGCGGTCGGCGGCGTGGATGCGGAGGGCAATGACTTCGTCAATGACCTGTCTTTCCTGTGCCTGAAGGCCCAGGAGCATCTCGGCCTGCCGCAGCCGAATCTCTCTGTACGCCTGCATGAGCATACGGGAGATCCGCTGCTGAAGCAGGCAGTCAGGGTTGTTGCAAGGGGCAGCGGCATGCCGCAGTTCTTCAATGACAAGGCGGTGATTCCGGCTCTCGAGAATCTCGGCGTCTCTGAGAAGGACGCAAGGGATTACGCCATCGTGGGCTGCGTGGAGCTGACGACGCAGGGAAACAATCTCGGCTGGAGCGATTCCGCGATGTTCAATCTGAACAAGATCCTGGAGCTTGCCCTCAATGGCGGCAGGGATCTGATCACCGGCGAGCAGCTCGCGGAGGACTATGGCGATCTGACGAAGTACGAGTCATATGAGGATCTGGAAGCGGTGTTCAGGAAGTACCTGGATGAATACATGGATCGCATGATCAGGGCCTGCGAGGTCGTTGAGAAGGCGCACCAGGATCTGCTTCCATCCCCGTTTCTTTCCAGCGTCATCGATGACTGCATGGAGCGCGGCATGGATGTGACCGCGGGCGGCGCAGTCTACAATCTCTCGGGCATCCAGATGATTCAGGTTGCCAATCTCGCGGATTCACTGGCGGCACTGAAGAAGCTGGTCTTTGAGGATCGCTCGGTCGGCCGGAAGGAGCTGCTGGATGCGCTGAGAAACAACTTTGCCGGCGATGAGATCCTCCGGGCAAGGCTGCTGTACAAGGTCCCGAAATACGGGAATGATGTGGCATGGGTAGATGAGCTTGGCTGCCAGTGGGCGGAATACTTCAGGAAGCGCCTTTCCGGATACCGGAACTTCCGCGGCGGCGCCTATCATACAGGCATGTATACCGTCTCCGCGCATGTGCCGATGGGAGAGAATGTCGGCGCATCTCCGGATGGAAGGCTGTCGCAGCAGCCGCTTGCGGATGGCGGCATGTCACCCGTTTACGGCCGTGATACAGAGGGGCCGACGGCAGTTCTGAAGTCAGTCTCGAGGCTTGACAGGACGCTGACCTCGAACGGCGGCCTGCTGAACATGAAGTTCCTGCCGTCATTCTTCTCGACGGAGAGCGGCATTGACAAGTTCGCGCTGTTCCTGAGAACGTTCGTGGATCTTGAGATCCCGCATATCCAGTTCAATGTGGTCAGGAAGGAAGACCTGATCGCGGCCAAGGCGCATCCGGAGCAGTACCGCAGCCTGACTGTAAGGGTTGCCGGCTATACAGCATATTTCACGGAGCTTGCCGGAGAGCTGCAGGACGAGATCATTGCCCGTACCAGCTATGCGGACATCTAGCTGAGGAATGCATGGAAGAGCTCACTGGGAAAGTATTTGACATACGCAGATTCTCGACGCATGACGGCAGCGGCATCAGGACTGTCATGTTCATGCAGGGCTGCTCTCTTCGATGCGCCTGGTGCCATAATCCTGAGGGCATTGACCAGGGCAGAAGGGCCATGTGGTTTCAGAGCAGATGCATCCGGTGCAGAGCATGTCTTTCAAGGTCGCTTCACGGCGGCCTTGCGCTGCAGGAGGATGAGATCGTGATTCATCCGGAAGCGGCGGAAGACTGGGATGGTATCATTGATTCCTGCGCTTCCGGGGCGCTGCGCTGGAACTATCGCGAGCTCAGCGTATCAGATGCCGTGCAGGAGCTGATCAAGGATCAGCCGTTCTTTGCGCACGGAGGGGGCATCACCTTCTCCGGCGGCGAGCCGCTTCTCCAGAAGGACTTCGTGCTCGCGGTCCTGAAGGAGATGAAGCAGCGGCAGATCCAGACTGCAATCGAGACGGCGCTGAATGTCCCCTGGGAGAATGTTGCGGAGGCAATCCCATATCTCGACATCATCTACGCGGATCTGAAGATCCTGGATGACAGCAGCCACAGAAGATATATCGGATTCTCGAATGAGCGGATTCTCCGGAACATCAGGAATCTGCTGCAGAGCGAAGCCGGCAGCCGCGTCATTATCCGCACGCCGATGATCCCCGGCATGACAGCTGAAGAAGAGAATATTGCCGGCATCGCCGGCTTCATCTCCTCGGTCTTGCCTGATGTTCGTTATGAACTTCTGAACTACAATCCGCTGGCAGGCGCCAAGTATCATCTGGTCGGCAGAAAGTACTGCTTCGAGAAGAATCCGGAGAAATACACGGCGGCAGAGATGCGGCATTTCGCCGAGATCGCGGACAGAAGCGGTGTCAGGAATACGATCGCGGAAGTCTGACGGGCCGCATGAACAGGGCACCTTCAGCATTTCAATAGGCATTGAAGCATGCAAGCATAATCACTCATGGCAGGAGGAGATGGAGCTGTCTTTCGTCATGCCCTCATCGCCGCATGGACAGCGGAAACGCATGCTGTTTCAAAAAAGTAACAGCGGCCGAATCTTGTTATCCTGTTTCATATTTCGGCAGATTTGTTTACTTCATAAAACTGCTTGAATATCCTTTTGGTAAAGGATGTGCACACCCCTGATCTGGTTACCGCTTCAGAAAAGGAATCATTTTAATACGGCATTCAATACCGGAGGAGAGAGTTATGCTTAACACCAGCATCAGAAAGAAGCTTGCGGCAGTATTGGCATGCTTCATGCTTACATCAGTGCTGACCGGCTGCGCCGGCTCGGCAGAAAAGAAGCAGTTGGATAATGAGCTCGAGACCATCATCTCAGACAAGGACCATCCGCTGGCGGCTGCGGCAGTCGGCGTCGTCAAGGATGGCAAGATCGCATATGCAAATACGGTAGGAACCGCGAGGTTCGATACCAATGCAAAGGCAAACGCCGATACAAAATATCGGATCGCTTCCGTTTCAAAGATGATCACGGCAATCGCAGTCATGCAGCTGGTCGAGCAGGGCAAGATCGATCTGCAGGGCGATGTCCAGGATTATCTCGGCTTTGATCTCAGAAACCCGAATTTCCCGGATACGCCGATCACGGTATCCATGCTGATGTCGCATACGTCCTCGATCCGCGAGAGCGATGCCAGCCCGTATAACATGCCGATCGGACATGATCTGAAGGAGTTCTTCGAGGAAGGATCGGAATACTGCGGACCGGACCGCTGGGCACCTGCAGAGGAGGCCCCGGGAAAGTTCTTCGAGTATACCAATCTCAACTATGGCATTCTCGGAACGATCATCGAGAAGGTCAGCGGCGAGCGCTTCGATCAGTACATGACTGCTCATATCTTTGAGCCGATGGGACTTACCTGCTCCTTCAATCCGGCGACAATGTCAAAGGAGGCACAGGATCAGATCGGAACGCTGTATCGCAAGAAGACCGGCGATAACTACGATCCGAATGGCACGTGGACCGCGCAGTGCGATGACTTCACGGACGGATATCCGGCTGATGGAGAATTCGCGGATTACAAGATCGGCAGCAATGCCACTGTCTTCTCCCCGCAGGGCGGACTCAGGGTATCTGTCAAGGATCTCTGTGCATTCGTGCAGATGTTCAGCGCCGGCGGAACCTATAACGGCAAGCAGATCCTGAAAAAGGAAACGCTCGACATGATGTTCACGCCGGTCTGGACCTATGACCCGCAGACCGAGAATGGCGATACCTACTATGATCTCATGAACTGCTATGGCAATGGCGTTCAGATCTTCACAAACACGAGCGGAGATCGCATCGTGGAAGGACAGGATCTGCCGTTCTCCGGGCATCTCGGCGATGCGTACGGCCTGTTCAGCGGCGTTCTGTTTGACCGCGAGAAGGGCAATGGCATTGTCTATATCGTCGGCGGCGTCGGCAGCGATCCGGAAGAGTATTACGGAGACTATTCCACATTCTATAAATGGGAAGAGAAGCTGATGACAGCAGCAGCCAGCTTCGCAAAGTTCGACTACTGAGATGCAGCGATCAGCTGCAGGTGATTCTCTGAAGGAGTGACTGGAGAATTGCCTGAGCTGCATGCGGCAGCAACGCCTTTGCATGACCTGGACGGAAGATGGAAGCGCTGCGGGCAATGGGAATATGTGCCGGAAATTTCACGCGGCAGATATGATCCCGGGCCCGCAGCTCTTTCTCTACTCTGCGCATGGCCGGGAGCAGGGAGAAGATGATGCATGCATGGGTATGATAGGCTCAGCCTGCCGCAATGATGGGGCAGAGAGGCTATAGGGGGGTGTCGCAATGAATTTCTATCAGCTTGCCAGCGCGCAGAATGAGCGCCTGTCCGCCACGGAAAAGGGAATCCTGAATTATGTCATCAGCCACGAGGTATCAGCGCGCAGGATGAGCATACGCATGCTTGCAGGCGCATGCTACGTCTCTACAGCCACGGTGCTGAGGCTGGTGCGCAAGATGGGCTTCTCCGGCTATCGGGAGTTTCAGGAGGAGCTGATCCGGAATGGCAAAGATACCGCCGGCGGACCGGACGACAGCCTGACGCAGGAGGGAAGCTACCGCGAGCATTACCTTCAGAATATGGAAGAAGCGGTCAGGATGATCACGGAAGACAAGATTCAGAGATTTGATCATATCATGAGCCGCTATCCGAAGACGTATATCCTCGGCACCGGGTTCAATGTCGAGGTGGCGGATTATCTGTACCGGCTGATGAAGGTCATCGGATATGACGTGGAGATCCCGAGAACCGCCTACGAGCTGAGATCCGTGGAGCGCAGAATCAAGCGGGAGGATATCCTGCTGGTGCTCTCCTATTCCGGGGATAATCAGCGGCTGGTGGAGCAGATCGAGCGCATCTTCACGGTTGCCACGCCGACGGTGATCTCTGTGACGCGCGCCGACAGCAACATCATCCAGAACATGAGCGATCTTAACTTTCCGGCATTCGCGGACGAGATCAGGTTCAACGGAGAGGATGTTACCTCGCGGTGCGCGATGATCGCGATCATGGAGATCCTGTTCTACAAGCAGATGACGCATCAGATGCAGCGGCAGGAAGCCAAAAATGCCGCCGCCCAGCATGCACACGCATGAAGCATCTGCGGACAGGGGGACGCAGCGATGAAGAAGACGGGGGATATGCTGCCAGCCTGCAGGCATGGAGGCTTGCTGGCCCGATGCGCTCTGATGATCCTTTCGTCGTGGCTGCTTGCTTCCCTCGCGATGATTCCTGTCTCTGCAGACAGCCTTCCCGCTCAGGCACCGGATGATTCGTATGAGGATCCGGATATCCTGTTCATCAGCTCCTATTCCCTGGACTGGTACGAAGTGCCCAGGCAGATCACGGGCCTGCAGAATGCGCTCGGCAGCAGCGCAGACCTCCAGTACATCTTCATGGACACCAAGCATGTCAGCATCTCAGAGGCAGAGCAGAATGCATACCTGCATCTGAAGTCGCTCTGCTCGCAGAAGGAATTTGATGCGGTTGTCGCCGGCGATGATGCTGCGCTTGATTTCACGCTGAAGCATCGGGAAGAGCTCCTCAGCGGGATTCCGCTGGTCTTCATGGGCATCAATTCGATCGAGAAGGCGGAGCAGGCAGCGCAGGAGCCGCTGTGTGCCGGGACCGCAGAGCTGTTTCCGCTGAAGGAGACCGTCTCGCTGGCGGAATCGCTGTATCCGCAGGCCGGCAGAGTGGTTGCCCTGACGGATGGGACAGTCTCCAGCGATGGCTATCTCAGCCAGCTGAATGCCATCAGGGATCAATTCCCGAAGCTCGCGTTTGAGGAGATGGACTGCTCAGAGCTGACGCGCCAGGAGATCACGGATCGCATTTCCGCGATGGATGAGCGCACGATCCTGATCTGCATGATCATGAGCCGGGATGGCAGCGGGAATTTCTACAGCGTCAGCCAGGCAGCGGAGTTCCTTTCCTCTGTCTCGGCGATACCGATCTTCCGGGCAGATGAGTCTGGCATCGGCGATGGCTTTTTCGGGGGCTGCGTGATTTCCTATCAGCAGATGGGAGAGCAGGCCGGCAGGACCGTGAGGCAGATGCTGATTGATCCCTCGGCAGCCGAGAAGGACGTCACAGCTGCGGAGACCTATTTCGAGTTTGACAATCAGAAGCTTCGGCAGTTTCAGATCCCGGGCAGCAGGCTTCCCTGGAATCGCATGATCATCAACGGTCCCGGCACCTACCTTGCGCAGAACCGGCAGCTTCTGATCTCTGCAGGGATCATCATCGGGATCCTGGTCCTGACCATGATCCTGTTTGCCATTGACGGACGAAAGCAGGAGGTTCTTCAGAAGAAGCTGAGAAAGAGCCAGGAGCTTTACAGAACGGCGGTTAACGCTGCCGATCTTGTCATCTGGGAATATGACCCGCAGACCCATGTCATCACGATGTCATTCAGCAGCGACTTCACGAAATATGTCTGCGGCGTGCGGGGATTCCCGCAGGTGCTGGAAGACGGGCCGGCCAGGCAGGCGGCCGTGATTGATGAGGAATGCCGACAGGATCTGCTGGGCATGTATCGGCAGATTGACGAGGGTGCCGAGGCGGCGGAATGCAGGTATGGCTTCCAGTGGGGGAATGGGCACTGCTATCGGCATGCCAGGGCAACTGCGGTCTATGATGACCGCCATCGCCGGACGGCAGTATGCATCTCGGACGATGTGACAATTGAGCAGCAGATGAAGGAGCTCTATGAGAAGGAGCTGCAGTATCTTCACCAGACCAATGAGAGCGCGCTGACCTCGAAGGGCCACCATGATCTGACTGACGGAAGGATACTCGAATACTCCATTCTCAGCAGCCCGGATATCGTGATCCCGGAAGGAATGACCTATCAGCAGATGCTGGAGAGGTCGCTCTCCGGCATGATCCGGAAAGAGGACAGGGCAGCGCTCGCGGCTATTGCAGATCAAAAGACCCTGATCCGCAGGTATTATGAGGGAGAGCGGCACTTCAGCTATAAGTTCCGGCGGACCAAGGTGGATCAGGCGCCGGGCTGGGCAGAGCTGCAGTTCAATACCTTTCTCTCGCCTGTGACAGGTCACATCGAGTGCTTTGTGTATACATACGATGTGACAGAGCAGGAGCTTCAGAACCAGATCATCGCCAAGCTGGTTGAGTTCGGATATGAAAACATGGGCTTCATCTATCCGGATACGCATGCGGCAACGGTATTTGTCCTGAATGAGCCGCGCGCTCAGAAGAAGTACATCAGCACGATGGACTATGACACTCTCCTGGAGAAAGTGCTCTCGAAGTCTGTGAACGGCAATAATCATGAGCTGCTTCAGGCGCTGTGCGTGCAGACCGTGACGGAGCATCTCGCCTCAGGAGCGCCGTATGTATATGCGGTCTCCACAGAGGAAGCGGATCATCAGAGCAGGCGCAGACAGTTTGCATTCTCCTGGCTGAGCGACCGCCATGAGACGATATTCTTCTGCGTGAGCGATATCACCCGGCAGTACGAGACGGCACAGCGCCAGATTCAGGAGCTCAGCGAGGCAAGGCTGGCGGCAGTCAGGGCAAATGAGGCAAAGTCTGCCTTCCTTTCCAGCATGAGCCATGATCTGCGCACGCCGCTGAATGGCATTCTCGGGTTCACCGGGATTGCCCTTGCGGAGAATGATCCGGCACGGAAGCAGGACTATCTGAAGAAGATCAGCCTGTCCGGAGAGCTGCTGCTGAGCCTTGTCAATGACACGCTTGATCTCTCGCGCATTGAAAGCGGGAAGATGACGCTGGAGCCGGAGGCGTTTGACGGCCGGGAGCTTGCCGAGGCATTGCTTGCGGCAGTCAATCCCTCCGCAGAGCTGAAGAACATCCATCTGATCGCAGACACGGACCGCTTCCCGGAAGGAATCCTGCGTGCAGATAAGCTGAAGCTTCAGAAGATCCTGCTGAATCTGCTGTCAAATGCGATCAAGTATACACCGCCGGGCGGAACGGTGCGGTTCAGCATAGATGCAATTGATTCGCCGGGCAGCAGGATGACCAGGCGCTTCATGGTAGAGGATAACGGCATCGGCATGAAGGAGGAGTTCCTGCCTCGCCTCTATGAGCCGTTTGCCCAGGAGAAGCGTCCGGAAGCCGCCAATATTCAGGGAACCGGACTTGGACTGAGCATCGTGAAGAGGATCGTGGATCTGATGAATGGCACGATCGAGGTTCGCAGTGAAGTGAACAGAGGCACGACATTTATCGTGGAGCTGCCGCTTGAATGCATGGGACAGGAGGACGGGAGGAACAGGAAATCCGAAGGAACAGACGCGATCCTGAGCGGAAAGCAGATCCTGCTTGCAGAGGATAATCAGCTGAACGCTGAGATTGCCTCGCTTCTGCTGAAGGAAAAGGGCATGAAGTCTGTCTGGGTAGAGAACGGGAAGCAGGCACTTGATCAGTTCAGCATGACAAAGGCAGGAACCTTTGATGCCATCCTCATGGATATCCGGATGCCGGTCATGGATGGCTGGCAGGCAGCAGAGGCGATTCGGGCATTGAAGCGGCCGGACAGCAGTACCATTCCGATCATCGCGATGACAGCGGAAGCGTTCGAGGAGGACATGAAGCATGCAAAGGAGATCGGCATGAATGATTATCTGTCCAAGCCGATTGATCCTGCCCGGCTGTATGCGGCGCTTTCAGCACAGTTGGAGAAAACGTGATGAATCCGGCAGAAGCTTCTATCGGCAGCAATCAATACTGCAGTTCGTGGATCTTTTCAGAATACTGAAATAATCACAGAAATCAATTGACAGAAGAATGCTCCTGTCTGGGTGGACAGGAGCAGATGAATGACAGCAGGACTTGCCGGAATTTCCAGGATGATATGGATGATAGAGAGATCTCAAGAATCCTGGCCCGATGAATCTGGCGCAGCCGAAATGCTGTCATGCATTCAAGAAAGATATGGACGGGAAAAAGATGGAAAACTTTCATTCTCCCTGCACAGAGGAGAGCAGTGAAACAGCAGAGATGCAAAGCGTAAATGCGCAGAATGATAACCTGATGACCCAGATCATTCTAGAGCAGTTCAGGCAATTTGAGACAGATCAGAAGAATCACACCTACAGTGATGAGATGAGGATCATAGAGGCAATCTACCGCGGCGATCCTTTGTTCATGCGCGAGAATTTCAATCGAATAATACCGAGGTATCCAGCAGTTCTCAAGGATGAGAAACAGAATGCGGAATACATGGCAGTATTCTCAGTTGCCTATGGCGCAAGAGCTGCGGCAGTTGCCGGAGTTCCCTTCAGCGAGAGCATTATCTACAGCGATCATTATCTTCAGGTAATTTCAAAATGCACTACTGCTCAGGAAATTCGGAATACAGTCAGGGAAGCCTACATTGCCTTTACTGAGCTGGTGCATTCCTATCATGTGAAGGAAGCGCCAAATCCCTATGTGGTACGCTGCCAGCACTACATCAGGGATCACATCACGGAAAAGGTGATGCTGGATCAGCTGGCAAAAGTAGTGGGACTGACACCGGCCCATCTCTCGAGAGTGTTCAGCCATGAGATGCACATGACGCTCACACAGTACTATCTGCAGCAAAAGATCAGTGTGGCAAGGGATATCCTGTCACTTACGGATCAGGGCATTGAAGAGATCTCGGACTATCTCGGCTTCAGTTCCTGTTCTTATTTCTGCAAGGCATTTCGGAAGATAGCTAACGTTACCCCAATGGAGTATCGCCGCAGGAATCATCAGGTAATTCTCAAACAAAGATAAAAAAACACAACAAATATCAAAAAAAGGAAATTGATGAAATCGCGGCATTGGTATTATCTTAGCAAGCAATTTCAAAAGGGAAAATTGCATCTGCACGGAATAGCTTCCTTAGCATCAGGGGGAGGGGATAATGCCAATGAAAGGACAGGAATGCAAGATCGTTCTGCAGGTATCTCCGGAATTGAGAGAATCGCTGGAAGAAGCAGGCAGAACCATGCATGCGGACTCGGAGGGCGATGAGATCATTGAATTGATCAGGATGGGGTTGTCTGCCTGCAAGAGCGAGGCGGATCAGGGAAATGCTCCGAATAGCCATCTGCGATGACTGCAATACCGACAGAAATCTGCTGTCACAGATGATTCATGAATACAGCATTGAGAACAGCATTGCAGAATCCATAAGCCTGTTCGAGAGCGGCGAGGAATTCCTGCATTCCTGCTGCGTGTATGACATCGTATTCATGGATATTCATCTGCCCGGACTGAGCGGCATTCAGACAGTACGGGAGTATCAGTATCATCCCATGAAGTCCTGCATCGTGTTCGTGACTCAATCGGAGCGATATGCAGCTGCGGCGTTCGGCCTGAACGCATTGCACTACATCAGGAAGCCGGTTAATACAGCTCAGGTGACTGCGGCAATGGAAAAGTGCATCAGCTGCTTCCGCTTACTGCCGGTTCGGTATCTCATGATTCAGGGAAAGGGAGAGATCCTGCCGGTAATCACCTCCGGCATCCAGTACATTGAAGTATTCAACAAGAAGTCAGTGGTTCACACGAGGCAGAGGGAGATCGAGACATACACCAGTCTCTCAAGGCTGTATGAGAGCCTAGATCCGGATATCTTCCTCCGCATACAGCGAAGCTATATCGTGAATATGCACTCGATCGGGGAATTCCATTTCGATCATATCCTCATGAAGAATAAAAAAAGCATCCCGCTATCGCGCATGAACAGAGGCACGCTGAAGATGCGATACCAGGAATTCCTGGATGAGCTGGCTTATGAGGGACTGATCTGAATCAATGAGGCACGCTGAAAAAATCCTTGAAGACAAAGGCATTATCTGGGATTCTTCGGCTTTCCCCTCTGGGACTTCTTGAGTTCCTTGATTCCCATCCTGATCAGATCCAGCGTAGCAGCTGAACGGCTAGGGTATCTGTTATCAAAGCGAAAGTCATCAATCTCCTTAAGCAGTTCCTCATCCACAATCACCGTATAGCGTGGCTTCTCAGTTGGCATTGGAATTACCTCCAGTTCATATTATGCACAAGTTCACACCGTTTGTTAACAGAAATGATAATTTATTCTCCTCAACTGCAGAATAGCCCATGATATCAGTCAAAATCGAATGATAGTCATTGCCGATGCAACCCATGCCCGAAAGAGAATGATGGTCGAAAAAGAGCTGCGCAGGCAGGTTCATAGGTTCATACAAAGATACACGCTTCTGCGGATTTCGGTAAAAGGGAGAAGAGAAACGGAGGCATCTTCATGATCTACGATATTTCAGATAAGCCAGGGCCATTCTTCCAGCCGGAGACGGCACATGAGGCAGATGCGGCTGCTCATACCTTCTTTCATCAGAAAGGCAATGGGAATATCGATCCTGACATGATCAAGCAGCTTGAGAAGCTTGACCTGATCGATGAAATTGAGAATATTCTGATGACCTGCTCCGAGCACACCGTTAACTACTGCTTCAGCGCAGAGGAATACATGTTCCATGGCAGGAAGCTCGTCTTTCATCTGCTGGAGTTCATCAATCACATGATCGGTCTCAAGAAGGACAGCAAGTATGCTCGCGGCTTTGCACTGCTGCAGAATGATACGGAATATCTGAACAGGATGCAGCGGCTGGTGAAGTCCGTGCTGTATGTATATGCAGTTCAGGATTATCCGAGCGGCGACCGCAGGACGCTGTGCGCAACTGCAGAGCTGGCATCTATAGAGGCAGTGCATTTTATTGTGGATGAGAACAGATACCTGTATGAATGCAAGCTCTGGAAGATTGATGCAGGCCTTCTTGTGAGCAGGTGCCTGCTCTCGATTCTAAATTCGAATTGATCCATCGGGAAAGGAATGGACGAAGCAGCGTAAGTCAATATGAAGAAAGGAGACAGAATCGGAATGAGAAGCATTTCATCTTGCCCGTGCGTGGGCGCTGATAAGAGATTCTGCAAAGAGCAGCAATGAAGCCAAACAGCAGAAAGAGAATCATGGAAGCAGCGGCGCATGAGTTTGCGTCGAAGGGATTCGGCGAGGTGAGGGTCAAGGAGATTGCAAAGCGGGCAAAGGTGTCTACCGGGAATCTCTATGTTTTCTACGAGAGTAAGGAAGATCTGCTTCATGAGATCATAGCTGAGAGCATGCAGCGGATCCGGGAGATCTGCGGGCAGAGAGAGAAGGAATCGCTGGAGGTCTATGAAGCATTGCTTGACATCGGTGATTCAGAGAAGGATGGCATCAGATGCTTTGCCATCAATCCAAAGCTTTATGAGGAGAATATCCGGTGCCTGGTCCGCAGGATCAAGTGGGATTATGAATCCGGATATCAGAATTCGAGCTTTCTGGAGGCAAATGCGAATGTGGCAGCGCATGCGGTGATCGGGATCCTGATGGAGATTTCCAATTATCCATCGGTCTATAGAAACAGGGAGCACGAGATGGCAAAGCTGATGTGCAGCACAGTGGACGGCATCATGTCCATCAATCAGGATGATGAGCCTGCTGTTAAGAGCAAAGCAGGGAAAAGAGCAATGATTCAGCAGCAGGATCGCTACTGAAGAATACCGCCAGAATAATGAAATGATCCTGCAGGACAGCGGGATCATTTTCTCCTGATTGCCGATTCTGCTCTGCGGAAGCCGCATAAAGTAACACGCTTGCTTAATAAGTAACTGTATAAATGAGCATTCAATATTGACTGGTTCATATTGTATGAACTAATATTTCAGAACCGGGACATACGTTCACCGGTTCATATTTACATGTATGGGAGCAGGGAGATGGATTCATGAGCACAAAGCTGAAGCGGATAACATTTGCGGTTGATTTGGATATGGAGCCGGTTCTGGATCGGGCCAAGAGGATCTTCTATGACTGCACGCAGTCGGAGATGATCCGGCTGCTGCTGGTGAAGGGACTGGATGCATACGAAGAAGAGAGCAGCAAGCAGGGATGAGATGCAGATATCAATGCGGACGACAGGCAGCATACATCAAATTGAGAGTTCGGCATGGAGGGCATGATGAGTAAAGAAACCAGAAAACACAGACAGAGTCTCAGCAGACTGCTGGCCACAGCACTGTCAGTACTGACAGTAATTTCCAACTTCAGCGTATCTGTACAGGCAGAGGGAAGCAGCCAGTGGGCTGCCGGCCAGAATGTCACGGCAGAGCTGTCAGCAGAGGGGACGCTGACGATTGCCGGCAGCGGAGAGATGGCAGCATATACTGCTGAGAGCCCGGCGCCATGGGCGGGCTCCGATATCAGGCAGATCGCGATCAGCAGCGGAGTTGCTTCTGTCGGTGATTATGCCTTTTACAATTGTGCAGATGTTGCCGGCACGCTGGTTCTTCCTGACAGCGTTCTTTCAATCGGCAGCAATGCCTTTAATGGAACTGATGGACAGAATCCGAAGTTCAGTGCTGTCATCAGCGACTTCAAGCCAGTCATTGAAGCTGCACCCGCAGCTCCACAGGCAACTGCGGATACAACTGCGCAGGAAGCCCCTGCAGAGATCACTGCACCGGAAGAAGTACAATCGCCTGCTCCTGCAGAAGCATCGATGGAATCGGTACAGCCTGAGGAGAGCATCGCTCCTTCAGAGCAGCCGGCCAGCCAGGAGCCGGCAATTGAACCAGCTGCTGCACCTGCAGCTGAGCCAGAGGCACAGCCAGCACAGAAGATGAGCATTGCTGCAGATGCATTTGCGGCAGTGACTTCCGGCGTTTACTGGTGCGACAGCAGCAATGCGGAATTCGCGGCAGCAATGGAGCAGGCTGGATATCAGCCGGCTGCATCGCGCGAGGAAGCACTGGCTGCTGCAGGCGCAGAGCCGACGGCATCTGCTGAGGCAGAGACCAGGACAATCTCTGCGGCTGTCGGCAGCCAGACTGTCACGATTACAGGACCGCTGCCGGAAGGGGCACAGGTCCAGGCAAAGCAGATTCCGACAGAACAGGCTGCTCAGATGCTTTCAGAGACTGGCAAGCCCGCAGATGCAACGATCGTATTTGCGCTTGATATCACAATTCTGGCCGACGGCAAGGAGTATCAGCCGGAAGACTACGGAGACAGCGTCAAGGTCACTGTCAGCAATAATGCAGTGATTGCGGGAGAAGAGCTTTCTGTTACGCATATCAAGGATGATGGCAGCGTCGAGGCAATCCCTGCGGAAGAAACTGATGGAAAGACGACATTCACTGCGGACAGCTTTTCAACATATATTGGAACCACGGAAAGCACAGAGCCGATTACGCTGCTCGTAAAGGATGAAACAGAGCTGCTGAATGCGGCCAGTGTGATCAATGATGGCAGCTATCCAGAATGCAGACTGTCGCTGCAGAACAGCATTACGCTGCATCAGACAATCACTTTCAACAGGGGCAAGACGACCATCATCGGAAATGGGAATACCATCTTCCTCGGAGATCCTGGAACTGAAGGAGGCTTCTCCATAAGGGCTGTTTCAACCAAGGGTGGCCCAGCAGATGAACCGGTTCTCACGCTTGGCAATCCGGACGATTCGACGAACGAACTTGTGATTGATGCACGGGGGCTGGAGAAAAATGCTCAGATTGTCATGTGCTCCCGCGAGTCAGGAGCTTCTGTTGAACCGACACTGAACATCTATAGCGGGGTGACAATCCAGAACGTAGATGCATATTTCGGCGGTGCCGGTGCAGGCGTCTATGTAGATGGCATATGCAATATGTACGGCGGTATCATTCAGAATATCATAAATACAAAAGCCAGCGTCGGCGTGGGCGGTGGCGTATATGTTGCGCAGGGAACATTCAACATGCATGACGGAACTATCCTGAACTGTGATGTACGCAATGGATATGGATTTGGCGGCGGCGTATTGGTAGCGCCAAGCGATCTAAGCTATTCATCTGTGTTCAATATGTACGGCGGCACAATAAAAAATAATAAGGCGCTATATGGCGGCGGTGTCCTTCTGACGCCAAGCCTGGATGGGGCAATCACTGTCGGCGGAAGCGGAACCGGTACATTCGGTACCGGGAATGTGGAATTCAACATGTCAGGCGGAAGCATTGATGGAAACGCCGCAGTAGCAGATGCCAACGGTAATTGCGGAGCCGGCGGTGGCGTGTTTATCCTGCCAAGCACTGATATCTATTGCATGAATAAAGAAACTGTTTTCAATATGTCCGGCGGCGCAATCAGGAATAATACTGCCAGCTGGCTGGGCGGCGGAGTAGGCATGCACAGCGATCAAAATGTGACTTCTTATGGGAAGTTCAATATGACCGGCGGCGTCATTGAGAATAACAGCGCAGATTCTTATGGCGGCGGCATTGCAGTATGGAATAATATCTCAAATAAGAACTATCTGCAGGCAAATATTGATGGAAGAACCAGCAATTGCTCAATCACAGGGAACAGTGCTTATTACGGCGGCGGCATTTTTAATGGAAACGGCCAGCCTCATACTGATATTGAATTGGCCATGCAGGGATCAATCAATATTCAGGACAACAGTGCGGACGCATACGGCAATAATGTGTTCCTTTACTTTATCAACGCAGGAATCAGCGGCAAGATTTCAGATGGCAGCAGAATCGGTATTTTTCCAAACGGCTATAATCCATTTACATCCGGCTATGGAACATACAACAGCGCAGCACCTGATAAATACTTCTTCTCTGATTGGGATGGATACTATGTTTCACCCAATACTGAAAGTGGTGAAGCGTACATCGCTCCAATCTGCACGCTTGAAACCGGCCAGCTGTTCAACGCAGCAATCAAGAAGCTGGCTGCCGGCGGTACGCCTGACTACATGGCCTGGGATACATCCATTCAATCCATCAATTTCTATACGGAAGGCTCTGGACCTGATGGTGTTGATCTGGCTTCGTTGACGACGTCATCTGTTAATGTTGACAGCGGAAATACCGGATCTATCAAGGCTTATTGGGATAGTGCAAAGAGTGCGATCTATGTAGTGAGCGATGGCTCTATGGCTGCAAACAAATCGTCAAACTACATGTTCTATAAATTGGGCGGTCTTACCTCCCTGGATATCAGCAATCTTGATACATCGTCCGTTGATGATATGGGTTACATGTTTGCGTATTGTGAAGGTCTTTCCGATCTCAACGTGGGCAGCATGGATACTGCAGCGGCCACACAGATGCCGGGGCTTTTCCAGGGATGCAGCGGCCTTGAGTCAATCGATCTGAGCAAGTTGAAGACTGGAAATGTCATCAACATGGCTGAGATGTTTCAAAACTGCACATCACTCACCGGACTGGATCTGACAGGCTTTGATACCTCCAAGGTGAATCTGATGAACAACATGTTCGATCATTGCATCAGTCTAAGCGATCTGAAACTGGGTTCATTCAAAACAGGCAATGTCGAGAAAATGGGACGCATGTTCTATGGATGCGCCAGTCTTGTTAAGCTTGATCTCAGCGGCTTCGATACATCAAATGTAGATAACATGAGCGGCATGTTCGGGAGATGCACGAAGCTCGCTCAATTGAATGTCAGCAGCTTCAGCACAGCAAAAGTGACAGATATGGGCGGCATGTTCTATGGATGCTCCAGCCTGGGCGAACTTGATCTCTCCTCTTTTGATATGAGTAATGTCGGAACTGTAACAGGTCCGGAAATGAATGGTACGACGTTCCTTGGCTGGAATGAAACAATGCTGGGTAATACAGATTCGCTTTTGACCATTAAATCTCCAAAGTACTTAAAATCAATCCCTTCTGATGGGCCCGTTGCATTAGCAAGGCCGCTGTGTGATCTTGGCGATATCGCGTCACCGAATTATCTGTCGACGCAGCTTGTGACCGAATTGCCGACTGGGCTGGAGGTATCACACCTTCTGACAATTCCGAGTATTGATATGCCGGGAGACTTGCTGATCAAGCGCACAGAGTCTGCCTTCAACTCAGAGAGTGAATCTGTGTATGGCGTCAAGAATGGTGATTCGGTAACGCTTGAAGCATATCTTGATGCGGATCAGATCTATCAGGAAGTTAAGAAGCAGAGAGATGGCTGGTCAAAGCAGATGCAGGCTGGCGGTATCCCTCAGCAGGCTGCTGACATGGCTGCAGATAGCGTAAAGATTGATAGTTTGAATTCAAGTATCGTCGCTACGCTGACATTCCCGAACGAGATATCCGTTCCCTCGGATCTGACAAAGCTGACGCTTGCAGACCGCAGTACAGATCCGCTCTATGAGATCGACAGCACAGCGACGGCACTGTCAGGAAAAGTGTTGACAGTTGCAATGAAGCTCAGAAGAGACTATGCGGGTAAAACGGTCGGCAAGCTGCTGACCGATATGGAAGCACTCAGAGACGTCAGTACACTTCCACTGATGCTTACTATTCCCGGGTTAACTATCAGTGGACTGAGCGAAAAGACAGCGCAGATTACCGGCACGCTAAGTGGCAGTTTGAATGCTGTTGCTACTGGCCAGACGACATCTTATACACTGGGATATTCATTCCGTGGATCTCAGGCGGCAGGTGGAAAGGACGCTGCTCTTGCTGCAGATGATCCCACTATCTCACTGACGATTGCACCGGAATATACAGTGCAATTTGACAGTAATGCAGAGAATACGGCTGGAACAATGAGTAATGAGTATTTTACGTATAATGTTGAGCAATCATTGATGGCAAATGCATATGAGCGTCCTGGGTATTCATTTGGTGGATGGAATGCATCAAGAGATGGAAAAGGGACTCCATATGCTGATGGAGCAAAAACTACGTTTATAGCAGATACCACGCTTTATGCACAGTGGGAAGCAGACGATGACGTTCTGAGCTACAACGCGAATGACGGCGTCGGCACAATGGTAGCAACAGCTGGCAAGGTAGACGCAACCGTCACAATCGCAGATAACACATTCACCAAGGCTGGCTATCACTTCACTGGCTGGAACACAGCAGCGGATGGCAGCGGAACTGATTATCAGAATGGCAACGATTATGTACTGACTGCTGGCGAGGATGTCGTATACGCACAGTGGGAAGCGAATCAGGATGTCAGCTACACAGTCAATTATCTGGAGCAGGATACGAATAAAGTTCTTGCGACAGCTAAGACAGTAACCGGCAAGACCTTCAACAGCGAAGTCAGCGAAGACGCAGCGGCAGTGACTGGCTATACCGTAGTTGGCGATGCGACGCAGACCATGACGCTTGATGCATATAACAAGAGCATCACGTTCTACTACACCGCGAATCAGGATGTCAGCTATACAGTCAACTATCTGGAGCAGGATACGAATAAGGTTCTTGCGCCAGCGAAGACAGTAACAGACCAGACCTTCAACAGCAAAGTCAGCGAAGACGCAGCGGCAGTGACTGGCTATACCGTAGTTGGCGATGCGACGCAGAAGATGAAGCTCGATGCGTATAGCAAGAGCATGACGTTCTACTACAAGGCAAACGAGGATGTCAGCTATACAGTCAACTATCTGGAGAAGGATACGAATGCAGTGGTTTCTCCGGCGAAGACAGTAACAGACCAGACCTTCAACAGCGAAGTCAGTGAAGAAGCAGCGGCAGTGACTGGCTATACCGTAGTTGGCGATGCGACGCAGAAGATGAAGCTTGATGCGTATGGCAAGAGCATGACGTTCTACTACAAGGCAAACGAGGATGTCAGCTATACAGTCAACTATCTGGAGAAGGATACGAATGCAGTGCTCTCGCCGGCGAAGACAGTAACCGACCAGACCTTCAACAGCGAAGTCAGTGAAGACGCAGCATCCGTGACTGGCTATACCGTAGTTGGCGATGCGACGCAGACCATGACGCTCGATGCGTATAGCAAGAGCATGACGTTCTACTACAAGGTAAATTCGGCAGTACCGACAATTCCTGGCCAGGGCAGAACATGCCAGGAGGCAGGATATCCGGCAGGCTATTACTGGAGCGAAGCTGCTAAGGCGTGTGTTATTGATGGTGTTCCTGCACAGAAGCCGGGAACAGTGCCGGCGGTGCCAGCTGCACCAAATGCACCAGCTGATCAGAATACGGAAGATACCAGCAATGACACTGCAGTAATTACACCTGCTGAAAATCCGGATGATGGCGGAGCAGAGATCAAGCCGAATTCCGATGGAACTGTGCAGGTTGAACCGGTTGAGAATGGAAAGACGCCATTAAGCCAGCTGGAGTTAGATTCGAAGGATAACAGTCTTACATTTATCTTTACGTTCCTATCTCTGCTTGGATTGATCCTTCTCGCAAATGATAAGAAAAAGCGCCAGATTCATATTCATGAGCTGAAGAAGTTCCTGGCACTGAGAAAGCTTGGCGTTGATCCAGACAGCATTCAATCAGATGCGGCTGATCAAGAAGAATAGGCAGAGAGAAAGAGGGATATATAACATGCTGGAAAGATATTACTACTGGTGCCACAGCATTGGACTGCAGATGTATACCATACCCACGCTGATCCTGATGGCAGTGACGATCATCATCCTGCTGTGCCACATCAGAAGCCAGAATCAGCGTGAGCAGAAGTTTGAGGCTGAGCTGCAGGATATGGTACAGAAGATCACAAGAGAAGCATCGCGTCAGATCTAGAGAGGACAGAACATTATGCAATTCGTGTTTGATCATACGACAGTCACATTTTCAGCATTTACAGTGTTTGTGCTGATTCTGCAGATTGCAGTATTTGCATACTTCATCATCACAAGAAATAAGCAGAAGAAAGAGGAAGCGGCACTGGAGAATGAGCTGAATCAGTTCAGCACCGGGAATACCCGCCAGGCGTCACCTAACGAATGAAATCCTGGTCATGGGCATCAGCTGATTCCTGATGCCCATGACCAGATGGAAAACGAAACATCCAAGCTGCATTTTCTCAGGAGACTGTGCTGATCTGCCATATTGCAGATCAATGCAGTCTCCTTTCCCGCTTTTCCGGACGCCAAGCTGATATTTCTCTGTGCTTCAATTCAACTTTGAAATAAAATGATTGACATCAATTCAACTTTGAATTATAAAGTAGGCGTTGAAAGCGAGGAACACGGGTATGCTGAAGGTAATTGCCAGAAATTATCCGGATCTCTCTCATCTGGAAGAGATCATGAGCCTGTACCGGGAGCTGGTCACGCTGAGCAGAGAGCAGCCTGGATGCGTCAGCTACGGACTGTACCAGGATGCGGATCATCCGGAGCTTCTGACCATGATCGAGGAATGGGAATCCCGCGAGGCATTGGAGAATCACCTCCATTCGGAGGGCTTTCTGAGAATTGTGCCGAAGCTTGGCTCGCTGATGACAAGAGAATCAGAGATGAATATCTGCCAGCAGGTGATATGATTTCTCCAGAAGCGAGGAATGCAAGATGAATACAAGGCCTGAAGGAGCACCGGCATATACTTCCTATCTGAGAACAACAGTCAATGAATATCTGCGCGAGGAGCTGAAAGCGTGCGGCTATGGTGAGCTTATACCAAGCTATGGCTCTGTGCTGAATGTCGTATACAGGCATGATGGCGAGGTGCAGATCAAGGATATCTATGATTCTGTATGCAAGCAGAAGACAACGATCACCGAAAGCATCAACCGGCTGGTAGAGCTGGGATATCTGACCAAGGTAGCCTGCCCGACAGATGCACGCTGTACCTATGTGCAGGCAACAGAAAAGGCAATGGCATTCAAGCCGGAGCTTGATCGGATCTCCCGGGAAATGCTCGATCGCTTCTTCCGGGGATTCACCAGGGAAGAGCAGGAGCTGTTTGTCAGAATGATGGGCCGTGTCATAGATAATTTCAAGTAAGAGGATCCAGAAAAGATGAGACTGAGGTCTCATTTGCTCAAAAAGTTCAAAATTGAACAAAAGGAGAACAGCAATGTCAAAGGTAATACTGCTCAGCGGAAGCCCGAATCAGGAAGGCAATACGATGCAGATCCTCAGGGAATGCGCAAGGGTCATTGAGGAGAATGGAGTTGAGGCAGAGGTAATCTCGCTTGCGGGGATGAAGATTCATGATGCGATGGATTTCAGCAGCGGCGCAGATGAGCTGGATCCGATCATCGAGAAGATCCGGAATGCACAGGGATTGATCACTGCCGGGCCTGTCTACTGGGGAACCGTAAGGGCCGAGATGATGACTGCACTGCAGCGCATTGCAATGGCCTCAGCGCAGAAAGGCGGATTCCTGTCCCGCATGGTGGGAGGACCGATCGCTGTTGCACGGCGCGGCGGAAGCACTGCGGCGCTGCAGGAGATGATGATGTTCTATCTCTCCAATGACATGATCGTGCCTGGCTCTACCTACTGGAACATCGTGTTCGGACAGGCACCGGGCGAGGCATTGAAGGATGAGGAAGGCATGAATACGATCCGGCGCTTCGGCGAGAACGTAGCGTATCTGGTCAGCAGCCTGAATCATTAAAAAGGAGAGCCAATGATGAATGCAATTAACATGCGCAGAAGCGTAAGAGCGTATCAGGATCTTCCGGTGGAGCCGGAGAAGGTGGAGCTGCTGCTGAAGGCAGCCATGCAGGCACCGTCTGCAGCCAATCAGCAGGCATCGGAGTTCCTTGTCATAGAGAAGCGAAGCTCCCTTGAGAAGCTGTCTGAGATGAGCCCGTATTCCAGGCTGATCGCAAAGGCACCGCTGGCGATCATCATGCTTGGCAATGCAGATCGAATGAAGTTTGCAGGGAACTGGGAGCAGGATCTGGGCGCTGCTGCAGAGAATATCCTGCTGGAGGCTGTGGAGCTTGGGCTTGGCGCTGTATGGCTCGGCGTGCAGCCGGAGCAGGCCAGGATCGATGCGATTCGCAGCCAGTTCAGCCTGCCGGAGAATCTCAGGCCGTTCGGCGTCATCGCTGTCGGCTATCCGATAGATCAGAATGCGAATCGATTCGTGGACCGCTGGGATGAGACAAGGGTTCATCATGAATCCCTCTAGGAGATACAGAAGATGAAGCAGATCAGTCTAGGCGCCGGCATCGTGAATTATCCGATGCCGATTGCGCTGATCGGAACAGTCAGGGATGGCAGGGCAAACTTCATGACAGCTGCCTGGTTCAGCATGGTCAGCTATCAGCCGGCCCGCATCGCGGTATCGCTTGGCGGCCATCTGACCTCGGACAGCATTCAGGAGGCCGGTGTCTTCAGTATCTGCATTCCTTCTGCCAATCGCCTGGCGGATGTGGATTACTGCGGCATGGTCTCGGGGAGAAAGGCGGATAAGTCTGAGGTGTTCACGGTCTTTACCGGAAAGACCGGCGCGCCGATGGCAGAGGAGTGCCTGCTGAATGTCGAATGCAGGCTGAGCCACATGGATGTCAACGGCATGGATACGACCTATATCGGAGATATTGTCGATATCTATGCAGACAGGAGCGTGCTGACGGACGGGAAGGTGAACCTTGCCAGTCTGAATCCGCTGATCCTGAGCCAGCAGGAGACGAAGTACTACACGCTGGCAGGCGAAGCGGACAGGGCCTGGAGCGCAGGGCGCAGGCATCGCTGAGGATCCTGAGACAGGAAGAGAAGAACATGAAGAAGCTGCTTGAGCCGGCAGCGCTTGGTCAGCTGACCTTGAGGAACAGGCTGATCCGTGCTGCCATATGGGAGAACATGGCCGCTGCCGGCGGAGCCCCGACAGAGAAGATGATTCAGTTTTATCAGGAGCTGGCGGAAGGCGGAGTTGGCCTGATCATTACCGGCTATATGACCGTGCATCAGGAAGGAAGAATGGATCAGGGCATTTCCGGCCTGCATGATGATTCCCTGATTCCGGAATATCGAAGGCTGACAGATGCAGTGCATGCGCATGGCGGCAGGATCGCTGCTCAGCTGGTATATCTGGGCTCTCTCGGAGGCAGTTCAGATCAAGGCGTCTGGGGCATGTCAGCAGTAGCCAGCAGGCGAACCGGTATCACGCCGACAGAGATGTCAGCGGAAGAGATTCAGCAGCTGGAGCGCATGTTTGCCTCGGCAGCACGCCGGGCCAGGGAGGCTGGGTTTGATGCCGTGGAGCTTCACGCAGCCCATGGCTATCTGCTGTCACAGAGCCTGAGCCCGTATTACAACCGCCGCACGGATGAATACGGAGGCAGCGTCGAGAAGCGCGCCAGGCTGCTGCTGGAGACCTTCGAGAAGGTGCGCAGCGCAGTCGGCAGCGATTTTCCGCTTCTGGTAAAGATCAACTGCTCCGACTTCGCTGAAGGCGAGGCAGGATTCGAGGAGTGCATGTATGCATGCAGAGAGCTGAGCAGGCGCGGAGCTGACGGGCTTGAGATCAGCGGCGGCGATCGCGTCTGGTCGACCGGGAACAGGACAGAGAGCCTCTACGCCGACTATGCGGCAGAAGTAGCCAGGGCAGTGAGCACGCCGGTGATCCTGGTCGGCAACAACCGCAGCCCGGAGAAGATGGAGCGCCTGCTGAACGAGACAGGCATCTCCTTTCTCTCCATGGCAAGGCCGTTTCTGAGAGAGCCGGATCTTGCGGCAAGATGGCAGTCGGGAGATCTCGCGCCGTCAAGGTGCGTGTCCTGCGGGAGATGCTACTCCCCGCAGGGCGTTGTCTGCATCTTCCGTCGGAAGCGCTGATCCGTCTGCAGGATCGCCGCAGCGGAAGCCCGCATGCCGGGAGGTCGGCTGCGGCAGCAAATTCACGGTTCACAGGAATCAGCGGTAATGATGCAGGGCACTGCATCTTATCAATAGAGAGATCAGAAGACAGGGGAAAAGAGAACATGAGGAACTGGAAGAAGGCAGCAGGCATTGCCGCATCAATCCTGATGGCCGCATCCATTGCAGGATGCTCCGCAGCAGGAACCGCACCATCCGCATCGCTTTACAAGGCTGGAACGTATCAGGGCAGCGCAATGGGCAAGAACGGAGATGTCACGGTTGAGGTAAAGCTCAGCGAAGACAGGATTGAATCCGTGACAGTCACGGATCAGAAAGAGACAAAGGGCATCGCTGATCCTGCTCTGGAAAAGGTTCCGCAGGAGATTGTCGATCAGCAGTCGCTGGCAGTGGATACCGTATCCGGTGCTACTGTTACCAGCAATGCAATCATCGAGGCAAGCACAGCCGCATTGAAGTCTGCCGGGGTGGATGTGACCGCTCTGACAGGAAATAAGGCAGAGGGATCCGCTGCTGCAAAGGAAGCGCAGTCACAGACAACTGATGTGCTCGTCATCGGATCCGGCATTTCCGGACTGACGAGCGCGCTGAGCGCAGCCGAGAATGGCGCTGCTGTCACCGTTATCGAGAAGCAGGCATCTCTCGGCGGCACGGCAGCCATTGCCGGCGGCTACTTCATCTGCGTAGATTCTGAGCTGTACAAGGATTCCGGCGTTGATGATTCCCTGGAGACATTCCGGAAGTACTGGGATGAGCGCATGGCAGTCTCCGGTGCAGATTCCGGCTATCCGGATGAGCAGCGCTGGACAGATGTAGTCAGCCAGACCGGCAAGACCGTAGACTGGCTGGCATCCAATGGTCTCGTATTCGATCAGGAGATCTTCAAGCAGTTCGGACCGTATCCGGTCGCGCATGTCACCGGCGATGGCCCGGCCATGATTGAGCAGCTGAAGGCAGCCTGCGAAGGCAAGGGCGTCAAGATCATCACGGAGTGCAGGGCAACAAGCCTCGTTCTGGATGGCGGCAAGGTTACCGGCGCAGTTGCGGAGACAGCAGATGCAGAGATAACCTTCAGCGCAAAGAGCGTTGTTCTTGCGACCGGAGGCATCTCCCAGAATGAGGAGCTTGTCAGCAAGTATTCTCCTATGGTTGCCAAGGCAGGCGTGCAGTCCAGAGCGGCTGCCGGCTCCACCGGCGATGGCATTCAGCTGGCACTGGATGCAGGCGCAGATGACTTTGATGAATTCTTCACGGCAATCTGGGCAACTGAGGTAGATCCTGAGCTGGTTGCGGCAGTGCCGGATGCGAAGAATCTCAGCACCGCAAATCAGCTTGGCATCAATGCAAATGGCGATCGCTTTGCCAGCGAGGCTCCGAAGTACGTTGATGCGCTCGGATCAGACATGATCCAGGATGGCAATGCACCGTTCTATTTCATCTATGACGCTTCTGATGCAGCAGCGGCAGAGATCCTGGAAGCAGGCGCTGAGGCAGGCAAGGTAATCAAGGCAGACAGCATCTCCGGGCTCGCAGATGGCATGAAGGTTGATGCAGCAAAGCTGCAGGCTGCCTATGATTCCTATGAAGCCATGGCTGCAGCCGGCAGCGATACGCAGTTCGGCAAGCCGGCAGAGAATCTGAAGGAGCTGAAGGCTGCTCCGTTCTATGCAGTGAAGTATGTCCCGACTACATTCGGATCTACCGGCGGCGTCAAGACAGATGAGCAGGGACACGTCCTTGATAATTCCGGCAATGTCATTGAAGGGCTCTTTGCGGCAGGCGAGATGAGCAATCGCTATTACTACAATGAGAACTATGTGCTCGGCGCATCGCTGGGTCTCTATGCGACTGTCGGACACACCGTCGGAGCAGCGGTACAGAGCTCCAAGTAGAGCTGAAAATCAATGGATCAGGGCGAAAACCAGAAGTGAATCCATGGCTTCCGGTTTTCGTCATATTCATGCGGCAGCGGAATCAATATGCACAGTGAATCGTCAATGGGTCCTGAAGCAGGCAGGTGAAGCGGAATGAATATCAGCGAGATGATCAGGGAGAGAGCAGAGAAGCTGTCTCCGACAGAAGAGGGAATCCTGAAGTACATGATAGCCAATGAGGCACAGGCGCGGGAGATGAGCATCCGCAGCCTGGCTTCTTCATGCTTTGTATCGACAGCCACAATCCTGAGGTTCGTGAGAAAGCTGGGCTTCTCCGGCTATCGTCAGTTCCAGGAGAAGATCCAGGAGATGGATCCGGATCATGCGGATGAGGCAGCGATGTCGGGAATGCCGGGCAGCCACAGCCAGGAACGGTATCTGAAGAATCTGGCCGAGACGGTGAAGATCATGACCGAGGACAAGATCGATAAGTTCGAACAGATCATGAGCAGATATCCGAAGATCTTCATCCTGGCGGAGGGATTCAGCGCGGCGGCAGCGGACTACATCTATGAGCTGCTGAGCACGATCGGCTATGATGCGGAGATCCCGAAGACGGAGTATGAGCTGAGATCGGCAGAGCGGAGAATCAAGCGGCAGGATGTTCTGCTGGTGCTGTCGTATTCGGGCAATGACAGGGAGCTGATCTCGCAGCTGGAGCATATCATCACGATCTCTACGCCGACGATCATGTCGATCACAAGAGCGGGAGAAAATGTGGTGCAGAACATGAGCGACCTGAACTTCCGCGTCTTCGCGGATGAGATGCAGTGCGGAGGCGGGGACATTACCTCGCGATGCGGAATGATCGCGATTATGGAAGTGCTGCTCTATCAGCTGATGTCACGGAAGAATAAGAGCCCTGAAGGATCGCAGGAAGATCGACAGGCCTGATTTCTGCAGGCCATCAGAGGTGACAGGAAAGGGCAAGAATATCTTCTGCCTGCCTCGATGCGCCTGCGGCCGCAGAGCAGATCAGAAGGAGGATAAATCGAGCATGCATTATACAGGACAGGTATGGCGGCCTCCATTTGAGGCAAACTCAATGGTGCTGGAGGTGACGGAAGGATGCAGCCACAACGGCTGTACCTTCTGCACCATGTATCAGGGCACGCCATTCCGGGTATCACCGATCGGGCAGATTGAAGAGGACCTGAGGGAGGCAAGAGCATACTATCACTCGGTCAGGCGCATTTTCCTGGTGAACGCAGATCCGTTTGCGCTCAGCGGCGCAAGGCTGAAGGAGATCGCGGAGAAGATTGACCGGTATTTTCCGGAAGCAGAGACCATTGCCATGTATGCTTCCGTAAAGAATATCATCAATAAGACAGATGAGGAGCTGAAGGAGCTGCGTGCGCTGAAGATCAATGAGCTCAATATCGGCGTGGAATCTGGAATGGACGAGGTCCTGAAGCATCTGAACAAGGGCTTTACGCTGGAGCAGGCACGTACGCAGCTGAAGCGTCTCAATGAGGCCGGCATTGATTTCTCGGCAAATATCATCACCGGCGCGGCAGGAATGGAGAGATCGATCGAGAATGCCATTGCCAGCGCCGAGCTGATGAATGAGGTAAAGCCATATCTGATCTTCCTCGCAACCATGCATGTAGACTTCGGCAGCGGCCTTTTCCGCGAGCTTGAGGAAGGCAGATTCACAGAGAATACGCTTGGCCAGAACATACGCGAGGAGATTGCATTCCTGGAGCATCTGCAGCTGGATGACACGATCTTCTTCGGCGTTCATACCTCGAATGTGATTCCTGTCATCGGCACGCTGCCGCAGGACAGAGAGCTGCTGCTGAATGATCTGCGCAGCGGAATGAGCTCCTTCTCAAGGGAGACGCTTGATTCCAGGCCGGAGAAGGGCTATCAGGGCAGCGTGATTATCAGGTAAGCAAGCCGAATATTGAGCTGCGGGCATGGATTCTGTGCCTGACAGCCTGAAATCGTATTATGATGTATCGATAAAGGAAGGCATGCAGGTGACAGCCATGAGAGAGGGATTCGTGTATCTCGATGAAGCAGTTCAGGATGTGAAGGTCGATGCCAGGTACTTTGGCACGGATAACTTCACAGGTGATCGCGTAGATGGCTATCACGCGAATCGGGCAGTCGGCACAGTCGAGATGGCAGCGAAGCTGTCTGCCGCGGCAGATGCGGCGAAGAAGCTGGGCCTTGGCCTGCTGATCTGGGATGCATATCGCCCGACCAGGGCAGTGCGCCGCTTCATGGAATGGGCGGAGCAGCCGGAGGACGGAAAGACCAGGCAGGCGCATTATCCGCATCTTCAGAAGACGCAGCTGATCCCGCTTGGCTACATCAGCGAGAGATCAGGGCACAGCAGAGGAAGCACGGTTGACCTGAGCCTCTATGATCTTGCGTCAGGGCAGCCTCTGGATATGGGCGGAGACTTCGATCTGATGGATGAGGTCTCTCATCATCATGCGGCCGGCATCTCCGCGCTTGCAGAGAAGAACCGTGATCTGCTGATGTCCATCATGTGCGAAAGCGGCTTTGCCTTCTATGAGAATGAGTGGTGGCACTATACGCTGCTGCATGAGCCATATCCGGATACGTACTTCGATTTCGAGATTGAATAGACATGAAAAAGATCATCTGGCTGATGATCTTTTTGAGCTGCGCCAATGAGTCGGGGCAGAAGCCGGCATCTGATGTGCAGATCAGGATTCAGCCCTGCGGAGGATAGAGCCGGCTGATTCCAGCCAGCCTGCCGTCCGTGAAGATGCACAGCGCAGCGCCGCAGTTTGGAAGGATCGTATGAGGCGCTTCCTCAATTCCTGACCATCCTGCCAGCAGATTGCGCAGAGCTGCCCCATGGGAGATGACAAGGATGCTCCTGCTGCCTGGCTGAGCGAGGATCTCTCTCATGGCAGAATCCATGCGCCGGAAGACCTGCTCATCGCTCTCGCCGCCGAACGCGGAGAAATAGTCCCTGTAGGGAACTGGCGGAACAGATGAGACCGGCATCATTTCACAGCTTCCGTACTCCCGCTCTCTCAGATCATGCAATTCCGCGTGCGGAAGATCCGTGAGAATATTCAGCGTTTCGATTGCTCTTCTCAGCGGTGAGCAGTATGCATGATCAAAGGAGATGCTCTGCTGCAGAAAGTACTCCCTCAGTGCCGCTGCCTGTCTCTCTCCGCTCTCATTCAGCGGCTCATCGGAGCTTCCCTGCATCAGCCTGCATGCATTCAGCCTTGTCTCGCCATGGCGGACCAGATACAGCTTCTGTGTCAGCATTGATTCCTCCCGATTCCATGTTACAGGCAATCCCGATACGATACGGAAAAGTGATAGATTCTGATCGCATATAGTCGTATTCTATCATAGAACAGAAAGGCGATGGTCTTTCTGAAGCGAGGAATGAGCATGCCAAAGTGGCTGAGCAAGGCGATTTTCTATGAAGTATATCCCCAGAGTTTCTATGATGCCAATGGCGACGGCATCGGCGATCTGAATGGTATTGCGGAGAAGCTGGATTACATCAGCAGCCTCGGCTGCAATTCCATCTGGATGAATCCGTGCTTCGAGTCGCCCTTCAGGGATGCGGGCTATGATATCTCTGACTACAGGAAAGTGGCCCCGCGATATGGGACGAATGAGGACATGGAGCATCTGATCAGGGAGGTCCACAGGCGGAACATGCATCTTCTGCTGGATCTCGTGCCGGGGCATACCTCAATCGATCATCCCTGGTTCCAGAGCTCCATGCAGGGAACGAGGAATGAATATACGGATCGCTATGTGTGGACTGACAGCGTCTGGAAGACACCTGCAGGAATGTCCTGCATCCGCGGCATCTCGGCAAGGGATGGATCATGCGCGGTCAATTTCTTCTCGCATCAGCCGGCACTGAATTATGGCTTCTATCAGCCGGATCCCATGGAGCCGTGGCAGCAGCCGATGGATTCTGAAGGACCGAGAGAGACGCTTGCGGCAATGATTGACGTCATGCGCTTCTGGCTTGACATGGGATGCGATGGATTCCGCGTGGATATGGCTGGATCGCTTGTGAAGAATGATCCGGACAGCAGGGGAACCATCCAGCTGTGGCAGCAGGTAAGGGAGATCCTGGATCGTGAATATCCGGAAGCTGCCCTGATCTCTGAATGGGGCGAGCCGGACAAGTCCCTGACGGCAGGCTTTCATATGGACTTCCTGCTGCAGTTCGGGCCATCGCATTACAATGATCTGTTCAGATGCGAGGAGCCCTTCTTCTCCTCCCGCGGAAAGGGAGATGCCTCTGCATTCATTGCAAAGTATATCGAGAATCAGAGCAGCACAGGCGGCAGGGGAATGATGTGCATTCCTTCCGGCAACCATGACATGGACCGGCTTGCGAGAAGGCTGCATGGCAATGAGCTGAAGCTCGCGTTTGCATTTCTGCTCTCCATGCCGGGTGCGCCGTTCATCTATTATGGAGACGAGATCGGCATGCATTATGCAGAGCACCTGATCTCCGTGGAAGGCGGCTACAGCAGAACCGGATCGCGCACGCCGATGCAGTGGAGCCGCGGAAGGAACATGGGCTTCAGCAGCGCTGCCCCGGATCGGCTGTATCTAGGCACTGATTCCTCTGAGGATGCGCCTGATGCAGAGAGCCAGCAGGCAGACCCGGATTCCCTGCTTCATGAGGTCAGGGATCTGATTGCGCTCCGCCAGGCGCATCCGGCCCTGCAGAATGATGCAGGCATTGAGTTCCTGACCCGGCAGAGAAGCCAGTACCCGCTTGCCTATATCCGCAGCAGCGCCGGGGAAAGAATGCTGGTCGTGATCAATCCATCCGGGCAGGCACAGTCCTTCCCGTGCGAACTGCTTCCGGAGGAGGCATGCTTCCGCATCGGTGGCAGCCTGGCGAGGAAGAATGGCATGATCTCGATAGACGCGAATACGGCTGTCTTCTGCTCTCTTCCGCTGAAGAAAGCGTGACAGATACACAGAAGCGCACAGCCGATACATCAGCGCGGAAGCGCATGATCACTGGACATGCGCAGCTCTGGCAAGACAGAGAATGAAAAATTGAGACAGTTCAGGAAAGGGAGCGCCGGCTGAAAAACGCGGGACTCCCTTTCCTGTATGCCAGGAGATTCAGGGCTTCAGAGATGCCGCTTGTTACGGCGCTGTGTTCATGCTATTTTTTATAGGGTATAGAAATAACGATTCATTCATGATTCATCAGCGCTTCCGGGCAGGAAGGCTGAAGATACAATTGAGAACTGCTTTGCAGGTGCCTGCTGTCCGCAGGGCAGGGCGGTACAGAGGACCGGAGGATAAGAGATGCAGGACCGCGCTTATAAGTTTTCGAGAGAGCAGCGCAGCATTCTGGAATCGTTGCAGATTCCGCTTGCTGCATATCAGTTTGTAGGCGGCAAGGTGATTACTCTGCTGGTCAGCGACGGCATGTGCGAGTTTGAGGGCCTGAGCAGGCATGAGCTCACGGATGGCTTCAACACCAGCATGTTTCAGTTTGTGCATCCGGATGATGTCGGCGCGCTTGCCAAGCTCGGCCTCAGGTATGCGACCAAGGAAGGTCCTTATGACATTGTCTATCGCTCCCTGATTCCCGGCACGAAGGAGTATCGCTATATTCACGCGGTATCCCGCTTTCAGTCGATGGAGGATGGCAGCCGCGTGGCCTTTACGCATTACGCGGATCTTTCCGGCAGCATGAAGCAGAGCGAGCTCAATGCCATGGAGATCGGCACGCCGCTGGCCAGATTCCTGGATGAGGGCGCGGATCCCATGGCAGTCGTCACCAGGGATACCTGGAAGCTGCTCTATTTCAACAAGGCAATCGTGCGGCTGCTGAAGCCTGCAGTGACGTATGACAGCGGAATGACATTCCAGGAGTATTTCTGCGTGGATGATCCGAAGACCATGCAGCAGCTGACAGCCAATGTGGACTGCGGCCTGCATATTCTTCCGGAGATCCGCTCCGGCAGAAGGATCGGAGTGAACATCATCTCGACGGAATGGGAAGACGGCCCTGCCTATGTCATCTACTGCTATGAGATGACTGTCAATGATCCGGGCGTTGTCAGGGAGCAGTCCCTGCGCCTGCGGCAGATCTCCTTCAACAAGATGATCTTCTCCGGCGTCAGCAATAAGCAGCGCTATGAGGATCCGTCCTATCACGGCTTCTGGATCTGGAATCTGAGCGATGATGCGCTCATCCAGGATGAATTCCATCCGGAGATCCATGAGCGGATCGGGAATGTGTTCACGCTGTCGCAGCTGTGCAGGTTTATCATGCCGATGATGGCGGATGAGAGAGACCGCGCGTTCGCGGAGCATTTCAGCAGCGCGATGCTCACCGAGCAGTTCGAGAGCGGAAGCTGGCCGCACAGCCGCCAGATCACCTATCACCTGAGACACGGGCGCGTCACGATCTATTACGAGTTCACGATTATCCGCTCTCCGGATGACGGCCGCCTGTACCTGAAGATCCAGGAGCAGAACGTGACGAAGCGGGTAGTTGCAGAGGCCATGATCGCAAGAACCGTGACAGAAGAATATGACTGCGTCGTATATGTAGATGCCCGGGCAGACCAGTGCCGCGTCTTCCTGCGCTCGGACAGCAGGGAGCAGCAGGACTTCAGCGTATCCCTGACAGACTATCATCACTTTCTGTCAGAGCAGTTCGGCTTCGGCAGCCTGACGAGGGAGCAGCTGCTGGAGCGGATCAAGGCGGAATGCGAGACCGAGAGCAGCCATCATCATGTCTTCGAGCTGCCCGGTGGCAATATCAAGAGCGTCAGCTGCACCTACATAGACAGGGAAAGCCAGGTCTATTTCCTGACCTGCCGCGATGTCACCCTGCTGCTGCGCAGAGAGCGCTTGCGCGAGGCAGAGCTCCGCAGCGCCAATGAGGCGGCATCGCAGGCGGAGCGTGACAAGGATGCCTTCATTGCCCGCACCTCGCATGATCTGAGAACGCCGCTGTCAGCAGTGATCTCGCTGTCGGAATTCGGCCTGCGCGACGCTGCAGACCAGGCCATTCATCATTACTTTCATGAGATCAACGCCAACGGCACCTACATGCTGGGCATGCTCAATGATCTGCTTGATATCGAGAAGTTCAGCAGCGGCGGGCTGGAGCTGAATCCGCAGCCTGCGGATCTGCGGGAGCTGTTTGATCAGATCTGCTCCATGGTGCGTGCAAGAGCCGAGAGCAAGCAGATCAGCCTTCAGATCTCGCCGTCCATTGAGAAGAGTGCAGACTCATTCTGCGTCATTGACAGCCAGCGGGTGCGCCAGATCCTGGTCAACATCCTGACGAACGCGGTCAAGTATACGCCGGAAGGCGGAACAGTCACCTGGGATGGCCATGCCGATGCGATGGCAGACGGCAGGCCCTGCTTTGTGCATGTGATCAGCGATACCGGCGTCGGCATCTCCGCGCAGTTCATGAAGCATATGTTTGAGCCCTATGCCCGCGAGGAGAATGCGCTCTCCGCAAGGGAGAGCGGCACTGGCCTGGGCCTTGCAATCGTGAAGAGCCTCATGGATTCCATGCATGGTACCATAGAGGTGAGCAGCGAGATCGGCAGAGGAACTTCCTTCACGCTCAGGATTCCATACCGGCGTGCATCAGCTGAGGAGATCAGGGCATATCAGGCAGAGCACCAGGCGGCAGCCGGAAGAGACTATCATCTGGAAGGCCTGAAGGCACTGGTCTGCGATGACCGCGAGATCAACCGCGAGATCCTCTCCAGAATCCTGCAGGAAGCCGGCCTGTCATCGGATTCTGCGGCAGACGGGGCAGAAGGCTGCAGGCTGGAGGCGGCCAGTCATTACGATGTGATCCTCATGGATGTCATGATGCCGGTCATGGATGGCCTGCAGGCAGCCCGCAGGATCCGGGACAGGAATCCGGATGTGCCGATCATCGCGCTGAGCGCAAATGCCTATCCGGCAGATATCCAGCGCTCCCTTGATGCGGGCATGAATGCGCATCTGACCAAGCCGATTGATGCGAAGGCGCTGTATCAGGCAATTGCGCGCCTGGTTCATTCATCCCCGGAATAATATGAATGATTAGGCGTTCATATCGCAGAAAAATGGAGTATTGTATTTCTATAGAGGCGAGACATGGATTTTCAGTATGGCAGGGAAAATCGATTTCTGAAGGATTCGCTGCTCGGCAATATCAGGATATCTGATTTCTGCGACATGTGGAAATTTGATCAGATGATGAAGGACTGGGCGGAGAGCACAGGGCTTGCGACTGTAGCCGTGGACAATGACGGGGAGTATATCAGCGGCTACTATAACTTCACGGATTTCTGCGAGAGCCTGACCAGAAGAAGCCCGGAGGGACTGCGCCGGTGCATTGAGTGCGACAAGAAGGGCGTCGGCATCTATCTCTGCCACGCCGGCCTGGTGGATTTTGCCACGCCGATCACGCTGGAGGACGGAACTGTCCTCGGCAACATTGTCGGCGGCCAGGTGCTGTCCCTGAAGCCGGATGAAGGCCGCTTCCGGGCACTGGCACGGGAGCTCGGCATTGATGAGGATGTCTATATCGAGGCACTGCGGAAGGTCAATATCCGCTCCGATGAGGCGATCAAGGCATCTGCCGATCTGCTTGGCAATGTCATCAACATGTTCGTCAGGACCAGCTATGCGTCCTTTCTCAACACGACCTCCCTGGTGCGCAGAGCTCATATCATCTCCTCGCTGAGCAGGATCTATTTCTGCAGCTACTATATCAATGCGGATGATGACAGCTATATTGAGCTGGATGCGACAGAGCTGCTGCACGCATGCGCAGTCAGGGAGAAATCCGCCTCCGGCCTGATCCGGGCACTGTGCACCACGTTCATCGAGCGGGAGTATGAGGAGAAGTATCTCGCCTTCACGGATCTTGCGACGCTGAAGCAGAGAATGGGAGACAGCGGCAGCCTGACCTATGAGTTTGTCTGCAGGAATATCGGCTGGTGCCGCGGCCTCTTCATCCGGATTGATCATGATGAGGAGCCGGGATTTCATGTCATCTACGCAATCCAGAGCATCCAGAAGGAGAAGGAGAATGATCTTGCCGTGCGCCAGATGCTGGAGAAAGCTGCGCACGATGCCAATCAGGCGAACCGTGCCAAGACAGAGTTCCTGACCAGGATGAGCCATGATATCCGCACGCCGCTGAATGGAATCATCGGCATGAACTATCTTGCCATGGAGGCATCGGATTCCCCGAAGGTCAGGGAATGCCTTGCCAAGGTAGATACATCCTCCAAGTTCCTGCTGTCGCTGATCAACGATATCCTGGATATGTCTAAGGCGGAGAGCGGCAAGATCGAGCTGCATCCGGAGCCTTATCCAATCGAGGAATTCAATCAGTATATCAATGCGGTGATTGAGCCGCTGTGCCTGCAGAAGGGGCTTCAGTTCTCGATTGACGAGCAGGTTGATACCAAGGAGATCCCGGTCGTGGACAAGGCCCGGATCAATCAGGTCATGTTCAATCTGCTGTCCAACGCGGTCAAGTACACGCCTGCAGGCGGCAGCGTTCACTACCGCATCCGCAGGCGCATGGCGGAGCCGGGCACGATGGAGATCGAGCATGAGATCTCGGATACCGGCATCGGCATGAGCGAGGAATTCCAGAAGAGGATGTTCGAGCCGTTCTCGCGGGAGAATCCGGGCATGGATTACCGGGACGGCTCGGGGCTTGGGCTTGCGATCGTGAAGCGCCTGACAGATCTGATGCATGGAACGATCCGGGTGAAGAGCGCTCCGGGAAAGGGAACGGCGGTTACGCTGAATTTCCGCTTCAGGACAGCTGCGAGAGAGGATCTCCAGAAGCTGCCGGCTGCCAGCAGTGCGGAGCAGGATGAGAATGCGCTGCGCGGAAAGCACTTCCTGCTGTGCGAGGATAATGAGCTGAATGCCGAGATTGCCTGCGAGCTTCTGAAGGCCCGCGGCGCATCTGCGGAGATTGCGGTCAACGGCAGAGAGGGGCTCGACAGATTTGCCGGAAGCCCGGCCGGCACCTATGCGGCTATCCTGATGGATATGCGCATGCCGGTAATGAGCGGCACTGATGCGGCAAGAGCGATCCGCGCGCTGCCAAGGGAGGATGCCGGGTGCATTCCGATCATTGCCATGACAGCCAATGCCTTCGAGGAGAATGTCAGGGAGTGCATGGAGGCAGGAATGAATGCATTCATTCCCAAGCCGATTGATCCGGAGAAGATGTTCCGAACCATCGCGGCGAGCATCCGATGAAAGCGGGCCGCGATGGCATGTCGGCTTGACGGAATCGCGAAGCATCCGGGCTGCAATATGAAAAATGAAAAGATCAGCTGCAGCTTTCTGAATTGCTGCAGCTGATCTGTTTTTTTTCAATGTCTCTTTCCTAGTCTTCTGTCAGGCCGTAGGATTCCTTCTTCTTCTGATACAGCATCTCATCTGCGGCCTCGATGATGTCATTCGGGCTCGTGCCGCTGGCTTTCACGAGACAGTAGCCGATGCTGGCCTGGATGGCATAAGGCTTTGCAGAAGAGCGGCCTGCTTCCTGGCTGGTCTTGACAAAGCTCTGGAATTCGCTGATTACCTGGGCGGGATCCGCTCCCGTGTTCATGACCAGGCAGAACTCATCGCCGCCGTAGCGGGCTGCGAATGCATTCTGGCGGGAGGAGAATTCCTTGATCAGGGAGGAGAACATCTTCAGCGCACTGTCCCCCTCAAGGTGTCCGTAGGTATCGTTGATTGCCTTGAAGCGGTCAATGTCCAGCATGTATAGAACCATGGGGTGCTCCGCATCAGCCTTTGCGGCCGCGGACTCCAGATACTGGTTCAGGCGCTTCCGGTTGTTCAGCCCGGTCAGTGCATCATTATAGATCTGCATATTCTGGATCATCAGGAACATGATCTGGATCACCATGAAGATATTCAGTGCCAGCAACGGCGTGGTCGGGAACGAATCCTCAAGCGCTCCGGAGATCAGGGGCGCTACCATGTAGAGCGAGTATGTCAGATACTCTGAGCGCTCTTCCTTTGTCTTGGCACGGAAGGCAGCGTACAGGGCAGCGCCCGTAGGCACCGCGAGATAGTAATAATTGACGATGGTGTGAATCCAGAACAGGTCAGTGCTCTGGTAGCTTCCAGCTGCATCAATATAGAAGATCCAGTCAGTGAAGATCGAGATGAAGTCAATGGCGACGACTGCCAGCATCGGCACCATGGAGAGCCCGTACAGGAGCCTGCTCCTGGAGGAGGGCAGTCTCAGGCGGTCCTCGATGAAGCGGTACCAGAAATAGCAGCCGAGCACGATGCAGGAGATGCAGATGGCATTGATAGCCTCATTGAGATACAGCGGGAGAGTGATGCTGCCGCCTTCGTTCAGGGCCCACAGGATGTCCGTGATGAGCATCCCCAGGTAGGAGTAGATCATTCTGCGAAGCTGCGTGACCTCATGCTCGGAGCCGATGTTGCTGCTGAGCCGGAACCATACGGTTGCGGCATAGACCATGCAGTATGCTTCTGCCATGGCATAGGGAAGATAGCTGTTTGTCATTGCACGAAGGCTCCTTTCATGGATCATGCGGCAGCGATGCGGAAGTATTATCTTAATTATAAGCAATTTGAATGGATATGCTGAATAAATCATCATATTGATGCTTCTTTCATGGTATTTTCATAAGGATATGCCCTATGCACGAATGTGGACAGGAGGCATGCGGCAGATGCGCTGAATGCAGAAAGAATGCTGACAGAGCGCGAAAACGGATTATACTTCAGGCAGGAAGCTAATCCTCTATGACGCAGGAAGGCAGGTGCTTTTCATGACAGCATATCTTCTGGATGAGAGAATTGCCGCAGAGATCAACGGTGACACGCAGTATCTTCATATCCGAACGAATCACCCCGGCGCGCCGATCCTGCTGTTTGTGCATGGCGGCCCGGGCGTGCCTGACCGCTCCTGGGTCATGCCGGTTCAGTCGGAGCATCTCGCGGATGCGTGCATCATGGTGTGCTGGGATCAGCGCATGGCCGGCAAGTCCTACCGGACAGAGAATGCAGGAAAGGCGATGACGCTGCAGCAGCAGGTGGATGACATGCATGCAGTCATACGGTATCTCCTGGACAGGTTCCATCGCCGTCAGGTCTGCATTGTCGGGCACTCCTGGGGAAGCATCCTCTCCTGCCTGTATCTTTCGCAGCATCCGGAGACGGTCTCTGCCTATGTGGGCATGGGCCAGTTCGTTGACGGATATGAGAATGAGCGCATCAGCTATGAGTTCGTCATGGAATATGCAAAGTCGCATCATGACAGCCGGGCAGTCCGGGATCTGACAGCGATCGGCAGCCCCGTGAAGGGCATGTATGCAGGCGGCTTTGATGCGCTGATGGTGCAGAGAAACTACATGACGAAATTCGGCGGAGGCTGCTATCGGGAGAAGGAGAGCATCTTCAGATCCGTGCTGGTGCCGTTTCTGACCAGCGGAGAATATTCCCTCATCCCGGATCTATACCGCTATGCAAAGGGCAGCTCCTACTGCGTGAAGCAGCTGTGGCCGGAGATTGTCAATCTGAACTTCAATCAGTCTCTGAAGGAAACCGCGGTTCCCGTGTATCTGTTCCAGGGCGATCATGACCAGAATACGCCGACTGTGCTCTCGCGGCCGTGGTTTGATGCCCTGCAGGCTCCATATAAGGAATGGGTGCCGTTTCATGAGTCGGCGCACTCGCCGATCAAGGAAGAGCCTGAGCGGTGGGGAAGCATGATGAAGGAAAAGGTGCTGAGCAGGATCGCGGAATGAGAATGCATGCATCTATCTCTTCGGCCATCCGGCCGCATGGCCCTGCAGATCCTGATCGAAATCCGTGAAATGCAGAGGCGCTGCTGATATGATTGCAGCAGAAGAGATCCATGCAGGGCAATGCTCTGCAGGCGCTGCAGCACTGATCAGGCTGGAAGCAGAAACAGCCGGCGGCAGGCGCAGAAAGGGAGAGTTACCATGTGGACACAGGAATCCGTGCATGAGGCGGTTGAGAAGCAGCGGGCATTCTTTGCAAGCGGCAGGACGCTGGATGTCAGCTGGCGCATTGAGCAGCTGATCCGCCTGAAGATCGCAGTGCAGGCAAGTGAGAAGGAGCTGGAGCAGGCGCTGCATGAGGATCTCGGCCGCAGCGAGACAGAAGGCTATCTGTGCGATATCGGCACGGTCGTGCTGGAGATCAATGAGGCAATCCGCGGGCTCCGCAGATGGGCAAGGCCGGAGACGCACCTGAGCGGGATCATATCCTTTCCAAGCGTCATCACCAAGGTGTATAAGATGCCATACGGCGTATCGCTGATCATGAGCCCGTTCAATTTCCCGGTACTGCTTTCCTTCGGCGTGCTTTCCGCCAGCATCGCGGGCGGGAATACTGCCGTGATCAAGGCGAGCTCAAAGTCCTCCCGCTGCACGGAGGCGATGCAGAAGATCATCAGCGCGGCTTTCCCCAGGGAATACATCGCGGTCATCGACGGCGGGCATGAGGTCGCTGACTTCTGCCTGGCGGAGCGGTTTGACAAGATCTTCTATACAGGCTCGCCGAGGGTGGCAAGGCATGTCATGGGAGAGGCTGCGAAGAACCTGACGCCGGTGGCGCTCGAGCTTGGCGGCGAGACCGGCAACTGGTGCGTTATCCGCAGGGATGCAGACCTGAGGGATGCGGCCAGGAAGATTGCCTTCTTCAAGGCAGTGAACAGCGGCCAGGTCTGCATCAACATCAATCAGATTGCTGTTGCCGAGGAAGTGGCGGAGCCCTTTATCGCCGAGCTGAAGAGCGCCTTCACAAGGCAGCTCGGAGAGGATCCCTGCCGGAATGAGGAATATCCGAAGCTGATCTCCGCGAAGGCCTATCAGGGCTGCGCTGCCGAGGCAGATCAGTACCGGGAGCGCATCGTATTCGGGGGAACCGGAGATCCGGAGCGGCAGAAGTATGCGCCTACGATCATCTATCCGGTAAGGATCGGGGAGCAGATTGTCCAGCATGAGCTGTTCAATCCGCTGCTTCCCGTCGTTCCGTATAAGGATGAGGAGATCGATGCCCTGATGGATGCCATCGGCCGGCGCGAGCATGGCCTCTCCCTGTATCTCTTCACGAGGGACATGAAGTGGGCTGAGAGAGTCATGTCCTCCCAGCAGTACGGCGGTGGATGCATCAATGAAGTATGCATGCACCTGATGGTGAAGGGCGTGCCGTTCAATGGCACCGGCCATTCCGGCATGGGTGCCTATCATGGCGAATGGGGCTTCCGCGAGTTCACGCATCCATCGACGGTGCTGATCGGATCCTCCCGCCTCAATCTGCCGCTGAGGGAGCATCCCTACAGCGGAGGAATCAATGCCTGCAAGCTCAGGATCCTGCGGCTCATGGAGCGATAGCAGGGCTGCTCAGCGGAAACGCGCCCCGCTTCAGCTCAGGCTGGCATGGGATCCATGAGGCCTGCTGCTGGCCCGGGAATGGAGCCAAAAGCGCTGCGCGGAAGGCAGCGGAGCGATGGAAACCGGCTGCATGCATGGCTTTCCGGGCCTGATGAAAGCGGCAGCGGAGACAGCTGAATCGATTGTGTGAAAAGCGTCCGGAACATGGACGCTTTTGTATGAGACTGCTACTATGGAGTAAACATCAGCCACTTCAGTGATCATCATGAGGAGGAATCTGAAATGAATCAGAATAAGGGAATGGCACGCTTCTGGATCCTGGCATGGGGTCTCGGGATCATCGGGCAGATCTGCTGGAATGTGGAGAACCAGTGGTTCAATACCTTTGTCTATGCAAAGATCGCCAAGGATCCGACGATTATCTCCTGGATGGTAGCGATCTCCGCCATTGCCACGACGATCGCGACCTTCGTGTTCGGCACGGCCTCGGACCGCAGCGGAAAGCGCAAGCCGTATATCGTGACGGGATATATTCTCTGGGGCATCTTCACGATTCTGTTCGGGACCACGGAGTTCATCACCGGCGGGCGGACGAACCAGGCGCAGCAGGTGATCATGCTGGCGGCGGTAGCCGTGGTGCTGATGGACGCATTGATGTCCTTCTTCGGATCCATGGGCAGCGATGCCGCCTATAATGCGTGGATGAATGACAACATGAACAGCACCAACCGCGGCCAGATCGGCGCGGCGCTGGCGACGCAGCCCATTATCGGAACGATTCTCGGCACTGTCATCGGCGGGATGCTGATCGGCGGGAACGATAACTATACAAGGCTGTTCGTCACCATGGGCGGGCTGGTCATCGTCTTCGGCCTTCTGTCTCTGCTGATCATGAAGGACAATCCGGATCTCAAGCCGAACCGGGAAGGCAGCTTCTGGAAGCAGCTGATGGGTGCCTTCAACTTCAGGGAACTGTCAAAGCGGAAGGAGTTGATCTGGGTGTTCATCACCCTGGCAGTCTACTTCATCGCCTTTGATGTCTACTATCCGCACATGGGCAACTATCTGATCTACTATCTCGGCTTCGCGCCGGACAGCATCGGCATCATCGAGGGGCTTGCCCTGATCGTGGGCATGCTGATCGTCATCCCGACCTCGAGGATGATCAACCGGAACAGGATCACGGAGACGGCAGCGATCTCCATCGTGCTGAGCTTTGTCGGCATCGGCATTCTCGGCCTCTTCGTATCGCCCGGCAATGTTGATCCTTCCACGGTGCTGAACTGGAATATCCTGATCGGCCTGCTGTTCTTCGGATTTGGCTATGTCATGTTCATGCAGGTGATCTCCGTCTGGATGAAGCAGCTGTTCCCGAGCGATTCCAAGGGACAGTTTGAGGGCTTCCGCATTGTCTTCTTCGTGCTGCTGCCCTGGCTGATCTCGCCGTTTATCTCCAATCCGATCATCAAGAGCACCGGCAGGATGATGGACAGCAGCGGCAATGTCGAGTATCTGCCGACGGATGCCCTGTTCAGGATCTCTGCCGTGCTGATCCTTCTGACCTTCGTGCCGCTGCACTTTGCCAGGCGCTGCCGCATCGAGGCGGTTGAGGGAAGCGGAAAGGATGCAGCGAAGTGACCTGGGCCATTGCGCTGCTCTGTATCGCAGCAGCATATTTCATCCTTTGCTGGTACGGCGCCGGAAAGCTGACGCGCATGGTGACGCAGGCGGTGCGCTATACCGAGCAGGATGTACGGAAGCAGGATCTCTCCAATGGATTCGGCGATGCTATCCATGCCTATGAGACTGCATGGAAGCGCACGCCCTTTGAGCTGGAGCGCAGCGGGGCAGTGCTGTCGGGAGAGCTGATCGAGAATCCTGCCGACAGCACAGCGCCGCATAAGGCCGTGATCATCTGTCATGGCCATACCGTGAACCGCTATGCAGATCTCAAGTATGCCGCGCTGTTCTACCGGCTTGGCTATACAGTGATCATCTTTGATGAGCGCTACTTCGGAAGATCCACCGGGCGCTGCTGCACGCTTGGCCAGGAGGAATCAAGGGATGTAGCGGCGATCATCGCCTGGACCCGCAGGCAGCTCGGGAAGGATTGCGAGATCGGCCTGCATGGCGAGTCCATGGGGGCAGCGACGGCTCTGATGGCTCTCAATTACGAGCATCCTGCCTTCGTGGTTGCGGACTGCCCGTTCGCAGATTCAGAGCAGCTGCTGAGGCAGTTCATTCATGCGCATCTGCATATGCCGGCATGGCCCCTGGTCCCGATGATCGAGGCAGTTGCCGAAAAGCGATATGGATATTCCGTGAAGAGCGTCAGCCCGATCAGGGCAGTTCAGGGATCCGATGTCCCGATCTGCTTCATGCATGGAAGCAGCGACACATTGATTCCATGCAGCGCCAGCCAGTCCATGGCTGCTGTCTGCAGGAATCCGAAGAGCAGGATCTTTCTTTATGACAAGGCAGATCACGCCTGCTCGATTGTCGTTGATCCAAAGGGATATGAGGAGAGAATGGATGCCTTCATCAGGGATGTGCATGCATGAAGGATAGCATCTGAGCAGGATTGCGCAGAGAAGGGAAGCGCATGATCATGAGAATGGCATTGACCCATGGCCGCATCGTCCTCGATGAATGGACCGTGCTCGAGGATGGGGCGCTGGTAATCAGAGACGGAATCATCGAGCAGGCGATCCCTGCCTCAGAGTTTCATGAGGAGGGAATCGCCTGCATGGATCTGCATCATGAGACAGCCTATCCCGGCTTCATTGACCTGCATGTGCATGGCGGCATGGGCAGGGATTTCATCGAGGGAGCAGACAGCGTTGAGCCGGTCAGTCGGAATATCGTCGCGGATGGGACAGCTGCGTTCCTGTGCTCCCTGACAGTGCTCTCTCACGAGAAGGAGCTGCAGGCGCTGGCAAGCCTGAGCCATCATCAGGAGACCGGGGCAAGATGCCTAGGCGTTCACATGGAGGGACCGTATCTGTCCGCGCAGTACAAGGCGCTGATGGATGAGAGATATCTGCGCGATCCGAGCGAGCAGGAGGTGCTGGAGATGCTGGCAGCCAATCCTGAGATCCGCACCATGACCATCGCGCCGGAGCGGCAGGGAATGGAGAGCTTCATCCCCTTCCTGCGCGCACATGGCATCGTGCCGATGATCGGCCATACTGCATGTACCTGCGCGCAGGCAGAGGAAGCGCATGAAAGAGGCGCGATGGGCTTCACGCATCTCTACAATGCCATGAGCCAGCATACGCACCGGGATCCCGGCTGCGTCACGGCAGCCTTCCTGCATGATGACATGTACAAGGAGCTGATCGTCGATGGCTTCCATACGGATGATGCCGTGCTGCGCATGACCTATAAGTGCATTGGCCCGCATCAGATCATCCTGATCACGGATGCGATGCTCGGCAAGGGCATGCCGGATGGGGAGTATACCTTCTCCGGCCTGCGCTGCCGCAAGGAGGGAATCCATGTGCGGGTCATCGAGACCGGCCGGATTGCCGGCAGCGCCTTCGGCATGATCGATGCCGTCAGGCATCTCAGCTCCATTGTCCGGCTGTCGCCGGAGGATATCTGCGCAATGACCTCTGCCAATGCGGCGCATCTGATCCATGATCAGAGCCGCGGCAGCCTGCGCCCGGGTGCCAGGGCAGATATCGCGGTGCTGAGCGATGCCCTGGAAGTCACGAAGTGCCTCGTCGGCGGAAGAATGGAATACCAGAAGGAAGACTGAGCGCAGTCTCAGAATCTGCGCCATATGAAAAGCCGCATGCCTGCATGCATGATACGCATCCTGGCTGCGGCTTTTCTGCGCTCATTCTCTCTGCTCAGTCCTGATAGAGATAGTACTTGGAGGAGAGCTTCTGGAATGAGCTTGAGCTTTCCTCAAACTGCGTCTTCAGCTGATCGAGCGTATAGGTTCCCTTGCGGATCGCATCCGTTCCGGTGAGCCGCTCGAACTGCCCGCTGTCGAGATACTGGAAGTCATTGGGATACATGTCCCGGATGGTATAGAGCAGGGCGATGCCGGACAGGACGCTGTTGAACTGGCTGCGGTCTGTCACATGCACCTCGACGCCGTTGCAGGACTCATCCCTGAACTTCGAGGCGGAGGGCGTGAAGGAGGTTGCCCGGAAATGCACGCCGGCCAGGCCCAGGCTGTTCATCCTGTCGGCGAGTGCCTGGCTGTCAATCCATGGCGCCCCGATGATCTCGAACGGCTTGGTCGTTCCTCTGCCTTCGGAAAGATTGGTTCCCTCAAAGATGCAGTTGCCTGGATATACCTCGGCAGTATCCACCGTCGGCATGTTCGGGGAAGGCAGCACCCAGCAGGTCAGGCCGGTATCCTCATAATACATGCTGCGCTTCCAGTTGCTCATCTTGATCACGGTCAGGTCGCAGCCGATCTTATCCTCGGTGTTCATGAACTCCGCCAGCTCTCCGCAGGTCAGGCCGTAGCGCTGCGGAATATGGGTGATGCCCACGAAGCTCTCAAAGCCATCCTCGAGCACCTCGCCCTGGACATCGATGCCGTTCAGCGGATTCGGGCGGTCCAGCACGATGAAGGGAATATCGCTCTCGGCAGCTGCCTGCATGGCATACTGCATCGTGCTGATATAGGTATAGTAGCGGGAGCCGACATCCTGGATGTCATAGACCAGAACATCAATGCCGGACAGCATCTCCTTTGTGGGCTTGCGGGTATCGCCGTACAGGCTGTATACCGGCAGGCCTGTCTTCTGATCCGTGTCAGCCCCGACGGAATCGCCTGCTCCGGCTGCGCCGCGGATGCCATGCTCCGGGGCAAAGAGCGCCTTCAGCTTGGTGTTGGCATACAGGATATCAATGGTGCTGGTAAAGCTGGAGTCTACGCCTGTCGCATTGGTGATCAGGCCTACATTCTTATCGTTCAGGATGCTGAAATCCTTCTCGAGATTGTCAATGCCGAGCAATACCCTGGCATCTCCTGCCGCGGCGGTGCTCTGGACAGCTGCCTGCCGGCTGACGCTGCAGGCAGCCAGTGATACGGACAGCGCGGCGGCAGACAGCGCTATAACCATATGCCATATATTCTTCATGAATTGCCTCTCTGTGATGTGTGACTGCACTCTATTTATACTGCGCTTCCGTCAACAGATGTCTACCAGATTACGAAAAGAATGATTGACTCTGATGCACAGTCTGTACTACGATCATTGCGGTAAAGGACGTGCCCTGTGCACGAGCGTGATCGATAGAGCATGAGACTGTAATTCATTCAGAGCCTGAGCAGCAAGTCAATCGAGCTTTTTCAGGTGCCGGATGAATCACTTCATGCATATCGCGGATTGATGAGTCATTTCTTTTATGCATGCAGATGATGGATTCCGGACGGAATCATTTTTTGTATGACAGAAAGGATGAAATCATGCTGCAAATCAATCATTTATCAATCATTCATCGCGCCGATGACCGGAAGCTGATCGAGGATCTTTCGTTCAGCATGGAGCAGGGAGAGAAGATTGCCCTGATCGGCGAGGAGGGCAACGGCAAGTCAACGCTGCTGAAATGGATCGCTGATCCGGCGCTGATCAGGGACTATGCGGATGCGGAGGGAGAGCGGATCATCCGCGGAGAAGAGATCGGATATCTGCCGCAGGCACTGCCGGAAAATCAGCGAACCAAGAGTGTCTATACCTATTTCTCTGAAGAGGACAGCTTTTCCGGCATGACTGCACATGAGCTTGGAAGCCTCGCAGATCAGCTGAAGGTGGATGCTTCATTCTTCTATCGCGAAGAGAGGATGGAGGATCTTTCCGGAGGCGAGCGCATCAAGGCACAGATGGGAAGAATCCTGATGGCACAACCGACGCTGCTTCTTCTGGATGAGCCATCCAATGATCTGGACCTTGAGATGCTGCAGTGGATGCGCCGCATGATCTGCGAGCCGGGACGCTTGGTGATCTTCATCTCGCATGATGAGGATCTGCTGAAGGATGCAGCTGACAGGATCATTCATATTGAGCAGCTTCATCGCAAGATGCTGCCGAGAGTCACAGTATCGGGTGTTCCCTATCAGGAATATATCGCGGACAGGGAACGCTCCTTTCAGCATCAGGAGCAGATGGCAATTTCGGACAGGCGCCAGCAGCGCATCCGCATGGACAGGTACCGCCGCATCGAGCAGTCGGTTGACTATGCGCTCAATCATGTATCCAGAGGAGATCCGCATACCGGACAGCTGCTCAAGAAGAAGATGAAGTCCGTAAAGGCCATGGGCCGCAGATTTGAGCGGGAGGACAAAGCCATGACTGCAATGCCGGAGGAAGAGACGGCGATTCTTCTGCGCTTTGATGAAGGGATCAGCATTCCCGCCGGCAAGCATATCCTGGATCTGCAGCTGCCGGAGCTGAGAACGCCGGATGGAGCCCAGGTGCTCAGCCGGAATGTCCAGCTGCAGGTGGTGGGCAATGAGCATGTATGCATTGTCGGCAGAAACGGTGTCGGCAAGAGCGCGCTGCTGAGGCAGATAGCAGAAATGCTGCTGCAGAGATCCGATATTCATGCAGCATATATGCCGCAGGACTACAGGGAGCTGCTGGGCCTGGATCTGCTCCCGCTGGACTTTCTGACCATGGGACAGGAACAGACAAAGGATTGCCTGACCAGAGCCGGCTTGTATCTCGGTGCCATGAAGTACACCGCAGATGAGATGCGGCATTCGGCCAGGGATCTTTCCGGCGGCCAGCAGGCAAAGCTGCTTCTGATGAAGATGAATCTGGACCATGCGAATGTGCTGATTCTGGATGAGCCGACCAGGAATTTCTCCCCGCTTTCCGCACCGGAAGTCAGATCTGTGCTGCAGGATTTCCGCGGCACGATCATCAGCGTATCTCATGATCGGAAGTATATCCGTGAAGTCTGCAGCCGCGCAGTAGAACTGACAGAAGACGGAATCAGAGACAGGAACACAGATGTCTGATCAGTAAACGCCAGTAAAAAATATTTCCGTTTATCATAAAGAAATCGTGATTTACGCTGCGCTGATAAAAGACGGATCATCTGGAAAGCCTGTCTGGCTGACAGATTCGTACAGGCGGTACATCTGATCTGTCGGTCTGCACATGACAGCAATGAATCAGAATATTCCCTGCAGCCTCGAGAACAATTTCTGAAGACTTAAAATCTCTGTTAACTTAAAATTTATGAGGCACCATAGAGGATGCTAATATATAAAGCGAATGCTGGAAATTGACTGGCGGAGCAGCAGATTCTGCTTTATGCGGAGGCTGAACATGGCGATCAGGGCAATCCTGTTTGATTTTGATGATACGCTTGGGAATCGCAATTACTATGCATACGAGATGTACAGAGATCTTGTCGTAAAGTACGGTGATGTGAAGGATCCTGTGGAGCTGGAAGGAATCGTGCAGGACTGCATGCTGGCGGATCAGCTCGGCAACTGCAGCAAGCGCTATGTCAGCGACATGCTGAAGAACAGGTATGGAATTACGCTCCCGTTCGAGGACTTCAACAGCTGGTGGGGCGATAATCAATGGCGGTATGTCGCTCTCTTCGAGGATGCCCGCGGTGTGCTTGAGAAGCTCAGCAGAAAATACATGCTGGCCTGTGTCACGAATGGATCAGAGCAGGGCCAGTACCGGAAGCTTGAGAGAATGGAGCTGCTGCCGTACTTCAGGGAGATCATTATCAGCGGAGCTGTCGGCGCTGCCAAGCCCGATGGCAGGATCTTTGCCTGTGCGCTCGAGAGGCTTGGCGTGAAGCCTGAGGAAGCGGTATTCGTGGGCGATACCTTCTCCAAGGATATCATCGGTGCATACCGTGCCGGCATGACCCCGATCTGGGTATGCCATGACAGCACGAAGCGGTGCATGGCACCGATCAGGAGAATATCCAGCCTGTCAGAGCTGCTGGAACTGTATTGACAGCAGCAGACAGTGATGAGGAATGGGATCGTGAAAGAAAAGCCGCAATCCCGAGTTGCTTCAAGAGACGGACGTGATATCCCGGCAATGGCAAGCGTGCACCATATGTGAGCATTCTTCCAATTGCATTGCAGCTATGCTGCATTTCTGCTGGATATGGTTCAGAGGCAGAAGGGAAATGCCTTTCGGCCCTGGGATGATGTTGCGGCAGAGCCAGCCATCAGGACAGGATAGAAGCTGATGGAGTGCGGCATGCCGGAAGGCGAAAACAAGGAGCACTCCGTAATTTCCTATCAGATATGCGGGATTTCTATCAGATTCCCGACAGCCGTCAACATGCAGGCATCTGCACGCACAGGCATGATCGCAATGTGATATATCAGGATTTGATGCAGGGTAACAGGCACTCCTGGTCATGCTTTGCGGGAGTGCTTTTCTCATACTTTGGGATGATGCAATCGAGATTTGTTTCTGTCAGACTTAAACCAGCGGAGAAAAGGGAATGCTTTTCTGCGCGAATTCAGGAGGCTGATCATATGAAGAAAATGCTGGCTGCTGCTCTGTCAATATTCGTGCTGATGGGGGTTCTTCCGCTGCGTGCGGAAGCAGCGGGACTCGAGGAAACAGGCACAGATGCACCTGTGAGTGTGACCTCTTCACAGGATACGTCCGGAGGGGATGCGGGTGCGGCGCCTGATGCAGATCCGTCTGCAGCAGATGCAGACGCCGGGCAGGAGCAGGTGAACGCTGCCGGAGAGAGCGCTGCGGAAGCTGCTCCGGTCAGCGCTGAAATCAGCAATGAGATACAGGCTGTGCCGGCTGCACCGGAAGCGGCGCCGACGGAAGGCGATACCATCCATATAGAAGCGGCAGGCACTGCCACAATGCAGCTTATGAAGGCGTCTGCACCTGAGATGCAGTCACTGGGAGCAGCTGCCACATATACAGTCACGATTACGACTAATAGCGCGGATCCAAAGGCTACTGTGACAGGAGGAGGCACCTACAGTGATGGGGATATAATTACCGTCACTGCAGCGGCCAGCGAAGGATACGAGTTTGATAAATGGATTAAAAATAATCAGGAACTATCGGAGGGCAGCTCTTTTAAGCTGACAGTGACAGAGAATGTCTCGCTCCTGGCATGCTTTAAAAAACAGACCTTTGATTTCCCGATTGAGGCCGATAAGGTAGTCGGTGGCACCTACAAAGCAACTGCGAAAGTGATTTATGGAGAGAGTGTAAATCTGGAAGCTACAGCAAGTACCGGCTATCATTTCAACGCTGACTGGATGCGGTCAGATAACAGCGGCGAGAGTTATGAACAACTGCACGGCATCTCCTCATCCTTCTCAAATATCACGACCGCGACCAGGATCTACCCTGTTTTCATAGAGAATCAATATTATGTTATTTTCAGTGCGCTTAGTGGCGGATCAGGCAGTCAAATGCCGAACCAGCAGTTTAAATATAATGAATCAAAAGCGCTCAGCGCAAATACCTACACGAGAGATGGATATTCTTTTGCCGGCTGGAACACGCTTCCGTCCCCAACGGCTCAGGATCCCGGCGTGCATTTTGAAGATGGCCAGATTGTATCAAAACTGGCAACGGAAAATAACCAGTCAGTAACGCTGTATGCACAGTGGCAGCCTGAGAATTACACAATTACATACGACCTTGCCGAAGGCTCCTTTCCGGCAGGAACAGAGATTCCTTCCAGCTACACCATTCAAAGCGGCCCAATCAGTATCCCTGATCCTATCAGAAGCAACTATACATTCGTGGGATGGACTTCGGGTGATTTTGACGGCAAGAAATATGATATTGTAATTCCTACCGGAAGTACTGGAAACAAGGAATATACGGCAAACTGGCAAGGAGAGTCAGCTGAAATAGCGTTTAACTGCGGAGCACATGGAACATTAATCGTCAATGGCTCTCCTGCAACATCCGTGACCGTGACCGTGCCATCAAGATACGGCGATGCAATGCCGATATTCAATCTGACGCAGACAGTGAATGTCTCAGGAAATACGTACAGTCTTTCTGCAGAAGATGGCTACGTCTTCAACGGGTGGAAAGACGCTGGCAGCAATGCGCCAGGTGATACGGTGACTGGAAGTGCTGCTTATACGGCGCAGTGGGTGCCGGCAGATAATATTCATTACACAGTGAATCATATAAAGATGGGCATTCAGGGCGGCATGTATACAGCTGTTCAGACCGAGACAGCTCAGAATACCGTTGGAACGACAGGAGCAGAAGTCAGCGTAACGCCGATAGTTTACCCGGGCTATCATTTTGTGCCGAGTATCAGCGACAAGGTCTCCAATACATCAGGAACGATCAAAGCCGATGGATCGCTTGTGCTGAATCTGTATTACATGCCGAATCAGTACACCGTGCAGCTGAATGCGAATGGCGGATATAATACTGACCCACAAGGCTCCGCATCAGTGAATGTGAATTTTACTTATGGCGGCAACAAGAAGTTGGCTTCATTCTGGTTTGCAAGGACTGGCTATACTATTTCCGGATGGAATGCCAATGCGGATGGAACCGGTGTCAGCTATCCCGTGGATCAGGATATTCCGGATCTGACGGCTGTCGATGGTGGAAGCGTCATTCTCTATGCACAGTGGCAGCCAATCAGCTACAAGGTCGAATTCAGCAGCAACCACGATACGCCTGCAGTAACGGAGCAGACCATGACGTATGGTGTTTCTGCACAGCTTCCGGAGAACATGTATACCCGGCCGGGCTACCATTTTACAGGATGGTCGCGGCAATCATGGAACACCACAGACTTACAGCAGCCCGGAACAGAAGTGATCAATCTGACGGAACAAGCCGGTTCCACTGTCAGCTTCTATGCACAGTGGGAGGAGAATGCTGCTGTCACGATCACCTATACTGCCGGAACCGGAGGCACAGTAAGGAGGACGGAAGAGAGTGTTGCTCCTGTTTCTGGAAATCCTGTGGGCGGCGATGCGTCTGCATCGACGGGCTATGAATTTGTGAACTGGACAGATCAGGATAACAATACTGTGTCAGAGATCGCCCATGTTCAGCCAGCGCAGATTGACGGAATATATCTGCCCAATGTCTATACGGCGCATTTCAGGCCTGTTGTATATGTCATCAACTACAGCCATTCGGGCAATGATGTCACGATCGGCAACAATCCTTCAACCTATACTGTTGAGACTCCGGATATCACGCTGGCGGATGCATCCAGGCCCGGCTATGAGTTCACCGGCTGGACAGGCGGTGGCCAGGTCACTGCGACAAAGGGACTGGTGATTCCAAAAGGCACAGTTAACAACCTGACGTTCTATGCGAACTTCAGTCTGATCCATTATTCCATTACCTATAACCTCAACGGAGGAAGCCTGGAAGTGGCAGAACCATCTACCTATACCACAGATCGTTTGACACCGCTTCCCGTCCCGAGTAGGGACGGATATGAATTTCTGGGATGGAAATACAGTGGATCCGAAACACTGATCAAAGATCGTGCCATTGCGAGAGGATCCACCGGCGATAAGGTCCTGGATGCTGTATGGGAAGCTAAGGAGTCATCCTTCAGATTCTACACGAATGGCGGCACGCTGGTAAGCACTGTCGTGGGGAAAACGGATGCCAGTGTTGCAGATACTGCCATGCCGACGACTGCAAAGGATGGGTATTTCTTTGCGGGCTGGTATGATAACAGCGTCTTTCGTGGATCGCGGGTAAGCTCATTGCCGGAGAAGTTCCCTGTATCCGGAATCATCTACTACGCAAAGTGGCTTAAGGCCTTTGATGCGCAGCCGGAGGACAGGGCCATCATGGAAGGGCAGACAGCATCTTTCCAGATATCCTCATCTGTGGCATCTGTATCCTATCAGTGGCAGTACAGGGAGAGCGCTGAAGCAGAGTGGAAGAATGTCGATGCCGGAACCGGCGGAAACACGGCAGTCTATACGACAGACGCAGCTGGAATCACAATGTCCGGATATCAGTACCGCTGCGCGGCAGCGGGCAGCGGAGAGACGGTCTTCAGCAGCGCAGCAGCTCTGACTGTCAAACCGAAGGCGGATGTCCGGATGTCACTGTCTGCAAGCAAGAGCGAGATTGTATACGGAGAGTCTGTCACCTATACGCTGGAGTTCCAGAGCACTGACCCTGCGCTGACCTATCCGCTGGACGGAACAATCACGTTCTACCGGGATACCGTGAAGATTGGCGAGACTGCCGATGTATTCAATGCCCGGATCGAGCAGAGCTTCACTCCTGGTGACTATACAATCAGAGCCGTATACAGCGGGAATGAGTACTACAATGCGGCTGAAACATCAAAGAATGCCAATGTTGCCCGCAGGCAGCTTGCCTGGGATACAAGCGATCTGTCTGCAGTAAAGAGCGCTGACGGCAATACGAATGCCACAGTATCCGGAACACTTAAGGTCAGCGGAGAAATCAAGGCGGGAGATGCCGGATTCAAGTATACCGATCTGACCGGAACCTATGACAGTGCAGAAGCGGGAACCAGAATTGTCACGGCAGCATATAAGGCAGCAGGCCTCTCCGACAACTATGCGCTTCCTGCCGAGGCGCCGGTGTTCACCGGCACAATTAACAAGGTTGTCAGCCTGGCAGTTCCTTCAGAGGTATCTGATCCCTCGAAGTATCAGCTGGTGCAGGAGATTGGAATCTCGGAAGTGCCGGAGGCACTGAAGGATGATCCGAATCTGAATAAGCCTGCCAAAATCGAGGCCATGCTGAAGGTCAAGGTAGAGGAGAGTGCAGATACTTCAATCCCGACAGCCAATATCGAGATCTATGATGTCCGTCTGCTGTTCAGCGAGGATGGTGGCAAAACATGGACTTCAGCGACCGAAGAGAACTTCCCTGCCAATGGAATCACAGCTATCCTTCCGTATCCGGAAGGAACCAATGCCTCCAGTTTCAACTTTGTCATCACACATATGTTCACGACCGGGGAAAAGGCAGGAACCACAGAGAACCTGAGCTACATAAAGACTCCGGAAGGCCTGCAGGTTCATGTCAGCAGTCTCTCGCCGTTTGCAATCGGATATGTGGAACTGCCGGCAGCTCCTTCTGCAGGTACAGCAGCAGAGAAGAAGGATCTCTGGTGCATCACGTATCTGGACAGCAGGGGCAATACGGTATCCGTGCAGTGGGTAGAGACCGGCAAGGCACCGGTCAAGCCGGCCGGATACAGCTATCCGGATATCTTCAATGTCTCCGCGAATCAGGATGTGCGCCCGATTGCAGGCGGGAATGACAAGGGATATAAAGTGCCGGACACTGCGGATAAGTCTTCTGCATTCCGCATCAGCGAACTCTGGCTGATGCTGGTCGGCATCCTGCTGACGGCAGGAGCGCTTGCTCATCTCAGAAAGAGAAGAGACTGAGTCATTCAGCAGACAGGCCAGGCGGCAGTTATCATCAGCTGCCTGGCATTTTTTTCTGCAGGGCAACTGCCGGCAGGCCGGCCTGTTAAATGACTCTTGTTCATTTCTTCTATAAATAAGGATACGAATCTGATCTATGAGATGAGAGGCACCTTCAGCGAATGAAAAACAGCGCAATTATTTTCATATTTGCAGAAAATTATTTCATGAAAATGAAAGAAAGGTGTTGATTTCGTGAAACCTGATTTCTATAATAGACTCAACTTCAAACAAAAGAAGAAGTTAGAACGAGGGGGAAACGATATGAACTTCAGAAAGATCGTCAAGGGAAGCCTCGCTGCTGGAATGGCATTTACATTAGCTGCCTGTGAAAGCACGACCGCTTCCGGCACGTCTACTGCCGCCGCTGCATCTGCAGCCGGCACAGCTGCCGCTGCCGCTTCATCCGGCAATGCCGGAGCAGGAACTGTAACAGCGTATACGCTCGGATTCATCGGACCGTTGGAGGGCAGCACTGCTGTCTATGGCAATGCAGTTGCCAACGGCGCTCAGATGGCAATTGAGGACTATAACAAGGCAAATGGCACCGACATCAAGCTGGAAAAGTTTGACTCCAAGGGCGATGCCACACAGGCAGTCAACGGCTATAACAAGCTGGTAACCGAGACCAAGGTTGCCGCAATTATCGGCCCGACGCTGTCCGGCGAGTCCACTGCTGTAGGTACCGCCTCTCAGGCGACAGGCGTTCCGATTCTGACTCCTTCCGGAACTGCCAAGGATGTCACGCTGACCGGCCCGAATGTGTTCCGGGGATGCTACACCGATCCGTTCCAGGCGAAAGCCGCTGCTGATTTTGCGTATGACACCCTCGGCGCAAAGACAGCCGCAATTATTTACAACACCGCAGACGATTATTCCACTGGCCTGACGGAGAACTTCACAACTGAATTCGAGTCCAAGGGCGGCAAGGTTGTCGCTTCCGAAGGATTCGGCGCTGATGATGTGGACTTCAACACGCAGCTGACTACGATCCAGGCTGAAAACGTTGATGTTCTGTATGTCCCGAATTATTATGAGAAGGACGCACTGATTGCCAAGCAGGCAAAGGCGCTCGGCATCACCGCTACATTGCTCGGCGGCGATGGCTGGGACGGCGTGCTGTCTCAGGTACAGGCTGGCACGGATGATGAAAAGGCACTGGAAGGCGCAGTATTCATCAACCACTACAGCCCTGACCAGGAAGCAGTCCAGGATGTCCTGACCCGCTACAAGACAGAGTTCGGCTCTGATGCAAATGCATTCTCCGTCCTCGCATACGACAGCGCAACGCTGATGATGCAGTGCATCGCTACTGCCGGCACGCTGAATTATGCAGACATCGTCAAGGCACTCCAGAGCGTTGAGTTCAAGGGTGTCCTCGGCAACCTGAAGTTTGATGAGAATGGCGATCCGATCAAGGATGTAGCCTATGTCACGATCAAGGATGGCCAGTACGTCACGTACGGCAAATAAGCAAAAGCCGCTAAAGTAACCTGCAGGGGAGCGGATCATCGCTCCCCTGCTTTAGTATCTTCAGGAAAGGAGGAGCATATGCAGGTATTCATCAAGTTTCTGATGCAGCTGATCAATGGCATCAACGTGGGGTCCATCTATGCCCTGATTGCGCTTGGCTATACCATGGTTTACGGCATTGCCAAGCTGATCAACTTCGCCCACGGCGATATCATCATGGTCGGCGCATACACCTGTCTGCTCAGCATTAACGTTCTGCATCTTCCGTGGTATCTCGCCGTCGGCCTCTCAATCATTGTCTGTGCGGTTCTCGGCGTCGTCATGGAGAAGGTTGCCTATAAGCCGCTGCGAAGCGCATCCAGGATCTCGCTGCTGATCACTGCCATCGGCATGAGCTATCTGCTGGAATCCTCATTCCAGCTTATCTTCACGTCCAACCCGAAGCCGTTCCCGTCCTTCATAAGCCTGCCGGCGCTGAAGCTCGGCCCGATCTCCATCAGCGGCAACTACTACGTGACCTTCCTGGTCTCCGTGGTCCTGATGGTGGTGCTCAATGCATTCGTGCAGAATACCAATACCGGCAAGGCCATGCGTGCAGTCTCAGAGGATGAGGGTGCAGCCAGGCTTATGGGCATCAATGTCGACCGCACGATCTCCATCACCTTTGCCATCGGCTCCGCGCTCGCGGCGGTAGCCGGCATTCTGTACTGCTCCAGCTACCCGGTTGTCACGCCGTATATCGGCGCGCTGCCGGGCATTAAGGCGTTTATCGCTGCCGTGCTGGGAGGCATCGGCTCCATTCCGGGCGCTGTGCTCGGCGGATTCATCCTCGGCATCGTCGAGGCCATGACCAAGGCCTATATCTCCTCCAAGCTGACAGACGCAATCGTCTTTACCGTGCTGATCCTGATGCTGGTCTTCAAGCCGTCCGGCATTCTCGGCAAGAACGTGAAAGAGAAAGTGTGAGGAGACGATGATGAAGAAGCTGAAGAATAATCCTGCGCTCAGGCAGGTCGTCATCGAGATCGTCGGCGCCTTTGCCATGTATCTCGTGTTCATCGTGCTGCTCAATACCGGCATCATCAACAGCTACTGGCGCAGCGTGCTGCTCAGTGTATGCATTAATGTCATTCTCGTCGTCTCGCTGAACGTGACCACCGGATTCCTTGGCCAGCTGACCCTGGGACATGCCGGCTTCATGGCGGTAGGCGCCTATTCGGCTGCCTTCTTTACCAAGACCATGACGCTGATCCCCGCAGTCGAGTTCCCGCTGGCACTGCTGGTCGGCGGCCTGATGGCCATGCTGTTCGGATTATTGGTATGCATCCCGACCCTGAGGCTGCACGGCGACTATCTCGCCATCATCACGCTGGCCTTCGGGGAGATCATCAAGAACATCCTGCAGAACCTTGAGGCTACCGGCGGTGCCGGCGGCTATATCGGCATCCCGACCCGGACGAACTTTGCCTGGGCATTCGGCCTTGCCGCCCTGACTGTCATCGTGACGACTTCCATGATCGGCTCCCGCCAGGGCAGATCGATCATCTCGATCCGCGAGGATGAGATCGCTGCCGAGGCATCCGGCGTCGACACGAAGAAGTACAAGATCCTTGCCTTCGTGTTCGCGGCCTTCTTCGCAGGGCTTGCCGGCGGCCTTTACGGCCATTATCTCGGCATCCTGGAGCCGAAGACCTTCAACCTTGACAAGTCGATCGAGATCCTGGTCATGGTCGTGCTCGGCGGCATGGGCTCCATTCCGGGCTCTGTCATCGCGGCAGTGATCCTGACCGTGCTTCCGGAGCTGCTGCGCTCGGTTTCCAGCCTGCGCATGCTGGTCTACTCGCTGGCATTGATCTTCATGATGCTGTTCAAGTATGATCCGCGCATGCAGGGCCTTGCGGCCAAGTTCAGGATGAAGAAGGAAAAGAGGGAGGCCTGAGCCATGACAGAGAACAGTACACTGGTCCTGGATGTCAGGGACCTCGGCATCAACTTCGGCGGACTGAGAGCAGTTGACGGCCTGAGCATGCAGATCGAGAAGCATCAGCTCTACGGCCTCATCGGCCCGAACGGCGCCGGCAAGACAACCGTGTTCAACATGCTGACAGGCGTGTATGAGCCGACCGACGGCGCAATTGAGCTTTATGGAAAGAAGATCAACGGGAAGAAGCCGCATGAGATCGCCCGCATGGGCATTGCGAGAACCTTCCAGAATATCCGCCTGTTCAAGGACCTCACGGTCAAGGAGAATGTCCTGATCGCCCTGGATACGCAGGCGGACTACAGCCTTGCGGCAGGCATCCTGAAGCTGCCGAAGTACAATGCGCAGGAAGCCGCCATGGATGAGGAAGCGCTGCGCCTGCTCGATGTCTTCGAGCTGCGTGATGACGCTGACAAGCTGGCCCGCAACCTGCCGTACGGCAAGCAGAGAGAGCTGGAGATTGCCCGTGCCCTCGGCACCCATCCGAAGCTTCTGCTGCTCGATGAGCCGGCAGCCGGCATGAACCCGCAGGAGACTGAGCAGCTCATGGATGCGATCCGCACCGTGCGCGATCAGTTCGATATCTCCGTGCTCCTGATCGAGCATGACATGAAGCTGGTCATGGGCATCTGCGAGAAGATCACGGTGCTGAACTACGGCACCATGCTCGCATGCGGAGTCCCGGATGAGATCAAGAAGAATCCGCAGGTCATCAAGGCCTACCTGGGAGCGTGATCGAATATGCTGAAAGTAGATAATCTGGTCGTGCGCTATGGCATGATCGAGGCAATCAAGGGCATCACCTTCGAGGTGCGCGACGGCGAGATCGTCACGCTGATCGGCGCCAACGGCGCCGGCAAGACAACCACCATGCATACGATCTCGGGCCTGCTGAAGCCGGCCTCAGGCGCCATCTATCTGGATGATGTCGATATCACCAAGGTCCCCTCGCACAAGATCGTCATGATGGGACTGGCGCAGGTGCCGGAGCGGCGGCGCGTGTTTGCAGAGCAGACCGTAGCCGAGAACCTGGACCTGGGCGCGTATACGAGAACCGACAAGGACGGCGTGAAGCAGGATCTGGACCATGTCTATGAGCTGTTCCCCCGCCTGAAGGAGCGCGAGACACAGCTGGCCGGAACGCTGTCCGGCGGCGAGCAGCAGATGCTGGCCATGGGCAGGGCGCTGATGGCCCGGCCGAAGATCCTGCTGATGGATGAGCCCTCCATGGGCCTTTCTCCGCTGCTGGTGCAGGAGATCTTCCGCATCATCAAGGATATCAATGCCCAGGGAACGACCGTCCTGCTCGTGGAGCAGAACGCGAAGATGGCACTTGCAATCGCAAATCGTGCATATGTGCTGGAAACTGGTAAAATAACACTGGAAGGCACGGGCGCTGAGCTGGCCAGAGATGAGCGGGTTCAGAAGGCCTATCTGGGAGGATAAATCTTATGTACGTCAAGGATCATATGGTCGCAAAGCCGCAATGCATTATTGCAGATACCGTGGTCTCGAAGGCGCTGGACATCATGGCGCAGAACAACTTCCACCGTCTGCCGGTCGTGGATGAAGGCGGCAGGCTGATCGGTCTTATCACCGAGGGACTGGTCTCAGAGGCATCCGGGGCCAAGAGCACCTCGCTGTCCATGTATGAGCTGAACTATCTGCTGTCCCGCACCAAGGTGGGAGACATCATGGTCACTGATGTCAAGACCATCGGCCCGGATGCGCTGGTTGAGGAAGCCGCGACCAAGATGCGCAGCGAGGAGATCAGCGTGCTGCCGGTCGTGGATGCGGATAACAAGGTGATCGGCATCATCACCGAGAATGATATCTTCGATGCCTTTATCGTCCTGCTTGGCTACCGCCAGGCCGGCACGAGGTTCGTGATTCATATCTCCAAGGATGCCCCGGGCATCCTGAGGGATATCGCCGATATCTTCTCCAAGGAGGGCATCAGCCTGTCGACCCTGTCTGTCTATACGACCGTCCGCGGCATCGAGATCGTGATCCTGGCCAAGGCTGACTGCGCGGAATTCGAGGATAAGCTCAAGGCTGCGGGCTGGGACGTCACGGATGTCCGCCGCCAGTCGGGCAACTGAGCATCATGCATTCAGGGCATTCTGTCTTTGCGGAGATGGGATGCCTTTTCCTTTTCTGATGAAACGGGGCGCTGCCGTGCCTGCAGGCAGCCGCGCATGATATACTGTACCTGTTCAATCAACCTCGGAGGAAAACTATGAACTGGACAATGTTCTGGGTGCTGCTGATCGGCGGCGTTGCAATCTATGTCGGAATTCTCTTCTATTCCCAGCGCCAGCTGGCATATCTGTCGATCCTGCTGTACCGGCAGGGGAATGCGGATGAGTACCTGAAGCAGCTGGATTCCAGGGAATCGCGGATGTTCTTCAATAAGCGCCTGCGCAAGATGATGCAGATCGATGCCTATCTCATGAAGAACGACACGCAGAAGCTCCAGGAGCTGTTCTCCGAGATCAGCCAGTACAATCTGGCGGATGGGGATAAGATGACAGTGCTGGAGAAGCAGCTGTCATTTGAGCTCAGCCGCGGTAATAATGACAAGGCACAGGATGTATACCAGGAGCTGGAGACGCTGTATCAGGGCATGAGCGACAAGCAGCGTGCAGTCCATGAGGATGCCATGAATGAGAGCAGATATCTCAAGGCCATCCGCCTGGATCATTCCGGCAAGTATGCCGATGAGCTGTACCAGAAGGGCAAGGATGTCAAGGATGCGATTCCTTCCGGCATCTATTATCTGAAGGCTGCCCAGTCCTACCTGCTGAAGAAGGACCCGAAGAGCAGCCGCGAGGCGCTTGAGCGCGCCGAGGTCAAGCTGCGGGGAACACCGTATGCGGCTGAGATCAAGGCCGTCATGGATTCTGACAGCCTCGATGGCGTCATGGATCTGAGGATCTGACCGGCTATGACCTATCAGGATCTTCTGTTCTATGTCATGGATGCGATCATCCTCGTGATGATCGCGAAGATGCTCAGGTCATCCGGCCGGGTGGAGCTGGAGATCAGGCAGGGCATGCGCTGGCTCGTGCCGGTGATCTTCCTTGCGATCGCGGTCATCAGCTGGCTGCGGTTCGAGGGCGTCTTCCGCGTGGTCCAGACTGCCATGCTGGTGATCATGGCAGCGATGTACTGGTTCATGAGAACCGGGCTTGCGGAGCATGGCATTGTCATGCTCGGCAACTATGTTCCCTATGAGAAGGCCGGAGATGTCTGGATCGATGAGGCGGATCACAGCCTGCATTTCCGCTACAGAGGCAACTCTCTGCTGTTCTTCCCGCCGGAGCAGGAGGCAGACATCAGAAAGTATCTCGAGAAGCATCACGTCAGGGTAGTGAAGAAGAAGCTGGGCAGCAGCGTCTCCGGAAAGTAGATTCCGGGGACGCTTTTCTGCCGGGCAGGAGGGAGATTCCCATGCATGCATTTCAAAGGATGATGAGCGGCCTGCTGGCACTGGCTGCCGCTGCCGGCCTTCTTGCAGGATGCGCAGCAGGGACCGCGAAGGATGCAGGCCAGGCAGATGGCGGCTCGCTGTCGCTGTGGATTGCCACGGACCTGCACTACCTGTCTCCGCAACTGACAGACAACGGCGAGGCATTTCAGAATGCCATGGCCGGCGGCGACGGCAAGCTGAGCGAGCGCAGCCGGCAGATTGTCACCTCGCTCGCGGATCAGGCGATTCATGCCCATCCCGATGCACTGATTCTCTCCGGCGACCTGACCTTCAACGGCGAGCAGCAGAGCCTGCAGGAGCTGAAGGAGATCCTGACACCTGTGCAGGCGGCCGGCATCCCGGTGCTGGTCATTCCGGGCAATCACGATGTCGACAGCCGCTTCGCCTTCCGCTATGAAGGAGACTCGATCTATCGGACAAAACATGTATCGCAGCAGGATTTCATGAGTGCCATGCATGCGTTCGGATATGATGAGGCCATTGCCCGCGATCAGGGCTCCTTCAGCTATGTGTATGAGCTGAGCAGCAGCCTGCGGCTTCTCTGCATTGACAGCAATACCTCCCTCGGCCCGGGCAAAATCAGCCAGTCTACCTGGACCTGGATCGAGCAGCAGCTGCAGGATGCACGCAGGGCAGGCGTCCGGGTCATCAGCGTCACGCATCAGAATGCAGCCTCCCAGTCGCGGCTTCAGAGCGAGGATGACTATCTCGTCAGCAATGCGCCCAAGCTGCGCAACCTGTATGCGAAATACGGCGTGACCCTGAATCTCAGCGGCCATTCGCATCTTCAGCACACGGCAGTCACGCCGGAGGGACTGACGGACATCTGCACGGAGAGCCTGAGCGTGGCGCCGCTGCGCTATGGGGTTCTCACGGTCAGGAAGGATGATCCGTCGCAGTATTCCTATGCGAAGAGATCCCTCGGCATTCTCGGCATGGAGGCCTATCAGCGGTTTGCGGACAGCGTCACGGCCAGAAGAAAAGAAGAGCTCGCGGGACGCGGGCTCAGCGATGCAGTGATGGATGAGATGACCGCCTATGCGGTGCGGGTGAACTATGCGTACTTCACCGGGGCGCTCCAGGATACCGGCTCGCAGTATCTCATGCGTGATCCGGCCCGGAAGCTCTGGCAGGAATATGCATCTGATACCTTCTGGTCCGTCTATCTGGAGGAGATCCTGAAGGAATACGCCGATCAGCCAGCCTCGTGAATTCCTGACTCGTAGAGCGTGCGGGAGACCACGATCGTGTTCTTCTTGAGATATTCCGTATTCAGGAAGGAGAGGTAGGCACCGGGCGTGACCAGGCCGTTGATGTCGATGAGCAGCAGCTCATTGGAGCGGATCAGCTCATCTGCCAGCAGCACGCAGTTGGTATAGGCGACAAAGTAGGTGCGGAACTTCCCGTGGGAGAACTTGTACATGCTGGCATGCGTGCCGGCATAGACGCGGGAGGCATAGTCCATGAAGCCGTCATAGGGCCTGCCGGCTTCCTCTGCCTCGGCGAGGGCGCACTTCCACGGCACGGATCTGCTCATGATGTCAGCGATGCGCCGCTCCAGGATCCGCTTCTGATCATCATTCAGGCGGATGCCGAAGCTGATGATGATCTTGTTCTCTCCGTGCAGCGCCTCATCCAGGAACTTCTTCTCGTCAGAGACGATCAGCACGCCGTCGCCCAGCGTTCCCATCAGCACGCGGTGCTTCGGATCATGGCAGCCGTAGGAGTAGATCCTGCCGCCGTAGGAGATATCCGTATGCCCGAAGGCCTCGCCGCCATGCGAGTTCAGGTAGATATATACATTCAGGTCCTCATGCGCGGGGCTGTCCGGAAGATTGGTGAGCATGGACTCGCTGATCAGATGCCGCACCGAGATATAGACATGCAGGGGCAGGAAGACATTCAGCAGGACCGGCGCGGAGTAGGACCAGTTGTAGCGCCGCCTTGCCGTGGAGCGCGGGCTGGTGACAATCAGGTGGAACAGCAGGCCGATCAGGCCGTAGAAGCAGAAATAGATGCCGGCAAGCACGGACAGCAGCGCTGTCTTGTCTGCCCAGTGGGAGCTGAAGATCAGGAATACCGCCAGCACCAGCGAGGCCAGGCTGGCGAAGAACTGGCCGGCAGCGCCGGGCAGGCGGTCGCGGATGCGGACATAGAAGCTGATCATCAGGATGGCTCCGTGGCCCAGCATCCACAGGCCCATGAACAGGTGGGTAAAGTGAAAGAACAGGTCAGGACTTGCGATCACGGCAATGCCCATGGCATAGTCGACGAGGATCATGAGGTAGTCAAAGCGTGTGGCATCCTTCTCCTGGCGGACCAGGTGCAGGATCAGCATGCTGGGGGCATAGAAGCAGTAGATCAGGAACACGACCTCGAGGATCTTCCAGCTGATCAGATTCCGCAGGAAGAAAAGGATCCCGAGGCTGAGCAGCAGCAGGTCAGAGGCCATGCTGCCAAGGTTGTCATATCGGCTTTTGCGCATGTGCACATCTTATCATAACTGCACGCTGCCGGCGCATGCGGTTCAGGGCCCGGATGACACACTCCGCTATCTGTATTCCTCGGGCGGCAGTATGATGGAAGGAATGGAGGCAATGATATGATCAGGCTGCTTGTACTCGATCTCGATGGAACGCTGCTGAATCGGCAGAAGAGGATCAGCGCCCGCAACCGCGATGCGCTGCTGCGGGCAGAGCGGGAATGCGGGCTGCGGATTGCCATCGGCTCCGGCCGGCAGGTCTGCTTTGCGGCCGCAGTGGCAGCGCCGCTGCAGCTGGAGCAGAACCGCGGCTTCATCATCGGCTGCGATGGCCAGCAGATCCTGGACTGCAGCAGCGGCGAGCTGATCCGCGAGGCCGGCATTGCCGCGGATGTCTGCAGCCGCCTGTTTTCCTATGCGCTTCGCCATGGCATCGAGGCGCATTTCGAGCTGGGAGACGAGAAGGATGTGCTGACTGAGGATGGCCAGGGCGAGGCGCTGATCCGCACCCGGCTCAGCCAGCTCAGCAGCCTTGACAAGGCGGTGCTGTTCACGCCGGCAGGATGCGATGCGCAGCAGGACTATGCGTATCTGCGCGAGGCCCATGCGGAAGCCGGCAGCGCCGTGGATGCGTTCCTGGTTGCGCCGCATGTCATCGACTTCGTCGCTGCCGGCATCTCGAAGGTGACCGGGATCCGGCGGATCATGGAGCGGCTGAATCTGGCCAGGGAGGAAGTGCTGGCGATGGGAGACGGCGAGAATGATCTTCCCTGCGCGCTTGCCTATCCGTTCAGCGCCATGGCCAATGCGATGCCGTCCGTGAAGGCCGCGGCGGACCGCATCACCCTGGATAATGAGTCTGACGGAGTCGCCTTTGAGGTCGAGCGCTCCATTCTTCATGCATGCATCAGGTGAATCAATTCACAGGCCGGAAATGTGCTGAAAAGAGAGCCGCGAAGTGATATACTGCTTCTATTATTCAGGAGGGAGGGTATGCATGAAGCGCTCTGAGTCAAGCCTGCTGACAGGAGTGATCTGGAAGGAACTGCTCCTTTTTTTCTTTCCGATCTTCTTCGGCACGATCTTCCAGCAGCTCTATAACACAGTGGATGCCATGGTGGTCGGCAACTTCGTCGGCAAGCAGGCGCTCGGTGCAGTCGGCGGCTCAACCGGGACCTTCCTGAACCTTCTGGTTGGATTTCTCGTGGGCCTGTCCTCCGGCGCCACCGTCGTCGTTGCGCAGTTCTACGGCAGCGGCGACCGGCAGGGCGTGGGCAGGGCAGTCTCCTCCGGCATGTGGCTGGCGGTGATTCCCGGGGCGGCCATGACCGTGATCGGCCTGCTGGCAGCGCCGGGGCTGCTGCGGCTGCTCAATGTGCCGGATGATATCTTTGCCTATTCCCTGACGTATCTGCGCATCTACCTGACAGGCCTCATCCCGACGATGATCTACAATACCGGCGCCGGCATCCTGCGTGCCGTCGGCGACTCGAAGCGGCCGCTCTACTTCCTGATCGTCTCCTGCATTGCCAATATCGTCCTCGATATCCTGTTCGTTGCCGTGCTGCCGTTCGGCATTGCCGGCGCGGCAGTCGCGACGGTGATCTCCCAGATCGCCTCCTGCCTGCTGACGCTGCGGGTGCTGAGCCATACAGAGGAATGCTACCGCTATGAGCTTCGCGATCTTACCTTTGACGGGCCGGTGCTGGCGCAGATCATCCGCATCGGGCTTCCGACCGGGATCCAGTCGGCGCTGTACAGCGTGGCAAACCTGTTCATCCAGGCAAGCGTGAACGGCTTCGGCACTGATACTGTTGCGGCCTACACGGCATTCGGCAAGATCGATGCCATGTTCTGGAATGCCTCCGGCGCCTTCGGGCAGGCAGTGCTGACCTTTGCCGGGCAGAACTTCGGCGCCGGAAATATCGATCGGGTGAAGAGGGGATTCCACGAGGCAATGGGTCTCGATGTTCTCGGCTCGCTGCTGATCACGGCAGCCTGCTGGATCCTCGGGCCGGCGCTCTTCCGGCTGTTCACGCCGGATCAGGATGTCATCAGTATCGGCCTTTCCATCCTGCATTATCTCTCGCCGTTCTGGGCGACCTTCTTCCTTGTGGAAGTTTTATCAAGCGGCATTCGTGCATGCGGAGACTCGGTTATCCCGATGACGCTGACGGCGCTGGGCATCGGTGCCCTGCGGATCGTCTGGATCGTGTTCTTCCCGGGCAGCACGGTCTTTGACTCCCTGCGCTGCTTCCCGGTTTCCTGGATCGTTACCGGCATCCTGTTCCTGCTCTACTACCTGCAGGGCGGATGGCTGAGGCGCTCGCTGCAGAGAAAGCGGCAGCTGCAGACCATGCGAGAATGAAAAAATCTTTACAATGGCATTCTCGTTTGATTATGATAGAGGTCGGACGGAGGAACTACAACAATGCCTAAGCATATCAAGGACGCAAGACTCAAAATCATGCAGGCAACCAGAGAAAGACTGCTGTCGAAGGAAACGGGAAAGTTCTCGCTTCACGACGTTGCAGCAGACTGCGATATCGCAGTCGGAACGATCTATAACTACTTCCCGGACAAGGAAGAACTTGTGCTCTGTGTCATGAGAAATGACTGGGAGGACATGTTCGCCAGAATGGATGACGCGATCGCGAATTCGCGCGAGATGAGCGCCTGTTTCCGCAGCATCTACCGGTCCATGAGCTGGCTGCGAGATCTCTCGCAGGCGCAGAAGCCGGAGTATGATCCGTGGAAGAATGTATTCGAGGACTCCTCGCGGACCATGCGCTACTATCTGCGCAGGGAGCTGGAGAAGCGCATTCATGCCATGTTCCGTCATTTCCACAGGGAGAAGGACAGCAGCGCGATTCCTGCTCTCTCTGAGCTGATGATTGACGCGACACTGGCCTGTGATCTCGAGTACCGCGACGTGGAGGCGCTGGTAAATCGCCTCTACAAGGGCGTAAAGGCCTGATTTTCGTCAATCCTTCTTCATTTCTTCACAGAACGTTCAAATTCGTATTGCATAATGGGGTTGTCTTCAGAAAGAAGACAGTAAATGCAATACTTCATTTCCTTTCCCCCCTATAAAAAAGATAATGAAGGAATTTCAGAAAAGGAGCGCTGTGCCAGCAGTGCTCCTTTTCAAGTCATCCCGGCTGGCTGCTCCGGCATCGCCGAAAGAGCGGCTCCAGCTCAGAGCCAGACAGCAGATTTGCGTCAATTGTCAAGACGTTAAACCATTCCGGGTTCATGGTAAGATGGTAGCAGTATCTCGGAAAGGAGCACGAAACATCATGAATGAGGAAATCATCAAGGCCATCGCCGCCAGCCTGAAAGTCGGACTCGGCCAGGTGAACAACACCCTGGCGCTGCTGGAGGAGGGCAATACCGTTCCATTCATTGCCCGCTACCGCAAGGAGGCTACCCACGGCCTGGACGAGGAGCAGATCCTCTTTATAGAGAAGCAGTATCAGTATGAAGTAAAGCTTGCTGAGCGCAAGGAGAATGTCCTGAAACTCATTGCCGAGCAGGGCAAGCTGACAGATGAATTAAGAAATTCAGTGAATGCCTGCACCAAGCTGTCGCAGGTCGAGGATCTCTACCGGCCGTATGCCCAGAAGAAGAAGACCAGAGCTGCCGTTGCCATCAAGAACGGGCTGCAGCCGCTGGCTGACTGGCTGCTCAGCCTGCCGGAGACCGGCAGCCTTGAGGAAGAGGCGGCAAAGTATGTCAATGAAGCTGTCCCGAGCGCAGAGGAGGCCATCCAGGGCGCCAAGGATATCATTGCCGAGACTGTCAGCGATGATGCCAAGCTGAGATGGGCATTCAAGGATACCATCCTGCAGGCAGGCGTTCTCGTCACCAAGCTCAAGAAGGATGCGGTCGATGAGAACAAGGTCTATGAGATGTACTATGACCGCTCTGAGAAGATCTCTTCGCTCGCGGATCACCGCATCATGGCGATTGACCGCGCCGAGAAGGAGAAGGTCATTGCCGTGACCTTCAGCTTTGACGAGGAATACCTCGAGAAGGAAGCGGAGAAGAAGCTGATTCACGGCGCCAGGACCGTCGCAGAGGCAGCCATTCATGAGGCTGCCGTTGACGGCTGCGACCGCCTGCTGTTCCCGAGCATCGAGCGCGAGATCCGCAGCGACCTGAGCGAGCGCGCCCAGGGCAAGTCGATCGAGATCTTCTCCATGAACCTCGAGAAGCTGCTGCTGCAGCCGCCGCTGAAGGGCAGAGTCGTGCTGGGCTTTGATCCGGCCTTCCGCACCGGCTGCAAGCTTGCCGTGCTGGATGAGACCGGCAAGATGCTGCACATTGACAAGATCTACCCGACCAAGCCGAATGAGGATATCGAGGGCGCGAAGAGGACCATGATGAAGCTGATCAGCACCTATCATGTGCAGATCATTGCCATCGGCAACGGCACAGCCTCCCGCGAATCCGAGAAGTTCGTCGCTGACCTGATTCATGAGAATCACCTGGATGTCAGCTATGCCATCGTCTCCGAGGCAGGCGCTTCCGTCTATTCCGCCGGCGACATCGCCCGGGCGGAATTCCCGGATCTGCATGTCGAGGAGCGCTCTGCCGTCTCCATCGGCAGAAGGCTGCTGGATCCGCTGGCCGAGCTCATCAAGATCGACCCGAAGTCCATCGGCGTCGGCCAGTACCAGCATGATCTTCCGGAAAAGGAGCTGACGCAGCGCCTGGATGAGGTCGTCATGAAGGCTGTCAACCGCACCGGCGCCGACCTGAATACTGCCTCGCCGGAGCTTCTGACGCATATTTCCGGCCTGAACAGCGCAGTTGCCAAGGAGATCGTCAATTACCGCAATGCCAACGGCCGCTTCACCAGCCGTGATCAGCTGCTGAAGGTCAAGAAGCTCGGCCCGAAGGCGTTCACGCAGTGCGCAGGCTTCCTCAGGATCGTCGGCGGCGAGGAGCCGCTGGACGAGACCTCCATCCATCCGGAGAGCTACGAGATCGCAAGGCGCATCATGCATGCGTGCGGAATCACGCGCCTTGGCGAGGCGGAGGCGCAGTTCCCGCCGGAGAAGCTCGAGGGAATGGAGATTGACAGCTATACCCTCAAGGATATCGAGGAGGCAATCCGCCAGCCGCTGCGCGACTACCGCGATCAGTTCCAGGGCGCGCTCCTGAAGAGCGATGTGCTGGAGATCTCGGATCTGCATGTCGGCGAGGAGCTGATGGGCACGGTCCGCAATGTCGTTGACTTCGGCGCCTTTGTCGATATCGGCCTGCATGAGGATGGACTGGTTCATGTATCCCATATGTCCATGAAGCGGATCACGCATCCTTCCGAGGTGGTTTCCGTCGGCGATATCGTCAAGGTGTATGTCTATGGCATCGATGAGGGCAAGGGCAGAGTTCAGCTGAGCCTGCTGCCGGTGTCGGATATCGAGGCCAGGGACAGGGCCTGGAAGGAGAACCGGAAGAACCGCCATGGCAGCGGCAAGTCCGGCCGGAATGACCAGCGCCGCGGAAATGACCGCAATGCCCGCCCGCAGCCGCAGAAGGTCAGCCTGGAGGATGCCGAGGCAAGGCTGATGGCCCGCTTCGGGGCAAAGCACTGAATCACCGCATCAGGGCAGCTGAAAGGCTGCCTTTTTTCCAGCCTGCAATGGCCTGGATCAGGTATTATGAAGAGAGAAGCCGGAAAGGAGGCAGACATGGCAGAGAGATCCTATGTCGCAATTGACCTGAAATCGTTCTATGCCTCCGTGGAATGCGTGGAGCGGGGCCTGAATCCGCTGACTGCCTGCCTGGTCGTGGCAGATGAGAGCCGCACCGAGAAGACGATCTGCCTCGCTGTATCGCCGGTGCTGAAGGCATGCGGCATTGCCGGGCGGCCGCGGCTGTTCGAGGTGGTGCAGCAGGTGCGCAGGATCAATGCGGAAAGGCTTGCCCGGGCGCCGCGCCATGTCTTTGTCGGGTCATCGTCGGATGCCGGGGTTCTGGAGACGCATCCGGAGTATGCGCTGAGCTATGTGACGGCAGTGCCGCGCATGGCGCTCTACATGAAGTACAGCACTGATGTCTACCGCATCTATCTGAAATACATCGCCCCGGAGGACATTCATGTATACTCCATCGATGAGGTCATGATGGACGTGACGGACTATCTGAATACCTATCAGGCACGGGCAGCTGATCTTGCCTCCCTGATGATCCGCCAGGTGCTGCGCACGACCGGCATCACCGCGACGGCCGGGATCGGCGCGAATCTCTATCTCTGCAAGGTTGCCATGGATATCGTGGCCAAGCACATGGTGCCGGACGCAGACGGCGTTCGCATCGCCGAGCTCGATGAGCAGAGCTACCGGGAGCAGCTCTGGGATCACCGGCCGCTGACGGACTTCTGGCGGGTCGCCAGAGGCTATGCGAAGAAGCTCGAGGAGAATGGGCTCTATACGATGGGCGATATCGCAAGATGCTCTCTCGGCGGGCCGCAGGACAGATATCATGAGGATCTTCTGTACGGGCTCTTCGGCGTGAATGCGGAGCTGCTGATTGATCACGCCTGGGGATGGGAGCCGTGCACCATGGCTGATATCAAGGCATACAGGCCCTCTTCCAGCAGCCTCAGCTCAGGCCAGGTGCTGTCCGGTCCCTATTCGCATGAGAAGGCCCGTCTCATCGTTCGGGAGATGAGCGACTCGCTGGCGCTTGATCTCGTTGACAAAGGCATGGTCACGGACCTGGTTGCGCTGGATATCGGCTATGATATCGAGAATCTGTCTGATCCGGATCTCTCGCATGATTATCATGGCAGCGTGAGCGTGGACTGGTACGGCCGCGCCGTGCCGAGGCATGCCCACGGCACCGCCCGCCTGAAGCAGAGGACATCCTCTTCCGAGAGGATTGCCGCGGCGGTGCTGGATCTTTTCGAGCGCTGCACGGATCATGCCCTGACCGTGCGCAGGATCACGGTCACGGCCTGCCAGCTGGAGAGCCGCAGCCGGGCCATGAATGACATGCACGCACAGCAGCTGGATCTCTTCAGCGATCCCAGGGCAGAGGAAGCCGGCCGGGCTGCGGAGCAGCAGGATCTGGAGCGGGAGCAGCGCGCTCAGCAGGCAATCCTGAAGATCAAGCGGAAGTATGGAAAGAATGCCATCATCAAGGGCACGGATCTGCAGGAAGGCGCGACGGCAGTGCAGCGCAACAGCCAGATCGGAGGGCATAAGGCATGAGCGGGCAGAGGAAGGGCTATGCGGATATCATCGCGCTGCCGCATCATGTCTCCCGCAATCATCCGCCGATGCCGCGGGCTGACCGGGCTGCGCAGTTTGCGCCGTTTGCGGCGCTGACCGGATATGAGGAGGCAGTGCAGGAGACTGCCCGAAGGACAGAGGAGGAGCGGGAGCTGAGCGAAAGCGCGCTGGAAGAGCTTGATGAGACGGTTCGTCTGCTGCAGTCGGAAGCCAGCTCGCATGTGTCTGTTACCTGGTTCGTGCCGGATGAGCGCAAGGAAGGCGGCAGCTATGAGACCGCAGAAGGCGAGGTGCGCCGGATTGATCCTGACCGCCGCCTCCTGATCCTGCAGGATGGAACCTCCATCCCGCTGGATGAGATCCTGATGCTGAGCAGGGAATAGAAAAGGAGCGCAGCTGCACATGCATGCACAGCTGCGCTTCTGCTGTCTACTTGAGCAGATAGGGCATGAACACGGTGGCCAGGCCCAGGAAGATGAAGAAGCCGAGCACATCCGTGGCCGTGGTCAGGAAGATCGTCGAGGCGATGGCCGGATCCCAGTTCAGCCGGCGCATGATGACCGGAATCAGGAAGCCGAATACCGAGGAGACCAGGAGATTGCCGATCATGGCCAGGAAGACGATCAGGCCGAGATAGAAGTTGTGATAGGTAGGCCAGACGATGGCGGCGGTAACAAGCCCGCAGGCAGCTCCGTCTACCAGGCCCAGCAGCACTTCCTTGAGGAACGGCTTTCTGCAGTCCTCCCAGCTCAGCTCGCCCTGGGCCAGGCGGCGGACCAGGATGGAGACGGTCTGGGTGCCGGCATTGCCGCCCATGCCGGAGACAATGGTCATGATGGCAGAGAGGGCGACGACCTTGGCGATCGTGCCTTCGAACATCTTGACGGTAAAGGAGGCGAGAAACGCGGTTGCCAGATTGATCAGCAGCCACGGCAGGCGCATCCGCACGGATTCCGAGAGGGTCGTGTCCAGGCTCTCCTCGCTGGAGACGCCGGCCATCTGCAGCATATCCTCATCGTATTCCTGCACGATGACATCGATGACATCATCAACGGTGATGATGCCCAGGATCTGCTGCTTCTTGGAGACCACAGGAATGGCATTCAGGTCATAGCGGGAGACCAGCAGGGCGACCTGCTCCTGGTCAGTCTCCGGCTCCACGGAGATCACGTGATCATCCATGATGGAGCCGATTGCATGATCTCTCGGCGTGGACAGCAGGATCTTGAGATCCACGCTGCCGATCAGCTGACGGGACTCGTTGACGACATAGATTGTCTCAATGACCTCGGTGCGAGGGCCGATCTGGCGGATCTTGTCCAGTCCCTCGCTGACCTTCAGCGTGTCGCGCAGCGCGACATACGCAGTGGTCATGATGCCTCCGGCGGACTCTTCCGGATATTTCAGCAGGTCAGTGATGATCTGCCGGTCGCCGGACTTCATCAGGTTGATGACATCCTTCCTGCGGCCGATCGGGAAGTCGCCGAGCATATCGACGATATCATCCTTCTGCATGTACCCGAAGGCAATCAGAAGGCGCTTGTTATCCAGCGTTCTCGCGATCCTGATGCGCTGCTCATCCTCTGATTCCTCCATGAGGGAGGCCAGCTGGTCATCTTCCAGCATCGAGGTAAGCTTCTCCAGCTCCTCAGGCTCATAGTCCTCGATCAGCTGGGCAAAGTCGATCGGCTCCATGGAGTCGTACAGCTCTCGGAATGCGGCAGTATCATGCGAATCGAGTATCTCTTTCAGGCGTGCATCTGCATTCTCATCCATCATTAGTGGTCCCCGGCTTCCTGCTCTGTAATTGTAGCCGTGAAACAGGATAAATGAACGTGAAAATGCACAAAATAATTCTGCCTGAATGAATTCCTCTTCAGGAATGAAAAATCCCGGGCAGCATGCCCGGGATCATCTCCCTATTCCCTGGCTGAAGACACGATGGTGTCGATGTCAGGAACATTGTCTCTGAGATTTTTTTCGGCGTCTTCCAGATTCTCTCCACTGACGCTCAGGGAGAAGACTTTGTCGCCGAGATATGTGCGGGTATAGGTGAAATCATAGACAGGCATGAAGGTGTTCCTCCTTATGCCATATCCATAGCATACCGGCGTCAACAGATGTCCAGCAGGGCAGGTCTCAGCCGATCCGCTTCACGAGATACGGGATAGCCTGCTCGAAATTGACGCCGTAGACGTTGTGGTGAGGCTCGGCCAGCGTCAGGCGGATGCACTCGCACACGTAGTCCGTGGCAATGCGAAGGCTCTCCTCCATGCCCCTGCCGAGGATCAGTCCGCCGAAAAAGGCGCTGGCCCAGATATCACCGGTTCCGTGGAAGTGCGTCGGCAGCTCATCGTCATAGTACTGGAAGAAGGAATCCTGCTCGGAATCATAGGCATAGACGCCGAGCTTTCCCGGCTCGAGCGAGATGCCCGTCAGCACCGGCCTCCTGGCTCCGAGCGCTGCCAGGCTGCGCAGGGCTGCCTGCACATAGGCCTCGTCATAGCCGCTCTCGATATAGGGCTGATGGAGCAGGAAGGAAGCCTCTGTCAGGTTCGGGCAGATATAGTCTGCCTCCCTGCAGAGCAGGGCCATGCGGTCGGCGAACTTCTGATCAAAGCCGTAGTAGAGCTTTCCGTTATCAGCCATGCAGGGATCCACCAGGATGGTCTTTCCCCGGCCGAATTCCTGGAACAGCTGATGGGCAAGATCCAGCTGCTCTAAGGAGCCGAGATACCCGGTATAGATGCCGTCAAAGGCAAAGCCCTCCTGCTTCCAGTGATTCATGATCGGGCGGATCTCGCCGGTCAGATCATGAAACGTGAAGCCCTGGAACATGGTATGGGTGGACAGCACTGCCGTCGGAATCACGCTGGCCTCGATGCCCATTGCGGAGATGACAGGCAGCGCCACCGTCAGGGAGCACTTGCCGACACAGGAGATGTCCTGAATCGTTGCGATACGCTTCATGGAATTACCTCTTTTCCCGGAATGAATGAAATCATTCCTCCTGCAGTATAATATATGCACGTGCCGATGTGAAATCACAGGGCGGCAGGAGGCGTGACATCATGAATATTACAGTGAATGCCAGGGATGCCCAGACAGTGACCCTTTCCGTATCCGGCCCTGTCATGGCATCCGAGATTGCCGATCGGCTGCAGGGGAATCTTCCCTATGAGATTCTTTCCTGCCGCGTGAACAACTATGTGAGCAGGCTGAATGTCATGCTGGAGAAGGACTGCGTGCTGGATCTTCTGGATCTGCGCGATCCCTCTGCCAACATGACCTATCAGACCTCGCTGACGATGCTCTATCTGCGGGCGGTGCATGAGGTGCTGGGCCCGGAGATCAAGGTAACGATCGCGAACTCGCTTTCCAAGGGCCTGTTCACGGTGATTCATGCCGGCGGCGTGAGCGATGAGACTGCGGGGCAGATCAGCGCGGCGATGCGCCGCATGGCCGCATCAGATCTGCCGCTGACCGGCCGCACGGTATGCCGGCGCGAGATGCTGGAGATCGCGGCTGGCCTGAATGACGGCGGCAGGCAGAGAGAGATGTTCGAGAATGCGCCGGATCTTGACTGCGCCCAGCTGTATGAGCTCGCTGGCGAGCAGGAGTTCTTCTATCATGACATGGTGCCATCAACCCGCTATCTGAAGTGGTTCGAGGTGCGCCGCTACAAGAACGGGATGCTGCTGCGGTTTCCGCATCCCTCAAGGCCGGATGAGATGCAGCCCTATGCGGAGCAGAAGCTGCTGTATGAGGCATTCTCTGAGACGACCCGCTGGGAGCGCCTGATGGGTGTCGAGGAGACCTGCGGGCTGAACGAGCTTGTGCTGAATGACCGCTTCCAGGACATGGTGCTGCTGTCCGAGGCGCTTCATGAGAAGCGCATCGCGGAGATAGCCGGACAGATCCATGACTCCGGGAAGCGCATCATCCTGATTGCCGGTCCCTCTTCCTCCGGCAAGACCACCTTCGCGCGGAGGCTCTGCATCCAGCTGCGGGTAGCCGGCCTGAGGCCGCTGTACCTGGGCACGGATGACTTCTTTGTCGACCGCGAGGATACGCCGCTCAATGAGAAGGGCGAGCGGGACTACGAGAGCCTGAATGCGCTGGATATCGATCTCTTCACGAGGGACATGAATGAATTGCTGCGGGGAAAGAAGGTCGATCTCCCGGAGTATGACTTCCTCTCCGGCAGGAAGATCTTCGGCCGCAGGGTCACCTCCATCGAGAACTCGCAGCCGATTGTCATAGAGGGCATTCACGGACTGAACCCACTTCTGACAGAGGGCATTCCTGACAGCCAGAAGTTCAAGATCTACATCAGCCCGCTGACGCAGCTGAATATCGACGGCCACAGCCGCATCCCGACGACGGATGCGCGCATGCTGAGAAGAATCGTGCGGGACTACAAGTTCCGCGGCTACAGCGCCGAGGAAACAATCCACAGCTGGCCGAATGTCAGGGCGGGAGAGGACCGGAATATCTTCGTGTTCGTCGATCAGGCGGATGTGTTCTTCAACTCCAACTGCATCTATGAGCTGGCTGTGCTGAAGCGCTATGCGGAGCCGCTGCTGAAGCGGATCAGGCCGGAGCAGCCGGAGTATCCGGAGGCCCAGCGCATGCTGGAGTTCCTGGCCCTGTTTGCGGCGGTGCAGGATGATTCCATCATTCCGAATAATTCCATCATGCGGGAGTTCATCGGCGGCAGCGTGCTGGTATAGCAATGAATCATACGTCATTGGACAGGCGGCGTCCGGGAGAAAAATCACTTCCCTGGCGCCGCTGTTTGATGGATCATTGGCTCGATGATGGCTGGACAGAATGCCGGCAGTCGGAAAGCCCGATGAATGCAATTCAGCAGAAGGCTCTATTCGTGCTCATGGCGAATGATCCAGAGGAAGAGATCTTTATCGGTAATCCTGCCTGAGGCAGCAGAAAGAAAGGCATCTGACAGCTCTTCCTGCGTATAGGAGAGAATGATTCCGTTCAGGGCAAGGAGAACCAGCATTGCATGACAGCCTATGCGCTTGTTCCCATCAATGAAAGGGTGATTTGCGGTCAGGCCGAAGCCAAGCCGAGCCGCTTTCTGCTCGATCGCAGGAAAATATCGGCACCATCAAACGACTGCAGCGGTGCAGCCAGGGCAGATTCCAGCATTCCTTCATCTCTTAAGCCGTTCATCCCGCCAGTTTCCCTGCAGAGATCATCATGCATCTCCAGAATCTGGCGCTTTGTCAGATACTTCACTTTGCAAGCGCCTCATATGCCTTGCGGTTCTTTGCGATGAGCCGCTTGGAGACAAGGCTTACATCTTCATCTGAGGCCATCTCAATTTCATCAAGTGAGCTGAATGGAATGACAATGTACCGCGGCGTATTATTCTTCAGAATTACAGCTGCGCCTTTCTCATCCGCCAGGCGTGCAACTCTTGAAAAGTTCTGGTTTGCTTCGGTAATGGAAACAAGCGTTTTCGTGTTGATATTCATGATTGCTTCTCCTGCTGATCATCATTGATCAATCTTATTATATCAGATAGATAAGATTAATATATCCTATAATAATAGGATAAATAGCAGGCGGATTAATCCCGCCTGGCAGCGGGATTGCATCATATGAAATCACGACTGAAACAGCTCCGGAAGATGCTTCCTCATGACCGGGGCCGCTGCCAGGAAGATCAGGCAGCCGATGGCTCCTCCGGTCGTGTTGGACAGCAGGTCCGTGATATCTGCGGCTCGATAGGTGCTGAGCAGCGGCTGCAGCAGCTCGATGCACAGGCTGATCAGGAAGGCGGCAAGCACGGTGCGCTTCAGGCCGGTGCCGTGCACCAGCGGAAGCAGGAAGCCAAAAGGCATCATCATGAGAATGTTGAGCAGGAATTCCTGGCGCGCATTCATGTGGCCCTCCGTGATATCAATCAATGGCGACATGTTCATCGGCCGGTAGGGGTGATGGAATACCTCCGGCAGGCTGGCCAGAACCGGCATCAGGGTGACGGCAATCACGCAGCAGAGATAGCCATAGAAGATGGTATTCAGCACCAGCCTGGCTCGAGGCAGCTGCCTCCAGATCGGATAGAAGCAGATGCGCCAGGCAGCGGCCAGCAGGATCCAGTCCGGAAGGTATGTAATCAGTTTCTGCAATGGACAGTTCCCCGCTTTCCCCGAATGCTTCCCCGTCATTCTACCATCGCATGGAAGGGGCTTTCCCTATCTTAATAAAAATTCAGCAAAAATTCAGGTTTCACAAGCACGCTCAGGTGTAAGCGCTCCCAGTTGCCTGAACATGCGGAAAACCGCATGAATAAAGTATTTCAAAGACTTTTTCCATGCGCTCTGAGGGCTTGACTTTAACGCTGGACAGAACTACATTACACCTTGTCTCTAAATGTGTTCGTATTGTGAAACGGAGGCGGAGAACCTATGAAAATTCTTGAAACATTCATGTACTTCAATGCCATTGTCGTCGTCATCATGACGGCTGCATATCTCTACCAGGCAATCTATATGCTGATCGGATTCCACCGCCGCCATGTCGAGAAGACACCGGAAGCTGCCGTCAATCACCGCTATGCCGCATTCATCAGCGCCCGCAATGAGCAGGGTGTCATCGGCGAGCTGATCGACAGCCTGAAGAAGCAGAAGTATCCGAAGGAGCTGTTCGATATCTATGTGCTCGCGGACAACTGCACGGACAACACTGCGGCTGCCGCAAGAGAGCATGGCGCCACGGTCTATGAGCGCCAGAACAAGGAGCAGGTCGGCAAGGGCTATGCGCTGGACTTCCTCTACAATCATGTCATTGAGGATCGCGGCGCTGACTATTATGATGCGTTCATGGTATTCGATGCCGACAACATCGTTGACGAGAACTTCGTTGCCGAGATGAACAAGACCTTCGATACCGGCAAGTACGATGCCATCACTTCCTACCGCAACTCCAAGAACTTCGGCACCACCTGGCTGAGCGCAGCCTACTCCATCTGGTTCCTGCGCGAGGCAAGATACGTGAACTATCCGCGCTCGCTGCTCGGAACGACATGCATGATCTCCGGCACCGGGTTCCTCGTCTCCAATCGCATCATGAAGAAGAACGGCGGCTGGCCTTATCATCTGCTGACCGAGGATATCCAGTTCTCCGTGAACTGCGCGATTGACGGCAACCTGATCGGCTACTGCGACCGTGCCATGGTCTATGATGAGCAGCCGACGACCTGGAAGCAGTCCTGGAAGCAGCGCCTGCGCTGGTCCAAGGGCTTCTACCAGATTGACGGCAGATATACCGGCTCGCTTCTGAAGGGCATCTTCTCGAAGGAGAAGTCCTCCCGCTTTGCCTGCTATGATGTGCTGATGACTGTGCTGCCTGCAGTATTCCTGACGCTGGCGGTATTCCTGATCAACATCTGGGCAATCTACGCATCCAGCTCCATGCCTTACTATGTGCGCCTGCTGTTCCGCCAGGAAGCCTTCCGCTACCTGTTCTGGGCAGTCTTCAACTATTATCTCGGCATGATCGTGATCGGCGTGCTTACCGTTACCACCGAGTGGAGCCGTATCCCGGCAACGCGCTGGGAGAAGGTCAAGTATCTCTGGATCTTCCCGCTCTTCATCGCATCCTATATCCCGATTACCCTCAAGGCGCTGTTTGCCAAGGTCGACTGGCAGCCGATCCAGCATAATTCCGCCAAGGCATTCGGAGAGAATATCTGACGATTCAGGGCTATGCCGCACCGCTTCCTGCAGAATGATACAGAGAGACGGTGCGGCTTTTCTATTTAGGCGGCTGCCGGGAGAAGGCCCGGGGAGATGCTGGTCTTCTGTTGACATCAGGGTGGTATATTCATCTCAAAGCTCCAGGGGGTGTGCAGAGATGAGTCATCCGAGAAAATTCATGATCATGATTGCAGCATGCGCAGCCGCATGCATGACGATATCCGTGAATACGGTCCGGGCAGAGGCTGGCCCGCAGGCATCGCCTTCCCCATCCGCCTCGCCGGAGGCCTCGCAGATCTCTGATGCCTCCGCTGCGGACACCAGACTGATGACAGGCGGAAATCCGCAGGAATGCACCATCCGCTTCAATACCGTGGGCGCCGATCCGATCGCTGATGTCAAGCTGGAGTGCGGCTCCTATTATGAGCTGCCGTATCCAAGCCAGCCGGACAGCGAATTCTGGGGCTGGAAGGGCCAGCCGGACAGCTTTCAGAAGAATCATATCGTGGAGCAGGACATGAGCCTGACAGCGGTCTGGGTTGTCTTTGTCTACCAGCTTCGGTTCCATAACCCGGACGGAACAGTCAGCACGGTCCAGGTCGACGCAGGCGATACGCCGCCGCAGCCGGCGAATCCGGCCGGGCAGGGATATGATTTCGGCGGCTGGTATACAGAGCCGGAATTCACCAGCCTGTTTGACCTGAGCAAGCCGATCAAGGGGCAGGTCCGGGTGATTGATCTGTATCCCAAAATCACGCAGTCCGTCTATACGCTGGATTTCCAGTGCGGCTTTACCGGCAGCGGAGACTATCTCTACGGCTGCCGGGTCATAGATCCGATCACGGTCAGCTCAGGCACCGCAGTGACGCTGCCGAAGGATGAGACGGTCATCGGGACCTCCCGCATCAGGGACGGCAGCTACTCCTTTGTCTCTATGAGCGGCAGTGCCCAGGCTGCAGACCGCTGGTATGATGCCAGCCTGAGCGCAAGCGGCTGGAGCACCGAGGGCGATCCTCAGCATCAGGGCGATGCTTCGGCAGTCTCCTATCAGGACGGGGAGACTATCACGCCCTGGAGCAGCCTCAGGCTGTATCCGCATGCGACAATCAGCAGCCGGTCGCCCCGCGCCATGATCCTGCCGGGATATCCGGATGACGGCTATGACTATGAAGGCTGGTATACCGCCAGGGACGGCGGCACCCGCGTCGGCGGGGCCGGTGACGAGCTGGACTTCAGTGAGCATCCGGACTGGTTCCAGGATACCTACTATGCCCACGGCACGCTCCGCCCGGCAACCCCTGATCCCAATGCCGGCAAGTCCTCTGATGTCAGCGTGAAGACCCTGACTGTGACAGACTCTGCGGGCAATGTGATCACGCCGGTAAAGGCTGCGGACACTCTCTATGATGTCTATGTGAGCCGGGACTGCACCAGCGTCAGGCTGAATGTCACGCCCGCCAGCGATAAGGCAGCTGTCAGCTTCGAGGACTACGCATGGTGCCAGGATGAGAATGATCCCAGCGTCTTCCATACGGATAAGTCCGTGCAGTATGCCTACTTCTTCATCACGGCAGAGAACGGAAGCTACATGGGTGTCCAGGTCCGGATCTGGAAGGATGACCGCTGGAAGAAGATCAGCAAGGTGACATTCGCGGCCAGCAACGGCGTCAGCTATCCTGCCACCTATAGCAGCACCCTGAACGCGATGACTGTCACCGTCTCGAGCAAGGTTTCCTCGGGCGATGTCTGGGTGACCGCGGACAGCGGCATCCAGTCCGTCAGCCTGCAGCAGGCCGGCACCGAGATTCAGCAGATTGACATGCAGGGCACGACCGGCTCAACCGAAGATGACCTGACGCTTGCCAATGGCACCAACGCCTATACGCTGACGCCGAAGGAGAGCAGCGGCACCGCCGGCATCATCTCCGGCACCGGCATTCTCCAGCATCAGCTGGGCTATGCAAGGCTGAAATCGTCGGGAGCTGCCCTGGGGAAGACCAGCTCGGAAGAGCAGAGCGGGTCTGATACGACCGTAAAGCTGTATATCAGCCGCATCCCGGATGTTCTGCCGATTGTCTCGCTTGCGGTAAACGGCATGCAGGCTGCCTATAGCAGGAATCTCGGCATGTACGTCGCGAATGTTCCCGGCAGCGCAAAGTCCGCGGAGATCGCGGCGGAGTATTCTTCCGGCGTCGCCTCGGCAATGATTGACGGGCATCCATCCGGCAGCGGCCAGGCGGTCACGAGAGATTCCCTGAAGCAGGGAGACAATCTCGTCTGGATCGAGGTATCGAAATCAGACGGCAGCACAGAGAAGTATCTGCTGGATATCATGCAGTTCCCGACGGTCACCTCGCTGGAGATGGAAGGCGGAGAGGTCATCGAGAACCTGGATGGCTCTGTGCTTGTCAGGGCCGCTGCCGGAGATGATGATCCGGAGGTAACAGTCAATCTTGATGATCTGCTGGAGTCCGGTGTCCAGCTGATGGTCGATGGGAAGCCGTATTCCCTGATCCGCTACATATATGAGAAGCGCTTCCTTCTGGACTTCAGCGGACTCACTGCCGGCACGCATCATGCGGTCCTTCTCGCCGCAGGGACAGACCTCGTTCTCAAGAAGTTTGATCTGGTGATTCCCGAGGCGTCTCATCAGGCCCGGAGAAATTCCGCTGCCGGCGCCGACAGCCTCTGGTGCATCACGTATCTTGACTGCTTGGGCAATACGGTATCCGTGCAGCAGGTCAAAACAGGCGCGGCGCCGGCCAGGCCGGCAGGCTTCGACTATCCTGATATCAGCAATGTCTCCGCGCATCAGGATGTCAGGCCGCTCAGCTGCAGCGCTGACATGCGCTATATCATTCCGGATACCGGCGACCGCGGCCGCTGAGATCTGCATGCATGCGTATCGCAGCCGTGGCTCCGGCAATTGAATGAGCATATGAAAGGGCGTCTTCTGCAGGAAACATGCAGAGACGCCCTCTTTCAGGCCTCGGCAGCCAGCGGCACGATCTCGATCATGCGGGTATCGCTGACGGCGCTGTTCAGGCGATGGGAGATGGAGATGACGGTTCTGCCCTCGGCAGCCCGGCTGATTGCATGCATGACCATCTCCTCGGTGGCGCTGTCGAGATTCGCCGTGAACTCATCCAGCAGCAGGATCTCAGGCTCTGCCGCAAGCGCTCTCGCGATCGAGAGCAGCTGCAGCTGCCCCTTGGAGAAGGCAGTATCCCGGAACGGCGTATCATAGCCCTTCGGCAGCTGCAGAATCGCTTCCTCAAGGCCGCTCAGCCGCACGGCCCGCTCAACCTGCGCGGACGTGATATCCTGCGAGAAGAGCGTGACCTGATCGCGCACGGTGCCCATGACCGGATGGAAATCCTGCTCCACGACGCCGCACAGGGATCTGCGCATGCGGTCAGGGATCAGGGAAGAGGATATGCCGTGGATCAGCACCTCTCCGGACTGCGGCTCATAGAGATCCGTGATCAGGCGGAAGATGGTGCTCTTGCCCGCGCCGGTGCGGCCGATGAAGGTCACATGCTCGCCGGGCTGGATCCGGAATGACAGATCGTGAAGGATCTCCTGCTCCTTCCGGTAGCGGAAGCTGACGCTGCGGAATTCCACGCAGGGCGCGCCCGGAACGTATGCAGGCATGTTCTCCGGAATGGTGCGCTCGGGCTCGCTGAGAAAGTCAGTGATGCGCTCCAGGCCGGCGCTGGCCGCCTGGATGGTCTGGATCTCCATGCCGATATTCTCGAGCGGATCGAAGATGGAATTGACATAGGCGATGACGGCTACGGCAGTGCCTACGCTGAGTCCGAAGAAGGCCTGCATCCTGCCGCCGCCGGCAGCCAGCACCATCATCACGGCGATGACGGAGGCACTGGACATCTTGATGATCGGGGAATAGATGGAATCGAAGAGATTGGAGCGGTCCGTGGCTTCATAACTTGCCTCGATGAAGCTGTCATAGCGCTCCTCCATGTGCCTCTGCACCTGGAAGGAGCGGATCATGCGGATGTTGCGGATGGTCTCCGGGATATGGCTGGAGACCTTGGCAATGGCAGCGCGGTTGGCGAGCTGCGCAGACAGGGTCTTCCTCTGGAAGGCACGGGTCATGAGGAACAGCAGCGGGGTGACCAGAAGAAGCAGGATGCCGAGCCCTCTGCTCTTGGTGAAGATCATCCAGAGAATGGAGACCACGGTCAGGGCATTTGCGAACATGGAGATGATGCCGTCCGTGAACAGCGTATCAATGGCATCCACGTCATTGACGAAGCGCGAGGTGATCTCTCCGGAGGGATGCGCCGTGAAGTATGAGGCAGGCAGCCGGTGAAGCTTGGCCGCGAGCTCGCTGCGCAGGCCATGCATGATCTTCTGGCCGAGCCGGGTGATCATGACATTCTGGCCTGCCTGCAGCAGCCCGGCGGCAGCCAGCAGCACGAAGTACAGCACAGCCAGCTGCGCTGTCTCAGACTGTCCTGCGCTCAGCGAGTCAACGATGCTTCCGAGAATCAGCGGCGGATAGAGGGCAGCCACGATCGCCGCGAGGATGATGGCAAGCGTCAGCGCTGCCATCCATGGATACTGCTTCAGGATGCTTCGAAGCGACTGCATGATCGGCTTAGTGCTGCTCATCGAGATCACCTCCCTGCGTCTGCTGCAGATAGCGCCCGGCATAGCCCGGGCAGCTCTTCATGAGCGAGTCATGATCGCTGAAGATGCCGGTGCCGTCCTCCAGATAGAGAACGCGGTCGAATTCCGGGAAATGCGCCAGCCGATGCGAGATCAGCAGCACGACGCGGTCCCTGAACCAGGGCCTCAGCTGCTTCAGCATGGCGGCCTCCGTGGCCGGATCGACCGCGGAGAAGGGATCATCGAGGATCAGGATCCGGCCGGCATGGGCAAGCGTGCGGGCCAGGGCTACCCTGGCCTGCTGGCCGCCGGAAAGCTGGCCGCCGGTGCTGCCTGCCTCTGTATGGATGCCCTGCGGCAGCGCCTCGATCTCATCATGCAAGCTGACTGCGTCAATGCATGGCTGCGGATCATCGCTGCCGCCGAGGCAGATGTTCTCCTCGATCGTGTCGCTCATCAGCTGCGGCTCATGCCCGAGATAGGACAGCATGCGGCTGCGCTCATAGGGCGTCAGGCTCTTCAGCTCATGGCCGCCGAGCCGGATGGAGCCCTCGTATTCCGGCTCCATCAGGAACGCCTTGCCAAGCGTGGACTTGCCGCAGGCGACCGGCCCGGTGATGCCGATGATCTCGCCCGGCTCTGCATGCATGCTGATGCCGCACAGGATCGGCTCCTCATTCTTCCAGCGGATGGAGACATTCTTCATGTCAAGATCTGCAGGCGCTTCAGGATCGAAGGAGCAGCTGCTGTCCTCGGCCTGGTAATCCTGCAGCATCGGCTGGATGCGCGCCCAGGAGACCTGGGCCTTCTGCACGGAGTTGAACAGGTTGGCGGCGTGCGAGGATTTCACGGCAAGCTTGGTGAAGCAGGAGAGAAATGCGGTGAAGGCGGCGATATCCCATGAAGTCCAGCCGGTGCCGAGCACATTGCGGGCACCGAGGATCAGGATGGGAAGCACGCCGATCATGACGATGACCTGATACAGCGGCTGCATCGTGCTTTCCCAGAGATTCGCCCGCACTGCCTTGCGCTCATAATCGCTCAGCTGGCTCTCATAGGCGCCGTCACGGCACTGCTCGCAGCCGCCGATCCGGTAGGTGACTGCATTCGCGACGCGGTCCATGGTAGCCCCGGAGAGAGCCCCGGCGCTTTCCTTATAGGCAGATGCGGCTGAGGTGACCGGCTTTTTCAGGGCATTGGCGATCAGGTAGGCAGCCGGCGTGAAGGTGCATGCAATCAGCGCCAGCTTCCAGTCATATGCCATCAGCAGCGCCATGTATGCAATCATGACGACGCCGGTATCGAAGACCTCTGTCGTGAACTTGCGGATACCCTCTGCGCAGGCATCGACATCCGCGATGGCCTTGGTCATCATCTGGCCGAGGCCCTGGGCCTCAAGCTGCGCCTCATCCATGTGCACGAGGCTGTTGTAGAGCATGTGCCGCAGGTTGCGGCTGATATTGTTGGCAAAGCGGCGCACGTAAAATCGCTTCAGTGCTCTTGATACCTGCACAGCCATGATGACCAGCAGATAGGTGATGGCCAGACTAGCCATGGCGCCGGGAAGTGCCGTGCCCTTGATGATCTCCAGAAGCTTCTGCGCCAGCTGTCCCTCGAAGTACGGGCCGGCAGTCATGCCGGCATTATAGAGGATGCCTGTGATCGTGATGATGATCAGGCTTCTCCATTCCAGGCTTACATAGGACCAGATCCGCGAGGGATTGCGGACCGGCTGCACCTTATCCTGACTCATTTGCCCTGCGCCTCCCTGAGCCTCTCGGCCAGATTCGGGAATCCTGCCCGTGATTCCTGCTTGGAGCGGATATAGAGTCTTTCCAGCAGGGCGCAGAACTGATCCTGCTCCTTCTGGCTGAGGCCCTTCAGCAGCCACTCGTAGGAGATTGCCTCAATGGATGCCTTGGAAGTCTTGAGCTCCTCCGCTCTCGGCGTTGCGTACAGGCACTGGCTGCGGCCATCCAGGGGATTCTTCCTGCGGGTCAGAAAGCCCTTGGCCTCCAGCCGAGCTGCCTGCCTTGCGCAGGCGCCCTTGTCCAGCCCGAGCTGGCTGCGGATCTCTGCCTGCGTGATGCCGGGATGATGGCGGACAGCATGAATAAAGTCGAACTCGGCAGTGCCGATGCCTTCCTGCCGCATGGCGCGTACCGTGAATTTTGAGATTTCCCTTGCGATTTTGGTCATCTCGCGCTTTGTCGGATCCATGGGATAATGCCTCCTCTGATCCTGCTGATCAGATAAATAGATGATAGTACATCTAAATGAGAGAATCAATCACCCGGCACCGGATGGCGCGGTGACATGTATGCAGGGTGCGCGCATGTTATTTGCGATGTTTCCGGTCTTTTCATTGAAACCTGAAAAATGCAGGGTTATACTTAATTCAAGTAAGCGGTTTCACACCGCCGTTTCATAATCATCTACCATAGGAGGGAATGAAAATTATGAAGAGATTCTTAAGTGCAGGAATTGCTGCCATGATGGCAGTAGGACTTGCCGGCTGCGGCTCCAGCGGAGCTGCGGCAGCAGCAACGGCTTCTGCAGCCGGATCAGCAGCTGCAGCTGCGGGCGACGCAGGAAAGCTTGTCGTCTATTCACCGAACACCGATGACCTGATCAACGCGACAATTCCTGCGTTCGAGAAGGAAACCGGCATCAAGGTCGAGGTCATCTCCGGCGGAACCGGCGACCTGCAGACCAGAATCGATTCCGAGAAGGCAAACCCGCAGGGCGATATCATGTTCGGCGGCATGAATGCAGCAATGTATGTGCAGTACGGCGCAAACTTCGAGGAGTATACCTCTCCGAATGACACGCTGCTGCCGACCGAGTACCAGAACTACAAGGGCGTCATCTCTCACTACTGCCTTGATGGCTCTGCTGCCCTGCTGGTCAACACGGATGTATTCAAGTCTCTGGGCCTGAACCCGGATGATTTCAAGTCCTACAATGATCTGCTGAATCCTGCCCTGAAGGGACAGATTGCCATGGGCGATCCGGCCAACTCCTCCAGTGCATGGGCTGAGCTCACCAACATGCTGCTGGTCATGGGCAAGGAAAAGTATGATGACGCAGCCTGGGATTGGGTAACATCCTTTATCAAGAATCTGGACGGCAAGGTCCTGGATTCCTCTTCCAAGGTCTATAAGGGAGTTGCAGACGGCGAGTATGCAGTCGGTGTCTCCTATGAGGATCCGTGTGTCTCCCTGCTTGTTGACGGCGCTACGAACCTGAAGCTTGTCTATCCGTCTGAGGGAGCTGTCTGGCTGCCTGCAGGCGTCGCGATCATCAAGGGCGCTCCGAATGAGGAGAATGCCAAGAAGTTCATCGATTTCCTGCTCAGCGACGAGGGCCAGAACTGCATCGCAAGCACAACTGCACGTCCTGCCAATACCAAGATCAACAACACGACTGACAAGATGACTCCGTTCTCTGATATCAAGGTCGCGTATGAGGACATTGACTACTGCGCAGAGCATAAGGCTGAATGGCAGCAGAAGTGGACTGACATCTTCACCAGCAACGCCAACTGATTTCTCTAAGCGCTGCTCCGGCAGCAACATGAACAGGATAAGGAGCCGAATATGAGTGTAAATATCAAGGTCGTCGACGCATTGAAGAAGTACGGCGATAATACAATCATCTCCGACTTATCACTGGATGTCAGGGAGGGTGAATTCTTCACCCTCCTTGGTCCATCTGGATGTGGTAAGACGACACTGCTGCGGATGATTGCGGGATTCAATTCCATTGAGGGAGGAGACTTCTTCTTCAATGATGTGCGGATCAATGACATGGATCCGGCCAAGCGGAACATCGGCATGGTGTTCCAGAACTACGCGATCTTCCCGAATATGACGGTGGAGAAGAATGTTGCGTTCGGCCTGAAGAACCGCAAGCTGCCGAAGGAGAAGATCCAGGAGCAGACAGACAAGTTCCTCAAGCTGATGCAGATCGATGAATACCGCGACCGTATGCCGGAGCGCCTTTCCGGCGGCCAGCAGCAGCGCGTGGCACTGGCAAGAGCGCTTGCCATCACGCCTGATGTGCTGCTGATGGACGAGCCGCTGTCCAATCTTGACGCGAAGCTGCGTGTCGAGATGAGATCCGTCATCAAGGAGATCCAGCACAGCGTCGGCATTACCACGATCTATGTCACCCATGACCAGGAAGAGGCCATGGCAGTCAGTGACCGCATCGCGGTCATGAATCACGGCGATATCCAGCAGGTAGGCAGCCCGAAGGACCTGTATCAGCGGCCGGCCAATCTGTTTGTCGCAAACTTCATCGGGCGCACGAATATCATGAAGGGAAAGCTGAAGGCAAAGGACGGCAAGGCCGTTCTGATCCTGAAGTCCGGACATGAAGCAGTCATGGATACGATCCGCCCGGAGGAGATCAGGGACCGTGAGGTCAATGTCTCCATCCGCCCGGAGGAGATGGTAGTCTCCACAGATGCCGAGACTGGCATCCATGCGACGATCGATGACTCCGTGTTCCTGGGCCTGAATACGACCTACTTCGTCCATTTCGAGGATGGCGAGAAGGCCATCATCATCCAGGAGTCCAAGATCGGCAGCATCCTTCCGAAGGGAACGGATGTCAAGCTGAATCTGAAGACCGAGAAGCTGAATATCTTTGACGAGAGCGGCGATCACAGCCTGATGACCGGTGTCGTCAATGACCTCGACCAGTACCGGAAGAAGGCGGATGCAGTATGACCGCATCCCGTCCGAAGACAAAGGAATTCGATGTCTGGCAGGTAATCTCCTGGGCAGTGCTCGCGATGTATGCCCTGTTCCTCATCTACCCGCTGCTGAAGCTTCTCTGGGCAGCAGTATATGTGGACGGCTCCTTCACGCTGGAATACTTCGGGCAGTTCTTCGCGAAGAAGTACTATACCAACACGATCTGGAACAGCGTCAAGGTAAGCCTGCTTGTGACCCTGATCTCGCTGGTCATCGGCGTGCCGCTGGCCTACTTCTATACGAAGTATGAGATCAAGGGAAAGACTGCGCTGCAGGTTCTGATCATCCTGTGCTCCATGTCCGCTCCGTTCATCGGCGCGTATTCCTGGATCCTGCTGCTCGGCAGGAACGGCCTGATCACGAATCTGTTCAAGCCGCTGGGCATTCAGCTGCCGACGATCTACGGCATGCGCGGCATCCTGCTGGTGCAGGCGCTGCAGCTGTTCCCGCTGGTATTCCTGTATGTATGCGGCGGCCTGAAGAACCTGGACAACTCCCTGCTGGAAGCGGCAGAGAACATGGGCTGCTCCGGCGTCAAGCGTTTCTTCACGGTGGTCATCCCGCTGTGCATGCCTACCATCCTGGCCTCGGCCCTGCTGGTATTCATGCGTGCATTCGCGGACTTCGGCACGCCGCTGCTGATCGGCGAGGGATATCGAACCTTCCCGGTCATCATCTACAATGCATATTTCTCCGAGGTCGGCACGAATCATAACTTCGGCGCTGCCATCTCGATCATTGCCATTGTCATCACAACCGTGATCTTCCTGATCCAGCGCTTCGCGAACTCCAAGTTCCAGTTCACCATGAATGCGCTGCATCCGATTGAGCGCACGGAAGTGCACGGGGCAAAGTCCTTCTTCATCAACCTCTTCTGCTGGCTGGTCGTCATGATTTCTTTCAGCCCTCAGATCTATGTCATCTACACATCCTTCCAGAAGACCTCCGGCAAGCTGTTCGTATCAGGATATTCCCTGGACAGCTACAGGAAGGCATTCGAGTCTGCCGACCGCGCGATCCCGAATACGTACATCATCGGCCTCGAGGCGCTGGCCATCACGATCATCATCGCGATCCTGATTGCCTACCTGGTCGTCCGCAGACAGAACAGGATGAATGATACGATTGACACGCTGTCCATGGTGCCGTATATCATCCCGGGCTCTGTCATCGGCATTGCCCTGGTCATTGCCTTCAATGCCAAGCCATTTGTTCTTACCGGCACGGTTGCCATCATGGTCATTGCCCTGGTGATACGCCGTATGCCTTATACCATCCGCTCCTCAGTTGCCATCCTGCAGCAGATCCCGATCTCCATCGAGGAAGCTGCTCTGTCCCTTGGCTCCACGAAGCTGGAGGCATTCTTCAAGATCACGGTTCCGATGATGGGCAACGGCATTCTCTCAGGTGCCATTATTTCCTGGGTAACGATCATCACGGAGCTCTCCACCGCAATCATCCTCTACAACCTGAAGACGATTACGCTGACCCTGGAAGTCTATATCAATGTGACCAGAGGCAGCTACGGCATCGCCGCTGCCTATGCGACCATCCTGACTGCAACGACCATCATCTCCCTGCTGCTCTTCATGAAGGTATCCAAGAACAAGGAAATCACGTTCTGATTGAGAACCTGCTCAGCACAGCAGGACATGCGAAAGGGGGAACCTCTTCTCTTCGCTGGGAAGAGGTTTTTATGTGGGCTCCCTGCAGTCTCAATCACAAAGATCATATGTAAAATGTGGAGATTCTCACGTTTTACGTTTGTAAAACGTGATTGGGCAGGTTGGGTTTCCTGCTGAAGTGCATGGCTAACATGGCGCGGAATGCAGAAGGAAAGCCGCCGCATGCAGATTCAGCCTGGTACAATAGAGAAAGAGTTTTATGCGGTTGGAGGATTGTGCATCATGCCGAATCAGTTTCTGACAAATTATACCGAGATGACCTTTCTCGAGAAGATCAGGCGGAATCTGCACTCCTGCAGATCCTTTGACTTTTCTGTCAGCTTCATCAAGAAGGCCGGGCTTGTTCTTTTGAAGAAGGAGATCGAGGCAGCGCTTGCAAGAGGGTGCAGCGGGCGTCTCATTACCTCTACCTATCAGAACTTCACGGATATCGAATCGCTGAAATGGTTTCTGGGACTGATGTCATCCTATCCGAGGTTTGAGTGCCATCTCGATGATGAATGCTTTCATGACGACAGCTATACCGTGCTTGGCTATCATTCCAAGGGCTATCTGTTCCGGTTTGATGACAGCTGCGAGCTGGTGGTCGGCTCTTCCAATATCACCAGATATGCACTGCTGAAGAACATTGAGTGGGATGTCGTGATTCAGGAAGGGCTGGATTCTGAGGTCTATGCCCAGGCACTTGCAGAGTATGAGATCCGCTGGCAGGGCACGCATCTTCTGAACGGCGATCTCATTGCCGGCTATGCGACGCATCTGAACTATGCGATCGAGCGCTGGGACATGGACTACGATCTGTCCTCTGCAGAGATCAAGCCGAACTTCATGCAGCGGAAGGCGCTGAAGGAACTGAATCGCTACCGTGCAGTCGGAACTTCCAGGGCCCTGGTCGTGGCTGCGGCAGGATCAGGCAAGACCTATCTCGCTGCCTTTGATGCCCTGAACTTCAATCCAAAGCGCCTGCTGTATATCGTCCACGAGGAATCTATCCTGAAAAAATCGCTGGATACCTTCCGGCAGGTATTCGGAAGCCGCGTTACCTATGGCCTCTACAGCGGCTCCAGCAAGGAATGCAATGCGGATTTCGTGTTCGCGACCAACGTGATCATGAGCAGGAATCTGGATCTGTTTCGATCGGACGAATTCGATTACATCGTAATCGATGAGTGCCACCACGCTACCGCCGAGACGTATCGGCATATCATGTCCTATTTCCAGCCGGAGTTCCTGCTGGGACTCACGGCAACGCCGGAGCGCATGGATAACCAGGATGTCTTCGAGCTCTTTCAGCAGAATGTCCCCTATGAGCTGCGCCTGCGCGATGCGATCGTGAATGACCTGGTCGTTCCGTTCCATTACTTCGGCATCCGCGACAGCCTGGTGGAATATGGGCTTGAGCAGAGCCAGGAGCGGCAGATGATCGCGCAGATCGCGGGCGAGGAGAACTGCAGCTTCATCGCTGACCAGATCGAGGCACATCGCCCGGAAGGAAAGCTGAAGGCGCTTGCCTTCTGCCGGAGCATCACGCATGCGCGCATGATGTCAGAGGCCATGAGCGGCAGATATCATACTGCCTATCTGACGGGGCATAATGATGTCGGCGAGCGGCTGGCTGCCTATCAGGATCTGCAGAGCGACAGCTCGCCGCTGGAGATTCTCTTTACGGTGGATATCCTGAATGAGGGCGTTGATATTCCCGGCGTGAACATGGTGCTGTTCCTGAGGCCGACCGAGTCCTCGACGGTATTCATCCAGCAGCTTGGCCGCGGCCTGCGCAAGTATGAGAACAAGCAGTACGTCACGGTGCTGGACTTCATCGGCAACAGCTACCGGCGCAGCGCGCAGATTGCCTTTGCGCTCTCCAGCCTGGCCCAGAACTTTGTCGTGGAGAAGCGCCTGATGGCGTCCCTGGTCAGGGATAACTTCTCTGCGCTTGGCCTGGCAGAATATGGCGTGGAGATTCACATTGACCAGAAGAGCCAGGAGGAGATTCTCCGCTCCATTGACAATGTGAGCTTCAACAGCATGCGCTATCTGATGCAGGATTACCTGAACTTCAAGAAGTACATCAATTCCTCCACCTGGCCAGGGCACATGGATTATCTGAACAATGACTGCGCTCCGGATCTGATCCGCTTCCTGAGCGTGAAGAGCGAGGGAAAGAAGAACTGCTCCTACTATAACTTCCTGCGCAGCGTGCAGGAGGAGGGACTGCCTACCTTCAGCGAGGCACAGATCGCCTTCATCAATGATCTCTCCGGCTATCTTCCATTGGTGCGCAGGGATGAATATGAGATCGTGAGATGCCTGATGGACGGTCCTCAGGAGATCAGCTCGCTCAGCGGGATCCTGACGGCAAAGATACCCGGCTTCACATATCGTGAGCTGGAGCATGCGCTGCGGTTCATGAAGCATCTCTCCCGCAGCGGCAGCGTGCTTTCTCTCAATGTGGAGATGGATGATCAGCTGCGGGAGTATCTCGATGATCTGCTGGAGTATGGCCTGACCCGATATTCGATAGATATCGGCGACACTTCCGGATTCAAACTGTGGCAGAGCTACCGCATGGATCAGGTGCAGCTGAAGCTGCTGCAGAATCCGGGATACACGATGCTCGGCACCTATTACTATGACGACTATACAGTCATCTTCGCATCGCTGAAGAAGGATGCCTCCGTGGAGGAGAGACTGAATTATAAGGACAGGTTCCTGCAGCCAAGCCTGTTTCAGTGGGAGTCCAAGACCAATCTGTCTGATTCGGATCTGACCAAACTGAAGCAGAGCCGTTTTGCCTATCTGTTCATTCGAAAGGTCGAGAGCGAGGGCGGCATTGTCCTTCCGTTTACCTATGTGGGAAAGGGGAGGCTGACCAATCCCAGAAAGACAGAAGGAACCAATGGCACCTGGCTGTTCGATATTGTCATGGAAGAGAGCCTGCCGGATTACCTGCAGTATGATTTCGGGCTGGCCAAGCTGTCCTAGAGAATCGCTGATGATCTTGTTTTCAGTTTTCTGTACACTCCTGGAATATCATCTTCAAGAGTCTCATAAATGATGCTGATATCAACGTGGCCGTATTCATGGACAATCCGATTTCTTAGGCCATAAATGTCTATCCACGGGATATCATGAAAAGAACTCTTAAAAGAATCTGAGAGCTTCTTTGCATTTTCAGATATTTGAATCAGTCGGAACAGCATGGAATCCTGCAGTACTTCATTCTGACCGAAGCTTTCAATGGAAACGTCCTTCATATGCTTAATGATGAATTCCATATCGGCAATCATCTTTGAAGTGTAGTATTGATCATTCTTGGGATTTTCCATAGATCTTAATTCCATCCTTCAGTATTTCATCCAGCAGTTCCTGGTTCTGAACGAGCTGGCTGCTTGAAAGCACATCTGCATTCTTATGCAGCTGGTTCTTCAGCTTCTCGACAAGCCCATAGAACTTAAGTCCTTTCAGCTCAGAAGAGACAAGCAGATCAACATCGCTTGTCTCTTTTGCAGTTCCTTTTGCATAGGAGCCGAACAGGTAGCAGTAAGTGATGGGATAGGATTCAAGAACTTCGCTGCATGCCGTGATGATATCCTCTTTAGCAAGAATGCCATGAGTTTCATCTACATGGACAAGTTTCTCAAGCTCCTGCTGCATGTATCGATATTTCAGTGTATTTCTCTTGCCTGCTTCATTTTCATAGTTCTTATAGGTTCTCAGTGACACGTTTAGATAGGCTGCAGCTTCAGGCTGTGTCATTTTCCCTTTTTGGCGAAGATCTTTTAATGAGAGTTCCATAGGATCACCTCTCTCTGCCAATATCATAGCAGATATGCACTTTTAAAAATACAAAAAGTGCATAAAATGCACTTTAATAATTATATAAGTGCAATTGTTGCACTTATATATTGCGCGACAGGCAAACTTCAAGGCTGCTATTAGGAGATTTGATTGACATCTTTCTCTTCTCTCTTCATGATTAAGCAATATTCAGGCACATGGAGGAATTGCATATGGCAGTGAGAATCATTGGGTCTACGCCAAAACAGGACGGCTATCGGATGCCGGCAGAGTATGAGCCGCAGGAGCGGATCTGGATGCTGTGGCCGGAGCGGAAGGATACCTGGCGTCTGGATGCTGTTCCGGGCCAGAAGGCTTATGCGGCAGTGGCAGAGGCGATCAGCCAGTTTGAGCTGGTGACCATGTGCGCCTCGCATGCGCAGCTGGACCGCTGCCGGGCAATGATGCCTGCAGGCGTACAGGTGGTCGAGATGGAGAGCAACGATGCCTGGATGCGGGACTGCGGCCCTACCTTCCTGGTGAATGATCGCGGCGGCCTGCGTGCCTGCGACTGGAAGTTCAACGCCTGGGGCGGTACCTATGACGGTACCTACAGCTCCTGGGAGAAGGATGAGAAAGTGGCACAGCAGGTATGCGCGCTGGCTGGCGCGGATTCCTACCGCACCGAGGACTTTGTTCTCGAGGGCGGCTCTATTCATGTAGATGGAGAGGGCACGGTGCTGACCACGAAGATGTGCCTGCTGTCTCCCGGCCGCAATCCCTCGCTGAGCCAGGCGGAGATTGAGGATCATCTGAAGGCATACTTGAATGTTAAGAAGGTTTTATGGCTCAGCGACGGCATGGATCCGCAGGAAACAGATGGGCATATTGACGATGTTGCCTGCTTCGTGCGGCCGGGCGAGGCGGCCTGCATCTATACCGAGGATCCCTCAGATCCATTCTATGACTGTGCGCAGAAGGCGTATCGGGAGCTCTCAGAGATGACCGATGCAAAGGGCAGAAAGCTGAAAGTTCATCCGATCTGCCTGCCGGCAAGGCCGGTGGTGCTGCATGACATGGAGTCGCTGATCGAGGAGCCGGGCAGCCAGCCGAGAAGAGACGGGGATATTGCGATTGCGTCCTACCTGAATTTTCTGATCGTGAACGGCGGCGTGATCGTGCCGCAGTACGGGGATCAGAATGATGCCCTGGCACTGGAGCAGATCCAGGCGCTGTTCCCTGACCGCAGAGCGGTCGGGGTCCGGACCGAGGAAGTTGCCTACGGCGGCGGCAACATTCACTGCATTACCCAGCAGCAGCCGAAGTGCATCAATCACGCAAAGCAGATCAAACTGGATTAAGATGCACTTGAAGAGCGGAGGTGAGCAGGATGAGTGAATCGGAAATCGTGAATGGATGGTGCCAGGACTGCGACATCTGCCGGACAGACCGGATTCCCTTCCTGACGGAGATGCCGCTGCAGCAGCGCACAACGCTGATGAGCAGCTCGGTGCATCGTACCTACCGCAAGGGCAGCACGCTGTTCCATAAAGGCCAGAAGGTAGATGCGCTGTACATTATCCTGCGGGGCAAGGTCAAGCTCATGAACAATGACGGTGAGGGCAGAGAGCAGATCGTCGGTATCTTCTCGACCTATGACACGATCTGGGAAGGCATCCTGCTGGAAGGCAGCGCCTTTCCGTATTCCGGCGTCTGCCTGACCGATGTCCGCATCTGCATGATCCACCGCACGGACTTCATCAATGTGCTGAAGGACTCGGCGGTGGCACTGAATATCATCACGATGCTGTCGCGGAAGCTGCATGATGCCAATGAGCGGAACCTGCTGCTGTCCATGAAGGATCCGAAGGCGAAGGTGGCTGCCTTCCTGCTGTACCGGCAGAGCCGGGACGGAGACTACAGCATCGATCTGAAGCTGGACGATATCGCGGCCAGCCTGAGCCTGCGGCCGGAGACAGTCAGCAGGAAGATCAGCGAGCTGGCTGAGGAAGGCCTGATCAGGCGCACCGGCCGCAGCAGCATCCGCATCATTGACTTTGAAGGACTGGAGGAGGTCTCATCATGAGCGAGGAGATTCGCGGAAGAATACATTCCATCGAGACATTCGGATCCGTGGACGGGCCCGGCATCCGCTTCGTGATCTTCCTGAAGGGCTGCCTGCTGCGGTGCCGGTACTGCCATAACCCGGATACCTGGGATCCGGAATCCAGCCTGCAGCGCACGGCGGAGGATCTTCTGGATCAGGCTGAGCGCTACCGCTCCTACTGGGGCGAGGAAGGCGGGATCACGGTCAGCGGCGGCGAGCCGCTGCTGCAGATCGACTTCCTGATCGACCTGTTCCGCAAGGCAAGGGAGCGGGGCATCTCAACCTGCATCGATACGGCCTGCCAGCCGTTCACGAGGCAGGAGCCGTTCTTCTCGAAATTCCAGGAGCTGATGGAGTATACCGATCTGCTGCTGGTGGATATCAAGCATATCGATCCGCAGGCGCATGTCCAGCTGACCGGCAGATCCAATGAGAATATTCTGGACTGCCTGCGGTATCTGTCTGAGATCAATCAGCCGATCTGGATCCGGCAGGTGCTGGTGCCGGGCATCACGGATGACGATGAGGCCCTGAAGAGGACCAGGGCATTCATCGAGACCCTGCGCAATGTGCAGAAGATTGAGGTGCTGCCCTATCATGCCATGGGCATGTACAAGTGGGAGCAGCTTCACATTCCATATTCCCTGAAGGAAGTGCAGGCGCCTTCCGCAGAGCGCGTGCAGAATGCCGAGCGGATTCTGAGAGGAGAGTAAATCTCTCTTCTTTTTTTGACCAAAGGAAAGCCAGCGGCACAAATTTTTACCGCTGGCATGATTTTCCAATGCTTACTGCAGTGCTCAGGCGTTGATGGAGCTGACAGTCATCAGCTTCCAGCTGCCATTCATATTCTCGAATGCCATGCGGACCTGCTCGCCGGCATCATTTCCATCCGTGAGCTTCTTCATGATCAGCCAGGAATCGCCGCTGCCGGTGACCTCGTCATATTCCAACGTGGTCTCATCCAGCATCGTGCCTCCGTAGCCTCTGCCGCCGCGGACGGCATACAGCGTGCCCTGGTTCTCCAGGAAGTCCGTGGAGAGTGTCGGCGCATAGAGATCAATATCCATGACCTTGTCCAGCTTGTCGGAGATCTCCTTCATGGATTTGTAGTTGGTAACGGCAAACAGATCCGGAAGCGCCGGGCTTAGATACTTGCCCTTGTAATCTCCTGAAGTGACCACGCTCGAGGAAGAGTCAATCATGCCGTCAAGCTCTCTGGCCGGAACGATGGCAGAAGGAGAGGAGGTGTCAAAGGAATCAGCTTCCTCCCTGGTGTCATACAGCGGGTAGAGCGGAGCGCTGCTGTCGAATTCAGCGCCAAAGGACTCATCAAGAACGGTATTGTAGGCGGTGACTGCATCGTGGAGAATTCTGTCCTGCTCGGTCTTGCCGACATCCTTCAGGGTGGCGGCAGCGGCAGACGGCGCAGCGGAAGCGGTGGGTGCTGCAGAGGCGGAAGGGGACGGACTGGGGTCAGGCTCGATCGTCACGGAGCATCCTGCGGCGAGCAGAGCTGACAGTGCAAAGCAGATTATTTTCTTCATGGCTTCACCTCGTATATTCACAATATCATGATTCTTCATTCAGGAGGACGGCGCAGATGAAATTTCAGAAAATAGAAACACTGAATTCTGCAAACCTTGATCTGGATCAAAGAAAAGAGAGGCAGACAATGCTAGGCTACAGCATGTAAAGAGAGCGCATATTCAAGGCAGAAGGAGCATATCGCATGAGAGAAGAGTGGACTGGATTCAAGGGAACGCACTGGCTGGGTGACGTCAATGTCAGAGACTTCATCCAGAATAACTATGTCCCGTATGATGGGGATGAGAGCTTCCTGGAGGGGCCGACAGAGGCAACCGAGAAGCTGTGGAGCAGGCTGCAGGAGCTGCAGGCAGAGGAGCGCCGCAAGGGCGGCGTGCTCGACTGCGAGACAGAGGTGGTATCAGGCCTGACTTCCTATGGGCCCGGATATATCGATGAGTCTCTCAAGGATCTTGAGAAGATCGTCGGCCTGCAGACAGACAGGCCGCTGAAGCGTGCCTTCATGCCGTACGGCGGCATCAAGATGGCAGAGCAGGCAGCGAGCTCCTACGGCTACGAGATTGACGAGAAGTTCCACAAGATCTTCACGGACTATCACAAGACGCACAACGCAGCGGTATTCGATGTCTATACGCCGGAGATGAAGGCTGCGCGCCATACGCATATCATCACGGGCCTGCCGGATACCTACGGCAGAGGGCGCATCGTCGGCGACTACCGCAGAGTGGCGCTGTACGGCGTTGACTACCTGATCGAGAAGAAGCGGAAGGATCATCTGAACTGCGGGCACGGCGAGATGACGGATGACATCATCCGCCAGCGCGAGGAGCTCTCCGAGCAGATCCGCGCGCTCAAGGGCATGAAGGAGATGGCCGCGATCTACGGCTATGACATCTCCGCGCCGGCTGCCAATGCCAGAGAGGCAGTGCAGTGGCTGTACTTCGGATATCTCGCAGCCATCAAGACGCAGAACGGCGCAGCCATGTCTGTCGGCCGCATCTCCACCTTCCTGGATATCTACATCGAGCGTGACCTGAAGGCTGGCGTGCTCACGGAGCAGGAGGCCCAGGAGCTCATTGACCACATGGTCATGAAGTTCCGCATGGTCAAGTTCGCCCGCATCCCTTCCTATAACGAGCTGTTCTCCGGCGACCCGGTCTGGGCAACGCTGGAAGTGGCAGGCTTCGGCATGGACGGCCGTCACATGGTCACCAGGAATGACTTCCGCTTCCTGCATACGCTGGAGAACATGGGGCCTTCCCCGGAGCCGAACCTGACGGTGCTTCATTCCGCGAAGCTGCCTGCAGCCTTCAAGAGATATGCCGCGAAGATCTCCATCAATACCAGCTCCATCCAGTATGAGAATGACGATGTCATGAGACCGGTATGGGGCGATGACTACAGCATCTGCTGCTGCGTATCCGCAACGCAGACCGGCAAGGAGATGCAGTTCTTCGGCGCCCGCGCAAACCTGGCCAAGTGCCTCCTGTATGCCATCAACGGCGGCAGGGACGAGAAGCATCTGGATGCCAGCGGAAAGCACATGCAGGTCGGCCCTGAGCTGATGCCGGTTACCTCCGATACCCTGGACTATGATGAGGTCATGCATAAGTTCGATCTCATGATGGACTGGCTGGCAGGGCTGTACGTGAATATTCTCAACCTGATCCAGTACATGCATGACAAGTATTACTACGAGGCAGCTGAGATGGCCCTGATCGACACGAATGTCAGGCGCACCTTCGCGACCGGGATCGCGGGCTTCTCCCATGTCGTGGATTCCCTCTCTGCCATCAAGTATGCAAAGGTTACCTGCGAGCGCGATGAGCAGGGCGTCGTTACAGGCTTCCATACGGAGGGAGACTTCCCGAAGTACGGCAATGATGATGACCGCGCGGATGAGATCGCGGTGTGGCTGCTGAAGACCTTCATGACCAAGATCCGTAAGTATCATACCTACCGCAATTCCGAGCCGACCACCTCGATCCTGACCATCACCTCCAATGTGGTATATGGCAAGGCAACCGGCGCTCTGCCGGACGGCCGCGCTGCCTTCTCCCCGTTTGCGCCGGGTGCCAACCCTTCCTATGGCGCCGAGAAGAACGGCCTGCTTGCCTCCCTGAACTCCGTCGCGAAGCTTCCGTATGAGTATGCGCTGGATGGCATCTCCAATACCCAGACCATCAGCCCGAACACGCTTGGGCATACGGAGGAGGAGCGGAAGACTGCCCTGACGCATGTCCTTGACGGATACTTCGGCAAGGGCGCGCATCATCTGAATGTCAATGTCTTCGGCACTGACAAGCTCATCGATGCCATGGAGCATCCGGAGAAGCCGGAATATGCAAACTTCACCATCCGCGTCTCCGGCTATGCCGTCAAGTTCATCGATCTCACGAAGGAGCAGCAGATGGATGTCATCAGCCGCACCTGCCATTCAAGCATGTAAGCTGCCATCGCAGCGAATAGGGAAAGCCCGGGCCTCTCTGCAGAAATGCAGAAGGACCCGGGCCTTTATGTGTGATGCATGCATGAACAGCGAATGCAGCGCTATTGCCTTCCGATATAGGAATAGGAATCCCCGGACTGCACATAGCTGACTCTGATATCGCCGAGCAGCTGCTGCAGCCACTCCGCCATGTACTTCATGCCCGGCTCTTCCGTGTTGAAGTGCCCGCAGCAGATGATTGCCTTATTGTGCCCGAGCAGGGACGCATCCCGGACATATTCCGCAGTCGTGAAGTCATGAATCTCGAGAGGAATCAGGAGATCGAAGTGCTCCGCCTCTGCCTTCGCGGTGATCGCGTTGTCATTCGGACCGTAGATATGGCCGCAGACCCATGCATGCTGCACCGGGGTCTCCGGATCGCCGTAGATCTTCATGCCGTTCAGCCCGATCTTCTCGATCATCTCTCTTGCGACTGCACTGGCAGTGGTCTTCGGAAGCATGAACTCGATCGGCTGCTCGATATCGCAGCTGAGGTAGCTTTCCCAGCCCAGCTCCTTCATGAGGCCGTAGAAGATGCCGTCTGTCCATCCGCCCTCAATGGGAATCCCGGAGTGGATATAGTCATGATCTCTCCACACGGTGATCCCATAGCGGTCGAGAAGGGCCTTCTTGTCCTGGAAGACCGTGTTATCCGCCAGCCAGTCCGTATGGTCCCCGTGATTCCAGAACAGCGCTTCATGGCTGATGATCAGGTTCGCGCCTCTTTCTGCGGCTTCCTTGATGACCCTGACCGAGGCAAAGCAGGTAGTGACAATGCCGGTGCAGGCACGGTCAGGATCGCCATAGAGGACCCTGTCTCTCGTAACGCTCTCATCGATGGCCTTTCCCCTGAAAGTGCCGCGATGATATTTCTTGATAGCTGTGATGACGTCAGCGATTTTCATGCTCATTACTGTAAGCTCCTTCCATTTGACAGAACTGCTGAATACTTCTTGTTCATGAGCTTCTGGATATAGTTCGTATCCCTGTTCTGCAGGATCATGTCAGTGATCTCCTTGTCGCAGAACATCTCCTGGAGGATGTGCGGAACGGCCTCATTCTCGAAGAGATCTCCCTCGCTGCTTCTGCCGGTATCCCAGAACACGATGATCTGGATCTTGCTGCGGTTCCAGAAGACAGGGCGCGGAAGGATGAATGCATGGATCATGGGCCTGCTGCAGAAGCTCTCCACTGCAGACAGGAATACCACGTTGTTGTGCTCCTCGCTTGGATAGAATCGCTCGGACTGGAGCAGGGCATCGCTCAGCGATTCCTGCGAATGCTCTTCCTCCCCGATGATCCTGGAGACAGAGCTGATGCAGCTGTCCCTGTCCGGGCACTGCGGCAGCCGCGTGACTGCCATGGAGTTCAGGCAGCTCATGATGGAGTACTTCTCTGCCTTCCCGGATACCAGGATCTGCCGGATCCTTGCCTTGTCGGTCTCCTGGAAGAACAGCGAGATCGGGATCACCGTGATCCGCTCCGGTATTCTCGGGAGATCGTCGTGCGGGACAGAGGAGAACATATACTCATAGCGGCTGTAGTCCACGAGGCTGAGCTCATAGAGATTGAAGACATCCGCCTGCTCGATATATCTGCTGAAGTTGCGCTTCAGCCGCTCGGCCATGCCCTGCGCAACAGACTTGTTGACGCGGGAGACAACCATGACCTTGGACTTGCTGATGGAGAATGGATATCTGCCGAAGTATGGATAGATGATCATGCTGAGCAGAAAGATGTCATTGGGATAGATCGTGATCCTGTACTTGCTCTGCATGAAGGAAGCGGTCTGCAGCGCCAGGTGATCGGACATCAGGCTGAACTCAGACTTGAGGAGATAGTCCGTTCCCTGAAAGTGAAACTCGATCCGTGTCACCATCTGCGTCAGGCACATTGCCAGCGATTCCAGCAGCGCCGGATCCGTCGCGATATAGTCGAAGTGATTGACTGCCTTGAGATGCTGCGCAATCTCCAGCGCCATGTCGCGGCTTGTGTAGTAGCCTTCCCGGATCGGGAAATCCTCCGGCTTCATGTAGATGCGGTGCGAGATCAGATAGATCGCGATGAAGATGCGATCATTTTCCTGCAGCCTGTAATTCAGGCTCTGCTCGACCTTGTCAGTCAGGATTCTTGCGGTGTAGTAGGAATTCCTGACAGTAAAGCGCTCGATGATATCGTCATCGTACTCGAGCAGATGGCCGGAGGAGTCACGCTGCACCGCAACCCAGAGAAAGAAGGCAAGCGTGTCAATATCGCCGTCGCTCAGGTTGCCCTTCTGATAGGCCTCGCTGTTCTCGATGGCGATGACAGTCAGCTTGTGATGAATCTCCGGCTGCGCGACGTACAGCATCTCATACCGCTCTGCAGACCAGAGGCTGCAGAGCTGGAAGAAGAACTTCTCATACAGGATGCAGCATCTGATGTTGTGCTCTGAGCCGGATATCCGAATGCCGTAATGGCTCTTGGTCTCGACGCTGATATCGAAGGAGCTCAGGATCTCTCTTGCCGCATGGAAGCAGGCCATCGTCGTGGTTCGATTGACAAACAGCTTCTCTGAAAGCTCAGACAGCTGAATGAACCGATTCGCAGAGATCAGCTCCCTGACAATGAAATGGGCTCTGCAGGTATCGAGCGACAGATTCAGGTCGCAGCTGTTCTGATCATGGATCTGCTTATGAAACTTCTGGAACAGCTCATTGTTCAGCACGGTGATCTGATAGCCGGATCCCGCCTTGGCGGTCAGCTCTGCCCCGTTCTCCGCGAGCACGGGGGACAGCTCGGAAAGCAGCTTCCGGGTTGTCTTGTCGCTCAGGCCAAGGCTGGAAGCGAGAAAGCTTGAAGTCAGCGGTCTCTGATAGGCAATCAGGTCATTGATGATCTTGATATGCCGTCTGTCAATTTCTGCAGTCATTTGAATGCCCTCTTACTCAGAAATCTATCACATCTCCGGGTACATGTGTATCAGGAGTTCATTCTGTGCTGCCCGATGAAGCGGATGATGCCATCGACGATTTCCTCTGTCGTGCCGGCAGGAATATCGCTGCAGATGCTCTCGAAGCTCTCGCCGGCATCCTCCCTGTTGTAGAGATAGCCGACAGAGAGATCGTTGTATCCCCAGAAGATATTGCAGCGGTTTCCCATTGCCTGCTTGATCTGGATGCCGAATCTCGAGAACAGCTCGGCCGGCATCGTGAAGATGCTCAGCTCTCCGAGCTGCAGATAGCGGCAGCTCATGGAGAAGCGGATCTCCGGCTGATAGCTTCGGACCTCGCTTTCCGCGATGGAGAGCGCGGAGGTATAGACCTTTGTCTCGTCATAGGTCCTGGCAGCCTTTACTCTCTGCCTTGCGGCCTCCGCCTGAGCGATCTTCTTCTGAAGATCGACCTTGAACGTTCTGCTCCAGCGGAATTCATCGATCCTGCAGGAGTCGATCGCAAGCGGCTGCCATTGCTGATTCTGCCTGATCTGCGCGAGGATCCCGTCTCCGGTTCTGCGCAGCTCGGCCGCGTCATTGCCCTGGCGGTAGAGCCGGTTGCTCATGTCGCCGGCGGCTCCCTGCATGATGAAGCAGCTGCAGCCCCATTCCTCGCGCAGGCCGGCTGCGAGATATCCTGCAATGTCCGGCGAGATGAGGAGATTCTGCGGGCCGAGCACAGTCGGATGGCAGGTGAAGCTGCAGATGCCGGCAATATTCCTGCCGGCAGAATCCCTGAACAGGACAGTCGTGATATCCTTGTCGCACGGCTTGTCAATGCCGTTGCGGTTGCAGTAGTAGCCATCAATGGATGTCACCTGGAACACGGCGGAGACATCCGTGAAGCCCTGGGCAAAGCACTGCTCAAATGCCCTGGCTGCCTGGCCTTCGCAGAATTCCATGTATCCCGGGATGGCGCCCTTTGTCGGATCGCCCATGACCCCGCGGACATCATATTCAGGTGCGGAATGCGTATGAATAAAAGAAAGGAAGATCTGTTCTTCCGGAATCTCATATTTCGCGGCGAGGGATGACTTGAGCCCATCGACCGCTTCCTGCGTGATGCCGATCAGATCGAAGCTGCACAGCAGAAGCGTCTTGCCGCTGATTTTCATGACGATTGTATTGACGTAGATATTGCTCAGCACGCCTGTTGCCTTCTCCGTGCGGATTGCATGCCCGCACAGATAGCAGGGGAAGAACTTCCCGGTTGGCGTGATGACTTCTCGAGCAGAACTGATTTGCATAGGCTGTCGCTTTCTATCATGAATGGCAGAGCGCAGGCATTCTCAGCCTGCGCTCCGTCCTTTCAAGTTGAATTATTTCAGGATTCCAGTAGCACCAAGGATTATAGAGATGATGATGATGTAGACAACCATCTTGGCTGAATTCATTTTCTTAATGCCAAGTGCCTTGTAGATCAGGACGACAGCGACGATATTGCCGAAGCACGGGATGATGGAATTGAGCTGGTCATCCAGTGACTGGGAGATCTCGCCGACGGTCATCGTGATGCCGAAGTGGACATTGACGATGGAGGCGATCAATGCGCCGACGACAGCGATGCCGACGATGGATGCACACTCTGTCAGGTTGTGGAGCTGTGCGCTTCTTGTCGTGACGAACTCTACGCCCTGCTTGTATGCGATGTAGAACATTTTGTTGAATGCGAACCAGATGACAAGCTGAACTGCCTCGGCAATGACCCAGCCGCCGATGCTTCCGTTCAATGCCTGATAGCCTGCGATTGCGCCCATGACAGCCATGAGCAGCACCCAGATGATGGAATCGCCGAGTCCGGCGAGAGGTCCCATTAATGCAGTGCGAAGCTCGACAGCAGTATCCGTTGCGCTCTCATCCTTGGTGGATTCGAGAGCCAGGCAGGCACCCAGGATGATATTGCCGCACCATGGATGCGTGTTGTAGAAGCGGAAGTAGCTGCGGTATTTCTTGGCGATGACATCGTCATCACCGTAGATCTTCTCCATTGCCGGATGCATTGCCCAGACGAAGCCGCCGGACTGCATGGTCTCATAGTTGAACGGTGCCTGGCGGACGAAGATGTATCTCCACAGTACCTGATCAAGGTCCTTCTTGGAAAGGACAACACTATTATTACTCATCGTCGTTTGCACCTCCAACAGCTGTACTTGTTGTAGACTTCATGGCATCCTTATCCTGCAGATAGAGATAGATCAGATATGCGATTACTACAGTGAGCGCTGCAATGGCAAGCATCGGAAGACTTGCATATGCATAGAGCACGAAGCCGAATACGAGGAACAGGCCCCAGCGCTTGAGCGGAAGATACTTCATCAGGATTGCGAAGCCGAGTGCAGGGAGCATTCCTGATGCGACTGTGAGTCCATTCATGAGCCAGGTCGGAATGGAAGCGAGCAGGCTGTTGATCAGATTCGCGCCTACTGTCATGACCAGCAGGACAGGCAGCGTGTAGAGAGCGCTTCTCAGGAACATCCATCCCCAGACGCTCTTTGTCATTCCCTTCCAGTCGTGATTCTCGCTGGCCTTCATCTCGCCGTGAATGAAGAAGGAACCCATCATCTTGGTAAGGACATCGAATTCAGTGCCCAGAGTAGCGACCGGAATGCCGATCGCGAGTCCGGCTTCCAGTCCTCCGCCGCTGCTGATTGCAAACATGGTGCCGACATAAGTTCCCAGCGCGTAGTCCGGAACGGAGCTTCCTCCGTAGCCGCCGATGCCGAGGCTCATCAGGCACATGGTGCCGCCGACGGTAAGCCCGGTCTTGACGTCTCCCATGATAAGACCGATGACGGCGCCGTTCAGCACGTTAGCGCCGTAAGCGAAGATCTGTGCGCTCCATCCTATCAGGGACATGATAAAGATGAAGACACAGCACAGCAGAATCTGTGTAAATGTAAACATGTTATCCCCTCCTTTTGGGTGATTTCCTAATCTAATACGGTAGTGCAGTTGATAATCGGATCATCTGTTCTGAACTGGCAGTTGATCAGGATTCCGGCGTCGCGCATCTCCTTGAGCATCTGCTTCTCTTCAGCAGAAACGCGGACAGTCTTGTTGAGCACTGCGACAGGCTTGTCATTCTGGGTGACATCGCCCAGGTTGACACGTTTGAACTTGACTCCGCCCTTGTAGATCTCATAGATGTCGGCAATGCTCTTCCCGACAATGAATACTCTCTGACCTGCGTACTTATTGATTGAGAAGTTCTCGATTGCCTTGCTCGGAGCCAGCACCGAAAGCGCTACTCCGCCAGGCGTTGCCATCTTGATCGTGGATCGGATCATGTCGTTCTTCGCGGCATTCTCGCTGATCACCATCACTCTGGTTGCCTTCATTCCCGGAAGCCACATGGTAGCGACAATGCCGTGAACCATGCGGTCATCCACGCGGACATCTATGATGCCGTTGTCCATTCTGAATTCATCTAGCATCGTATTTCCTCCTTTCCTTCAGCAGGACGTTAATTTGTCGATACAGACAGTCTATCCTAACGGGAAATTGGTGAGGACAGGAGAAACTCCACAGAAAGCGGTTACAGAAGTCGCTGATCAGCAACCGCCTTGCGGAAACCGGGGATAGAACCGACACTGTTTGCCGGCAAAATTCCGCAGCCTGCGGAAACGAATTGAATGCCCTCAAATTTCGTATGGAAAGCCATCCGCAAAGTAGTATATTCATGTTGTGAGGGAGATAAGATTATATGCAAGCATGGATGGTCCTGATTGCAGTGGTAGTTTGCTTCATAGGTATCTATACGTACTATAATGTCCGCCGCTTCAAGGAGCAGAGAAAGAGATTCTCAGATCTTCAGGGCAAGCTTGTCCCGGGAGCGGAAGTGATTCTCTCTGACGGAATCTATGGAACCATTGTCAGCATTGATGAGGATGTGGCGATGGTGAGGATCAGCAGGGATGTCGTGATCAAGGTAGTAAGATTCCAGATCATGAGCCTTGCCAGCGAGCGCGAGATGTCCTCAAAGGACTGAGGCGCCATAATAAAAAAGTGCCTGGCAGCGGATCGCTGCACAGGCTCTGCTAGAAGAGGCCAAGCTGCCTGCAGGCAAGATAGATGCCGCCCTCCTCAATGGGCGCTGCTACCATATCGGCATGCTGCTGAAGCTCAGCGCTGGAGCCGCCTGTGGCGATTCCGATGCCCGCAGATTCCAGCATCGTGATATCATTCAGCCCATCGCCGAATGCAGCGATCTGGCTGACCTTGATATGAAGCAGAGAAGCGAATTTCTGCAGGCCGAGCGCCTTGTCGACATGATCCGCATTGATCTGGCCGCTCATGCCCCAGAACTGGATTGAGGTTTCCCTGCCGATCTGCCGGATTGCCTCTTTCTGCGCTGCATCAGCATCATAGAAGGCAATGGACATGATGCGCTGCCCGCTCCATGGCTTGGCATCCGGGCAGAAGCCGCGCCAGTCCATGAAGAAATTCCTGATCTGACTGCCGGGATCCATGCTGAAGTGCTCTTCAAGATCCGGCGTGATCCAGAGAAACGGAAGATTCTCGCGGCACAGATAGGAGATGATCTGCCCGGCTGTGTCAGGCCGTATCTCCGAGGTGCTGAGCATTTTCCCGTCCTTTACGACAATGGATCCGGTTCCCTCGATGATCGCATCAAAGATGGAGAACATGGAGGGATCGAATCTGGAGAACTCTGATGGAAACCGGGAGGTGCAGAGGCCGAGGAGATATCCATTTGCCTTCAGCCTGCGGAGCGCTTCTGAAGTGGCTGCCGGTATCTCATTGGTCTTGTGGGAATAGAGAGTATCATCAAAATCCAGGACGATTGCCTGGATTTCTTCGCTTCTGGATGCGCTGGCCGGAAGGACGGATGAGCCTTCCGGCTGCATCTGCCTGTCTACGGGCTCTTCCTTATTCATCTTCTTCGGAGAAGGCCTTGAATTCGTAGTCGTTCATGCAGACTACGGCTTCCTTTCCAACCTCTGCCAGCTTCTTGATCTCTTCCGGCGAGGCGTCCTCATTCAGGCATGCGGCCTGGATGACCATCGGCAGGTTCATGCCGGAAAAGATGTAGGTATTCGGCCTGGATAGCTGCGGGATGACCAGCTGATTGACGCTTCCGCCCATGATGTCCGTGAAGATCAGGACCTGGTCCCCGTCCTTGACGGATTCCCAGAAGCCGGCGAGCGCAGCCTTCGGCTCGCAGTCATCCACATAGGCGCTGATCGCCGAGAAGTTCTCCTTCTCGCCGATGAACAGCTGCAGCGAGCTGAGCATTCCCTTTGCCAGTCCGCCGTGAGTCAGCAGCAGTACTTTTCTCATAATTGCCTCCCAGATCTGATATGTATAGAATAGCCTTTTTTCCTCCCGCATCGATCAGGGATTTTCCCGCATTCTGTAGACTTTTATCTGCAGGCTGAGGAAGGAAACATCTCTCAAAAACCTTTTCTGCGGTACTAGAATTCAGGTATGCAAATGGAGGAAATCATATGTCAGGCTATGCAGAGGTAACAATGCGCTCAACGGTGCTGGACATGGATGTGAAGCTGGAGCTGATCCTTCCGGAAGACAGACATGTCAGCGCGGATCTGCGCGGCACCACGTATCCGATTCTGTACATTCTTCACGGCTATAAGGAAGACTGCAGCACATGGATGCACCTGAGCAATCTCCCGCTTCTCGTGCGCGATCTTCCGCTGATTGTATGCACGGTATCAGGCTATAACGGCTTCTATGTCAATCAGAAGTCGGGCTTCCGGATCTTTGACTATCTGACGCAGGAGCTTCCGATGAAGCTGAAGAATTTCCTGCCGATCAGCGACGGCCGCGAGAATACATACATCATGGGCGAGTCCATGGGCGGGTATGGGACTCTGCGCCTGGCCCTTGGCGCTCCTGAAGTCTACGGGCATGCCTGCGTGCTGTCCGGCGGCCCGATGGCGTACAGCCGCAAGATGCCTGACGGCAGAGCGCAGAATCGGATAGAGACGCTGCTCGGGTCAGAGGAGGAATTCAAGGGCAGCGATAATGATCTCTATGCGCTGGCTGACCGCCTGGAGCAGTCAGATGGGCCGAAGCCGAAGCTGGTCTTCTACTGCGGAACCGAGGACCCGGGCTATGAGAGAAACAGGGCCTATGTCGAGTATCTTGAGCAGAATTGCCCCAGCCTCGGCGTGAAGGCAGAATACTGGCATGGCGCTCATGATTTCTACTTCTGGAACACCGCGCTGCCGAAGGCACTGCACGAGTTCGGATTTGATACCTCGAAATACGATGCCGCAATCTAGATGGCAGATGCCGGAAGCTTGCATCTGATCCGGCAGCGCACTGAATGAAGAGCGGCAGGAGCCGCTCTTTTTGCTGTCTGCCGATGGCGGCACGGTCAAGTCTCGGCAGGTCAGCCGGATTCAGGCCCCGTTTCGCCGGTCTCTGGCATTTTCTCTGGCATTCTTTCAGCAGCCAGAGATGCAGGCGTTTCGGAATGAAACATTAATCTGAAATTGTTGAAGGATGCGAATAAAAATGTTTCAAATAAGAACATAATTCAAGGAATTCAAATTGAATGGAATCGCTTACAGACGTAAATTTTAATTGTCAAAAGGGAAGCAGCGCATTCCGGCAAGAGCAGGGCCCGCATTCGGCCGGATCATCCTGGCTTTCTGAATAGACTGCCATCAGGCAGAAAATAAATGCTGAAGGGGAAAGAGTTCTCCGTCACAAAGAAAGGGAATCCAAATGACTACATCAATGATTATCACGCTTGCGGTTGTCATTCTGATGGTGGCTGTCATCATCAGTGACAAGCTTCCGTTTGGCGCACCGGCATTACTTGCAGCAGCGCTGCTGGTCGTGCTCGGACAGGCGGACATGGCGACTGCATTCAGCGGCTTCACAGATAAGAATGTCATCATGATCATGGGCTTCATGGTCGCAACTGCAGCTCTGCAGAAGACCGAGCTGATGTTCAAGCTCAAGAAATGGCTTGCCAAGGTCGCTACAACCGGAGGACTGAAGGGCTTCATCTTCCTGCTGCTCGCTGTCATGGCAGTCGGAAACTTCATCACCGGCACTGCGTTATATGTCATGGTCATCACGCTGGTCGCGACGATTCCTTACAGCAAGGAAATGCCGACATCAAGAATCCTGCTTCCTGCCGCGCTGGCCTCTTCCGGCTGGCTGCCGAATGCCCAGGCAATGTTTGCCGGCATCGTCGCATCTCTCTGCGAAAAGTCCGGCTTTACCGGAGCTACCATCTCCATCGGCAAGATGTGCATCATCGCGATCATCATGTCTGCGCTGTACATGGTATATGCAATCATCATGCAGCGCTTCCTGCCGGACCGCGATATCAACGATACCAAGAATGCCAGCGCAGAGAAGAAGGAAGAGACATTTACTCCTGTGCTGTCTGAGACGCAGACCAAGGTTGTCTACTTCTTCTACGCTGTCATCATCATTGTCATGGTCTTCCTGAGCAAGCTTCCGGGCGAGATTGGATATGCGGTTCCACTGATTGTCTCCGGCATCTATCTTGCCTGCGGCATCCTGAACTTCAAGGAATTCCTCGGCAATATGTTCAACCCGATCATGATCATGATGGCCAGCGTCATCGGCGTCGCTGCGGCAATGGCGAACTGCGGACTGTCTGCCTATCTCGGCGGTGTCATCGCCGGTGCCCTCGGCGGAAGCCCTTCGCTCATGACCCTCGTGCTCGTCTTCTCCTTCATGACCTCAATCATGGCTACCTTCACCGGTGCTTCCTTCGGCTCCCTGTTCATCTTCGGCCCGATCGGCATCGCGCTCTGCATGCAGTATGGCTACAATCCGATTCCGCTTGCCTTCGGCTGCACCACTGCTGCCTGGACCAACTTCTTCATGCCAATCGATGGCATGCCGGCTCTTGCAATGGGCACCGGCAAGTACAAGCTTCCGGAGTTCTGGCTCTATACGCTGCCGCTCTGGGTCCTCAGACTTGGACTGACCTGCGTGCTCGGCGTATACTTCTTCAAGTAAGATCAATCTCTCGGGACAGGCGGATGCCTGTCCTTTTTTCAATGCCGGTAAGACATGCAGGCATGCCTGCTTGAGCAGAGGAAAGGCAGCGTATCAGATCCTCGCTGCCTGTCTTTTCTATTCTTCCTTCAGCATGCGCCAGAGCGTCGTGCGGCCGATATGTAGCTGCTTGGCTGCGCTGGACTGGTTGCCGCCGTTCTCTGCCAGCACCTTCTCGATGATATCGCGCTGGATATCGGACAGGGGCTGATGGAGATTGAACATCGTGCCGCCGGAGCTGCCGGGCAGATCCGCGACTTCCTTCTCCATGCTGAAGAGCCGCTGGATCTCCTCCTCGTGAACGATGTGATCGCTGGAGTCCAGCACTGCCTGGGAGAGGATTCTCTCGAACTGGATGTAGTTGCCTGGCCACGGGTAGTCCTGCAGCAGGTCCATTGCCTTGCGGTCAACGCGCATCACGTCATTCGGCAGCTGCGTGGAGAGATAATTGAGATAGAGATTCACGATGGCAGGGATCTGCTCCCGCACTTCCCGCAGCGGAGAGAGCTCGATCTCGCAGCACTGGAACTTGTCCTTGATGTAGCGGACGTAGTGCGGGAAGACAGCGCCGTCCGTGCTGCCGGAGAAGATGACGTGATTGTTGCTGCAGACGCGCATGTCATTGAGGGCATTGAGCATGTCATTCATCATCTGCTCGCTGCAGTGCTCCATGTTCTTGATCAGGATCGTGTTCTTGCTGAAGCAGAACGGAGAGCGCTGGGAATTGAACAGGAAGTCTGCGCTTCGATCCTTCAGCATGCTGCAGTCAATCTCCGCGAGCGGCCTGCTCTTCAGCTCGCTGTGCGTGTAGATGTAGCTGGCTACGGAGGTGCGCCCGGTGCCGTACTCGCCGGTGATCAGGATCGGCCGGTTGGTCTTGTTGTAGGAATCAATTGCCTCTGACAGGAAATCCACTTCATTGGCGAGGTGATAGAAGCTGTCCTTCAGGGCCGCCTCTGCCTCATTGCGGGTATAGAAGCTGATGCCGGCATTGCGCAGGCCCGCATTGGATCTGCTCATCGTGAAGTAATAGGCGGTATAGTCCTTGCCCTCTACCTGGACGACAGCGGACTTGATGGAGTACATGAATCCCTTCACGGATTTCCAGACATGGCGGGCAGTGCCTTCATGAACCTCCGGGATCATCTCCTTCAGGATCTGCAGGATGCCGTGGTCATCCTCATCTGAGAGAGAGGAGAAGTACAGGTCATTGCGCTCATTGAAGACGACTGTCTCGCCGCTGTGCTCCCGCAGGACAGAGCGCAGGAAGTGATTCTCCATCCGCAGCCGGTTCATGTCATGCGCGGTCTGGATGGCGCTCTGCAGCGCCAGGTCAATGCTGTCAGCGCTGGAGGTGATCAGGATGGCATTCATTCCCGCCTCGCGGACATAGGTGCTCGAGATGACATCGCAGATGACTGCCTGGCATCCCTCTGCCTTCAGGTTCTGCACGATGGAGGCGATGTCCTCGCTGTTCACGATGGTATAGATGTCAAGGTCCAGCCCGAGCAGGTCATTGATCAGCTGCACATTGCAGGTCACGCTGCCATAGCCGATGACGGCACGCTTGCCGCCGGTATTCGCGCTCAGCTGTATTGCTCTCAGGATGTCATAGAAGCTGATCGGGATCTCGGCAACAGGGATGTCTACGCGGGCACGGAGAAGCTCTGCCGTGCCGCCGCGGGACAGGATGATGTCATAATCCGCATGGAAGTTTGCCTGCGCGAGCTGCACGCCCTCCTCCAGATTGCCGGCTACGATGTCAAGCTTCAGCTGCGGGAATTTCCGTGATTCCTTCTCGATCAGGCCGATCATGCCTTCGTATGGAGCGATGGCAAGGATCCGGACTGCATCAGATACGTTGATGTTGTTATGTTCCATAACGAAACAATATAATGTCCGACATGATATTACAATCTAAAAACGATTCAAAATGAAACAATTTTAAGAACAGGAAGAATTGCCGCAGAATGGCGCGCGTCTTAAGATACAGTCATAAGAAGGAGACATGTACCATGACATCAAATCCATCCTCCAAACTCCTGATTATTGCAGATGATCTTACCGGTGCGCTTGATTCCGGCGTTCAGCTGACGCATCAGGGAAGACATGTCGTGATCAATACGGACGGCGCTGAGATGAGCGAGGCGGATTCGGATGTGATCGTGATTGATACCGAGACACGCCATCTCCCGAGGGAAGAGGCATACCGCAAGGTCTATGAGCTGGTCCGCAGAGCCTGTGCATCCGGAATCAGGCACATCTACAAGAAGACCGATTCCGGCCTGCGGGGAAATGTCGGCGCAGAGCTGACAGCCGTGCTGGATGCCTGCGGCGCTGATCATCTGAACTTCATTCCTGCCTATCCGCAGATGGGCCGCATCACGAGAGGCGGCATTCACTATGTGAATGGAACCCCGCTGGCCGCAAGCGTCTTTGCGCAGGATCCGATCGATCCGGTGACAGAGAGCAGGATCGATCGCCTGATTCACCAGCAGAGCAAGGCGGCAGTATGTGCCAGCAATGATCCTCATCCATCCGGCATCGTGGTCTATGATGCCGAGACAGAGGAGGACATGCAGCGGATCGCGGAGCAGCTGGATGCGCGGGATGATCTGTATCTCGCGGCGGGATGCGCGGGATTCCTGGAGAAGTATCCGGGCATCCGCAGGCCTTCAGAGCAGCCTGTCCTTCCGCAGCTGCCATCGCGGCTGATCGTGATCTCCGGATCTGTCAATGCCGTGACGCTTCAGCAGCTGAACTATGCAGAGGCGCATGGCGCAGCGAGATATCATGTCCCGCTGGAGAAGGCAATGCGCGGAAGCTGGAGCGCAGCGGAGAAGAGGGAGTACCTGAGCGGCATCCTGCAGTCCTGCCCGGGATCATCCCTGATTGTCATTGATACGCTGTCCTCCGGGCTGGACAGGCTTGAGAAGCAGCCGCTGGAGAGGCTGGCCAGCATCGACCGCGCCATGGGCGAGCTTGCTGAGATCGCCTCTGACATGTGCCGCGGCTGCAGCCTGATGATCATCGGCGGCGATACGCTCCACGGACTGATCCAGGCAGAGCGGATCAGTCAGCTCTATCCGGTGGCGGAGATTGACAGCGGCATTGTCCTGGCAAGATATGAGAAGGACGGAGACATGCATTATCTGATCACCAAGTCAGGCGGCTTCGGCAAGGAGGAGCAGCTTGAGAATATACTGAGATGGCTGAATCGCTGAGCCGGGGGAGAGAATATGACATTGGAAAAGTACAGTCTTAAAATGCCGAAGGCAGTTTACAGCGGCGTCAATTCGCTGGAGCAGATTCCTGAGGTACTGAAGCAGGCACACGCCGGGAAGGTTGCGGCCTTCACGGATCAGAGCCTGCGGAAGCTGGGTCTCTTTGATCTCGTGGAGCAGCAGATCAGGGCATCCGGCATTGCCTATGAGATCTTTGATAATCTGCCGGCAGAGCCGACCTATATGGCTGTGCAGAAGGTAATCGATCAGTTCAAGGCTTCTTCGTGTGACTTCGTGATTGCCTGCGGCGGCGGCTCCGTCATGGACGCAGCCAAGCTTGCAAGCATCCTGGTCACGGATGAATACGGCGTGAAGGAGCTTCTCGACAATCCCGGGCGGGCAGGCAAGTGCGTGCCGCTGCTGACGATCCCGACAACTGCCGGCACCGGCGCGGAAGTCACGCCGAATGCGATTGTCGGCGTGCCGGAGCGGCAGCTGAAGATCGGCATCGTCAATGACAGCCTGATCTCCGACTATGTCATCCTGGATGCCCGCATGATCCGGAATCTGCCTCGCAAGATCGCGGCGGCGACCGGCGTCGATGCGCTGTGCCATGCCATTGAATGCTATACCAGCAACAAGTCCAATCCGTTCAGCGACACATTCGCGCTGGATGCGCTTGATATCATCATGAATCACCTGACTGAGGCATGCGACAGTGCGGATGCGATGGAAGCCAAGAGGCAGATGCAGATCGCGGCATTCTATGCCGGGATCGCGATTACGTCTTCCGGGACGACAGCAGTGCATGCGCTGAGCTATCCGCTCGGCGGCAGGTATCATATCGCCCATGGCGTCAGCAATGCCATCCTGCTGATCCCGGTCATGCGGTTCAATGAGCCATCATGCCGCAGCAGATTCGCCGCTGCCTGGGACCGTGTATACCACGGGACAGAGACACTGAAGAGCGAGGCGGAGAAGTCAGCCGCGCTGATCCAGTGGATGGATGAGATCGTCAGGCATCTCGAGATCCCGACCAGCCTGAAGGAATTCGGCGTCGATCCGGCGGATCTTGACAGCCTTGTGGAGGCAGGCATGAGCGTCACGCGCCTGCTGGTCAATAACATGCGTGAAGTGAAGCCTGAGGATGCCAGGGCAATCTATTCGGAGGTGCTGTGATCATGAAGGAAATCAGGGGAATCATCACGCCGATCGTTACGCCGTTTCATGAGGATGAGACACTGAATCTGGAGGAGCTGAGACGCCAGATCGACCGGCAGATTGAGGAAGGTGCCGACGGCATCTTCTGCTTCGGCACCAATGGCGAGGGATACATCCTCTCCGCAGAGGACAAGCAGCAGGTGCTTGCGGCAGCCGTCGATCAGGTCCGCGGCCGGGTTCCGGTCTATGCCAGCACTGGCTGCATCTCCACCCGCGAGACGATCGCGCAGTCACGCATGGCCCGGCAGCTGGGCGCGGATGTGCTGAGCATCATCACGCCGAGCTTTGCAAAGGCCAGCCAGGAGGAGCTTTATCAGCATTACAGGGCAGTGGCAGAGGCAGTCGATCTGCCGATCCTGCTCTATAACATCCCGGCGAGAACCGGCAATGCCATCGCGCCGGAAACAGTCGAGCGGCTTGCGCAGATCCCGAATATCGTCGGCGCCAAGGACTCCAGCGGAGACTGGAAGAACCTGCAGGCATATATAGCCGTATCGAGGAAGGTCCCGGGCTTCAAGGTGCTTTCCGGAAATGACAGCCTGATTCTTGACGCGCTGATCGAGGGCGGCGCCGGCGCGATTGCCGGATGCGCCAATGTATATCCGCATGTGCTGAGCTCCATCTATGACCTGTTCTGCGAGGGAAAGATCGAGGAGGCACGCGAGGTCCAGGGCAGCATCGCCTCATTCCGCGCCGTGTTCCAGTACGGCAATCCGAACACGATCGTGAAGATGGCCGTTAATGAGCTTGGCTATCCGGTCGGCCCTTGCAGGGCTCCGTTCTGCGGGCTGAGCGAGGAAGGCAGAAAGGCACTGAAGGAAGTGCTGGAAGAGAACCGGAAGAAGGGGATGCACTGATGACATACCGTCCGATTGTTGGCATCACGATGGGAGATCCGGCCGGCAACGGCCCGGAGCTCAGCGTCAAGGCACTTGGCGATCCAAAGCTGTATGAGCGGTGCCGCCCGCTGGTCGTGGGCGATGCCGGGATGATCCGCCAGGCGGCAGGCTTCGTGCACCGCGGGGATCTGCGGATTCATCCGGTATCCGCGGTCTCTGAGGCTGTCTTCGAGTACGGCACGATCGATGTCTATGATCTCAGCCTGATTCCTGATCCTGCGCAGTTCAGGCTGGGAGAGGTCAGCGCAGAGGGAGGCAGTGCCGCCTTTGAATCCGTGAAGAAGGTCATTGAGCTGGCCATGGCCGGCGAGGTGGATGCGACCGTCACCAACGCGCTGAACAAGGAAGCGATGAATCTGGCGCTGGCGCCGAGAGGAATGCACTTTGACGGCCACACAGAGATCTATGCGACCTATACGCATACGAAGAAGTACACGATGATGCTGGCGCTCCATGACTTCCGCGTCGTTCATGTCAGCACGCACTGCTCGCTGCGCGAGGCCTGCGACAGAGTGAAGAAGGACCGGGTTCTCGAGGTTATCGAGCTTGGCTGGAAGGCGCTGAAGGATCTTGGCATCGAGCAGCCGAAGATCGCTGTTGCCGGCCTGAATCCGCATGCCGGCGAGAACGGGCTGTTCGGACGCGAGGAGATCGAGGAGATCCGCCCGGCGATCGAGGCAGCCAATGCGGAAGGCATCAATGCGGTCGGCCCGCTGCCGCCGGACTCCGTATTCTCGGAGATGCACGGCGGCTGGTATGACATGGTTGTATGCATGTATCACGACCAGGGCCATATACCGACCAAGACGCTCGGCTTCGTGTATGACAGAGACAGGCATGCATGGAAGGCAGTGGAGGGCGTCAATATCACGCTTGGCCTGCCGATCATCCGCACCTCGGTTGATCATGGCACGGGATTCGCGCTGGCCGGCAAGGGCACCAGCAGCGAGGCAAGCCTGGTCAACGCGATTGACTATGCGCTGCGCATGGCGGCCGGAAGGTCTACCGCGAAGCAGAAATAATCCAAGAGGAGAGAATGAGCCATGGAGACAGGAAGGGAAGAGTTCTGGCACTACGTATCCGCAAAGGCCGGCTGCGATCCGGTCAAGACCGTGTTTCTGTGCGCTCCTCAGGCATTCAGCGGCACTGCCGCAGAGGCGGAGGCCTTTGCGGAGCGCACCGGCTGGAAGCAGCAGATCGAGGATGATGGCTCCCTGCTGATCATGCCGCTCAGCAATGACTGGAGCCATGAATCCAGGGATCGCATCTTTCAGCTGTATCAGAGCACGCGCAACAGCTTCCGCGCTCCCTCGGGCAAGACAATCCCGGGCCGCGGCGGCATCGTCTGGACCTGGGAGACCGTCATCTATATTGTCGGCTACCAAGAAGGCGCGGATTATGCGGGCGATGTGCTGGTGCGCTATCCCGGCATGTTTGCCGGAACGGCACTGATCGACGGCAGGGCACATGACTTCTCTGCCGCGGATGAGCGCACCGTGAGCTGGCTGGTCAGGCAGCCGAGCGCAGACTATCAGCTGCGCAACCGGGATATTCCCTCGGCAGTATGGCTCTTCGGTGCAGATGACGACGGCGGGCAGACGGAAGCCTACTTCCGCAGCATCAGCGGCACGGATGAGCATCTGCAGGAAGGCGATACAGAGATCTTCCGCAGCAGCGCCTGCATGGCCAGGGAAGTGCTTGTGACAAGAAGCCTTGGGCAGCAGGATCCGCGGATCAGCGCATGTGTCATGCATGAATTCTTCAATCACGTGATCCGCTGGAAGAACAGCCCGGATGGAACACTGGCATGGCATACCGGCCGGGAGGACTTCTATGGAACGGATCGCTATCGTCATCATGAGGTCACGGCTGACGGCATCGCCTATCCCTATGCAGTCTATCTGCCGAAGGGGATGCGGCCGGAAGAGGCCAGGGGACTGCCGGCAGTATTCTCCATCCACGGCAGAGGCGAGCCGGCCTGGATCTTTGCCGAGAAGAACGGCTGGGAGGATCTTGCCGATCGCACCCGGGAGTTCGCAGTCATTCTGCCGGACTCTCCGCAGAATATCTGGAACATGGATCGCGACCGCAATTCCATCCCGGCAATCGTTCAGCAGGTGCTGAAGGACTATCAGCTGGATGCGGAGCGGATCTATCTGACCGGCTTCTCGAATGGAGCGGTCTTCACGATCCAGCAGGCAACTGCCTTTCCGGAGCTGTACGCGGCTGCCTCGCCCTGGAATGGGCCGGCGGCAAGGCTGCTCGGCAGCGCGGCAGGAGCCGTGATCGTGGATCCAAGGCTTCTTGCGGAAGGATATGAGATGCCGTTCTGGGTATGCGCCGGAGACAGCGACAGCAAGGCCTCCGCGGATGACATGGAGCCAGATCTTGAATGGATGTGCCGGGCAAACGGCTGCACGCTGGAAAGCGAGCAGGTCTGGGACAGGAATAATCACTACACGGCAGCAGCAGGATACGCAGACGGCGAGCGGTTCCGCACCCGGGTCTATGCACGGGCGGACGGCTCTGTCCGCGTCGGCATGACGATCATGAAGAACATGCCGCATGGCGCTGTCGTCGAGGAGAGCAGAGCAGCCTGGGAGTTCCTGAAGCGGTTCCGCAGGATCAGCCAGGGTCATGAGGTCAGCGAGATGATCGCGGCCGGGAGGAAGCAGTGATGAGAGATTCCATGAATGAGATCGTGAAGTTTTCCCCTTACGGAGGACAGCTGATCCTCGAGGAAGTCAGGGGAGCGACCGCCGGCAATCTGAATCCGGAGAATAACGTGAATACCGTGCTCGGGGCTGACCGGGACATGTATTCCTATGTGCCAAGGTCCGGCTGCCCGCATGCCAAGCAGGCACAGGTCCTGATGGTGCTGAGAGATGACAGCACCGAGGAAGGCGCGCAGGCTCTCATGAAGCGCCTGAAGCTCGATGCGCTGGCAGAGGAGCGCCACTTTATCCTGCTGTTCCCGAATCCGATCGGGGATCACTGGAACTATCAGGAAAGTGCAGCGCGGGACAATGACATTCAGTACCTGGTCCGCTGCTTTGCGGCGCTGCCGAAGTCAAAGGGGAAGACCGCCGGCTTCAACGGCATGATCTTCTATCTTGCGACATCGGCGGAAAGCTCTGCCATGGCGATGACGCTGGCGGCGGAGTCGCCGATGGATGCGGCGGCGATCATGATCTCTGGCTTCCCGGAGGGCTATGTCATTCCGGAAGGAAAGCAGGCCGAGCAGACAGCATGGATCTGCGGATCCAATCCGCAGGCTGAGGCATACCTGAAGAAGGCCAATCATGCCGGCGCAGAAAAGACTGATGAAGATCTCAGGATCTCTGCAGATCCTGCCAATCCGAATGTCAGGCTCTTTGTCTCGAATGCATCGCTGGATGCCGCCGAGGTTTCGAGAGCCTGGGATCGGATGTTCTCCGAGACGAGAAGATGGAGAAATGACGTCAATGGCACCTATCAGGCAAGGATCCCGTTTGCGGAGCGCGGGTTTGTCGGGCATGTGAATGATGCGGGCCTCGGCGTGAACCACGGCTTTGCGCATACCTGGTATGAGTATGTGCCCGGGCAGCTGAGAGGCAGCGCTGATCCGGCGCCGCTGGTATTTTTCCTGCACGGCATCAACTGCACTGCGCTCTATGGCGCCGAGCAGAGCGGCTGGGCAGATCTCGCGGACCGCGATGGCTTCATTGCGATATTCCCCAATCCGGCAATCGAGGAGCGCTGGAATGTCTGGGATGATCCCAGGCTGCCGAGCGATGCGGACTTCATCATGGCACTGATCGGGCACATGAAGACGGTTCATCCGATCGATGCATCAAGGATCTATGTATCAGGCTTCTCCATGGGCAGCATGTTCACCAATGCCCTTGCCTGCAGCTACCCGGAGGTGTTTGCCGGAGCGCTTGCCTGCAACGGGCCGCATCTCGGCTATCTGCAGACCATGGAGGAATCCAGGGCGGGCATGCTGATGTTCCGGCCGAACTCCATCCTGAAGGACATGCCTGCAGATGGCAGGAAGACCTCCGCAACCCATGACACAGCAGATCGCAAGAAGGCGGAGAAGGACTACCTGATGCCGTTTGTGCAGTGCGTCGGCCTCTTGGATAATGTCGGCTTTGCCAGGGGCACGGTCTGGCCGGTGCAGGAAAATGACGGCGACAGCTGGATCGATACAATCCGCTACTGGCAGCGCTATGACCATATTCCTGTCAGCGAGCATCCGTACGCCGCAGAATTCGCGACCGGGCTTGCAGCGGACAGCAGCGTCTATGAAGGCGCTGACAGCCGGTTCCTGCATCAGAGCTGGAATGCGTCTGGCAGCGGCCTGCCGCTCTATCATCTGATTGCCGCGAAGCGGATGCCCCATGCAGTCGATCTCAGGGAGATCTCGATGGGATGGGAGCTGATCCGCAGCTATTCGAGAGACAGCGAGGGAAATCTGCGCAGAAACGGAGAGATCGTCAGATGAATGACCTGATGAATGAGCTCGCTGCGTTCTCGCCATTCGGCGGCACGCTGATCCGCGAGGAAGTCAGGGGAAGCGATAATTCCTTCCAGACTCCGGAGAACTCCGTGTCAACGCATGCAGGCATGGATCGAAGCATGTATTCCTATGTGCCGGGATCGGGATGCCCGGATGCCAAGCAGTGCCAGGTGCTGATGGTGCTGCGCGATGGCGGCGATGAGGAGAGCGCATCAGCTCTCATGAAGAGGCTCCAGCTGGATCAGCTGGCCGAGGAGCGTCACTTTATCCTGCTGTTCCCGAATCCGCAGGAAGGCGGCTGGAACTACGGCAGGAAGCAGGAGATGGATGATGATCTCTCCTTCCTGGTCCGCTGCTTCGCCGCGCTGCCGAAGTCAAGGGGTAAGGTTGCCGGCTTCAACGGCATGATCTTCTATCTCGCTGCCTCTCCGGCAGCCTCAGCTCTGCTTGCCCTGCTTTCCGCAAGGTCTCCGATTGACTGCTCCGCCGCCATGCTGTCCGGGTTCCCGGAGGATTTCGAGATGCCCCTGGACAGCCTGAGGCAGCCGCAGACCGCATGGGTCTATGGAGCCAATGATTCCTTTGCGGATTATCTCCTGGAAGTCAATTCGCCCTGCACGAGGAGCCAGTCCGGCAGCGTGACTGTCTATGCCAGTCAGAAGAACCCGAATATCCGCTGCTTCCTCTCTCCATCCGGGGAGCTCAGTGCCGCCGAGGTGCGGCTTGCCTGGGACATGATGTTCTCCGAGGCAAGGCGCTGGCGCAATGATACCTATGGCACCTATCAGAGGCGCACGGACTTCACTGCCCGCGGCTTCACCGGGCATGTCAATGACAGCAGCCTCGGCGTCAATCATGGCTATGCGCACACCTGGTATGAATACATTCCGCCGCAGCTGCGCGGCACGGAGGATAAGGCTCCGCTGCTGTTCTACTTCCATGGCGGCAACTGCATTCCGCTCTACGGAGCGGAGCAGAGCGGCTGGCATGATATCGCCGACCGCGAGGGCTTCATCGTCGTCTATCCGAAGGCATCCACGAAGAAGAGGTGGAACTGCTGGAATGATGCCAATGAGCCCAGCGACTTTGACTTCGTCCTGGCGCTGATTGAGCACATGAAGAGGATCCATCCGATCGATGAATCCAGGATCTATATCTCCGGCTTCTCCATGGGCTCCATGATGACCAATGCGCTGGCCTGCAGCTATCCGGACATCTTCGCTGCCGGGGCGGCATTCAATGCGCAGAATCTCGGCTACTTCTGCAATCTGCTCTCGACCTTCGGCCAGCTGAACATGGGCGCTGGCGGAACATATACGGAAGCGCAGCTGAAGGAGCCTTCCCCCTGCCATGTCCTGGCAGACCGGAAGAAGGCAGCCTTCGACTACCGCATGCCGCTCATCCAGAACAGCGGCCTGCTGGACGGGCTGGGAATGAATGGCGCCTGGCCGATTTCCAGCAGCGATAATCTCTGGCTGCAGACCATTGACTACTGGAAGCAGTACAACCATATTCCCGTGCAGCCATTTGTCCAGAATGCCGGCTGCGAGACCGGCCTGTACGCAGATGAGACTGATTACGAGGGCGAGGATCAGCGCTTCATCCATCAGAGCTGGCGCAGCGAGGATCCAGGGCATCTGCCGCTGTATCAGCTGGTCGTTGCCAAGCGCATGCCGCATGCGGCAGATCTCAGGCAGATGGAGATCGCCTGGGAATTCATGAAGCATTACCGCAGAAACAGCGACGGCACGCTTGCCTTCGAGAGATAGAGGCTGCATATGATCATTGATGATATCCGCATGATTCACGCATATGAGAAGCTGCTTCCGGGCCTGCAGGAAGGGCTGGAGGCAATACAGAGAAACGGAGCGGATGCGCCGGTCGGAAGATATGAGTTCCCGGGCGGCTGGTACATGATCCAGGAAGGAGACACGAAGCCGTATCTGGAAGGAACCTATGAGGCTCACCGGGAGCGGATCGATGTGCAGATCCTGCTGGAGGGATCCGAGGAGCTCTTCTGGAGCGATCTCGCATCGCTGAATACCGTCTCTTCCTATGATCCAGAGACAGACAAGGAACGCCTGGATGGCCCGAAGGAGCATGGCATCCTGATCTCTGCAGGCATGTTCTACGCAGCCTTTCCATGGGATGGCCATCAGGCAGTCTCGCATATCGCCCGCCAGCATCACTATCGGAAGATCGTCATGAAGCTGCCGGTGCAGAAGGCAGAGGAGGAGATACGATGAGCGCAAGGATACTGCCGGGACTGACACCCGACGGACAGGTTTACTACGATGAGGACATGAAGGTCACCGAGGCAATGCTGCCGCCGGGACCGTGGGCAACCGCGCATGCGCCCTCGCTTTTGAAGACCCCGAGGGGAACCATGCTGTGCTGCTGGTTTGCCGGATCCTTTGAGGGAGATACGGACATCAACATCGTCGTCTCCCGCCTTCCGGAGGGAGCAGACCGCTGGGAAGAGCCACGGTACATCTCCAATGACAATGACTTCTCGAATCAGAATCCTTCCCTGTTCCTGTCTCCTGACGGAGAGATCTGGGCAATGTATACCTCTCAGCAGGGACGCCAGCCGGGCAAGGACAACATGCAGTACACCTCGATCGTGAAGAGGCAGGTCAGCACGGATGACGGCCTGACCTGGAGCGCGCCGGAAGTGATGTTCGCGGAGCAGGGAACCTTCTCGAGACAGCCCATCCAGATCCTCTCCAATGGACGCTGGATCTATGGCAACTGGATCTGCACTGACAGCGCAAGCGGTCTCTCCGGCGACCCGTCTGCCTTCCGCATCTCGGATGATGCCGGAAAGACATGGCGCCGGGTGGATATTCCTGCCAGCAGCGGCCGTGTCCATCCGAATGCGGTGGAGCTGGAAGACGGGCATCTGTGTGCCTTCATGAGATCCAGGGAGGCAGATCATATCTATATCAGCAGATCCGATGACTATGGCGATACCTGGACAGCGCCGGAGCCGACCGTGCTGCCGAACAACAACTCCGGCATCAGCGCGCTGAAGCTGCAGAGCGGCAGGATCGCGATCGCCTATAATCCGACGAGCGCGCCTGCAACCTATACGAAGAAGGGCGCCTGGCCCGGACTCCGCTGCCCGGTTGCAGTAGCGCTCTCTGAGGACGGCGGCAGGACCTTCCCGATGATCCGGAACATGGAGCGCGGCGAGGGCTATATCGGCGAGGAGAACAGGACCAACAACCGCCAGTATGAATACCCGTATCTGATGCAGTCGGAAGACGGCATGATGCATCTTGCCTATGCCTACCAGACCAGGCGCGGCATCAAGTGGATGACCTTCTCGGAAGAGGATGTCAGGGGAAATAAGCGCGAGCGCTTCGGGACCTACAATCCTACCGCCGCTCAGGTCAGATAGCAGAACAGGAAGCTCTCTCCTGCTGCGCAGCCTGCAGCAGGATTTCTTTTGCCGGCATCATGATCCATGCCGGCATGCATCATCGCTTGATTTGCATGAGGAGGTACTTCTGATGGTACTTGCACTGATTCTGTTTGCCCTGACCTATATCCTGCTGCTGGTGCTGCCGGACTATCGGTATCTGATTGCGCTGTGCTCTGCGGCAGTGTTTATCCTGACCGGCATTCTGCCTGCGCAGAATGCGCTTGGCGCCATCAACTGGAATGTCATCATGATGCTTGCCGGCACCATGATCGTGGTCCAGCTGTTCATCGAGAGCAGGATGCCGGCAAGGCTCTCGGAATGGCTGCTGACAGTCGTCCCGAATGTCTGCTGGGCAGTCGTTGCCCTCTCCCTGTTTGCGGGGTTCATCTCCGCATTCGTGGATAATGTCGCGACGGTGCTGATGGTTGCCCCGATCGGCCTGAGCGTAGCCAAGCAGCTGAATATCAATCCGGTGCCGGTGATCATCTCCATCGCGGTCTCCTCGAATCTGCAGGGCGCCGCGACGCTTGTGGGAGATACGACCAGCATCCTGCTGGGGAGCTATCTGAACATGAACTTCAATGACTTCTTCTACATGCTGGGGAAGCCCGGCATCTGCCTTGCCGTGGAGCTTGGCGCCGTGGCAACCGTATTCGTTCTGCTCTGGCTGTTCCGCAAGGAGAAGCAGCATGTCGATACTGAGGTAACGACGGTGGTGACAGACTATGTTCCCTCCGTGCTCATGGTCGGCACAGTCGTGCTTCTCATCGCTGCTTCCATGCTGAAGAGCAAGCCGGAGCTTACCAATGGCTATATCTGCATGGCGCTGGCGCTGATCGGCACGGTGCGGGCATGCATTAAGGAGCGCAGCTACAGCGCCTGCATCCGCATGCTGAAGTCAGTGGACTTCCAGACACTGCTGCTTCTGTCCGGCCTGTTCATGGTCATCGAGGGAATTACGCAGGCCGGCGTCATCGACGCCATTGCGCAGCTGTTCGTAAAGATTGCCGGAACCAGCGTCTTCGGCATCTATACGCTGATTGTCTTTACCTCTGTCGTGCTGTCAGCATTCATTGACAATATTCCGTATGTCGCGACCATGCTGCCGGTAGTGACAGGCATTGCCAGTCTCATGGGCGTTCCTCCATACCTGTTTGCATTCGGGCTTCTCTCCGGTGCTACGCTTGGCGGCAATCTGACGCCTGTCGGTGCCAGTGCAAACATTGCCGGCATCGGTATACTGCAGAAGGATGGCTATGAGGTATCCACCAGGGATTTCATGAGAATCGGCATTCCCTTTACGCTGGTAGCAGTGATGGTCGGATATGTCACGCTTTGGGTAATATGGGGATAGGCTGTCCGCGCTTGAATGCATGCGGATTGCCTTCGTATACTTAAAGGCCAACGTTGGTCTTTAAGGAATGACAGGTAAAAAGCTCCTGCTGCTGTTGATTGGCGAGGTATACGCCATGTCAAAGACAGCGGGAGCTTTTTACTTTCCATCCTAGAGGAGAGTATTTACTGCACAGAGTGGAGTTCAGAAGTAAACACAGCTTTACTGTGAATATGACAAATATATAACCGGAGATACCTGGGATATCAACAGATACCGTAAGAGCAGCATTAACAATGAATTTGATCTGATATGAAACATGGCAGGAAAGGAACATATTCAGTTAGTGATAAGGATTCAGAAGCTGAATAACGAAACACAGAAAGAGGAGAGGAAAAGCAATGGTATGAAAGACAATATAAATCTATTATCTCAAATTATCAGATTGCGGAAATTCTTGCTCTGGTTGAATGTCTTAGGAGATTTACACATACAGGAAATCTAGCCAAGTATTTTTCTATATACGCAACGTACCTTTCAAAGACCATAATCAGTATATGGTTACCGCTACGTCATAGCCTGTCAGAGATATCAGCCAAACAAAAAGCATTGATCAACTGATGCCAAATTACTTTTCAAAATAAATAATATCTGTAAACTTGTTACTTTAGTAACAGTTGAATTTTAATAGGCATGTTTTTTGTATAGCTGGATAGATACAATGATAATGTACCACTTTGCAAGAAAGATAAAGGATTACTTGCAAAAATCTGCTGGCATTTGAACCCTATATGAGTAACAATTGAATCAGTCAGCCAATGTGTTTAATGCGATCTGTAAACTGGATTCTGAAATTGACACATATCTAATAAAAAAAGACCGAATAATCGGTCACCACAATGTGGCAGTTTAGCTTATAGCTTGATTTTGACTCACCATGTCATTGTTAACAGCTGTGTCTGCTAACGTCCTTATCATAACATAATCGAGGGAGGTGTCAATATGATGGGCAATCATGACAAGAAACAGGTATCATACAGCATTGGATTGGACATTGGTACAAATTCGGTAGGCTGGGCAGTAACAGATGGTCGTTATCATCTTTTGAAAAAGGGCAGTCAGCATCTGTGGGGCGCAGATCTATTTGAAGAGGCAATGCCTGCAAAGGACAGGAGAATGCACCGCAGCGCGAGAAGACGCTATACGCGCAGAAAGCGCAGACTGATACTGCTTCAGGAACTCATGGCGGAGACGGTATCTTCAGTAGATCCATATTTCTTTAAGCGGCTTGAATTGAGCTATCTGAATCAAGAAGACCGTGAGCAGGAACCGCTGATGGAACATAATACCTCGATTCTTTTCTCTGACAATTTCAATGAAAAAGAATACCATACGCTTTATCCGACAATCTATCATCTTCGCTATCATCTGTGTAATTCAGACGAAAAGATGGACCCGAGGTTAATTTATATGGCGTTGCATCACATTATCAAGTATCGAGGTAATTTTCTGTATCAAGGGCAGAAACTGGAATTGAATGATTCTTCGCAAATTGAAGATAAATTGAAGCAGGTATTTGAGTTCTTTGATGAAAAAAACGGTACTTGCTATGCAAATATTGATGTTGGCAAGTTCATTGGCATTGCAAAAGAGCATAATAGATCGCTGTCAGATATCAAGAGTGCATTACTGAGCCTGTATCAGGGAAATGCAGAAGAGACAAAAGTGTATAAAGAACTTGTTCTTGCAATGGTTGGATATAAGTTTGATGCTCAGAAACTATTTGATATTGAAGAAAAAACAAAGTTGTCCTTCCGTGATGCCAATATCGATGAAGAACTGGATGCGTTAGCTTCAGAGGCAGAAGAGGCTTCAGAGATTGTTCAGATGATGCAGGCGATATACAGTTACCTGATATTGGTGAAAATGATAACGGTTGAGGCTGGCTGCACAAGTGGCAAGTACAGCAGGAGCATGATTCTGCTGTATGAGAAGCATAAGAAGGATCTGAAAATACTGAAGAAGCTGTATCGAGAAATTGGCGCAGATGCGTATAAGAAGATGTTCCGTGATAAAAATGTCCCAAATACGTACTGGTCATATGTAAACAGGCCTAAAGATGCAAAGATAGATGATTTCTATGCTGAGATCAGGAAAACCGTACAGGCACATCAGAGCCTTGAGAATGCTGAGTATATCTTGAATGAGATTGAGAACCAGACTTTTCTGCCAAAGCAGAACAGTTTGGAGAATGGTGTTGTTCCATATCAGATTAATGAAGGTGAGCTGATAGAGATTCTGGATCACCAGAGAAAATACTATCCGGAAATTGACAGGAATGCGGAGCATATCAAAGATATCCTGACATTCCGAATCCCGTATTATGTGGGCCCGCTCACCCCTAAATCAAAAGGTGGTTCCTTCTCATGGATTGTGAAGAAGGATGAGAGCGGAGTGATTCGTCCTTGGAATTTTGATTCGGTTGTTGATGTTGATGCAACAGCAGCAGAGTTTATCAATCGAATGAGAAATCACTGCACATATATTCTGGGGGAAAATACGCTTCCAAAGAACTCACTTCTAGAAAGTGAGTTTGAAGTTCTAAACGAGCTGAATAAGATCTGTCTTGATGGAGAGCCCTTTGATCAAAAGGTAAAGGAAGGAATTATTCGAGATCTGTTCCTGAGTTCAAACGAAGTGACAGAGGAAAAGCTCAGAAAGTATCTGATCAATCATCAGATAATGAAAGAAAATGAATCACATGAATTAACTGGCTTCCAGAAAGAGGGCAAGTTCTCAACATCCCTAAAACCGTGGCGCGATTTTATGGAGATCTATGGGAGTGAATTCGACAGCAGGAAGAAAGAGATCGAGCAGATTATTGAATATCTTACCATTTACAATGAAAAGGATATTATTCGCAGAAGAATCAGAAATGATGGATATAAGCTGACAGAGGAACAGATCAATCGAATCTTGAACAAGAAGTATTCAGGCTATGGAAGGCTTTCAAGAAAGCTGCTCGATGGAATTCTCGGGAAGGATCCTGAAGGAAATCCTGCTACGGTCATTGAGGTGATGCGCTCCACACATATGAACCTGATGCAGGTAATTAATAATTCAAAGCTTGGCTTTAAGGACGAAATCAATGAATTGAATAAGGAAGATCTGAGCGGCGGCGTATCTTACGATATGGTGTCAGATCTTGCAGCTTCTCCTGCGCTCAAGCGCGGAGTATGGCAATCTATTCAGGTGGTCCATGATATTGTCAACTATATGAAGCATGATCCAGAGAATGTTTTTATTGAGTTCGCACGAGAAGAGAAGAAAAAAGGAAAGCGCATCGACAGCAGACTAAAAAAACTGCAGAGGATCTATGACAAGATCTGTCAGGACAGGATTCCGCTGGATGGACAGCCGCTGGAGAAATCGGATGATATTTATCGCGAGCTTCGAAATGCCGATGAAGATATGAATGATAGGCTCTATCTGTATTATATCCAGCATGGAAGAAGCATGTATTCCGGGAGGCCGTTGAATATTACACAGCTCGACAGTTATGAAATCGATCATATACTGCCGCAGTCTTATGTAAAGGATGATTCCTTTGATAACCGTGTCCTCGTGCTGAAAGAAGAAAACCAGATGAAGAGCGGTGATCTTCTGCTGAAGCATGAAGTGATTCAGCGAATGAGGCCATACTGGATGTCGCTTGAAAAGTGCGGCCTGATTACCAGCAGAAAATTTGATAATTTGACAAGACTCTCAATTCCCGAAAAGGAGAGGATCGGCTTTATCAGTCGCCAGCTTGTCGAGACGAGACAGATTTGCGTACACGTGGCAGATTTTCTGAATTCGGAGTATCAGAATACCAAGATTGTAGTTACAAAAGCAGGTATGTCATCAGAGTTCAGAGAGAAATATGATCTCTATAAGTGCCGTTCATTGAATGATGTACATCATGCGCATGATGCATATCTTGCCTGCATGCTTGGTGCTTTTATGATAGGGAAGTATCCATATCTTCTTTCTGCATCCGCATTTGATTGCTATTCAAAGCTGTCGGGCGATATTCTTAAGAATATTGAAGAAGATAAGAAAAAGGCCAGAGTACATAATGGATGGATTGTCAGGCAGCTGAATGATATGCCTGTGATGGATACAAAAACTGGAGAAGTGCTTTGGAATGGAAAAGAGGAAATTGAGTATATTAAGAAAATTTTCTATTACAAGGATTACTTCATGAATTACATGAGCAGGGATTACGATGGACAACTTTATAATGCAACCGTGTATTCTCCTCTAGATAAAGATATGAAGAAAAAAGGAGACCTTGAAGCTGTATCTTTGAAGAAAAACAGAGATTTTAGAAAATATGGTGGATATTCATCCATCAAAGTATCGAGAGGAATTGCTGTTGAGTACAAAAAGGGAAAGAAACTGATTCGTACTGTATTGCCTGTTCCTGCATACATATCAACCGAGGAACAGAAGCAGCAATACCTGGAACGGGTTTGCGAGACTGATAATGTAACAATATTGCGTGATTCAATTCGCTTGGGTCAGGAATTTATTCAAGACGGCTGCCGGTATCTGATGCAATCTCCAAGTGAATGGAAATGTGTTGAGCAGGCATTTCTGAACGAAAAAGACTTGAGAACACTCTTCCTGATTGAAAAAGGGAAGGTAACTGCAGATGATCAGCTAATTCAATTATTCCACTCCTTGATTTCCGTTATTAAATCAAAATATCCGCTTCTGTCTGACAAGGCAAGCAAGATGAAAGAGATAGATTTTGCGGGTTTAGATAATAAAGATAAGGAAAAGGTCATTTCGCTTATGCTTTTAGGCATGGGAGGGACATCGGCCGATCTCAATGTTTCAACATTCAAAATTTCATCATCATTTGGGAGACTAAATAATAGGAAAATTGATCTAAAAGATGTAGAGTTTATCTTTACCTCACCTTCAGGAATATATTCATCCAGACTTACACTATGACCTGGCGCACTGTATACATCTCCAGTCAATGCCATTTGAGCTTTAAGAATAATTATCTGATTGTACGCGGCGATGAAGTGAAGATGATTCATATGAGTGAGCTGAACACCTTAATCATCGACAACAACGCCTCTTCGATTTCTACGTATCTATTGAATGAGCTCATTAAGAATAAAGTCAAGGTGATGGTATGCGACGAAAAGCATAATCCATCCTTTGAGTTGATTCCATACCATACCGCATATAACAGTTCGAAGGTAATCATGGATCAGATTTCATGGGATCAGGCAGCAATACAGGAAACGTGGAAGCAAATCATCATAGCAAAGATAAAATATCAAGCAAGAGTGCTGCAGAAATATGGGTTTGAAGAGTGGGAGAAGCTGCAGGCATATACTGCTGATATTTTGCCTGGAGATCCTACAAATAGAGAAGGATTTGCTGCTAAAGTCTATTTTAACCGGCTGTTTGGAAATGACTTCTATCGAGATGACGACGAAGAGACAGCTAATGCCTTCTTAAACTATGGATATATTGTCCTGCTATCTATGTTTAACAGAGAAATTGTGAATGCGGGATATTTAACTCAAATTGGAATTCATCATATAGGTATTACAAATCCTTTTAATCTATCGTGTGATCTTATGGAGCCCTTTCGACCGGTTGTGGATCAATTTGCGTATGATCATCGCGCGCTTGATTTGAATAAGGATACAAAAATTGAATTGATAGGATACATGAACAAGAAAGTGCAATATGATGGCGAAAGCGTTTTTCTGTCACAGGCAGTACGAGAGTATGTTGGCCATATCCTTTCAAATCTGAGCAGAAAGTCTGTAGAGCAGAAATGGTTTGTATATGGAGAGGAATAGATATATGAGACTGCTGGTATTCTTTGATCTTCCTAATGTAGAGAGAAAAGATAAAAGGGAATATCGCAGATTTCTGAAATTCTTGACCGGTGAAGGTTTTATCATGATGCAGGAAAGCCTCTATTGTAAATTGCTTACGAATTATGGGGCGGCAAGTCTTGAACTTGAAAAGGTTCGAAAGAACAAGACAAAGGATGGGCTTATTCAGGCAATGGTGATTACAGAAAAGCAATACGAGGATATTGAGTATATAATCGGGGAAAAGAATTTTGAGAAAATGGACTCTTTGGAGCGGGTACTAGTACTGTGAATCTAAGCATTATGGGAATCGAGGAGAACTTATCCTTTACAATAGGTGATTCAATACAGCTTGGAATTAAAAACAAGGGCTTGTTTCGAAAGTTATCGAGCGAATTACATGCTGGCAATGATAGGGGAAATGATTTTGTAATTCTTGATGATAAAGGCGAGCGAATTGATAAAAATGCCATGGTGATTTCTGACATTTTCTCTTTTGAAGTCGATAATCGAGTATTAGTTGAGAGATTGATTAAGAAGAGGTTATTAGTTGATGAGAGAATTATTGAAGATCGGGCATTGCATGATCAGATTTATAAATCAATGATTTCCTCAATCATCTCTGAACTAAACCTTCTTGAAGTTGAATACGATTATATCAATGAGTTTGATGTTAAGAATGTTGTAAAATTGCTCTCTATAGACTTCAGTGTCATAAATGATCTGGATCCTCTGATGAAAATCGAGAATGTAATTCGTCTATATTCTGAGTTGGAAGATCGAAAAGTATTCATTATAAAGAATGCTGTCTCTTGCCTGAAATCAGAAGATATATTGGAATTATCAGAATATGTATGTAATAACCAACTGAATCTGGTGTATCTTGATTATGTAGATGAAAGCGATGCTGTGGTCGCCCGAAATCTGTTTGTTTCAGACAACTTGGATTCTTATAGTGTAAAAATCACTGCAAAAGACATGATTTGAGGTTTTGGAACCATGTCATTATTAACAGCTGTGATACTGCATTGCTCATATACCGAGATACCTCATGGTTTTGGAACCATGTCATTATTAACAGCTGTGATACATTCAGTTGGAGCTACTGGCGGTGAATCAAGTTTTGGAACCATGTCATTATTAACAGCTGTGATACTATCCATGATAATAGACTGCATCATCAGCAGTTTTGGAACCATGTCATTATTAACAGCTGTGATACGAGAAGCAGCGAATGATGATCCGATTATTGGTTTTGGAACCATGTCATTATTAACAGCTGTGATACTTTGCGTTTACTGCAGCTGTTGGTTTGACGGTTTTGGAACCATGTCATTATTAACAGCTGTGATACAACAAGACGAATGTGAATATGAACATCATTGTTTTGGAACCATGTCATTATTAACAG